>Ga0208686_1000027_pt1 | contig 106674 bp, 100 predicted proteins | sample June2015DPH_6_50_FD_184694 | JGI IMG/M metagenome (GOLD analysis project Ga0208686, IMG submission 184694) | Peatland microbial communities from SPRUCE experiment site at the Marcell Experimental Forest, Minnesota, USA - June2015DPH_6_40... | ecosystem: Environmental > Terrestrial > Soil >... | reverse complement strand
TCAAACCCCGCCACGACGCTCACCGCCGGCATGATGTCACCTTCCTCCAGCAGGTTGTATTTGCCCATCAGGGTCAGGTCGCCGGGACCGGCATAACTGGCTGAGTGGTTGCCGTTGGGCCCGGGAATGGTCACATCATTGCCCCAGTAGGAGATAAAGGGGGCAATCAGATAGACTTCCACATTCTTCGCGGGGCCATAGGTGACCTTCACCGGCATATAGTAGGTGTAAAAATTACCCCCGATGTTCGACGTCCGCCAGTTGGAGTTGAAGGTCCCCGGGTAGAAGGACAAGGCCGAGAGCACCGAGAGGCTGACATGGCCGGTGTCGATGGGGATGGTGGTGTCGGTGATCATGGGGCCGCCGGTGGAGGGAGCCGTCTCTTTTTTCTCCTCGGGTGGGGGGGTCCCTGCGGGGGCTGCCGCCGCGACCTCCGGGGTGGCGGTTTGCGCCAGGGCCGGCGCCGCCGGAGCCAGCATCAGCACGGCCAGGAAGCAACCCAGAAAGAGCCAGGCCGCAAACATTCTCAGATTTATCCCCTTAACCATAATGTGATACGGAATCATCGCAATTTCTCCTCTTTTTAGGACCCAAACTCCCTGGATAGCTCAAGGGAGGCTTAGCTATTCATCTCCCCACCCCTCAAGTCTTCCTGCGCCGGGGCGCCCGACTCCGGCGCAGGAAGCTAAGGCTGTCAACTTCCAGGGGATTCGTGAATGAGCAAATTAAGGTCAAGGCCAGGGCGCTTGGGCCTGGGCTAACCCTGCCCCCATCCCGGGTTCAGGACGGGGGGGCTCCATAGAGCTTATGCAGTTCGAGATTTACTTCCAGCACGTTCACAAACTTATCGCCCGCCAGCCCTTCCCAGGGCGCCGCGGCGTTTTTCTGCAGGATCTGTTCGATCTCGTTCCGCACCTCTTCCGGCTTACGTTTCAGGTCGGCGGCCCATTTGGAGGCCACCCGCTCGAGCTGAAACTCGGCGTTCTGGAGCGTGATATCCGGGTCGAGCCCGGAGGCGGAAGCGGTAACCAAATCTCCGGGGACGTCCTGCAAGTCGACATCCGGGTGGTCCTCCCGCCACATCAGGAAGAAAATCGACTGAATATCTGAGCCCTCACCCACCGGTTCCACCACCTTTTCCTCCTGGCCGCCGGCTCCCTTGCGGGTGACGCTGGAGGGGAATTTTCCGGGGTAGGTCTCGGAGAAGTTCTTGAAGAACACCATGGCCAGGTCTGCCGGTTGGGGCTTCGGGGTGTCAGGGTTGTCCTTGATAAACTGGGCCACCACCTCGGGATGCGTCTTGGCCCAATTATCTACGTAGGCGGAGTTCATCGGGTCCGCCTTGACCCAGGCCTGGGCCAGGGAGTTGTGCTGGTCCGCCCATTGGTCCACCAGGTGCGGTTTGCCCGAGTAGTTATCCTGCTGGAACCATTTTTCCACATCCGGGGCCACCGGCTGTCCGTTCTTGGGGCCGCCGCGATAGGTCGCCAGGGGGCCCAGGGTGCGGGCCACCCGGTCACGCAGCGCATAGTTGGAGGCCGCCAGGCTCGACGAAGACGAGGCCGAGGCGTCGTAGGAACAAGCCGAGGGGCGGGGCTGAAAGTATTCGTCCTTGGTAAACGGCTGGGCGATGAGCTTCGAGCCCACCGGTTTGCCGTCGGGACCTGGCACCAGGCTGCCGTTAGCCTGGAAGGGAAAGAAGACCTGTCCCACCACCAATAAGGCCAACGGGTAAACGACGCAGACAATAAGCACCGAGACGCACAATAACAGGATGCTCTTGGAAAGTATTTGCCGCATGTTCATATCTCCCTGGGTAGCTGCAATATCAGCTAACCATATGCAAATTCGCCATGATCACATCGATCAGTTTGATGCCGATGAAGGGCAGGACCACGCCCCCCAATCCCCAAACCAGCAGGTTCCGGCGCAGCAGGGCATCGGCGCCCAAGGCCCGGTAGCGGACTCCTTTAAGGGCCACCGGGATGAGGCACGGAATGATAATGGCATTGAAGATCACCGCCGACAGGATGGCCGAAACCGGCGAATGCAGGTGCATGACGTCGACCACCTTCAGCCAGGGCAAAGTGCCCGCAAATAGCGCCGGGATAATGGCGAAGTATTTCGCCACGTCGTTGGCAATCGAGAAGGTAGTCAATGACCCCCGGGTTATTAAGAGCTGCTTGCCGATTTCCACCACTTCGATCAGCTTGGTGGGGTCGCTGTCCAGATCCACCATGTTAGCCGCTTCCTTGGCCGCCTGGGTGCCGGCGTTCATGGCCAGGCCCACGTCGGCCTGGGCCAGGGCCGGGGCGTCATTGGTGCCGTCTCCCATCATGGCCACCAATTTCCCTTCGGCCTGGGCCTTCTTAATGTAGGCAAGCTTGGTCTCCGGAGTGGCCTGGGCGAGAAAATCATCGACCCCCGCCTTTTCGGCAATGGTCTTGGCCGTCAAGGGGTTGTCTCCGGTGATCATCACGGTCCTAAGCCCCATCTTGCGCAGGCGGTCGAAACGCACGGCCATGTGGGGTTTCAAAATGTCCTCCAGCACCACCAGGCCCACGATCCGGGAGTCCTCGGCGACCGCCAGAGGGGTCGCCCCCTTGGAGGCGACGTTATCCACGAAGCCGCTGAGCTCATCCGGAATACTGCCCTGTTGGGCCTGGACGAATTCGATTATGGCATCCGGGGCTCCTTTGCGGATGCGCTTGCCGTCGGGAAGATCGACGCCGCTCATGCGGGTTTGGGCGGTAAACGGCACAAACTTCGCATCCGGCGGCACCAGGATTGGGGTTTTGGTTTCCTCTACGAATAACTCCACGATACTCTTGCCTTCGGGGGTCGGGTCCGCCTCGGATGCCAGGGCGGCCAGCCGCCCTACCTCGGCAACCGAATATTCGCCGACGGGAATGAACTTGGTGGCGTGGCGGTTACCAATGGTGATGGTGCCGGTTTTATCCAGCATGACCACGTCGATGTCGCCGGCCAACTCCACCGCCTTGCCGCTCTTGGCGATAATGTTGGCCTGCAGGGCGCGATCCATGCCGGCGATGCCGATGGCGGCCAGCAAGGCGCCGATGGTGGTGGGAATGAGGCAGACCAGCAGCGCAATCAGGGTCGGCACGTCGGTGCCGAGACTGCGCAGGGGTTCTTTGAGGCCCAGATAGCTCCCCATGTATTGCTCGGCGTTCCAGGCCATGGCCCACAGGGGCATCACCACGATCAGGAAGGCCAGGGTAAAGGCGGAGAGCACCAGGGTCAGGGCGATCTCATTGGGAGACCGCTGGCGGATGGCGCCCTCCACCAGGGCGATCATCCGGTCCAGGAAGGAATCACCGGCGCCCTGGGTGATCTCCACTACTATCCGGTCGGAGAGCACCACGGTGCCCCCGGTCACCCCGGAGCGGTCGGTCCCGGCGGCGCGAATTACCGGCGCCGACTCGCCCGTGATTGCCGATTCATCTACGGACGCCATGCCCTCGATGATCTCCCCGTCGCCGGGAATCGTCTGTCCCGCCTCCACCACCACCAGGTCACCCTGTTTTAGGGTCGACGACGAGACCTCCTCAATGGCCTTGGCTTTATTGAGACGATAAGCCACGGTATCGTGACGGGCCCGCCGGAGCGAATCGGCCTGGGCCTTGCCCCGGGCCTCGGCCAGGGCCGTGGCGAAGTTGGCGAACAGCACGGTCAGGAAGAGCCAGGCGTCCACCCAGATGAAATAGCTGATGGGCACCTCGCTTACCGATTTGCCCAGCGCCGCCTGGAGCAGGTACAACAGGGTCAGGAAGGCGCCGACTTCGACCACGAACATCACGGGATTGTTCCACTGGAGGTCGGGCCGCAGCATGACGAAGGCCTGCTTCAGGGCCGCCAGCGCGGTTTCCTTCTCCAGCAGTCCTTTGGGTTTCACCCGGCGCTGTGGTCCTGGCAGCTTGGCAGCAATTTCGGCTGCGGGTGATATATTCTTAGGCTGACTATTCATTTCGATATCTCTCCATTTGAGGTCTCATCAGGTGAGCCTCACGGTTGCTCGAGGTTCAGCCCCCGAAGGGGATCGGACCAAAGTGCTCCGCCATCGGACCCAGGACGGCCACCGGCAGGAAGAGCAGGGCGCCGATGATGATTATTGTCCCGAACAAGAGGATGCCAAAGGTGAGGCTGTCATCCCGCAGGGTTCCCAGGCCAAAGGGGCTCGATTTCTTCTCTCCGAGATAGGCCGCCATGGCGATGGGCGCCACAATCGGCAGATAGCGGCTGAAGACCATCACCAGGCCCGCGGCGATGTCCCAGGGGATGGCGGTGGGCGCCGGAGTCGGATTGCTGGCCAACCCGTAAACCACCCCTAAACCATCGAAGGCCGAGCCGTTATTAGCGGAGGCCGAGGAGAACTGGTAGAGCATCTGGGAAAAACCATGCGCCCCGGGATTGCTGACGGCCAGGAGTCCCCAGCTCGTTGCCGCGAAGATCCCGGTGGGCACGAGAATCATGAACGGATGCACCAGGAGGGCGACCACTGCCAGCTTCACTTCCCGGGCCCCGATCTTCTTGCCCAAATATTCGGGGGTCCGCCCTACCATCATACCGGCTATAAAAATCCCGATAATGATGTATAAAAGCATGTTGATCATGCCCACGCCCTTGCCGCCGAAGATACAGTTCACCCACATGCCCCACATGGGCGCCAGGGCGGCAAGCGGGTTGAGGCTGTCTTCCTCGGCGTTCACCGCGCCGCAGGTCACGTCTGTCGTCACCGCGTCAAAAGTGGCCCCGGCCGAGGTCCCGAAACGCATCTCCTTCCCTTCGAGATTGCCCAGGTGCTGGTCCACCGGCAGGCCGGCAACAGCCGGCAGGGATACCGCCCGCTTGCCGCCCGGCGCCATGGCGCTGGGAACTTCAAAGGTTCGGGCCTGGGGATGGGCGGTCAATCCCGGGTTCGGTTGCAGCGTGTCGTAGCAGACCGACCAGACGACCGTGGCGGCCATCAATATCAGCATGACCGAAAAAATGACGTAAGCATGGCGCATCCGACCGATCATATGACCGTACATCAGCACCAGACCAAACGGGAAGACCATCATGGCCAGCGTGTTGAAAAAGTTCGTCAAGCCGGTGGGATTCTCAAAAGGGTGCGCCGAGTTCATCCCGAAAAATCCGCCCCCATTGGTCCCGAGCATCTTGATGGACTCAAAGGCGGCCACCGGGCCTACCACGATGGTCTGCGGCTTCGCCTCGCCCTTGTCCGTGGTTCCCATGACCGCAGGTTCGAGGGTCGAAACCTGATAAGAACTTTTTAAGGTCATCGGACTGCCTTGCACCAGAAATAAGAGGGCTACGACAAAGGCGATGGGCACGAACATGTAAACCAACACCCGCCACATGTCCAAGAAATAGTTGCCTACCGTGGAATCGCTGCGCAAAGCCCGGATCACCGCGCAGAGGGCGCTTAAACCGACGGCTGCGGACAAGAAGAGATTGGCGATGGCAAAGAATATCTGGCTAAAGTTCGATAAAATCACCTCCCCGGCATAGTGCTGGAGGTCGGTGTTCGTCATGAACGAGGTCACGGCTTGAAAGATGGTGCTGGGGAAAATCGCCCCCTTGCCATCCGGATTGAGCGGCATCCAGGGCTGGAGCGTCAGCACCAGATAGCCGAACACGAACAGGACGGCATTAAAAATGAGCAGAGAGGCGGTGTACTGCTTCCAGTTCTGGGGGCCGCTGTCCAGGCGCTTCTCGAACCAGCGGAAGACCGGCAGAGGCCGGTATTTCCCGTCCATGATCCACGCCATGTAACGGCCCAGGGGGAAGGCGACGAGGGTCGCCGTGGCCAGAAGCGCAAAAGGAATTAACCAGGTTTGGATAAACATATCTTAAGCTCCTTAGATATTGCAGGATTGCCGTTGCCTGGCTCAGAACCATTCCGGCCGGATCAGGGCCACCACCAGGTAAACAAACAAAAATATCACTATCGCCGCGGTCAAATAGAACATGCGTATCACCTCATCCTAGATTTTTTCGCAGCCTATCAGGAACAGGTAACATAATCCCATCGCCACAAGTCCCAAGAGAAACAGAGCGACCCACCAGATAAACAGGTTCATCAGGGATTCCTCCTTTTCTTCCGCAAAGATGGCAATTTTTTAATTATCCCGCCTCCAAAGGTCAAGGGCCGACCCCAGAAAAGCGCCCCGGCATTTTGCAAGGAGCCTGGCGCCCACCGGTCAAAGAGACTGGGACCCGGCAAACGCCCATCCAGCCGAGGAGCAGCGGTCCTGCCGCTGGCGTGCTGAGTACCGGGATCCACTTGGACGCCATTTTCTCATCCCGGGCTAGAGAGCACAGTTCGTGCCATTCGCTGGTATTAGATTTTTATATGTAAATTAAGATAGTTACTATCAAGGAGCCGCGAAACCAGGGGATTGGAGGATTGCAAAATTCAAGAAAGGGCCATCCGGGGGATTTCAAACTGAAATGGATGTTGAGTTACTTCAGGAAGATACCAGGGGCAGGCGGACGGTGCAGGTGGTGCCGCAATTAACCTCGCTGTGGATGGCGATCTCCCCGCGGTGCAGGTCAATCAGGCCCCGGCAGATGGTGAGACCGAGGCCGGTGCCCCCTTCCTTGGTGGAGAAAAACGGGGTGAACAGGGATCTCAGGTGTCCCGGGTCAATGCCCAGACCGGTATCCGCGATGGTGAGCACCAGGCGGTCTTCCTGGACCGCGGTGCTGACCCGCAGCACCCCGCCGTGGGGCATGGCCTCCAGGCTATTTTTAAAGAGGTTGATGAGCACCTGGCGAATCTGGCCGGGGTCGAAGGCGAAGGCCGGGATCGCCTCCGGGGCCGAAAGCTCCAAGGTCACCCCCTGCTCCTGGAAGCCGGCCTCCATCAAGCCTATTACCTGCCGGATCAGGGCCAAAATGTCGCCGGAGACCTTTTGGCTGGGGGTGGGGCGGCTAAAGGTGCTCAGATCGGCCAGGAACTTCTCCAGCCGATGCACTTCCTGGCAGATAAGTTCCAGGTTTTGCCGGGCCTTTTCGGGAAAATCCTTCTGGCGAGCCAGTTTCTGGGCAAAGCCGCCGATGCTGGCCAAAGGATTCTTGATTTCATGGCTTATATGGGACACCATCATGCCCAGGGTGGCCAGGCGCTCCTGACGTACCAGCTCCTCTTCCAGGCGTTTCCGTTCCCGCAGGTCCCGGAAAGAGCCGATGATTCCAACCTCCCGGCCGCTTTCCCGGAGGAGGCGGGCCGACAGCCAGACGGGTACCGAAGTGCCGTCTTTAGTGCGCACCAGGGTTTCATAATTTTCCAGGACGCCGGGGCCGCCGTAAGCCGGGGAGTAAATGAGCTCCTTGATTTCGTGGGCCAGCCCTTCGGGATAAAAAACATCGACCTTAAATACCCCGATGACCTCTTCCGGCCGGTAGCCCAGGATGCGAGAGGCGCCTTCGTTAAAGATGAGGACGTTGCCCAGCAGGTCGTTGACCACGATGCCATCCATGGAGGCCTGCACCAGCGTGCGCTCCAGCTCATCCATCTGGCGCACCTGGCACTCCAGGTTAAACATCTGGGTGACATCCCGGAAGTTGCACACCGTCCAGGCTTCTTCCTCACCCCCCTCCAGGTGAAAGAAGGTGCCTTCATAGATGAATTTCTGGCCGTCCACCTCCCGGGTGAGGATGTAGTGGGCCGGGAAGTAAGCCCCCAGATCCAGGGGGCAGAAGCCCATCTCGTTGCCGGAGGTGGTTTGGAAGGGGCTCCCCAAATCGAAACAGACCCGCCCGGAGATCGCCGGCCATTCCAGGCCAAAGTGCTCCAGGAAGGAGGCGTTGGCGTAAACGATGCGCCTCGTCTCATCCAGTACCAGGGTGAAGACGTTCGGAAGGCTATCCAGCAGGCGGCCAAAGAGTCCGCGGGGTGGCCGCCGCCCGGCGGCTTCAGGTTTGCGAACCATAACTCAAGTTAAGTCTTAAATCTTCCCAATGCAATAGAGACGCAGTAGTGTTCGGCAAGGTTTTTGCGACGAGGCAGGCACAGGATGAGGGGGGTACGAACTGTCTTGTAGGGGCGCACCCATGTGTGCGCCCCTTACGAAAGTGGGGGCAGTAGGTAGGGGCGGGTCTTAAACCCGCCCCTACAGGGCGGACACATGGGTCCGCCCCTACGAAAAACCAGGCAAAGCCACCCCTCACCCGGTGTCGTTCCCTTTCAGGGGGAGGGGAATTAGAGGGCATCGGTATAATATATTGATATTACTTAAATTACCATGGCCTAGATTATAACTGAGAGATTTAGGGTAATTTTCTCCAGGCACTTTTGCGGCGGAAACTAATGAGTGAGACCTGATTCCTGCGGCCCATCCTAAAAGAAATCGGTGAGATAGGGGTTGTGCAGTTTTTCCCGGCCCAGGGTGGAGGTGGGGGTCTCCCCGTAATCGTGGCCGGGCCAGACCCGGGTGTCATCGGGCAGTGGCATGATCTTCTCCTCCAGGGAGGCGAGGAGCTGGGGGAGGGAGCCGCCGGGGAGGTCGGTGCGGCCCGCGGCCCCCACGAACAGGGTGTCGCCGGTAAAGAGGTGGCCCGGGAAATAGAGGCAGATGGAGCCGGGGGTGTGACCCGGGGTGTGCAGGACCTGCGCCTCCTGCCTTCCCAGAGGCAGGCGCTCGCCGTCCTCCACCAGGAGATCGGCGCGGGTCAGGGGCGGGTAGCCCTCGGCCAGCGCCTCGGCCTGCCTCTCCGGGCGCCGGAAGAACTCCCAGTCCAGTCGATGGATGGCGATGCGGGCTTCGGTCTCAGCGGCCCAAAGGTCGTTGCCGGCGGTGTGGTCGGCATGGCCATGGGTGTTGACGATCCAGGAAAGGCGCCAGCCTTTCTGGTACAGGCGCTTGGCCAGAATCCGGGCCGGGCCCCCCGGGTCGATGAGCAGAGCCTCCCGGCTTTCGGAACAGGCCACCAGGTAGGTGAACACCCTTTGAGGCCCGGAGGGTTCGGTGAAGATACTCAGGGGCAAGGGCTAAACCGGATTACTTGGCCAAAAAGCTGAAGAGCATCTGCTCCGTGCGCAGGGCGTAAATCATGGCCTTGATGCTGCGGATTTCGGCCTGCTCATTTTCTGACTCGGCCTCCCGCATTAACCGGTTGTACGTGTCCGGCTGGCTAGTCCCCAGCAAGGTGGCCTTCTTAAACTTCTCCTCGGCGGATTTCACCAGGCTATCGGCTTGAGTCTGTTCATCCGAGGTCATCTTCTGGTTGATGGCTTCCTGCTGCTGCTCTTTGGGGGTCAAGAGACGGTCTTTCTGATCCTGGCCGCATTCCTTCTGCAGGATGGCGAACAGGGACTTGGCCTCTTTGGCCATGGACTTGGCCTCTGCGGTATAGTGGCCGCCCAGTTTCTTCTCGGCGTTGTCCAGCAGGGTTACCGCTCTTTTATAAATGATCTGGTGATCAGGACCGCAGGGCACTTTGGAGGCCGGGGATGGCGGGGGCGTCCCGGGTTGGGTCAGGGCCGCGCCCACCACGGGGAAGGCCAGCATGAGAGATAACACCATGGGTAGAAAACGTAGTTGGCTCATGAGCGTATCCTTTGCCTTAGTGAAGTTTGAAGGTCTCGGTGATGGCCCGCTGGAACCGGGGCCGATAGATGATGTCAAAGGCGGTCTCCTTGCCGGGAAACAAACCCAAAGCCTGGGAGCGGACGTTTTCCACAACTTGTTCCGCCTGCTCCAAGGTAAAGGTTCCGGCCCGAATCTCCGCCAAGGCCAGGTCCACTAAAAAGCGCAGGTATTTCAGGTTGCGGTTCTCCTCCCGGATGGCCTGCAGTTGCGTCGGATCGTCCCGGTAGGACAAGGGGTTCTCCCGGATGGCTAGTAGGAGAACTGGATTTAAACCCGGCCCCCAGCTCCCTATTCTACCTTGGGTTTAGGGGGCTGTAAAGGAGAAAGCTGGACCTCCTGGGGGCTGGGGCGTTTGGCCGGGGAGGGCTGCAAGGGCAGCGGCTGCGGCGGGCACTTGGTGATCTCCCGGGCGATGCCTTCCTTGGCCTTCAGGATGGCGGGGACCTTATCCCAATCGATGCGGTCACCCAGTTGGTAGCGCTCCGCCAGGTCCCGGAGGTAATCCAGGGGCGAATCCTGCATTAAATCATAGACATCGGGGTGCGCTTCCAGAAAGACGCGGCCCTCGGGGGTGACCGCCAGTTTGATGGGGCGGTAGATGATCTTCACCGGGGTGCCTACCGCTACCTGGGGAAAGAGCTGGGCCATCTCCTGGGGCAGCATGCGGATGCAGCCGTGGGACACGTAGCAACCTATGCTATACGGGTTGTTGGTGGCGTGGATGCCTATCCCCGAGGCGGAGGTCTCCATATAGTAATGGCCCAGGGGGTTCTTGGGCCCCGGCGGCACCTTTTCCTTCACCTCCAGGCCCTCCTCCTCCATCTCCTCCTGAATGGAGGGCGGCACCTGCCAGGTGGGGTTGGTGCGCTTATCTTCGATCTTGTAGGTCCCGGTGGGGGTCTGCCAGGTAGGCTTGCCCAGGGCCAGGGAATAGCAGCGCTGGTAGGCGCCCTTCTCGAAATGGTACAGCATTAGCTCCGGCAGATTGATGACCAGGCCGTTGTCCAGCTCCGCCGGGACGATATGGGCCGTGTTGATCCTTAAAACCATGCCCGGCTTTAATCTACAAGGGTCCTTCAGACCGTTGCGCCTGGCCAGCACCGTAAATTTCACCCCTTTTTCCGCGGCCAGGAGGCCCAGGGTGGTCTTGCCCGGGACCTGGTAATCCTCTGGGCCGCCCACCACCTGGTGATAGAGGGGTGGGGGCTGGCCGGCTCCGGCCCAGGCGCTCTGGGCTAACAGGATCATCAGCAGTAAGCAGCAGCGGCGTGCCATGGCTAAAGATCCACCTCCGCCTCATAAGGAAAATGATCGGAAGGATAGCGGTTATCCTGATGGTCGGTAACGATGGCCACCCGGCGGACCCGGAAGCCCGGGGTCGCCAGAATCCAGTCGATCCTCGCCCCCCTGGGCTTGCCGTCAAAATAGTGCTGGGTGGTGGCTTCCTGCCCCTCAGGGTGCAAGGCCCGCCAGGTATCGAGGAAAGGCCGGCCCTCCCCGATCAATTCCCGATAAACCGGCCCCCCCGGCGCTTCGTTGAAGTCACCGGCCAGGATCAGGGTGCGGCTCAAAGGGGCAAAACGGTCCCGGATCATCCTGGCTCCCTGGAGGCGGGCCTCCGGGGAGATGTTGTCCAGGTGGGTATCGATAAAGTAGAAGGGCTCGGTCCATCCGGCCCTCCGGAACAGGCCATAGGTGGCCAGGCGGGGAAAGGCGCTGTCCCAACTGCGGCTGCGGTGCACCTCCGGAGTCTGGGAGAGCCAGAACTCCGCGCTCTCCTGGACGGTAAAGCCCTCGGCCCGGTAAAAGATGGTGGGATACTGGCAGGTTTCATCCACCTGGCGGTGGGCCGTCAGGGGCAGGTATTCCGGCAAATTTGCCGCAAGTTCGCGAAGCATGGGCACGGTGCCTTCCTGGGTGCCCAGCAGGTCCGGCCGGCGCCGGCGAATGACGTCCGCCACCAGATCCCGGCGAAACTGCCATTCGTTGGGACCGTCCAGGGGGGTGGCAAAGCGCAAGTTAAAGGTCATGACCAGCATAATATCCTTAAATAAACCCGGCCCGCAAGGGCTGCGGGAAGAAGAGTTCCTGGGAGGTGCGCAAAAAATAGGCGTCAGTCATGGAGGCCAGAAAATCCCTGACGATCTCCGCAGGCTGGTGGGACTCCCGATAGGCAGGGTCCAGGGGGGCCAGGAACTCCCGGTAGATCTGGGAGTCGCGCCGGTCTTGGTCCAGGTCCTCCAAAAACCGCTGGAACAGACGCTGGCACAGGGCCTCAATCTTGGAGGTTTGCTCCTTGATGCGGGGATTGTTATAGATCCGCTGGTAATTGAATTCCTTGAGCTGCTTCAACAGGGCCCCCACCTCGGGGCTGTATCCCACGTAGTTCTTGTCGAAACTGTGGCGCAGCAGGTCGGTCACCAGGCTGTAAACGATGGCGCCGTTGGTGCGGCCCAGGCGGCCCGCCACCTCTGGGGGCAGCTCCTCCCGCTTGACCAGCGACAGGGTGATGGCGTCCTCCAGGTCCCGGCCGATGTAGCTGATGGTGTCAGCCAGCCGGACCACGCAGCCCTCCAGGGTCATGGGCTTCAGAGAAAGCTCCGGGTCAGCCGTCTTGCCGCGGAGCTCTTCCTCCAGGTGGGCGAAGGTCTTGTCCCGCTGAGGGGAGAGGCGCTCCAGGTGGGTCTCCCCGTCGTGGCACAGGATGCCGTCCAGCACTTGCAGGGAGAGATTGAGCCCCCGGCCGTTTTTCTCCAGGCAGTCGAGAAAGCGCACTCCCTGGATGCTGTGGAGAAAGGGGCCGATGCCGTGGGTCTGGCAGAGGTCGGAGAGGATGTGTTCTCCGTCGTGGCCGAAAGGGGGATGGCCGATATCGTGGCCCAGGGCGATGGCCTCCAGCAGGTCTTCGTTCAGCCGCAAAAACTTGCCGATGGTGCGGGCGATCTTGGATAGGAGCTGCACGTGCAGCACCCGGTGGCTGATGTGTTCATGCTCGACGAGATAAAAGACCTGGGTCTTGTCGATATAACGGGTGTAGGCCCGGGAGTGGAGGATGCGGTCGGCGTCCACCGCGAACTCCTGGCGGTGGCCCCGGGCCACGGACTCTTCAAAGCGGCGGCGGGATGCCTGGACCGAGCGGGTGGCGTACGGCGACAGCCAGGTTTCCTCCTGCCGCTCCAAGATTTGCCGTAGTTCCGATAACTTGACCATTAAGGCACTATTTCCTAAATCACTATCATAGCACAAGAGCCCGCACCCCTCAATAACGGGATGCCGGTAGCCCTACCATTGAAGTGTTTCAGAAATACCTTAAAAGATAGCGGCAGGTTCCGGTAGCCGCAGGCTTTAGCCTGCGCTCATTTTTATTAAAGGAAATCTGGGATATGACAATAGCAACAGGGAAATCTACCCGGAGATTCGGTCCATCGGGCCGGCAGGCCGAGAATTGTTTGGTATTATGGCAAAGGTATGATATTTATTAAGTTTAAGGTAATTTCAGGCCGCCGGGCTTTAAGGTTTTTGGACGCCGGCGCCGGGCCGAATCTGATGGACGACCGCGCTTATCTGGAAGATTTCCTGCGGTACCTGCGGGTGGAGCGCCAGATGTCGCCCCACACCCTGCGGAGCTATGGTCTCGATATCGGCCAGTTTTTGGAATTTTACCGCTCCCGTCCGGGAAACCCTGATTTGCGAGAGGTGGCCTACCCGGACCTGCGGGCCTTCCTGGCCCAGGCCCTCAAGGGCCGGCGCAAGGCCACGGTGGCCCGGAAGCTCTCGGCTTTGCGCACCTTCTGCAAGTACTTGCAACGGCAGGGGGTGTTGGCCGGCAACCCCGCCAGGCTCGCCCCCAGCCCCAAGCTGGAGAAGCCCCTGCCCCATTTTCTGTCGGTGGACGAGGCCTTCCATTTGCTGGGGTCCTGCGGCGGCGACGCCTTCGGGGCCTGCCGGGACCGGGCCATTTTGGAGGTCTTTTACAGCGGCGGTTTGCGGCTGTCGGAATTGGCCGGTCTCGACCTGGGGGACCTGGACCTGGACCAGGGGGTGCTGCGGGTCTGGGGCAAGGGTGGCAAGGAGAGGCTGGCCTTTCTGGGGAAGCCGGCCCGGGAGGCGCTGGCCACCTACCTGGCCCGGCGCCGGCCCCTGGCGGCCAAAACGGCCGTGGCGGCCCGGACCGAAGCGCCGCAGGCTGCTCCCCTGTTCCTGAACCGGCGGGGGGGGCGCCTCAGCTCCCGTTCGGTGGCCCGCCTGGTGGGCAAGTGGGCGCGGCTGGCGGGCCTCTCCCAGGCCCTGACCCCCCACGGCCTGCGCCACAGCTTCGCCACTCACCTGCTGGAGGGCCGGGCCGACTTGCGCACTGTCCAGGAGCTGCTGGGGCACGCCTCCATCTCCAGCACCCAGCGGTATTTGCATACGGACCTCGATTACTTGATGGAGGAATACGATAAGGCGCATCCCCGGAGTAAATGAAGGGGGAAAAGGGAAAAAGGGGAAAGGGCAAAATACCAGGCCAGGTCTTAACCGTTTAACCTTTTCGCCTTTTACCCCTGCCTGTTTACCCTTTTACCCTTGCTGGTTCAACCAGCCAGATAGGAAGTTATTTGATGGACGATTATAAAGAAAAATTTCGAGGCACCACAATTTTAATGGTGCGCCGGGGGGACCAGGTGGCGGTGGCCGGCGACGGCCAGGTGAGCCTGGGAGAGATGATCATGAAGCAGCGGGCCAAAAAGGTGCGCCGTCTCTACCACGGCAAGATCATCGCCGGCTTCGCCGGTTCGGTGGCCGACGCCCTCACCCTCTTCGAGCGCCTGGAGGCCAAGCTGGAAGCCCACCAGGGCAACCTCACCCGGGCGGTGGTGGAGCTGGCCAAGGACTGGCGCACCGACCGCATCCTGAGGCGCCTGGAGGCGATGCTGCTCACCGTGGACTTGAGCGGGGCCTTTCTCATCTCCGGCACCGGCGACGTCATCGAGCCGGATGAAGGGGTGATGGGCATCGGCTCCGGCGGGGCCTACGCCCTGGCCGCGGCCCGGGCCCTGCTGGCCCATACCGATCTCGCCCCCGCGGCCATCTGCCGGGAGGCCATGGCGATCGCCGCCTCCCTGTGCGTTTATACCAATAACGAGATTGTGATTGAGGAGTTGTAAATGGTGGGTAGTGCCCACCCTACATCTTAATTATTTGCTTTTTGGCTGAAAGCTGATTGCTGAAAGCTGACAGCTTCATAAAAGGACTTGTAAATATGGAATTGTTGAAAGCCCCCCGGGGCTCCGGAGACCATCTCACTCCCCGGGAAATCGTGGCGGAGTTGGACAAATATATCGTGGGGCAGGAGGACGCCAAGAAATCGGTGGCCATCGCCCTGCGCAACCGCTGGCGCCGCCAGCAGGTCCCCGATGCCCTCCGGGACGAAATCGCGCCCAAGAACATCATCATGATCGGCCCCACCGGGGTGGGCAAGACCGAGATCGCCCGGCGGCTGGCCAAACTGGCCCAGTCGCCCTTCCTGAAGATCGAGGCCACCAAGTTCACCGAGGTGGGCTACGTGGGCCGGGACGTGGAGTCCATGGTCCGGGACCTGATGGAGCTGGCGGTGAACCTGGTGAAGGCCCAGGAGCGGGACCGGGTTCAGGTCAAGGCCGCCGCCGCGGTGGAGGAGAGGCTGTTGGAGCTGCTCCTCCCTGGCCAGCTCCCCGGTCAGCTCCCAGGCCAGGTCCCCGGCCAGGAACCCGAAGGGGAATCCGGCACCCGGGAAAAGTTCCGGGCCATGCTGCGGGACGGCCGCCTGGAAGACCGCTTCGTGGAGATGGAGACCAGCCAGCGGGTCACCCCGGTGGTGGAGATCTTCTCCGGCGCCGGCATGGAGGAGATGGAATTCAACTTCAAGGAGATGCTGGGCAACCTCTTCCCCAAAGGCACCAAGACCAGGCGGGTCAAGGTCTCCGAGGCCCGGGAACTGCTGCTCCAGGAGGAGGCGAGCCGCCTCATCGACATGGACCGGGTGGTGGAAGAGGCCCGGCGCAAGGTGGAGCAGCACGGCATCATCTTCCTGGATGAAATCGACAAGATCGTGGGCCGGGACCACGGGCGGGGGCCGGACGTCTCCAGGGAAGGGGTGCAGCGGGACCTGCTGCCCATTGTGGAAGGCACCACCGTCACCAGCAAGTACGGCATGGTGCGCACCGACCACATCCTGTTCATCGCCTCCGGCGCCTTCCACCTCTCCAAGCCCGCCGACCTGATTCCGGAGATGCAGGGGCGCTTTCCCATCCGGGTGGAACTCCAGTCCCTGGGAGCCGCGGAGTTTGAGCGCATTCTCACCGAGCCGGAGAACGCCCTGATCAAACAGTACCAGGCGTTGCTGGAAACGGAGGGGGTTCACCTCACCTTTGCCCCGGAGGCGGTCAAAGAGATCGCCGCCCTGGCCACCCAGGTGAACGAACGCACCGAAAACATCGGGGCCCGGCGCCTCCATACCATCATGGAGAAGCTGCTGGAGGAGATCTCTTTCACCGCCCCGGACCTGGGCGACCGTTCGATCACCATCACCGCGGACTACGTCCGGGAACGCCTGGCCGATCTCATCGAAGACGAGGATTTGAGCAGGTATATTTTGTGAGCGGTGAGCAGTGAGCAGTAGGGTGCGCACTGCGCACCAAAAATGGGCGCTACCGTCCTTAAAAGAAATGTAGCGCCGCCGCCCCCGGCGGCGGAAGAAGGGCCGCAGGCTTTAGCCTGTGCCACCAAAAGAAAACCTGGGGCGGCCTGTGGCCGCCGGAAAATCATATCAGGGAAAGAGAAACAACGCAGGCTGAAGCCTGCGGCTACACAATAATGGCGAAATCGGTATCGTTTTTGGAGACCGCAGACTGCTGAAAGCAGGGCGACCCAGCGGGGCGCCCCTACAACCGCGAGGGACTAAAGTGAACCATAACTGGATGCCACGCGCCGATAAGGTGGTCATGAACACCTACGGCCGCCAGCCCCTGGTGTTGGTGAAGGGGGAAGGCTGCCGGGTGTGGGATGATCAGGGGATAGAGTACCTCGATTTGGTGGCCGGCTTGGCGGTCTGCAACCTGGGCCACGCCCATCCGCAGGTGGCCCGGGCCGCGGCGGCGCAACTGGCGCAGTTGGTCCACGTCTCCAATCTCTACTACAGCACCCCCATGGTGGAGCTGGCGGAGCTGCTGGTGCGCCTCTCCTTCGCGGACCGGGTCTTTTTCGCCAACAGCGGCGCCGAAGTGAACGAAGGGGCCATCAAGCTGGTGCGCCGCTACTCCCGGGAGCGCTTCGGGCCCGGCCGGCACCGCATCATTTGCATGGAGAACTCCTTCCACGGCCGCACCCTCGGGGCCTTGTCCGCCACCGGCCAGTCAAAATTCTGGCAGGGCTTCGACCCCATGCTGGAAGGCTTTTATTTTGTGCGCTTCAATGACCTGGAGGCACTGGCCGCGGCGGTGGACGACAGCGTCTGCGCCGTGCTCCTGGAGCCCATCCAGGGAGAGGGCGGCGTCTGTCTGCCGGATGCCGGTTATCTAAAGGGCGTGCGCCGGCTGTGTGCGGATAAGCAGCTACTGCTGATCCTGGATGAGATTCAGACCGGCCTGGGCCGCACCGGGCGGCTCTTCGCCCACGAGCACTTCGGCATCCAGCCCGACGTTATGACGCTGGCCAAGGCCCTGGCGGGCGGCCTGCCCATGGGAGCGCTGCTGGCCACCGCGGAGGTGGCCGGGGCCTTCGTGCCCGGAACCCACGCCAGCACCTTCGGGGGCGGGCCGGTGATCGCCGCCGCCGCCACCACCGCCGTGTCCCTCTTGAGCGACGCCAAGTTGCTGGCGGCGGTACGCGCCCAGGGCGATTATCTACAAAAGGCCCTCTTGAAGCTGAAGGCCGCCTTTCCCGTCATCCGCCAGGTGCGGGGTCTGGGTCTCATGTGGGGCCTGGAGCTGGCCGGGGAAGGGGGGCCCGTGGTGGCCGCCTGCCGGGAGCGGGGAGTGTTGGTCAATTGCACCCAGGGCAACGTCATCCGGCTGCTGCCGCCATTGATCGTCAGTACCGCTGAGCTAAACCGGGGATTACAGGTCCTGGAGGAGGCCCTGGCATTGCTGTAAGCACACAGGGGATGCAGCTAGGGGTGCGCCCTTACCACGCATGGGACACAGGCTGGAAAGCATATCGAGTGAGCAGTGAGCAGTGAGCAGTGGGGGGACTAGGAAATGTGGCGCCGCTTGCCCCCGGCGGCGAAAAGATGTAGCCGCAGGCGTTAGCCTGCGCTGCCCAGGCGGGACGTTAGCGGATTTATGAAATCGGTTACTAAGGCATAAAGCCCATGAAACGTGATCTGTTGACCATCCTGGATCTAAGCCGGGAGGAGATCGAAACCCTGCTGGTCCGAGCCCGGGAGTTAAAGGCCCTCCAGGCTCGCCGGGTGGAGCACGCTTCCCTGAAGGGCAAGTCCCTGGCCCTGATCTTCGACAAACCTTCCACCCGCACCCGGGTTTCCTTTGAGGTGGGCATGGCGCAGTTGGGGGGCGCCAGCCTCTACCTGGGTCCGGGGCAGACCCAGATGGCCCGCCAGGAACCCATCCCCGACACCGCCCGGGTCCTGTCCCGGTACGTGGACGGGGTGGTGGTGCGCACCTTTGCCCAGGAAACCGTGGCCGAGCTGGCCCGGCACGCCACCATCCCTGTCATCAATGGCCTCACCGACGCCCACCATCCCTGTCAGGTGCTCAGCGACCTGATGACCATGGAGGAGCGCTTCGGGCGGCTCTCCGGTCTGGAGGTGGCCTGGGTGGGGGACGGCAACAACATGGCCAACTCCTGGATCACCGCGGCCATGCACCTCGATTTTGCCCTGCACCTGGCCTGCCCCCAGGGCTATGAGCCTGACCCCGCTCTGCTGCAGGCGGCCCAAAGGAGCGGACGCCAAATCCATCTTTCCCAGGACCCCCGCCAGGCGGTGCAGGGGGTCCACGTGATCAACACCGATGTCTGGACCTCCATGGGCCAGGAGGACGAAGCCGCAGCCCGGCGGGAGATCTTCAAACCCTACCAGGTCAACGCCGGCCTCCTGAAACTGGCTCGGCCCGAGGCTATCGTGCTTCACTGCCTGCCCGCCCACCGGGGCGAGGAGATCACCGCCCAGGTGCTGGAAGGGCCCCAAAGCGCCGCCTGGGACCAGGCGGAAAACCGCCTCCACTTCCAAAAGGCCCTGCTGGAGTGGCTGCTGGGGTGAGAAAGACCTGATTTTGGGGAAGGGGGCTTGGGACCTGCGGCCCCGGGTTCCCGCCTGAGCAAAACGTAGGGTGCGTCTTACGCACCGATAAAAAGGCTGGTGGTGCGTAAGACGCACCCTACAACTATTGCTCTGTTCCACAATTGATTATCCATGTAAAAGTACCGATTTCTAACCCCCCTTTGGAAAAGGGGGGCAGGGGGGATTTAATATAACTTCTTGAAATCCCCCTAAATCCCCCTTTTTCAAAGGGGGACTTAACCATGCCAAATCCAGCTTCCAGTCCTGCTTTTATGTCCAGATAATTGTGAAACACTACACTTAGGATAAATGGTATCTCCGCTTGCCAACCAGGAGCATGGGAATGGCAAAATGCGAAGAGCACCGGCGAGACGCCGGCGCCACCAATTTAATCAAAAAAAGGCTAGTCCGTCGGCCGCTAAGGCCGGCAACCAGCCTTCCTATTTTTTAGGGCATTGGGAGTGGGCAAGGGCCCGCGGCCACTAGCCCTCTTCTCCAGGTTCCTGTTCCCTTCTCTCTCCACCGCGTCGCCGGTGGCGGCGGTTGCGCCGGCGCCTGGGCTTGGCGGCCCTGGCCTGGGGCGGCCGGGGCGGGATCTGTTCCGGGGCGCAGCGCTCCACCAATTCGGCTTCCGGGGCTTCCTTGATCTGGACCAACATCCAGGCCTCGGGGTAGAGGGCCAGGCGGGCCAGGCGGGCCGGCAGAGGCCGCCCGTGCCGCAGCAGCGGAGCTATCCGGGCTTCCAGGGCCAGAATCTGGGAGACGTCGTCATGGCGTTGCCGGGGGAATTCGATGCCCCCCAGGGCTTCCTTGATCCCCTCATGGATGAACTCCCGCAGCTCCTTGAAATCTTCCGGAAAGTCGGGGCCCTGTTCCAGAAACGGGGTCAAAAAGATCGCCCAGAGGAGACTGTCGGAGACGTGGCGCTCTCCCAGCAGCAATAGGTCCAGGCGGTGACAGAGGTCCAGGAGGCGCGCCTTGCCGCGTTGGCCCAGGCGCGGCTCCCAGGCGGGGAAGATGGCATAGAAGAGGGCGGAGGACAGCATCAGCCGGAAGAAGGGGGCGGCAGCGGCGCTGCGGAAGTCCTTGAGCAATTCATCCCGCACCCGGGACGGGGAACAGGTGCGGATCAGGGTGCCCTTGGACAGGATCTCCCGCCAGGCGCCGGCCTCGATGGTGAAGCCGGTGCGGGCCGCGTGGCGCAGGGTCCGCAGCATGCGCACCGGGTCGCGCTCGAAGCGCGCGGAGGGCTCGCCGATGACCCGGATGACCCGATTCTCCAGGTCCGTCAGGCCCCCCACGTAATCCACCAGCGAGAAATCGCTGATGTCGTAAAAGAGGGCGTTGATGGTCAGATCCCGGCGCTCGGCGTCCTCGGCCGGTGTGCCGAAGGTCTGCTCCCGGAAAGGAGCCCCTGGCTGGGGAGGCTCCTCCTCAAACTCCGAGCGGCGCCGGAAGGTGGAGACCTCGACGATGTGCCCGCCCTTGAAAAAGACCTGCACCAGCCGGAAGCGCCGGCCGATGATCCGGCTGTTGCGGAAGAGTTTGCGCAACTCCCCGGGGCGGGCGTTGGTGACCACGTCGAAATCCTTGGGCCTTTTTCCCAGGAGCAGGTCCCGCACCCCGCCCCCCACCAGATAGACGGTATAACCGGCGTGCAGCAGCCGGTAGAGAACCTTAAGGGCCTCCACGTCGATATCTTTTCGGGAGACGGTATGTTGCGGCCGGGGGATGATGCGGGGCAGAAGTTCTGCCGGTTCAGGGCTGATAAACCGCATGGAGCTATTATAGGCGAAATCCCCCAATTTTTTAACCTCTTATTTAATAAATAGCGCGGTTCCCGGCCCAACCCGCGAAAATTCGAGGTGCGAGGCGGGATTATTGACAAGCGGCGCCAATCCAGATATTTCTAAGCTGTCAGAGATATAGCTGGGATGAGGAGGCGAACCTGGGGGGTAGAGTCCTGGTGCTGGCCCTGGCCACATGGGGGGGAGTGGGCTTGCTGCCGGGCGCCCCGGGCACCTGGGGAACCCTGGCGGCCCTGCCCCTCTGGTGGGTTTTGGCGCACCTGGGTCCCTGGGGCTACGGCCTGGGGACGGCGGCGGTTATCCTGGCGGGCTGGTGGGCCGCGGGCCCGGCCCAGGATTATCTGGGGCAGGCCGACCACCCCGCCATCGTCATCGATGAAGTGGCGGGCCTGTTGATCACCCTGGCCGGGGCGCCGCTGTCCTGGGCCGCCGCGGGCATTGGCTTTATCTTATTCCGGACCCTGGATATCCTGAAACCGCCTCCCATTCGCTGGTTCTCTTCCGGAGAATCCGGCGGTCTGGAGGTGGTGGTGGACGACGTGGTGGCGGGGGTGCTGGCGCGGCTGATTTTGGAGATAGTCTATGCGTTCGGAATATTGCCAGGGTGATTTTGCATGCCCACAATATTGAGAATTCAGGGATATAGGTTTTTCTTTTTTAGTAATGAAGGATATGGGAAACCACATATCCACGTGGAATCCGGCGATAGTTAGGCGAAGTTTTGGCTAAAGCCCGTGGCCATGGCAAAATCTTTTGGATACAGGCCCGTCGAACTTAGCACGTTACGAAAAATAGTTGAGAGCCACGAGGATCTATTTTGGGAGAGATGGCATGAACATTTTGCCTAAGACTCTTTTAGTACTGATCACCGAAATTTCATTTGAAGGGGACGTCTTGCAGGTCTTCCTTTCCGATGGCCGGGAAATGCGCGTGCCCCTGGAGTGGTTTCCCAAGCTGCGGGACGCCTCCCCTGAAGCGCGCCGGCATTGGCGGCTCATCGGCAAGGGCATTGGCGTCCATTGGCCGGAAGTCGATGAGGACCTATCCTTGGAAGGGTTGTTGCATTAGGTTCCTCACGAAAAAGCCGTCCAATTTTATGGTCCTTTATGGCTGCTGACTACTGGCAACCAGGAACTGGCAACTGATCATGCAAGGTGAGATCATCGCCACCGGCACGGAGTTGATCACCGGGCGGGTGCCCGATTTTAACGCCCGCTACGCGGCCCGGCGGCTCCACGAAGCGGGCCTGACCGTGCAGTGGCTCACCATCCTGGGGGATGAGCCGCCGCGGTTCCGGGAGATCCTGCTGCGGGCGCTGGGCCGTTCCCGGTTCATCATCATCACCGGGGGCCTGGGGGCCACTGAAGATGACGTCACCGTGGCCGCCGCAGCCGAGGCCCTGGGGTTGCCCCTATTCCTGGACGAGGGAGTGCTGGCCCACATCCGCCGCTCTCTGGAGGAGCGCCAAACCCCCTGGCTGGAACGCTATAGCCGCCTGGCCCTGATTCCTCGGGGCGCCGTGGTCCTGGACACAGGCTCCCTGGCCTGCTGCGGCTTCGCCCTGGAACACGGCGGCGCCCGCCTCTTTTTCCTGCCCGGGGTCCCCTTTGAGATGCAAGCCCTGTTCGATGCCTATGTGCTCCCCAGCCTGGTGGAGGTCGCCGGAGACGCGGACGCCCTGGCCCAGCGCACCTTGCGGCTGTTCGGCATCTCCGAAACCCAATTGCAGGAAGTAGTCTCCAAAATCCCGGAATTCCAGCAAGGGGTGAGCGTGGGTTTTTACCCCAATTTCCCCGAGAACCACCTCTCCCTGACGGTGCGCGGCCGGGACCGCAGGATTCTGGAGGAGACCCTGGACCGCCTGACCGCGGCCCTGGCCCGGGAGGTGGGCGACGTGCTTTTGGGGCCGGAAGGGACGCCGCTGGAGGAGCTGGTGGGGCGTCAATTGCGAGAAGGCGGCCTCACCCTGGCCCTGGCCGAGTCCTGCACCGGAGGTCTCATCGGCCACCGCCTCACCAACGTGGCCGGCTCCTCGGATTATTTCCTGGGCGGGGTGGTCTGCTACGGCAACCAGGCCAAGATGGACCTGCTGCGGGTGGCCCCGGAGGTCCTGGCGGCATGGGGGGCGGTGAGCCCGGAGACGGCCCGGGAGATGGCCCGGGGAGCGCAGATAGCCTTTGGCGCCCGCCTGGGTTTGGCGGTCACCGGCATCGCCGGTCCCGGCGGCGGCTCATCCGGGAAGCCGGTGGGCACAGTGTACATCGGCCTGGCCACCCCCCAGACGGTGGAGGTCTGGCACTACCTCTTCCACGGCTCCCGGGAAGCGATCAAAATCTTGTCGGCCCAGACCGCCCTGGACCGGCTGCGGCGGCAGTTGAAGGGGTCAGCAGAATAGCCAACAGGCCGGTTACGGCATGCGGATTGCGGGACCGCCCCTGCGCGGCGCCCTCAAAAGAGCGACCTGGGTTCGCCCAGCCGAGGCAGGGCGTAGGGTGCGTCTTACGCACCATTAAGGTTATCCCGGAAATACTGACGTTTAATGGGCGCGTAAGACGCGCCCTACGACTAATTTTTTTTAAAGCTGGAAACTGACTGCTGAAGGCTGAAAGCTCAACAATATGATCCGCGCCTTTCTGGCCATTGACCTGCCCGAGAGCCTGCGCCCCGGCTTGGCGACTGTGCAGGAGGGACTGAAAAAGAGCCAGGCCGACGTGCGTTGGGTGTCTCCGGGCAATATTCATATCACCTTGAAATTTTTCGGCAACCTGCCGGACGCCGAAGTGCTGCCCCTCATCGCCGCGGCCCGGCAGGAGGCCTCCCGGCAGGCCCCCCTGACCCTCGAGGTCGTAGGCGCCGGGGCCTTCCCCAGCAGCCGCAGCCCCCGGGTGGTGTGGCTGGGGCTGGACGGGGATCTCATGGCCTTGAGCCAGTTTTTTTACCGGTTGGAAAAGGCCTTCGCCCAACTGGGTTATCCGCCGGAGGGCCGGGCCTTCAGCCCCCACCTGACCTTGGGCCGTGTGCGCTCGCCCGAGGGCCGGGCGCAGTTGAGCCGGGCCCTCGAAAAACTGGAAGTCGCCTGGCCGCCTTTTCAGGTGCGGGAGATCATCTTGTATCAAAGCGTGCTGTCGCCAAAGGGCTCGACCTACACGCCGTTGGAGGTGATTAAATTAGGCGGCGAGTAGGGGCGGGTTTTAAACCCGCCCTACAGGGCGGACACCTGGGTCCGCCCCTACAAGGCAGGGGGCACAGGTTGGAAAATCTATTAATGAGTAGTTAATATTGAGGTGTTAGGTTAGGAATGTGGCGCCGGTGCCCCGGCGGCGAAAAGATGTAGCCACAGGCTTTAGCCTGCGCTGGCCGGGCTGGACGCCTGTGCCACCAAAGAAATCTAGGGCAGCCTGTGGCCGCCTAAGAAGCGACTAGGGTATAATTGAGGGCAAAAACGCAGGCTAAAGCCTGCGGCTATATAAAATGGAAAAATTGTTATTGCCTTTGCTGAAAGCTGACGGCTGAAAGCTGGCAGCTAAAAAACCCGTTAATTCAAATCCAGAGGTAAAGGAATAAAAATATGAGCGATCAAAATGCGGCGGATAAGGCCAAGGCCCTGGACCAGGCCCTGAGTCACATCGAAAAACAGTACGGCAAGGGCTCCATCATGCGCCTGGGGGCCGATGAGAAGATAGACGTGCCGGTAATCTCCAGCGGCTGCCTCTCCCTGGACCTGGCCTTGGGGATCGGCGGCATCCCCCGGGGCCGGGTCATCGAGATCTTCGGGCCGGAGGCCTCCGGCAAGACCACCCTGGCCCTGCACGTCATCGCCGAGGCCCAGCGCCAGAGCGGGGTGGCGGCCTTCATAGACGCCGAGCACGCCCTGGACGTGAACTATGCCCGCAAGCTGGGGGTCCGGACCGAGGACCTGCTCATCTCCCAGCCCGATTCCGGTGAACAGGCCCTGGAGATCGCCGAAATCCTGGTGCGCTCCAATGCGGTGGACGTGGTGGTGGTGGACTCGGTGGCCGCCCTGGTGCCCCGCTCGGAAATCGAAGGAGACATGGGCGACGCCCAGATGGGTTCCCAGGCCCGCCTGATGTCCCAGGCCCTGCGCAAGCTCACTTCGGCCATCAGCAAATCGCTCACCTCGGTGATCTTCATCAACCAGATCCGCCATAAGATCGGGGTAATGTTCGGGAATCCCGAAACCACCACCGGGGGCAATGCCCTGAAGTTTTATGCGAGCATGCGCCTGGACATCCGCCGCATCAGCGCCATCAAGCAAGGGGATGAGGTTATCGGCTCCCACTCCCGGGTGAAGGTGGTGAAAAACAAGCTGGCTCCGCCCTTCCAGGAGGCGGAATTCGACATCATCTTCGGCCAGGGTATCTCCCGGGAAGGCGACCTCCTGGACCTGGCCGCCGAGCAGAACCTCATCCAGAAGAGCGGCGCCTGGTTCAGCTACGGGGGCGAGCGCATCGGCCAGGGCCGGGAGAACGCCAAGGCCTATCTCCGGGAGCACCCGCAGGTGGCCATGGAACTGGATAAACAACTGCGGGCCGCGCTCGGCATGCCCACCCCTCCCGCCGCCTCCGCCGGGGAGCAGCCGCTCCCATGACCAGCCGCGAGATCAGGGAAACCTTTCTGCGCTTCTTCGCCGCCCAGGGGCACACCCGGGTGGCCAGCTCTTCCCTGGTGCCCGCCGGGGACCCCACCCTGCTATTCACCAACGCCGGCATGGTGCAGTTCAAAAAGGTCTTCCTGGGGGAAGAAACCCGGCCCTACACCCGGGCCGCCAGCTCCCAAAAGTGCGTCCGGGCCGGGGGCAAGCACAACGACCTGGAAAACGTGGGCTTCACCGCCCGCCACCATACCTTCTTCGAGATGCTGGGCAACTTCTCCTTCGGCGATTACTTCAAGGAAGGGGCCATCGAAATGGCCTGGGAGCTGCTGACCGAGCATTACCATCTCCCCCGGGAGCGCCTCTGGGCCACGGTTTACCATGAGGACCAGGAAGCCGCCCGCCTCTGGGAGAAGATCGCCGGGCTGCCGCCGAGCCGCATCGTGGGGCTCGGGGAGAAAGACAACTTCTGGGCCATGGGCGACACCGGCCCCTGCGGCCCCTGCTCCGAGATCCTCATCGACCAGGGCGAAGATATGGCCTGCGGCCCGGAATGCGGCATCGGCAAATGCGACTGCGACCGCTATCTGGAGATCTGGAACCTGGTGTTCATGCAGTTCAACCGGGCTCCGGACGGCATCCTGTCCCCTCTGCCCAAACCCAGCATCGACACCGGCATGGGTCTGGAGCGCCTGGCGGCTGTCATCCAGGGGGTGAAAAGCAACTTCGACTGCGACCTCCTGCGGCCGGTGATCGGCCGGGTGGAGGAACTGGCGGCCAAAAGTTACGGCGGCCCCGATGCCCAGCAAAACGTGGCCTTCCGGGTGATCGCCGATCATGCCCGGGCCGCCACCTTCCTGATCGCCGACGGGGTGCTGCCCTCCAACGAAGGCCGGGGCTACGTGCTGCGCCGCATCATGCGCCGGGCCATCCGCTTCGGGCGGCTCTTGAACCTCCCCAGTCCTTTTCTGGGGAAGGTGAGCGAACGGGTGCTGGAGCTGATGGGCAAGGTCTATCCGGAACTTCCGGGGTCCCGCCGGATCCTGGCCCAGGTGCTGGCCGGAGAGGAGGAGCGCTTCGCCGACACCCTGGACCACGGCCTGAAGCTGCTGAGCGAAGAACTGGCATATCTCAAGACCCACAGCCTGAAAATCCTGCCGGGGGAAGTGGCCTTCAAACTTTATGACACCTATGGCTTCCCCCTGGATCTGGTCCAGGACAGCCTGCGGGAAGAGGGCCTGATCCTGGACCTGGAAGGTTTTGAAGAACAGATGGGCCGGCAGCGGGAGGCCTCCCGCCAGTCCTGGCGGGGTGGCGCCGACGGCGAGGCGCCGCCGGTTTACCAGGAGTTGGCCCAGTGGCCTGCCACCCGTTTCCTGGGCTATGAATCTCTGGAGGGAGACAGCACCATCCTGGCCCTCATTACCCATGCAGGGCACCATGAACAGGCGGAGCGCGGCGAGGAGGTGGAAGTGGTCACCGCCGCCACCCCCTTTTACGGGGAAGCCGGCGGCCAGGTAGGGGACGCCGGGGTCATCAGCGGCGACGGCTGGCGCATCCAGGTAGCCGACAGCCAGCGGCTCCCCAACGACCTGGTCATCCACCAGGGGGTGGTGGAGCAAGGGGTGGTCAGGGTCAACGACCAGGCTCACCTGCAGGTGGATGCCAGCCGGCGCCGCCGCATCGCCCGGCACCACACTGCCACCCATATCCTCCAGGCGGTCCTCAGGCGGCGCCTGGGAGACCATGTCAAGCAGTCCGGCTCCTGGGTTTCGCCGGAGCGCCTGCGCTTCGATTTTACCCACTTTCAGGCTATTGCCCCCGAGGAAGTGGAGGGCATCGAGCTGGACCTGAACGTGGCGGTGGCCGAGAATCTGCCGGTGCACACCGACCGCATGTCCGTGCCCGAAGCCCTGGAGCAGGGCGCCACCGCCCTGTTCGAAGAGAAATACGGCGACGAGGTGCGGGTGGTGGCCATCCCCGGGCTGAGCCAGGAGCTGTGCGGCGGCACCCACGTGCAGCACAGCGGCGACCTGGGGTTTTGCAAGATTACCTCCGAGGCTTCCGTGGCCGCGGGCATCAGGCGCATCGAGGCGGTGTGCGGCCCGGAGGCGGTAAAATATGTTCAGATCGAAGAAGAGATGCTAATAAAGGTGGCGAAATACCTGAAGGCAGACCAAGCCAATGTGCTTGCCCAGCTCGAAAAGCGGCTGAACCGTCAAAAGGACCTGGAAAAGGAGGTGGCGGCCCTGAAAAGCCGCCTGGCCGCGGCTCAGGCCGGAGACCTCCTGGACCAGGTGCGCCCGGTGGCGGGCGTCCCGGTCCTGGCCCTGAAGGTGGAGGCCGCCGACCCCAAAGGGCTGCGGGAGTTCGCGGTGAAGCTGCAGGACCGCCTGAAGAGCGGCATCATCGTTCTGGCCGCGGTGGCGGCGGACAAGGCCATGCTCATCTCCCTGGTCACCAAGGACCTGATCCCGCGTTTCCCCGCCGGTGAGATCATCAAGGCCATCGCCCCCCTGGTGGGGGGGAGCGGCGGCGGCCGGCCCGACATGGCCCAGGCCGGCGGCCCGGAGGTGGCCGGCATCCCTAAGGCGCTGCAACAGACCTATGAGGTGGTGGCCCAAAGGGCGAAGGGGTAAGATTGAATGATAATTGGGAAATCCAATTCCGCAATATCAAAAAGTAATCCAGGGTGCGCCCTGTCAACCATGTCAAACTCTTTTAAAGGTAAATTATCATGAGCAAATTCAAAGAAAGTTTTGTGATTGATGATAAAGGCAAACAAATCGGGGTAATTTTGGATATTGCCAAATATCGCAAGCTCTTGGAAGAGATTGAAGAGCTGGAATCAATCCGCGCTTACGATGCTGCCAAGGCTGCCAAGGATGAAGCTATTCCCTTTGAACAGGCAATTTCCGAGATTGAGCAGACTCGTTCATGACCTTCTCTATTTCTATTCTGCGCCGGGCGCAGAAAGAATTAGCCCACCTACCAAAAGAGTCCTATGAACAAGTCCGCGATGCCATTCGAGCCTTGGCTTATAAGCCAAGACCTACTGGTTGCAGGAAGTTAATCGCCCGCACCGGGTGGCGCCTAAAGATTGGTGATTACCGGATAATTTATGAAATCGATGATAAAAGTCGAACAATTGAAGTGCTTCATATCGGCCACAGGCGCAATGTTTACCGCTGATTAGCAAAATTGATTAGTTAACCGAAAAGGAACCCAGAACTTGCACGAATACGGCTTGATGGAAAACGTCATCGCGGTCATCATGGCGGAACTCAAGAAATCCGGGGAGGAGGAGGCCAGGCCAGGCCGGCTGCTCACGGTGACCCTGAAGGTGGGGGCCCTGGAGCTGCACTCCGAAGACGCCCTCCGCCAGGCCTTTGAGGTCCTGAGCCAGGGCACCGCCCTGGAGGGGGCCCGCCTGCTCCTGGTTATCCTGCCGGCTACCCTGGCCTGCCCCCAGTGCGGTTTCCGATGCCCCTTGCCCCTGGGAGCCGCCGACCCCCATGACGCCCTGCCCATGGCGGAGTGCCCCCAGTGCCGCGTCCTGGCCCCGGTCCAGGACGGACGCGGGGTGGAGTCCATTGAGCTTTGCTGGGAAGAAGAAGCCTAGGGCCGCTGTCTCCAATCTTCGTTAATCGCTAGATCGTCCTTCCCTGTTTTTGAAGGGGCCGCAGATAATAACGCTCGCAGTCTAGAGATGGCATAATGCCAATGGCGGGAGGCGCTGCGCTTTCCCGCCCTACGGGCTACGGCCTTCGCTTTTAATTCGGCAGCGATTTCAACCACCGCACCACGTCGGCCTCGGCTGCGGCCGGGGTGCCCAGGTGATCGGCGGAAACCACCAGATATTGGCTTAAGGGGTTGGCCGGCGCCTTGTCGAAGATTTCTTTGGCCTGGGGAAAATGCATATCTTTATCCCCAACCACTACCAGCAAAGGGATCTTGGAATCGAGCCGGGCGGCGTTGCGCCCCATGGACCCCAGCCCGTCGGGATCGAAATAGCTGAGGTAGATTTGGGCTTGCGTGTTAACAGTAAAATGCTTCCCCTGGTTCGTGTCAGGGAACTCGGCGTTTTGGGCCCCACGACCGGACTGCACCATCCCCCGGGCTTTGGCGACGCCTTCCTTAACTATTTCTTGAAATTGGGGCAAATCCGGAAAATGCCCCGGGGCCAGCATGATGACCCCGGCAACCCCGCCCCGGTTAGCGGCATAAGCCAGGGCGGCGTTAGCTCCCATGCTATGTCCCGCCACCACGATTTTAGTGGCTCCTTTCTGTTTGAGTTGGTTGATGGCCGCGGCGATCTCATCCAAGGCCGTCTCATAGCTGGCATCCAGATAGCGATTAAAGGACCAGGGCATCGCCGGGGTGGAGACGAGAAACCCCTGGGCCTCCAATTTAGACGACAGACCCCACAGTCTTTCGGGCTTGCCCGTCTTGCCATGCAGCAGCACCACCCCCACACGCGGGGACTCTGCCTGGGATACCGCGGGAATAATCAGAACCACGGCCAGTATCAAGAGGATAAGCCTAAAAATCATTTTCCGGGACATACTTGCCTCCCATCTATCAGTTTAGACTAAACTTATTGGATTTGAGGAACAATAAGGGTTCACTTTTCTGGTGATTTCCCAACCTTGACCCTCAGGCAGACCAGGTCTTCGCTGTTGGGCCAGGCCAGGGCCCGCAAGGCCCGAGAATTTAGTTCTTCGCTATTGAGATAAGCCGCCCCCACACCCGCCCAGAAATCCTCGGGCTGGGAGCGCAGGAATTTTTCGAGAACTGCTCCAGCGATCCAGATGCCCTTCTCCAGAAAGAAGGGTCCCAGTTCTTCGGTCAGGAGGTTAAAGAGCTTCAATTTCACCAGGCACTCCCCCCCTTGTACCGCCTGGTGTCGATCGCGGTGGCTGATGTTGGACCTTAAGCCGGCCAAATATCCCCCGCGACGCATCAAGGCTCCCACCAGTCCGGGCATGGCCGCGGACAGGGCCAGGGTGTCGCCAGGGCCGACAATAGCTGTATCTATCTCATCCACGGGTTTGCCGTTGAGAAAAATTGTCCGTATCCGGCCCTCCAGATAGTCCGGGTCCAGGCTGAGATGCCGGCAGAGGATGGTTCTGATGCTGCCGCTCCCGGGAACCTTGACCAGGAAACCTTGCTGGCAAAGAGGGAAGAACCGCGGCAGGATGCTTGGCCGCACGTGCAAGGAAAGAGCGGCGCCAGCCCCAGGGCGGGAGGGATCCCGGATCATCCGGTCAGACATGGGCAAAATTCCGGAAATTGCCAGTCATACCACGTAATATCATCAGGAAAATGGAGCGCCTGGCAAAGGGAACCCGAGGCAAGGCCGGGGCCCCGGCCCCACCTCGGGCTGGACTGGGGGTTCACCAGAGTCATTTTGAGGCGAATACTTCTTCCCCGAATACTGCATCCAAATCCTCATCCGACACTTGGAAGGTCACGTTGTGGGGGCCCAACGGCACCCTCTGGAAGAAGCGCGGCAGCCGGTCATGGGCCTTGGTGAAGCCGGCAGCGGTGTTAAACTCCTTTTCGGTCTTGATAATTTTCTTGCCCAGGTCCACAACCCCATTGGCATCCAGGGACAGGCCGTAGAAGGCATTGATCATATCGATCAAGGCCTGGAAGGTCTCCGGCTGGTCTAGGACTGCGAAGGCAATGAACAGGCACATGCCGGTGGCGTCCACCGCCGCCGTGGCAAACTGCAGATTCCGGGACAGCTCCATCTGGCCCTTGGGAGAAAGGGGGTCAACGTCACCGCCCACCTTCAAGATATTGGTGGCCACGGCGTAGCCGGCAGTGTGGTCGGCTCCCATGGTGCTGGTGGCATAGGTAACCCCGATGCCCTGCACCGCCCGCGGATCATAGGCGGGGAGGGCCTGGCCCTTAACTACCGGGACCCGCTCCACGCCGAAGACCTTGCCGGTGACTTCGGCGCCGGCCCCCAAAATACGGCCCAGGTAAGAGCCCTTTCCCACTTCCTTCACCATCTCGATGGCAGCCTGGGCGTCACCGAATTTGGCGACGCCGGCTTCCATGGCCACGCCGATGGCGACTCCCATCTCGATGGTGTCCACCCCGTAGTTGTCATCCAGGAAATCGAGCCTGGCGACGGCGTCCATATCGCAGATGCCGCAATTGCCGCCGTGGGCCCAAACGGTCTCGTATTCGGGTTGCTTGGTCAGGTAGTGGCCGTCTTTATCATGATAGGTGCCGGAACAGCGAATCATGCAGCCGCGGTGGCAGCCATGGGTGGGCAGGCCGCCCCGGGCGGTCTCGGTCTCCGCCTCGGTTTCGCCGCTGATCAGATGCGCCCCTTCAAAGCGGCCCTGGGCAAAGTTGTAAGTGGGGTAGGCCCCAGCCTCGTTGATGATGTTGGTCAGGACGTTGGTGCCATAAGCAGGCAGCGCCTCCCCGGTGATCGGGTGGTTCTTGAGGCCTTCGGCAAACTTCTTGTTGGCCTCCCGGAACTTTTCGGGATCCTGGGGCTGGCGCATCCCCATGCCGGTGTCGTCCAAAACGATGACCTTCACTTGCTTGGCGCCCATGACGGCTCCAACGCCGCCCCTGCCGGCATGGCGGGTCGGCCGCAGTTCCATGTCGGTGACGGCGATGCTGGCGGACGCCATCTTCATCTCCCCGCAAGGACCGATGGAGATGCAGGCGATCTTGTCGCCATGCTCCTGTTTCAGGCGCTCGATGAGATCATAATTGGGCAGCAATTTTAGATCGTTGGCTACACTGATCTTGCCCCCGTCTTTATTGATAAACACCTTGTAGAGGTCGTCGGTGGCCGGCTGGCCTTCCAGGACGATGGCGGCATACCCGAGACGGGCCAGGGTTTGGCCCCCCATGCCGCCAACGTTGGCCTCCTTGATGGTGCCGGTCAGGGGGCTCTTGCAGCCTACCGAGAGGCGGCCGGAGGTGGTGGCGGCGGTGCCGGTTAACAAACCGGGAGCAATCACCAGTTTGTTCTCGTCACTCAAGGCATGACAGGTAGGCGGCACTTCCTTGCCCACAATGGTGGAAGTCATGGCCCGGCCACCCAGGCCGGCATACTCTCCCACCGGAACTGCTGTGGCCTTGGGACCGCCGTCGGCCCCCATGTTAATCCTTAAGATCTTGTCCATAAATCTTCTCCTCCCTGGTGGAATGTTGGGTGGAAGTGGCCGGGGAAATCCCAAAAGCGTCGTCTGACCACTGGAATTTATTCTAACATTTCATTATCTGAACCATACAGAAAATATGCTGAGGCCAAGTAGCCATCATTTTCCTGAGCCAATTTAATTTTTGGATAAATTCAGTGTTTTCCACCTTAAAATTCAGGAATTCCCCGATATCCAAGAGATCTGTTAAAAATTATTCTCGGTGAGGGTTTGCTCCAAAACCGTTTTTTTTAACTGCGGTGGTTGAGTCCGGGCATAAATCTTGCTAAACTTAAGGTTAAAGGGTAAAGACCTGAAAAATCTGGTGGTGCTGGATTGGTATTAGTTTTTTTGCGCAAGTCCTGGTGGGCTAAGGAGCGCCGCAATGAAAAAATTCTTGTCTTTATTTTTCTGTTTACTGTTTTTGGCAGGTTGCGCCGCCAATGGCAATCAGGGGATTACCCAACAGGGTAACCTGGATCGCATCCAGGAAGGGAAATCTACCAAAGCCGATGTTCAGAATGCGGTGGGGACGCCAGCCAGAATCACCCCTTTGCGCGATGGGGAATTATGGGACTATAGCTATTCCCAGACAAGCGTCAATCCGGGTTTGGGGATTTCGAATCAGACCCACCAGCTTTCGGTGTTCTTCGACAAACAAGGGATTGTCCGTAAAGTCCAGGCCGGAAACGATATGGGATATGATCTGGAGTCCTTGAAAAAAATGATATTAATGAATTAACTAGATGGACCAAATTGAGGATTTATTCTTTTCAGTTTGCTTCTTTTTAATATAGAAGTCCACTGCTGTCCGGCACGCTAATTGAATACCAGAGGTTGTCGGATATCTGGTGGTCGAAGCCCAAGAATGGCCCACAGGTTCAGGCGTTCCAGGAGCATGATTTGGGCCAAACGGTTGAGTTCCAGAAGTCCCCAGCCCGCTTGGTCTTAAACTCAACCCACACCAACAGCAGATAAGCGATCAAGGCGGTCCAGATTTGGATCAGCACCGCATTCTTGGAGGTCCCATAAAAGGCCTTAATTTTCAGGTTTTGGTTGATCCACTTGAAAAAAAGTTCTACCTGCCAGCGGCGGCGGTAGAGTTCGGCCACCTCCAGGGCAGATAGGTCCAGGGGGTTGGTTAAAAAGACATATTCCTTGCCGGTCTCCGGGTCCCGGTAATGCACCCGGCGCAGTGGCTCAGGATAGCTGGCCCGGCCCGGAGGTGAGCTCAAGCGGATAACCTGGTCGGCCAAGACCGGGGCGGAAGCCGTCTTTTCCTTGATAACCTCAAAGCAGGAGTTGCTTTTGAGCCGGGTCACAAACCAGACGGTGTCCTGGTGCAATTGGTAAAGCCAAGCATAATTTAGGTAGGCCCGGTCGAAGATCAACAGATCGCCCGGCTGGAAGTGCAGGTCTTGCATGGCCTGGAGGTCATGGGTCTTGCCTGGGCCGTCTGGAACCAAAAGAAGGTTGGCCAGGGACAGGACTTCGTGATCGTCGAGGTGGCACCCGTCTATATGGGGAGTCGGCAGCCCTTCTAATCTTTTCCATTATCGAGGCGGTCGAAAGACGATTTTTTGCTAAAACCTTCGAGAAACAGTTTTTCTTCGACTTTTTGTAGCCGGCCCTGCGCTGCCTCTATTTTTTCCATCACCTCCGAGATCTCCATTAGTTTAGCAGTTAATTCTTTTAGTTTGGCTTTCGCTTTCAGAAGTTCCTCTTTTGCTTGCGCTATTTCCTTTTTGGCTTCCTGTTCGTTCATCTCACTTCTCCTTTGACCCGGCGCGTCGGCTGCCGCGCATTGTTAGGCTAGACCTCCTTGCACTAATGGCCGCAGTCAGTCTGAAAACTAGGCAAGGCGCAGTTGCGCCAGCGATGCCCGGGCGCTACCATCGCTGATGTCCGGAACAATTTTTAATTCAAGCGCCGTGACCCCCTCGAGATTGAGGTTGTAGTCTTCGACCTGGCGCCCTGCGTCCGGCGGACTGAAGTTGTACTGCTGGCGCAAAATCTCCCGGTACGACTGACCGCCGTCCGGTGACCACCCTAAAACGAATTCCTGGGTGCGCTCCTGCTCATCTTCATGGAACGCCAGGTGGATCAGTTTGAGTCTCAGCGGCTCAGCAAACAGCAGGCGGATCGTCTGCTCCCCAGGCTGCGCGGCCCGCCAACCCGAGCCCGTACCCGGAATCAGCGCCGATTCAATCGGGTAGCCGGCATCTTCGGAGGTAATTTCGACCTGTGCCAGGCGTTCAAGGTCTAGCCAACCCGGCTCGGCGGCTGTGACCGCACGAGGGCCATGACCGATAATGCGCTTGCGCATAGAGCACCTCCTCATTTCTCACTCAAGGTAAAAGCCACACCTCGACATAGTGTTCCTGATGGTCGTCAACCAGGGGAATAGTGTCATCGTGTTGGTCGACGCCATCAAGAGTCACACGCGTCTCGCCATCCTTGGCCGGGCCCTGCTGGACGGTGATGTGGTAGACCGTCTCCCGAAATCGATAGTGCATCGTGAAGCCCGGCCAATCCGCCGGGAGACAAGGCGTGAACCGCAGCTTGTCCACCTCCAGCCTCAGCCCCAGAAGTGATTCCACGATCAGCCGGTACATCCAGCCGGCAGACCCCGTGTACCACGTCCAGCCACCGCGGCCAATATGAGGCGAGAGCGCATAGACGTCGGCCGCCACGACATAGGGTTCTACTTTGTAGATGGCGATCCCCTCGGGAGAGCTGGCATGGTTCACCGGATTGATCATTGCCAGTAGCTCCCAGGCGCGCGCCCGGTCGCCCAAGGCCGCGAAGGCCATCGCCACCCAGATGGCGGCGTGGGTGTATTGTCCGCCGTTCTCTCTCACCCCGGGGAGGTACCCTTTGATGTAGCCGGGATTCAAATCCGACTTGTCGAACGGCGGAGCCAGGAGCTCAATGAGCGCCTGCTCCCGGCGAACGAGGAGATGATCCACTGCTTCCATGGCTAGGCGCGCCTGCGCCGCATCCCCCGCACCGGATAGAACGGACCAGCTCTGCGGAATCGAATCGATCCGGCACTCGGGGTTGCCCGCCGATCCCAGCGGTGAACCGTCGTCGAAGTAGGCGCGGCGATACCACTCGCCGTCCCAGCCATGCTTCTTGATATTGCGGCGCAGCCCTGCCGCCTCCCTGACGCAGCGCTCGGCGAAGGACACATCACCATGGGTACGAGCCACCTCGGTGAACCGGGTGAGCACTTCATAAAGGAAAAAGCCCAACCAGACGCTTTCCCCTTTGCCGTGTTCGCCCACCAGGTTCATGCCGTCATTCCAGTCGCCGGAGCCCATGAACGGCAGGCCGTGCTTCCCAAATCTGAGGCCCCTAAGGATAGCTCGCACACAGTGGTCATACAAACTGGCCGTTTCTTGAGACCGGTTGGGCAGATCGTAATACGAGTCCTCCTCCGCGTTTACCGGGCGGCCCTGGACGAAGTGGATAGGTTCGGCCAACACGCCGGTGTCCCCGGTGTTCAGGACGTAGCGGCACGTCGCCAGCGGCAGCCAGAGGTAATCATCGGAGCAATGGGTTCGTACGCCCCGGCCCAGGGGGGGGTGCCACCAATGCTGGACATCTCCTTCCGGGAACTGGCGGGAGGCGCAAAGGAGCAGGTGCTCGCGCATCAGGCCTGGCTCGGCGTAGATCAGCGCCATTACGTCCTGCAACTGATCGCGGAAACCGAAGGCGCCCCCCGACTGGTAGAAGCCGCTGCGCCCCCAAAGGCGGCACGCCAGGGTCTGGTATAAAAGCCAGCCGTTGGTGAGCACGTTGAGGGACTCGTCGGGTGTTTCCACTTGCACGGCGCCGAGGGTATGATTCCAGTAATGCCACACGGCATCGAGGGCGCCGCGCGCCTCCGTTGAGCCTCGAAAGCGCTGGACGAGGTCCCTGGCGTCATCCTCGTCCCGCCCTACGCCGAGCATGAAAACGATCTCACGCTCCTGCCCGGCGGTCAGCTCGAAAGGAACCTGAAGCGCGGCACAGGGGTCCAAACCTGCTCCCACCTTTCCAGAAAGCCGCAACCGGGACATAGCGGCAGGACTGCGCAGCGTGCCGTTACGTCCCAGGAATTCAGTCCGGTCGCCGCTTAAGGTCCGAATCGCCGCGTCCACCTTGAAGAAGGCAACCCGATCGCTGAACTCCGTGTTATAGGGGTTACGCGCGAAAAGCGCGCCGCTATTCAGGTCAACTTCAGTGATCACGTGCATGGCGGATTTCGACCGCAGATCTCCCAAAACCCATTCTAAGTAGCCTGTGGCGGAGAGCCGGCGCGACCGGCCGGACACGTTCCGCACTTTGAGCACCGTGAACTTGATCGGTACATCCTGGGCCACGTAAACCCACACCTCTGAGCTAATGCCGTCCTCGGTGTGCTCGAAAACGCTGTAGCCGAATCCGTGGCGGCAGGCGTAAGGCAGCGCGCCACGGCTGGGCAGCGGCATGGGGGACCAGAAGTGGCCGGTCTCTTCGTCACGGAGATAGAAGGCTTCTCCGCTCGCATCGCTCACGGGATCGTTCCCCCAGGGAGTGAGGCGGAACTCGTGGGCATTCTCGCTCCAGGTATAGGCCAGGCCGCTCTCTGAGATGACGGTTCCGAAGTACGGGTTGGCCAGCACATTTACCCAGGGGGCCGGAGTCACCTGCCGGTCCGTGGTGGTAATGACATATTCGCGTCCGTCAGGGGTGAATCCGCCCAGCCCGTTGAAAAACCTCAGGTCGGCGCGGGACAGCTCGGCCGTCCCCGGGGTTTCACCGCGGTGGGTTCGAGTCGGCGCCAGGGGCGGTACGGTCACTTCCAACTGGCCCCGCCGGTTAAGCTGGTCCTCCAGCGCCCCCCGGCTATCGGTGATGACGGCGCGCGCCACCGTTTGGAACAGAATGCGGTCCTCCTCCGATATCTGGTCCGCGGGTCTTACGAAAATGCCGCCTGGCCGATCTATCTCACTGGCTTCGCCCCTTGCGGCAATGAGTCCCATGATCTGGTCGTGGAGAAGTTGCCGGTAACCGGCGTGATCTTCGTTCCAGATCATCAGGTCCACCGCCAGTCCTCTTAAGCGCCAATAGGCATGGGCTTGGATGAGTTGGCGCGCCAGATCGATATTGGCCGGATCTTCAATCTGCAGCAGCACAATGGGTATATCGCCGGAGATGGAGTAGCCCCAAAGACCGGATTGCCCGCGGCGGTTCTTGATGAGGACGCTCGGGTCGGCTCGCAGCGAATCATTGGCGTAAATTACCGAGCTCGCCAGGCGGCAGTAGAGCTGCGCGTCGGAATCCGTGGCATTGATCTGCAGCAGGGCCACCTGGCTGTGCGTCCAGGCCAGATCAAAGACGCGGTCCGCCAGACGCCGATCCTGGTATTTCTCCACCAGACCCAGGCATGACTCGCGGGTTTCGCCGATACCGGAGACAATATTGACCGTTACCGATTTTTCCGGATCGAGCACCAGCCGGTACCGGATGGCGACAATCGGATCCAGCACTGGGCCCTCGCTTCCGGAGAGCGCCGCGGGACCGCGCATCGCTTGGGGATCGGCGGCGGTCCGGCCGCGGCCGATGAACTGCGAGCGGTCAGTCTCATAAGAGACTTCCCCGATGGCCGCCCCATGCACCGCCATCAGGTGAAACATCCATGGCGCCTGCTCGTCGCGCGAGCGGGGCCGGCGAGTGCAGAGGATCGCCTGCCGCTGGCGGATGATCTCGGTCTGAACAAAGAGATTGCTGAACGCCTGATGCAGTGTGTCCGCGGCAGGCGGCGCCAGGACTACTTCCGCGTAACTCGTGACGTCGATCTCTCTCGGTGTCTGAGCGCGATTGGTAATGGTGATTCTGCGCACTTCGACGTCATCCTCGGGCGAAACCACGATCTCGGTATAGGCGTCAATGTCTTGTTGGCGGCAGCGGAACTCGGCTCGCCCTTCCGTGAAAATCGCCTCAAAATTCCCAGATCGCTTGAGGGTTGGCTGATAGGCGTTGGACCAGAACTCCCCGCTCGTCACGTCGCGGAGGTAACAGAAGGTGCCCCAGTTGTCGCAGGTAGCGTCTTCGCGCCAGCGGGTGACGGCGAGGTCCTTCCATTGACTGTAACCGCCGCCGGCGTTGGTGACCATCACATGATATCTGCCGTTTGACAACAACTGCACTTCTGGTATCGGCGTATCGGGGTTGTTGAAAACTCGCACCGGTGTCTCCGTAACGCTGGAAGTCGGTTGTGATCCGGTGATCTCATCGGCGGGCACATAGAACGTCGCGACTTTGGGGATGCGCTCCTGGAGTAACAACATGGTCGCCTGGAACAAAGGGTCCGACTCGAATCGCTTCTGCATCGGCCGGTCCAGGAGCAGATAGGCCAGAGAGAGGAAGATCATGGCCTGGTGATGGCTCATGAAGGACCGAACCACGGCGCTCGATTGTCCGCGTAACAGGCGCGAAGGAGTATAATCGATTGCTTCATAGAAGCCGAATTTTCCCTCAAACCCTGCAGCGGTCAGTTGCTCGAGGTTCAAGCAGGCCTTCTCGGGCGCCACCATCAGCGCCAGCGCCGAGGCATACGGGGCAATGACCAAATCCTCGGACAGTCCGCGCTGGAATCCCAAGCCGGGCACGCCGAAAGCCCGGTACTGGTAGTTGAGATGAATATCGATGGCATTGTAACCGGATTCTGAAATGCCCCACGGCACGCCGCGCGTCTTGCCATACTCGATCTGCCTCTCCACCGCCATCTTACAGGTCTGGTCGAGCAACGTATTTTCGTAGGTCGGCATTACCAGGAGCGGCATGAGGTATTCGAACATCGACCCGCTCCACGAAATGAGAAGCGATTCTCCCCCGACGGTAGTGAGGAGACGTCCCAGGGCAAACCAGCTCTCCTGCGGCAACTCTCCTTGAGCAATCCCCACGAAACTGGAAAATCTCGCTTCCGAAGCCAGCAGATCGTAGTAACTCGGGTCCAGCCGACGCTCACCCACGTGGTAGCCGATAGCCAATAGGTGACGCTCCTTGTCGAACAGGAAATCATACTCCATCCGGGCGAGTTCGCCTGATTGCAAGGCCAGCCGTTCAATAGCTGCAATCCTGGTTCCGGCCAGCCGGCTTGCCTTCGTGATGAGCCGTCGCAGCTTATCAAGCCACGCGCTTTCCCCGGGAATTACCTCCAACCCGAGTCGATCCTCGATTGCCGGCAGCAGATCTACCTCAAACTTGGCTAATTGGCGCAGCGTCGGGATTTCGCTGATAACCGGGAACTCGTTGAGTTTATCCAGGGAAGCCCGCGATAAGGTCCACGGAGCGAGAAACGTCAGCTCATCGAGGGCATCCCGGCACTGCCGGGCGAAGGCGCCTGCCCACCAGTTAACCTGGCCCTCGGAGCCGGGATCGAGGCTGCGGACCAAATCCTCGGCGGACGCCGCCAGCCGGCCGAGGCACAGCCGCGCCGCCGCCAGCGTGGTTGGCCGGGAATCACCTGCAGACGCCAGATCCTTCTGAAGTTGCGCCAGCGGGGCCGAAGTGACTCCTCCCGCCGCGTCCACGATAATCTTTAGGGTGTCACTCAGTCCGTCAAACCAGCGCTCGTCCAGGATCTTTTTATCGGGAAGTGCGAGCAGACCGGCTCGCAAGGTCAGCAGATGGCCCGCCAGGTTTCCACTGTCCACTGTGGAAATATAGATGGGCAACAGCGGCTGTAGAGACTGCGTGTCGTACCAGTTGCAGAAATGGCCTCGATGTCGTTCCAAAGCTGCCATCGTGTGAAGTGCATTCGCGGTGCGTTCGACGAGTCGTCCGGCCGAAATGTAGCCGAAGTCGTAGGCGGCTAAATTCGCCAGGAGCGACAGTCCCATGTTGGTCGGCGAGGTGCGGTGGGCGACCCCGGCCACGGGATGCTCCTGATAGTAATCCGGCGGTAGCCAATGATCTTCCGGGCCGACGAAGGTCTCGAAGAACGCCCAGGTCTTTCGGGATATCTTCCGGAGGAAGAACGTCTGGTCGGCCGTCAATCTTGCGGCGCGGCGAGTGAGCGGTCGACTGATCCACCAGGCGATAGCCGGGGAGGCAAACCAGAGGCCCAGTATGGGCCCAGCCGCCGATAACACGGCTGGCTTCGAAAACGCCAGGTAGATTGCCGCGGCTAAAGCGATCAGGGGGGCGATCCACATCGCCTGAAAGGAGGCGACGAGGTCCGAGCGGCCAGGGCGCTCCCGATAGCCCGACGGATTCCATTCGAGGAGTCGCTTGTGGGTAATCAGTATCCGGACGCCCGTGCGGATGATCGCATCCAGACTGAAAAATGCCTCATAGGGGAGACACACGAGCGTAAAGGCAGCCTGAGCGAAGTGTCGACCAGCCGTGCGTCCTATGGCAGTGAGGTGCTGGCCCAGAAGCACATCGCCATGCTTCTGGAACATTTCCAGCAGAGAGGTAAACACAGGAGGAATAAGGATAATGCCGATCACCGACAAGGTCCAAAACCAGGCTGACGACAAGACCGTCCAGCCCAGGAGCAACAGGAGCGTCAACGCCGCGGCCACGAGACTACGGCGCAGGTTGTCGAAAATCTTCCAGCGGGATAGCCCCGAGAGCGGATTCTTTTGAAGGTGTGGGCCTGGGCCGGGAACCCCTGGCAGCAGCCACCGGGCAATGTGCCAATCCCCGCGAATCCAACGGTAGCGGCGGCTCACGTCGGCGCTATAGCGAGAGGGGTATTCTTCGTATAACTGGACATCACTCAACAGCCCTGCCCGGGCGTAGCACCCTTCCAGAAGATCGTGGCTGAGAATCCGGTTTTCGGGGAAGCGCCCCTTGAGCGCCTGCTCGAACGCATCGACCTCATAGATTCCCTTGCCGATGAACGAGCCTTCATGGAACAGATCCTGGTAAACATCAGAGACGGCCTGGGTATACGGATCGATGCCCGGATCACTCCCCCAGAGTCGCGCATACCGCGACCGGTTCGTGCCGGGGAGGCTCACGGCCACGCGTGGCTGCAGGATGCCGTACCCCTCACAGACCCGCTGCTTGTCCTCGTCGAACCGCGCCCGGTTCAAGGGGTGCGCCATGGCTCCCGCCAGCTGCCACGCCGCGTCGCGGGGCAGTTGCGTATCGGTGTCCAGGGTGATCACGTACTTCACGTCCGGTAAGACTGCAGTCGCACCGACGACCACTGAGAAGCAATCCCTGGGGCCGCCGCGCAAAAAGGCATTCAGTTCCGCGAGCTTGCCTCGCTTGCGCTCGTAGCCCATCCAAATCCCCTCGCGGGGATTCCAGCGGCGCGGGCGATGAAAGAGGAAGAAAATATCGCCTTTGCTGCTCCGGTACTTTTCATTCAACTCTTCGATGCCCTGCCGGGCCAGATTCACCAGCGGCTCGTCCTCCGGCAGCGTCTCTGCGTGCGCATCCAGAAAATCAGTGAGCAGGCCGAAGTGCAGGTTCGCGTCCCGATTTGCCAGGAACCGGACTTCCAGGGCCTCGATCAGAGCCGCGATGTTCTGAGGACTCGTGAGCATGGTCGGGACCACCACGAGGGTGCTAAATTTCAGAGGAATTCCTTCGGAGAAGTCCAGGCGCGGCAGCGGCTGCGGCCTCACCAGCAATGTCGCCAGCCAGTTTACCAGGGCGACTGCCAGATGACTGGCGCCTAAGAGCGAGAGGACCCCGATCAGCCCGAGTATCCAACCGGATTGCCCGTCGGCCTGCGCCTTCGCCAGGAAGGCACTGGTAGTGATTGCCGTAACCAACATGATCGCGCCGACATACAGCAGCACAGGAAAGCGGCGGCTCACTCTGCAAAGCGCCTCCAAAGGGGAGCGGTGCAGTTCTACTGTCCCCTCGAGTTGCGCCAATCCCTTATCGATCAGGTAAAAGCCGACGTGTGCCGTGCGGTCGCCGCCGCCTTTATTGGCCGCGCCCTCTCTGGCCAATTGGATCGCTTGGCGCGCCACCTGGCTTTCGGAGTGCCGGCTGCTCTTGGCGATCTCCTCGACGACATGGCGGTAGCGGTCCCGGGTGGGAAAATCCATCTTGCCATAGACCACCGCGGGATCCTGACGCAGGGTCTGCTCGACCACGCTCTGCGCCTCGACGAAAGTGCGCCAATCCATGGCATCCAGGAAACGGAGGCTGCCGATGCTGTTGCTCAAGGAGACCTGATCGGCGGCCTGTTGTTGGTTTTCCGACTGCACCAACTCCTTGCTCGTCCACCCAGATTCGGCAAGGCGCTGCTCGATCCAGGTGAGCGGCAAGGCCAGCTCGGGCCCCTGCCCCTGCAACCGGCGCGTCAGTTCCGCCACAAAGGAACTCACCAGCGGCGGATTCGACCGCGCCATATCTGCGATCACCAGAATCAGGCTCTTCGGGTCTTGCGCGGCGATTGCCGTCATCTGGTCCGCCCAATAGTCCGCGAGGTTTCGGTCGATCCTGTCGGTGGCGATCCGGGCCGCAACGCGTCGGAGATTTTCGATCAGGGCAAGGCGGAGCATGATGGGGATGGCCCACAATTCACCTAACTTCAGGGCGGTGACGGTCTGGTAGGCGGCAATGAAACTGCTGAGAGCTTCCGGATCCACCCGGCCATCGCCGTGGGAGATCGTCTCCAGCGCTAGGTCATAAACCCGGGGGAGCCCGGCCGATGGGCCGGTTAGCAAGCGGGGTAGTTCTAGGCTGTAACCCTTGGGCAAATGCCTCTTGGCGGTGCGAATCTGCTCTTCGATCAGATAAAAATTGTCGAGCAGCCATTCCCCGGCCGGGGTAATCCGGCGGTTTGCCTTGACCGCCTCAGTCAGCAGGTTGCGGACTCCAATGAGGATGGCTTTATTTTCAGCCAGCCGCGTCAGCAGCCGGCCCTGAGGACGTCCCGGGCTCAACTGGTGGGAGTCCGCCAGGGTCTTGCCATGCTGCTCCATCTGATCGGCGCTGAACAACTCCGATCGCAGCGGGGGCTCGTCGCCGGCGTACCTTCGCCCCAAGCCGCCTCCCGGGAGGAAGGACCTCAGGCGGGACAAGGGCTCACGAATGCTCCTGCTGCTCACCGCCATTCTGGAGGTCTCCTTTTTATACGGGATACTCGGCTGACTTAACCGAAATCTGACGAAAGACTCTTGACTTGTGCTGAAAGTCGGCTAATAGGATCCCTAAGACTATGCCGGATGTCTGTCCGGTGGGGTGAAGGGGATAGATTTTGCGATTGAGCCACTGTAATTTACAAGGACTGTGACCTTAGCGCAGCAGGAGGCGGAACGTCTGCTCCATAGGCTGCGCGTCCCGCCAACCCGAGCCCGTACCCGGAATCAGTGCCGATTCAATCGAGTAACCGGCATCCTTGCGGGCCGGCAGATCTTCCGCCTGGCATAATCCCGCACCGTGAAAGACGTCAGCTTCAAAAACGCCGCGGTATGGTGGGCCGTCGGAGACTCGAACTCCGAACCCAGTGATTAAGAGCCATGGGAATGATGGTCATCAAGTGAAAAAATGGTACCCATATTGGAACCCAATGACAATAACAGAAGGCAACTTATATGTTAACTTGCTGATATTATTGGAGCCGGCACTCGGATTCAACCCCAGGACCTGCTGATTACGAAACGGAAAAGGGCAACAACCTGAAACTCAACCACAATCACATGTTGCCGGATCCCTATAAAATTTGGTGTATAATCATTATAATGAAACCGACCTAAAAATACCACTATCAAAGGGTAAATGGTAAACATTTGGTAAACGAAAAAGTCTGCGGGGCCAGTAGGCAACTATTGGCCCCGCCTCACCTGAAGCTCACGGCCCTGCATTGCACCTGCTAGTTTTCCCGCCCCTAAACCAAAACCCGATGATAGGAGTCCAGTCCCCCCTGGTCAATATGATCCGCCCGGAAATTTTTTCCAAAATTCATTCCAGGTGACAAGCAGATCCCCCCTGGTGATGGGACCCAACCCCAAAAATTTTGAAGACAAATTTTGATCCATCACATGGTATGAGTTAAACTCGAAAAAAGAGATCCCCAAAACCATTTTGACTGCGATGGTCAAAGCTGCCGCATAATTTCAGCTTCAATAACTTGTGAGGAGAAGCCATAAAAATTATTAACCTCTGGTTTTCCTCCACGGGCAATACCGAAAAGGTGGCCAACCGGATAACCACCACCGCGGGAAAGTTGGGACACCTGGTCGACTCGATTCGAATCATCGGTGACAGGGAAATAGACTTGCTCAGTTATGATTTCATTTTTGTGGGGTCCGGCGTCTACCAGTGGCTACCTGGTAAGCCATTGCAGGAGTTCATCGATAAGAGACGCTCCCAATATGCGGCAGCAGGCGAGATTAAACTTGCCTCCCCCCGGCGGGCCTATAAAAAGGTGGTGGTTTACTGCACCTACGGCGGTGCCCATACCGGCGTCAACGAGGCCGTCCCGGCGGTGAAATACCTGGTCGCATTGTTTGACCATTTGGGGTTCGAAATCGTCGCCGAATGGTATTTTATCGGAGAATTTCCAGCTAAAGGCCGGATGAAAGACTTCTCTACCATGGGCCGTCTTGGGAATATCAAGGGCAGACCCAACGAAGCGGATCTCGACGAGGTAGCCGAGAGGGTAACGGGTGTGCTGCGCATGGCAGTTTTCAACGATTGATTCATGGCCGGTGTTAGGGCAGGGATCAACCTTTTCCGTTCAATGTGGGGCTTCTCAGAAGGTCGCTTGAGAGGAAAGGAGCCGGTCAAGGTAAACGGAGATGAGAGGGTCATTGGGATAGGGGGTCTGGTGCGTCCACCACCTGCCCCTGTGGTGCACCGCCCCAGCCTGATCCTGGCCTGGAGAATTTTCGGCTCAGAAACCCAAAACCTCTAGTGGGACTCCTACCGCCCCCCATAGTCAATAGCTTTGTCCGCCAAATTTTCCATAATTCTTTTTTCAGCCCCCCTGGTATGAGGCCGCCCCCCAAAATTTTTTGATGAAAAATGCTCGCCAATCGATTGGGCATCTGTGCTCGTAGGAATACCCCCTGCCAATGCGGGGCGCATTTTCTGAGAGGCGATTTAGTTAAGGCCTCCCGATATACGAACCATATGGAAAGATTAGCGGAAGGGCGTATAGTGGCAGGATATACTGCGATTTGGTTAGTTATCAGATAAAGGATACTATTGTGCTTGTTTTTGAAAATGCTTAATATTTAACTACCCAAATAAATTGGCGTTAGGCTCTTTAGAATTTTCCAGTTTTATGGAATAATTTATTTATGCACAGCAAAGGGAAGGCAAGGCCAAAACCCGGAACACCTCAGGCGTTGGGCGAGCTTGACCATCGTATCATCGCCACTGTGCGCGAGCCCTGCATCGTTCTGGACGGCGACCTCCGGATTATTTTCCTCAACGACTCCTTTTACCGGACCTTCAAAGTTCTCCGCCGGGGCTTGGAAGGCCGGTTCATCTTTGAGATAGGCAATCGCCAATGGGATATCCCCCGCCTGAGCATGGCGGCGATGAATACGAAGGCACCGGGGTGGGTCTGGCCATAGTCAAACGCATTATCCAGCGCCACGGCGGCCGAGTCTGGCCGGAAGGGAAGCTCGATGAGGGTACAACCTTCTATTTTTCCTTGCCTAAGAATGGGGCCTTAGGTCCGAAAGTTGGCGCCAGAGCGCCTTCTACTTTATAAGAGAGTTTTAAAAAACCTTGTATTTTTTCCAGCAGCCGGCGAAAGTCGATGGGTTTGGTGTCATAGTCATTGAAATGCCCAATAATAATGGTTTTTTAATTTTGTCCTGGAGTGTCTAGAGGTAGAAACCTGGATTATGCAGCAAGAATTGAATGAAATAAGCATAACTATATAATGTAAGTAGGCAGCAAATAGACAAGGAGAAATCGATGAAAACAAAGGTTGGTTTGTGGATTGACCATAGGAAGGCTATTATCATGTCTGTTACGAACCAAGGGGAAGAGATAGGACTGATAATATCGAAGGTTGAAAAACAGCTCCGCCGTTCTGGTGATTCACCTCTTAAGGGTCCCTATGAACCAGATCAGGTTCCGGCCCAGGATAGCCGCCAGAAAACGTTAACGGGACAACTCAACATTTATTACGATGCGGTAATTGCGTGTATTCGGGACGCAGAATCCATTCTGATATTTGGTCCTGGTGAGGCAAAGGGCGAACTGAAAAAGCGTCTTGAAAGAGACAACCTCGGTGGACGCATCGTAGCTATTGAAACAGTTGACAAGATGACGGATCGTCAGATTGCTGCGAAAGTTCGACAGCACTTTCCAGCATAGCGTTCGAAAATTTGATAGAAAAGGAACCACCTAACAAGGAGCTGTATGTCTTAGCGCTGTTCATACCAATACCACAGTTAGCTTTTGGCCTATGATTAAAAGTGGCATCGTGGGTACATTCGTTTTGGAGATTTTTCTGGGGCAAAGAGGCCCCAAAACATCGTTGGGACAGAAATAACTATGGATGCGGCATAACATCGGATACCGTTTGAACTGCGCTGGACTAAATATTCGGGTTAAACTTGTTTTTCCTTCTGCGATGATTATCTTCCTCCACGCAGGGCAAAAACCTCAATTATAACGCGGACGGTTTGCTGACGTGCTACGCTGGCACCAGGTGAGAAAGAGGCACACCGCCGCGGTTTCCCTGATGCACCATCATTAACTTATTCTACTGCCGGAACCGTCCAACCGCTGGGGGGAAGCTCTGGTCAACTCGAGAAACGGCTCCTATTCAGGTGCCTAAATCAAGAAGGTAATCGAAATGAGAAAAAGCAGCTCTTTTGCATCATTGATCTTCATCGTAATTCTTGGCATTGGCGGAGGGTTAGCGTTTGCCATGAAAAGCCAATCGATTGGAGCCATTGCCTTTGTTATCGCCCTCGTTGTTTCTCTATCAATTAAGGTTGCGGATCAGTGGGAAAGGGTGGTGATATTGCGGTTAGGCAAGTTCCGCTCCCTCAAGGGACCGGGACTGTTTTTCATTATCCCGATCCTCGACATGATACCTTACTGGATTGACACCCGCGTAATCACCGCTTCTTTCAAGGCAGAAAAGACTCTTACCAAAGATACGGTGCCGGTGGATGTAGATGCAGTGCTATTTTGGAAAGTTGTGGACCCCAAGAAGGCAGCCCTGGATGTAGCCGACTATCAAAGCGCTATAAGTTGGGCCTCCCAGACGGCTCTGCGTGATGTCATCGGCAAGACCATGCTTTCGGACATGCTGGAAGGCAGGGAGAAGATTAGTGACGAGCTGCAGAAGATCATTGATGTGCGCACCGAGCCCTGGGGCATTAATGTTATTTCGGTGGAAGTCAAGGATGTACTTATTCCCCCGGCTTTGGAGGATGCGATGTCGATGCAGGCCCAGGCTGAAAGAGAACGTCAGGCCCGGGTGATTCTGGGAGATTCGGAGCGACAGGTGGCGGAGAAGTTTGGAGAAGCGGCCAAGACCTATACCAACAATCCTGTCGCCCTTCACTTGAGGGCTATGAACATGCTTTATGAGGGTTTGAAGGCGAACGCCACGATCGTAATTGTACCCAGCACGGCCGTGGATACCATGCAACTAGGGGGTCTTGCCGGGCTGACAGCCTTGACCATGGGATTGGGCCAGGAGCGCGCAAACAAAGAGAAGGAAATCGAGCAACCTGCGGAAAAGTCGGGTGAATAATTTTCGGCTCCTTTGGGAAATGATCATAAATTATGCCGAGAACAGTCATCAAATTCTCAGCTAAGGAACTATTAGGTGAGGCAAGAGGCTTACTCCTCGCCTCTAAGATTAATTTATCTTTTGCCTTGAGAGCAAACGCTTTCCAGGAAGGATGTTGGACATGACATCACACGGCCATAAACATGCTCATGAAGAAGAAGATAAAAATTCCCACCACAAAATTGATTTGAGCGGGCTCCACAAGGATTGGCGCACCTGGCTGGTTATCGCCCTCATGCTGGGGGCCATAGGCACTTATGTTTTGACCCTGGATGATTCGATCCACCCGGGTGGTGCGGTCCAGAGCGGCGGCCCGGCAACAGCGCCGCCGGCCAATCACCCCAGATAATTCTCTTTAGCGCCATGGGGCCAAGAGCGACTGTCAAATCCGGAATGAGGTCCGTATATGGGCCTCATTCCGGAGATAGTCCAGGTAATAGCTATTTATGAAAGACAATCTCTTCGTAAGTTTCTTTAAACATCGCCCCAGGCAGACCCTAACTTGCGGCCTGCTGTCCGTGGCCCTGCTCATCGGCCTGGGACTCAATTACCTTTACGGCCTCTGGCAGGCGGACCCTATTTTCGGCCTGGTGATTGCTCTCTTCTTGGTCAGAGAGGGACACCGCACCGTGAAGGAAGAGAAACTTTGCACCTGCGCCGGCTGCGGCCCGCCGCCACCGGCGCCGCCCTTCTGGGAACCCTGGTCACTTCGGTGGTGGGGGTGGGTATCTATTATTCCCTGGGGGTCGCCCCGGATCTGCTGCTGGGAGTTTTGTTCGGGGCCGGCGGCTTCCTGGGCATGTACCTGGGGGCCCGGCTGCAGAAATATTTCTCCGGCAAGGTGATTCGCACCGGCTTGGGGCTGCTGGTTTCCGGGTTGGCCCTGCGTTATATCCTCGGGTATTTCCTGGGGTGAGTCCGCTGGAGGAGAGGCAGTAGCAGGCAGAGGGTTCCTGGCCTTCGTTGTCCAGTGGCCCTTTCACCCGCCCAGGCTGAGTCTCATCGTGTCTTTAACCCCGCAATCTTGACTGCACCACGATGATACCCATCGGGAAACAACTTCTGAAGTTTCTCCAAGTCGATACCGCAGGCTTCACAGGTCTCATATACAGTGGACACCACGTTGTTTTTCTCGAAGCTCTGGCGAAGGAAATTAATGACTTGCCAGTGTTTGTCCGTCAGTTCGGGCATTTTCATCTCATGGGCTTTGTATATGGCATACCTCTTATCCCATTCCCGGGGGTTAATAAGGAATCCCTGAATATCAACCTCGAAGGTTTTTTCCGCTTGATCTCCGGTCGTGGCTGCCTTCGCCAATTTCTCTTGGAAGGGTTGATCAAGCAGATGGGAACGGGTCGGGGCGTAGTAACCTTCCTTGTAAGTAACGCCGGCAACTTTGCAGGCCCCCCGAAGGTATCCTGCAGGGAAGAGCTTTTGCAGCTTCCGTAAGGGCAGCCGGTTCGTTCGGCAGGTTTCATAGACCAAGGGGCACTTGCCGGTTCGCTTAAAATAATCGCGGATAAAGTTGATAATCTGCCAATGGTCCTCCGATAATCCGCTGATGATACCGACTTTAGGAGCTATCCCCCGCGCGAAGTTTTCATCCCAGTCGTTGAAAGCCGAAAGGTATTCTTCCATGTCAACCGAATATTTCTTTTCTCCCAATGTAATAGTACGCATTATCACTCCCTGCCGTTAAAGGTTAGGTTCGGATAAATGGAAGAATGAGAAAAAATTCACATATAAAATCTTAGCAAGGCCGGGAATTTTGTCAAGGGATTTTCGGACAGGTGATTGCCCGCTTCTTGGTCAGATAGGAAGGCCGCACCGTGAAGGAAGAAAACCTTTGCACCTGCGCCGGCTGCGGCCCGCCGCCGCGCCCCTGATCCCCGTTGCGGGGTCTCTACTTCCCCGGGTTCTTCTGCAGGCGCTGGGCTACCCCTTTGATCAGCAGCGGCCAGGCGATGGTGGCGTCGCTCAGGACCTCGGCGTAACGGCCGCCGTCTTCCGGCGAGACGAATTTCCCCCAGGAAACCCCTTCCTTGAAGGTACAGCCGCTCAAGCCGCCCCAATGGGCCGGCTCCGGGCAGATACGCACCCCATAATGGAAGCGCACTTCGGGGAGGTCGAGCCCCAGCCGGGACTGGAGCAGGTCCAGGTAGGGGGCCACCTGTTGGGCCCAGTTGCGGGGCACCCCCCCGCCGATGGTAAAAATCCCCAGTTTCCTGGCCTTTTGGGCGTGCCCGGCATAGGCCGCCAGGTCCAGGAAGGGATTGAACTTAAGCGACATCGCGGCTATGGCCTCAGAGGGCGGGTGTCCGGCCGCCAGTGCCTGGCGCACCATGTGAACCGCCAGGTCCAGACCCAACTCCGAGTCGGTGAAGGCCGGGATAAATACCGGCACCTCCTTCAGGTAGGCGTTTCTCAGGATTCCCGGGGCCTCGCTGTGCTCCGCCAGGTATCTCCCCAGTTCCCGGCAGATAGTGCTGGAGGACCAGACGCATCCTTGATCCAACCCCTCCAACACCTCCCGGAAGACGTCTTCGGCATAGTCCAGGTTGGCCTCCATCTCCAGGGTGTCGAAGATGCGGTTGTAACCCTGCTGGAACAGCATCCGGTCGGAAACCCCCTCCGGATACTTGTAGTGCACCCGGCCCAGGGTCTCGATAAAGCCGTGGGCGATCAGGGCTCCGGTGCTGACAATCACTTTAAGCCAACCCCGGTCGATCATCTCGCAGATGAGCAGGCCCATCTTGGCCACGCTCATGGCCCCGGAGAAGGTGCCCACCACGGTGCAGTCGGGGTCCCGCAACATAGCCTCCAGGACCTCGGCGGCCTCCCCCAGATTGCGGCCGCCGAAGGCGGTCCGCCCCATGGCCCTGAGGAGTTCATCGAAATCCTCGATGGCGTTAAGGTTTAGTGAAGCCAGGGGCGTCAGGCCGTCCTGGGCCCCATCATGATAATCCTCAAGTTTACGGCGCATTGGTTAGTCCCGTTGTCGGTTTTCGGTTTTCCGTTTTACGTTTTCTGGCTGCTAAGGGGTTTTTGATTTTGCCTTTGCCTTTCACAGAAAACCGAAAACAGAAAACCGAAAACAGCTCTCCTACCGGTAGGTCGCCCCCAGCTCTCCCCAGCCCAGCTTGGTGCGCAGGATCTCAAAGTGGCTGCGCCTGGGATGCTTCACCAGCTTGACATGGTAGTCGCCGGAGCGCACTTCCAGACGATCCTCTGCCTCAAGAACGCGGCCCACCTGGCCATCCAGGGTCAGGTAGAGGTCCTGGACCTTTTCCTCGAGAGTGACGGCCACGGTCACCGTCTCCGGCAGAATAATGGGCCGGTTACTCAGGGTGTGAGGGCAGATGGGCAACAGGATGATGGTCCCCAGGGTCGGGTAAGCGATGGGCCCGCCGGCGGACAAGGTGTAGGCGGTGGAACCGGTGGGGGTGGAGACGATCAAGCCGTCGGCCCGGTAAGTGGTAAGGTATTCAGCGTCGATCCAGGTGGTGAGTTCGGCGATGCGGGCCAGGGCCCCTTTGTTGATCACCGCGTCGTTCAGGACGTTTTCCCGCCAGACGGTCTCTCCCTCCCGGATGAGGCTGACGGACAGGATCATCCGTTCATCCACCTCAAATTTTCCCGGCAAGAAATGGTCTTCCAGACAGGGGTAGAGATCCTCTAATGAGATTTCCGTGAGGAATCCCAGGCCCCCCATGTTGACCCCCAGGATGGGCAGACCCAGGCGCCCGTAATGGCGGGCGACGCTCAAAATGGTGCCGTCGCCCCCCAGGACCACGATAAACTCCGTCCCCGGGGGCAGGGGCGAGATGTCCGGCTCCGGTTCGTTTTCCAGATGAAGGGCCGCCAGCCCCCGGGAAGTGAACCAGGCCTGCAATGCCTGGCCGGCCTGCCAGGCGTCGGTCTTGTGCTTCTTGCTGATAATGGCGAGCGTTTTCACTCGGCCTCCCGAGTTGACAATTAACATAATATTCGTTAATTTTCAATGAATTGCTCTGGGGCGCCTGAGCCTCAATTTAACGAAAAGGAGTATTAATGCAACTCGCCAAACGTATCCGCCAGATTCCGCCCTCCGCTACCCTGGCCTTGAACGCCAAAGCCAACCAGCTCAAGTCCCAGGGGGTCGACCTGGTCAACTTTGGGGTAGGGGAGCCGGACTTCGACACCCCGGACAATATCCGGGAGGCCGCCATTCGGGCCATTAAAGAGGGCTTCACCCGCTACACCCCGGTGTCAGGCATTCCGGAGCTCAAGGAGGCTATTATCCAGAGGTTTGCCACCGACTGCGGCCTCTCCTACGAGCCTGGGGAGATCATGGCCTCCTGCGGCGGCAAACATGCGCTCTTCAATCTCTTCCAGATCCTGTTCGACCCCGGGGACGAGGTGGTGATCCCGGCCCCCTACTGGGTCTCCTACGTGCCCATGGCCCTGCTGGCCGGGGCCGTGCCGGTGATCATCCCTACCCGGGAGGCCAACGGTTTTAAGCTCAGCGCCGCGAAATTAAAGGAACACCTCAGCCCCCGCACCAAGGCCCTGGTCATCAACAGCCCATCCAACCCCACCGGCGGAGTCTACAGCCGGCAGGAACTGGAAGAGCTGGGAGAGCTGGTTCTTTCCCATGGTCTTTACGTGATCTCCGACGACATTTATAACAAGATCATTTTCGATGGCGCCAGCTTCGCCAATATCGCCATGGTGGCCCCGGAGCTGAAGGCCCGCACCTTTGTCCTGAACGGGGTGTCCAAGACCTACGCCATGACCGGCTGGCGCATCGGCTACCTGGCGGGACCAAAGGAAGCGATCGCGGCGGCCACCAATCTCCAAAGCCAGTCCACTTCCAACCCTACCTCCATCTCCCAGAAGGCCGCGGTGGAGGCCCTTATCGGCCCCCAGGAGACGGTGGCCGCCATGGCGGCGGAATTCGCCTGGCGCCGGGACGACATTTACCGCCGGGCCCTGTCGATCCCCGGGGTCAAGTGCACCAAGCCGGGAGGGGCATTTTACCTCTTCCCCAACTTTTCCGCTTATTACCCCAAGCTTAAGCCCGGGACGGGGCAGACCCACTCCCAGGCCCTGGCGGAATACCTGCTGACCGAGGCCCGCGTGGCCGCGGTGCCGGGCAATGAATTCGGGGAAGACCAGTGCCTGCGGTTTTCCTATGCCACCTCCCGGGAGCGGATAGCCACCGGCTTGAGCCGGATCCAGGAGGCCCTGGCGAAGTTAGGGAAGTGAGGGCAGCGCAGGTGGGGGAAGAATAGAGGCCAGCGCGGCGCAACTCTTTTTAAGTTAGGTTGGGCCGCGCTGTCCGTTCAACTCAGGTGAAGAAGATTTTAGCGGCCGGCCGCCTGCCGCTTGGAAGCCTTCAGCGGATTGACCTTCTGAACCGTCTCTTTTTTGCCATTTTTGGCGTGGGTGGCCAGATTACAGGGGCCCCGGCGCCATTTGGCTTCAGGATCGGGGAAAGAACCGCAGAAGCTAGCGTTTTCAAAGGGAAGAGTCCGCGCGCAGCCGCCACAGGCGTCCACCACGGGCTTGCATTGGCCGCCGTTGAACGAACAGCCTTTTTGGGTCATAAAGGTGCAATCCACCCCGGCTTTAACACTAACGCAGTGCATCGACGTAGCCCTCCTTCAGAGCATAGAAAATCTTTAATTTATATACTAAATATATTATTTTTGTCAATAGGTACGCACCTAATTATCTGAAAAAATATAATTACCTTGGGTTTCTCCACCAACGCCCCTCCCTTTCCTCACCTCCCCTTCTCAAGCCGGTCCTCTGCGGCCGCATTGACAGACCCCAACCGATGTTTATTTTAAGGACGAAACTTTTACCAAGAAGGATGCCATGCCGGCCAGGACCTTAAAAGATTACCAGGCCAAACGGGATTTTCGCCGCACCCCGGAGCCTTCGCCGGGGGGGCGGGAGAGGTCGGCGGAACCCATCTTCGTGGTCCAGAAACATGACGCCAGCCGCCTCCATTACGACTTTCGCCTGGAGGTGGACGGGGTCCTGAAATCCTGGGCCATCCCCAAGGGACCCTCCACCGATCCCCAGGATAAACGGCTGGCGGTGCCCACCGAGGACCACCCCCTCGAATACGCCGGTTTTGAAGGGGTCATCCCGGAAGGAGAGTACGGCGCCGGCGTGGTGCTGGTCTGGGACACCGGGAATTTCCACAATATCACGGAAAAGAAGGGGGTGGCCCTTGACCTCCCGGAGGCCCTGGCCCACGGCCACCTCAAGGTTTGGCTGGAGGGGCGCAAGCTCAAGGGCGGCTATGCCCTGACCCGGTTCAAGACGGGCAAAGACGAGGCCTGGCTGCTGGTGAAGGCCGACGACCAGGAGGCGGAGGCCTCCGCCGATCTGCTGCGGACCCGGCCCGAATCGGTCCTCAGCGGCCGCACCCTGGAAGAGATTGCCCAAGGGGCCTAGAGGTGAATCAACGGCTGCTTTCGTCCGTGGCCCAGGGGGAGTTTTTCCTTGACAGGCAGGAAGAAATCCTATATCTAGTGTGTTAAATAATTCGGGTGCCCATATAGGGCATAATAGGGAAGCCGGTGCAAGTCCGGCATGGTCCCGCCGCTGTAACCGGGGACGAAGCCTGCATGAGGCCACTGTCTCACTCAAGGGGATGGGAAGGCGCAGGCGCTAGGAAGAACCGGAAGTCAGAAGACCTGCCCGGATGAAGGCTTAAGCCCTTACGAGGTATACGGGCGGTAAGCCGCATTAAGGATCAAGAAGCTGGGTGCAATCCTTAAGTCCATGGCGACTTAAGGATTTTTTTTGTAAAAAACCGATATGGGGGCGGCTTCGTGGAGCGTCAGGTCCGGCTGGATAGTTTGCCGGAACTGGCGGGCGTGGAAATTCCTGCTAAAAATGAGGATGGGAATGGAGGAGCAAAATGCACATTGAAGATGGCATCTTAACTGCGCAGGCGTGCGCCGCTTATTATGCGGCCACCGCAGCCATGATGGTGCCCGGTGTCATGGAAATCAAGAGAAGGGTTAAAGAAAATTTATTTTATAAGCCGTTTCTCGCCATGGTGGGAGTAGCCGTGTTTGTGATTTCAGCAATGCACCTGCCGGTACCCGTGACCGGATCGTGCTCTCATCCCTGCGGCACTCCGCTGGCCGCGATCATTGTAGGCCCCTTCGCCACCGTGGTAATTTCCGCCATTGTCCTTTTTTTCCAGGCGATCTTTCTTGGCCATGGCGGGATCACGACGATCGGCGCCAATACCGTTTCCATGGGAATTGCGGGTACGTTTATCGGCTTCTTCGTCTGGAAACTCTTCAGGATGTTTGGTTCCCCGATTTGGCTGGCCGCGGGTTTGGCGGGATTCTTCGGTGATTTGGCCACCTATCTGGTCAGCGCCTTGGAGCTTGCCATCAGCCTGCACGGAAATGTGCCGCTCGTGAAGCAATGGATGATATTCTTTATGGGCTACGGCCCCACCCAGCTTCCCCTGGCAATTGTGGAGGCGATCTTCACCGCGCTCATTATTCAGGTGATGGTCGCCAGGCGCCCGGATCTGCTTCCCGGCGTCTTGATGGAGAGAGAGAAATCCATTCAAAGGAGTGAGCAGCATGCAAGCTGAAACGATGCAGACCCAGAAACCTGCCGTTCAATGGTTTGACGGCTTCACCAAAACGATGCTGGTGGTGATGTTCATTTTCCTGGCAGGGATATTCATATCCGGCAAGTACATGTCCAGTCACAAGATGGAAGGCAGCGGCACCGACGACGCCGTCAATGCGCTGGCCTCCACGGCCGCCGGCGCCAAATCCCATCCGTTCATTGAGCTTCCGGGGGACGCCGAGGTGGGAGCTTTTTCCATCGCCAATTTTTTCGTGGGATTGATTGTGGGGCACCAGTGGACCGTGCTGTTCGGTAAAAATGGCAGGAAAGAGTAAACCCCGCCGGACCAAGGTATGTAATAGCGATGGACTTAGATTTTTTCAAATCGGTGGGCCTTCTGGACACGCCGCTGCGGCGCCTGGACGGGCGTATGAAGACGGTGTTTTTCCTGGTTGGCATCATTGTTTCAGCTGTTGTCAATCATTGGTATCTGGCAGCCGCCTTATGGGTAGCCGCCCTGGCCATATTCTCTACGCTGCGTCTGCCCTGGCGCCTCCTGGCTCTGCGTCTGTTCATCCCCTTCGGAGTCGCCTGGCTGGTTTTCCTTACCCTGCTCTTTACCAATGGCAGCCATCCGGTGGCGACTCTGCTCAGTAAGCCTTTTCCTCTGGTGATCTATTCCGAGGGTATCTGGCGGGGCATATTGATTATGCTGCGGATTATGGCCGCCGTGACGATGGCCTGCGTGCTTTCCTGCAGCACGCCCATGGTGGAGATTCTGGAGACTTTGCGCCTCTTCAAACTTCCGGGCATCATAGTCGATATTGCCGACATGATGTTCCGCTATGTTTTCATCATGGGAGAAGTGGCTCGCAATATGCAACATGCCCAGATGTGCAGGACAACTCGCAGGCTCTCCTGGATGGAAAAGATCCGCAATGCCGGGAACATCGCCATCCATGTCATAACCAAATCCCTGGACCGCAGCATTAAAATATACCATGCCATGGTCTCCCGGGGCTACAGCGAGGAGAATAAGGCTCCGGCCTATTTCACCGGACCGGTTCCCTCCCGGGATTTGCGCCTGGGCCTGCTGATGACGGCCTTGCCGCTTATGGTTCTGACAATCAACTATTTGATTTAAAAGTGGAAACCGCCATGAGCATTATTGACGTCCAGGAGGTCTGCTACACATATGCGGGCGGATTCGCGGCACTCCGGCAAGTGAGCCTGAAAATCGAAAAAGGCGAGCGGGTTGCGGTGATCGGACCGAACGGTGCGGGCAAATCTACGCTGTTCCACCTCTTTAATGGGCTTTTCCAGGCGTCTTCCGGCAGGGTTTATGTTGACGGACTCTTGGTTGAAAAAAAGAACTTGTATCGAATACGCGCCAAGGTCGGGATGGTTTTCCAGGATCCGGATGACCAGCTTTTCAATGCCAGCGTCAGGCAGGAAGTAGCCTACGGGCCAATGAATATGCAGGTTACCGGACAGGCGCTGGAACAGGCGGTCAATTGGGCTCTCGAGGCCGCCGGCATCTGTGGCTACAGCGAGAAGAGCCCTCACAATCTGAGCCAGGGGGAGAAGAAAAGAGTGGCGCTGGCCAGCGTTCTGGCCATGAAGCCCGATGTGCTCGTCTTGGATGAGCCCACTGCCGCGCTCGATCCCGAAGGAGCGAGCAGTCTCGTGGGGCTGCTCAACAAAATCAATGAGGAAATGGGCATGACGCTGATCTTTTCTTCCCACGATACGGATATCATTCCCCTGTTGGCGGATCGGGTTTATGTAATGAACAGAGGAGAAATCGTCCTCTCGGGCAGCACCGCGGAGGTGTTCGCCCAGAAGGATATTATCCGCAAGATCGGCCTGCGCCTGCCCAGGGTTGCCCATTTGATTGAAATACTCGGAAAGCAAGGCTGCCTGCAAACGGAACAACTTCCCCTCACCATCGGGCAAGCAAGGCGGGTGCTGGAAAAAGCCTGCTGCCTTAATGGCCCGGACAAGCGAAAGGCAATCTGGACCTCAATGGGTAAGCATTCGAAATGAGTGGGCTAATAAGAGATAGGATGCCAGGGCGCCGGGAAGGAAATAATCATAGCACTGAAATCAGGAAAGTCCCCATAGTTCTGGCAGCCTTCGGCACCACCACCTCAGCCCGGCAGTCGTATACCTTCCTGGACCAACACATCCGGGCGGCCTTCCCTGACCACGAAGTCCATTGGGCCTTTTCTTCCCGTATGGTGCGAGACTTTGACCAACAGCGCCGGGGGCGCAGGTGGAAAGGTCCGGGAGAACTGCTGGAGGAATTGCGGGGCCGGGGGTTTGAGTGGGCGGTGGTGCAGGCTGTGCATCTTTTGGCCGGGCACGAATTTTATCGTCTGGTGGAAGAGGTGCATGCCTGCGGGATACGCACGGCCATGGGATTGCCGCTCCTCTCGGCCCCGGAGGATTATGGCGCTTTGCTTAATGCCCTGGCGCCTAAAGTGGAGGCGCTGGACCCCGAGGAGGGCATCATCCTGGTAGGACATGGCAGCGATCACCCCAGTTGGGCCACCTATCCGGCGCTGCAATACCTGTTATCCGGGCGATTCGGCCACCTGGTCCACATCGGCGTCCTGGAAGGCCACCCACCCCGGCAGGAGGTCATCGCCCGGGTGCTCGAATCCGGCCTGAAGCGGGTACGGTTGCTGCCCCTCATGCTGGTGGCCGGGAGGCATTTCCAGGAAGATCTGGCCGGGCCTAACGATTCCTGGCAAACCGCGCTGCAAGCCGCCGGCCTGAGCGTCACCCTGGACGCCACCGGCCTGCTGCATTACCCGGGAGTAATTAAAATTTACCAGGAGCACATCAGCAATGCCCTGGAGGTTATACCCGACCGGGATCAGGACCGGTAACCTTAAAGTTTTTCATGAATCAGGTCATGACGATGGCGGAGAGAACAGCAAGAGCTCGTGAATACTTATCTGGAACATCTGACCCGGGCTCTGGAAAAATCAAAGGAGGGGATATGAGGAGTGGGCTGATCGTCTATCTCGTGGGTGAGGGGGAATTGCCGGAAGGCTTTGATCTGGCAGGCTGCTGTAAGGAAATCGGCTTCCCGGCCGATCAAGTGGAACTGGTGGGCTTAAGAGAAGGATTCTTTGAGGTGGACGATGCCTGGCATCACCTGTTTACCAAAGGTTATGGGGATATCAAACTCCTGGTGGCGCAAAGGGACCGAAGTTGTTTGCGGCCCCTGTCCCCTTTGGTTCGGCTTAGCGGCTAGAAAAACGGGGGCTAAAGAAAGGAAAGCCACGAACGCTCATCCGGTCTTCAGACCAGATACGGCACCTGCGTGGCTTATTTTTTAGCGGACCCGTGGCTCGGCGCGCCCGCCCCTGGTTTCAGTCATGGAGGTGATAATGGCGGTGCTCACCATCGTGAGCGTGTTTGTGAAACCGCGGATCGATCAGGTTTACGCGGAAGAGCAAATCTCTGTCGGAAAGGACCTCCTCGGGCGTCCCATTGGCCACCACCCGATGGTCCTCACCGAAGACCAGGACGCGATCGGCAATCTCTTCAACGATATCGAGGTCATGGGTAGCGGTGATGAGCGTTTTCCCAAACGCTCCAAACTGAGCCAGCATGTCGATCACCCACCGCCGGGTGCGCGGATCGAGAGTCGCCGTAGGTTCATCCAACAGCAACACGGTTGGATTGGTGGCCACAACCGCTGCCAATGCCACCCTCTTTTTCTCTCCCCCGCTCAGCTTGAAAGGCGGCCGGTCTTTAAGCCCTTCCAGGTCAAAAAGTTCCAGGACTTCCGCAACGCGCTGCCGCACTTCCGCTTCGGCCAGGCCCAGGTGCAGGGGACCAAAGGCAATCTCATCCCACACGGTGGCTGAAAAGAGTTGCGCCTCGGGGTTCTGAAAAACGAATCCCACCCGCCGCCGGAAGGCCTGATTGTATCTTTCGTCGTTCAAACTCTTCTCCGCCAACACCTGGCCGAAGGCCTTGACGACCCCTTCCTGAGGAAAAAACAGGCCATCCAGAACCTTAAGCAAGGTCGATTTGCCCGACCCGTTGGCGCCCAAAAGAACAATCCGCTCCTGCTCGCGGACGAGCAGGTCCAGGTCCCGAACCCCGGTTTCCCCACCAGGATACCGGTAACCCACCTGTTCGAGTTGAAAGACCGGCGCTCTGGCCGTCTCAGCCGAGGACACGGTCCCCTCCCACAAACACCATGGCGAAAACGAGCACCAAACCAATCCAGACCCAATCGCTGCGCTTCATCTGAAACCGGAGCAGCGACTTGGGCATCCCGTCATAGCCGCGCGCCAGCATGGCGCTATGGACCTCCTCACTCAAGGCCGCGGTCTTGCTCCAAAGATTACCCATGGCGGCAGTGACAAACCGGCGCTCCGTCCCGGAGTTCGCCCGGCCTGCGAGCCGGCTCCTGCGGGCCATGAACATGTCAGTGCTCGCAAGCAGCAAGAGAAAAATATACCGATAAGTCATCTCCAATACCGTGAGAAATACCGCGGGAATTTTGAGTACGCTTAACGCTTTCAGCAGCGTCTGCCAGCGGGTGGTGAGGGTCAGCAACACGGCCAGAGAAACGGAGGCGCCCACTCTCAGTACCAGCAGCACGGCGGCGGCAACCCCTTCCTTGGTTATCGCCACCTCCCGCGGAATGGTCCAGTAACCCACTTTCAGCGGCTGGCTCAAATGAAACAACACCAGCAGCGGGGTACCGGGACGCACCACATTGAACAGTGTGGGCAAGACCACTATCCCGGTAAACAGAGGGACCACCACCCACACTCTTTTTGCGAATGTTCCCACCGGTATCCGGGAGCTCTTCGCCAGCCAGAAAAGCCAGAGATTGAACAAGACCAACCAGAAGATATGCTGGAACAATCCCGCGATACCGATCAGAAAGAGAATCGTCAGCAGTTTGGCGCGTGGATCCAACCCCTGCAAAAGACCCGGCCGGCTCGCCAGGGATTCGGAAAAGACCTCATTCTCGATGACTTCGGCAATCGCCTGCAAGGTCTTTTCCAGGAAACCGCGTCTAGAAGAACGCCTGGTCACCGCCTGGGGCCCAGGCGGTGGTATTTTCTCTTGCAGCCATGACGGCACCGAACCCAATCCGGCTTTCAATTCAGCACTTCCTCTGCCTCAATTCTGCCCATCGCTCTCTGCAAGCTGGAATCGCCAGAATAGATAAGTGAGCAGAGAGATGACGCCGACACCGATAATGGCGCAAATAATGTAGATGATGGCGGAAGACCAAAAACTTGCGAAACCGGGGAGGGAGTAGTCACTGAAAGGGGCATGTGACCAGGTGTCAGCCAGGCGTTGCATGCCGGCTGGAAGGTAACCGAGCATCTTCTGCAACTCATCGGCTCCCCACTCTCCCCACGCCGTGCCGGAGGCCAGCAACCCCAAAGGAGACAAGACGATCAGGACTCCCAGCGCCCACCAGAACTTCCGGTAGCTAAGGCTGGTTGCCGGAACGGGAGCGGCTGGCAATGCCTGTATGTTCAACAGATCTACGTTGTAGGCTTGCAGGTAGCGGACCACCAGTGCGGTCACCACCGCCTCCAGAGGGCCGGCGAGAACCAGGTGGGCAAACAGCATGGCCGGGACCGCGACACTGAGCGGGTAGGGGCAGTAGAGCGGAACGCCATTGGCGCTATGAAACAGCAGGGGTTGCAGTCCCAGCTCCACTCCCGCACACAGGGCCGCGGCATTGATCCCCAGGTAACTTCCTATTGCTGCTCCGACCCAGCGGCGTTTCGCATTGAGCTCTGCTTTGCCGCTGCTCAACCGGTACACGGCATAGGAAATAAAAGGGAGAATGAGCGCCATGTTGAAACAATTGGCGGTAAAGGTCCAAATGCCGCCATCCCCAAAGAGCAGGGCCTGGATGGCCAGGGCAATGGTAACGCAAATCAGGGTGGCCCACGGTCCCAGCACCACCGCCAGCAGCCCGCCTCCCACCGCATGGGCGCTGGTGCCGCCGGGGATGGGCACATTGTACATCATGATGGTAAAGGAAAAGGCCGCCCCGATGGCCATCAAGGGAACGTATCTCGACTTGAGCCAGTGCTTCACCTTCCGGGCCGCCGCCACCCAGGCGGGGATCATGACCAGGCCGAAGCTCACGCACGTCGAGGGACTCAAGTACCCGTCAGGAATGTGCATGACTAATCCTCCTCAACGTTCCGAAGCAACATTGCCTCGGAATCTCGCCAAAATAACCCCATAAAAAAAGCCGCGAATACCCGGCGCCTTCGAGCGCCCAAGCCTTCGTGGCCATTCAATTCACTAACCTGATGATTATGGTTTCCAGGGTTTCATACCCTAACTTATATTGATTATCGCCAAAGACCTTGAAAGAAGTAAAGGAAAAAATGTTCTAGAGTAATCCTGGGGCCGTTGGCTCGAGCCTCTCCAAAACTAGCGGTTTGGTCCGTAATTGATTATCCATTTAAAAAGACTGACTTTTTACCCCCCCCTTTGCAAAAGGGGGGTAGGGGGGGATTTAGTATAACCTCTTGAAATCCCCCTAAATACCCCTTTTTCAAAGGGGGACTTAACATGCCCAATCCAGCCTTCTGGTCCTGATTTATTCTCCCTCCCTTCAGGGTTGCTTACTGACGGCATGCTCCCAGCGGATGATCCCCTGGCCGCCGCCGGTTCCGTGATTATCTTGAGAACATGAACCTGGCGGCGGCCTTAATGGATCCCGCGGCCTACCCGGAGCCCACCACCCGGGTGCTGCTGGTCCAGACCTATATCTCCTATGTCTTCCTCACCGACCGCTTCGCCTACAAGGTGAAGAAGCCGGTGGAATTGGAGTTTCTGAACTTTACCACCCTGCGCCGTCGCCACCATTATTTGCACGAAGAGCTGCTCCTGAACCGCCGTCTCTGTCCGGATATCTATCTGGAGGTCCTGCCCATCACCGCTTCCCGCGGCCTGGCGCCAATGGTGCGTCTGGGCGGCCGGGGCCAGCCCCTCGATTACGCCTTGAAGATGGCGCGCCTGCCCCAGGAACGCATGATGGACGAAGTGGCGGACCGGGGGGAGCTCTTGCGGGAACACCTGGACGCCATCACCGCCCGGCTGGCGCCCTTTTACGCCCGGGCGGCCCGCAACCACAGGATCGACAAGTTCGGGGAGCCGGCCATCGTCCTCTATAACCACCAGGAAAATTTCGCCCGCATTGAGAATCTGGTGGGCTCTGCGATTTCCCGGAAGCTTTTGGACCGCATCCAAAAATTTGCCGTCTCTTTCCTGAAACAGCACCGGGCCCTGTTTTTACAGCGCATCCGGGAAGGCCGCATCCGCGACTGCCACGGCGACCTGCACATGAAGAACATCTGCCTGGCCGATCAGGTATATATCTTCGACTGCATTGAATTTAATCCCCGATTCAGATATGGTGATGTGGCGGCGGACGTCGATTTCCTGGCCATGGACCTCGATTTTCACGGCTTCCGCGAGTTGAGCCGCCACTTTGTGGAGCATCTGGCCCGGACCACCAACGACCCTGATCTCTTGCTGATGCTCGATTTTTACAAGTGCTACCGGGCTTGCGTCAGGGGCAAGATCGCCGCCTTCACCGCCCAGGACCCGGAACTGTCCCCGAAAGCCAGGACCCAGGCCCGGCAGGTGGCCCGGGCCTATTTCCGGTTGGCCGGAGAGTACGCGGAGGAAGGGGAGCGGTGGCTGGCCTAGTGGTGATCTTCGGCCTGATGGGCTCCGGGAAGACCACCCTGGCCCGGGCCCTGGGCCAGGCCAGGGGATGGCCGGTCATCGAGAGCGATCGGGTGCGCAAGGCCCTGGCGGGGTTAGCTCCCGGCGACCGGGCCGAATTGCCCTTTGGCCAGGGGATTTACGGCAAGGAATTCTCGGACCGGACCTACGCGGAGATGCTCCGCCTGGCAGCAAGGCACCTGGCCGCGGGAAGCGGGGTTATCCTGGACGCCTCCTTTAAGCGGGCCTACGACCGGGAGCGGGCGCGGCTACTGGCCCGGGAGCATCAGGAGCCGGTTCTCTTCGTTTATTGCGCCTGCCCCCCGGAGGAGGCCCGCCGGCGGCTGGGGATCAGGCTCACCGACCCCCAGGCGGTTTCCGACGGCCGGGTGGAGCTGTTCGAGGCCCAGGCCAGGGATTTTGACCCCCCGGGCCCCGAGGACCAGCCCCTGCTGCGTTTGCACACTCAGCGCCAACCGGCGCGGTTGCTGGAGGAACTTAGGAAATTCATTGAAGTATTTCTATGAGGAATATTTTTCTAAAGCTTCCGCGAGGAAACCAAACCACATGGATATCTTTGCAAATCACTCGTTTTGAGCGAAAATAGCAGTATGGTCGGATTAATCATTTCCCGAGATCCCACCCGTTGGCCGCGTTCTTCAACTCGATTTTTCCCGCGATATTTTGAGAAAAGCGCCGCCAAAAACTGAACAGTGATTTCTCTTGGAAGAGGAAGGAGAACGGATTATGGAATATTCCAACGTTTTGGTGGACCGGCAGGAGCAGATCGGCATCATTACCCTGAATCGCCCGCAGGCCATGAACACCTTCAACGTTCCTTTCGCCCGGGAGCTAAATGCCGCCCTTTGGGAAATGGAGAAGGACCCCGGTATCCGGGTAGTGGTGATCGACGCCAATGGCAAACATTTCTCCACCGGGATTGCCCTGGAGGAATTCAAGGGGAAAAGCAATCACGAATACCGCGAGTTCATCCGGTTGATGGATGAACACAACCACACCATCGCCAGCATGAAAAAGCCGGTCATCGCCTCGGTCAAGGGGTATGCCCTGGCCAACGGCGCCGGCCTGTCTTTTGCCTGTGACCTGACGGTGGCCGCGGAAGACGCCAAATTCGGGACCACCGCCATCAATGTCGGCCTCATCTGCCTGGGGCCGGCGGCGCCCTTGGTCCGCAATGTCGGCCGCAAAAAGGCGCTGGAGTTAGTGCTTACCGGAGATATCATCACCGCGGCCGAGGCCCAGAGATTGGGACTGGTAAACAGGGTAGTGCCCAGTGATAAACTGGAGGAAGCCACCCTGGAACTGGCCAAAAAATTGGCCGCCAAAAGCCCCCTGGCCTTGCAGGCCGGCAAGGCCGGAATTTATGGGATGCAAGATGTTCCTTACGGCCAGGCCATGAACATGCTGAGCGACCGTTTTGCCGCTCTTTGCTGCACCATGGATGCGGAGGAAGGCGTGCAGGCCTTTCTGGAGAAGAGAACCCCGGAGTGGCGAGGGCGCTGAGCTGCAGAGCTGCCGGGAAAATTTCGCTATCCGGTCAGGTAAAAACGATGACTCTCGAAGAAACAATGCAAAGTCATGGTTTCAATCTCTCGGCCAGTTGCGCCGGGAAAGCATCTTATACGAAATGGATAAAATACCGGGGGAAGCGCGCCTACATTACCATCAACGACGCCAGCGGGGAGAGCTTTCCCGGCACCCTGGAGGAACCTGTACGGGTGGCCATCCACGATCTCCGTTCCGGGGATGAAGTTGAGCCGGGCCACACTGTCAGTTCCCTAAGTTTTTACCTCGAGTCGCTCCAAGACTAGTAGCATATGCCAGGCAAGGAATAGCGGACCGCGGCGCCCCAGGGGAAACCTGGGATGAACATAAATTCCGAATTAAGTAAGGATCACTAATGGCATTGGCAGAGAAGGCTTCTTCCGAACCACCAGCCGCGGGCTCAGGCAAGAGGCGCATCCTCAGCGGCATGCGCCCCACCGGCAGGCTGCACCTGGGAAATTACTACGGCGCCCTGTACAATTGGGTCAAGCTCCAGGAGCATTACCGCTGCTATTATTTCGTGGCCGACTGGCACGCCATCACCACGGAATACGAGGCCCCCCAGGCCATCAGCCGCTTCATCCCGGAGATGATCATCGATTGGCTGAGCGCCGGGCTCGACCCAAATAAATCGACCCTCTTCGTGCAGTCGGCCATTCCGGAACACGCCGAGCTCTATCTCATTTTCGGCATGTTTACCCCGGTGCCCTGGCTGGAGCGCAATCCCACCTACAAGGACCAGATCGAGGCACTGGCCCACAAGGACCTGACCACCTACGGGTTTTTGGGCTACCCGGTGCTCCAGGCCGCCGACATCCTGATGTACAAGGCCGAGGGGGTGCCGGTGGGGGTGGACCAGGTGCCCCACGTGGAGATGACTCGGGAGATCGCCCGGCGTTTCAACCACCTCTATCGCCCCATCTTCCCGGAGCCGGAGGCCCTGCTCACCGAGATTCCCAAACTCACCGGTACCGACGGCCGCAAGATGAGCAAGAGTTATGACAACTGCATCTATCTGAGCGACCCCCCTGTGGAGATGGCCCGGAAGGTGCGCCAGATGACCACCGATACCCTGCGCCCCTTCCGGCGGGACCCCGGGGAGCCGGACCGCTGCCTGGCCTTCCCCTTTCATCGCCTCAACCTGCCCAAGGAAAGGCTCGCCGAGATTATAGAGGATTGCCGGGGCGCGGCCCTGGGGTGCGTCGATTGTAAAAAGCTGCTGGCTGAGGCCTTGCTGGAGAATATGGTTCCCCTTCAGGAGCGGCGGCGCCACTTCGAGGCCCACCTGGATGAAGTCCGGGACATCCTGGCAGAGGGTAATAAACGGGCCCGGGAACAGGCCAGAGAAACCATGGCCGAAGTGCGAGAGGCGATCGGCTTCAACCTGCCGTGTCAAAAAGGCAAAAGTTAAAAGGCAAAAGGCAAAAAAGACCCATAAGTTTCATTTTGGCTTTGGACTCCGCATCCTCCGCGTCTCTGCGGTGCATCCCGTCTTTATTTCTCACCGCAGAGGCGCAGAGTACGCAGAGAAACCGAATTTGTTTTTTACTTTTACAATTTCCCTTTTTACTTTTTACTTTTTACTTTTGCCTTATGTCTGAAGAGCGTCTGCAAAAATTCCTGTCGCGGGCCGGGGTGGCTTCCCGGCGAGCGGCGGAGGAGTTGATCCGGGCCGGCCGGGTCAGGGTCAAAGGCCGGGTGGTTACCGAGATGGGCACCAAGGTGGATCCGGACCGGGAGGTGGTGCTTCTGGACGACCGCCCGGTCTCGGCGGCAGCCCCGCCGCTGACCGTGGTGCTGCACAAGCCTTACGGCTATATCTGCACCCGGCGGGATCCCCAGGGGCGGCGGCTGGTGATGGATTTGTTGCCGGAAGATCTTCGGGGCCGCCTCTATCCGGTGGGCCGTCTCGATTATGACGCCACCGGCTTGCTGCTCCTCAGCAGCGACGGGGAGTTGGCCCACCGGCTGACGCACCCCAGCCACCGGGTGCCCCGCAGCTACCGGCTGACGGTAACCGGACAGGTGGAGCGCCGGGCCCTGACGGAGTTGAGAGCGGGCGTCTCCATTGACGACAGGCAGGTGGCCGCCGAGGTGGAGGTCATTAAACGGCAGGAGGATAAGACCGTTTTAGAGCTTACGGTATGGGAGGGCCGCCATCACCTGGTGAAGCGCCTCCTGGAAAAGATCGGGCATCCGGTGTTGAAGCTGAAGCGCATCGGCTTCGGCCCTTTGCGCCTGGGACGGCTGGCCCGGGCCAGCTATCGCCTGCTGACGGCGCCGGAGATGGCGGCCTTAAGGCAAATAGTGGGGCTGAAATGACCCCGGACCCCACCCTTTGGCCCCCGCAGGCGCCGGAAGCGAAGCGAGAAGGGGCCGGCCCGGCCAGCCCCCGGGCGCCTGGGCCGCTAAGCCCGCGGCGGCTGGCCCTGCCCCTGGCATTGTTTTTGGCGACCGTGGCTACGACCATCGCCGCCGGGGCCATTCAGCAAGGGGTGAACCCCTTGACCGACCCCGGGCTCCTTTACCGGGGAGTGCCGTTTTCCTTCACCCTGCTGCTGATCCTGGGGGCCCACGAAATGGGACACTATCTGGTGTCCCGGCGCCACCAGCTAACAGTGACCCTGCCCTACTTCATCCCGGCTCCACCCGTCCCCTTCTTCATCGGCACCTTTGGGGCCTTTATCCGCATCCGTTCCCCCATTCAGGACAAGCGGGCCTTGATGGACGTGGGTTGCGCCGGGCCGTTGATCGGAGTGGCGGTTTCCATCCCGGTGACCCTGGTGGGCTTAAAACTCTCCACCGTCACGGTGATGCAAAGCGGCCATGAAATGCTGGCCTTGGGGGAGCCCCTCTTATACCAGTTCCTGAGCTGGCTGGCCTTCGGCAATTTGTCGCCGCAGGCGCAGGTCATCCTGCATCCGGTCGCCTTTGCCGGTTGGATCGGCATGTTGGTCACCTCCCTGAACCTGATCCCGGTGGGCCAACTGGACGGCGGCCATGTCAGCTATGCCCTGTTCCCGGAATACCATCGCCGAATTTCCCTGGGCTTTCTGGGCCTGCTGGTGGCTTGCGGACTCATTTTCTGGTATGGTTGGTTGATATGGGCCGTGCTGCTCAGCTTCCTGGGATGGCGCCATCCTCAGCCATCCTACTATTGGTTGCCCCTGGACGCACGCCGACGCTGGCTCGGCTTCTTCACCATTTTGGTATTCGCCCTGACCTTTTGCCCCACGCCCCTCAGCGTGGTTTCCGGCAGTAATGAGCCAAACCGCGAGGTGATCCAGGCCAACCAGGCCGCCACCGGGCAATGGGAGTCAACCGCGGTCGCCTTTCCTAAAGAGGCCCCACCGGGTCGGCACGCCGGGTTGCCGTGGAAAACCGGGCACCTAGGCTGGTTTAACGAGGCTCATTTGACCTTCGGATTGATCTCTAACTAGAGACCTCTGCGAAAGTCCCCGTTATTTCATTCTGAGGAAGCGAAGCGACCGAAGAATCTCATAAATACTTGAATAAATACGAGATCATTCGCTTCGCTCAGGATGACAAATTTAATTCTAGAAGAAGTCTCAACTAGAAAAAGGCAACTGAAGTGGCTTTTAAATCGACCGGCACCTACAAGTACTGCCCCCAGTGCGGCGGGCCTTTGGAAAGGCGCATCATTAAGGCCTCAGGCCCGGAGCGGCTGGTATGCCATGACTGCCAGTACGTCCTATATGAAGACCCCAAGGTGGCGGTCATTGCCGTGGTCCCCAAGGATGGCGGGGTGGTCATGACGCGCCGCGGCGTGAACCCGGGCTATGGCCTCTGGGTGTTGCCGGGCGGCTTCATGGATGTGGGGGAGTTGTTGGAGGAAGCGGTGGTGCGTGAGGTTGAGGAGGAGGCCAACCTAAAGGTGCGGGTGGACCGGCTCCTGGGGGTTTACTCCTACAAGGACAGCGACACCGTGGTGGTCGCCTACCTGACCGAATATCTGGAAGGGCAAATGGCCGCGGGGGAAGAAGTCCTGGATATCGGGGTCTTTGCCGACGGCGAGATCCCCTGGGACCAGATTCCCTTCCGCGCCACCAAGAGCACCCTGGACGAATATTTCAGGCTCAAGGAATTGGGGGATCACCAGTAGACGAAATTCTTCTGAAGCAGGCTCACCAAGCAAATGAGACCGAAAAGCACGAACATCCAAATCCCGATTCTGTTAGCCAGGACTCTCATTGCTTCCTCCTTAAGCTCAGGGCTGGGGGTGAACGGTAGTTGCAGTGACCCGGGCCGGGGCTCCGCTCCTTTGCCGACGGCCCAGGTTTCCGGGGCCGTTAGCCTGGCGGCTTACCTATCTGTTAGCCCACCAGACGAGCAAGTTGAGGTAGAGGTAACTGAGTGAAGTCCAATAGACCAAGATTCCCAGGGCCATCGTTTCCCCCTTCAGGCCCTTCAGCTCGGTCTTACCCTGCTGAAGGGGCGGCGGCGCTCTCCGGCCAACTCAAGGCCGGCAGCGCCAATTTGTTTAATTAGATGGGAACCGGGCCCGTTTGTTAAGCCGGGCCGGGAGACGGGATAGTTATGAGCAGCCGGGAAGGCAAAACAGACCTGCGCAAGGAAAGATTGCGGCAGCTCCTCAGGCAAAAATCTTATTACTACCGGCCCCAGCAACCCTTTAGGTTGGTGTCCGGGCGGGAAAGTCCCTATTACATCGACTGCCGGCCCACGACCCACAATGCTGAGGGCCTCTTCCTCGTCGGCGAGATTTTTTGGGAGATGCTCCGGGACCTTGAGGTGGACGCAGTGGGCGGCCTCACCCTGGGAGCGGACCCCATCGCCCACGCCGTCGCCCTCACCAGCTTTCTCAAGGGCCTGCCCGTAGGCGCCTTCTCGGTGCGCAAACAGGCCAAGGATCACGGCGCCGGCGGACTGCTGGTGGGTGACGTTCAGCCCGGAGACCGGGTGGTGATCCTGGAAGACGTCATCACCACCGGGGCGTCCACGCTCAAGGCCATTGCCGCGGCCCGGGACTTCGGTCTCCAGGTAGTCAAGGTCCTGATCCTGGTGGACCGGCAGGAAGGGGGCCGGGAGGCGGTGGCCGCGGCCGTCCCCCAGGTTGAGGCGCTGTTTACCCTGGCTGATCTAAAAAACCCCTAAGGGACGAGACCGGCGCCGTATTGGGAACGAGGAAACGCCATGAATTATAAGGATGCGGAGATACTGCTGGTAGAGGACAACCCCCACGACGTGGAACTCACCTTGCGGTCCTTGCAAAAACACAATCTGGCCAATAGGGTGCAGGTGGTCAAGGACGGGGCCGAGGCCCTCGATTTTATCTTCAACACCACCGGCTCGTTTGCCGAGCAGGCCAACCACCTGAAGGTGATTCTCCTGGACCTGAAACTTCCCAAGGTGAGCGGTCTGGAGGTGCTCCAGAGGCTGAAGGACGACGAGCGCACCAGGACCATTCCGGTGGTGGTCCTGACCTCGTCCCACGAAGACCGGGATATAGAGGAGTGCTATCGGCTGGGGGTGAACAGCTACGTGGTCAAGCCGGTGGAATTCGAGTCCTTCGCCAAGACCGTGGCGGAGATGGGCTTCTACTGGCTGCTGGTGAATAAGCCGGCTTAGATTCCCCGAGGCTTTGGGGTAATTTTTGCAAGACCGGCGCCCCCAAGGCTCAATGGCGGGTCCATCATCAATGGACCGGGGCCGCTGGCGCCGGGTCTCTCCCTGGGATTCCCTCCCTTGTTAATCTTCATCGCCCCGAGCCTCGACCTCCCGGAAGTGGCCGCATCGAAAACCATACAGGAAATAGACCGTCAATCCCGCCAGGAGCCACAGCCCTAATCGCCACCAGGAACTGGCCGGCATGGAAAGCATCAAGGCCAGGCACACCAGGGCCCCGGCGACGGCCACGGTCTTGCCCCAGGGGCAGCGGAAAGGGCGATGTTGGTCCGGCTGGACCAGGCGCAGGATCAGGGTCCCCAGACATACCAAAAAGAAGGCGAACAGGGTGCCGATGTTGCAGAGATAGGCCAGTTTCTCTATGGGGGTGAGGGAGGCCACCAGGGCCACCCCGGCGCCGCAGCAAATAGTCGAGCGGTAAGGTGTATGGAAGCGGGGGTGCAGAGCCGCCACCCATGGCGGTAGGAGGCCATCCCGGGCCATAGCGAACAGCAACCGCGGCTGGGCCCACAGCAGCATGTAGAGGACGCCGGTGATGCCAATTATGGCTCCCACCCCCACCAGGGCCGCGGCCCAGGGCAGGCCCACCTGGCGAAAGACGCTGGAAAAGGGAGAGCCCGGGTTCACCTGGCCGTAGGGAACCATGCCCAGCAGCACCAATACCGCCGCCAGGTAGATGAGGCTGCAAACGACCAGGGAGCCGATAATGCCGAAAGGCACATCCCGGTCCGGGTTACGGGCTTCTTCGGCAGCGATGGCCACCACATCGAAGCCGAGGTAGGCGAAAAAGACCAGGGCGGAGGCCCCGATAATGCTGCCAACGCCATGGGGCATCAGCGGCAGCCAGTTATGCGGCCGCACAAAGGCTGCGCCCAAGGCTATAATGAAGGCCAGCACCGCCAGTTTCCCCACTACGAAGCCGCGGGCAACAAGGGCGCTGATGCGGGTGCGGAGGATGAGCAGGACGGCGAACCCGGCGACGACCAGGGCCGCGGGCAGGTTGAGCACCCGGCCCGGCTGGCTGAAGGGCGGGCCGCTGGCCCATTGAGGCAGGCGCCAACCGAATCCCAGCATCAGGTCCTGCAGGTAGCTGGACCAGCCGGAGGCCACCGTGGCCGCGCCCATGCCGTATTCCAAGATCAGGTCCCAGCCGATGATCCAGGCGGCCAACTCCCCGAAGATGCCGTAGGCGTATGTGTAAACGCTGCCGGCCAGGGGCATCATGGCCGCCAACTCGGCATAGCACAGGGCCGCCAGGGTGCAGGCGGTTCCCGCCAGCAGCAGGGAGAGAAGCAGGCCCGGCCCGGCGATCCGGATCCCCACCCCGGAGATGACGAAGATGCCGGCGCCGATGATCTGGGCCATCCCCATGACCATCAGGTCCAGACGATTCAGGCTGCGGCTCAGGGTCAAGCCGCTGCCAGTGGCAACCGGCTTCTTCCTCAGCAGCCGCCGGCTTATGGTGCGCCAGGCCGACACCGGGGGCTCATTCCTCCTCAGAAATCCACGGCCTCGGCGGTGATTTGCAGCTTGGCGCTGGTACCCGGGGGCGGCAGGCCCACAACCCCGGTTACGGTTATCGGCTTCTCCAGGGGGGTAGAGGTGAGGCGGACCACCAATTTTTCATCCGGGAGGCTGCCCAGGAGGACCTCCACCATCCCTTCCGGGGCCAGCAGGAGCAAGGACTTGTGGTGCATAATCACCGGTCCCGGATTGCCCCTCACCGTGACCCGGCCCCCCAGGTAGCGGTCCTTGTTCGCCAGCAACTGGCTGACCGTCAGCACCTGCGGAGGCGGCGGCTGAACCGCCTCCGCGGCTGGCGGCGGCTGGATGGGTTTCTGCAGGAGGGCCAGCATGGCCTGTTGGCCGGCCTGCAATTTGTCCAACTTCTCCTGCATCGATTTGACTTCCTTTTTGAGATCCTGAATCTCGCCTCGCAATTCCTCAGCGGATTTGGATCCCTGGTTACAGCCGGCCAGCAGCAGCGCCATCGCCAGAAACAAGAAGGGTTTTCCCCAGGACCGCAACCCTAAAAAGCTAAGCCGTTCCGTGCGCCCAAGCATAGTTTCACCCCACACTAAATAAGGATAAGCGGCATCGTCTGTACCCGTATATTCTCAGTTAATTGGGATAGGTGTCAATCTGGAATTTACCTGGGGCTCCGGGGGGGTTACAATGGGAAGCAACGACTCGAGGGAAGGAGAACGGCGCCTATGGCCCGCGTACTGGTAACCGGCGGAGCAGGATTCATCGGCTCCCATTTGGTGGAGCGGCTTCTTGGCCAGAACCATGAAGTCCTTTGTCTGGACAATTACTTCACCGGCTCCAAGAAGAACCTGGACCACCTGAGGGACAATCCCCGCCTGGAGCTGATCCGCCAAGACGTGGTCACTGCCATCATGCTGGAGGTGGACCAGATCTATCACCTGGCCTGCCCCGCCTCGCCGGTGCACTACCAATCCAACCCGGTGAAGACTATCAAGACCAATGTCCTGGGGACCCTGAACATGCTGGGGCTGGCGAAAAGGGTCAAGGCCCGCATCCTGTTGGCCTCCACCTCCGAGATCTACGGTGATCCCCTGGTCCATCCCCAAAAAGAAGAATATTGGGGCAACGTCAACTGTATAGGAGTGCGGAGCTGCTACGACGAAGGCAAGAGGGTGGCGGAAACCCTGATGATGGATTATCACCGCCAGAATGGGGTAGATATCCGCATCGCCCGCATTTTCAACACCTTCGGTCCCCGGATGGCCATTAATGACGGCCGGGTGGTGAGCAATTTCATCGTCCAGGCCTTGACCGGCGGTGAGATCACCATCTACGGCCAGGGCCAACAGACCCGCTCCTTTTGCTATGTCTCCGACCTGGTAGAGGCCCTGGTGCTCCTGATGAACCAAGCGGGGGTGCATGATCCGGTGAACCTGGGCAACCCTGATGAATTTACCATCCTGGAGCTGGCTAGCAAGGTCCGGTCTATGGTGAAAAGCTCCTCGACCATCAGCCATCGGCCTCTGCCGCCCGACGACCCGGGGCGGCGCCGCCCGGATATTTCCAGGGCCAGGGAATTATTGGGCTGGCAACCCGCGATTTCCCTGGAGCAGGGACTGAAGCAGACCATTCCCTATTTCGCCGTGAAGCTTGAGCAAGAGGGTTACCAGGTGCAGGGCCAGGTAAGCGCGTAGGTGGGCACTGGGCGCCGCTGGGGCCCACCACTATTTTTACCTACAACCCTTTTGCCTAACGCCTTCGTGCTTCAGGAGCCAGCATTTGCGCCACAGGCCGGAGCTGTAGCCGCCCAGGGTGCCGTCAGCCGCGATGACCCGGTGGCAAGGAATGATGATGGGGATGGGGTTAACGGCGTTGGCCTGGCCCACGGCCCGCAATGCTTTGGGGGAGCCGGCCCGTCGAGCCAATTCCCGGTAGGAGATGGTGCCGCCCCAGGGAATGCGGCGCAATTCCTGCCAGACCCTGAGTTGGAAGGGCGTGCCCTGAAGGTCCAGGGGCAGGTTATGAAAATCCGCAGGCGCTCCCGCCAAAAAGGCGCGCAGTTCCTTGACCACGCTCCCGATCATGGGATCAGGCAAGTCTGAAAGGGAGGCGCGCTCCAGGTCTATCTCGCCGGCCTCTCCGGCAAAATCCAGGGCTGCCAACCCCTTGGGGGTAAAGTAAAGAATAATTCCCCCCAGCGGGGTGTCCGCCAGGGAAATGGTCAATTCCCGTGCTTGCTCTCTTTTCGTTCTTCTCATCTCTTCTGCCTTTCTCCGCCGGGCCTGGCTTTGATTTTACGCTTCGGTTGGGGGGGCGGCCGTCCCTGGTGGTGGCACAGATTTTAAACCTGTGCTACTGATGGCGGGCACGGAGGCCCGCCCCACGAACACCCTCAGACGTTGATCTTCAGGATTTCCGTCACCGCCGCCACTACGGTTCTGGGACATACCTTGGTGAACATTCCCTTGGCGGCCGCCTCTTTTATCCCTTGGGGAGTGCCCATGTCCATACCCAGCAAGGCGCTGCAGTCCAGGGTGCCGAAGGTGGCCAGCATGGCCCGGTCAAATCGCACCAGCCGTTCATGGACTGGCTTAACGTCATAATGGTCTTCTTTCATCGGGATCGCCCCATGCGCCAGACCGATCGCCATGTAAGCAGCGGTGAAGGAGCCACAGGTCTTACCCTTCCATTCACCCGCGGCGAAGGCGCAGGCGATTTTCACGGCCAAATGGTAATCGAGCCCATACCTGGGACCAAGGGCCTCCAAGACCGCCTGGGAGCAGTTCCAGTGAAAAAGAAATCGTTGTTTGGACCATTCCGCCAGTTTGGCATCGCTCCCAGGCCGGGGCGGTCCCGCTTGAGCGGCGAAGGCAGAAGGGACGACCACACCGGACAGTAACGCCGCCGCGCAACCTCCAAAGATTCCCTTGACGAAACCGCGCCTGCTATTCAGGCAAAACTCTTTTTCCAGCGGTTCTTCCATCTCAAACCCCCTTCCAAAACTTTGCTGGCAGGGCGCTTTGCGGTTGGACCATTCATTCCCGCCAAGGTTTACCTCCGCTTTAACCGGCGCTTTAAGTCCCAGCGGTTTTTCCACTTCTTAAGGCCCTCGCGAGGCGATTTCGTTCTGTCCTGCCGCCAGTTGGAATTAAATACCAAGTCCAACACATGTAGTGCTCCCTTTTCCTGGCGAGCGAAGTTCTCGCGACATCCTGCACAGTAAGTCACGATATCATGGGGGGTTTCCTCCACTCGCAGCCGGGCGATTTTCCCGGCGAGCCCAGGATTTACCGCGGCGATCATGCCCCCTCCGCCACAACAGCGTGTCCTTTCCCCGCTGAACTCCATCTCTTCGGTGCGGCACTCCAGTTTCTGCAGCACCTCCCGAACGGACTGCCGGAATTCCGCCTCATGGCGAACCGCACAAGAATCATGGATGGCAAAAATAGCTGCCGCGGTCCCAAAGTCCCTCTCCGGTAGTCCGACTTCAACTAACACCTCATAAAGGCCGCGGATCTTCCATTGAGGGGCATGAACCTTGAGAACCTGGTAGCACTCGGGGCAGGCCGTTATGATTTCCGAGGCCCCCAGGGCTTTCAGCTGCCGGTCGATTCCATCCAGGATGCTTTGGAATAGAGTCATTTCACCTAGGAGATAGCTGGGAGCGCCGCAGCAGTTAAGGATGATCCCGGTATGGGGCAATTTGCTGCGCAAATGCTCAAAGGTTTTCGCCACCAGGTCAGGTGAATAGGCAGCGAGATTGCATCCCGGGAAAAAAACCTGTCGAGTGTCTGCCTGGTTCAGGCGATTTGCCTTGGCTAACGTGAAAACCCTGGAGGAGCCCCACCGCTGATGGCTGATAACCGGTTTGTGCTGGGGCAGAGGGGACATGCCTTGAGAGGAAAGGTATGTCCTGATTTCCTGACAGAGACCGCCGACATCCAAACCTTCAGGGCAAAGCTCGCCACACAGGTTGCAAAGGTTGCAGGAAAAGGGAATGGTAGCGTCAAAGCCATAATCTTCTTTCAGCCTTTCAGCCAGCTGTCTGGGAGTCATGGTGCTGCGCAAGAATTCACAATTTTTCTGGCAGACCAGGCATTCGCGGGGTGTACGTCCTGAACGGCACTTCGTGAGAAATTCGTTCAGTCGGGTATCCAGTGCTTTCGCCGGATGCCCCGCGCTGGCCGGTTGCGCCTCGTTTGGATGGCACGGTTTCCTGAGCATGAGACTGATTTAACCTAATGTTTCAGTTTCGATTCGCTAATCTTCCGGGTCGGTTCCAGGCAGTTGTTTGAGAGGGGCCCTGAGGGATTACTCTCTGGACGTCTCAATCTCAGGGGCTTCCACTTGAGTTTTTCCCTTCCCCTCAGGGCGACAGGTGGATGGGAGATTTGACGGCAAGGCTAAACCGTTCTTGATGGCGAGCCTCAGCTATCTCAGGGCCGTCCTTCTGGCAAATTCCTGAGTGACCCGTAGCTCTGTTCCCTGGATCGACACCCCCACCCCCAAATGGGTGTACAGCGGCTGGAGAATATTCTGCCGATGGCCCGGGGAAGTCATCCAGCCATCCATGATCATCCGGGCTATGGTTTTCGTGTCAGAATAATCGAGTTTAGAGAACCCGGCAATATTCTCGCCCACGCGATAAGTATACGCCTGTTTTGCCGGTTGTTCCTCATCCAGGCGCTGCTGGGGGCCCCTGCCCTGGAGGTCTTTATGGCTGAAGAAGTTGCCCTTCAGCAACTCGTCGCTGTAATTCTGGGCCACCTCCGACAGCGCCTCATCCGGCTCCAGGTCGGGGAGACCGTTCTGGCAGCGGGCTTCGTTGGTGAGCCGGAAGATCAGCTCTTCCAATTTCCGGGGGTGCCGGATGCCATCCCTTAAGGCGTCGGTCAAGGCCCCCGATTGGATTCTCAGTTGTCCCCAGGCCGCAGGAGCAAGGGAGACAGCCAGCAGCACCGCCAGGGTCATGCCCCATCTCTTGTTGAGCTTCATGAGCGTCCTCCCCCCAGGTCGGTCATTTCAAGCTCAGTTCAGGTTCTCTTAACCGAGCCATTGCCAGCACACCTAAAGGTCACAATCCACCAACTTGTGTTTCAGGGCATAATGGGTCAGTTCCGCGTTCGAGGTCATTTGGAGCTTTTCCAGGATCCGGGTGCGGTAGGTGCTGATCGTTTTGATGCTGAGCGATAATTGCTCGGATATCTGTTTGACGGTTTTCCCCGAGCCGATAAGACACAGTACCTGGTATTCGCGATCGGAGAGCTTTTCATATAATGGCTTCTCGTCATCGGTTTCCAGGCGGAGAGCCAATTTTTCCGCCAGAGAGGCGCTGACGTATTTCCCGCCTGCCAGTACTTTCTTGAAGGCCTTGACCAGTTCCTCAGGAACGTTTTCCTTGGTCATATAGCCTGAGGCGCCGGCCTTCAACACGCGCACCGCAAACTGATCTTCTGAGTGCATACTAAGGACCAGCACCGGAAGTTTCGGTCGGAACTGTTTCAACTCTTTCAATATGTCGAGTCCGCCGCGGCCGGGCATGGTGATGTCGAGGATCACAATATCCCATTCCTGCTTCCAGGCCAGATCGAGCGCCTCTTGACCGTTGCTGGCTTCCCCAAACACAATACTGTGGAATTCTTCCTCCAGGATGTGCTTCAAACCACGCCTCATGATGGCGTGATCATCGGCAACCAATACTCTGGCCATATCGGCTTCTCCGCTAAGGCTATGATTTGATGTGGTTATTAACTCCTGATTCGCCCGGAAGGGGAATCCGTATGGTGACAATCGTCCCTTGCCCTTGGACGCCTTTAATGCTGGACTTGCCACCCAGGATCGCCACTCGCTCCCGGACTCCCAAAAGCCCGAAGGAATTTGCCTTATATTTTTCATTCTCGGAAATTCCTCTGCCGTTATCCTGAACCTCCAGGGTCAGCAATCCCCTCCTCTTCCTCAAGCTGATACTCACCTTGCTGGCGTTGGCGTGGCGGACGACGTTATTCAAAAGTTCCTGGAAAATCCGAAAAATTGCTGAAGAAGGCCTTTCCGCCAGATCCAGATCCTCAGGAATGGCGCTGATTTGGCACTGTATGCCGGTACGGTCCTGAAACTCCGAGGCCTGCCATTCGATGGCCGCCGGCAGACCGAAACCATCGAGGATCCCCGGCCTGAGTTCGGCGCTGATCTTTCGCACAACTTGCACCGTGGCGTCGATGGTATCCTTCATGCCGGTTATCCTCTTTAACAGCAAGTCTGTCTGGGTGGCTCGATCAGGACCCTGGAGTTTCTTGTTCATCCAGGCCAGGTCGATCTTGATACCTGTCAGCGCCTGGCCCAGTTCATCGTGGATCTCCCGGGCAATCCGGGTTCTTTCTTCTTCCCGCACGCCTTCTATGTGGGCGGCAAGCTCGCGCATTCTTTCATGGGAACTCTTAAGTTCTTCTTCAAACCTTTTTTGATTCGTGACATCGAACATGATTCCCTGTAAAAACTCAGGCTCATCCAGTCCACTTCTCACCACCGTGGCCTCGTCGCGGAGCCACAACACGTCGCTTTTTCTGGTAAGTATACGGTATTCAGACCGAAATACTGCCCCTTTGGAATCGAGCGGGTCTCTTTGACTTTCCGCCAAAACCCGATCCCGATCCTCCGGGTGGAGTAGCTTGACCCACAATCCCGGGTCAGCCAGCCACTCTTTAGGAGAGTACCCCAGGATCGATTCGATCTGCGGGCTGATGTAGGAGGCGCCGCGGGCCTTGTCCAGGGGCGCGGTGTAAGTGACCATCGGGATCTGCTCTACAAGGGTGCGGTACTTGGCCTCAGCCTGGCGCACCTGAGTGGTGCGGGCGTCGAGCGATTCGGCCATTTCGTTGAACGAGGAAGCCAATATGCTAAGTTCATCACGATCGCCAAACGGCCTGACCCGCACGCCCAGATCTCCGGAAGCCATGCGTTTGGTGGCGCCGACGAGATCCTGCAGGCGGCGCAAAATAAAGACGTCGCCGCCTATCCAGGCTGCCAGCAGCGCCAGAATACCAACCAGGACCACACCTGTAACATTCCTGGCAAACACCCGATTAACCGCGGCGAATGCGGCTTCCTTCGACATCCCGATGCTTACGTAGATGTTCGTCTCCGGAGCGGCATGAATCGTGGTGATCCCATAGAGCCGCTCCGGTTTCAGGTCGCCGCCATGAATGGCCACGAGCGAGCCCCGGCCTTCATCCGTACCGGCCTCAACCACCGGCTCGAAAGGGACCATCAAATAGCCCAAAAAGGGCCAATCGGCAGGCATAAGTTGGCCGATCCACTTTTCAGGAGCAGGGTACCGGGCCAGAATCACGCCATTGTAATCGAGGACCAGAAACACTCCGCCGGCTGGGAGTTGCGCCGCTATGTCGATAGTTTTGATCGAGGAGAGGTCGAGAGCGGCATAAACCTCGGACACCAAACCCTTTACCGGATAAACGAAATAGATTACCGGTTTTCCCGTATAGCTCTCGATCTGAAAACCGCTTATCACAAAATCGCCCGTCTTCAAAGCGCGCTGGATATAAGCCTGGTCCTCCAAATGGACCGGCTTCTCGGATTGCCGCCCGCTGCAGACGATAACGCCGTTGTCGTCAATCATGCCCAGGTTCACATAATATGGAAATTGCTTGAGTAGATTTACAAAGAGCTCTCTGCTCTCCTCGAAATTACCCTCGCGGACCTCGCGCAGTTGGGAAAGCCCCGTGAGCAACTGGCGGACTCCTTCGATAGCCTGGCTCAGGTGGCCGGCTGCCAGGCGAGTGAGCCGCAGGGTGTTCATCTCCAGGTCAGCCGATTGTATCTGATGTTCTTCCAATCCCATGTAGAACGTCAGCCCCAGAGATGGCAGGACAGCCAGGAGCACAAGAAGCACCAACCGGCTGCGGAGTTTTGGTGCAAGTAATGATAGCAAACGACTCATAGCTTAAAGCTCTTGGTCCGCTTGCCGGCGTTCCGGAAAAGCCAGGCTTGCAAAGAAAGCCTCTCTGAAACCCGGGGCGCCGCCCATTTCTACCACCTCCATTTCGTGAAGCAGCGCCTCCGCACGCCGGCGGCCCCGAATATCCAAGAGGGCCAGTGCGGCCCCCAGCCCGGCAGCATTGCCAATTCCGGCGATTCTGCCGGCAGCGATCCTGGGGACCATGCCAATAGTAATGGCATCCTCTGGTGCAATAACATTGCCAAAGGCTCCGGCCAGCAGTATGCGTGCCGGCGCTCTGATTCCTGCAGCCTTACAGAGGAACTTAATCCCGGTGGCGACGGCGCCCTTGGCAAGCTGTAATTCCCGAACATCTTTCTGGCGCATTACGACAGGCCGGCCATTGGCAGCCTGTTTGGCGGAGGCGAGAATGAATTCGACTCCTGTAGGCATACGCCGCAGAGACTCATGATGCAAATTAGACTCAAATCTCCCGTCAGGATGAATAATGCCGCGCGCCAGCAGAGCCGCCAGTGCCGACATGGCGCCGGAGCCGCAAAGGCCCTGCGGGCGGATGGCAGGGTCTGTGGAGTCCCCGATCACCTTCAGTTCCAGAGCCCCATCCAGGAAGGAAACCTTCTCGATGGCGCCGGGCATTCCGGCCATTCCGCAACTGAGGGTGGCGCCTTCAAAGGCGGGACCGGTGGCGCAGGAGGTGGCCCATAGGCGACCGTTTGCGGAAAGCACCATCTCTCCGTTGGTCCCCAGGTCCAAAAGCAGCGTCGGGCCTTCATCCACAGTCCGCTCCACCCACAACCAGGCGGCCATCGTATCGGCGCCTACAAAGGCTGCGGGCAGAGGGAGCGTTTGCACGCAAGCGCCCGCATGAAGCGGAAATCCTATTTCCGGCGCTCGAACTTTGAGGCTTTCATGAAATAGGGGCCGATAGGGGGCGACTCCCAGGCCGTGCACTGGGGCTCCCAGGAGAATGTGGATCATGGTGGAGTTTCCAACGACCAGCGCGTCCACCAGGCTTTCCTGAGGAAGATCATAGCGCCGAGCCAGGGTCCTGATGCAGGCAGATATGGTCCCACGGGCCATCTCTTTCATGGTTTCCGCGTTCTTGGGATCCCTGCAAGCCGTGATCCGGCTCATGACATCGGCTCCGAAGGAGATTTGAGGATTGCGGGCGCTCTCGATGCCGAGGACTTCTCCTGTTTGCAGGTTGCCCAGGTAGACGGCTATGGTGCTGGTCCCCAAATCGACTGCGATCCCGTGAGGCGCAAAAGAGGGCGCCACCAGTCCAATCACCCGGTTAAACTCGGTTACCAGAGCGGAGCAGCACGATGGGGGAAGACCAGCGGACACGGCAGGTCTCTCACCCGCAGGGGGTTGGCAGCGCCCGGCGTCCGGCAGGATCGCCGGCCAGTCGACATCCTTGAGAAGCCCTACTGCCGCCAACGCACTTTCAATTTCCCCACCGGGAAGAGGAACCATGCGGATAGAGGGGCTCGACGGCAAAGGCCGGCCAAGACCAATCCCAAGCCTCTTGTAGACTTCCTGCCGATACGACTCTTCCACGACTTCTAAAACCAGCCCATCAACAGCCGCATGTTGACAGGCCAGCCGCAAGCCCTGGGCGGCCTCCGCGTCCCCAAGGCGTTTGGTCTCCGCCTTCGCGAGCGGCAGACGCGATGCCCCTTTATGAACCTTGACCTTGCAGCGGCCGCATTTGCCCTTGCCGCCGCAATCGGCCGCGACAGAAAATCCTGCCGCAACCAGCGCATCCAAAAGAGTCGAACCATCCTCAACGGTTATCGGATTTTGACGGCCAAGGATACGAATGGCTGGACTCATTACCGGCTTCGCCTTTGCAGTTGCTTGCCAACCGGACCTTATGCCCGGCGTCTCACATTTTCCCGCCGCACCTCAGCCTTGGCTGTGGAAAGCGGCGGAGCACGAAAGCCATGATCGGGGCAATAATCCCCCAGCGCCAGAATCAGGAAAGCGGGGCCTAAATCGTAGCGTTGGCGGGGGCGACTTTTCCATTATACCATTGCAGAATGGTTCCGAAAACTGTTGGTGGCATGGCGCTCCGTTAAGCGAACGCCTCCTGGCGGGGTGTCAGCCGGAACGGTCTAGTCGGCGAAGTTACCATTTTGCTTCTCCAGAATTGCCAGGGCGATCCCACCTAGTATAGCTACACAGGCCACCGCCAAGCGCAGGCTTATAGGCTCACCAAGCAAGACGAGGCCACCCAGGGCCGCAATAACCGGGGCACAGAGTTGCACTATGGCTGCGCTGGTGGCTTTTAATGCGGGTAATGCCATATACCAAATGGAGTACCCGATTCCAGAAGCCAGTGCGCCCGACGCAACCGCATAACCGACTCCGGCATTATCGAGAGTGGCGCCTTTAAAGCTCAATATACTCAGTGCTATCGCCATGGGGACGGCACGCAGGAAATTCCCTGCGGTTGACTTGATGGGATCTCTCGCCCCTCTCCCGCGCAAGGAATATATACCCCAGGCCACCCCGGCGATTAACATCGATATGGAACCGCCCAGGGGAGGGGCCGTGAGCCCCGGCAGCAGCAGACCGATAAATCCACCGAAGGCGAGGACGAGGCCGAGAAGCTGTACTCGGCGCAGACGTTCTCCCATCCAAACCCCATGGCTGATCATGGTCGCCTCTACGGCACTGAAGAGCAGCAGGGCACCGGTTGCGGCAGATAGGCTAATATAGGCGAAAGAAAATCCGACTGCATAAACGAACAGCATCAAAGCCGACGGCCAGTTGCCCCCACCGACATTAGTGCCGTGGTCCGTTCGCACTATCACCCACAGGATAATCGCTCCGGAAATTAATCGAATGGTCGTAAAGCTGGCGGCGTCAATGCTGGTACTTTTGAGAGCGGCCCTGCATAGCAGGGAATTACTCGCAAATAAAATCATGGTTAGCGATAACAGAATAATTATGCGTGTATATGTCATCAAGGGTTTTTCCTGGGCCGGAATTATTTTTAAAGTATATCAGAACAGGCGCTGCACTCATCTATCTACTTTGATATTATGGAAAATTTCTGATTAATGGGGGGCTCTGTATATCCGCAAATGGGTAGAAGAGGAATAAGACCGGCGCCCCGGAGATGAACGTTATGCCGCTGAATGGCGCTAGGGTCAACCCCATGGGTATGGCTGAGGCAGACCTGGCGTGCCGGCGGAACCAGGCGCGCCCCTTTAAAATGGCGGGGAGCTGCCCCCGGCGCCCTCGCACTGGAGGCTATTCAATACCCCAGTCTGCTCAAATGGCTAAAGGCTTTCGGCTAATGAGGCTATGATTCTGAGCGGATAGCTTATCTATCGGGAAATGGCGGAAGATGAACTATTTTTTTCCTCCGGCATGGGCTTGTATTGCTTCGTCCTACCACCAGGTAATTACCCGGTCGTTGCTGAGTATCAACTCCAACAGCAGATCATAATCAACCCCATCCTGATACAGTGGGAATTCGGCAGCCTCTCTCTCCCGGGAAATGATAGCCGCCAATTCCAGAACCACCTCATCCGGCGGATGCCGAAACACGTGTAAAATCTTCATATGCCCTCTCAGAAAGGAATGACGATGTCCTGCTCTCGCAGCAACTCCCCTATCTGGGTCAGGTCGAGATAACCGAAGCCATGCTTCTCCACATTGGCCGGATGATTGCTGAAGCGGGTCCCTTCCATTTCATCCAAAAACTCCAGGTTCTCGCTATAGGTATTGTCCTGGTTTACCTCGTAATCCAGCACCAGGTAAGTCACCTCATGGTTTTCCAGGAGGCACCCCAAGCTGGACCGCAATGCCTCATACTGGCGATGGGGGTGGCGCGCCAGGATCGCTACTTTTTTCGCAGGCATGTTTAAGTAACCTCACAACATGACATAATACTTGCAGTCTGCCAGCATTTCCGCGTGCTTGGCCTGGGTAGCGAAACCCTTCTTCTCCAGACCAGGCACCTCCCCTTCCAGTCCAAAGCCTTTGAAACCGACATCGCACAAAGATATCTCGGCCCGGCCCGCAAGTTCCCCGAAGCGGGGATCCTGGGAGAGCAAGACTCCCTCCGCAGTCAGAAAAATAACCAGGCGCAATCCCTTCTTTTCAGCCGCGGCCACCAATCCCAGCAGGTGTTCCAGGGAATCCTGCGTGGCTACCAATATTCCCAACGTTTCTGCCATGATTCCCCTTCCGGATCAGAGGACCTTGGTTGCAGCCGCAACTAGGCTTTTCGAACAAAAAAGTGAATGAAACCGCTTCCTTCTTTCTCGCCAAGATACTCATTCCCGGTCCGTTTGGCCCAGGCAGGGAGGTCGTTCCTGGTGCCGGGATCGGTTCCCAGGACCTCCAATACCTGGCCGGCGCTCAAGTTTGCTAGGGCTTTCTTAATCTTGAGAATCGGCATAGGGCAACTAAGGCCCCTGCAATCCAGAACTTCGTCGGGTTTGAGGTCATCCATGCGAGTTCCCCCTTATGGTTTGGTAACATCCCCAATTGGCAGCCGGCACGGCGCAGTTACCCGATACGCTGCGACCTCAGGGTTCCACGGTGAATTTGTTGGTCTGTTCATTCCAGGCAAGAACCACTAACCAAATCAGAGCAATGCCAATGACCAAAAAGACGGCCCCTTCCCAACCTAAATAGTAGGGTAGGAAGACTGCTGATCCCAGTTTTGGTCTAATTCCCCAGGCTCGCAGCCATTCAGTCATAAGGGAGTTGGAGGTGGCAAAAGCAAACAAGGCAATCCATAACTTCATATTCCCTTCGGCCACTCTCCAGAGGGTCCCACTACCGCAGCCTCCGGCGACGACCATGCCGATGCCAAATATGACTCCTCCCACCAATGAGCCCCAGCCGAAGGCTGGTATCACATACATGGTCTCTCTCCTGAGGCCGGTCGCCTTGAGTATTGCAATACCGATGACGGCAATGATAATGCTGATGGCCACGGCTTTGCCGATCTCGGATTCACCGGTCATGAAGGGGTCCCGGAAGGCGCGCACAAAACAGAAACGGCAGCGCTGGATCACGACCCCGAAAGCGGCTCCAAAGAGCAGCAATCCCCCAGCTTCGGCATAGGAAAACTTGCCATAGAGATGGGCCGCCAACACCAGACCAACCAAGACCAGGGCGCCCAAATAGGGATGAGCCATCTTCCAATTGACCGCTGGGGTCTGCTTGGGAGAAGTTGCGGCTAAGGCGGGACTGGGGGAAGGAAGGTTTTCCACTTCCCAGAGGATGTAGCGAAGACCGAGATAGGCGCCGCAGATTAACCCGATCATCATCAAAAAAGCGTTGGCGGACAGGTTGACCAGAGGAGAGAAAAAAGCCCCGACGTTGCATCCCAGAGCCAGCGAGGAGCCCACTCCCATAAACAGCCCCCCCACCAGGCCCTTAACTGCTTCGAGCTTCGGAGGCCTTTGCAAGGCAAATTCTTTGGCCAGGAGCGCCGCGGCAAGGCTTCCCAGGATAAGGCCCAGATCCATCACGGATGGGGAAAAGAGGAAGGGGTTATCCGGCTTTTGGGCGTACAGGCCCACTCCATAAAAAAGCCAATCGGCCCAATTGCGGATTCCTGCCACAATGCCCCAAGGCCGCGACCAGGCCTCAATCATTATGGCCAGAAGCCCTATCAATAACCCTCCCACAAGTGGAGGCCATTGCTTTTCGAAGACAAGGCTATAGCCCCTCTTAAGTTCCTTGAGCAATGGAGAGTTAACCGCCATGACAAATCTCCTGCAGGCAATGTCCTGGGTCTAATGCCGAAAGGAGATCAGAAACCCTGAGTTATTGCCAGGTTACTGGATTAAATAACATCTATACGTTTTAAATTATAAACATATCGAATAATGAAGTCAACTTAAATGCCGGGGGTCGCCTGACGGCATGCCACCCAAGACGCCAACATCAGCCTGTTGCTCACGCCCGGATTCATCTCCGGTACCCGGAAGATATTTTGGGATGAATTAGCCATCATCAAGGATTGCCTGCGGTCTTGGAATATGCCTCCATAAAGTCGGCGGCGTCCTGCTTTCCCTTAGCAAAGGCCTTCATGGCTTCCACATGAAGTATTTCCAAGGCATCCCTCTTGTATCCCAGATATTCCTTGGAAGTGAGCATCTGGAACTTGCGAGGCCTGGGCAGATTGATGTCGATGACCTTTCTGATGCTGGCTGGCCGGTTGCTCATGATCACGAGCCGGTCCGCCAGGAAAATGGCCTCATCGATCTCCGTGGTAACAAACAGGTTGGTCCCGGGTTTGGTCTCGAAGAGACGGACGTAATACTCCTGCATCAGTTCCCGGGTCATCGCGTCCAGTCCCCGGAACGGTTCGTCCATGAGCATGACCTTGGGCCGGTTAATCAAGGCCCTGACCAATTCGGCCCTTCGCATCATTCCGCCCGAAAGTTGGGAGGGATACTTGTCTGCGAAGGCTTCGAGCCCGACCAGCTTAAGCAGCTTCATCGTCTCAGCTTGCAGAGCTTCCTTGCCCATTTCCTTCCGAACCCTGGGCCCGTAACTGACGTTCTGAAAGGTGGTCATCCAGGGAAAGAGAGCGGTTTCTTGAAAGACTACCAGGCGGTCGCGCCCCGGTCCCCTGACCGGTTGGCCGTCAATGGTGACCTTTCCTGAATCCGGCATATCATAGCCGGCCAGGATATTGATCAGGGTGCTCTTGCCGCAGCCCGAAGGACCGATCAAAACCGTGAGCTTACGGTTCTCCAGCACCAGGGAGCAATCGTCCAGTACCTTAACCACCGGGTGGAACCCGTAGCTCTTACGCACATTCTCTACAGTCATCTCGGCCGACGCGGCCTGCGCCAGGACATGGTAGTGGCCGTTCTGCCCGTTGACAATTGGTTGCGGCATTTCAGTCATCCTCTACTAGGGTAACCGGCATTAATTGGTTTTGAGCCACGGCGTCATACGACTTCCCAAAACCCGGATAATCGCGCTGGAAATGTAGCCGGCTATGCCGATGCTGATCATGCCGACCACGATCAAGGGATAGGTGAAGGTCACATAGGCGCGCCAGGTCAGAAAACCCAGGCCGGAGTGGCCGGCGAGCATCTCGGCTGCCACCACCGTGTTCCAGCAGACGCCGATGCCCACCGTCAAAGCCACGATGATACTGGGCAAGGTCGCGGGAAGAACGATTCGCCAGAAGATATCTCTGCGGCTGGACCCGAGGGAAACAGCCGCCCGGATGAAGCGGGCGTCGATACTCCGGGCCCCGCCCACGATGTTCAGGATCGTCACAAAAAAAGCGCCCAAAAAGGTGACGAAAACGATGCTCATCTCGGGAGTCGGCCAGAAAAGGGCCGAGGCTGGAACCCAGGCCAGGGGCGGGATGGGCCGCAACACCTCGAATACCGGCAGACTCAATTCCCGAAAGAAGCGGCTGGTTCCCATGAGCAGCCCCATGGGAATGCCGATTAACTGGGCCAAAATGAAGCCGAGGCCAATCCGTATAAAGCTACTCCCCCAGTCACCCCAATACGCCGGGTCAACGAACGACTCTTTGAAAGCACTCAGAACCGCGCTCGGAGGCGGAATAGCCTTGAGGATGGGCAGGCCATACCTGGTGCCTAACTCCCAGATGAGCAGGAATACGATGATAGAAAAACATCCCCGGAAGGCTGACCTATCCCTCAGGAACCTCTGGGGCTTTTTACCTGGGCTGCCATTCGTGGATTTTTTAGGTGGCGCCGACATATCAGACTTCCCCTCTTAACTGGCGTAGCCGCCAGTTGCAATCCCATCTCCGTGCTAAGCCATCTCCCGTTCGCCCGCCTCAAAAGCCTTCTGGGCCTCTTCGTGGACCGCTTCCAGGGTTTCCTCCTTCAGTTGCCGATAATATTCGGAGGTGAGCACCCGGAAGTCGCGTGGCCGAGGTATTTCTATATTGATAATCTTCTTGACCCGGGCTGGCCGGCTGGTGACCACGATGACCCTGCTACCCAGAAAAATGGCCTCATCCAGGTCGTGGGTGATGAAAAAGACGGTCTTATTGGAAACATCGTAGACATCCAGGAGGTATTTCTGGACCACCGTCTTGGTCAGGGCGTCCATGGCCCGGAAGGGTTCATCCAGCAGCAACACCTTGGGATCGTTCATCATGGCCCGGGCAATCTCGACCCGGCGGCGCATCCCGCCGGAGATCTCGCTCGGATACCTGTGGGAAATTCCGCTCAGCCCCATTTGGATAAGAAGTTCATGACAGGCAGCCATGGCCTCCTTGCGGTCCATCTTGCCCTGGATCAGCGGTCCGTAGATGATGTTATCCAGGACCGTCTTCCATGGGAAGAGCGCGCCGTTCTGAAAAACCACGATGCGGTCGGCTCCGGGCTTAGCCGTCTTCTCCGCCGAGCAGAGCAGTTCAGCGTCCATATAGATTTCGCCCGATGTGACCCCATGGAACCCGGCGATGGCATTGAGCAGCGTCGTCTTCCCACAGCCGGACGGCCCCACGACGACACAGAACTCTCCGGCCGGAATTTCGAGCGAGCAGCTATCGACTGCGACAACGTGGGTCCCTTCCGGGTCGTAAACGATGGACACGTCGCGAATGCTGATCTTTCCTGCCGTGGCTTCGGAGGAGATTGCCGGTTTTTTCGCCAGCGCCTTGCCATCGTTCCCTATGGTTTGACTGAGTATCATCAAGCCATCTCCCTTACTTGCCATTGCATCAAGCGCCTAGCCAGTATGCGGATCAAGGCGCTGCTGAACCATCCCAAGAATCCCAGGGTGATCATGGCGATTATCAGCACTGGTTCCTGGAACTCCATATAGGCGTTCCAGATAAGATAACCCAGGCCATAGCTGCCGGCGATCATCTCTCCGGCCACCAGGCAAAACCAGGCATAGCCCATGCTGATTTGCAGCCCCGTGAAGATAAACGGCAGGGCCCCGGGCACGATAACGTGAAAAAAGAGATGCCGCGGCTTGGACCCCAGGCAGAGCGCCGCCCTGAAGTAGGCCTCATCGATTGATTCGACGCCGAGAAGGGTGTTCAGGGTGGTGACGAAAAAGGAGCCCAGGAAGGTCACATAAATAACGCTGGCTTCATAGCCCGGAAACATCAGAATCGCCAGCGGCACCCAAGCCAGCATGGGGATAGGCCGCAGCAATTCAAAAAGCGGAAAGGTATAATCCTTGAAGACCTTTTTCCACCCCATGAACAATCCGAGCGGCACCCCGAGCACGGTCGCCAGGAGAAAAGCCTGGATAATCCGCCAGCAGCTTGCCCAAATGTGCCGGTAATAGACGCTGCTGTAAATGGATATGCCGAACATGGGATGATGCGAAAACCATTCGTCCGCCACTGCGACCGGACCGGGAATCTTGGCGAACAGCGGCGCCTTAAAGACTTCCGTCAGCAGCCAATAGGCGAGCAGGGTGGACAGTAATCCCAATGCCCCCAGGTACGGCGCCGAAGTTCGAAGGGCATACCGGATGCGGGCCATCGTTATTTCCCACGTCAGGGGCTGCATCTCTTCTTCTTCAGGCATAGGGGGTTGCCCCTGCTCGGCCAGAGCCTGGGCTTCTTCTGAGTGGAGCATTTTTTCCGGTTCCATTGGCACTCTCAGTGTGTCTCTAAAATGACTTGGTTCGCATACGGCCTCCCCTGGCCTGAAAACCCTCCGTTATCCAGGCCAGAGGAGTATGGCGCCAAAACTTAAAAGCCGTTACTGCTTGAAGGGATTTTGATCAGCCGGAAGCGCATTAATCTGGCCGATAGGCGACGTCAGGCCGGCTTCCTTCAGCACCTCCACCGCGAGATGGTCGTCGATGAGGTTGGCAGGGGGAGTTGCGGTAGAAACCTCCTTATGCTCAACCTGGAATTTATAAAGGTCATGAATGTAGTTGTTGAGCTCAGCATCGACGACAAAGGGCATGACCGTTTTGGGGTTAACTCCCCCAACGTTCTGGGGGATCAGGCCGTAGAGACCGAACCAGATGGCCCTCTCGGGCATTCCCACCGCGTGTTTGGCGATCATAGCCACGGCTTTCTGCCAATTCTGGGGATCAGCCATGAAGCGCTCGGCTTCCAGTTCGCACTTGAGCCAACCTTTCGCCAGATCGGGATGTTTATCGATGAAATCGCCGCGCATCATCATCATCCCGACATCTCTATCGCCGCAGACCTCGCCGGTAGCAGCAAGCTTGGCGATTCCCAGGCCCGCCAGGGTGCCTACCCTCGAGGCGGTCGGTTCCCACACGGCCGCGGCGTCAATCTTCTTGATCTTGAAATTGGTGCTGATGATTTCAATGCTCTGATTGAGATACTGCGCCGGCTTTACCCCCTTATCCATGGCTACACGCATGAACTTGTCAGCGCAACTGCCCCACGGGGAAGCGACGATCTTGCCATCCAGCCATTGCATCGCATCCTGGGGCGTCTTGAAGTCGGGAGCATCGAGCCTGGTCAACAACAAGGCGCAGCGCTGACCGGGTGAGTTGCTGGTGCAGACCACTTCCCGGACCTCGCCTTGGGCTCGATTGCTGCATACGATGTTTAAAGGATTGGCTTCCCCGTACCCCACCTGGATCCGGCCCGCCAGAACTCTGGCCGCAAACAGGGCGGTGTGTAAACCTTCCTGGTATTCGACCTTGACCCCGGGAAGGTACTTATCCGTCAAATGGAGTTCCTGAATAATCGCGGGCGTGTAACTGTCAATGTAATACGGTTGCCAGCCCACCGTGAAACTCTCCTCCGCCAATACGGGGCCTGCGCCCAAGGCCAGGCTTGCCACCAATACTGCGAAGAAACCGAAAACCATTGCCCTTTTCATGCCTCGCACCTCCCTTTCGGATAAGTTTTTAGCTGCGAACTCCCATGACAGCAGAGCCGCTCCCACCCTTCCGGCCACAGCCCTCCTTTTACTAGGAAAACCTCAAAGAACCCGTTCCTTCCCAGTTGCTAGATAAGCATAAACGCCGGGGAAATATTGTCCGCATGAGTCTGATTATCTTATAGGACGTTCTGCCATCACAAGGTCGGTATCTGTCCTACTTTATGGGGGGGGCGGCCGGCCAGGGGACGGGGGGTGCGGCGCTAAAGGGAGCCTGAAAGGGATTCCAGCTTTATCCCCTCTCCCGCAAAGGTGAGGGTCAGCAGGAATTGAATCCCTTTTCCGCTCCCATTAATACTTACTGCAAAACTTGAATTATTATTTGGGCAATGCCAAAAAGCCTGGTCTGGCGCTTGCCGAGGCAGGTTTTCTAAAATCAAAATGAGGATTAAACCCGGGCCCTGAGCTCAGGACAACGCCCAAGGCGAGCCTTCCATATCAGCATGGACGTCCCTTCCCGTGGATGGGTTCCTCTTGGGACTATCACCGGGAGTCCAGGAAGTGCCAACGCTCGCGATTTCAGATGAGGGTGTACAAGCGCGGGGCTAACATCCCTCACTACCCTCAGGCTTGGCCGGTTCCTTTGCCGGAGGTGTCGCCGGGGCTGCCGGCTTGCTTTCTGGTTTGACCTCCCCGGGTGCCTTGGCAGGCGTGTTACAGGGAGCCTGGGGAGCCGGCGGCTTGCCTGCGGGCGTAGCCGCAGGCAGTTTGGTCCCCGTTTCATCTGGCTTGGTTGGTTGACAGATCCCCACATTCAGGACGATTAGCCCTGAACTCAAAACCAGACATAATCCGATGAAAATAACCTTTCTCAGCCTCATTATTCGCTCCTTTCCTTACATAAACATTAAACGCCGCTCTGACCGACGGTCTCTATTAGTTTGTTATTTACTAGATGCCTAAGCCTGGCTCGGACCGCAATCGGCCATAGTCCTATTTTTTCATAGGATGTACTTACGGTGGCTGGTCGGTTTTTGTCCTACAGTTCCTTTTCAGAGCTTCGATCGAACCCTAACCGAGGCCTAAACGACCTTTATCTACCGGACTCTTTTAACAACCTCCCTGTGGGATTACCGAAGATATCAGGACTCCTTCATCTTTGCCCTTCTCAAACTTAAGCTTCACCCAGGTTTTGTTCCCAACCCATGCAAATGATTCACCAGCCTCCGTTTTTACCCCTTTTCCATATTTCTCGAAACAAGCATCTTTTAAATGACCATAATTTACATAACCTTTTGTATGTATTATTAGGCTTTCAAATTTCCCATCCTTAAAACCATAGGTGATCTCGCTAAGTTGAGAAGCTCCTAGGGTCATATTATCGTCTTTTTTCTGGTAATATTTCTCCGGTCCATCGTCTTTTCTTAATTCCATCCCTCTCAATGTGGATATATCGGTTCCCCACTTTATGCCCCTGAAACCATCCGGCTCTGAACCAGGTTTGAATTCAGAGGATACTTCTACCGCGGCAATGGGTAAAGCCATAAAAAGCATTATCAACACCAGGAGACTTATGATCCTTTTGGCCATGATGTTAACCCTCCTAACCGGGATTATGCCACATCCATAGTTATTTCTGCCCAACGAGATTTTGGAGCCTTTTCGCCCGAGAAAAGTCTCCCAAACGGTCCTCTTCTCGCCGCCAAATTTTCCCGTCGAGGGGATGGTAACGCAAATTTGAGCGGAATGTCAACTTTACCTCGGCGGCCAGACGCTATTTGGCCGGGGATCTATCCGGCTTTCAGAGCGATTTTCCCAGGTTCCCATCACGCCTGACCCGCCAAAAATGGTACATGATCAATGATAAGCACAGCACCGGTCCAAAGAGGCAATGAAAGGCATAGAAACGCAAGAGTCCGGACTCGGTGATTTGAGATCCGCCCAGGAGGGTTTGTTGCAGTTCGGGGCCGATTAGCGGCACCCGCTCCAGAAGCTGGGACATTACTTGAGCCGCCCAAAAGGTTTGCGAGTCCCAACGCAGCACGTAGCCGGAAAAATCGAGGCCGCCGGCAATGAGCAAGAGCGCCACCCCGATCAGCCAATTTCCCTGCCGTGGGGGTAGGTAGGCCCGCGCCGCCACCACGCGCAGGGTATGCAAAAGAATCGCCACGAGCATAAGTTGGCCGGCCCAAAAATGAAGGGCGCGGATGAGCCAGCCGAAGGGAATCACATAGGTCAGATCGTGAATCCCTACTTTGGCCCCTGCGGCGCTGGGCAGATAATAAATGGCGAGGAGGAGGCCGGTAACGCCTAAGGCAATGAAAAGAAAAAACGCCGCGCCTCCCAGACAAAACGTGGAGCTTATGCGGATGCGGTCCTCCGAAATTTTAGATGGATGGATGTGCTCTAAAAACTTATCGAATCTCACGGCTTAAACCTGTCGCCAGCCTTGACCTTTTCTTGCGGATAGGCGACCAGCGCCCCCAGGCTGTCCAAACGCAAGGCGGCCAGACTCATGCCTCTTTTAGCTGGCCCCTCCAGGAAACGCCCCTCCGGGTCGAACTGACTTCCATGGCACGGGCATACAAATAGCCGCCGGTTCTCATCAAAGTCAGGCTGGCAGCCTAAATGGGGACAGACGGCATTTACCGCCCAGAAACCGGTTGCATCTCGCAAAAGGACTATCCTGCCCAATTTGACCACTGAGCCGATGCGGTAAGCGTCGGGGGGACCGAAATTAGCCGGTTCCGGATCTGAGCGGGCCCGAGCCCCACCGAGGAAACCCCCGGTCATCCAGGTCACCCCGGCAAATGCCAGCCCCAGCAGGGACCATCCCAGGGAAAGCACAAATCTGCGGCGTCCCGGGCGAGACTCGGGATGCTTGTTTTTTCCAATTGGTAACATATAATCGGCTAACAAGTTTGCTAAGGTCTTCACACTGCCCAACTGAAAACTCCTGCCCAGCAAGATGGTATAATGCCGGAAAGCCGTTCCAGATTTGCCAGGCGCAAAGAACTAATTGTCAGAGAATTGCTGGCCGGATTGCTCCTGGCCTTGATTCTTCTGGGGCTGGCCTTGCTCTGGCCTCCAGGCTATTCCACGGTAACTCCGGAGCATCGAGGCGTGGGCGAAATAACCGCTCCCTGGCTCATTATCTGGCTACAGGTACTGCTGCGCTACCTGCCAGCCCTCTGGGCGGGACTGATTATCCCTCTCGCCTCATTGTGCCTGATCGCTGTCCTGCCCTGGCTTCCGGGCGCCGCCTATTCTTCTGCGGCGCCACGGTACCGCTTCAGCATCCATCTGGCGATTCTTCTGGCCATGGGAGGCACCCTGGACCTACTCACTTTTTGGGGTCTTTGAAACCCGCGGGATCTCCATAGGCTTCCTTGTTCGCATAATACTCCAAAAGGTATTTCACATAAAGGGGATTACTGGCGTCTAGCCGCTTAAGCCGCTGCTGATCGAGAAATGCGGCTCCGGGCCTGGTGGTGATCTGCAGGCTCCGGCCCCGCCCATCAATCACCTGATCCAGCTCGAATCCTAGGCCCAGACCGTCGGCGGTCGGTCTGGTCAGCCCTAGCGGCTGCCCATCTTTAGCCCGGATCAACATCTGGCCCAAGCCCAGGGCGCGCGCATTTCCATGGCAGTCCCAGCAAGCACGGGTCTGGCGACTGGTCGTGTGGGGGGTATAAGGGTTCCAGGCAAGCGCCGCCCGCCCGTCCGCCGTGGTCGGGGTGACAGAATCGAGGAGCACCCGCCCTCCGGCATCTATCCGGCTTACCCAATACTGATATTGAGGTCGAAAGGCGCTTACCAGCCCCCGGTAATCGACACCCAAAATGATCCCCTCCCAGCTGCGCCTGGAGTAGCCTGCCAACCAGATGCCAGGCGACGCTTTGCCAGTAAGATAGTCTCGAGATTGCGGCAAATTTCTCTGTCCCGGCGGCTTCACCAGCTCTTCCCTGAGGATCTCTCTAACCTGCGGATCATCCTGCTGGGTGAGCCAGATCCAGGGCTGGTAATCGGCGGCGTCCAGCCGCAACAAGTGCAACCCGAGATCCTGGAAAGTCCAGGCGGCATGGCAGGCGGCGCACTCCATTTTATTCAGGTGGCCGGGGATGCGATGGTCGAGCGGCCCTTTCCCCGGACCTTCCCGGGATAGAGTCGGAATCTGGTGTATTTTGCCATCAACCTTGGATACCAGCAGGAACCTGCCTCCTGGCTCTTCCCGGGTGTTCGTCAGCAGATAGCCTTTTGAGGTGACCAGAACCTTTTGGCCGGGTTGGAGATCGTAGTGGGGATTGGCGCGGGCCGCCCGCAAGGCCCGCTGGTCGCCAAGGGTCACCCGGCGGCTGTGGGGCGGTTTCCCCGGGCTGCCGTGACAGTCCGTGCACCGCAAGCCAACCTGCTCCTGAGATTGGGAGTGGATGGTTCCCTCGCCCATGATTTCTTCCACCGGGTGGCAGTCGATGCAATGCATCCCGCGTTCGTAATGAATATCAGGCAGCAGGAAGTGATACGAGTTGCCATAGAGCTGAGGAACTAAACCGGGGTCCGTGGCCTCGAAGTTATAGGATAGCGATTGATCCCGCTCGAAAAGTCCTGCGTAATCGGCGCCGGCGTGATTCCCGAGGTGACAGTGGAGGCATTGGGAAGTGGGCACGGCTGTAGTCAGGCGATAAGACCCTGGCTGTTCTCCATTCCCGGGCACTTTCTGGTCTGGCCCGATTCTCTCGCTCTCGTTCACGATATGGCACGCCGCACAAGCTGATCCGCCCATCGACCCATCATCACCTCCGGCCTCTTCAGGACCCATCGGGTCGGAGGCCCCGAGATGGCAGCGCAGGCAGCGGCGTCGGAGCAGGTCGTCCACCAGGGCCCCTGAGGCTTCCTGGGTGGGCAGGAGTCGCAGCCCTGCGATTGCCGCAGCCGCATAGCGCGGCCCTGCATCCGGCTGGGCTCCCCAGAGAAACCGGGTCTGGTTGATGATCCCGCTGGCGGTGGCCATGAGCGATCGCTTTACCCGGTGCTCCTGATCTTCATGGCAGCGGCCGCAGGTATGGGCAGCCGGAGTTAAATCAGCAGAGTTGCTTATGAGCCCCCCAGGCGCCCAGGGGCAATCCGCTTTGTCTTTAGGGCCATCGGGACACGCAATGCCCGCTGGAGAATGACCCGCCTCCGCCCCCGGACTCTGGGCAGGGAAACCGAGGCAGGGCGAAGCCCATACGCCTCCAACCCAGATGCAGAGAGCAATCGCCAATCTTAGGCCTACCGGAATCTTCATTTTCCAGTTCCGTCCAACCAGCGGCCCACCTGCCGCTGATGGTAAGGCAATTTGGCCCTGGCGAAGGCCGCCGCCGGATTTGACCAGATCGGATCATCATAACGGCCATGACAGGGAAGGCAGGGGGCCACCCCGAGAATGCGTCTCAATTCTTCCGCATTAAAAGGGCGCGCCCCGACATGCGTCGTGGATGCCAAAGGGCGCCCCTGCGGATCGGCAAGACTCTCCCAGGCAAAACCCAGCGGGTTGATATCCGGTTTCACCAAGGAAACGAAAGTGTTTTCTTTCCATCTCTTGCCGGCCTGGAACAAACCCTGCCCAATACCCAGGGTCTTCGGATCGGCGTGACACTCCTGGCAGGAGCGAACTTCGGGGCGTGTCGTATGAGGCGAGATGGGGGTCGAGACGATGCCGTGGCCAATGCCCGCGCCCCTGAACACCCTTTTATCGTTACCGGCCAACACCGTTCCATCTGGAGCCAATTCGGTATAGACCACCTGGCAGCCCGGCACCGTTATGGATACCCTTTGGCGTGAATCAATTCCCAGGGTGGGCTTGTCAAACCGATAATAGTCCCTGGTTTCTTGCCATAATCCCTCGGTTTTGACACCGGTCTGGTGATCCAGAGCAATTTCACCGCGATGCCGGTAGTCGTGGCAGCCATAACACTGGGGCGCCCAGCGGGAGTGGCAGGCCGAGCATTCCATGCGATCCGCGCCATGGCCGGGAATAGCATGATCCGGGTCAGCGGTAATGGTCGAGCAAAGGTGATCTTTCCGGTCCAGTTTGCTGGAGAGGATCATCTTGCCATTCTCTTTGCGAAGATTCAAAATAGCCGTCCCCCGCCGGGTAATTCCCACCTCCCGGCCCCGGAGATCGCCCAGCCCCAGAGCCCTGGCTCTCCAGAGGGCCTCTTCATCCTCTGCGCCCAAGACCTTGGTGCGGGGAGGCCGGCCGAAGCTGCCATGGCAATCGTTACAGCGAATTTCGACCTGTTGGCGCATGTGGCTGTAAATGTTGCCATCGCCCATGACTTCCTTCCCGGAATGGCAGTCTATACAGGCCATTCCTCGTTCAAAGTGGATGTCAGGGACTAAATGGCGCACATCTCTACCTCCCGAGAGGACCTCCAGGTTGGGCCGCCCTTGCCGGTAAGGGGTGCCGTAACCGTCTGCCTCTTCCAGGCCGGTGTAAGAAATTCCGAGACGACCGGAGCGATTATGGCACCGCAGACATTGGCTCACCGGTATGGCGGTGGTCAGGCGGTGCAGGCTCGAATAGCCGGGTTGCCCCCGGGGCAGAGTCGGATCAGCGCCCTCGTAAGTCGCTTTGGGGTTATAGAGAGCGTGGCAGGCGGCGCAGCCTGAGGAATGGGCCGAGGGGCCGCTTTCTTTCTTATTCCAAAGATGGCATGAGGCACAGAGCTTGCGCCAATGATCGGCGGCAAGCTCTCCCGAAGAGGCTGGGACCAGTCCCCCGGGACCGGCAGGGTTATTTCCAGATATCGGCCCCATCTGGGGAAGCGTCAATAATTCAGCTAAAGTGCCCGGCGGGGGAGCAGCATTTTTGACTCCTACGGAAGCATAGCGGGCCTCATCCGAGGTTTGAGCCGCCCACGAGTAACGCAGGCTGGCTATGACTCCACTCATGGTCGCCATGACGCCGCAACGCACCCGGGTCACCTCATTTTGGGCTGCCAATCTTCGTCCCGCATGACATTGCCCCCCCGCGCCGCCGCAGGTCTGGCTTGCTACTGACAGGTCCGAGGGATTGCGGCCGCCGCTGAGGCCCTGGTGGGCAACGGCCACCGTCACCCCAATTCCCTGACCCCCGTGGCAGATTACGCAACCGAATTCCTCCACCGGATGGGAGGGGCTAACCTCCTCCAGGCCATCATGGCAGGTGAGACATCTTTCCTCCTTGCCGGTAATAATCGGCCTCAGTTCTTTCACCCGGAAAGGCGCCTGGGTGATGGTTTTGCATCTGTCCCGGACCTCCGCTTCAGGAAGCTTACCTTTTAACGATTCTGCCAGTTTCTGGGCCTGGTTTAGGCGGTGGGCTTCTTGATAGGATTTCCAAGGCTGACGGTCCTGCCGGACCAGCGCCAGAAAGAGAAGAACGACCAGGAGCATGGCCATGATCAGAAAAGCGAGGGCCTTCAGGAGAGGAGGGTCTGGTTTGCTTTTTGCGGGGGTTCCCATATTGCCACTCAGGCCCGGGGAGCCGTTTCAAACATGGGAGCGTCCCTGGACCGGAATCAGTTCACTCCCATTTTAGCATTTAAGGCGGCCAAGGGAACCTGTTCCCGCCAGGCATTGAAAATTGCTCCAGGAACCCGGTTCTTTCAGGTTCGGCAACCGAAATAGGCCTCGTGCCCGGCCCGGATTGGAATGTGACTCGGAGCAGGGTGGATTCACCCCGCCCCCTATAAATTGGCTGGCAACTCCCGGGAGCCGTTTGGCCTTCAATGAAGGTTGCCGCTCCTGATAGGGTTGGCTAATTAAAAGGAAAAAGGATTTTCTAATTTGATCAATTTAGATTATATAATCCCTCTAAAAGATGCCTCGATATAAAAATCTTAGCGCTCGGCCTGATATTTATCCTGTTCGAATCGGATTTTGACATGCATACTGGCAATTGCTGCTATGACCCGGAAAGGTGTAAGCCCAGCGTAGAAAAAGCGTTGCATAACACCAGAGGGATACTGGCTGTTGGCTGGATTGATGAGAACGATCGGGGAATCCTCAGGCAATTTGAAGAAGAGCTTCAGGAGCGAGGCCTGGGGGGATTAGGCAAATATTGCAACGAAGGGGTGTTAACTGTTCTCGCTAGACAGATGATCTGCGTGGTTTTGAACAATAATGACTTCAGGCACGCCACGGAGCCCTGCCTCTCCTGGGTAATGGGTGGCGTGGTCATCGGCGAGGAGGTCTGTGACCAGGAGCGCCTGGAATCAATGAAAAAAAGCGAAAAGGTTAAGGTCATCGGCAAGAATTTTGCCGTTTTCTTCGATAGAATAAAGCAAAATGCCGGTCAACGGCCGGTTTTCGTTTTTCGGGCCTTGAGCTTTCCTGAATTAGAAGGTATTCCCGGCGTTGAGGAAATTGCCTCGGCCTCGCCCCTGGGGTCGGCCGATCTTTATCTCAAGGAGCGCTTTGGATGGGAGACTGGGAAACCGGAATTAGGTACGATCCTCATCGGATTTAACCTGGCTCCCATTTCTGCCTGCCGCCAGGCCGAGGAAATTTAACAGGTTCTCCCTGACCCATTGATAACCTACTTTACCCCCGCACCACCTCCCGGAGATTTTTGATTCCCTCGCGGCCCTTTGGATCTCAAAGGGCTTTCCCTGCTGCTCTCCCAATGGCTAACCAGAATGCACCATTTTTTCTCTAGCTAACCTAAAAGCGACAAAATGTAGGACAAATGCGGACTTAACGGAGAGGGATTATCCTATAAAAAAATCAGACTCTTCCGGACAGCGTTCGCGGCCAGTCCGTGGCATTTAACAATTGGGGCAATCCAAACTGTGCACCATTATTAGGGACCACCCCTGCGGCTCTGTTCCGGCCGACTACGCTTGGGCCCACCTGGGCGGTTTTGGGCCCAAAGTGCCATGAATACTTTAAACCAGCAGTATGGAGGTGAAAGGGCAGAAATTGTCTTTTGCGGCCGGGTTGTCCATTCGGAGAGCAGTGAATTCTTACCCCCAAGAAAGGAGCGTTGGTGATGATGGAAAAGCTTAGAAAAAGCGCGTTGGTATCGGTATTTGCCATCTTGGTGGCCATTCTCTTCACTGGTACTCTCGCTTTGGCGGCAGAGGAGGGGGCCGCCAAGAGCCAGGGCGCCCAGGCCCAGGGCGTAGGCCCCAGCAAAGACTGGACGGAAAAAGAAATCGTGGAGTTTTCCAAGAAGCCCTGGACTAAGGAAGAACTCGAGGCCATGGGACGGGGTAAGAATTACATCATTAGCAAAACCCTGACTCCGCGTCATACGGGAGCCGTCCTGACCCCCAAGGAGCTTTTCGAAAACGGCCAGAATGAATTTCGCCCAATAATGTGGCAGTATGGCATAGGAATTTCCGCCGATGATTTCTACAAGCTCTGGATTGAGAAGGAAGGCTGGAAAGATCCTAAAGTTCACCTCCTGGATGTACGTATGGAATCGGAGTTCGCGGCGGGGCATGTCCCCGGAGCCATCCGCGTGGACACCGGTCTGGCTTACTGGCTGCTCCCGAGCCTGGCCCCGGACTCGACGGCCACCTACTACCTCATGTGCAAGGCCGGGACTCCTGAAAATGGTTCCAATCGAGGCGCCATCGTCCACAAGATTATGATCGACATGGGCTATTCCGGAAAAATCATTAATATCACTGATGGATTCAGGGGTTGGGTCCACGACGGTTATCCCATAGCCAATATCCATGGTTTGGTCACCGTGGTACCGGGGACCTTCGCAATTCCCGAGAAAGACGCCGCGGAGAAGGAAAAAGCAGTCGTCCCGGTGGTGGAACCAGCCGTGATGGATGAAGTCAAAAAGCTGGGAGTAACTGAATAAGACAGGCTGTCTGGCGCCTGCCCGGACGCGTCTCTGCCCTGGCGGAGACGGCAGGCTCCCAGGGGGCGCTTCGCCCCTAAAGGCTTAAAACGCGGCGCCAGTATGGCATCCTCCTGGCGCGACTGCTGCAGATCTCCGTGCGTGACCCAATCTCTCCCAGCAATGAGTGCCGGTGCTGGGAGGGTCATCACGGAGATCTTCACTTTCTGGATAACTCGTCCCTTGAGGAACAAGATCATTTTGCCCCATGGGGGTTATGGAAATCTTGCCACCGGAAGGAGTGTGACCCAATGACGACCAATCTTACTACCATAGTTAAATCAGCGAAAAAGGAAGCGCGCATCTGCCGTGATCAGGGAGTAGTGATTATCGGGGAAAGGATAAACCCCACTGGCCGAAAGGTTCTGCGGGCTGAACTGAGCGAGGGCAAATTCGATATGGTTCGCAGGGATGCCCTGGCCCAGATTGCCGCGGGGGCCGGGATTCTGGACGTGAATGCCGGGGTGCCTGGCGCCGATGAGTCCGTCCTGATGGTTCAAATTATTAAGCAAGTCAGAGCGGCAACGGATGACTTCCCGATCTGCATCGATTCTCCCAGAACTGAGACGCTGGCAGCGGCTCTGAACTACTACTGTAAAGACGGGGCCAGGCCCTTGGTGAATTCGGTGAGTGCGGAAACCAAGCGCCTCAAGGCGGTGTTGCCTCTGATTAAAGAGTATGGCTGCCCGGTCATTGGGCTATGCAGCGGCGATACCGGCATCCCCAAGACCGCTGACGAAAGATTTCAAAATGCCGCCAAGATCATCGAAGAGGCTGGCAAACTGGGAATCCCCGCCGAGGACATCGTGATCGATCCTCTCGTCTTAACGCTGGGAACGGAGTGGCGAGCTGGAAAGATGGTTCTGGAGGCCGTACGCATGATAGTCAACAGCTTCGGGGTCAATATTACCATGGGCGCCAGCAACATCTCCTTTGGTATGCCCGACCGGGAAACCCTGACTGCAGTTTTTATGGCACTCTCGGTGGAAGCCGGTTTGACTTGCCCGATCTGCAACCCCTTAAAAAAGCAAGAAGCCAGTGCCCTGCAAGCTGCAGACCTGATAGAGGGGAGAGACCCCCACGGCATGAAGTGGATCAAGGGGTTCCGGGCGCGCCAGGCTACTTAAAGCTGTAAAGTCTGGCAGGTATTGCAGTTAAACTACGCGGGCACTACCCGCTCTACATTCCTGGAATTTCCAAGCTTTTTCTTTCTCTCCCTGGGGGGGATGGATGGTCTTGCAGGGGTGGGTTTTAAACCCGCCTCTACAAAAAACCATACGACCCCACCCACCGCCTGCGGGCCAGGTTAGCCAGAGGCTTTACCCGGCGGAAGCACGAATATGGAGTCTCCGGGCTTGGCGGGTTTAAACTGGCGAGTAAGTCTGACAGGGTTGGCGGTTCGACGCGACCTGAGTTGCTATCCGGGGACCTTCTTTTCGAGTGATCTCGCGAAGTAGCCGGTTCCTCTCCGCCACGGCGCCGTCTCGGAGTTATTCCACCAGGGTGGGTTCGGCTTCCACCAGCGTTTCGGAATTATATCGATGGCGTAGGCGTTGGCAGGAACCTCGTGGGCGATGGCATACATCTTCTCGAAGATGGAACCATTGCCATAGATTTTATCGAGCCTGTCCATCCACTCCTTCCAGGGATCGGGGTTGTACCTTGGCGAGATCACTCTCTCCAGCTTTTCCATCTCCTCCTGCGACCATTGAATATTACGGATACCGCATCTCCAATGCTCAGTTCCCGGAGGAGGCGGATCGCATTCACCGGAGCCGGCCTTCTGCCAGATGGAAGCTTCTTCCTTGCCAAGGACGCTGACCTGAGCGTGGTAGGCAGATTCCATGAGGGCGTCTCTTAGTTCCGCGGGCATCTTCTCCAGGGCCTTGACGTTCATGCCGGTAACCCAGTTGCCCGAGCAGTACTTCAGGTATAGGTATTGGCCGGTGAATTCGGTGAAGTGGATCACCTCGAAGGGAATTTCCCAGGCTTCGGCTCCGTCAATGACTCCCTTGCGCACTGCGTCCACCACTTCCTCGTAGATGATGGCGACGGGGTTGACCCCCATGAGCTGCATGCTCTTGAGACCGAAGAGCGTACCGGTGGTCCTGACCTTGGCATTAGCCGCCCGCAGTTTTTCGAGGGTGTCCAGGGCCGGGGTGCCGTCCCCATATTTTATCTTGCCCATGAAGAAACCGCGCAGACCGTAATCACCAAAGAGCATTTCCAGGCCATAGGTCCGGCGCATCGGCTCTCGCCAGAGATCCTCGCTCCTTTCGTCAAAGGCAAAGGAGTAGAGGGAGGCGCGCGACGGCCAGAGGGCTCCGAAGTCGAGGACATTCAAATAAGGGCAGGTCATAGAGGCGTTATTGGTGGAAGCCAGGTACAAATCGATAATGCCCTGCATGCACATTTCGGCGCAGGTCATTTCCCCGCAAATCGAATTTCCCCCCTTGGCCTCGATTTGCACTGCATGATCGGTGCGCTCCTCGATATCGTGGATAAAAGCGAAGCTCCCTATCTTGGCCACCCAGGAGGCTTCCAGGGAGTGCCCCGCCATGCCATAGGTCAACTTGATACGGGGAGTGGTCTTGGCCCGGTGGTTGGCGGTTTCGGAGGCCTTCTGGGCGAGCATTGCGGCTGTCGGCTCGGTTCCGGCCCGGGCAAAGCCGCCATAAGCAAGCAGGGTGGAGCTGAGGCCGAAGGCTGCGGCAATCCGGCTGAATTCCCGGCGCGAGATGGCCCGCGCCTCCGCGGTTTTCTCGCCCTCCTTCCTATGGTCTTCCGTCTTCATGGGATTAATTTTACTATAACATGATTTTGTGAAAAGAAATCGGCTATCTCGTTGAAGACGAGATAGCCGATTTGCATCACTTACGGGTTACCGGGATCTTGCTATCATCAGGCCACTTGGCTCACCAGCTTTTTCGCCACCGGAACGGCCGCGGCGGCATCGTAGGCGTAGCCGTCAGCCCCGATCAGGTCTGCGAAATCCTGAGAAACAGGGGCGCCCCCGATGATCACCTTGAGCGAATTCCTGAGGCCTTCCTGCTCAAGTTTCTTGATAATCACGGGCATAATATCCATCGTGTTGGTCAGAAGCGCGGATAATCCCAGCAATTGAGGCTTGTCCTCCTTTACCGCCGCGATGATGCGGGACGTTTCCACGTCCGGCCCCATGAAATTGACTTCCAGGCCGGCGCTGCCCAGCATGGTGGCAACCAGTTCGAGGCCGATGTCATGAACGTCGCCTTCAACTGTGGCCAACACGACCTTGCCGCCGACGGACTCCCCGACCACGAGATGCGGTTTGAGAACCGCCATGGAGGCCTTCATGGCTTCGGCCGCCATCAGCATCTCGGGGATGAACTTCTCTCCGGCCTCGTAGCCGGCGCCGCATTCGTGGAGCCCTTTCACTAACCCCTTATCCACGATGTCCTGGGCGCCTATGCCTTCAGCCATCGCCTTCTTGACAAGCTCGAGTGTTTTCGGCTCATCTCCGTCATAGACCGCTTTGGTGATTTCCGCTAATATTTCCACCGTCATCCTCCCGATTTATTCTGCTTTTTTGACGTAACTGCCGTGGCGGCGCGCCGCGTAGACCACCGCATCGCGGTTGATGTTAGCGGCCCCCTTCGGCTCCCAGCAGTTGGGGCCAAGCATGCAGCGCAGACCACCGCCTTCAACGGTCTCGATGACAATCCTGCTCTCCTCGATAAGTTCCTCAGGGGTGCCGAATTTGAGGGTGGTGGCATAAGGAACGGGTTTCCGGTCCGCCGTAGAACTTTTGGTGGCCGCACCGAAATTGCCGTTAAGGAACTTCAGGTTCGGATTGAGACCGGCGTCTCTAACCTCGGCAGCCTTTTGCGTGCAAAGATCGATATTCATCGGGCCCAGGAAATAGCCGTCGGCCTGGTTCTGAAAGACGAGATCGAGCCGGTCATGCCAGTTCCCGCAAGGATGAAAGATGATCTTCATACCGGTTTCACGGCGAATGGCCTCGATGAACTTGCGTTCAAACGGCTGGGTCAAGGTTTCATAATGTTTCCTGGAGATGCAGTCGGCCGAGGAAACCGGGTCGTTGACCCACACGCAGTCGGCTCCCGCTTCATGAGCGGCAATGATCATTTGCAGCCAGCTGTCCAGGGCGGTTTGCATGAGTTCCAGTGCCCAATCCGGGTCCCGGGCGACGATCAGGAACCATTCCTTGAAACCCGTCAGACAGGCCGCGGTCCGGGAGGGGCAACTGCCCCAGGTCATGATGGGCACCTTCTGGGTGCCGTTGCCTGCCTTGATCAGCCCTGCCTTCAGGCTCTTGATGCAGTGCAGGACCTTGGGCATATTGCCGTCTTTGCGCGGATCGAGCTTCCACTTGCCCTTCTTCATGTCCTCCTTGGTCTTGATGAAGGGCTCGGCAATCTGGGGGACATCATCTTCGGGGTACTTGAGGGTCGCGCCGATGGCTTCTTCAACCGGTCCCATCATATCGAAGTCGACGACACAGTCATACTGGAACCGCTGCTGAGCCATGATCTGCGCCTTGGCATACAGATCGGGATCATCCCATGACTGCTTGAAGGTTAGCCCCAGGTACTCCAGCGCGGTCCAGCGCGGGTAGAGATGCACCGGCACCCTATCAAGCTTTTCGCCATTCATGGTGGCGAACATCCTTTCCCAGGGAGTCACTTCCGTGGACCCGTCATACATGTAATACGACATTTTCCTCTCCTTTGCTGATGTGAGCTGTTCGCCGCGAATTCGGGGAAGGGCTGCCTCCTGCTGTTACTCACCAGCAGTTAAACTGAACCTTGGATTAGAAACGGCAGACCATCCGGGGCAAATTCTCCGAACATTTAAAAGCTGCTATGGTTATTGGTCAACTTCGGAAAACTCTTTCCGTCACGCCCCTAAACTCTCACAGGCCGGTTTGGAAAGCTGTCCGCATGAGTCTGATTTTTCCATAGGACTCTTACCAGCCCCCAAGTCGGTCTTTATCCTACATTTAAATAAGAATGGCGGATCGGCATCCAGGGACTGCCAGGGACTAGGTCCCGGCCAGGTTGACAAACTCCTGGGCCCGTTTTTCCCGAGCGCAAGCAGAGCAGAACCGGCGCAGCACCTGCTTGCCTGTGACCGCGTCACTGTGGGAGGTGACATAATCGAGATAACGGACCGGAGGCAAGGGGCCGCCGCAACCGGGGCATTTGGGTTCCTCGAGGCGGTTTAAGACGGTGCCGCAAAGGCGGATTTCCCGGTGCTCCGGCCCTTCCAGGTAATCGATGGCCCCGGTGGGACAGGCCAAGGCGCAGGCGCCGCAGGCAATACAGCGCTCCCGGGCCCGGTGGTAGTCGCTGAGCACCCGCTCCGTGGTGCTGATCTGGGTAAACTTCAGGGCATAGACTTGCATGGTATCCCGGCAAACCCGCTCGCAGGCGCCGCAACGGATGCAGACGTCGCACCGCAAACAGCGCTGCGCCTCTCTCTGGGCCTCCTCCGGGGAGTAATCGAGTTCCACCCGTTCGAAATTATGGCGGCGCTGTTCCATATCCAAAAACGGCGTGGGCACCCTCTGGTTGGCAATCTTCTCGTCGGCCGGGATGGCCAGGAAGGGCACCCGGCCGCGCTTCTGGGGCCGGGCCTGCGGCCGCGGACCCGGGTCCCGGGACAGAAAATGGTGGATCTCCAGGGCGGCCTGTTTGCCGGCGGCGATGGCTTCCACCGCGGTGGCCGGTCCGGTGACGGCGTCGCCGCCGGAGAAGATA
>Ga0208686_1000023_pt1 | contig 133769 bp, 111 predicted proteins | sample June2015DPH_6_50_FD_184694 | JGI IMG/M metagenome (GOLD analysis project Ga0208686, IMG submission 184694) | Peatland microbial communities from SPRUCE experiment site at the Marcell Experimental Forest, Minnesota, USA - June2015DPH_6_40... | ecosystem: Environmental > Terrestrial > Soil >... | reverse complement strand
TTCCGATCTGGTGGACCTTCAGGCCCTGGGACCCCGCACCGTCATCCTGGACTGTGACGTCCTGCAGGCAGACGGCGGCACCCGCACCGCCAGCGTCACCGGGGCCTTCGTGGCCCTGGCACTCGCCCTGGAAGGGTTGCGGCGCCAGGAGCTGCTGGCGGCCCTGCCCATTTCCCAGCAGGTAGCCGCGGTGAGCGCCGGCGCCTACCGGGGTCAACTGCTGCTGGACCTGGACTATGAAGAGGATTCCCAGGCCGCGGTGGACGCCAACTTCGTGGGCACCGGCCAGGGCGAGCTCATCGAGGTGCAGCTCACCGGCGAGGAGGGGCCCTTCCCTGCTGACCAGCTCCCGCAGCTGTTGGCCCTGGCCCAGGAGGGCCTCAAGGAGCTGTTCCATCTCCAGGAGGAGGCCCTGCGCCCATGGATGCCCCTGCCCTGGTGATGGCCTCGCGCTCGGTCGGCAAGATCCGGGAGCTGCGGCAAATCCTGGCAGACCTGGAGCTGCACCTGTTGGGATTGGACGATTTTCCGGGACTACCGGAGATCGCCGAAGAGGGATCGACCTTCGCGGCGAACGCCGAGACCAAGGCCCGGGAAGTGGTCCGGCTCACGGGGCTTCCGGCCCTGGCGGACGACTCCGGGTTGGAGGTGGCGGCCCTGGGGGGGCGCCCCGGTGTCTATTCGGCCCGCTACGCCCAGGACCGCACCCAACCGGCGGCCCCTGGCGACGCCGACAACTGGGGCAAACTCCTGGAGGAGATGCGGGAGATTCCCTGGGAGCAGCGCCAGGCCCGGTTCGTCTGCGAAATGGCCCTGGCCCTGCCGGATAGCCGCCTCTTCCGGGCCCGGGGGGAGTGCCCCGGCCGCATCTCGCTGGCGCCCCTGGGGACCCAGGGTTTCGGCTACGACCCGGTCTTCTGGGTGGACGAGTTCGGGGCCACCATGGCCCAACTGGGGTTGATGGTGAAAAACCGCATCAGCCACCGGGCCCGGGCCCTCACCGCCATGCGGCAGACCCTGGCCGGCCTCAGGGAGGATTTGGCCCGATTCAGTAAGAGTCGGGACGTGGCGCAGCCTGGTTAGCGCGCCTGCTTTGGGAGCAGGAAGTCGGCGGTTCGAATCCGCCCGTCCCGACCAGTTCTACACGGAATTACTTGAGGTTAGCAGAGACGCGGGGGTCTCCCCGTTGGCCGGGGGTTGAGGTTTACAAGTTCTGACGGGCTCAGCGCCTGGTCATTTTCGGGTCCCCCTGGCCCCAAAGCTCCCGAACCATCCCGCCCAGATCAGCCAATCGCCGGCAAGGCTCCTAAGGCCGCGCCTGCCAACTTTTTTCCCGTAATCGTCTTCCTAGAGACAGTTTCTAGCAAATTAATCAAATATTAATCAAACCAAAATTCAATTTTTACGAACTCAGGGTAACCTTCGGACATTCCCTTTCACCTGCTGAAACGGCTGGGCTGATGAAGTCCCTTTATTCCGGGGGGCGCCTAATTCGCCCAGCCGTTGTCTCTGGTGGCGTGCTGCGACTGGCCAAAATCGGCCACCTGCGGGAAAGACGCATTTCCAGGCGGCCTGCAACAATATTCGCAGCTCTGGGTGCTATTCCTCAAATTTGCGCCTAACTTCAATACCCATGCCGGTTGGGCCGGTCTACTCCGTCTCTAGCGCACATCGGGCAAACCTTGGAAGTCCTTGCCGAGGAAGGTCAAAATCCATGAATATCCTTACCGATCAGTCAAAAAGGCAGGCGGTGGAAAATATCACCCATGAACTGCACAAGCTCTATCTGGCAGTGGTGGGCAAGGAGCCTGATCCGGAAGTGGTGCGGGCCGAAGCGGAATACTTTGTGGCGAAGTATGGGCCGGATGCCGACCTGAAAGAAATGTTTGGATAAATCCTGGCGTTACCTGGAAGTTATTCAATGATGTGCCATCAAGGTCCAGAAGGCGGCCAAGATGCGGCCAGGCTCGGCTATTGTGAAGAACCGGCGGTTAACGAAGCAAACGCCAACCTGAGGGGGCCTATTTTTGCCATGATCAAGTCCGAAAGAAATTGTCCGCGCTGTGGGCAGGGGTCTCCACCCCGCTTGCGGCGCAAGGTCTGGATGCGTCTGCTTCCGGCCAGCAGGTATTATAAGTGCGACCGCTGCTCGCTAAAATTTCTGGCCGCCGCCATATGGACCGTGCGTTTTCACTAAAAATATTTTGAAAATTCCAGCTCGGGGATGAGCCCGCAAAAGCTGGTCAGTGAAGAAAAGGCGACAATTATGGCCGCCGGCCGTCAGGGGAGGCGGCCGATTTTATGAGAGGGCTGGCTTCCTGACGGTCCCTGAATATCAATTTCTGGATTGGGATGGTACCGGAGAATCTGGGACCTGGATGACCGGAATTAATTACCAAAGGTCAGCGCGGCAGGTGCAGCTGGAGAATTCCTTGGAGAAAAAAGAATTGGTGGCCATGCTTATGGAAAGCCCCTTCTACTTCGATCTGCAGCCCCGGGAGCGGCTTTTGCTGGTGGGCCAATACTATCACCGCTTTTCCCGAAAAGTCAGGGCAGGCAATCCGGACCCTACGCTAAAGGTAGCCTCGGACCGGGGGCAGGAAGAGATGCCGGTAAGGTTACGACCCTCTTCAAAATAGGTTCTTCTGGCTTTCCATCAGTTTGAAGACCATAAAAAAACGGGAATCTGGCCGGGGGGCTGAACCGCCGCGGCCATCATCCCATCAGGGAGGCAATCCTAGCTACTGAGGCAATTGGCTACCAGGTGCCGAAGCCCAGGCCAGCCGAAGGGCCTGAAGTCATACCCCTCATCTTTGACCACGTAGGCGCCGATGGGGGACTTGGCCTTAGGTCCGGGACGCAGAATGACCACCGCAATCTCCCGATCCAGCTCCCGCACCGCCTTCAGGAAGGGGCGGGTATCGGTCCAGCCATTGCTCAAGCAGGTGATGACCAGTCGAAAATTGCCGGCGCGCAAGGACTGAAAGGCTTCCCGGGTTTCGCCAGTGGTCATGACCCGGTGGCCGGCATCCGCTAAGAACCGGGCCAGGGTCGGAAAGATTTGGGAACCATCACTGATTAATAATATGTCGCCGTCATCCATGACTTTTCCTCCTGGATTCCAGGAGAGGGCCAGCTCTCTCCTGGCGTTGTCTTAGGTGAGCCGAGGCCGTGGCCCTGCCACTTTTCCGATCACGGAGGAGACCCCTGCCCACCTGGTCAGGCATAACTTTACAAGGCCTGGGTTAATATTGATTTAAGGTTGCGTTAATTATTAGTGAATTTTTCTCTGGTTGTAGGAGGGTGAATCGGGGCAATTCCGCATTACCAAGTCCAGGATGGGACCAGCGATCCCGGTTTAGGAATGATTGATAATCTATCCGGCCGCTTGCCGGTGGTCGGCCCTTTCCTCATACATCTTCCAGGAGGCCTGGAAGGCCGCCGCAAAGGAGCGCTGCTTGACATGATCCCGAGCCGCCTCTCCCATCTTTCTCAACAATTCCGGATCGGCCACCAGCAGCTTGATGGCCTTGAAGAGCCCTTCTTCATCATTGGCCGGAACTATGACGCCGGTTACCCCATCGATGACGTTCTCCTGCGGCCCCCCGGAATCGGTGACCACGACCGGAAGGCCTGAAGCCTGCGCTTCCAGGACCACATTGCCGAAGGTATCGGTGGTGCTGGGGAAGACAAACAGGTCACAGGAGGCGTAGACCTGGGCCAGTTCCTCCCCCGCCAGATAGCCGGTAAAGACGCAAGCGGGGCCCGCCAGCACCCGGCGCATCTCTGTCAGATAGGGTCCGTCTCCCACGACGATCAATTTGAGCTCCGGATGGCTGGATAACAAGGTTTTGAAGACCTTGGCCAGGAGCGGCAAATTCTTTTCCTTGGATATCCGGCCCACGTAAAGGAGCTTCACGCCCTCCTTGATCTGATAGCACTTTTCCAAGACACCGTTGCGTTTGGCCGGATGGAACCGCTCCACATCCACTCCCCGTGGAAAGAGGCGGATCTTGCGCGGGTCGATCCCCTTCTGGTGCAATTCTTCAGCGGTGCTGTCGGAGGGCACAAAGACGAGATCCATCTGATTGTAAAACCAGATGATGTACTTCCACATCATCTCCTCCATGGCGACATCACCCGTTAAATATTGAGTATATTGGGGCAGAGCGGTGTGATAAGTGCCCCAGATCGGGATCCTGAGCAAACGGGCCACCCCCAAGGCCGTAAGTCCCATGGGACCGGGAGTAGCGGTCTTGATATGGGTAAAGTTCTGTTCATAACAATAGTTGAGGATTTGAAACAGAGGCGGATGGAACAGTTTCTGTTCGGGGTATTCAGGTAACTGCACGACCCCGATGGGAGCGAAATTGCGAACCCCTGGCAGTTGCGGCTGGGACCCGGAATCGCAGGTGATAATGGTGTATCTCTTGTTGGCCCTGGCCGCGGCCTCCGCCTGGCACCGGAGAGTGAGTCCCACTCCGTTGACCTCATAAAAGGTGTCGGTAAAGTGCGCCAGGTTGAGTCCGCTCTCTCCATCCGCAGGGCTCCCAGAGGTGCGCCCTGAAAAACTTCGCAGGATTTCCGATCCGAGGCTCCGGTCCTTGGAGAAGGAGGAGAAGGCCGCCAGATAAGGGGTCAACCCCAGATAGATCATCCCGGAAGACGTGAGGGAATTAATCAAATCAAACAAATTGGCCTTCCCCACCGCCTGGTGAAAATGTCCGTGAAAGTGCTTCAAGATGGTGGTGGAGATGTCATTGAGTATCTGGAACCACTGCAGCCCGGGCCGGTTCGGCGACTTCTGCGGAGCCTTGATGGCTTCATTGACGATTAGAGACAGGAATGGGTCGGTTTGGCTGCTTTTCGAAGAACTCCTGAAAAAATATTTAATCTTGTCCCGGTAATACTGATAGCGGGTGGGTAAATGTTTAGGTTCTGAGCTGGTCTGCAGGAATCTTTCGAAAAAATTGATGAATAGGCTGGAATCGGCATACTTACCCAGGTCGTATTTCTTTCTATAGAACTGGTAGGCGATGCTATAGAGATTGTAACCGAGCGTTAAGGGCGTGGAGGCCTCCCCCTGGGGCTTGGCCTGGCCGACCTGGAGGCCGTGAAAGAAATGCTTTAAGGATCTGGCCCCCTCCACTCGGGTATGCATCCGGGCAATGTTGAGAGAACTATGGTCATCGGAACCGCCGCTAAGATTCTTCTGCCAGGGGTTGTGCATGCTGGGCGTGATCCCATACTTATCAGCCAATACGTCTATCTCTTTCGGGGTGAGTTGGGACAACAAGGCCTTGAGCCCATCGTTCAGATGGCTATCCCGAGCCCCGTTCAGTTCGAAATTTTTGAAGAGCAGCAGAAATTTATCGAAATGTACCGGAGTCAAACGATCGTTGACGGACCAGAAGGGGTGGGCCAGAACGTGGGGGATCTGATTTTCTTGCAGATAATGCACCAGGTCATAGATATTTTCCCTGGCCTGCTGCAGGTCTAGATGCTGTTTTTCATTAATATCATAAACCAGGACGTGGGCCTTGCAGCGGTCCTCCGGGAAATAGGCGGTCAGTTCCTCGCTGATAAAGGTGTCGGGGTAGCCGGCAATTTCCAGGCAGCCGTCAATGACGTTATGGTCCGTAATGGTTACCCGGGACATGCCCAGCTTTTTGGCAAGACGGTAGAGGGTCTGGGGCTCCGTATAACACTCCTGGCAGCCCAACTTTTGCAACACCCATTGGGAGGGTCGAGTGGAGTATTTGGAGTGGACGTGCAGATCGATCTTCATAGTTCCCCCCTTTCTATAATGGATTAAGCGATTAAGACCGTCTCTCCGGCCCGGACTTTATCTCCCGGCCGGACCAGGATGCTCATCTCGGGCCGGAATGGCGCCACCAGGTCCACTTGCGAGCCGATGCGGATCATGCCGAAGACTTCACCCTTAGTGACCTGCTCCCCCGGGTTGACATAACTATCAATGCCTCTCACACTCTTCCCGGCGATTTGCACGACATAGTAAGATAGCGCCTCTCCCTTGAATCTGCCCTCCATATTGGTCACTACTCGTTCGTTGTGGATTATGTGCCTCGAATTCTCATAAAAGGGCGCCCGCTTAAGCAGGGTCCGCCAATGCATGGGAGCCATGCAAAAATTCTTCAGCTTGGCGGGGTAGTGCCTGATAAAGTTGACCTTCCCGGGGAGCGGGGCCCGGTTGTAGTGGACGTTGAAGGGGCTCATAAAGATGCCGATCAGGATTTTGGGAGAGGGCAGGTCTTCCTTGACTATGTCGGTGAGAGTCGCCGGTAGCCCCTGCTTGATCATTATTACCTCCTGCCGGGGCGCCACCCTGGTGACATAGACCACGGTGCCGTCGGCGGGACTGACCAGGCTCTCTCCCGGCGGCGGTACCCGCGGGGGGTTGCGAAAAAACCAGATGTAGCGCCAGTATAGATACCCCGTTAGTGTGGCTGTCAGGAGGGATATGGTTAGCCAGGTCAATGGAGTCTCTTCCAGGCGGAGGGGTCCACAACCCGGACCAGGGCGACGCCCGAGGAGAAGGGAAAATCGATCACCTCAAAGGAGGCCTCCTCCCGCTTGACGAATTTCAACCATTTCTTCACCCCCGCGTGCTTGACCAATTCCCTGAGGTAAATGTTGGTGTCGTGCAGAAAGATATAAGTATTCTTATGCGACTGCTCCAAGACCTTGATGAAATCGTATTTCACGTCTTTGTAGGCATGGCTGCCGTCAATGAAGGCCAGATTGATGGGAGGCAATTTTAAATCCTGGAAACTGGGGAAAAATTCATCGCTGCGCATCTTATAATGAGTGACCAGGTTTTCTACGCCGAAGTGCCCGAAATGCGCTTTAACATGAGACTCATCGGTCCAGACGCCCCGTCCGCCTACGGTCATGAGGGGCCCATTCTTTAATAACGAATAGGCCGGATCGACAAAACTCAACCTGCCCCGGCCATTGTCCTTTAGACCCAAGGCCAGACAAACAACGCTGAAGCCATATCCTGATCCTATCACTAAGACATGATCCGGTCTTAGTGCCCTGACTATCCCATAATACATAAAGCCGAAACCTATGTTCAATTCCCTGGTCTTTTCGTTGTGGCCGAAAGGCTTGGCAACTTTTAGGATATCCTTAAGAAGATTAGTACTTAGGCTAAAATCTCCCATCATTGGACCCTCCTAAATTATTTTGATATGATATAATTATGTACAAATTGTTCAATTACGGGTGCAAATTGCGCAATTACTATCGCACCTACATTACTATTGTATTGCAATTGGGTTAATTTTTAGTTAATTCCAACTTGTACGAAAAATATCCCAAGTAAACTTATTGCCTGAGTGGCAAGACTGCGTATAATTAAGCCTCTTTGAGGGGATGATAAGGGGGGAGCTGGGCGGGATAACCGCTTAAATCAAAAGGAAAGGGCAATAAGGGAGAGGGAAAAACCGTGAAGGCTAAACTGAATTCGCTTGAGCTGCATCCGGCAGGCCGTTCAGGATCACCTCACGGACAATTTCTGCCGCTTCTTGGCGCGAGGCCTCCAGGCAGTCTTGCCCTTTTGGAGTAAGCTCATAATATTTGCGCGCCCGCCCCTTGAAGATCCTGATGTGGCAGCGCATGAGGTTGGCCTTTTCCATGCTATGGAGCATAGGGTACAGGCTACCCGGGCTGATGGCGTAACCCAGGCTGTGGAAATACTTACTCAACCGGCCGCCATATACCGGCCCCAGACTCGCTTGGTGCAGGACAATGAGTTTCACCATACCCTGCCAGAAGGCCTGAGAGATTTGTCTTTGAAAATTCATATATCGAATATTGATATATAGCTGTTAGGAAATTATTAAGGTCTCATTGATTTTTGGTTAAAAAATCACTAATGTTAGTTTTTCAAATTGTCCCTTTGAAAAGGAGGATGGTGCCATGGCTGTTATGGATAGAGGTCTGAAGGGCGCGGTTCCCAGTATTCTGGTGGTTTTGGGGGTGGCCCTGGCGGCTCCCATCGTTCTTCCCGCCGTGGCGGCGGTGTCCCGCCCCCTGGCCAAGACCCTGATCAGAGGCTATCTGACCTTGGCGGACATGGCCAAGGAGTTCGCGGCCGAGGCCGGGGAGCAGATCAGCGATCTGATGGCCGAGGTCCAGTCCGAACGCGCAGAAAGCGCCACAGCCGAGGCGGCAGCCGCCACAGTGGAAGCGGTGGCTAAAAAAGTTAAACCAGGCAGTTGACCCTTCCGGGAGAGAGAATGGAACTCGAGGGCTTCAAAGTCGTCCATGCCCTGCCGGGGAGGGTGCGCCTCAAGGTCGCCAAGGTTAAGGGAAACCCGGCCCTGGCCCGCCAGGCTCAGGGAAAGCTCGCCAAGGTGCCGGGCATCACGCAGGTCGAGGCCAAACCGGGAACCGGGAGCCTCTTGATCCATTACGACCAGGACCAATTATTCTCTACGGCCTCCCTGGAAATCCTGTCCGAGACCTTGGGGGAACTCTTCCCCGGAATCGAAGTTCTCACCCTGGCCGCCGGATTGGCCTGCTTGGCGGAGAATCCCGGCGCCGGGACCGGCGGCCCGCCCATGGCCGCCAGCCTGACCGGTTCCCTTAAGGCCGCCAATACCCGTCTGGCCAAACTTACCGGGGGGCTGGACCTGAAACTCCTGTTGCCGCTCACCCTGGTCTTCTTCGGCTTACGCAGGCTTTGGGCCGCCGAGGAGGTCGCCTTCCCTTCCTGGTCCGACTATCTCTGGTTTGGCTTTGCCAGCTTTGTCATGCTGAACCGCGGCCTGGTGGAAGGCGGTAATGAGACCACGGCGGAAAAGAAAGACTGATCGGGAGAGGTTAAGTTTCTTAGGGAAGGATTACCGGCAGGACCTGAAAGAGGCTAAAGAGTAAGTTGGAGCCCAGGGAACGGGCTTTTTTCCGGGGTTGTTGCGGGTGGCGGCGCCTGGTCTCGCATATTCGCAGGAAAATGGAGGAATAAACCCTCCCGGCGCCCATTTGCACTCTGCCAACCCTGTCGGCGCCTCAGGGATATTCGAGATATTCGGCGCCACAATTCCGGCATTTAATTTCCGTCAACCAGTAACGTCCCCAAAAACCAAGGGCCACCCCGATAATCAGGCTGATAAGATACCACATGGTTTCCCTCCTGCGGGGCTGCTCAAATCAGGCCGCCGACCAGCCGGCTCAGAGCGACCTCCATCAAGGTGGAGGCCACGACCGAGGTCACTTTTTCCACCAGCCCCTGCGGAGCAGGTTGGGGGCTCGCCATGCCACCGGCCATCGAACCCGCATGAGACAGATACCCCGATTCTCTCAAGGATAAGATGATGCGCCCCTGGTCGATGCGCTGGGGATTGTAAAGGACCAAGACGTTGCCGGTGGTAGGATTGGCGGAAACGGATTCAATGCCGGCAAATTGCTGCAGGTGCTGCTCAAGTTCCTCGGCCTGGTCGGCCGCCCCCTTAATCCTCGGAATCTTGATCCGCAGCCTCCCTGCCAGGGCGTGTACGTAAGCTGAATCCACGTGCATGGCAACCTCCGCTTTAGCAAGCTGTTTTGAGCTGAATTGTTACCTATGAACGTTACGATTTAATATTTTTAATGTTAGAATTTGGTTAATTTTGCCTAATGCCTTAAACTATCAGGACAATTATCATTTAGCCGCATAGGTTCTCTTATGGGAAAAACCCTTCCCAAAATATCCGGGATATGGCAGAATAGCAGCTAATGAGCCAGTAGATGCCAGAGGGGGCAAATGAAAAAAATCTATGTTTTGGATACCAACGTTTTATTGCACGACCCGGAATCCTTATTTGCTTTCGAAGACAATTCCATAGTTTTGCCGCTTTCAGTGATAGAGGAATTAGACCGCACCAAGAGGAGGGGGGATGAGGTGGGCAGAAATGCCCGGGAGGTTTCCAGAAAATTGGATGAATTGAGGTTGAAAGGCCGCCTGGCGGAAGGGGTCCCACTCCCGGGAGGGGGATCCATCCGCATTGAATTAAACGGAATCAAATCTTACGACCCGTTGAACGGGGTCGATTTGAACATCGTTGACAATAGAATCCTGGCCCTGGCCTATCATCTAAAGAACAGTGGAAATAACCCGCTGGTTTTGGTTACCAAAGATCTAAATCTGAGGATAAAGGCAGATGTCCTGGGGATTCCCACTGAAGATTTTTATAGCGATAAAGTAGATTATTGTAAGTTATATAACGGTGTTCAGGAATCGTTTCTTGCTCAGGCAGAAATAGACCGGTTTTATCAGGATGGTTCGCTCGACTCCGCCCAGAATGGCCTGCACCCCAACCAATTTTGTATCATCAAGTCCAGTGAAGTTCCCTCCATTTCAGCCCTGGCCAAATATTGTGATAATAAAATCCATAAGCTCTCTTATGACGGCAAGGCGGCTTATGGCATCAAAGCATTGAACAAAGAACAGAGATTTGCCCTGGAACTGCTGCTGGATGATCAAATCAAGATCGTTACCTTAGTCGGCAAGGCCGGGACGGGGAAGACCATCCTGGCGTTGGCCGCCGGGCTGGAACGAGTCTTTGAGGATAACGGCAGATTTAACCGCCTCCTCATCACCAGGCCCATTGTGCCCCTGGGCAACGACCTGGGCTATCTTCCCGGGGATAAGGAAGACAAGATTCGCCCCTGGATGCAGCCCATATATGATAACTTGGAGTATCTCTGCAACGAGCATATCCGGTCCAACGGCTCCACCGAGTATTTGCTCAGCAGCGGCAAGATTGAATTGGAGGCCCTGACTTATATCCGGGGCCGCAGCATCCCTCGCCAGTTCATTATTTGCGATGAAAGCCAGAATCTCAGTCCCCATGTGATCAAAACCATCCTTACCCGGGTGGGCCGGGGCAGCAAGATCGTCTTCACCGGAGACCCGGAACAGATCGATCACCCGTATCTGGACGCCTCTTCCAATGGCTTGAGTTATTTGGTGGAGAAGATTAAAGACGAGAAGATTTCCGGCCACATAACCCTGATCAAGGGGGAAAGGTCCGGGGTCGCTGAATTGGGGGCCAGATTGTTGTGAATGGCAGCTGGAAAATCGATGTTCATTTTCCCACCTGGCTTTTGAGTGGAAGTTGCTCCCACCAACATCGTTTGGCGATATATATCGTCACCCCATCGTTGTAAGGGCTGTCATATTATCTATAATATAGACTTTATTTTGGGCATAACTATCTTTTCATTATCCCCAGGATGACTGCTCTCCTAAAAGGGGGAAGGACTTGCAGGACATCGAGGTAATCGCCTCCCGGCCGGGCCAGGTCAGTCTGACCATAACCCGGGTCAAGGGCAATGAAGTCCTGGCGCGGGAGCTGCAGGACCGCTTGGGGGCTATCAGAGGGATTCACCAGGTGGAAGCGGACGCCGTCCAGGGACTGGTGTCCATCGACTATGACAGGCAGCGATTATCCTCCCTCAGTTTTCTGTTGCAATTAAAGGAGACCTTTTCCTCCCTATTTCCTGAAATCAGCGTAACCCAACTGGCTGCCACGATAAGCCGCAGTCTTTGAAGGCCTTCCCTTAGGCCCGCCGGAGGGGGTATTGCCGGCTCGTGGCCGGAATGGCATCACAGACCTGAAAATGTTTCTTTAAATTACTAACCTTGAAGTTAACCAATAAATTACTATCTTGAAGTTAACCAAAATTTTTGGAGGTCCATATGTCCCCCCAGGAAACTAAAGAGAGCAAGAGTATCGGCAAAATGCTGGGCGAAGCCGGCACCACCGTGAAAGACGGCCTGGTCGACAGCCTCAAGGGGCTGAACGAGATCGAAGCCCAAATCGTCAGTCTGGCGAGAAACACCGTGACCGACGTCCTGAAAGGCACCGGCAGCGTGGCCAACGAGACCCTCAATGTCAGCAAGGACATCTTTAAAGGGGCGTTGAAGGCCAGCGAAGAAATGGGCTCCGGCCTGGTGGTGACCACCAAGGATGTGGCCAAGGGCATTCTCCTGGGCCTCACCGACGTGGGCGGAGATGTGGGAAAGGCCGCCGCCCAACTGGCCAAAGGCGCGGTCAAAGGGGCCGGGGAAGTCGGCGGCGACGTGGCCCTGGTGGCCAAAAGCGCCGTAGCCGGCGTCATCGAGGCCACTGCCGAGATCGGCGGCAATGTGGGCGAAGCCGCCAAGGCGGCCGCGGGCGGCGCCATCGAGGCCGCCGGCAGCCTGGGTCAGTCGGCGGTCAAGGCCGTCAGCGACATCCTGGTGGGTGTGGTCTCTGGCCTTAAGGACGTGGCTTGCTCCGCCTGGCCGAAATCGAAGCCCGGGTCCCCACCGGCCTCCAAGCCGGCTGCCGAAGCCCCTCCAGAAAAGAAGACGAAGGGGTAGCCTGGCCGCGGCATCCCCATTAGCTGAACAGAGTTGACTAGGCAAGGTTATCCGGCCCCAATGGTCGAACCGATACATACCGCAGTAGCGGGCAGGACGAGGTTTAAGGTTGAGGGCCTGTACCGCTCCAAATCACTGGAGAAGCTGCTGGAGTCGCGACTGGCGCGGCTGCAGGATATTTCCCTGGCCTCGGCCAACGCCCTCACCGGTAATGTCCTGGTCTGCTACAATTCGGGTAACAATCCCCAAACTATTGCGGTCTTAATTGAAGGGATCGTCTCCGATTGCCTGAACTCCCCGCAGCCGGTCCCTTCACTTCCTGTCCCCGCTAAAGCCGGGGCTGCTGCCATCGGCCCGGAAGATCAGGCCACCGTCTTAGACAGATTCAAGGGTCTCTTTGCCTATCCGCTGGAGCAGCCGGCACACCCCTGGCACCGGCTGAAAGCCGAGGCGGTGTTGGCCGAATGGCAGACCTCCAGGGAAATGGGGTTGTCCCTCAAGGCCGTCCAGAGGAACCTCCAGAAATACGGCGCCAATCTCTTGCCGGAAGCCGAGCCCCGGTCCGGCTGGGAAATCTTCCTGGATCAGTTTAAATCACTCCCGGTGGCCCTCCTGGGCGTGGCCGCCGGTCTTTCCGTCTTCACCGGAGGGCTGGCCGATGCCGTGTTGATTTCCGGCGTAGTGGTCATCAATGCCTTCATCGGCTACAAAACCGAAAGCGAATCCGAAAAAACCATTCGCTCTCTGCAAACCCTGGTGCGGCCTGCCGCCCTGGTCTTGCGGGAAGGACGGCTGAGCGAAATTCCCTCCGAAGAAGTGACCCCGGGAGACCTCCTGGTGCTGCGCCCCGGCACTTACGTGGCCGCCGATGCCCGCCTGGTTGAGGCTAACCACCTGTCCGTGGATGAGTCGGCCCTGACCGGGGAAAGCATGCCCGTGATTAAAGATACCCGGCCCCTGAAACGGGATCATATCCCCCTGGGAGACCGGATCAACCTGGTCTTCATGGGTACCCTGGTGACCGGTGGTGAAGGTGTGGCGGTGGTGGTGGCCACCGGGATTTATACTGAAATCGGCCTGATCCAGTCTCTGATCGGCGAAGCCACCAGCCCGGAAACCCCCCTGGAGAGGCAGCTCGGCCAGTTGGGGAACCAACTGGTCCTCATCTGTTGCGGAGTTTGCGGGGTGGTGTTCGTCATGGGATTCATGTGGGGCTTCGGTTGGCTGGAGCTGCTGCGCACCTCCATCTGCCTGGCGGCGGCCGCGGTGCCGGAAGGGCTGCCCACCACGGCCACCACCACCCTGGCCCTGGGTATCCGGGACATGCGCAAGCACCATGTCTTGATCCGCCATCTCAGCGCGGTGGAGACCCTGGGTTCGGTGCAGACCGTCTGTCTGGATAAGACCGGGACCATCACCCGCAACCAGATGACCGTGCTCCGAATCTTTACCGGCATGAGGACTATCAAGGTGGCGGACGGGCGATTCCTGGGGCCCGCCGGGCCGATTCCCCCCTTCGCCAGTGAGGAATTGGAGCAGCTCCTGAAGGTTTCGGTGCTATGCAACGAAATCGAAATATATCAGGAAGGTGGCGATTATGTACTCCGGGGAACTCCCACGGAGGGGGCCCTGGTCCATCTGGCCATCCTGGTGGGTCTCGACGTCACCGACCTGAGAAGACGCTATCCCCTTTTAAAAGTCAATCACCGTTCGGAAAACCGCCTGTTTATGGGCACGTTGCATGAGGATCCGCCCGCCGGCAGGCTTTTTGCGATCAAAGGCAACCCCCTGGAGGTTATGGCCCTGTGTTCCTGGCATCTCCAGGATGGCCGGAAATTGCCGCTCACCGATGAAGACCGCCAGCACCTCGAAGCTGAGAACGAGGAGATGGCGGGGGACGCCCTGCGGGTTCTGGGGCTGGCCTATGCCCTGGGTCCGGATGAGTCCGTGGTTGAGAACGATAACCTGATCTGGCTGGGCATGGTGGGCATGGCCGACCCCATCCGGCCAGGGGTGGGCGAGGCGATTCGGGCCTTCCATAGGGCGGGGATCGAGACGGTGATGATCACCGGCGACCAGAGTCCCACCGCCTATGCCATCGCCCAGGAACTCAACCTGAGCCAGGGGGGCCCCTTGGAGATCCTGGACGCCACCCACCTGGCGGAGATCGAGCCGGAGGTCTTGCGGGCTCTGGTCAAGAGGGCCCAGGTCTTTGCCCGGGTCAGCCCGTCCCATAAGCTTGGGATAGTCCAGGCCTTGCAAGGGGCCGGCAAAGTGGTGGCCATGACCGGCGACGGCATCAACGACGGCCCGGCCCTCAAGGCCGCGGACGTGGGCATCGCCATGGGCCGCACCGGCACCGATATCGCCCGGGAAGTGGCGGACGTAGTCCTGGAGCAGGATAATCTCGATACCTTGATCATAGCCATCCGGGACGGCCGCACCATCTATATCAACATCCGCAAGTCGGTGCATTTCTTCCTGGCCACCAATCTCAGCGAGATCATGTTGACCTTTGTGGCCATGGCCGTCGGCCTGGGATCTCCATTGACCGCGGCCCAGCTTCTCTGGATCAACCTGATTTCCGATATCTTTCCCGGGTTGGCCCTGGCGATGGAAGCGCCGGAGCCTGATATCCTGGAGCGCCCGCCCCGCGATCCCGCCCGGCCGCTCTTCACCGGCGGCGACTATAAAAGGATGGCCTTCGAGTCCGGGGCCATCACCACCGGGGCCTTGGGGGCCTATGGCTATGGCCTGATGCGCTACGGCCTGGGGGCTCAAACCAGCACCCTGGCCTTTCACAGCCTCACCACCGGGCAGCTCCTGCACGCCATCAGTTGCCGTTCGGATACCCACGGCATCTTTAGCCCAGGGAAATTGCCTCCCAACCGCTACCTGACCATGGCCCTGGGGGGCTCGCTGGCGGTGCAATTCTTGACCGTGGCGGTCCCAGGGTTGAGAAGCCTGCTGGGGCTCGCCCCGGTGGGCCTGCTGGATGGTCTGGTGATTTCCGGCAGCGCCCTGCTGCCCCTGGTGATAAACGAAGCCACCAAGAAACCGCCGGCCAATGGTATAAACGAAGTCCCGGAGCCGGCTCTGGAGTGAGCCGCAGCAGGCTTTTGGCGAGAGGGGCGCCTTAGATGAAAAATGACTTTATCTTCATGTCGGAGTCGGTAACCGAGGGGCATCCGGATAAGATCTGCGATCAGATCAGCGATGCCATCGTGGACCATTTCCTGGCGCAAGACCCCCAGGCCCGGGTGCGGGCCGAATGCGCCGTGGCCACTTCCATCCTGTTCATTGCCACCCGGTTTGTTTCCGAAATTAAAGTCGATATCCCCGGGGTGGCCCGCAAGTTCCTCGGCCAGCTCGGCTATACGAAACCCGACTTTGACTCCCGCACCTGCAGCGTCTTGACCAGCCTGCAAGAATATCCGCCTGATGTGGATCTCTTTTTCAACGAGCACCGGCTGACGGACGAGGAAGTGGAAAACATCCACGTGCGGCAGCAGGCCACAGTCTTCGGTTTTGCCTGCCGCCAGACTGCGGCCTTGATGCCCCTGCCCATTTGGTTGGCGCACCAACTGGCCAAGCAGCTCGTCGCGGCCCGGGTTCAGAATCTGGCGCCCTATCTGTCGCCGGACGGCAAGACCACGGTGGGGGTGGAGTATAGAAACCGCCGGCCCTTCCGGATTCAGAGCGTTACGGTCATCGCCAGCGGCTCCAAGGCCGCCTGCCAGGAAATATCCGAGAAGCGATTGCATGAAGATATCCGGGAAACGGTGATCAAACCGGCCTTCGCCGATGAAGAGCTGAAACCGGATGATCAGACCCTGATATTTATCGATCCGGAGGACCACCTCATCATGGGCGGCCCTGCGGTGCATTCCGGGCTCACGGGGCGCAAATCCGACGTGGACACCTATGGAGAATATGCCCGGCACAGCGGCAACGCCTTGAGTGGCAAGGACCCCATGCGCATCGATCGGGTGGGGGCTTATGCGGCCCGCTACGCCGCCAAGAATGTGGTGGCGGCCGGACTGGCGGAGGAATGCGAGGTCCAGTTGACCTATTCCATGGGCTTTTCCCGGCCGGTCAGTCTTCAGGTGGAAACCTTCGGCACCGGCAAGTTATCGGACGAGAAACTGGCCACCCGGCTGGAGCGGCACTTCGATTTTCGCCTGGCCGCCATCCTGCGGGATTTCAACCTGAGGCACCTTCCCGCCCTGAATAAAGGACGTTTTTACCGGAAGCTGGCGACCTATGGCCATGTGGGGCGCCTCGACCTTAACCTGCCCTGGGAAGTTACCGACAAAGCCGGTGTGCTCAAGGGACGGTAAATGACAAATCTGCATCTGGGCGCCATCTTGTTGTTGGCATTTTCCAGTAATCTTGACAACGTCGGGGTGGGCGTTTCTTATGGCATCAGGAAGGTCAACATTCCCTTTACCTCCAACCTGCTCATTGCCGTGGTTACCTCAATCGGCACCCTTTTATCAGTACTCCTCGGTCAGAGCATCTATCTTTTCATAAGCGCTGAAATGGCCAGTTTATTGGGGGGAGGCATCATCATCGCCGCCGGGATCTGGGTACTCCTCCAGGAGAAATTCATGCACCGGGGCCAGGAGCCCCAGGAAGAGACGCAAATGGTTGCCGAAACCGGTTCCCCCGGATTTAGTTTTCGGCAAATAGTCTCGATTCTCGACAACCCGATTATTGCCGACCAGGATTTTTCCGGGCATATCGACCTGAGGGAGGCCATCGCCTTATCCCTGGGCCTGACCATCAATAATATCCCCAATGGCGTCGGCGCCGGGATGGTGGGCTGCGGCGCCATTTTAATGACAGGTTCTGTCTTCGTATTCAGCATTTTGACCATCTGGATTGGGATATCAGGCGGTCTTGCTGGATTTAAATGGCTGGGAAAGTCCACCGGAGTGATCGCCGGCTTGATTCTCATCGGCGTCGGCCTTTACGAAATTTTCTTTTGAAGCAGTATTTTACCATGAGGAAATGAGGATATATGGCCCACGAAAGCATTTTAGCGGTGGAAGATGACGAGGACATCCTGGAACTCCTTAAGTACAACCTGGGCAAGGAGGGGTACCGGGTAACCGCAGTCACCACGGGGGAGGAAGGATTGCGCCTCGCCCATGCGGCCGCGCCGGATCTGATCTTACTGGATCTGATGCTCCCGGGAGTGGACGGACTGGAGGTCTGCCGAAGTCTCAAGATGGACGACAAGACCCGGCAAACGCCGATTATTATGCTCACCGCCAAGGGAGAAGAGGCGGACATCGTCGCCGGTCTGGAGTTGGGAGCGGAGGACTACATCACCAAGCCCTTCAGTACCAGGGTCTTGCTGGCCCGGGTCCGGACGGTGCTGCGCCGTCCCCACACCGCGCCGGCGCGCGCAGACGCCCTTCTCAAGATCTATGACCTGGTCATCGACCCGGGCCGCCACGAGGTTTTGGTCCAGGGGGAGCCCGTTGACCTGACGGCCACCGAGTTTCGCCTGCTCCATCTGCTGGCGCGCCGCCCGGGCTGGGTCCTCACCCGGGCTCATATTGTCGAGGGGGTTCACGGCGATGATTACCCGGTGACGGACCGGGCGGTGGATGTGAAAATCGTGGCGCTGCGCAAGAAACTGGGCCCCGCCGCCCAGTATGTCGAAACCGTCCGGGGAGTGGGCTATCGTTTCAAGGGATAACCTTGAGAGACTTTACCCGGGATTTCGGCCATTTAAGCCGCAGCCATTTCCCCCGGACAAGAACGTAACCCAAAAGCAGGGGGGCGATTAGCCCGCTGGCCCATCGACAGGGGGCACCAATCCTTTCTACTAAGTGGCCCGCCTCCTGACCCAAGAAATACCCCAACAAAATATAGGCCAGGGACCAGGCCAGAACCCCCAAATAAGCAAACCGGGCAAAGCCTGCCAGCGGGAACCTGGTAATCCCGGCGGCTATGGCGACCCAGTGCCTTAACCCAGGGAGAAAGTATCCCGGGCATAATCTCCAGCCGCCGCCACGCTGGAGCCACTCCTGCAGACTCTTAAACTTGTCAGGCCTGAGGCGGAAGAGGGCCCCGGACTCCCCGATTAACCTGGCGCCTGCCGCTCTTCCCACCCAATAATCCAAAGTTACGCCCAGGACGGCGCCCGAGACGGCCACGGCCATGGCAGGGAGGAGCCGCAATTCTCCCCGAAGCGCCAGATAGCCGGTAAACGTCAATAATAATTCATCGGGGATGGGAAGGCCGAAGGCCCCCGGCAGCAGTAATAGAAATATTGCCGGATAGCCATAATTGGTGACTAAATAAGTTACAAATTCCATAATTAATCAAAAAAGCTTAAGGCCGGTTTGGTTGTGTAGTAATTTAATGGCGTTTATGCTCCCATTAATCATTCTACATCATCATCGCCGCGCTAACCAGGCTCCGCTTTAAAATAAATTGTTAAACGATAGCCACTTTTTGTTAGGTTATTTTTAATGATTGGTTATTTTTAGGTTTGGAAAAATAAGGCGGGGACCAGTCATACCCGGGGAGTCGAGTTTTTCACCATAATTGCCGAGAAATGCCGGAGCCGCCCCTGCGTGTATCGGCAATCATGACTTTGCACTTAGCTAGGTGTGCCTCTTACTCCGCCGCCGACTCGTTCATCGTCCGCTGGATAATCGGGTAGACCTCCGGAGAGACCGAAGTGAACCGGATAGTAGCGGTAAGCGAGTTGTCGGCTCCTACCTTTACCTGGGTCACCTTTCCGTAGACCTTCCCTGGGACCGGCGTCCCGTCCCGCTCGAACAGGTGCAGGCGCACGTCCTCCCATTCCACCAGGTCTCCGGCTAACAACACCTGGACCCCGGTTTCGCTGAGATGGGTGAGCTGCACCTCATGGTTGCTGCCGATAACCACCTTTTCCTGGATACGCTGGAGGTGGATATTCATGGGCGAAGCCAACCGAACCAGGGCCTGGCTGCGGGTCTGGATCCGAATATTATAGGGGGCGCCGATGGCGCGCACCTCGTACAGGGTGGCTTTGCCCGGAATACCCTTCATTTCCGCTTGGAGAAGGTCCCCCACCTCCACCAGCTCCTTTACCCGCTCATAGGTGGTGGCGCTGATGAGCACCTGGCCCCCCAGGGCAAAGGATTCGATGCGGCTGGCGAAATTGACGTCGGAGCCCACCACGCTGTACTTGCTCCGGCGCTCCGAGCCGATGTTGCCCACCACCACCGTGCCGGTATTCACCGCGATGCCCATTTCGAGGTGGGGCAGGCCATCGGCCTGGTTAAGCCGGTTCAGGTCGCCCATGGCCTCCTGCATAGCCAGGGCGCAGGCCACCGCCCTTCGGGGATGATCCTCCAAAGGCTCCGGCGCCCCGAAAAAGGCCAGAATGCCGTCACCCAAAATCTCGTCAATGACCGCCCGGTAATCCACCAGGATCTCGATCATCTTCCCCAGATAGCGGTTGAGGAAGGGAATGACGTCCTCCGGCGCCATGTCCGAGGTGAGGGCGGTAAATCCCCTCAAGTCCGAGATGAGCAGGGAGACTTCCCGGGTTTCGCCGCCCATCTCCAGGGCCTCTTTGGACTCCAGCAGTATTTTTACCACTTCCGGGGTGACATAACGGCCGAAGGTGTCCCGGATGAAGTCCCGCTTCTCCATATAATCAATGAGTTCCCGGCCCATGCGGTTAAAGGAGCCGGCCAGGTCGGCGATCTCCCTGGCCCCGGTTTCAGGCACCTTGGCGGTGAAGTCGCCGCGGGCGATGTCCGCGGTCTTCCGGGCCAGATGCCGCAGGGGCCGGGTGATCCCCCGGGAGATGACGATGATCACCGCGGCCAGGATGATTAGACTCAGGACCGCGACGGCGGCGCTGCGGCGCATCAGACGGCCGGCGTCGGCGAATAATTCCGCCTCCGGGAAGACCACCCCCAGGGACCAGCCGGTGCCCGGTACGGGGGCATAGTAGAGCCAGGACCTCTTGCCGGTAAGGGATGCCGGGATGGGCACAAAACCCTCGCCGCCCCGGATCATCTCCCGCCCCACTTCCCGTATCCTGGGGTCTTTTTTGGCCTCCGCCAGGCCGAAAATGCTCTCCCGCATGATCAACCGATGCTCGGGATAAGTGACGAACATGCCGTTTTGGGAAATGAGAAAGGCGTAACCGGTTTTGTAGATCTTCACTGCGGAGACGATGTCTTTCAGCCACATGAGGGAGATATCAGCCGAAACCACCCCGGCTAGCCTCCGGCGTCCCTCCCTTTCCCGGTAGAAAGGCACGGAATAGGTGGATTCGATAGTGTTGCCGGCGCCGAAATAAGGCTCGATCCAGAGCGGTCGCCCCAACTCCCGGGGAATTTGATACCAATCCAGGTAAAAGTAGCGGTAAGATTCGCCTCCCAGCATCTTTACCTGGAGTTGATCATCACTGCGGAAAACGTACGGACAAAAATATAGAGATTTGGGGTTATGGCCGTAGGGTTCAAATCCGATGCCCAGGCCGAACAACTCCTTATTGTTGCTCACGACGGTCCGCAGCAAGGGCACCAGATTTTGCTCCTGCCGCGGCAGCTGTTCCAGGATGGCCGCCAGGTTCAAAGAGATCTTCTCCACTCCCCGCAGGATCACCTCAATGCGGAAAACGGTCTCGTGGCTCAGGTGCCGGGCGTTCTCGGAGGCTCGGCGGACGATGCCCTCCTTGGAGGCGTAATAACTATACATGGAGGCGGTAAGGAAGATGGCCGCCACACTGGCGAGGATAAAAAGGATGAGTTCGCTGGCCAGACTTCTATTTTTCATCGGTATTGGCGCAATCGCGATAAAACTGGGAAAAATTGGGAATAGCCTTAATGGTCCCGTCCATCTTCAGGGCTGCCGCCGTCCGGTAGTAGTCTTCCCGGTTCAGGCCCCCCACCGGCCTCCCCGGTCCGGGGGCCGGGATCATGGTCCGCAGGTGCTCCAGCATCCACTTCTGGTGGACCCGGTCGGTGGGCACGTGGGCGGCATCCACGTATTTCATGACGATGTCCAGGGCCTCTTCCGGGTGGGCAAAGGCATACTGCCAGCCGGCGATGCTGGCCTGGACAAAGGCCCGGCATACCTGGGGTTTATCCTTGAAGGTCTGCTCCAGGCAGTAGATGCCGTCTTCGGGAAAATCGAAGCCGTAGTCCGCCATGGAAAAAGTGGTCAATTCCTCCGGGTTCAGGCCGGCGTTGAGGAGCAAGTGGTATTCGTTGTACCACATGGCCGAAGCCACCTCCACGCCGCCCCGCAAAAAGAGATTCAGGGTAGTCCCCTGGGGAACGGTCTGCACCTTGAGATGGAACTTGCGGAGAAAGGCGTCTATCTGGCCTTTAAAGTCCTCGCCCCAGACGCCCACTCTCTTGCCGTTGATATCCCCGGGTTTGGTGATGCCGCTCGATTTCTTGGCCACCAGCATCAGGGCCGAATGCTGGGCCAACTGGCAGACGTTCACCAGTTTCAGGCCCCGGGCCCGGCAAACAATGCCGGCGGAGAGGAGCAGGGTGCCGAAATCGGCGCGGCCCTGTTTCAGCATCTCCGAGGGAGGCCATTCCGGCCCGCCCCGCAAGACCTCCACATCCAGACCCCGCTCCCGGTAAAACCCTTTTTCGTAGGCAATATAATATCCGGCGAATTGGGCCTGAGGCTGCCACTGGGGGATAAACCTGACCTGCTGCGCCCGGGGCTCCTGGGCTGCCGCGGCCTTCGGGAAATGGCCGCCTGGCAACAGCATGCCAAACCCAACAAGGGCCCCCAGGCCCACGCTGAGGAACAAAATGCGCAGCAAAGGGAAGGCCCGCCGGCAGGCGTAGCTCTGGCCGCAGCAAAATTTCCCGACCATCTGCGAAGGCCTCTGACGCAGGGGATTATTTAGCTGTTTCAAGGATAACACCGGTGGCTGACCCGCGCTCGCCTTTGGCCTGCTAAGCCAATATGGAGAGATTCGGCTTAAAATTTGGCCCAAAAGTGTCTGGTACCGCCATTTTTGAAAACCTGATCATTGAGCTGAAACCTTCTATATTCAGACTCTACCTCGACCTTTAGCCCATCTGAATATAATCGGCCAATTTGGCAGTTGCTTAAGGGTAGAGGCAACCCTAAGGAGCTTGTTTACCCTTTACCCTGGCGCGCCCTGAATTATCTTTTTCAAATCGGGTTTGGAAGTCTTGCCCATGGCATTCCTGGGCACCTCCTGAAGTATGATTACCTCTTGGGGAACCTTATACGTGGCCAGCCGCTCCTTGCCCCAGGCCCTGAGTGATTTGGTATCCAGGCTGGCGCCAACCCGCAACACCACCGCGGCTACGACCCGCTCCCCCCAGACTGGGTCCGGCACTCCCACCACTGCGACTTCGTTGATATCCGGGTGGCTCAGGAGAGTCGCCTCGATTTCCAGGGCGGAGACCTTGTAGCCGCCGGTCTTGATAATATCGACGCTGCTGCGCCCGAGAATCCGATAGATGCCGTTTTCCTCCACAGCCACGTCGCCGGTCAAAAACCAGCCATCCCGGAAGGCTTTCTGCGTTTCCTCCGGCTTTTTCCAATACTCCAGGAAGACCCCGGGGCCCCGGATTTCGATCTCTCCAGGGGTGCCGGCGGGCACCGGCTCACCCAGCTCCGTCAACCGCGCCTCCACACCCGGCAAGGGAGTTCCGACGCATCCGGGAAATCGCTTCCCATGGAGCGAGTTGGAAAGGCCCATCCCGATCTCGGTCATCCCGTACCTCTCCAGGAGGACGTGCCCGGAGATCTCCTGCCACCTCTCCAGGGTCGGCACCGGCAAGGCCGCGGAACCCGATACCATGAGCCTTATGAGCCGGCAACCCTCGGACATCCGTTTCTGCTCAATGGGGGCGGCCTTCTCCCAGGCTTCGATGAGCTTGACGTAAATTGTGGGTACGGCCATGAACAGGGTCAGACCGCCCTGGGCGATGCGATCCCAGACCTTCTGGGCATTGAATGCGGGAAAGATCTCGCATACCGCTCCCACCGAGAGAGCGCAGGCGATCACGTTCACAATCCCGTGGATATGATGCAACGGTAGGACTTCCAGGATCCGGTCATCCCGGGTCCATTCCCAGGCCTCGACCAGACTGGCAATCTGAGCGTCAATGTTCCCATGGCTGGTCACCACCCCCTTGGGCTTGCCCGTGGTGCCGCTGGTGTAAAGGATCAGCGCCCGCCGCCGGGGAGCCACCCCTGGCAGGGACCCCGGGGGATGGTCCAGCGTGTCTGTGCTCAGGCCGAATCGCAGCCGGCGCTCTTTGGCGATGGGCTCCACCCGGTCGGCTAAGTCCGGATGGACCACCACCGCCGCAGGCGTAACGTCTTCAATCACGTATTCCAATTCCGGCCGCGGATGGAAAAGAGATAGCGGCACCGCAATCCCGCCGGCGCGCCAGATCCCCCATTGCAGCGCCACGTACTGAAACCCCGGCGGCGCCAGAAAAGCCACCGGCTGCTCCTCTAAATCTGCGGCGCCATTTAAGAGCCAGGACGCCACCCTACCGGACGCCTCCAGGAGTTGCCGATAGGAAAAACTGCCTTCCGGGGCGACAATGGCCAGCCGCTCCGCATACTGCTGAGCTTTGTCAATGAGAAGGATCGACATGACATCTCCATCATTTTCAATCGGCGCCGTCTTCCGGGAGCGGCGCGCCGGGCCGCCGGTCCCCAAACGGCGCCACCAACTACTGAGGGGCTGCATACCCCCTATAACCTCAATAACCCAAATCCTCACCCACCAGTTTGACGTGAATCCGATCTTTCAACATATGGCCTTCGATAATTAACCACATGTTGCAGAGACGCTGGGGGCTTCGGCAATCCTGGCACACCCCGGTTTCTGCGCAGGGCGTCGCCATATGCAAACGCATGGCATTGATGGGGGCGGCGTAATGCTTCACCCGGGCCATGGCGGTATCCAGGTCGGGGGCCACCTTATTCATCCCTACCACCAGGATGACCTTCTTGGGCCCGAAGCACATGGCCGCCACCCGGTTGCCGGTGGCATCCAGGTTGACCAGTTGGCCGTCCAGGGTAAGAGCGTTGGAACTGGCGATCATAAAGTCGGCGGCCAGCCCCTGAAGCCGCCGGGCCATGGCCTCTTCCGGCGTCAGCCCCGGAACAAACGGATCAATCACCGTCACCCCGGGTCTTTGGGCCAGGGCCTCCCACAACCCCATTTCCACCAGGGACATGGAGCCGCAGCGGCTCACCGTGGCCCCCGCCGGAATCATCGCGATGATCTCTTCCCGGGCGAGAGCCGCGGTGGGGGCAAAGCTGGCCTCCAGCCGCCGCTTAGTCAGGCGCTTGATCAGGTGTTCAGCCAGCTTTTCCCGGTATTGGATCTGAGGTGCGTCCATGATCTTCCTTTCCTGCCGCAACTATGGCGGCTAAAGCGAAATCCCGGAATTCGCGCCAAACCCACCATCAATCCGGCTGGTCGATGGGCTTGGTTTCGGGAATCATATAAATGTCGGCGTGGGTCAGTGCCAAACAGCCCAAGGCGGCGATGAGGGCCACCGCCCCCATGACCACAAAGCCGCTGATAAACGTCCCGGTGACATCCACCAGGCGTCCGATAATGGGAGGGAATATCATGACCCCAATGGCCCCCCAGGTATTGACAAACCCCATGGCCACCCCGGGACAATCCGGACAGTTGTCCCGGGCGGCGTTGAAGATCCCGGCAAAGGGCAATCCTGCCATAATGCCGGTAAAGATAATGGCAATCAAGACCACGCCCATGCTGGACGACAACCCCATCCAGATGAATCCCAGCGCCAGCCCGGCACAAGAGGCCGCCAGCAGGTTTTTGGTCGTCATAACTTTGTGGCCCAGGATGACACCGCCCAGGGGCCGGGAGAAGATCCCCAGGAGCAAGGCGATGGAGCCGATCATGCCGGCAACCTTGGGAGCCAGGTGGATGCTCTTGATCAACAAGGTATTAACCCAGACGCCGCAGGCAATGATCTCGCCAAAGGTGGCCAGTTGCGCCAGGGAGAGCAGCCAGATATTGCGGCTGCCGAAAACGCTGGGCCAGTCGATTTTGGGAGTGGTCACCGCCCGGGGCGTATCCGGTGCCAGGAAATACCATAAGATTAACAGCACCCCCGCCATGCCGCCAGTGATCATGAAGATATTGTGCCAGCCCACCAGAGGCAGGAGTTGCGGGATGCCATAAATTACGAACCCGGACCCCAAGAGGATCGAGCCGCCGTAAACCCCCTGGGCATGCTGGATTTCCTTGCCGAGAAAAAAGGTGGTGACGTAACGCGCCCCGGCGATAAAGCAGATGCCGGTGCCGATGCCGATGATGAACTTTAATATCAGAATGGCATAAAAGGAATTGGATAACCCGATGATGACATTGCCGGCGGTGATGATCAGGAGCGCCACATTGACCAGTTTCTTGGCGCCGAATTTATCTGCCAGCGCCCCTCCCGGGATCTGCAAGGCTCCATGGGTCAGGAAAATAGCGGTAGTCAGAAACCCCGCCATGGCGAAGGTGATTTCCAGCTGCTTGACCAGCGTGGGGATCAAGGGGCCGTGGTTGGTGTAGTTGGCCGAAAAGATAAAACCCAGGAGGGTGACGAAGCCTAGCGCCTTCCACCTTTGCGCCCATAATTCTTCCATTTTTTCCTCTCCTCTCAGCGAAGAAAGCTACCCGTTGAAGTAATCTTTCCGGTGACCCGCCGGCTGCCGCCGCCAGGTCATCTGGCCCGCTGCCGGATGCTCTCTAACTCAGGCGCAGCTATGGTTCTATCACTAATTCCTGCTGCTGGTTATTGGCGAAGATAATATTGATCGAGGGTTTCCCCCGGGGCGCCCAGCCATGCGCACCGAGTTCCAACGGCACATCGTGTCCGGGATAGAGCTTGTCGGCCAGGCCGGCAAGTTTGCGGACAGAGGCCTGAAATTTCTCCGCATCCCACACCGGCAGCGCCACCTGTCCTTTAAGGTCCCAACGATTCTTCAGCGCATCGCCGCACAAGACGGACTTTCCGGTCTTAAGCGCCAGGCTTCCGGGAGTGTGTCCCGGCACGAGCAGGAGCTGTACGTCCGGTTCGAGTTGGCTATCGTTCGCAATCAGGTGGAGTCTGTTGCTCTCTGCCAAGGCCCGCGACTGGTGGCGCAGCGTGATCTGATCTACCTGAGTTGAGCAGGCATAGTCCATCTCTTTTTCATGAACGACAATTTCAGCGCCCGGGAACAGGTCCCAATTTGCCGCGTGATCGAAATGGAGGTGGCTGAGAACGACAGTATGAATGCCTTCCAGCGGGATCTGCCGCTGTGCGAGCGCCGCGGCCAGGGTCACTCGCTCGTTGTAGCCGGCAGTATCGAAAAGAATCTTTCTGCCCCCCTCAGTGACCACCAGATAAACCGCGCTCCAGCCAAGATAACCGCGACTGCTTCTACCTGGGAACCCGAAAAACAGAGTTTCGATGGTGGCCATGGATGCCCCGATATAAGCTTCTCTCCGCCAGGCGCTAGTCGCCAGGCGGAAAATCATACAATCTCGCCGGGTTCTCGACGAGGATACGGTGCCGGAGACACGGATCCGGCACCCACTCCGTCAGCAGATCGAGCAGGCCGGCATCCACCGGCATCTCGCCCACAAAAGACGGGTGCGGCCAGTCGCTGCCCCAAACCATTTGCTCCGGACCGGCCTCCACCAGGGCCTGGGCCATGGGGACGACGTCGTCGTAAGGAAATGGCTTGCTGGAGATGCGGTAGGCTCCTGACAACTTAACCCAGCATCTGCCCTCTCTCACCAGCGACAACAGGGCCGCAAACGCCGGATGCCTGACGGTCAGCGCCGCCGGCAGGTGGCCCATGTGGTCGATGACCGAGAGAACCGGCAACTGCCGGAAGCGCGGCGCCAAGTCCACCAGGTCGCGGCCAGCCACCAGCAATTGCAAGTGCCAGCCCCAAGGTGCAATCCGCCGCGCCATCTGCTCCAGCACATCCATCATCAGGCCTCCCTTGAAAAGCAGGTTGATCCTGACGCCGCGGAATCCCGCTTCGTGGAGCGCCTGTAATTCCTCGCTCGTTACCTGCGGGTGGACAACCGCAACCCCGCGCCATTTCCCACCTGATTGCCGGACTGCGTCATAGGTGCAGCGATTGTCGGTCCCATAGACGCTTGGCTGTATGATGACCGCCCGCTCAAATCCGAGAGCGCTCAACAGGCGCGCATAGGCGGGTATGCTGGCCTCCGGCGGCGTGTAACTGCGGCCGGGAACCATAGGATAGAGATCAGCGGGGCCGAAGATGTGCGCATGGGTATCGCATGAATGCGCAGGCGCCATCTCCTTCGGTGTACCCGGATCAGGATTTGGGCCAGGGATGATCACTTCGCTTCAGTATTAATCATAGACCCGCAGCTCTTTGCCTTTGGTTTCAGGCAGCAGCAGCACGGCTACAATCATGATGGCGTAGGCGGCAACCGCAAATACCGCAATCGCCTTTCCTAGGGTCAGGACTGCGCTGAGATAGCCGACCAGCATCGGGAACACTGCGCCAATCGCCCGTCCTAGGTTGTAGGAAAAACCCTGGCCGGAGCCTCGCAAATGGCTCGGGAACAATTCGGTAAAGAATGAACCCACCGGGCTGAACGAGCCTGAGACGAAGAACCCCAGCGGGAAACCCAGGAGCAGCATCACCGGTCCGTTGGCGAAGGGAAGAAAGGTATACGCCACGACGCTCAGGGCGCAACAGGCGGCGAACAAGACCAGGGCATTCTTGCGGCCGATACCGTCGGTCAAATAGGCGCTGGTCATATACCCGCAGAACGAACCGACGATGATGACAATCATGTACCAACCCGTGTTCAGGACTGACAAATGACGCACGGTCTTAAGATAAGTCGGCAGCCAGGTGGTGACTGCGTAGTAACCCCCTTGGACCCCCACGCCGAGAATCGAAGTCAGAACCGTCGTCTTCAGTACCGCCGGAGAAAAAATCTCCAGGAAATTCGGGGCATTTCCTGCAGCCGCCACCTTTTGCCGGGTCTTGGAGAAGACCTCGGGCTCGGGCACGTGACGCCTGATATAGAAGACCAGTAAGGCCGGCAGAATTCCGATCCAGAACATGGCGCGCCAGGCGTATTCTTTGGGAAGCCAGGTAAACAGCACGACCGAAAAGATTGCCGCGACGCCCCAGCCGATTGCCCAGCCTCCCTGCACGGTGCCGACCGCCTTGCCACGGTGTTTGGCGCGGATCGCTTCGCCCATCAGCACCGAGCCGACCGCCCATTCACCCCCGAATCCGAGACCTTGCAGCCCACGCGTGAAGAGCAGGCCCCAGAATGAGTTGGTAAAGCCGCTTAAGAAGGTGAACACCGCGAACCATAGGATGGTGAGCTGCAAAATTTTAGCGCGGCCGAAGCGGTCTGCCAACAACCCGGCCAGCCAGCCGCCGACCGCAGAGGTTAGCAGCGCCGCGGTAGCCAGCCACCCGGCGTCTCCGCTGCTGATGTGCCAGGCCGCAATCAGACTGGGAATCACGAAGCTGTAAACCATCACGTCCATCCCATCGAGCGCCCAACCGCCGAATGTAGCGACCAGAGTGCTTCGTTCGGTAGGACTCAACTCCGTGATCCATGCCAGCTTACCTTCTTGAACCGATTGTTCCATCATAATGGCCACCTCGTACCTCGCATAATGGGATGAAATGATAAGATTGCTTTCCCGGGGGCCGGCGCCGCAGGCCCTGCGCTCTATTTTTTTACCCCCTGCGTGAGCTGCATCAGCAAAAAATCTTCATGGTAGTCCTCCTTTGCTAGTTGCCTTGAATCGAGCCAGGCCGCCCTCCGGCCTAACGGTCATTCATCAGAGGGCCGCGGCCGGCCGTATCCTCCGCCACCGGGGGTTTCAATGCGGACCAGGTCCCCCGCCAGCAGGCGCACAGAGAACTTCCCCGGCATGACTTGAGTCTGCCCCTTTTTGATCAGGGTGTTCTTCCCGGGCTGGCCCGGAGCCCCCCCGGCGAGTCCGTAAGGGGCGTTGGTGCGCCGCTCGGAGAGCACGGTCACTTCGGCATCGGAGAGCAACCTGATTTCCCTGACCAGACCGTCGCCGCCATCGAAACGGCCTTTGCCCCCCGAGCCTTTCCGGATGGAATATTCAGTCACCTGCAAGGGGTAGGCGAATTCGAGAGCTTCGATGGGCGTGTTCAGGGTGCTGGTCATGTGGGAGTGCATGGCCGACTCGCCGTGGTTGCCTGCCGTGGCGCCGCAGCCGCCACCCAGGGTTTCGTAATAGGCAAATGGATTGCCGGTGCGCGGGTCGACGCCACCGATGGCCACGTTGTTCATCGTCCCCTGGCTGGCAGCGGGAATGATGTCCGGCAGCGCGGCCGAGAGCGCCCCCAGCAGGACGTCAACGATGCGCTGGGAGGTTTCGACATTACCGCCGGCGACTGCAGCCGGAAAGCGGGCGTCCACAATGGTCCCCGGCTTGGTGATGACCTCCAGGGGCCGCAGGATGCCAGCGTTGGTCGGTACATCCTCGCGGATCAGGGAACGAAAGACATAGAGAACCGCCGAGAGGGTAATGGCCCGCACCGCATTGACGCTCCCGGCCACCTGGGGGTCGCTCTCGCTGAAATCGAGCGTGGCCCGGTCCCCGGCCACTCGCATCTTCAGGCGGATGGCAATCTGTTTGGTGCCGATCCCGTCGTCGTCCAGCACATCGGTGAACTGGTAGCACCCGTCAGGGATGGACTCGATGGTGGCGCGCATGACCCGTTCGGCATAGTCCTTGAGACTCCCGGCGTAAAAATTGACCTGGTCCAGGCCATATTTTTTCAGAAGTTCCAGGGTCCGCTGGATACCGGTGAAATTGGCCATTATCTGGGCGGCGAAATCCCCCTCCCGTTCGATGGGGGTACGTACGTTGGTTTTCAGGAAATCGAGGATCTTTCGGTCCACGGCGCCGCGCTCGACTATTTTCAGGGGCGAAATGATGATCCCCTCCTGAAAGATCGAGGTCGAAAGGGGCATGGAACCCGAGGTCATGCCACCAACATCGGCGTGATGAGCCCGGTTGGCCACGTAGTAGACGGGCTCCGGGCCGCCGTAGAAGACCGGTGCGACGATGGTGATGTCGGGGAGGTGGGTCCCACCTTGAAAAGGATTGTTAAGCATCACCATATCCCCTTCCTCGAACTGGCAGCAGTCGATGGCGGCCCGGACGGAAAGGGGCATGGAGCCCAGATGGACTGGAATATGCGCCGCCTGGGCGATCATTTCGCCAGCGGCATCGAAAATGGCGCAGGAGCAATCCCGGCGCTCCTTGATGTTGGGCGAGAAGGCAGTCCGGTTCAGGGTGACTCCCATCTCCTCGGAAATCGAAGCGAACCGGTTCTTGAAAACCTGCATCAGGATGGGATTAACAGTCATGATGGCATCCATCAGGCGTCCAGGGTGAGAATGATGTTGCCCAAGGCATCGACCTCAGCCATGGCAAAAGATGGTACGACAATGGTCGAGGAGTATTCGACCACGATCGCGGGTCCTCTGAAGATGTTCCCGCAGCCCAGCCGGTCACGGGCAAGGACTTTCGCCATGAGGGGTTCCCGATCGAAATAGACCCGCTTTTCCCCCAGCAGGGCCTCGTCGGGAATTTCCCGTCCTGCCTGCGGCAGGCGGGAAAAATTCGGTTTCTCCTGGGCTCCCACCGCCCGCAGGCGCAGGTTGACGACTTCGACGGCCTTGTCCCGGTTGCAGTAGCCGTAGAGTCTTTCGTGCAGACGATGGAAGGTCTCTCGAAAATCGAGGTCCAGGGGCACGAGGACCTCGAAGGACTGGCCGCGGTAACGCATATCCAGATATTGTTCAAGTCGAATCCTGGCCGCAGGAACCCCCTCCGCCAGCAGTTCCTCCTTGCCCCTGTTTTCCAGCGGGGCGAACAGCGTTTCCAAAACAGCCGGGTCCACACCCTCTTCCGGCAGCATCACGGTCTGGGAATAGTCCTTGATGATATCCGACATCAGCATTCCGAAGGCCGACAAAATTCCGGCGTTGCGGGGAATCAGCACGCGGGGGATCTCCAGGCCGCGGGCCAGATAGGCGGCATGCATGCCGCCGGCGCCGCCGAAGGAAAAGAGGGTGAATTCCCTCGGATCGAATCCGCGCTCCACGGAAATAACCTTGATGGCCCTCTCCATGGTAGTATTGGCCACCGCCAGGACCCCTTCGGCAAGTTCCGTCGGCCTAAGCCCCAGCTTGTCCGCCATCTCCCGAAAATGGGATTCCAGTGCCGCGGTCTTCAGGCTCATGGCGCCGCCGAGAAAGTGGTCGGGAACCAGGCGGCCGAGAAACAGGTTGGCGTCGGTGACCGTAATCGCGGCGCCTTTCCCATAGCAGATCGGGCCAGGGTCGGCGCCGGCACTTTCCGGGCCGACCTTCAGAGCGCCGCCGGCATCGATGGCGGCGATGGAGCCGCCCCCGGCGCCGACGGTGTTAATGTCGATCATGGGAACCTTCACCGGGTAGCCGCCGAGGTTTGATTCCGTGGTGAGCGGCAGCTTGCCGTCGATCAGGGCGACGTCGGTCGAGGTGCCCCCCATGTCAAAGGTGATCAACCGGTCAAATCCCGCCATCTTGCCGATTTCGAAGGCGCCCACCGCGCCGCCCGCCGGCCCCGAGAGAATCGTGCGGACCGATTCGGTCATGACGGTTTCCGCGGAAATGCTGCCGCCGTTGGATTGCATGATGCGGAAACGCTGGCTACCCAGATGGTTTTTCAGAAAAGTGATGTAACTCCCCATCTTGGGAGAGACGTAGGCGTTGATAACCGTCGTCGAGGTGCGCTCATACTCGCGAAACTCTGCCAGGGTCTCGTGGGAAAGGGAAATGGGAATGCCCAGTTTCAGAATTTCCTGTCGAACCGTTCGTTCGTGTTCCGGGTTCTTGAAGGAGAAGAGCAGCGAAACGGCAATCGATTCCACCTGGGCGGCTTTCAGCGGCGTCAGCAGCTCCCGGACCTCATTGGGATCGAGTGCTTCGAGGATGTTGCCGGCCGCATCGACCCGGCACTTCAGCCCGAAACGGAGGGAGCGGGGAACCAGGGGGGGATTCTTGCGATAGGAAAAGTCGTAAAGAAACTGCCGGTTTTGGCGGGCGATTTCGATCACATCCTCAAATCCGGAGTTAGTGATCAGGGCCGTTTTGGCCCCCTTTTTTTCCAGGATCGAATTAGTCGCCACCGTAGAGCCGTGAACGAGTTCGAAATCGCGATCCCCGGCAATCCGGCGAATGCCGGCCAGGACTGCTTCGGCGGGATTGGCAGGGGTGGACAGGGTCTTGTATTCCCCCCACAGGCTGCCGTCCTTCCAGATGAAGTCGGTGAAGGTGCCGCCAGTGTCAACACCGATGATGAGCATGGTTTCCTCGGGAGGCTATTTATCCCGGAGCTTATAAATTTACCGATCAGGCTGCCTAGGTAGTCCGGGCCCGCGTCGGTTGGGAATCGGGCGTACCTGACCACCTCCGGGACATATTTGCACAAATTCGGGTTTTCCGAAAGATGAACTTTGAGATTAAGATAAATTTTGTCTTGGCATCGAAGACTTGTCATCCAATATTTCATTGACCATCACGGGTGGCAATCGCGGCAAATACTTGACCCCCTCGAGTACATCCGATCGAGGGGATTTCCAAGTCCCTCGGAAGTGGCGAAGTGGCTGCTGGCAGTGTCAAGGGTATTCAAGGAAGAGTGTATGAGTCGTTCCAGCCTTCTGACATACTTCTGGGGAATATCAATAGGTTAATAGGCAACATGGTAGTCCCAACGGGACTTTTTCATGTCAAAACTGGCATCTGCATGCCTAATAATTTCGAGGGCTTGGACAGAGAGCCCCTTGGCAAGTTGACATAAAAAGGCGAAAATTTTACCCTGTATTTTGGCAGTTTGATATCAAATTTGGGCGTTTGATTCAAGCAACAGTTCAATTGGAGGTCCTGGAGATTGCCACTCCAGGGCTTTTTCATTTTAACAGATTCCCATATTCGAATCATATGCGGAGATCTGAGGAAAACGGATAGTGGCAAGTGATCAGTTATTGTGGCTTTCCATCCAACAATAAAAAACAGGGCCATAGCTGACCCTGCTCTACCGGTTTTTTAAACTGAATCCGCCGGGCTACCCAAGGTTATTTAATTTGGGTCAAATATCCGGGGTGGGCACATCTTTCCACGCCGTGTCCTTGGCCACCGGCTTGATTTGGACGATTTTCCCGGTTTGGGTATCCAGGTCAATGAAGCCCACCGGGGTCCTGACGGTGCCGCTGGCTAGCAGGCTGCTCCCGGAGATATGCCCCGCCTGGCCGTGGTCCACCTCCACCAGGATAACCCGCCGGTAAGGACAAGTGTCGCAGGACATCTCAGGCAGGTCCAGTCCTGACGGGCAGTGACGCCGCCGGGCCACCGCCGGGTCGACCCCCATCATGGCCGCCATGTGCGCCATCGGCGAACTGCGGAGATGGGCGAAGGGGTGAAACACCCAATCAATGATCAAGGCCACGGTATGATGCTGCTTGAACAGATGGGAATGGCCGCCCGTGTCGGCAATCATCCCCTGCATCACATAGTCCACGGGCATAAGATAGCCAAGGTAATCCTTGTCACCCTTGAGGAAAGGGACTTCCCCGGTCTTAGACGCAGTGACAATGCCCCTGATAGTCTCAGCGGCCAAGGGGCTGTCCTCCGGGAGAATGGGCACTATCGTGAGGTTATTTACAGTGGTTAATGGTAGGGAGGCCAGGGTAATTTCCCTCAGGAGAATGCCGCTGCCCATCACCAGGATGACCATGAAGACCGGGATAACCGCGTGCCGCAGCGTGGGAGATGGGATTAACCGCTGGACCAGCGCGGCCAGGGGCCGCTCCAGAGCCCTGGGCAGGAACATCCCGGAGTTGTTCATGTATTCCCGGTAAGAATCTCCATATCGGTTCAACATCCGCCGTTCTTCGTCAAGGGCCAGGAAGTAGTAGAGAACGAACATCAGCGACAGGCTGGCCAGCACGATGAACCGGGGCCACAGGATGGCCATGCCGATGCCCCAGACCCCCAGCAAGAGGTACTGGGGATGCCGAACCATCTGGTACAGGCCCCTGGAGGCGATGCCCCATTTAAAGATCTTCCCCAAATAGACCTGCAGGGCACAGATGCTGAAGCCCAGAAACCCGATAACCAAGAAAAAAGAGCCGGCAATCCGCACGGTCTTGAGAAAGGCGGTGGGCGGCAAGATCATGTGGGGGAGGAAAAAAGCGATGGCCCAGCGGGTGGCGGCGTGCTGACCCAGGAAGTTGAAAAAGGGGCTAAAAACCGAGTAAAAGAAAAAGGCGAAGGGGCTGATCATGATCATCACTTCCAAGGCCATGATGAAAAAAACCATGATCCCGCCCAATGCAGCTATTCTCTTGACCAACGACCTTTGCGTCTTCATGATTATCCTCCTTCCGTTGTGTAATCCCCAGGGGGCAACCTTAGTGAGTTACTGATTGTTTGTCGAGACGGCCATCTTTCAGATAGTAAACATAGTCAAACCCCTCAATCATCCGCACATCGTGGGTCACCACGATTACCGCCGATTGGTTTTCCTTGGCAATCTTCTTTAATAATTCCATGACCTTCTTGCCGCGGATGGTGTCCAATGAAGCAGTAGGTTCGTCGGCCAGAATGAGCCGGGGGTTGTTGGCCAGGGCCCGGGCGATGGCCACCCGCTGCTGTTCGCCCCCGGAGAGGAGCGCGGGCGGGTAATCGGCCCGGTCGGCGATCTCCATGTATTCCAGGAGTTTCATGACCCGGCGGTTCGCCGGCTCCCCCTTGACGCCCACCAAATTGAGGGGAAAAAGCACATTTTGCCGGGCCGTGAGGAAGGGGATGAGGTTGTGGGACTGGAAGATGAAACCCATCTTCTCCCGGCGGAGACGCCTAATGTCCACTCCTCCGGACCAGCCGTTTTTTTGAAAGATCGTCTGGCCGTCAAAGACGATCTTGCCCGTCGTGGGTTCGAGGATCAGACTGGTGGAAAGCAGCATGGTGGTCTTGCCTGAGCCGCTGGGACCCAGCAAGGCCACCAGTTCGCCGGCGGATACCGAGAGGTTGATATCCTCCAGAGCCCGCACCTCCAGACGCCCGAAGCCGAAAATCTCACTCAGGCCTTCTATCTTGAGGACTTCCATCACTGTTCCCCCAGGGCCAGGGCGGGTTCGGTTTTCAAGGCCTGCAGGACCCCCAGGCAGCTAGCCAGAATGGCTCCCAGCAGGACGATCACGAAGGTGAAAAAGTCGTCACTGGCGTACAAGACGACGAGTCGGGGAAATACCTGGTAAGTGTTGTGGATGAGCACCAGGCCGAAGAGAAAGCTGGCGCTGGTCAAGAGGACGGATTCCTCCAATACCATGCGGATGATTACCCGGTTGGGCGCGCCTATCAGTTTCATGACGGCAATGGTGCGGATCTTCTCCAGGGTAAGGGTATAGATGACCAGGGAAATAATCACTATGGAGACGATGTAGAGGATAATCCGGAACATTACGGTCTGCGCCTTGGCTTTGGCCAACCGCCCCTTTAACATCAATTCTGTTTCCTGATCGGTGGTATAAACTGAAAGATAGAGCCATTTTTCAATCCGCCGGGCCACGGCGGCGGGATCGGCCCCCGGGGCCAGTTTGACGACGATGGCGTTGGCCAGATGCGTGTCGGGGAGCAGGCGGTCCAGGTACTTTTCGGCTTCCCCGGGCGAAAAAGCTCCCAGGGTGGTCAGGCTTTGTAATAACCGTTCCCTCTGGTTGCGGATTTCTTCGTTGTCCCGTTGAAACAGCACTTCCTGGGCATCGGGTAAAGAGAGATACACCAGGGGTTCCCCCTCCGGGTCGGTGCCTTCGGCAGTCAGGCCCACCACCGTGTAGGTATGCAGGCCCAGGTGGACCCGATCTCCCACCTTCAACCCCAGTTTCTTATACGCCACCATTTCGTAATGAGCCCGCCTGATTCCCCGGCCGGCCACAAATTTCTGCGGCCCTCCCAGCCCATCGAAAACATAATAGCCGACAATGGCGAAGCGCCGTTTTTTCCCCAGAATCTCCCTTTCCACGGGAGAAAAAATGATGGGGCTGGCCTTGGCCACCCCGGAAATGGCGGCGACGCTGTAATGAAAAAACTCCGGCACGATGGACTCCTCGTCGATAGGGCCGCCCCGATAGCGCTCCACCACCCAAAGATCGGGATTGGTGGTCTTGATGAAAGACAGCCCTTCAAACAGGAAGCCCCGATAGATACCGTTAAACGACAGGACTAAGGCGAACAGCAACCCCACGCCGATGGCGGTGGCCAGGCACCGCCCCTTGTGCTGCTTGATGTCCTGGATGGCCAGATCCATCACTTGCTCCCGGCTTCTGGAACGGTGACCCGGGGGTCCACCTTTTCTCCCGCCTCCAGGCCAACGGGATTGATGACCACCAGGTCTCCTTCCTTCAGCCCTTCCAGAACCGCAATCTTCTTGCCATCGTTCAGGCCGGTGGCAATTTTCTGAAACCGGGCGAGGCCCTTATCAGCCACCAGCACTCCTTTGTCGCCATTTCTGGTGATCACCGCCGATAACGGTACCGCCAAGGCTGTCTGGCGGCCCGTGTCAATATCTACCTCGGCCTCCTCCCCAATGACCAGGGGTTGGGGCAGTTCAGCAAACCTTACATCCACTTCCAGTTCCCGGGTGACGGTGTCGGCTTCTTTATTGAGGCGGACGACTCCACCCTGGAAAACCCGGCCGGAGCGGAGTTTAATCCCAGCCTTTTGCCCTTCCTGCAGCGGGGCGACCTGCGTCTCATCGATCCAGGCGGCCACCCAGATCGGGTCCAGGTTCACCATTTGAAAAATGGGGGTGCCGGGTGCTATCGTATCCCCGATTTCCGCCTTGCGCACCGTGATCAAGCCGTCCATGGGAGCCAGGATGCGGGTGTAGTCCTGCACCGCCTCGGCGGCCTGGGTTTCCGATTCCGCTTGTTTGACGGCTGCCTCCAGGGATGTCAGAGTAGCCCTGGTGGCGGCGACTTCGCTTTCGGCCACCCGCGACTGCGCCTTGGTGGTGTCAAAAGCCGCCTGGGAGATGTAGCCGGGCTTGAAGACCTCCAGATCCCGCTGGTAATTGCTTTGCGCCAAACCCAGGTCGGCCCGGGCCTTTAGCATATCGGCCTGGCCCCGGGCCAGGTCTCGCTGGGCGCGGTTCCTGGCCGCCCGGGAGGCCATTTCCCGGGCCCGCAATTCTTTAGCGTCCAGTTCTGCCAGAAGTTGGCCTTTCTGCACCCGGTCGCCTTGATCGGCATAGAGTTTTTCCAAAATCCCGGTGATCTTGGCGCTCACCGTTACCGGGACTTTGGACTGCACCGTGCCCGGCCCGTGGACCTGGCCCTGGACCTCCACTTTCTTGACCCGAACCACCGGTACCGGCGGACGATGCCAGATTAGACGGTGGGCCAAGAAAACTAAAATAATTACCCCTATGGCAATCCCTAAAGTTTTTTTACCCCCAGATAATTTCACTGCTTTTGCCCCCCGTTCTTGCTGGGTAGATTAGATTCCGGCGGCTCGGCGCCGACGATTTGCTTGATCCTGGCCCTGGCGATTGCGTAGGCCGCGGCGTATTTGATAAAGGCGAACCGGGAACCGGTCAGGTCCACCTGGGCCTGAAGGACATCCAGACCGATGGCCTTACCGACGCGGTACAGGGCCTGGGCGCTGGCATAGGCCTCTTCATTGGTGGCCACCGGTCTGCTTGCTGGTGGCCACCCCCTGGCGGGCGTTCTCCTGGTCCTTCCAGGCCGTGGTCAGGTCCACCTTGAGGCCGTCGAGCCGGTCCCGTTTCTTTTCCAGCAATTGCCGATATTGGGAGGAGGCCTTGGCCACCTGGGCCTTAGTCAGCCCCCCCTCAAAAAAAGGATATTCCATAAAGACCCCGGCGATCCATTCCGGCCTGGTGCCCCCCAGGTCGCGATGCTTCACGTCGCTGCCCGCCTGCAAGCTGACTTCCGGAAAGTAACTGCCCCGGGCTGCTTTAATTAAGGTCTCGCTCTGGGCGATATCCAGGTCCAGCTCTTTAATTTCAGGATTGGTTTTCAGCACTTCCTGCCACAAGGAGTTCACCTCAGCTGTCGCACCAAAGTCATGGGGGGGTTGGCCGCGGATATCCACCTGCACCTGTTCTGGCAGCCCCAGGGTGCGGGCCAGAATTTCCCTGGCCAGGCGCACCGCGTTTTGGGCCTCAACGCTTGCCTGCTCGGCCTCGGATACCTGGGACTGGGCTCGCACATAATCGAGGTTGGTGACCTTTCCGGCTCTATAAAAGGCTTCGGTCAATTTACCGAATCCCTGGCGTTGTTGCAGGGCCTCGTGCGCCACTTTAAGGTCCTCTTTGGCCTCCAGCAACTGGTTGAATGCCTGGGTCACCGCAAAGGCCAGTTCGTCTGCGGTCTTTTGGACTTCCTGCTTCTGCGCCTGCTCGCCGGTCTTGGCGGCCCGGGTATTGTAATAAGTCTTCAAGCCGTTAAATATGATCTGCTTGCCCAAAACACCCGTATAGCCTTCCCGCTTATATAAGTCCTTTCCGGTTAGGTTACCCCCCCGGTGGAAACCTGTTGGGCGGCTGCCGATCTAAGAAAGAAGACAATACCAGCCGGGGAAAAAACTCGGAGCGGGCCGCCTGATAATCCGCCGTCAGCTCCTGGATCTTCTCCCGGCTGGCAGCCATGACCGGGTTGTACTGCCGGGCCAGGGCCAGACAGTCATCCAGGCTCAAGTCCTGATAATTTTTCTCTGCAGCGGACGCCTGACCCGTCCATAACAGCAGGGTGCCGAGAATGACGAAAATAGCCTTCAAACCTTTCGATGATAACCACATTGTCAATATCCACCTTGAAAGTATGAGTCGGCATAGCCCCAAGTTTAGAAGATGAACAGGGAGAGACCGGCCACAGCCGGAACAATCCATAAGAGGTTCACCTCAAAAACGATGAGGAGGATGGTAGCCCCTGCGGTTAATAGCAAATCCGGAGCGCTAGTGAGCGCGGCTTGTCCCATCTGCCAGGTCACCAGGGCCAGCATGCCCACCAGGGCCGCCAGGATGCCTTGAATCACCGGGCGCATCCACCGGGCCTCTTTGAGCCGCTGGTAATACGGGGTCACGAAGATAATCAGCAAAATCGGCGGCAGGAATACGGCAATGGTGGCCACCCCTGCCCCCCAAAGCCCGTACACCCGGTAGCCCACGAACGTGGCCAGGATGATAATCGGGCCGGGGGTGATGAACCCCAGGAGGATGCCGTCCATAAACTGTTTGAGGCTGAGCCAGTGCCATGCATTCACCACATCCCATTGCAGAATCGGGATCATGGCGTAGCCGCCCCCGAAGCTCACGACGCCGATTTTGAGGAAGATCCGGGTCATTCGGCCCAGATCGGGTTGCAACCACCCTAAACCCCAGACCGCCAGGCCAACCCCGAACAAGGCCAGGGTAACCAGGGTCAAGGTCCGGCCCAGCTTTGGGTTCACCGTGGCAACCATAGGATTCCCGGGCCCCTGGACTGGTAAAAGCCAAAGCCCCAAGGCCATCCTGAGGAGGCCGGCTCCCAGGAAAACCAACAGAAAATTAATCCGGAGCCCAAAGGCTCCCAAGGCCAGGAGAGCGATGAGCGCATCGAGCCAATGTTTCCGGATCGCTTGACTCAAGCGCCACAAGGCTTGCAGCAGGAGCGCAATGACCACGCAGCTCATACCCCTGGAAACGGCCTGCACCCAGGAGATATCGGTATACCTGAAATAAAGAAACGAGAGCGCCAGCATCAGGATAAAACCCGGCAGGATGAACGACGCGGCCGCGGTGATGGCGCCGCTTACTCGCCGGAGCCGGTATCCTATATAAGTTCCCAGTTGCACCACCGTGGCTCCGGGCAGCAGCTGACACAAGGCCAGGCCATCCAAGAATTCCTCCTGGCGCAGCCAGCGCTGCTTATCCACGGACATCCGGCGCAGGGGCTCCACCATGGCCAGGCCGCCGAAGGCGGTAAGCCCCAGGTGCAGAAAAGCGCGGGATAGATGGGCGATTGATGGTTCGTTTAAATTTTTCATGGTTCCAGTTATGAACTATGGTTGAGCCGTCAGGTTCAGGTCTGATCGCCTCAGCCCCTTTTCTGGGAGTAATGATAGGCTGTAAGCGGAAAAAGAAGTATGATCTGAATCATAGGAAGGTAAATTATTTTCCAGGGAGAAAAATAATTTTGACGGCGGCAGGAATGCTTCAAGCGGTCTTCGCGGATCTTTCCCCGGAGCAGCGAGGGAAGCTGGAAGACTTGGCCCAGGAGGTTTTCCTGAAAAAAGGAGAGCAGCTTTTCGGCCCCGGGGATCGATCCCGCGGGTTTTATGTGGTACTCGAGGGCGTCATCCGGGTCTACGGCATGTCTTCCCAGGGCAAAGAGATCACCCAGGAGATCGCCGGTGAACTGGGCGCCTTTGCCCTGGCCAGCCCATTTTCTGGGACCTATCAGTGCTTCGCCGAGGCCCTGAAAGATAGCCGGCTCTATCTCATCAAGAAGAAGGAATTTTTAGACCTGGTAACCGGCGACCCCGGCTTCGCGGTCGAATGGATGCGCCTGTTGTCCCACATGCTTATTCATCTCCGCCGGCGTCTGGTCGACCTGACCCTCAAGGACCCCAAGGCGAGAATCGCCGGCTACCTCGTGCTCCTGGCCGAAATGCAAAATTCCCGGTCCATTGTTCTCCCTGTGCCGCGAAAAGAATTGGCCATTTTCTTGGGAATGACCCATGAGACGTTCTACCGCACCGCCAGGGAATTAACCAATGATGGCCTGGTTCGGTTCACCGGGCAATCGGTTGACATCCTGGACCAGGAGCGGCTAGCGGAAATCACGGAGTGAAGGCGGCGACGCTATTATAAGAGCTGTGCGGCTATCTGCTTGATTGGAACATTATCACTACGCCCAAAACTTCCCATATCCATTTCCTATCCGCAATTTTCCTCACTCCACCGATAAGTCCATTTCGTGGCAAGATAGCCGCGATTGAAGGGATGGTCGGTTTAAGTCTCATAAGCGGTTTGAGTATAAGATTTGTCTCAGGTTGACATGACGGATTGATTAACAAGAAACCGGTGTTCCCCGCCCTTATTCTTCCTCCAATTTAAGGCCATCTCTTTGATATTGGACGTCGCGCAAATCGAGGGCCCTGACCTCCTCCGTTTCGCTCCAAAGCTCAATCTCCAGACAATTAGCCACCCAGGCGCTCCTCGTCATAAGTCCTAGCCAAAGAGCCACCACCGGGTCCGCAGCATCCGAGGCTGGAAATCACCTTCCCGGCCTCAATAGTGCCTCCCCGGCCATCGCTCTCCTCGCCCGGTTCATAACCACTAGGGCCCTTTAAGACCTGTCGGATTTTCCGAATTTATTTTTTCAGAATAATCAATAGCTTATCTGTTAGCCCTCCGGGGGCTGTAGGATTTTCAGACAAAGGGGGCGCCCAGGAGGCTCAGTAACATTTATATTATATAAGTAAATCCATAAGTTATCTAAATGGCATGGGTCTTGCCTTATTAGGGAAGGAAGTGACAGCCACCTGTGAACTTGCAAAGGGAAGATTGTGAAGAAAAATAGTGTCAGCCCTGATTTGTACCGTGACGTCCAGAGGCTCGGGGCCAGGGACATGGAAGCCTGCATGCAATGCGGCAACTGTGCCTCCGCATGTCCCTTGTCGACAGGGGAAAACACCTTTCCACGAAAGATTTATCGTTATCTCCAACTCGGCCTGAGAGACAAGCTCTTGGGATCCCCCGAACCCTGGCTCTGTTATTACTGCGGCGAGTGTAATACCGACTGTCCCCGAGGCGCCGAACCCGCCGAGACCATGATGGCGGCCCGGCGCTGGTTGACGACCCAGTATGACTGGACCGGACTTGCCCGGAGATTTTATACGTCGCCGAAAACGGAGGTTGGCGTTTTTCTTGGCATTGCGCTATTTGTTGTCACCCTTTTTCTGATCTTTCACGGGCCGGTCGTTACCAGCCGCGTGGAGCTCACCACCTTCGCTCCGGTTCACTGGGTCCACCTCGGTGACCAGATCATGATGGGTTTTATCTTCTTGATGCTTTTCTCCAATGCGGCCCACATGTATTCCGGGATCATGCAGGGCACGAAGATACCGCTCCGCCTCTATATAACCCAGGCGCCGGTGTTCTTCCTCAACTACTTCACCCAGAAACGGTGGCGGAAATGTGGAACCGGCCCAGGCAGCGCCTGGTGGAGACATCTCTTCCTGTTCTCCGGCTGGGTGGCGATGGAGATCCTGGTTATGGGGTACCTCGCGGCCTTCCAGACCGATATTGTCCATCCCTTTTGGTATCCCACCCAGCTGTTGGGCTACTACGCCACCATCGCCCTGATGGTTGGCTCCACGAGCATGCTGTACAGCCGCTGGTTCAAGAAGGAGGCGAAGCTCCACAGGTATTCGGATTTCACCGACGTCTTCTTCCTGGAGTTGATCATCGCCATTGCCGTCACCGGCATCCTGGTCCATATTTTCAGGCTGGCCGGACTGCCGATGATAACTTACACGACCTATGTGACCCACGTGGCCATCTGTGTAGGCATGCTCTGCCTCATGATCCCCTTTGGCAAACTCTCGCATCTTATGTATAGGCCTTTAGCCATCTTCCTGACGACCCTGAAAGAAAAGGCCTTGCGTGAATCCCAGGCTAACCTGGTGACGATCCGGCAAGATGTCGGCGAGACCTTCCAGAGCTGCATGCAGTGCGGTGCCTGCACCGGGGTTTGCCCCACGAGCGAGGTTACCAGCTACAGTCCCAGGAAGATCCTCCGCGATATCTCTCTTGACAAGTCCACAAACGTATCCGTCGATGAGGCCTCTTGGGCTTGCACCACCTGTAACAGCTGTGTCGAAACCTGCCCCCGCGGCGTCAGCTTTCTTGACCTGATAAGGTCCATCCGGCGCCATGTCGCCGCTGCCGGATTCCTGCCGAAATCTTTAGCTGCAGTGGTGCAGAGTCTGAAGAAAGACGGCAACCCCTGGAACGGAAAAAGGGAAAATCGCCTGGATTGGGCCCAGGGCGCCAACCTGCCAGCTTATACCAGAGAACATGAGTATTGCCTGTTCACCTGCTGTACCACGGCCTATGATACCAGCGCCGGCCAAGGCAGCCAAAAGGCAGGGCTGGCGCTAGTGCGCCTGCTCGAATATGCCGGGGTCTCCTATGGATCCTTTGGAGCCGAGGAGAGTTGTTGCGGCGACGTGGCCGCCAATATTGGAGCCGCGGATGTTCTTGGCGATCTCACCAGGAAGAATACCGGGATGTTTCTGGAGGCAGGTGTTTCCAAGATCCTGGCCTCCTCCCCTCACTGTCTGAATTCATTCAAGAAAAATTATGAAGGGCTGAAGGGGTTAGCCATTACTCACTCCACCGAGCTTCTGGATGAACTCATTCAAAAGGGCTCCCTCAAACCCGTCAACAGCCTTGATCTCAAAGTGACCTACCATGATCCCTGCTATCTCGGCAGACATTCTTCCATATATGATGCCCCCCGGAGAATCCTTGAATCCATACCGGGCGTTACCCTGGTGGAAATGCAGAATAGCCGGGAGCGGAGCCTCTGTTGTGGGGGCGGCGGCGGCGGGCCCTGGAAGGACGGTAACGGAAAAGGAAGTCTGGGAGAGATTCGGGTCCAAGAGGCCCTCGGCACCGGCGCCGGGGTGATCGCCACGGCCTGCCCTTACTGTATTCGCACGCTCAATGAGTCCATCGCCAAAATGGGTGTCGGAAACCAGATAAAAGTCCAGGACCTGACGGAACTGCTGCTGCAGTCGGTTGCTTTGCCGGATGCGCCTGCCATAACCGGAAAAATCAATATGAGGCTTTCTCAGGGGGAAGCTCATGTCTGAGCGAATCGGGTTTTTCATCTGCCATTGCGGAATCAACATTGCCTCTCGTGTCCGAGTGAAGGAGGTGGTGGCCTATGCGGCCACCTTTCCGGCTGTCCTGGTTTCCCAAGATTATCTGTTTATGTGCTCGGATCCGGGACAGGATCTCATCGAAAAGGAAATCAAGAATCGAGACCTCACTCATGTGGTGGTGGCCTCCTGCTCGCCTCGCATGCACGAAAAGACCTTTCGGGCCGCTTGCCAGAGGGCGGGGTTGAATCCCTACCGGGCTTTTCATATGGTCTGTGTCCGGGAACACGGCTCCTGGGTGACGGAAAGCGAGGATGAGGCTACGGCCAAGGCGATCGTTCTCGTCAGGGCCGGTCTGATGCGGGTCACGAATCAAAGTGCGCTCCTCCCGAGCAAATTCTCGGTCAATCCGAACACCCTGGTGGTCGGGGGCGGTATCGCCGGCATGCAGGCGTCCCTGGATATCGCCAGCTCCGGCAATCAGGTCTACCTGGTGGAACGGCAGCCAACAGTTGGGGGTCACATGCTCCAGTATGACAAGACCTTCCCGACCTTGGACTGTGCGGCCTGTATCGGTACGCCGAAAATGGTGGCCGTCGGCCAGGACAAGAACATCCATCTGCTGACCAATACCGAGGTAGAGAGTGTCAGCGGTTTTGTCGGCAACTTTAAAGTCAATGTCAATAAGCGCTCCCGCTATGTGGGGACGAACTGTACCGGTTGCGGAGATTGTGCCAAGGTCTGCCCGGTCGAGGCCCCGAACGAATGGGATGTGGGCATGAAGAGGCGCAAGGCCATCTATATCTCCTTTCCCCAGGCTGTGCCGGTTCGCTATGCGATTGACAAAAAGGATCGGGGCCCCTGCGTACAGAGCTGTCCCGCCGGTATCAATATTCAAGCATTTGTGGCCCTGATTAAGGTAGGCAAGTATCAGGAATCACTCCAATTAATCATGGAAAACATGCCGCTGCCCGGCACGCTCGGCCGTATCTGTCCAGCCCCCTGCGAGACCCAGTGCCGCAGGCAGGAGGTCGATGCTCCGCTGGCGATCTGCCAGTTGAAGCGGTTCGCGGCGGACCAGGTAGATTGGGCCACGTTGCCGCTGCCGGCAATCGAAAAGAAGCCTGAAACCGAGAAGGTGGCCATCATCGGTGCGGGTCCGGCAGGGCTTGCCGCCGCCTATTTCCTGGCTAAAAAAGGGTATCATCCGACCATTTTCGAAAAGGCGCCCTTTGCCGGAGGCATGCTCCGTTCCGGTATCCCGGACTACCGCTTGCCGCCCGCGATCCTGGAACAGGAGATCGGCTATATCAAGAGGCTGGGCGTGGACATCCAGCTGAATGTATCTATCGGCAAGGAGCGTCCGGTTGCCGGTCTCTTCGACGAAGGATTTAAGGCCGTTTATCTGGCAGTCGGCGCCCAGAACAGCATGAAGCTGAAGATCGAGAACGAGGATGCCGAAGGCGTCTTGCACGGCGTCGATTATCTCGGATCTCTCAATTACCGGAAACCGGTCAAGACCGGCAAGAAGGTCGTGGTAGTCGGCGGTGGCGACGTGGCCATCGATTCGGCCCGTGAGGCCCTGAGGCAGAGCGCCTCCGAGGTGAAGATACTGTACCGGCGGAGCAGATCGGAGATGCCGGCCGCCAAGCATGAGATCCAGGCTGCGGAGGAAGAAGGCATCAAGTTCGAACTGCTCGTGGCTCCCACTGCGGTATTGACCGAAAACGGCAAGGTTTCCGGGCTGCGTTGCATCAAGATGGAGCTGGGGGAGCCGGATGTATCCGGCAGAAGGAGACCGGTACCGGTTGCGGGTTCGGAATTTGAGGTCGAATGTGACATGGTTATCCCGGCCATCGGTCAGCAGGTCAACAGCAGTTTCCTTAAAGGCACGGAAGGGGTCGAATTAACCCGGTGGGGGACGGTGGTGGCCGATCCGGTGACCTATCAGACCACCTTCCCGGGCATCTTTGCCGGCGGGGACCTGTTTACCGGTCCGTCCATCGCCGTCGAGGCGGTGGCCGCGGGACAGCAGGCAGCCATCTCCATAGAAAAGTATCTGCTGGGCGAGGAGCTTGGGGAAAACAGGCCTGCCAAACCGGCCGGGAGCGACTGGAAGCCGATTCCCAAAAAGGTCGAGTCCCGGCCCCGCGCCCAGATGCCCCTCCTTCCGGTTGCCGAGCGCCTTGACAACTACAGGGAAATAGAGCTGGGATTCGCTGAGGAGCAGGCCAGGGCAGAGGCGGCCCGCTGCGTCGATTGCGGCGGCTGCTGCGAGTGCAAGCTCTGTATCGATGAGTGCAAGGCCGGCGCCATTGACCACGGGATGACCGATGAGAAAGAGAGCATCGACGTCGGCTCCATCATCATTGCCACCGGTTTCGATCCGATGAATCCGGTCAAGATGACCCAGTACGGCTACGGCAAGTACCGGAACGTCTTTACCAATATCGAATTCGAGCGTCTTTCCAACGCCACCGGGCCGACATCCGGCAAACTCTTGAAACGTGACCTGAAAGATCCGCTGAAGTTCACCGAGGCGCCGAAGAGCGTGGCGATTCTCCATTGCATAGGCAGCCGCGACCAAAACTACCATGAATACTGCTCCCGCACCTGCTGCATGTATGCCCTTAAGTATGCGCATCTGCTGAAGGATAAATGCGGGCACGATACCGAGATCTATAACTTCTATATCGATATGCGCTGCTTCGGCAAGGGATACGAGGAATTCTACAAGAGGGTCCAGGCCGAAGGAGTCAAGATGATCCGAGGCAAGGCCGGTTCCATCACCGAGGATGAGAACGGCATCCTGACCGTTAAGGGAGAAGATACGCTTTCCAACCGCCTGATCGAGATCCAGGTGGACATGGTTATCCTCTGCACCGCTATGGAAGCCAGGCCGGATGCCCCCGATGTCATGCGGAAGTTCGGGATAGGGATCGGTTCGGACGGATTCTTCCAGGAGGAGCATCCAAAACTGGCGCCGGTATCCACCCCCACGAGCGGAGTCTTCCTGGCCGGGACTTGTCAGGGACCGAAGGATATCCCGGACACGGTGGCCCAGGCGAAGGGAGCCGCAGCGGAATGCCTGGCGTTGAGCTCCGCGGGGCAGGTTGAGATACCTCCCATGATATCGAGCATCGACCCGGACATCTGCGTCGGCTGCCAACTCTGCATCGGGCTCTGCGCTTATTCGGCCATCGAATTCAATGCGTATGCCGGAGTCAGCGAGGTCAACAGCGCTATCTGTAAAGGATGTGGAAGCTGCTCCGGCATTTGTCCAAGCGGCGCCGCCAAGGTGAGACACTTTACCGATAGACAGATTTTTGCCGAAATAGACGGGCTTTTACTTCACCAAGGAGCTTAGGCGATGAGCGAGTTTGAACCCCAAATAGTGGCGTTTTTTTGTAACTGGTGCACCTTCACCGCCGCCGATCTTGCCGGTACTTCACGTCTTTCCTACCCGCCCAACCTCAAGATCATCAGGGTTATGTGCACCGGCATGGTTGATCAGAAATACGTCCTCAAGGCCTTCCTGAACGGCGCGGATGGTGTCTTGATCGGTGGCTGTTGGCCGGGGGATTGCCATTACATCAATGGCAACCTGAAGGCGCGGCGCCGGGTGGCCAACCTCACCGAGGTTTTGAAACAGTATGGGATCGGTGACGACCGTTTCTGGCTCCGGTGGATCGCCGCCAGTGAGGGAACCATGCTGAGGGAAGTGGCCATTGATATGACTGCAAAATTGAAACAGCTCGGGCCGAGCCCCCTTCGGAACATGGGTCAAATGGCAGTTTGAAGACACGGAGAAGACCGAAATGGCTACATTCGCAAAATTGTCTTTTCAGAAAGATGAATTGAATAAGAAAGCGTCCGCATTTTTCAAGGGCCTGCTTGAAAATGGCGCGGTCGATGCTGTCCTGGTGCCGATGGCTCAGGCCAAGAACGGGGTCCGGCTTACACTCGTTACCTCTGCTGAGCATACCGCCCAGGTGGATCCTTTTGCCCCCATCGCGGCCGTAAGCGGCGCCAAAATTGCCTCAGCGCTTACCTCGCGGCCGTCCGGCCGCAAGATTGCCATGGTCCTGCGCCCCTGTGAGATTCGGGCCGTGGTTGAGCTCGCCAAATTGAAGCAGGTAAACCTCGATGACGTCCTGTTGATCGGTATGGACTGTTTCGGCCGTTATGAAAATACCGATTTCGTTAAATTCCAGGAGCTGGGAGGGACATCCGAGTCTTTCCTGGAGAACGCCCAGGCCGGCAAGACCTCCATGCCGGATTTCGATATCGTCGGCGCCTGCAAGATCTGTGAATTTCCCACGGCTGACAATGTCGATATGAGATTGTGCGCCCTGGGCGCGGGAAACGGCAATGTCTTCATCGAGGCCGTAACCGAAAAAGGTGGGCAAGCCTTGGAAAAATCAGGCTTGAAGCCGGGTGCAGCCCCTGCCGGCAGGGACGAGGCGGTGAAGAAGCTGGTTGCGGTGCGTACCGAGGCCAGGGATAAGAGATTTGCTGAATTTCGGGCTGAGGTCAGCACCTTTGAGGCGTTGGCAGACAAACTGGCTCCCTGTGTCAACTGCTACAATTGCCGGGTTGCCTGCCCGGTCTGCTATTGCAAGGAATGTGTTTTTGTCACGGACACCTTCCGGCACACCGGCGAGCAGTTCATGATGTGGGCAGATCAAAGCGGTGCTCTGAAGATGCCGAACGACACCTTGTTTTATCATCTGACCCGTATGAACCATATGAGCCTTTACTGTGTCGGTTGCGGTCAGTGTACGAGCGCCTGCCCCAATAATATTGATCTGATGCCTTTGTTCAGAACGTGTGCCGATAAGACTCAGGCCCGATTCGACTATCAGGCGGGACGAGCGCTCGCTGAAGAACAGCCGTTGGCTGGATTCAAATCGGATGAACTGTTTGAAGTGACTGGTCAAGCCAAATAGGAGCGGAATGATGGCTGAAAAGAAGCCTACAGGCTCAGTCCTGGTGGCTGGCGCCGGCATCTCCGGGATCAAGGCGGCCATAGAGCTGGCTGAATCAGGCTATCAAGTTGTCCTGACCGACGATTCCCCCCAGATGGGTGGCATCCTGGCCAAACTCGATTACCAATTCCCCACGGACCATTGTGGCATGTGCAGAATGTTGCCCCTGGTGGGCCGCGAGTATGCCTCGCAGTTCTGTATGCGAAAAAGCCTGTTTCATGAAAATATCGAGATCCTGCCGTTTACGGAGATCACCTCGGTTACAGGCGACGGGGGGAATTACCAGGTCGGCCTCCTGAAAAAGGCCCGCTTCATCGACCCGGCCATCTGCAACGAGATGGGAGCATGCCTGGACGTCTGTCCCGTCGAGGTCGAGGATGAGTTCAACCAGGGGCTGACAAGGCGGAAGGCAATCTACCAGGCGGTCCCTCATAATACCCCCAAGATGCTGCTCATCGACAAACAGGCCTGCACCCGTTGCGGTGAGTGCCTCAAGGTATGTAAGGCCGGAGCGATCAATCTGGAGGCCCAGGACGAATTAGAGAGCAGGGAGGTCCACTCCATAATCCTGGCTTCCGGGGTGAAGCTCTATAATACGCAGGAGTTCGAGGATGCCAAGTCATATGCGGTATCGCCGGATGTCGTGACCTCCCTTGCCTTTGAGCGGATGCTGAGCGGTACCGGGACCTATCAGGGTGACGTGATCAGACGGCCGTCCGATGGCAAGCCTGCGAAAAACATTGCCTGGATCCAGTGCATGGGATCTCGAAACAGACGTCAGAATAGAGACTACTGTTCCTCCATATGTTGCATGTTCGCTCTGAAAGAGGCCGTCCTGGCCAAGGAAAAAGGCGGGCCGGGGGTTGACTCCACCATTTTTTATATGGACCTGCGGACCTTTGGCAAAGGATTTCAACAGTATAGAGATAAGGCCGTCGACGAGCATGGGGTGAAGCTTATCCGCTGCAGGGTACAGGGGGTTATGGTCACGCCTGACGGCAGTCTCAGCATTCGTTATCTCGATCCCGAAACCAACGAGTTCTTTGTGAAGGATTTCGATCTGGTAGTGATGTCCACAGGCCAGGTACCCTTTGAGACCCATAAGAAATGGGCCGACCTGATGAATGCACCTCTGGATGGGCGCGGTCTTCTGGCTACTGAACAGTCCAGTAAGGTCAGGGTTGCCGGTAAACCCGGCCTGTTTCTCTGCGGCTCCCTGATGGGGCTCACGGATGTCAGTGAGGCCATGACCAGCGGTATTGCCGCCGCGGGCGAGGCCACCAAATTTCTGACCACCTTGGGCGTGGACAGGTTGCAGGAGGAGGAAATTGCCGAGCCGGACGCCCATGGGCGGGAGTTGCCTCTGGTCGCGGTTACCCTCTGTAAATGCGGTGAAAAGGCCGGTGCGAGAGGACTCGATTATGAGCTTCTCAGTGCTGAATTGAAACGTTACCCCGGAGTGGGTGCCGTCCAGGTCATCGATTCCCTCTGCAAGGCGGATGGAGAAACGGCTCTCCAAGACACCCTCGGCAAGACCAACTGCAACCGGTTGCTGATTGGGGCTTGTCTGCCTTTCATGTACAGGCGGAAGCTAAAAAATACTGCCAGGAAGGCAGGATTCAACTCCTCCCTGGTGGAGATCTTTGATCTGTTCGGAGTTGCCAGGAGAGGCATGGCCGAGCCCTCCACCGGGGACTGGACACTACGGACCGCCAGGGAAGTCAAGTCGGATATCGAAAAGCTCAAGTTTAAGACCGACCTTATGGTGCGCACCTTGCCGATCAACCAGACCGCCCTGGTGATCGGGGGTGGCCTCGGTGGGATGCACGCGGCCCTTTCACTTGCGGATCGGGGGGTGCCGGTTCATCTTGTCGAAAAGGAAGCGCACCTGGGTGGCTATCTTGGTACTCAGGTGGAGCATACGGTTGATGGACTGGCTCCTGTGGCGCTGGCTACGGATATGAAGCTAAAGGTCTTCGAAAGTAAAAACATAACGGTCCATCTCTATTGTGAGGTTGAAAAAACCGTCGGCACCCTCGGCTGCTTCGAGTCCAAACTTGCCTTTAAGGATAGTGGAGAAAACACGTATCTGCATCACGGTGCAGTGATCATGGCCACGGGCGGGCATGAGGGAGCCACAACCGAATATGGTTACGGGACCTCGGACGCGGTGCTGACCCAGGGGGAATTGAGGAAAGGCCTGGCCAGCGGTGATATCGATATAAGTGAAGTCGAGAATGTTGTGATGATCCAGTGTGTGGGTTCACGGCAGCAGGAGGGCCGCCGCTATTGCAGTCGTATCTGCTGCATGGGCGCCATCGGCAATGCCTTGAAGATCAAGGAGAAAAATCCCGAGGCCCGGGTCTTTATTCTTTACCGCGATATCATGACCTATGGCTTTTACGAACAGTACTATACGCAGGCGAGGTCATCCGGGATTATTTTTATGAATTACAGCCTGGATAATAAGCCTCAGGTGGAGATGGTCGAGGGCAAATCGGTCGTCAAATTGACGGATCCTGTCCTGCAAGAAGAGATGGAGCTGCCGGCGGATCTGGTGGTGCTTTCCACCGGCGTGGATCCGGAAGAGTCAAACCAGAGACTTGCCGAGGCCTTCAGTGTTTCCTTGACCGAGGACGGGTTCTTAGCCGAAGCGGACTCAAAATGGCGTCCCATCGAATTCCAGAAGGTCGGACTTTATCTGGCCGGCACGGCCCATTCTCCGATGCCTCTGAAGGGTGTGCTCCTGCAGGCCGAAGCCGCGGCCCAGAAGGCCTATACATATCTGTCCGGACGGGAGGTGCATACGGCCGCGGTCACCTCCGTGGTGAAAGACGCCCTGTGCGTGCGCTGCCAGAGATGCGTGAACATCTGTCCGTATGGAGCGAGGTCGTATAACGAGGCGGATAAATGCATCGATGTCGACGCGGCCGCCTGTCAGGCATGCGGCCTCTGTGCCGCCGAGTGCCAGAACAATGCGGCTGAGGTCAGAGGCTGGAGTGACAAACAGTTGCTGGCGGCCATCGATGCCAAACTCATGGACAGTCAACTCTTAACAAGCTTGAGGTAGGAGGGAACGATCATGGTTTTGGCAGAAGAATCAACCAAGAATCTCTGGTTAGATATCTATAACACGGGTAGTCTCCATTTCTGTTTCAACTGCAGCACCTGCGTATCCGGATGTCCCGCCTCCTATGGCGATCCGCCGCTTTTGGTCAGAAATCTGGCCCGGAAGGTGATCCTGGGACTGGAGGAGGAACTCCTTGAAGACGATACTCCCTGGGCCTGTGTCTCTTGTTCCAGATGTGAGGAGATGTGCCCGATGGATGTCAAGCCGTTCGAGATGATTCTCTCCATCCGGCAATGGCAGTGCCGAAACGATGAGACCCTGATACCGTCGGCCATCGTCGAGATCTACAAGCGGGGCTTCACCCAGGCTGTCGGTGTGAATACGGAGTTACGCGAGTCGTTGGGGTTGCCTCAATTGAATACGATAACCAACAATCCGGAACAACTGGAAATGTTTCGGGAAATGCTCATGAAGACCCAGATAGTCAGCGACAATGACTATATGTTCAAAGGATGAAAAAAGAGGAAAAAGAGATGCAATTATGTTTCTTCCCAGGCTGTAATACACCCGCCATCCGGCCCGATGTGGAGCGGGCCATCAGGGCGTCCATGCCGGTTCTGGGCATCGACCTGGTGGATGCCGACAATTATGTCTGCTGCCCGGCATTCGGTTCTTTCCCGTCAGCCGATGAAGAGGCCTGGATGGCGACCAGCGGCTGGAATCTTTCCATTGCCGAGCAGAAGGGGTGTGATTTCGTCGTCCAGTGCGGGTCCTGTTACAGTTCCCTGCGCATGGGGCGGGACCATTTAATGCACGATTCTGAAAAGATGGCGCACGTCAACGAACTCCTGGAGCCAACCGGGCGGCAGGTCACGGGAAAATCTAAAGTACGCCATGTGTCGGAGGTCCTCTTTAGGGAAGTCGGCCCGGAGAAGATTGCCTCGCAGCTCAAAAAGAGTCTGAAGGGACTACATGGGATCGTCCAGTATCCCTGCCATACCTTGTTTCCCAGTGAGGTGGTGGGGTTCGAAGAATCCTCCAGGGCGCCGCAGGGCCTGCGGTCCTTGGTGGAAGCGCTGGGAGCTACGGTGGACGGCTACAGCCGTGAACTCGACTGCTGCGGCGGAGCCGGCGGCTTCATGAAAAGCACTCCCGAGCAGGCTATAGAGTTTGCCAAGGCCAAGTTCGACGCCATACTTGCTGAAACCAAGGCCGATTTTATCGCAGTCTCCTGTATCACCTGTCTGATGCATATGGAAAAGGTTCAGAATACCGTCAATCAACAGCTTGGCGAAGAGCAATACCAGATACCGGTTTTCGATTACAACCAGCTGCTCGCCCTTTGTCTGGGATTTGATCCGAAAGAGGTCGCATCGATATGCAACGTTCCCAGGGACTCCGTCCTCAGCCGCATGGTGTCCGTCACCCCGAAGGCGTAACGGTCCCTCTGGGTCAGGGCTGAAGGAAGGTACGTATTTGGCTTTTATTAAATAATTTCAATAATCTATGTAGGAGACGCCAATCCTGGCACAGTTTAAGGCAAGTAGTTAAAGGAGGGACAAGTCATGATGCCTCAGGAAAAAATCAGGCGGCCGCAAATGCGGGAAGTCTTTGGCTTCCAGGTGCCCAGCGGTAATTATTATCTGCACAAGGGCCATGCCTGGGTACTGCCCGAAGGCGACGAGCGGGTACGGGTGGGATTGGATGACTTCTCTCAGAAGCTCCTGGGCCCGGCGGACTGGGTCAAGCTGCCGGAGATCGGCAAGGCCTACTATCAGAATCATCTTTGCCTGGCTCTGTTCCGACAGGGGCACAAAGCTTCCTTTGAGGCTCCGGTGGACGGCGTCATTGAGGTCACCAACCCGAAAATCGAGAAGACCCCCAGTCTCATGCATGATGATCCTTACGGAGAGGGCTGGTTGTTTGTGGTCAAGCACTCCAACCTCAAACGCAATCTGGAGAACCTGGTCTACGGCGAGGACGCGGTCATCTGGATCGAAGAGGAGACGCACCGCCTGCTGAACCTGTTGGATTCGCGGCTTGGAGTCGTCCTGCCTGATGGCGGCACCATAGTTGACGATGTCTATGGCACTTATCAGGAAATGGAGTGGCGGCCCCTGGTCCATGAATTCTTCCTGAAAAACCTGACCAGCAAGGGTTTCCTGCCGGCCACGAAATGGAAGAAAGGATCATGATGGCCGCGGGCGGAGGACGGAGCTGACATTACCTCAGCTCCGTTCCTGAAATAACGATCGCGAGAAAAAAAAGGGTACGACTATGGCAACGAGAGCCAACGAAGGCAATAAGCCCTGCATCTGGATGGAAGCCGGTGTGATCGACTTCAAAATCTGCAATAAGAACTTTGATTGTGAGAACTGTGGACTCGATCAGGCCATGACGGCAGCCGCCGCCGACAACCTGGCCCGGCGGCAAGCCGCCAAACCGGCGCAGGGCAGGCAAGGCAAGGCCCCCTCCTGGGAGGCCAAGATGCACCAACGCTTCGGGGGCGAGCGCAAGTGCCGGCTCATGACTACCCCTCTCTGCCACCAATGTTCCTTTGACAAGCTTCTGGAAGAGCAATTCGACTTCTTTCTCGCCCCGGAAAGTCCCAAGGTACAGGAAGTTTTCGGCATCTCCGTGCCGACCTTCAACTTCCTGCATCGGGGTCACACCTGGGTGGCCCTTGAGAACGCCGGCCGGGTCCGCATCGGCCTGGACGACTTTTGCCAGAAGGTCTTGGGCCCGGCGGACAAAATCGAGCTGCCTCACACCGGCGATGAAATTCACGCGGACGCAGTGGTCCTGACCCTATCCCGCCAGGGGATGGAAGCCGCGGTCTTGGCGCCTCTGGATGGCATCATCGAGGCGGTGAATCCAAAAGTCCAGCAGAACCCCAGTCTTGCGCACACCGACCCTTACGGCGAGGGATGGCTGTTCGTTATCACTCCCACCAATCTTAAGCGGGACCTGGAAAAAATGCTTTTTGGCCAGTGCAATATCGCCTGGATGGAACAAGAATCCCACAGGCTGCTGGGAATGCTCAAATCCGCGGCGGGTATAACCCTCCCCTCCGGTGGGGTCATCGTGGACGATGTCTACGGGGCCTATCCGCAGTTGGGCTGGACGCGCCTGGTGCAGGAGTTTCTCCATAGCGCCTAGGTGGGGGTAAAGGCGCGAGGCCTGGGAGGGTCCGGCAGCAAAATTCTCTGGAGAAGATGACAGTATTTTCAGCTACTCAGGAAGCCATCAAAATCCGGGGAGCAGCGGCGGAGGTCCTTGGGGTTAAGACCTGCCCGGGGTCTGCCCCGGGAGTTGGGTAACGTCCCTGCTAGTGGGCGAGGCCGTATTTTTTGATTTTCTCGTAGAGCGTGGAGCGGTTAATGCGCAGAACCCTGGCGACATGGGAGAGGTTGCTGCCTTTGCTGGCCAGGAGTTGGCTGATATATTGGCGCTCCAATTCCTCCAGGGATAATTCCCCCCAATCCGTCGTCCAACCTGCAGCGATAAAAGGCAGATCGGAGAGTTTGACCTGCCGGTCCTTCCCCACCACGACTACCCGTTCGATGGCGTTTTCCAACTCTCGGACGTTTCCCGGCCAGGTATACTGCTGCATCGCCTCCATGGCCTTCGGGTCAATGGAATCGCAGCACTTTTTGGTCTCCGTGGCGTAGCGTCTCAGAAAGTGTTGAGCCAACAGAGGGATATCTTCCGGCCGCTCCCGCAAGGGTGGCACCTGGAGATGGATGACGTTCAGGCGGTAAAAAAGGTCCTGGCGGAAGGTTTTTTCCAGAATGGCTTCCTGGAGGTCCTGGTTGGTGGCGGCAATGACCCGAAAGTCGCTGTGCAGGGTCGCCATCCCTCCTACCCGGCTGAATTCATGGGTTTCCAGGACTCGCAGGAGATCGATCTGCATTTTTAGAGAGATATCCCCCACTTCATCGAGAAAGAGGGTCCCGGCGTTGGCCATTTCCAACCGGCCTTTCTTGGTGTATTTGGCGTCGGTGAAGGCTCCTTTTTCGTGTCCGAAGAGCTCGCTTTCCAGGAGATGTTCCGTAAAGGCCCCGCAGTTGACGGCAATAAAGGGGGCATAGCACCTGGGGCTCTGCGCATGGATGGCCCGGGCCACCAATTCTTTGCCGGTGCCGGTTTCCCCGGTGATCAAAACGGTGGCATCGGCCTTCGCCACATCGACAATGGTTTCGAACAGCTTAACCATGACCGGAGACTGGCCCACCAGGTTTTCAAAGCGGGTAATGGTCGCCAGCCGGTCTTTTAAAATCAGGTTCTCCATCGCCAGGTTTTGCATCTTGACCAATTTTTCAAGGGTGAAATTAAGTTCTTCCAGCTCGAAGGGCTTGAGCAGATAATCGTAGGCGCCCAGCTTTATGGCTTCCACGGCGTCATGGATGTCGCCGTATGCAGTCATCATGAGGATAGCGGTCTCGGATTCGGTTTCCTTGAGTTTCTTGAGCAGGCTAATGCCGTCCATCTCGGGCATTTTGACATCGATGAGCATGATGTCGTAATAATTTTCCTGGGACCTGGCCAGAGCTGCGAGACCGTCGGCCGCGCTGTCAACCTGATAGCCGCTCCGTTTCAGCCACCCGCTCAAAGATTCGCGGATGCTCAACTCGTCATCCACCACCAGGATCCTGATTTTTTTATGCGGCAGCAATGTCTCCTCCCGGTTTAAAGGCAGGCAGATGAATGGTAAAGGAGGTCCCTTGCCCCAAGACGCTGTCCACCTTGATGGTGCCCTGGCGGTCCCGGACAATGCCGTAGACCACGGAGAGCCCCAACCCTGAGCCGGAGACCGTCTTTTTTGTCGTAAAGAACGGTTCGAAGATCTGGGAAAGGTTTTCCTTGGGGATACCCTTGCCGGTGTCGGACACTTTCACCACCACCTCCCGGAGCCGGAAATTTTTGGTTTCCAGGGTAATGGCGCCCCCTTGCGGCATGGCGTCTTGGGCGTTGATGAGGAGGTTCAAAAAGATCTGCCTCATCTGTCCCTTATCCGCCAAGACCGGAAGCAGGTCCGGCGCCAGCTCGCTTTTCATGGTGATGCCCTGCAGCCGCATCTGGTACCCGGTAAGAGAGAGCATCTCCGCCGCCACTTCGTTGAGATTCACCGGTTGTAAATTTGGTTTGGTCTTGCGGGAAAAAGCCAGGAGGTTGGAAAGGGTGCTACTGACCCGGGAGGTCTCACTATAGACCATAGAGAGGTAACGGCGGATATCGGCCAATTCCTCCTGGCCGGGAACCCCCTCGTCCAGTATGCTTTGCATCAATTTGACGAAATTGAGGATTCCGGTCAGAGGGTTGTTGATTTCATGCACCACGCCGGCAGACAGTTTCCCCAGGGAAGCCATCTTGTCGTCATGGAGTATCCGCGCCCGGGCGTTGATCTCCTGGGTGATGTCCCGTGACAGGTCGACCACCTGGTGAACCCGGCCTCCATCATCGAACAAGGGATGGCAGACCACGTGAAAATAATTTTCCCGTCCGTGCCTGTCGAAGTGCACGTGCGTGGTCGAGGCCGTCTTGCCCGTAGCCACCGCCTCTTTTAAGGGGCAGGGGTGATCAGGATCGGTGCAGGGCTTTTCCAGATGATGGGAAACTTCATAACAATGTCTCCCCACCACTTCTTCCCGCTTCTGACCCACCATCTGCAGCAAAGCCCGATTCACTTCGATAATCCGGTAATTGAGGTCGATCACCATCATATGATCCTGAATGCCGTCGACAATGGTCTCCAGGAAAACCTTATCTTTCCGGGTCCGTTCTTCCGAACTTTGCAGGGCCTCCTCCAACTGCTTGCGGGGGGTGATATCCTTGATAACTTCGATGACCCCTTTCTTGGTCACTTCCGGCGGACACAAGGGGGACATGGTGATTTCATTGTAGCACAGGGTGCCATCGGCATTGACGAGGGTCTGTAAAACCTGGGCGGTTTGGCAATTCTCCAGAACACTCGGTAAGGGACAGGTCATGCCTTTGCGGTCGCAGGGCTCATCGAACTGATGGAACACTTCATAGCAAGGCCTGCCGATAACCTCAGCGGCCGTCTTTTGAAAGCGGTTCAGAAACGAAAGGTTGGCTTCCTCCACCAAATAATCCGGTTTCAAAACGAGCACCGGATCGGGCAAGTAGTCGAAAATCCGCTGAAAACGGCTGCGCTGGCTATCTAACCCGATTTCGCCCTCTATCTTGCTGCGCAGATTATCTTTCTTTCTAACTGGGCTCATGGTGAATTCCAAAAGGAGTTAGCCCCTTTTTCGGCAACATCCAGGCGTTAAGCGGCCTTCCCTGAAAATGCCACCTTGATTTCAGCAAACCCCTTTTGGCATCATAACATTAATTGACCCTCTTTTCCACAGTGAGGGATGGTATGTGATTCCCTTCGGCCCTCAATAACCGGGCTTCCCTGGGGGCAGGTAGCTTACGCCTTGAAGTGGGTGAGGGTCGACTTCCCGCAGGGCAAGATCCTGATTCGGGAAGGGCGGGTGTTGGGGCAGACCGGCATCCCCAAGGCGGCGGGCAGCTTGCGGGACATCGACATGCTGCCCCCGGTCCGGGAGGCCTTGACCGCCCAGAAGGCCAGCAGTTGGCTTTTAGGGGGTTACCTCTTTCTGGACGGGAAGCAGCAGCAGGTGAACCAGGAGCTCTTCCGCATGAAGGCTTGAGAACCGATGCTGAAGCGCCTGGGGGTCAGATATTGGCCCCCCTACCAGATGCGGCATACCTTTGCCACCTTGGCGATTTCGGTGGGGGAGAACATCAACTGGGTGGCCCGGATGTTGGGGCACCAGAGCCCGGTAATGACCCTGGAGAAGAACAATCGCTATGTGCCGAATCTGACCCAGTCGGATGGCAAGGCGTTGCTGGCGGCAGGTCTAACCGGGGAACGTTTCCCGGTGGAAAAGCTGATTAAATAACGATATCATCAAGGTATAAGCAAAAATGGTAGTCCCAACGGGACTTTTTCATGTAAAAACTGGCATATACATGCCTAATAATTTCAAGGGCTTGGACAGAAGGCCTTTCGACATCTGAGTCAAAAATGGCGAAAATTTCGCCATGTATTCTTGCCGGTTTGATTTCAAATTTGAGAGTTTGAATCAAGTAAAAATCAATTGGAGCCCTGGGGATTTCAACCCAGGGCTTTTCATTTTAAGAGATTTCCATATTCGAATCATATGCAAAGATCTCAGGAAAGCGGATAGTGGCAAGTTATAGGGCGGTCCCACCTGCGAGGGGAACAACGGAGAGGACCCCGGCTTGGATGCTCACGGGATATCACCCTACCTTGGATATCTTGACTTTGCACATAGGAGTAACTAGACTCGAAAATATTGAGGTTCTCTCAGTCGGTGGTATTCTGGGTGTCTCAGCACACCAAGAAGGAATCTTTTGATGCACATTCCACGCGGTTTTTTTCCATTGTGGGTTGCGGCCTTGCTGACTCTGGCAGCCACCTCCGATGGATCAGCCCTGGAGCGGCCTAAGGAGATGGCCAGCTACAAGGCTGCGGCCATTGTCTATAATCCGGCCTGGGGCAACCTGGAGGGAAACATCAGCCGTATTGTCGCCGCGGTGGATGAGGCCGGACGAGACGGTATCAAGTTGGCGGTCTTTCCCGAAACCGCGACTGTGGGTTACATCTTCGACGATTTTAACATGGTGAAACCCTACCTCGATACGGTTCCTGGAAAGGCGACCGATGCCATTGCGAAGATGACGCGCAAGTACCAAATGTATGTCGTAGTTGGCATCGCCGAGATTGATCCCGCCTCAGGTCTTGGGTATAACACGGCGGCGCTCATCGGACCAGACGGCTATATTGGCAAGTATCGTAAGTACGGCCTCAATCCGCAGGATCAGCGCTGGGCCAGTCCGGGCAACTTAGGCTTTCCGGTTTTCGACACCGCCTTGGGGCGGTTGATGCTCCTGATCTGCTACGATGACACTTACTGGCAATATGCTCGCATGGCAGCCCTGCACAGAGCCGATGTGATCGCTTGGATTAGCGTTTCCGACCGGGTTATGCCGGGCACGCCTAAGAGCAAAAGCAAAGGTGACCATTCCACGGTTGCCAATGTGCAGTACTTTTCCTTTGACAACGGCGTCTGGGTCGTCGGGGCTACCCGCGACGGCATTGAAACGAATCCGATAACTGGACAAAAGCTTTATTACAACGGTGGTTCTAGCATTTGGGATCCTTACGGCCACAAACTTGCCCAGGCGGAGGTTGTACCGCCTCTGGAGCTGAAAAGTGGTGTTCATGGCCGCATTGTTGCCGAGATTAAACCAGCCGCAGGCAGGTCGCATCAGGAAACCCTGCTTGCTCGGCGGCGCCCGGAACTTTATCACCTGCTGGCACTGCATCGAGCGCCGTGGGATCCGACCGCGACCACGAAACCCCGGAACTTGATTTTGCGTGCTGCCCAAGTGACAGGTCAGGGGCCGCAGACCGAGTTGCCCTTGCCACCCCGGAACGGGCTGCTGGTGTTGCCGGCGTTTTTCCGAACCGGTGTTCCGGCCAGCGCCGAGGCAGTGGTGGGTGAGGCGCCCGGAGGCCCAAGTGAACAAAAGCTCGTAAAACTGGCCGTGGCAGGCGGTGGGTGGGTGGTTGGCAGTTACGCGGAAAAGGAGGGAGACCAGCGTTATCACACCGTTGCCATGGCTGATCCACAGGGGAAGATTATTGCCCGATATCGCTCCACTCATCTGGGAGAGGCCGACCGGTCGTGGGCGAGCGCTGGGGACAAATGGGTCGTGGTGCCTACTCCCATCGGTCGGATTGGCCTGGTGGTGGGTGAAGAATTAGCCATTCCCGAGGTCTATGGCATGTTATCAGCCTTGCGGGCAGATATTGTGGCGGCTCCTTCAGGGCAACCTGGTGGTACGCTGCTGCAGATTGATCCCAAATTGATGAACCAGCCTTACCCGAATAAGACGCTCTTCGCTCCTTATATCGCAGCAGAAAATGGGATGTACTGGCTGGTCACGGGTGGCTGGCGGGATGGAGACTTAACCGCGGCGATGATAGCCGGTCCGGACCCTGTCATTTCCACGCCACCGCTCATTGCGGCAAAAGGCCGAAAGTATGTGGATCGACCGGTGACTATTCCGTGGCCCGGAACTTGGATCAATCAGGCACAACTGATCGACGGGCAGCAACCCTGGGAGACTATCCCTTTAAGCCTCGACATGAATTCTCCCTGTTTCCGGCGCTGGCAGTCCACCCCCGGTTGGGAGAGAGTTTGTTGGGGGTTACCTCTTTCTGGACGGGAAGCAGCAGCAGGTGAACCAGGAGCTCTTCCGCATGAAGGCTTGGGAACCGATGCTGAAGCGCCTGGGGGTCAGATATCGGCCCCCCTACCAGATGCGGCATACCTTTGCCACCTTGGCGATTTCGGTGGGGGAGAACATCAACTGGGTGGCCCGGATGTTGGGGCACCAGAGCCCGGTAATGACCCTGGAGAAGAACAATCGCTATGTGCCGAATCTGACCCAGTCGGATGGCAAGGCGTTGCTGGCGGCAGGTCTAACCGGGGAACGTTTCCCGGTGGAAAAGCTGATTAAATAACGATATCATCAAGGTATAAGCAAAAATGGTAGTCCCAACGGGAATCGAACCCGTGTCTCCGCCGTGAGAGGGCGGTGTCCTAGGCCGCTAGACGATGGGACCGGATTGAGGCTTTTTATAACCAAAGGCCGGAGTGCTGTCAAGAGAGGCAGTGGCGGCCCGCCGGCGGGGCCGGGGGCGCCCCTCGCCGGCGATCATGGGGGAGGTCCCGGCTCACTCCAGGCGGCGGCCCGCTCCAGGTCCTCCGGGGTGTTGAGGTTGAAGAAGCTGCGACCCTCAGGGTCCAGCCGCATTACCTCCTCCGGCCCGATGACCAGAGGGCGGCATTTCGACACAAAGAGGCTGGCCCGCCGCTGGCTCTTGAGAAATTCGGTCAGGGACGGCAGCAGGCGCACGTGAAAAAGCCCCGGGAAGGGTTCCAGACCACTGGCTGATTGACAGACCACCGCCGGCCGGGAGGTTCCGGCCAGCCTGGCCGTTAATCCCGCCAGCAATTCCGGGGCCAGGAAGGGGTTGTCCACCGCGGCGGCCAGCACCCAGGGAGTCCGGGAGTAGAACAGGGCAGTGCGCAGGCCGCCTGCCGGCCCCTGGAAGGGCCACAAATCCGTGACCAGGGGCAGCCCCAGGGCCAGGTGCGGCCCGGGGTGGTTGGTGATCAGCCAGCAATCGCCCACCACCGGCGCCAGGGCCTCGGCCACCCAGCGAGTCAAGGTTTTTCCCCCCAGCAACAGGGAACCCTTATCCTGTCCCAGACGGCGGCTGTTGCCCCCGGCCAGAATGGCCCCGGTGACTTGGGGAGTATTCTCCGTCCCGGCGGTCAGCCTCTCGTTCCTTGCCATACCCCTGCCCTTTCCCAACCTTAACCATGCCATGACTTCAATAATGCGTATCTTACCCCTTGCCCTCACCGCTGCCGGAGTCGGCCGCCGGCCCCGGCAGACCCAGATAGGCCAGGATAAAGACGCCTATGGCCTCCAGGTCTTCGGGCGCAAAGACGGGCAGCTCCGTCGCTGCCGGCGCCGGACCCACCATGGCGATCAGCGGGGGAGAGGGGGCCGGGGTCTCTTTCGGGACCGCAGGCAACACCGCGATCTTGGGCAAGGGCCCGGATTTATAACCTTCCACCAGGATCAGGTCCGCCTCCTGGGCCAGGGCCGCCAAAGTCTCGAAGAGGGATGGCTCACCAGTGACCTGGCGGCTGACCTGGAGCAGACCCGGAGCCGCCAGGGCCACCACCCGGGCCCCGGCCCGGCGAAAGCGCCAGGTGTCCTTGTCCCGGTCTCCCGGATCGCGATGGTGGGTATGTTTCAGCACCGCCACCCTGAGACCCCGGCGGCCGAACCACTCCAGCAAACGGCAGATGAGCTCGGTCTTGCCGGAGCCCGAAGGTCCCACAATGGCGAGGGCTTTGGCCATGGAGGGCAGAGGCTTAGGGAGAATTCCGGGCAGTCATGATCCCGGAGTAAATTGCTCCAGGATCTTTTCTTTCTTGACGTTCCGGTTGAGGTAGACGGCGCAACGGGCGCAGGGACCGTTGCACAGGGTGTCCCGGTTTTCCCGTACTTCGTAGCAACGGCGCCAGGGAAGCTGGAAGGCCGAGCATTTCTCTTTCTGCTGACAATCAAAGATGTTCCAGCAGGGCGCCAAAACCATCAAGTTACGCAGGCAGGCCAGGGTGAAACCCCGATCATGGATCAGGCTGTTGATTTGGTTGATCTGGGTGATGTCGAAAGATGAATAGAGGCGGTTGTTGGTGTTCTTTTCCCGCAGGGGCTTGACGAACCCTTCCTTTTCATACTCCCGAATACGTTTTTGCGAAAGGTTCACCAGCCGGGAGACCTCATTAATGAGAAACAGGTCTACACCATCCTCTCCAGCTCTGATCCGTTTGTTCTTTCCCCGGGGCATATGACATCCATTCTATAAGATAAATAGTATAAACAACTTTTACCTTAGAAGAATCCCATATACAAGTAAAAACTGAGCCCCAGAGAAAAATTCGGTAAACTTTGCCTTTACCTTTTCCCAGGAGTGCCGCAACGGGGATTCGAAATCTTCTTGCTCAAACTGGCACCCGGCGACCTTCAGCCGACCCGCCGGACTGCAACGGAGAGGCCGGTCCCCCCCCGGAGCCGGGCTGCGGCGCTGCCCCCGGCGCAGGCGATCTCCAGGTAACCGTGACTGCCCACCAGGGCCAGCAGCTCCCCCGGGGGGCCTCCCCGTAGGTGCGCCCCAGGCGGGTAAGGGTGCGCCGCCCTACCTGCAATTGAAATTTAGGTTCTGCTCCCTCAAACCAGGCGTGCAAGGCGCCGGCGGCAATATTGCTTACCAGGTTACCGAAGCGGTCCACATGAATAATTTCTCCCCGAATCAGCGCCGCACTGACAGACGGCTCCGGCCAGGAGAGCCGCACCGGGTCAGCGAGAGGAGGCCCCAGACGCTCCAGCGCCAGACCCAGGGAAAGGTGCGCCGCCACCGGGGCGAACACGTCCCGGCCATGGAAGGTGGGAGATACCTGGGGAAGAAAATAGTCGGGGTTTTCCAGAGAGACTATCTTAAACTCCGGCCGCCCGGCAAAGATAAGATGGAACAGCCCGTTGTCCGGCCCCACCCAGAACTGCCTCCGCCCGAACGCCGCCAGCCCCCGGCGGCCGATGCCCACCCCAGGGTCCACCACCGCCAGGTGAATGGTCCCCGGTGGAAAATAGGCCGCCGCCCCCGCCAGGACGAAGGCCCCGGAGCGGATATCCTGAGGCGGCACCGCATGGCTCAGGTCCACCAGAACCGCCTGGGGGTTGAGACCGAGGATCACCCCCTTCAGGCAGGCCGCATACTCGTCCTGGACCCCAAAATCGCTGAGCAGGGTGATGACAGCCCGGGTTCCGGCTGGTTTGGGCATTTGCCTCACCTGGTTCCGGCTGCACTTCTCGGCGGTAATCGTTTGGGTGCATCTTTGCCGTCAAGGCTCGTAAGGGGGCCTGGGGATACCTGGGCCGCCCTTACAACTCAAACCTCTGATTTCAATTTGGGCGACCCAGCGGGTCGCCCCTACAACTCAAAACTCGTCACCCAAAGGCACCTTCTCCGAAAAATCCATTTCCACCTTGCGGATGTCGTCCCCCTCGCCTCTGCTGACACGGAACCCCAGCTTTTTCACCAGCTCCAGCATGGGCTGGTTTGCGGCCAGGACATCACCATACAAGAGATTTACCCCCATTTCCCGGGCAATTTCCATGACCCGCTCAATCAATTTCTGCCCCAGGCCTTTGCCCTGCCAGGGGTCGGCCACAATCACCGCAAATTCGGCGCGGTCCCGCTCCGGGGTCATCACCAGCCGGCCCACCCCCATCATGATCTCCGGCCCGGGGGGCTGGCCGAAGGCGCCCAGGCCGATCTCCCGGTCATAATCGTTCTGGGTGAAGCGGATCAGCATCTCATGGGTCCACCTCTTGATCAGGTGAAAATACCGGAAATAGATGGTATCGTCCGAACAGTTGTCCAGCAATTCCACCACCAGGGGCTCATCCTCGGGGCGCATGGGACGCAGCAACACCGGGGTGCCATCTTTGAGGAGCCAATCGCTCTCATACTGGTTGGGATACGGACTGATAATCAGATGGCGGGGCGCCGGCACGCTGCTTTCCTCGATGACCAGGCGGGCGTCCACCGCCACCGGTTGTCCGGCGGCGATGAGTAAGGGGTTGATATCCAACTCCACGATCTCCGGAAAATCGGTCACCAACTGGGAGAGCCGCACCAGGATTTCCTCCACTGCCTCCAGGTTGGCGGGGGGAATATTGCGGAAACCCTGGAGCAGCCGGTAAATCTGGGTCCTCTGCATCAGCCTCTGGGCCAGTAACAGGTTTAAGGGCGGCAGGTCCACCGCAGTATCCCGGAAGGCCTCGGTGAGCACCCCGCCCAGCCCGAACAGGATGATGGGACCGAAGTCGGGATCCCGTTTGCTGCCGAGGATCAGTTCCAGGTCTCCTTTGAGCACCTGGGCCTGCACCGTCACCCCGTAGAGCCTGGCCTCGGGCAGCGCCTCCCGGACCTTCCCGGTAATCTCCGCATAGGCAGCCAGCACATCGGCCTCGGTGTGCAGGTGGGTCCGCACCCCGTTTACATCGGATTTGTGGGAGATATCCGGGGAGTGGACCTTCAGGACCACCGGAAAGCCCATGGCCTTGGCGGCCTTGACGGCGGCCGCGGCCGAAGAAGCCGCCACCGTGTGGTTCACCGGGATGCCATAAGCCGACAGGATGGCCTTGGATTCAATTTCGGTCAGAATCTTCACTTCCCGCTTAAAACACTCGTCTATGAAGGTCCTGGCCTGTTTGCTGTTGACCGTCAGGTTTTGGGGCAGGCGGGGCGGCGTCTCTTGCAGAAGCTCCAGATTCCGGGAATAAGTGTACATCTGCATAAAGCTGTCAACCGCTTCCTCCGGAGCGTGGAAGGTGGGGATACCGGCTTGGGTCAGGATGCCGACCCCTTCCGCCACCTGCCTGCCCCCCATCCAGACGGCGATCACCGGCTTGGCCCGGCTGGTGACCTCCGCCAGGGCCCGGGCCACCCCGGTGGGGTCGGTCATGGCCTGGGGCGACAGAATGACCACCATTCCCTGAAACTCCGGCGCCTCCAGGCAGATCTGCACCGCCTTCAGGTAATGCTCCGGCTTGGCGTCCCCCAAGACATCGATGGGGTTGGCATGGCTCCACATGGGGGGCAAAAATTCGTTCAGGGCTTGCAAGGTGGCGTCGCTCAAGGCGGGAGGCTCCAGGCGCCATTTACTGAAGGCGTCCACCGCCATCACCCCGGGGCCGCCGGCGTTGGTGATGATGGCCAGCCTGCCGCCAGCGGGGCGCTGCATCTTCCCCAGGGTCTCGGCGCAGTCAAAGAGTTGGGAGATGGTATCCACCCGGATGATGCCGGCCCGCCGGAAGGCGGCATTGTAGGTTTCGTCCTGCCCCGCCAGGGCGCCGGTGTGGGAGGCGGCGGCCTTGGCGGCGGCCTGGCTGCGCCCCGATTTGACTACGATAATGGGTTTGACCCGGGAAACGGAGCGGGCGGCGCTCATAAATTTGCGGTGCCGAGTCATGTTTTCCATGTAAATGATGATGCTTCTGGCCTTCTCCTCATTGCCCAGATAGTCGATCATGTCGGCGAAATCGATGTCCGCCATGGAGCCGATACTGACAAAATGGCTGAAGCCTATATTCGCCACCGTGGCCCAGTCCAGGATGGCGCTGCAGATGGCGCCGCTCTGGGAGAGCAAGGCCAGGCTGCCGGGGGTGGCTTCGCTCCCGGCGAAGCTGGCGTTCAGCTTTTGGGACGGGCAGAGGATTCCCAGGCAATTGGGCCCCAGGTAGCGCACCCCGCTCAACTCCGCCGCGGCCTTGATCTCCGCTTCGATCTCGACGCCTCCCGCCCCGGTTTCCTTGCCGCCGGCGGAGATGATGATGGCCCCGGGCACCTGGGCCGGGCCGCAGTCTTTCAGGATGGCCGGCACCCCCTTGATGGGCACTGCGATGATAGCCAGGTCGATGGGGGCCTGCACCGCGGCAAGGGAGGGGTAGGTCTTAAGATCCAGGATTTCCTCATGCTTTGGGTTGATGGGATAGATCTTCCCGGGGAACCCGCCCTTTTTGAGATTATCCACCAGGGTGTAGCCGATGCTCGCCTCCCTGGGGCTGGCCCCCACCACCGCCACCGCTTGCGGCTTGAAAAAGTGATCCAGGAAAGGTTCCGTCATGTTCCCTCCTTGCGGCCGCTCCCGACCTGGGGCGGCAATGATTCCGCATAGATTTCCACCGCGTGGCGCACCATTACCCGGGCCCCGGCCTGGGAGAGCATATCGGTAAGCTGCAGCATGCAGGCCGGGCAACCGGTGGCCACCACGGCGCAGCCGGATTCGAGGACATGATCCCGCTTGCGCCGGCCGATGCTGGCGGAGATTTCATAGTGCTGCAGGTTGAAGCTGCCACCCATGCCGCAGCACCAGTCCGCCTCGGCCATTTCCTTGAGGCGGTAGCGGGGATTGGCCCGGATCAGGGCCCGGGGCTGGTCCGCCACCCCCAGGGACTTCTTCAAGTGGCAGGGGTCGTGGTAGGTAATGTCGATGGCTTCGGCCCCAGGCGTTGACCGCGCCGGCCCCGGGTCCAGCCGCTCCACCAGGAACTGGCTGATGTCCAGGGTCTTGGCGGCCAGGGCGGCGGCCTGCTCCCGGTCGGCGGCAGGGAAATCCTGGGTCATCACCGGCCAGAGCTTCTTGATGGTGGAGGCGCAGGTGGCGCAGGCGGTCACCAGGTAATCGCAGGGCTCCCCGGCGAACTGGACCAGCGAGTGGCGCACCAGGGCCGCGAAGGTCTCGGCATCGCCGCCGGCCAGGGCGGGAATGCCGCAGCAAGCCTGCTCTGAGGGCGCCAGCACCCCCACCCCGTGGTGGGTCAAGGACTTTAGAACCGCGTCCGCCACCTCGGGGAAGAGCTTGTCGATCAGGCAGCCCACAAAAAAGGCGACCCTCAGGCCCCCGGGGCCGGACGCGATATCCACCCGCCCCACCTGGCGGTGCCAGGGCACCGGAGCCAGGGCCTTGAGATGCCGGTCCCGGAGCAACGGTGACATCACGCGGGCGCAGGAGGACCCCAAGAGGCTGTCCACCGGCTTGATGAAGATACCCTGGAACCTGGCCCCCCAATCCAGAATGCGGTTAAAGGTCCCCGGTTTGGCCAGCAGCCTCCGAAAGACCGCCTTTTTCCAGGGCGGCAGACCCAGATAACCCGCCAGGATGGCCCGGGCCTTGATGAAGATGTCCAGCACCTTGACGCCGCTGGGGCAGTTGGCGGCGCAGGAACCGCATAACAGACAGCGGTTCAGATGGTCCTGGACCCCCTCGGGGTTTTTCAGGATCTCCTTGAGAAGGCCGTCCAGCAGGGCCAGCTTGCCCCGGGCCACGTCCGCTTCCCGGCCGGTTTCGGCGAACAACGGGCAGACCGCCTGGCAGAGCCCGCAGCGCATGCAGACCACCAACTGGTCTTCCAATTCCTTCATCAGCCGGGCCAGCGCCGGTAGGCTGGACATCTTCTTCTCCTAAGTAAGCAGTAAGCAGGGAGCAGTAAAAGCTTGTTAAGCCATACTTCTTATCGCTTTAATTCAAATACGCATTCAGGGGCAGTTATATACAAAATTATTTTTTCATAAACATCTGATTCCATCTTTACTTCTTCAAATGGCATTATTTGTTCTTGTGCCCGATCAAAGGATTCAATTAGCAAGAGGAGCCAGTAAGCGTCGCACTTCCTATAATTTCTTGCCTTATTTTCTTTCTTTCTAACTATCTCAGTTAGTCTGGGAACCGATATTTTGTTGGGTCCTGTATACCCTTGAATTAAACTCCATTCGGGATCATTGTATAAATTTGGATTGATGTATATAAATTCAAGCTCCGGGATATCCTCTAAGAAGTATTTTGAAATTCCGCCGGTCTTGGAAACCTCCAATTTCCGGATTAATTCGACAATCTTTGGAATAAGCTTTTGGCTGTCCTGAATTGGTTGCTCCTTATTAAAGGAAAAAGATATTTCATATGTTCCCCCTCCCTTCTTGTATCTTTGGTGAGCTTTTTTAAGAATATCTTCTCTGATCCTTCTTTGATTTTGCTCACTTATAGGAAGTTGCCCTCTTTCAATAAAGAATTTAGTTAATTCTATCCCTACACTTTTGTCGCTATCTATAATAACATCCGGTTTATCGCCATACTTTACTTCACCATCAGGCAGCTGGTAAAACTTACGGAAAAGTTCAAAGTAGTGACGCTCAATTTTTTGATTTGAAGTCATAACTTTTCCCTATCATGCCCTCCCCCTACTGCTTACTGCTTACTCCTTACTCCCCGATGCTCTGCCCGGGGTTCAAGATATTCTTGGGGTCCAGGGCCGCCTTGATGCGCTTGGAATAGCGGATGGTGCCGGGGCCCACTTCCTTTTCCAGAAAGCGGGCCTTGGCCTTGCCGATGCCGTGCTCCCCGGAAAGGGTGCCGCCCAGGGCCAGGGCGACGTCGAAGATGGCCGCCACTGCGGCCTCCACCCGGTGCCATTCCTCCTGGTTGCGGCGGTCCGTGAGGATGGTGGGGTGGAGGTTACCGTCCCCGGCGTGCCCGAAGGTGCCGATGGGCAGCTCAAATTTCCGGCCGATCTCTTCGATGGCCCGGATCATGGCGGGGACCTGGCTGCGGGGCACGGTGGCGTCCTCCAGGACCACGGTGGGTTTCAGTTTGGCCAGTGCCGAAAGGGCCGCCCGCCGGGCGGCCCAGACCCGGTCCCGCTCCGCCGCGTCCTGGGCGGTGTGCACCTGGGTCGCCCCGAGCTTCCGGCAGAGGGCCTCCACCTGCTCGGCCTCCTCCGCCACTACCGCGGGGTGGCCGTCCACCTCGATGAGGAGCAGGGCGGCGGCGTCCACCGGCAGCCCCACGTGGCTGTAATCCTCCACGGTGCGGATGGTGAAGTTGTCCAGAAATTCGAGGGTAGCCGGCACGATGCGGTGACTGATGATGGCCGCCACCGTCTCCGAAGCCTGGTCCACCCGGTCGAACGTGGCCAGCATGGCCCGCCGGTCCTGGGGCAGGGGAATCAGTTTCAGGATGATCTCGGAGATCACCCCGAGGGTGCCCTCGGAGCCCACCAGGAGGCCGGTAAGGTTGTAGCCGGTGACGCACTTCACCGTGCGAGAGCCGGTCTTGACGAGGTCACCTGCAGCCGCGAAAAACTCCAGGCCCATGACGTAGTCCAGGGTGACCCCATACTTCAAGCCCCGCAGCCCCCCGGCGTTTTCCGCCACGTTGCCCCCCAGGGTGGAGACCGCCATGGAGCCCGGGTCCGGCGGATAAAAGAGGCCCTTGGCCTCCACCGCCGCGGCCAGCTTGGCAGTGACCACCCCCGGCTGCACCACCGCATACTGGTCCGCTTCGTTGATCTCCAGGATCTGATTAAGGGCGTTGGTCAGGACTACCACCCCGCCGGTGTGGGGGATGGTGCCGCCGCTGAGGTTGGTGCCGGCCCCCCGCACCGTCAAGGGCAGACCGTGGTCGTTGCAGAGGCGCACCACCCGGCCCAGGTCTTCCGGGGAGCGGGGCCGCACCACCAGGGCGGGGAGCACCGGCTCCAGGACCGCGGCGTCATAGGCATAGGTGAGCCGGTCGGCTTCGCTCACCATGACCTGCTCCCGGCCCAGGATCTGTTGTAATTCTTGAATCAGGCCTTGGCTGATCATTTCCCCTCCGGACCAACGGCGTCTCAGGGACGGTTAGGGTTCTTCCCTCTAACTCTATCAAGTTAAGAGTTTGGCAGAGGAAAAAACACTTAAGTTGTCAAGGCGTTATCAAAAAGAGGGATGACATACGGTCCTTCAGGCACCACGGCGATTTCGCAATCATCCTGAGCCTTCATGCTTGCCAGCACCGCCTCTGCCACCGATGCCACCGGCTCGACGCAGACATCTTTCAGCATTTGTTCGTTGAGCCCCGTGGTGTATAACTGCACCCGCCCCACGCGTAGGGCCTTCACCAGCATCTCCGTCTGCCATTCATCAATGAGCGCCTTTTCCCGGGTTGCCAGGGCAGCCATGAAGGCCTCGGGACCTACCTTGCCGAGATGGCGCTGGGCCTCCACGAATTCACGGCTGCCCATCCCCTCGGAACACTCGCTGGCAATGATGATGTTCCCGCCTGGCTCCAGCACCTCCAGGACGCCTACCATGCCCTTGACGGTTTGGTAATAGGTCTTATCGAGAGGATATCCGGCGCTGGTGGTGACAATGGTCTTAAAACGCCTGGGAATTCTGACTTCGGCATATTTCCTCATGAAGGCTACCGCCTCCAGGTGGCTGGTCTCAATTTCACCAAAGTTGACAAAACCGATGCGTCTCTCTTCATCGATGACCACGTTCAGGGCTAAAATTCCCCCCAGCGTCCGGATAATTTCCATCTGTTCATTGTGCAGGGGGTTCCCTTCGATGACGCAGTTGACAGCCTTGCAATGCTCAAGGATATGAGCGGTATGAAGCTTCAGAATGGTATCTTGATAGGCCACGCCCGGTACGATGACTTTCCGTCCACCCGAATAACCTGCCATGAAATGGGGTTCCACCAAGCCGGTCACAATCTTCAAATCCGCCTCGGCAAAGCGGCGATCGAGGGCGATGGGAATCCCGGTGGCAGTCTTCCCCAGCTCAACGTGGGCCTGTTTCTCCCGGGCAAAATGGTTCTCCACGCGCATAGAGCTATAGATCTCATCCGAACCGATGATCTCCTTCAGTTCCTCCCCTTCGTTGGGCCGGTGCAAACCAGTAGCGACAAGAATCAGGATATTTTCCCTGGGAATGCCACTGGCGCAGAGGGCCTCCAGGAGAGGCGGCAGGATAGTCCCATTGGGAACCGGCCTGGTCACATCGCAGATCAGAATGCAGACATTTTTTTTACCCCGGCCCAGCTTGGCCAGGGGATCACTCTGGACCGGGGTGGCGATGGCTTTCTTCACCTCGGCCAACGGGTCCGCCAGGGGGGTCATGGGATGCTTGCGGATCACGGTGGCGCGGGCCTCACGAGGCAGATCGACTGTGATACCGTCCCGTCCATAGAGAAGGTCAACTTTCATAGCCAGTTTCCTCTCAAGTTAATGCCCTGGGGGCGAGTGTTGGTGCTGATTCAAAACAGGCGCGGTCTTGATCGCTTACTTCTGATCACGTGACCAGAGCCAACTTTCTAAAATCATAATCTTAATGCCTAACCCAAAAATAAGGGGAATTATATACTTGATTCCCGATTCCATCACGGCCGTAGGGGCGGCGTCTCGCCGCCCTGGGCGGGGGAACCCCGCCCCTACATAAAGATAATTGAGGGATTCAAATATATAATTCCCCAAAAAAGCTATACGTGATCAGGCCTCGCCGTGACAGCCGGCAAGGTCTAATTTAACCATTGAGTTTGCTCAGGTAAAGGGTTTGGCAGATGGTAATACCATTTTACTCGCTGGCCGGACCTTCCGGGTATTTCCCCATTGGTTTGTCGATAACCTACAAAAAAACCTGAAAAGGCCTTTTCCCAATCCGGAGTTTTGCCGCCACGGGCGTTGCCCTTCTAGGAAACTTGGCGATTCCGGACAAAATCGAGAACAAAGCTGATGTGCCCTTTCATGGCCAGGTAGGCGGCTTCCGGGTCGTGGTCTTTGATGGCCTCATACACCTCCCGGTGATGCCGGGCGATGATGGGGAGGCTCTTGGGTTCCTCCCAGAGGGCCTGCAGGTTCTCCTTGATGCCGTGATGCAGCAGGTCGTAAAAATTCTTCATGATATAGACCTGGACCGGGTTCCTGGTGGCATAGGTCAGGGCCATATGAAAGGAGACGTCGTCGTCAATCCCCAGGCGGCCGGCAGCGTTCTCCGCCTGCATGGCCGCCAGGTGCTTCTCCATCACCTGCAGGTCCTCGGCGGAGGCCCGCTGGGCCGCCAGGAGCGCCGCCTGGCACTCCAGGCCCATGCGCACTTCCAGCAGTTCCTCCAGGGTGGCGTCATGGCCCCCCATCGCCGCGGCCAGGGGGTTGTACTCCCTCTGGTCGTTGAGGGAGCGTACAAAGGTGCCCGCCCCTTGCTGGTGCTCCAGCAACCCCATGGTCACCAGCCTTCTGATGGCCTCCCGCACCGTGGGCCGGCTCACGCCCAGGGCCTGGGCCAACTCCCGCTCCGGCATGAGTTGGTCCCCCGGCTTGAGTTGCCCCCGGAAGACCAGGTCCCGGATCTGCTCAAAGGCCTGGTCCGAGACCCGCCTGGCCTTAATGGGCTTGAGTAAGATGTTCATGGCTCCCCCGGTTCATTTTACCCCCAAAAATTTTTTCTTGACAATTTATTAGCGGTTTTTTAATATCATGTCAAGTGGTATTACCAATTCATTTCCAGGGAAAATTCTGCTATTTTTCTGTAATTGGTTAGCTTGCGCGCCCAGAGGCGCTGCTTTCTTCAGACCATACCTGATCAGGGGAGCCAATCATGGCCACACAGAAACTGGTCGCCACCCTAAAAGAGAAAGCCGAAGCGGTCCAGGTGGTGGTCACCCAGGTGCCCAGCCGGGAGGCCGCCTTTGCCTACGCCATCAAGATCACCCGGGAGCAAGGCGGCGCCTCCATTGCCGCCCCCGGCTGGGACGCCGAGAGCCTGGCGGCCCTTAAGGCCGACTGCCAACAGGCCGGCTTGGAGTTGCTGGGGGAGAATCTGCGGGAGCGGGCCGCCGCCATCCATACCGGTCTCACCCGGGCTGATTGGGGCATCGCCGACACCGGCACTTTGGTGCTGGACTCCAGCTCCGAGGACCTCCGCCTGGCCACCATGCTCTCCGAAACCCACATTGCGGTCCTGCCCCTCTCCCGTCTGCGGGCCACCGCCACTGACCTGGAACCGGAGATGAACCGCCTGATGCAGTCCCCTTCCAATTATCTGGCCTTCATTACCGGCGCTTCCCGCACCGCCGACATCGAGCGGGTGCTGACCCTGGGGGTCCACGGCCCCCTGGAACTCCACCTCTTGCTGCTCAAGGATTAATAGTCATGATCGATACCGCCCAAGACCTGGAGGAATACCGGAAACGCTTGCGGCAGGCCCTGGATAACCAGTTTCTGCGCGCCGCCCAGTCCGCCTTCTTCGCCGCCTACCCCGAAGGCCGGGCCCGGGCCCTGAACGGGGTCGATTTCGAGGCCCTGCGGGAGGAGATCGCCCGGGGCAAAGACCAGGCCCTGCCCCACCTGGAAGAGCTTTATGAGGCCTTCAAGGCCAGGGCCGAGGCCGCCGGGGTCCAGGTGCACCTGGCCGGGACCGCCCGGGAGGCCAACGAGATCATCTCTCGCATCGCCAAAGACCGCGGGGTGCAGAAGATCGTCAAATCCAAGTCCATGACTGCGGAGGAGACCTTCCTTAACGACCACCTGGAACAGGAAGGCCTGACCGTGGTGGAAACCGACCTGGGCGAATGGATCATCCAGCTCAGGCACGAAGGTCCTTCCCACATGGTCCTGCCTGCCATCCATCTCTCCCGCGGGCAAGTGGCGGAGTTATTCTCCCGGGTCACCGGGGAGTCCCTTGACCCGGACGACATCGGTAAGATGGTGAAGGTGGCCCGGCGAGAGCTTCGCAAGGAGTTCCTGTCCGCCGGGATGGGCATCAGCGGCGCCAACTTCGCCATTGCCGAAAGCGGCACCCTGGGAATTATGACCAATGAGGGCAACGCCCGCCTCACCACCACCCTGCCGCCCATCCATGTGGCCCTGGTGGGCCTGGATAAGCTGGTGCCGGACCTGGCCAGTGCGCTCCGCATCTTGAAGGTTGTGCCCAAGAACGCCACCGGCCAGGTGATCACCTCCTATGTCTCCTGGATCACCGGGGCCAACGAATGCCACCCCGGCCCGGGGGGCCGCAAAGAGATGCACGTGGTTTTCCTGGACAACGGCCGCCTGGCCCTGGCCCGGGATCCGGTCTTTTCCGAGGTCCTGCGCTGCATCCGCTGCGGCGCCTGCGCCAATGTCTGTCCCGTCTATGCGCTGGTGGGCGGCCACAATTACGGCCATGTCTACATCGGCGCCATCGGTTTGATTCTCACCTATTTTTACCACGGCCGCCAAAACGACCGGGCTATCGTCCAGAACTGCCTCAACTGCCTGGCCTGCAAAGCGGTCTGTCCCGTGGGCATCAATCTGCCCCTGATCATCAAGGAAGTTCATGGGGAAATCCTGGCCGAAGAGAATGAAAGACCGCTGAAGAACCGGATGCTGCGGAGGGTCCTGAAGAACCGCCGCCTCTTTCATTTCCTCCTGCGCCGGGCCTCCCTGGCACAGCGGCCTTTTGCCCGGAAAGGATTTATCCGCCATCTCCCCTTTTTCTTCGGCAAAGAACACGAGTTCCGGAGTCTGCCCACGGTGGTCGCCACCCCCTTGCGGGACCGCTGGCCGCAGCTGGCCGGCAAAGAGGCGGCCCAACCCCGGTCCCGGGTCGCCTTGTTCGGCGGCTGTCTGGTCGATTTTGTCTATCCGGAGCAGGGCGAGGCCCTGGTCAAGCTGTTGAGAGACCGCCAGGTCCGGGTGGACTACCCCCAGGACCAGACTTGCTGCGGCCTGCCGGCCAAATGCATGGGTGAGCTGGATCTGGCCCGGGAGGTGGCCATCCAGAACCTGCGGGCCCTGGACCCGGCGGATTACGATCAGGTCCTGGTCCTTTGCGCCTCCTGCGGCTCGCATATCAAGAACACCTATCCCCTCCTCTTGGCCCGGGAACCGGGAGTGGGGGTCAAGGCGCACCAATTGGCGGCAAAGTTGATGGACTTCAGCTCCTACCTGACCGAAGTCCTCAAGGTTAGCCCGGAAGAGTTCCTGGCTTCGAACCGGAAGGTGGCCTACCACGCCCCCTGCCACCTGTGCCGGGGTCTAAAGGTAACCCGGCCTCCCCGGGAACTATTGAAGATCGCGGGTTACCAGTACCTGCCCGCCCAGAATGAAGAGGTTTGCTGCGGCATGGGTGGCACCTTTTCGGTGGATTTCCCGGAAATCTCCGGGGAGCTGCTGAAAAACAAGCTGGACGCAGTGGCCGCCACCGGCGCCGACCTCCTGGTGAGCGACTGCCCCGGCTGCGTCCTGCAGCTCCGCGGCGGACTTGAGAAGCGGGGCGGTAAGATCAAGGTCCAGCACATCGCCGAGGCGGTGGCCGAGGCAGCCAAAAGGAGGTGATTAACCGCTGCCTTTCCAAACACCTTACGCTTTTGGAAGGATTTTCCTGCAAATCGATTGAGAGCACTTATTTTTCATAAAGGAGGGTGCATTGATGCCGTGGATTCAAAATTACATACCTTTGGGCCACCTGGGCCTCTCGGCCCTGGTAGCCGCGGTTCCCATTCTCATCCTGGGCTACATGCTGGCGGTCATGCGTACCAAGGGGCATCCCGCCGCCTTTATTTCCGTCCTGGCGGCCGTCTTGTTGGCCATCCTGGTTTGGCGCATGCCCGTGTCTCTGGCGATCATGGCCACCCTGAACGGCATGTTATTCGGCCTCTTTCCCGTGGTCTGGATCGTCATCACCGCCATCTGGATCTATAACATGTCGGTGGAATCCGGCGAATTCGAGATCATCAAGAACTCCCTGGCCTGCATCACCGATGACCGCCGCCTCCAGGCCCTGTTTATCGCCTTCGCCTTCGGCGCCTTCCTGGAAGGCACCGCGGGTTTCGGCACCCCGGTGGCCATCACCGCCGCCATGCTGGTGGGCCTCGGTTTTCAGCCGGTCTACGCCGCCGGCGTCTGTCTGATTGCCAACACCGCGCCGGTGGCCTTTGGCGCCATCGGCATCCCCATCGTGGTGGCCGCCGGGGTCACCCATCTTCCCTTGATGTCCATCAGCGCCATGGTGGGCCGGCAGCTACCCTTTGTAGCCGTCATCGTCCCGCTCTGGCTGGTGGTGACCATGAGCGGCTGGAAATCCGCCATGGAAGTCTTGCCGGCGATCATCGTTACCGGGGTCTGCTTTGCAGTCTCCCAATTCGTGGTCTCCAATTTCGTCGGCCCTTACCTCCCTGATATCGTTGCCGCCATTGTCACCATCATCGGCCTGGGGGTCTTCCTCATGTTCTGGAAGCCGCCTACTATCTGGCGATTCTCCGGGGTGGCGCCCACGCAAAAGGTCACCTGTCTCTATTCCAGCAAGGAAGTGGTCCGCTGCTGGGTGCCTTACATCATCCTGGCCATCATGGTGTTTCTCTGGGGCCTCGGTCCGGTCAAGACAATTCTGGCGCCTATCGGCTTCACCTTCCAGTGGCCCCTGCTCCATAATCTGGTGATCAAGGCTGCCCCCATCGTGGCCAAGAATACCCCCATTCCCGCGGTCTTTGCTGTTAATATCGGCAGCGCCGCCGGCACCGCCATCTTTATCGCCGGCCTGCTATCGGTTCTGTTCATTCCCAACTACGGCTTCGGCAAGGCCTTTGCCTGCCTGGGCCGGACCATCAATACCCTGAAGTGGGCCATCGTCACCATCTCCCTGGTCCTGGGCCTGGGCTGGATCATGAACTATTCCGGCATGAGTTCCACATTGGCCCTGGCCGCAGCCGCCACCGGGGTTTTGTTCCCCATCTTCTCTCCCATCCTGGGCTGGCTCGGGGTCTTTCTCACCGGTTCCGACACCGCCTCCAACGCCCTGTTCGCCGGCTTGCAAAAGAGCACCGCCGAACAAATCGGAGTAAACCCCATCCTGATGGTGGCGTCCAACTCCAGCGGCGGCGTGGTGGGGAAGATGATTTCGCCCCAATCCATCGCGGTAGCCACCGCGGCCACCGGCATGGTGGGGGAGGAGGGCTCCATCTTCCGGTTTGCCTTGAAGCACAGCGTCTCCATGGTCCTGATCATCTCTGTCATCACCCTGCTCCAGGCCTATGTCCTGAAGTTCATGGTGCCGTAAGCCCGCGGTTATGATAAACTGAACCAGTGGCGGACCCGGTCCGCCACTTTTTTTTGGCCCTCGTCCATTTTGCCCCTATAATGATTTGCCAAGGCCGGCCTCCATGGGTTAATAATCCCTCATGAACACTTGCACCTCGCCGGAAAAAGCACACCTGGCCCTGGTGATTATCGACACCCAGCAGGATTTTGTCGTCCCGGGCGCCCCGGGGTTCATCCCCGGAACCCTGGAGGCCCTGCCCCGCATGGTCCGGCTGGTTGAGAAATTCAGGCAAAAAGGGCTCCCCGTCATCCACGTGGTGCGGTTGTACCTCGAAGACGGCGGAAACGTCGATCTGTGTCGCCGGACCGCGGTGGCCCAGGGATTAAAAATGGTGGCTCCCGGAAGCCCCGGCGCCGAAATCATGGAGGAATTGAAGCCCTTTCCCCAGGTGCGCCTGGACGCCCCCTTGCTGTTATCAGGCAAGCTCCAGGCCATCGGACCCAGGGAATGGTTCATGTGTAAGCCCAGGTGGGGCGCCTTTTATCAGACACGCTTAGAGGAGCACCTGCGGGCCCTGGGGGTCAACACCCTGGCCCTGTGCGGCTGCAACTTCCCCAATTGCCCCCGGACCACCATCTATGAGGCCAGCGAACGGGATTTTAAGATTATCCTGGCGCCCGACGCGGTCTCGGGCATCTATGAGCAGGCGCTCCTGGAGATGCAGAATATCGGCGTGAGCCTGATGACTGCCGGGGAATGCCTGGCTTGGCTGGACTGACCGCGCCAGGCAATAAAGGCAAAAGTTAAAAGGTTAAATTAAAGATTTATTACAGAGCTATTGTGGGCCAACTACCGAGCCTGGGAGGGCCTCGATGCAAGCTCCTGATAAGTCTCGAATCGGCAAATTTCTCCCCCTGCTCCTGGCGGTAATGTGCATTGCCACGTGCAGTTCCGAAAAGCAGACCCCGCCGGTGGCGGGGCCGACCGTGTCATTGCCGGCCTTGGAACTAGAGGCCTTTGGCGCCCTGCCACCTTCGCTGTCCGCATCCGTCTCCCCCGCTTCAAAGGAACAGGCTATGACCCTGGACCGGGCGCTGAACTTTCGGCGGGTCACGGCCTTTTTGGGGGTCCGGCTCACCCCGGGGCAGAAAAGATTTTTGAACGAGCACCGGTTCCTGCTCATTCCCAAAGGCGACACCCGTTTCAAAGGGCAGGTGGAACTTGGGGGAATGGGATTTCATTATGATGAGATGCTGGGGATGTTTGACTATCTGAGCGGGTATGAAGACCCTATGCTCCGCAAGCCGGAGAACTGCCACTTCGTCAATCCGGATGTGATGCTGCACGCCTTCCACAAGTATCTGGAAAATTCGCTGGAGTATCTGGAAAAGACGGAGCTGGCCGAAACCCTGCGCCGCTTTTTGACTAATCTCCAGGACAAGGCCCTGGAGGACAAGGCCACGGCCTCCGGCCCTCTGGCGGGGCATTATGAGCTTATCGCCGCGCAGCTCACCGTTCCTCTGGTCATCCTGGAGAATGCCCGCTGGCCCAACCCCAAGGAATCGCAAGAAATCGCCCCATGGCCGCCCAAAGCGCCCCTGGCGGATGACGGCGACACCCTGGAAAACGGCCTCAAGATTCTGGACGGGTTCAAGGGCAAGTTCTCCGAGCCGATGTTCAACCGCATGGCCGCCGAATTGCGCTTGATCTACGCCGGCCGGGACGTGGCGCCCTCTCCCCTTTATGGCCAGTACGCCAAAGGTAGTTACGCCGATTACACCCAATTCACTCCCCGCAGCCATTATGTTAAGAGTTCCGTCCTGCGGAGTTATTTCCGGGCCATGATCTACCTGGGGAGAAATAGCTATCCCTTGAAGGATGACGGCGTCAGCGATGCCCTTTTGGTGACCCTCCTCCTGGCCAGCCCGGGCCCACCTGGCCAGCCGCTCCTGAAAGACTGGCAGAGGCTCATGGAGATCACCGGCTTTTTCGCCGGGCAGCCGGAGGACATCAGCTACCCCGAGTGGCGTAATTTCCTGGTCAAGGTCCTGGGCACGGATAAGCTCGCCGCCGGAGAGACCCTGGACCCGGCCACGCTAACAAAAATTTCCCAGCACTTGGGAGAACTCCAGGGTCCCCGGATTCTCTCCGACGTGGTCGTGGCCCCGGAAGTTTTGGCCTCCACCAAAGCGCAGTTGTTGGCCGCGTCCAAAGGCTTCCGCCTCTTCGGGCAACGCTTCACCTTTGACGCCTGGATCTTTAGCCACCTGACCGCCGGCCAGGAGAAGACGTCGGTGCGGCTACCCTCCATGCCCTCGGCTCTCTTTATCCCGGCAGCCCTGGGGGATAAGGCCGCCCTGGGCTTTGCGGACCAGTACCTCCAGAACCTTTCCCCCCCTTTCTCTCCGGAGGAGACAGCCGGATTCAACGGCCGGCTGCAGCAGGTGGCCGCGGACCTGGAAAAGATCAAGGACGCGGAATGGTTCAGTTCCATGAGTGGCGCCTGGTTGAAGCTGCTCGGCACCCTGACGTCCTCCTACGGCCGGGGTTATCCGCTCTACATGCAGGACCGGCTCTTTCCGGTCAAACAAGTGGAAAGCTTCCTGGGATCGTACACCGAACTCAAGCATGACACCCTGCTGTACGCCAAACAAAATTACGCCGAAATGGGCGGCGGGGGAGAGGAAGGCACCCCGCCCCCGGTACCCAGAGGGTTTGTGGAACCCAACCTGCCTTTTTGGGAAACCCTGGGGCGATTGGTGGCCTATGTAGAAGCTGGCTTTAAGAAGTACGGGGTTTTTAAAGGGGAACTGGAGGAGTTCGGCCGCCTGAACCGCTTTAAAGAGCAGATAGCCTTCTACGCCTCCCTGGCCGCCAAGGAGCTTCAGGGGGGCCCCTTAACCGAGGAAGAATATGAAAAACTGCGGACCTACTCGCTCTCGGAGATGGCCGCGCCATTAGAGAACGGCCTAATCTTGGAGGACAAGGATATGCGCGCCGGCCTGATCGCCGACGTGCATACTGACGCCGGGCAGGGGCAGGTCCAATATGAAGCCACCGGCGAGCCATACGTCATGCTGGTCCTGGTGGGCAATGAGGGCACCGTGCGCCTGGCCGTGGGCGTGGCCTACAACCATTACGAATTCACCGGGCCTCTGACCACCCGTTACACCGACGCCGATTGGCAGGGCCAGGTATACGAACACCGCGGCGTTCTGCCAGAGAAGAACTTCTGGTATCGCAGCCTGCTGATTAACTAGATGCGCCAACTCGCCTTGATCGCGCTGATCATGCTGCTGGTCGCCTCTTGTTCCGGCACGGATCGGTCCCCGGGGCAAGAGGCTTTTGCGCCTCTTTTCCCCGACCCGGAGCTGTTTCTGGCCGCCATCGGCCAATGCCGGGTCAAACCTTTACCCCAGAAAATCAGCGGCCTCACCGTTCCCCATCACCTCCTGGCCGCGGACCTCATGGCCGGGGCCTTCGCCCGGGTTCAGGGCCAGCATTACCGTCGGATTATCATCCTCAGTCCGGACCATTTCTCCCGCAGCCAGAGCCCCTTCGCCGTTACCCGGAGAGACTTTGAAACCTCCTTGGGACGCCTCGCCACCGACCGCCCAGCGGTTAACCGCCTGCTGGCCAACCCCCTGGTGACCGAGTCCTCCCTCTTTTCCCATGAGCACGGGGTCCAGGCACTCCTGCCCTTTATCGCCCATTATTGCCCCGGGGCCTTGATTGTCCCCATTGCCATCCGCTACAACAGCCGGCCGGCGGAATGGGACTCTCTGGCCCGCACCCTGGCTCCCCTCCTTACCCCGGAGACGCTGCTGGTGCAGAGCACGGATTTTTCGCATTACCTCACCGCCCCCGAGGCCCGGCGCCGGGACCAGGAAACCCTGCGGGTCCTGAGCGGCGGCGACCCGCGGGAGGTGCTGAGCCTCAGGCAACCGGACCACATCGACTCCCTTGGTTGCCAGTATCTGCAACTACTTCTGCAGCGGCAGGTCTTTGGGGCCGGGCCCACGGTCATCGCCAACCGCAATTCCCAGGAATATACGACTGAGCCGGTAAAGCAAACAACCAGCTATATCGTCCAGCTTTACAGCGCTGAGCCCTTGCCTGTAGATGGGGGCCAATCCTACTTCTTCGGAGGGGACACCTTTTGCGGACGTCAGGTGGCGGCCAGACTGGTGACCCCGGAGAGCCGGGAAGCCCTGGTCAAGCAAATTCTTAAGATTACCGGGGGCCGACCCTTGATCCTCAACCTGGAAGGGGTGCTTACAGAGCAGTGCCCGGAGGCGTCCGCTCCTTATACCCTGTGCATGGAGAACGCCCTGACCCTGCCCCTGTTAAGGGAACTCCACGTCCGGGCCGTGAGCCTGGCCAACAACCACAGCTTTGACCTGGGAGAGGACGCCTACCGGGCCATGCACCGGCATCTGGCCGAGGAAGGCTTTGCCTGTCTGGAAAACCGCCGGGTCCTGGACCTCGGCGCCTTTAACCTGGCCGGTTTTACCGATGTGGATAATCAGAGCGCCGAGAAGATCGATCGGCTCACCCGGCAAGACCTGAAAGGCCTGGACGGTTTGAAGAGAGACAAACCCATATTCGCCTTGATCCATTGGGGCCGGGAATTTGCCGACGCAGCAAGCCCCCGGGAGCAAGCCCTGGCCGCTCTCCTGGAAGAAAAGGGGGTGGAAGTCGTGATCGGCTGCCATTCCCACCGAGCCGGACGCTTGGAGGGGACCCTGAAGTCCTGCCGGATCTTTTCCTTGGGGAATTTTCTTTTCGACCAGGACAGCCCTCGGGTCTCCGGGGTGCTCCTGGAAGCCATTTTTTTTCCTCAAGGCACCTACTTCCTCAAAGTGCATCCTCTTAACAATCTGTTCACGTCCCTGCGGAAATCCGGTTAAGAGGATCAGCTAAGCAGGATAACGCCTCTGTCCTGGGCCACTGGGGCGATTTCGAAAAAGCTTCCCGGTAACATGAGATGAAAATAATCGATGTTTATATATACAGTTCGTGGGGGCCAAGATCAGCAAGCGCGCACTGTCTGGTTCCCACGGCTCGCGTGCCACAGTAAAGAATTCCGCTGGTGTCCCTGCTTGCCGCCTGCAGGTCCTTCACGCCTTGGAATTCTTCCTTCAGAAAAGGATAGGACTTTACCTTTCACGACTTGAAACACACCGCCATTAACAACTGGCGATTGCAGGGCCACGCCTACTTTCGTATAATGGCGGCCACCGGCCACAAAACCTTAAGCGTTTTCAGGCGGTATAATACGGTATCCCAGGATGAGCTTAAGGCCCTTGTGGGGGAGAAAAGCTGATTGGATATTCACCTATATATTCACCTATCGGTTTTAATGCCAGCAAACATAGAGCGCCTGTAGCTCAGTTGGACAGAGCAACGGACTTCTAATCCGTGGGTCGCAGGTTCGAATCCTGCCAGGCGCGCCAGTAATAACAAGGGGCTGCCGATTTTGGCAACCCCTCTTTTTAGGCTTAGTGAATATATAGGTGAATATCTAATCCGATTTTCCGTTCACCATCGCTTTCAGTTCATCCTTGCTCACGGTATTGTACCGCTTAAAACACTCATGGTTTTATGGCCGCTGGCCGCTATGATCTTGAAATAGCCAAGGCCCTGGACCCGCCAATTATTTATGGCCGTGTGTCTCAAGTCGTGAAAATTGAAATCCTCAATCCCTGCCTTCTTACTGGCCATGGCGAAACTTCGTCGCACTGCGTCCACAGATTTGCCCTGGCAAGTAAACACTGGCATCCCAGAGGCTAAAGGATGGTTTTCGGGACGACCATCCAATCGACCGCCCAACGGAGGGAATCCATTCGCCTCAAGCAGACAGCGCCGCCCATTTGGAAGTTTATTACCCCGATCTCTTTGTCCCCGGTTAGGAGCAGGGCGGCCAAATTGGCCAGATGGGGGAGATGTCCCACCAACAGGGTATCCTCATCCAGTTGGGCGATCCGGTCGGCCCAGATCTCAGGATCATCTAAAGGCGCCAGCCCCCGGGCTTCCGAGATGCCGGCCTGCGGCTGTAAATGCCTGGCCAGGACCCGGGCGGTGCTTTTGGCCCTGGTCTTGCCGCTATGAAATATCTGACTGACCTGTAAATTAAGCCTTTTTAAGTGGTGCGCCACACTTTCAATGTCCATGCGGCCCTTTTGCGTAAGGTCCCTCGCCGCATCTTCCGCCTCGCTCGCTGCTTCGGCATGCTGCACCAGATAAAGAAGCACGGTAAGCCTCCTCAGATTTTCTTCCAATTAAGATAATAACTTTGCCACCGGTGTCCACCGGCCGCCGCTCGATCTAGAGGCCGCCCGCAGTCCTCCCCCGTGCCCGGTGGCCCGGGAACCTATCTTACCGCAATTACCTTGACCTTTCCGGAAGTTATGACATAAATAGGGAAGGCTGGATATATCATTTAAAATGGTTGCCAGGACTGGACCCGTCGCCGGAGAGGCGCTTGCGCCCCTGCCAATGCTGGTGGCAGGCTGCCTGCCTTTCTGGGCCGGCAGCCTGCTCTCCGGGGTTTCGGGATATCCCCTGCGCCCCGGGGTGCTGCTGGCCGGAACCCTGGGGATGGTGGCCCTGGTCCTGGCCGCCTTCGCCGGCCGGGAGAGCTTTGCCCCCGGGGTTGGCCGCTATCCTGCCTGGCGGCTGGACCTTTTCCGGGGGACCCAGGGCCTGGCCTATGCCTGCTTGGGGACGGCGGCCTTGTTGGGGCTGCTCCTCCAGTTCTGCTACCATACGGGCGATTTGACCATCCCCCTGGGAGCCTTGGGGATTTTGGGAGGCTATTTTTCCTTTGCCCGGCCTCTCGGCTGGCAGCGGCGGGGTCTGGGGGAAATCGCCGCCGCCCTCTGCTTCGGGCTGCTGCCGGTGGCCACCGGGTTTTATTTGCAATGCGGCCACCTGGTGACCGAGGTGCTGCTGTATGGCCTGCCTCTCACCTGGGCCGGATTTAATCTTTTTCTCGGCTATGGCTTCCCTGAAAGGGTAGGCAAAGAAGACCCAAAAAACCAAGAAGCTCCCCAGGGGGAGGTCGCGGCGGCTCCCGGCCTGGCGGCCCGCCTGGGGCCGGTGCCGGCGGCCTTGCTCTACACCGCCGGCAACCTGCTGGTCATCCTGGGGCTGCTGGCCATTTTCTTCTTCCCGGCCTCGCCCCTGCCCTGGCGGGCCGCTCTTTGGCCCTTGCTGCTCCTGGCGGCAGTCAACCAGGAGATGCTCAAACGGCGGGCTTACCGGGTGGAGAGCCGGCTGCGGTGGTTGTGCCGTCTCAGCCTGGCCTTGCACCTGGGGATGGGTGCGGTTTTTAACCTGATGTTGTGGCAGCGGTTGTAATGAAAAGACAGTTTCCGGTTTTTGGTTTCCGGTAGGGAGAGGGCGCCGCCGGGGGAAAGCCTGGACTAGGGGCCGGAGGCCGGATCGAGCGCGTGGGAAGTGAATGATGGGCGATCGGCGGAGAACCAGGTCCACTCATTGGGGGCGCAGGCTGTTGGCCATTTGCCTCATCCTGGCCCTGATCCCTGCCTGCAGTCCGGCCCAAGTTTACATCCCCCTGGCCTACGCCTTCACCGGCATGTGCGTCGCCCTCCTGATGTCGCCCACCCTCACCGCTGCGGTGGTGGGATTGGTGGTGGGCGGCCTTCTGGGCGCCGCGGTCTATAACAATTCTCTCAAACACCAGATTCAGGACCGGCGACGAGGTGAGCCTGGGCCACTCCCGGGAACCGGGGTCTGGAACCATCCCAGGGGTGCCTTCCAAAAATCAGGGGTGGCATGACGTAGGCAGGAACTGCTTTCACCTATTCCCCAATGAAGTCCAATAGCCATAAAGAACCAGGCGGAGGCCCGGAGGGTCCCCTGGCCGTGGTGTTGCAGGCCCTGCGTCTCGCTCTTGAGCCTGTCTCGGGAGAGGTCCTGGCGGCCCGGCTGGGGTTAAGCAGAGCCGCGGTCTGGAAGCGCATCAACCGCCTCAAGGCCCGGGGCTATGCCATCGCAGGCTCCCCCCGCCGGGGCTACCGCCTGCTGGCGGCCACCGACAAGTTACTGCCGGAAGAGATTCTCCCGGGGCTTAAGGCCAGGCGCCTGTGCGGACCGGTGCACCACTTCGAAGAGGTAGCCTCCACCAACGATCTGGCCAAGGAATTGGCGGCCCGAGGCGCCCCGGAAGGCACCCTGGTGGTGGCGGAAGCCCAAAGCCGCGGGCGGGGCCGACTGGGACGCCAGTGGAATTCCCCTCCCGGGACGGGACTCTATGTCTCCTTGCTCCTCAGACCGCCGCTGCCACCCACGGAGATGCCCCAAATCACCCTGACTACCGCGGTAGCGGTGGCCCGGGCCCTTAAACGGGTCACCGGGGTGGTCCCGGGTATCAAATGGCCCAACGACCTGCTGCTGGGGGGCAAGAAACTGGGGGGCATCCTCACGGAGATGGAAACTGAAAGCGAGCAGATTCGGCACCTGGTGGTGGGCCTGGGGCTCAATGTCGACACCCGGGCCTTTCCGGAAGAGCTGGCCGCCACAGCCACTTCCCTGGCCCTGGGACTCGGGCGGCCCTTGCCGATAAATTCCCGGCTGGCGATCCTTAAGGCCTGGCTGGAGGAGTTTGAGGATCTTTACGAACGCTTTTTGGCCCGGGATTTTCCCGGGATTCTCGAGGAATGGCGCAGCCTGACGGTGACCTTGGGGCAGCGGGTCACAGTGCGCCAGGGGCCGCTGACCATCCATGGCCTGGCCCTGGAGGTGGCCCCGGACGGGGCATTGCTGCTGGAGACGGATTCAGGGGAAGTGATCCGGGTGACTTCCGGGGAGATCGCAGGATAGCGGCTAGCCTCTCCCCCCAGGCGCCTCCCTTGGGGGGGCGCGGGTGGAGCGAAAATAATATACCCAAAAGGGGGCCGGCTTCCAGACCTGCCCCCGCCTCTTAGAAAGCCGCCGCTAAGTGGACGGCCTCTATTTCTTCTTCTTTTCCTTGAGTTCTTCGACCTCGGACTTCAAACGTTCCACTTCCGCTTTATATTGCTCCACTTCGGCCTCGTTCATCTTGGGAGGTTCGTAAGTCGGGTTCTCGCCCTTCTTGAAAAACTTATCCTTGGTCTCCTCAAAACCCAGATAGACGGCCAGGGCGCCGCCCAAAAGGAGCAAGAGGGGGATGCCTCCTTTCAATAGGTCAAAGAAATGATGCCACCACAACCCAAGGCCGATCAATCCCAAAGCCACCGCAACCAGTCCGCCCACCAAAGCCGTCATGCCCAACCTCCTTGCCTTTAATGAAATTTTCGGCTCGCACCGTGCTATTGCTGGTTTAAAGCATATGGGCAATTGTTATCAGAAAGGGAAAAATTTATCAAGTCAGAAATGGGTACAAACAAACGGCCATTGAAAAAAATTCCAATAAAATGGAAAGGTTATAGTTATGGAGCGGTTGACAAAAATCCCCCGCAATTTATAATATGGGCAACACTCCCCTGTGAAATGTGAGAGATCCCTCATGGCTGAGATCGATTATTATCAGATATTGGGTGTTGGCCGGGAAGCCCCTGCAGAAGAAATCAAGAAGGCTTACCGCAAGCTGGCCATGAAGTATCACCCGGACAAAGCCAAGGGGGACAAGAAGGTTGCTGAAGAAAAATTCAAGCAGATCAGCGAAGCCTACGCGGTTCTGAGCAATCCCGAAAAGCGGCAGCAATATGACCAATACGGCTCCCAGGGCTTCCGGGAAAGATTCAGTCAGGAAGATATCTTCAAGGGCGCCGATTTCAGCGAAATGTTCGACTTCGGCCTCTCCGAGGGCCTCTGGAGCCGCCTCTTCGGGGGGACGGGAGGGGGAGGGGGAGGAGGCCGTTTCGGCCGCCAACCCCGCACCCGGGTCTTCAGGTACGGTGGCCCGGAAGGCTTTGGGGCCCAGCCCCGGCCAGCCAAGGGTGGGGACCTGCAGGTGGAGATGCCTATCACCCTGCATGAGATGGCCTTCGGCACCGAGAAGGTGGTAGCCATGCCCCACGACGGCCAGCTGGAGAAAATCTCGGTGAAGATTCCTCCCGGCGCCCTGCCGGGCAAGAGGCTGCGGGTCAGCGGCAAAGGCGCTCCCGGCCCCATGGGCGGGCCTCCCGGTGACCTTTACGTCAAACTGCGGGAGCTGGAACATCCGGTATTCAAACGGGAGGGTTACGACCTCTACGTGGACCGCCGCATTAAGTTCACCGAGGCCATCCTGGGCACCAAGGTGACGGTGCCCACCCTGGATGGCAAGACCATGAGCCTCAAGGTGCCGCCGGGAACCCAGAGCAACACCAAGATGCGCCTCAAAAATTATGGCATCCCCCAGGCCAGCGGCAAGGTCCGGGGGGACCAGTACGTGCGGATCATCGTCGAGACCCCTGCCAATCTGAACAAAAAACAGAAGGCCCTGGTGGAGGAGATGGCCAAGGAAGGGTTGTAGCTCCCAGCCAGCAGTTTTTAAGCGGTCCGCGGCCAGTTTTCAGCTCTCCGTTTTTGGATTTAGGGGTTTTTGCATTGCTTTTAAGTTATTGCCTTCTCTTGTGGCAATACCCAGCCTTTCTCAGCCGACCTGGAAACTTGCCGCTCGCCAATAGCTGCTGCTGACCGCTCTCGCGGACAGCTACTAATAACAGGAGGCTCACATGGTGGTGGAACTGGCCCCCAAGGTTTACTGGGTGGGCGCCATTGACTGGAACCTTCGGGAGTTTCACGGCTATCTCACCGAAAAAGGGTCCACTTACAATGCCTTTCTGATTCTGGACGAGCAGATCACCCTGATTGATACGGTAAAAAAGGAATTCGTTCCGGAGATGCTGGCCCGGGTGGCGGAGGTAGTGGATCCGGAAAAGATTTCCTATATCGTTTCTAACCACGTGGAGATGGATCATTCCGGGGGCCTGCCCGAAGTGATGGCCAGGGTCAAGCCGTCAAAGCTTTTCTGCTCCCCCATGGGCAAAGCGGGATTAAGCCGCCATTACCAGAGCGAATGGCCTTTTGTCGAAGTGAAAACCGGCCAGGAAATCTCCCTGGGGCAACGCACCCTCCTCTTTCTGGAGACCCCCATGCTCCACTGGCCGGACTCCATGATGACCTACCTCAAAGAGGAGCAGATCCTCTTCTCCAGCGACGCCTTCGGGGCCCACTTCGCCTCGGACGAACGCTTCGACCTCGAGACCCCGGATTTTCCGGCCTATCTTTACCAGGTGAAGAAATATTACGCCAATATCCTGATGCCCTTCGGCAGCCTGGTCCTTAAGCTGTTCCAGCGCCTCCAGCCAATGGGCCTGGAGTTCAAGCTGATCGCCCCGGACCATGGCTTGCTCCTCAAGTCCCCGGAGCCAATCCTGGCAGCTTACCAGAAATGGGGGGCAGGGGAAGCGGAGCCCCACCGGGCTCTGGTGGTTTACGACACCATGTGGGGCTCTACCGAGTTGCTGGCCCAGGCATTGGCCGAAGGCTTGCGGGATGCCGGGGCCGAGACCGTCAACTGCCATTTGCGCCGCGTCCATTACAGCGACATCGTTCCCGAGGTTCTGGACGCCGGCCTGCTCCTTTTGGGCTCCCCCACCCTCAACAATACCATCTTCCCTTCCATGGGCGAGTTCCTCACCTATCTTAAGGGGCTGCGGCCCCAGAACAAGGCGGCGGCCTGTTTCGGGTCCTACGGCTGGAGCGGCCAGGCGGTGGCCGAGATGAACCAGCTCCTCGAGGCCATGAAGATCAGGCTGGCCCATGAAGGCTTCACTTGCAAATATATCCCCACCCCTCAGGAGCTGGGGGAGCTTCGGGCCCTTGGAAGTCGCCTGGCCCGGGAAAACCTGCAATTGTGAGAGCATACTAAGAGAAGGAGTCATCCCCATGGCTAGTGAGATTTTGAAATTGAGCGCGGCGATTGTTACTTCCCATGCGTCCATGACCGAACTCAGCACGACGGAATTGGTGAAGGAAATTAAAGAAGTTTTTAGCGCCTTAGCTTCCCTGGCAGAAGAGCCGGCGACCTCGGAAACCGCCGGGAGCCGGGCCGCTCCAACCAGGAAACAGGGGCGGCCGAAACGGGCGAAATTCGTGGAATCTCCGGAGGCCAAGGCGGTGGAAGTGGAAGAAGGTCCGGTTATCGGGGACCCGGATTATATGGAATTTATGGAAAGCAGGGAGGGGTGAGCGGCAGCAATGCAGGTAGGTCTAATAATGCTAATGGCGGGAGGCGCTTCGCTTTCCCGCCCCGCGGGCTACGGGCTAAGGCAAAAGTAAAAAGTCAAAAGTCAAAAAAAGGCCGCTTAACAGAAAATATGTAGGGTGGGCACTGCCCACCCATTCCATAGAAAAGAATCTGAGTGAATCCTATTGGCCCATGAGGTCACCTTTCCCTCCCAGGCTGCTGCCTAAACTTTTCGGAACAGAAATTTGAACGGACCATTGGGTAGATCCACCAAAGATGCCGCCGCCGACTTCCGCTACCTGTTGGCCCGGGGCTACCCCCGCCCGGCGGCTCTGGCCCTGGTGGGCAACCGCTATGGTCTTTCCCGCACCGTCCGGCAGCTCCTGCACCGGGGGGTCTTCGCCCCGGCCGAGGCCGCGGCCCGCCGGGCCAGGCTGAGGCTGCTCAAGGAGGTGGCAGGCCGCCCCCTGGGGCTGGACGGCCACAATGTTCTCATCACCCTGGAATGCGCCCTGCGCAAGCTGCCCCTGGTGGCTGCGGACGACGGCTTCATCCGGGACGTGGGCCAGGTTTCCCGGAGCTTCAAGCCCTCCCCCGAGACCGACCGGGTCCTGGCCCTGGTGCTGGATTACCTGGCGGAGCATCCCTGGCAGGAGCCGGTGGCGGTTTTTTATGACGCCCCTATGAGCCTGAGCGGCGAACTGGCCCAGCGCACCGCGGCACTGGCGGCGGCCCGGGGGCTAAGGCTGACGGCCGCCGCGGTCCCGGTGCCGGAGCGGGAATTGGTGGGGTTTCCCGGCCCCATTGCCACCAGCGACACTGCCCTGATCGAATCCCAGTCCCAGGTGGTGGACCTGGCCGGGGAGATCATCCGCCGGGAGCTGGGCCTGCGGCCCATCGATCTGGACGCCCCCAGCCCGGAAAGGTAAATGCTTTCCTCATATTCGCCTGAAACGCCGCAGGATTCTTCATTTATCCCCGGGCTTCCCATTTCCCTTCCCCGCCATAGTCTCCAGTATTTGCTTGAGATTGCCTAATTCCTCGCCGTACTTGGACCAGTTGCCCTGCTTCAGGTATTCCATGGCCTTGTTGTAGTGGTCGAGGGCCTCTTGAGCGCCGGCGGGAAGAGGACCGGCAGGTAATCCGCTGAGCGCTTTTTGTTGTTGCGCCGGCGGAACGCCCTCTGCTGCAAAGACCGCACGCAGTGCCTCATCCAGATTCTTTTCCATCATCAATCTTCCATCTTCGACCACGATTACACGTTTCAACTGCGGCATCTGGCTCTGCGTCGCCTGGAGATAAACGGGTTCCACATAGATAAACGAATGCTCGATGGGGATAACGAGTAGATTCCCTCGAATCACGCTGGACCCCTGTTGCCCCCATAGAGTCAGTTCAGCCGATATGTCCGGCTGCTGGTTAATGCGCGCATCGATTTGCATCGGCCCGTAAATCAGCTTGTCTTTGGATAAGGTGTAGATGAGAAGCTGCCCGTAGTTGCCTCCGTCACAGCGGGCGCACATCCAGGCGACCATATTGTCCTTATTGGACGGCGTCAACGGCAGCATCAGCATGAATTCTTCCGAGGCGGCGCCCGGCAGCCTCATTATGATGTAATAAGGGAGGATGGTTTGGGCGGCACCGCCGAACACGGCCTGAGGGATGTTCCATAGGTCTTCCCGGTTATAGAACACTCGCGGATCCGTCATGTGATAGGTGGCATACATTTGAGCCTGGATGATAAACAAGTCCATGGGGTAGCGCAGATGCTGCCTCAAAAAAGCCGGCATCTCATCGATCGGTTTAAACAATGTCGGGAAGATCTTCTGGTACGTGCGAACCATTGGATCGGAGGGATCGATTACATAGTAGGATACATCGCCGTTGTAGGCATCGATAACGACCTTCACGGAGTTGCGAATGTAGTTGAAATTGTAACCACCTTGCCCCCCAGAGACTGGTTCTGAGTATGGAAACATGTCGGTCGTGGTATAGGCATCATGAATCCAATATAGATGGCCGTCGCCACCGACCACCAAATAGGGATCCGAATCATAAGCGAGAAAAGGCGCTATCGTGCGGTCCCGGTCGGCAATGAGGCGGTGGAACATGACGCGGCTCTCGTCCGTGATATAGCCGGACAGGAGAATATTGAGATCCGACAGATCGATGGCGTAAAGCAGTCTTCGGAAGAGACCGGATATCTGCACGCCGCCTTTGCCCTGATAAGAGGTGTAAACATTCTGGTCCCCCTTCGGGTAATCGAACTCAGGGAGCTTGCTATGCACTATGGTAAATTCATTGGTTTCCTCGCCATAGTAGATTTCCGGCCGGGTAATCTCGATCGAGTTGCTGGACTGGGGTGGAATGTTCTGGATGACAAACTTCGGCAAACCGTCCCCGGTCTCTTCGTTGACCGGGCTCATGACCGCCCCATAGCCGTGAGTGTATACCAGGTGCGCATTCACCCAGGTCCTGGCAGGGGCGGGGAGCTGCGAGGGAGCCAGCTCTCTAGCCGCCAGGGCAACTTCCGTGTATTTCTGCCCAAAGTGGTAGCGGTCGACGTCGACGCTCTTGAAGTCGTAGTAGAGCCTAATTTCCTGCAGTTGTTTATATGTTTCTATTAAAGGGCGGCGATCCCACAGGCGGATATTATGAATCGTGGCGTTGTTCTTTTCGATGTCGGCGTAGGTCAGGTTGTCCTCAAGGGGAAAAGGTTGTTCCAGGGCCTTATCCAGGCCGAATCCGAGTCGGGTAAATTTTATGTTGTTTTCTATATAGGGAGTCTCTTTAGCCAATTCGTTGGGCTTTACTGAGTATTGCTCAACAAAGGTCGGGTAAATCCAGGACAACCCGATGAGGGCAACAAAAAATAAGCCGATGGCATAGAGCGCCCATTTCCATTTTTTAAGGACCGGCATGAAAAACAGCACAAGGGCGATAACGACCGCCAAAATCATTAGCGACCAATAAGCCGGTAACTGTGCATGAATATCCGAATAACTGGCCCCGTAGGCCGCGCCGCTGCTCGAATTTAACACACCATAGCACTGGAGCCGGTATGACCAGGCGAGGTCGAGAAAAAACAAACCGCCCAAAGCCCCCAAATGAGATCTCACCTTGGGATAAACATATAGTGAGTTTTCTTGGAACATTACGGCATGATCCAGATAATATGAAAATCCAACAGCCATGAATACGAGGAATAAAGCCGTTAAGCACCATTTTTGAAGAAAGGTGTATAAAGGCAAAGTAAAAACATAGAATCCCGCATCTTTAGAAAATATTGGGTCAGCAACGCCAAATGGCGAATGATGCAAATACTGCAGAAAAGTCATCCAGGAGCCGGAGGCGCTGATCCCCATTAAACCGGACAGGAACAATAGAGCCAGCGTCCACACTTGCGTGGCGTGCGCCTCGGAAAAAAGGAGATCGATGGGTGTGGCCTGTCCTTGAGCTGGCACGATTCTCATCGTGCGGGAATAGGAACCATGTCTCCTGGCAATGAAGAGGTTTACTGCGGCAAACAGGCCGAACAGTAAGGCAAAGGCAGCAAAGGTCAAAGCTTTGGCCCATAGAATCGTGGTAAACACCTTGGCAAAACCCAAATTCTCAAACCACAGCCAATCGCCGTAGTAGTGGACAAAAACAGACACAGCAGCCAGAGCGACAACCGCGATGCCGACAACGACCCATGGTCCCTTCTTCAATGTCATAGTTCACCTTTCCCACCAAGTAATGGCGAATCGATATTGCAGTAGTTTATGTCAAAGAGGTGGCAGGAGTCAATTAGAATAAATGAAAGGAGACCACCGCTGCTGCCTGGCTATTCTTGCTGACTGTTTTTATTGACAAAATGTGAGGAAAGTATTAAAGTAAAATCGCCTTGGGCAACGCCTGGTCGCCTGTTGCCTTCGCCGTAATAACTTAGATAGAAGCCCGGACCGCTTTACCTGCCAGCGAGCTCTTGCCCGTGCCGCGTATTTAATACAAAGGAGTACTTAGTGACGCACCCGTGTGATCGATTTGCTATCCGGATATTGGCCCTCCTGCTGGGAACCGTTCTGGCAGTGTTGGTTCCGCAAGCAGGGTTCCCGAACGACCCGGTCAGCGAAGTGAAGGCAGCCCCAGCCGTGCCAGGCGGCTCCGCCGTCCCGGCGGCTCCGGCTGTCCCGGTTACCCAGGCAGCTCCACCGGCTGCAATCCCGCCGGCTGCTCCCTCCGCGGCCAAGACCACCGCTCCCACCAAGATCGCCAAGATTGGGACGCCGCCGGCTAAGGAGGAAAGGCCGCCCGCCCCCGCAGTTGTGGCTTCCAAAGCCAGGTACCTCGCCGGCGAGGACCCCGGGTTTGCGAAACGGTACGGCTGGCCGGTGGCTTACCCGCCGCCGCTGCCAGGCTCCATCTTGCCGCAGAAGCGCATTGTCGCCTACTACGGTAACCCGCTTTCCAAGCGTATGGGGGCTCTGGGTGCATGGGAAAAGGACGAAATGCTGCGGCATCTGCAGGGTGAAGTAGCCAAATGGGAGAAGGCGGACCCGGCGGAACCGGTGCAGCCGGCGCTGCACCTCATCGCGGTGGTGGCGCAGGGAGAGCCGGGCAAGGCCGGCAAGTACCGGATGGTGATGCCGGACCAGATCGTCAACGAAGTGTACGGCTGGGCCAAAGAGGCGCACGCTCTTCTCTTCCTCGACATTCAGACCGGCCATGACAACATCCGTACCATCCTGCCGCGCTTCGAGTGGATTTTGAAGAATCCGGACGTGCACCTGGGGATGGATCCGGAGTTTAACCTGATCAAGAGTGGCAGGAGGCCGGGGACCAAGATCGGCACCTATGACGCGGCGGACATCAACTATGCCTCCGGTTACCTGGAGGAACTGGTGAAAAAGTATAATCTTCCTCCCAAGGTGCTCATTGTACACCGCTTCACCCGTGATATGGTCACCAATGCCAGGAGGATCGTGCTCCGCCCCGAGGTGCAGATCATCATGAACATGGACGGCTGGGGCCCTCCGTCCCTAAAGAGGGATTCGTTTAAGGATTACATCGTTGCCGAGCCGGTGCAGTATGTCGGCTTCAAACTCTTCTATCACAATGACACCAAGAAGGGCGACGCCCTGATGACCCCCCAGGAGTTGCTAAGGCTGAACCCAGCGCCCCTTTATATCCAATACCAGTAATACCGCGCCGCAGGTGAGACGCCCCCTGATCTTGCCCATGAACGTGCCGGCAAGTCAGCACCTGGAGCGAGCGGAGCCATAACAGGGTGCCACGCCAGCAAGCTCAATAAATTGTCTCGCCGTAACTTTTCTGAGTAAATTGCTCCGGCTAAACTGGGAAGGCCTTCCAAATGGATAATACAGAAAGCGGAGACTCCGCTATCCGGGTGGCTGCCTGCGCAGAGCCGCGAGTCCCCTGGATCCAACGTCTCCGGTGGGCCTTGGGTATCCTGCGGGCTTACCGGGTGAGCAATCTGGAGAATGCCGACGGGCAGATAATTTTTCACCAAAAATTAGCCGCCATTATCAAGGCTACCTTGGGACCTGACCCGAACGGGTTGAGGTTGCTGGAAATAGGGTGCGGCCAGCGGGCCAGCCAAACCATCCTGTTCACCGCTGACGGCCTTACGGCCACGGGCATCGACGTGGAAGTGCCTGCCTTCAGGATGACCCTCGGAAGATTTCTGCAGTTGCTCAAGGCAAACGGTTGGGAGCGGGGGCTCAAGTCAATTTTGCGGCACTGGCTCTTCGACGGCCAATTTTTTCGCAGACTCTCTTGCCAATACGGCCAGCCCCTCCCCCTGGACCGGGTAGATGTGCGCCTGATGAGTGCAACCCAGATGAAGTTTCCTGATAATTATTTCAGTTTCATCTTCTCTTCCCTGGTATTTGAGCATATTGACGACGTGCCCGCGGCCGTCCGGGAGGTTAACCGGGTCCTTAAACCCCAGGGACGAGCCTGGATTAATGTCCACCTCTTCCCGAGTCTTTCCGGCGGGCATCACCCGGAGTGGACGGATGCCCGCAGGCCCCCCACCCATCCCCGGGTGCCTCCCTGGGATCACTTGCAGGATAACCGCTATCCTGCCCATAGCCATTTGAATAGATTGCGCTTGACGGATTACCGTAAAATATTCAATAGTTATTTGGAAGTGCTGGAGGAAAACCAGGTAATGGAAATGACCGTGGAATTGTCTCCCGGATTGGAGGAGATTTTAGTGGCGAAGGGCTATGCCCGGGAAGATTTGCTTACCCGGGAGGTCGCTTTCTTGTGCCGGAAAAAGTGATAACTTTTGGTTAGCGGCGGACCCGATTGTCCGCCCTGGCTTCACGAGGGAGGAGACTTGAAGATGGATACCAAGATTGGGTTTATGGGGTTGGGCATCATGGGCGCCGCCATGGCCGCCCGCATTCTCAAGGCCGACTATCCCCTGATGGTTTATAACCGCACTGCCGCCAAGGCCGAACCTTTGGCGCAACTGGGGGCCGGGATTGCCTCCAGCCCCAGGGCCCTGGCCAAAACGGCGGAGATCATCATCGCCATGGTCACCGGCCCCGAGGCCCTTTATGAGCTGCTTTGGGGAGAGGAGGGCGCCGCCGCCGCCTTCAGTCCCGGCCAGGTCTTCATCAATATGAGTTCGGTGTCCCCCAGCTTTACCCGGGAACTGGGCAAACAACTGGCCCCCACCGGTATCACCTTCATCGACGCCCCGGTTTCGGGCACCAAGAAGCCCGCGGAAGAGGGTACCCTGGTGATCCTGGCGTCGGGCAAGAAGGAAAAGGTCGAAGAACTGGAGCCCCTGTTTCTGACCATGGGGAAGAAAGTCATTTTCTGCGGCCGGACCGGCCAGGGCTCCATGATGAAGATGTTTATCAACCTGCTCCTCGGCTTGGCAATGGAGGGCTTCGCCGAGGCCCTCAACTTCGGGCGGCTGGGGGGCCTGGAACTGGAGGCCATGCTGGAAACGGTATTCTCCGGAGCCATGAACGCCCCCATGTTCCAGGTAAAGGCCGCCAACTTCAGAGACCGGAACCATCCGCCGGCCTTCCCCTTGAAGCATTTGACCAAGGACGCCAAATTCGTCCTGGATACGGCTTACGAGTTGGGGGCGCCAGTCCCGGGGGGGCAGATGCTGCTGCACCTCTACCGGGCCGGGGTGGCCCAGGGCTGGGGCGACGAGGACATCTCCGCCATCATCAAGGTGATGGAGCTTCTCAGCGGGAAATGATGCAAAAGCTGACCGGCAAGGCTTTAGGGAGACCAGGCTGGTTGTTGGTGCTGGCATTGGTCTTGCTCCTTGCCTGCAGTGCTGCGGCCGCGCAGTTCTCCGCCCAGATGGTGGTCCGGGACGGCGAAAAGCTGGCGCTCGGGAAGATCTTCATGCAGGACGGCAAGATACGCCAGGAGTTCGATGACGAAGAAGGCCAGACCATCACCATCGTGCGGCCGGACCTGAAAAAGGTCTGGGTCATCCTGTCCCGAGAGCACGGCTTCCTGGAGCTGCCCCTGAAGACCAAACTCCCCGGGCAATTCATCCAGATTCCCCCGGATGCCTTGGCAAAACGCCTGGTGGGCAAAGAGACGGTGAATGGCTACGAAGCTGAAAAATATGAGGTCACGGTGCCGGGGAGCCTCGACCCGGAGAGGCAGACCATCTGGATGGCCATCAAATTGGGGGTCCCCATAAAACTGGTCTCCAGCGACAAAAACTTTTCCGTGGAATACCGCTACATCATAGAAGGGCCCCAGCCCGAGCGCCTCTTCAACCTGCCTCCGGGCTATAAGAAATTGAGCGCCCCCGCCGGCTAATTAGCTTTTTGGGAAGGCTTGCTGTCACTTCCCAGGTATCCAAGACCGCTCGACGCCGCCTCCCCGCTTGACCTTCGCTTTCCTTCGGCCCGGCTCCACAGGGGTGGAAGGTCAGGTCGTTCTCTTGTCCGGGGAAGGGCCTATTATGGATAAACCTTCCCGAGACGATCTCCGGGTGGATTCCTTCCGGGAAGGCGTTGCAGGTTAGTCTGCCCACCAGGTTATGCAGGTGCAGACAGAAGCGGCAGAGCCGCCACCTGCTGATGACATCATAGAAGAAGGGATCGGCGGTATTCCCCATGGGCGAAGTCCTTATGCCTGCGGGTTTAGCCGGCCCGGCTTATTTGGGAGAATCGAGCAGCCGGCGCAGAGCCCCGGCCAACTCTGCCGGCATGAGGGGTTTCATGATAATTTCCCTGATCCCCAGGCCCTTGTTCTTGTCCAAGCTGCTCGGTTCGGTGTGGCCGGTACAGCCCAGGATGGGGATCTCCTTACGTAGGGCCAGGGCTTCCCGGGCCAGGTCAAACCCGGTCAACCGGGGCATGGTCAGGTTGGTCAGGATCAGATCGAATTTCTCCGGTCCGGCCCGGAAGGCGGCCAGGGCCTCATTGGGATCAGTCCAGGCCGTCACCTGATATCCCAACTGCCTTAGGATAATTTGGGCGGCAGCCACAATATCCGGCTCATCGTCCACCAGCAGGATTCGCTCTTTCCCTTCCGGCATAGCAGCTACCGGCTCTGGTTCCAGCGCTTCATCAGGGGCCATCAGGGGGAAAAGGATCTCAAAGGTGCTTCCCTTCCCAGGATCGCTTACGACCTGGATGCCCCCGCCATAATTTTTGACAATTCCATGGACCATCGACAAACCCAGGCCGGTCCCCTTCCCCAGCTCTTTGGTGGTGTAATAGGGCTCAAAAATCCGTTCCAGCACCCCCGGGGTCATGCCCTGACCGGTATCCACGACGCTCAACCTCAGATAATTTCCCGGTGGGACGCTGATGCCGCAGGACGTCTGCTCCCGGGCCAATTCCACTTGATCCACGCCCACGCTCAGGCAGCCCCCTTTTTCTTCCAGGGCCTGGGCGGCGTTGGTGCAAAGATTCATGACCACCTGGTAGATTTCACTGGGGTCCGCCAGCACCCAATCCCACTCGGCGGCGATCTGCGTTTGAATGTCAATGGTCGCCGGCAAGGAGGCCCGCAGCAATTTCAGGGATTCTTTGACCAGGGGGCTCAGGCGTAGCCTTATCCGTTGCTGGTCGCTGCGGCGGCTGATGGTGAGAATCTGTTTCACCAGAGCCGCAGCCCGTTTGCCGGACTTGAGCACCTGTTCCAGATAAGGGCGCAGTTCCTGGTCCTGCCCCGTCTCCCGCAAGGCGATCTCGGTGTACATGATGATGGGTGACAGGATGTTGTTAAAATCATGGGCAATGCCCCCGGCCAGGGTGCCGATGGCTTCCATCTTTTGCGCCTGGCGAAGTTGGGCCTCCAGCTCCACCTTCTCGGCCCGGGCCCTTTGGTATCTGGTAATGTCGCGATTGCTGGAGCGGCGGCCGAGAATTTGCCCCTCGGGAGTGGAAACCGGCTGGCACACGTGGGCGATCCAACGCTCGTCGCCGCTACGGGTAAGGATGCGGAAAATCAGGAAATGAGGGTTGGGGTTGCTGAGATCATCGTGTAAATGCTTGACTACCTTGCCCCGGTCCTCGGGATGGGCGATCTTTTCTATGAGTCCCGGATCTTGCAGAAATTCCCGGGCGGTGTACCCGCTAATCCGTTCACAAGAGGGCGAAATATAGTTATAGGCGCCGTCGGGGGCCAGCCAGCTCTCCCAATCGTAAGTAAAGTCCGCAATGGTGCGGAACTTTTCCTCCGAAAGGCGCAAGGATTCTTCCACCTTCTCCCGTTCCTGCAACTCCAGTTGTAATGCCTGGTTGGAATGGGTTAAGGCTTCGGTCCTATGCCCGACCTCTTCCCGGAGCCCATCCTGGGTGCGCATCATGTCCCGGAATAGCGGCGCAATGAAGGCCACCCCCAGCAGCATCAGGATGACGGTGGCCAGCCCCACCAATTCCGAACCGATGTCCACCGGCATGAGGGACATTCCCCGGGCGAACCACTCGACTACCGTGAAGCAACGCCGGACGGCCATCAGCAGGAAGCCTATGGAAATAAACAGCCAGGCGGCGGTGCTCCTGGTAATCCGCACCAGCCGGAAAGCCAGGAATGCGGCAATAAGCTGGATAAAGATGGCGATCAGGAGCAAAAAGTACGCCGGCATCAGAGCAATCCGTCTCCGGGGTAACCGGAGGACTTTTAGAGAATAGACCTTGGCCAGGCCGGGGGCCCTGCCGTTAAAAATGCAACGATTATGCCCGGGCCGCCGGCCGTCTATCTACCTGAAAATAGAAGAAAACCTTGCCGGGTGCCATCAGGCCGGTTCTGGTGGTGGCAGGGGGTCTGTCAGAAATTTTTACAAGGTGTAAAATGGGCCCAACGGACTAAGGTGGCAGGAATTTCTGCAAACGGCAAAGGTTTTGGTATATTAATGCTCAAGATCTCTTGGTAAGGGAGATCATGGCGCCCCACGAAAGCCTCCTGGTGGTGGGCTTGCCCAACGTCTGAATCAGAGGATGGCCTCATGCGCCGCCAGCGCCTGGTTTGGCAACTCTTTCCTGCCTATCTCCTGGTCACCCTCCTGTCCCTGCTGGCCCTCTCCTGGTATGTCACCAGCTCCTGGCGCAGTTTTTACCTGGAACAGATGGCCACGGACCTGAAGACCCGTGCCCTCCTGGTGGAAACGCGATTGCCGGAACTATTGGCGGCCGGGAGGGGCGCCGAGGTCGACCGGATTTGCAAGGATCTGGGCCGGCTCACCGGTACCCATCTGACGGTTCTCCTGCCCTCCGGCCAGGTCCTGGGAGATTCGGAGGAGGAGCCGGCCCGCATGGAAAATTACGGCGATCGCCCTGAGATTCAGGAGGCTCTCCAGGGGCGGGTGGGCATCTCCGAAAGATACAGTTTCACCTCGGGGCACGATCGCCTGTATGTGGCCGTGCCCATGCAGGAGCAGGGCCGGATAGTTGCGCTAGTGTGCGCTTCCCTGCCCATGACCTCCATCACCCAGGCGCTCAGAGCCATGTATTTCAGGACGGCGCTGGGCGGCCTGGTCATCGTCCTTTTACTGGCGGCCATGAGCCTCTTCATCTCCCAGCGCCTCAGCCGCTCCCTGCAAGACCTGAAGCGGGGCGCCCTGCGCTTCGCCGGGGGAGACTTGAGCCGGCTGCTGCCGGTGCCCGGCTCCGATGAGTTGGGGAGTCTGGCCGAGGCCTTTAACCACATGGCGGAGCAACTGCAGGACCGCATCGGCGTCCTTATCCGCCAGGGGCAGCTGCAGGAGGCGGTGCTCTCCAGCATGGTGGAAGGCGTCCTGGCGGTGGACTCCCAGCAGCGCCTCATCACCCTGAACCGGGCGGCGGCGCAATTGCTGGGGGTGGACTACCTGGCCTCTCAAGATCTCACCATCCAGGAAGTGGTGCGCGACCATCAATTACAGAGCTTCATCACCCGCACCATCTTTGCCAGGGGACCCATCGATGCCGAGGTAACGATGAGCCACGGCCAACAGATCATTCAGGCCCATGGCTCCTTCCTGAAGGATGCCCAGGGAGCCGATATCGGCTTTCTCATCGTGCTGCACGACGTCACCCATCTGCGGCGGCTAGAGATGAGCCGCCGCGACTTCGTGGCCAATGTCTCCCATGAATTGAAAACCCCCATCACCTCCATCAAGGGATTTGTGGAAACTTTACTGGCCGGCGCCTTGCAGGAGCCGGAGAATGCCCGGAACTTCCTGGGCATCGTCTCCCGGCAGACTGATCGGCTCAATGAGATTATCGACGATCTGCTGAGCCTCTCCAGGATCGAACAAGATGCGGAACAGGGAAGGGTCTTCCTCACCACCGGCAGGCTCAAGGGCGTCTTGGATTCCGCCATCCAGATTTGTGAAGCCAAGGCCGCCGCCAAGGAGATCACGGTCCGGCTGGATTGCCCGGAGGAGCTGCGAGCCCGGATCAACGCGCCCCTGCTGGAACAGGCCCTGGTGAACCTGATTGACAACGCCATCAAATACAGCCCCGCGGGCAGCGCCGTGCAGGTGGAGGCTCTAAGGGACAACGCCGAGGTGGTGGTCCTGGTTCGGGACCAGGGGGTAGGCATCGAGAAGAGCCAATTAGACCGCATCTTCGAACGGTTTTACCGGGTGGATGCCGGACGCAGCCGCAAGATCGGCGGCACCGGCCTGGGGTTGGCCATCGTCAAGCACATTGCCCAGTCGCACCACGGCCGCGTGACGGTGGCAAGCACCCCGGGAGCGGGGAGCCTCTTCTCCTTGCACCTGCCGGCAGAGTAATCCCGGACCTTTCCTATACCCCTAATTCATCAAAAATTTACCCTCTCCTAACATTTTCCTAACAATTAACCGCTATGCTGTGGCAATTAGGTGTTTCAAAACCCGGCTGCGCGCCCAAGGGTTTCCTGACCTCAGGACAACTAGTTGGTTTTAAAACAGTTTGCCAACAACCCCTCAACTCGAAGGAGCATAAACATGCGGAAATGGTGGTTTCTCTCAGCCCTAATCCTTACATTTTTCCTGGCCAGTCTGGCTCAGGCCCAGCCCGTATCACTCAGTGCGGCCGGGGCTACTTTCCCCTACCCCATCTATTCTCAATGGGCCTACAAATATAATCAGATCACCGGTATGAAGATCAATTACCAATCCATCGGCTCCGGCGGCGGCATAGCCCAGATCAAGGCGAAGACCGTGGATTACGGGGCCTCGGATGCTCCCCAAAAGACGGACATGCTGAATGAGAACGGCCTGGTGCAGTGGCCCATGGTAATGGGCGGAGTGGTGATGGCGGTGAACATCCCGGGCATCGGCCCCGGGGCCATGAAGCTCAACGGCCCGGTGCTGGCTGATATCTATCTCGGCAAAATCACCAAATGGGACGACCCGGCCATCGCGAAGCTCAACCCCGGCCTGAAGCTCCCCTCCCAGGCCATCACCGTGGTGCACCGCTCCGATGGCTCCGGAACCACCTTTATCTTTAGCACTTACCTATCCATGATCTCCCCGGAATGGAAGGACAAGGTCGGCGCCGATACCTCGGTGCAGTGGCCGGCGGGCGTCGGCGGCAAGGGCAATGAAGGCGTGGCCGGCCAGGTGAAAGTGGTGCCCGGCTCCATAGGCTACGTGGAATATGCCTATGTCAAACAAAATAATATGCCCTATACGCTGCTGCAGAATAAGGCCGGCAAATTCTTGAAGCCCAGCCTCGAGGCCTTTCAGGCGGCCGCGGCCAATGCCGACTGGAAAAGCGCCCCTTATGGCTTTTACCTGATGCTGGATGACCAGCCGGGCGACCAGAGCTGGCCCATCGCCGGCGCCACCTTCATCATGGTCCACAAGGATCAGCCCGACCTCGCCAAGGCCCAGGCCATGCTGAAGTACTTCGATTGGTGCTACCGGCACGGCGGCGAGATGGCCCAAAAGCTCGACTATGTGCCCATGCCTATGAGCGTGGTGGACCTGGTGGAAGCCTCCTGGGCAAAGGATATCACCTCTAACGGCAAACCGGTTTGGCCGGTTAAATAAAGGCCTTGGTGGGGTCGCAGCCGCGACCTTCCTGGCCAACTAAATTATCTCCTCGCAGAGGCCGGAGTCCTGATGACCCCGGCCTCAAATCTCATTATGCCAACCGATAGCTCAACTATCTCCGACCAGCCGGTGCCGCAAGCCTCCGCCAGGGGCGACCGGATCTTCCGCCGGCTGGCGGTCGCCAGCGCCCTGCTGATCCCGTTGCTGATGGGCGGCATCTTCATTGCCCTGCTCCAGCAATCCTGGCCGGCCCTCAAGCGCTTCGGTTTCGGCTTCCTGTTTTCCAACCAGTGGAACCCGGTTACCGAAAAATTCGGGGCCGTTAGCAGCATTTACGGCACCCTGGCCTCCACCCTCATCGCCATGGTCATTGCCGTGCCGCTGAGCATCGCCCTGGCCCTGTTTCTGGTGGAGCTGGCCCCGCCCCGGGCCAGCCGGGTGGTGGGCACCATTATCGAACTGCTGGCCGCCATTCCCAGCATCATTTACGGCATGTGGGGCATGTTTATCTTTGCCCCCTTCATGGCGACCTATATCCAGCCGGTCCTGGGGAAGACCCTGGGCTGGCTGCCCCTCTTTCAAGGCCCCCCCATGGGCATCGGCATGCTCACCGCCGGGATCATCCTGGCCTTCATGGTCCTGCCCTTTATCTGCGCCATCACCCGGGATGTCTTCAATCTGGTGCCCAGCGTGGTGAAGGAGGCCGCCTACGGCATGGGCGCCACCACCTGGGAAGTGACTTATAAGGTGACCATACCCTACGGCCTGGTGGGAATCATCGGCGCGGTCTTCCTGGGGTTAGGGCGGGCCTTGGGGGAGACCATGGCCGTCACCTTCGTGATCGGCAACTCTCACCACATATCGCCCTCGCTGTTCGCCGCCGGCAACAGCATCGCCTCCACCCTGGCCAACGAGTTCACCGAGGCCACGACGGCCATATATGTCAGCTCCCTGATTGAGCTGGGCTTGATCCTGTTTATCATCACCTACGCGGTGCAGATGTTCTCCCAGATGCTGTTAAAGCGGATGTACCGCGCCTGGAGCGTGGGCTTATGAAACCCCGCCCCGCCACCGGCCGCCGCCTTGCCAATGGCGTCGTCAGTGTGTTCGCGACGTTGTCTGCGATACTGGGCATGGTGATCTTGGCCTGGATCATTTTCGTGGTGGTGCGCCGGGGCCTGGGTGCCTTTAATCTGGCCTTTTTCACGCAACTGCCCACCCCGCCGGGCATGGAAGGCGGCGGTCTGGTCAACGCCATCATCGGCACCCTGGTCATGACCCTGCTGGCCACGCTGGTGGCGGTGCCCCTGGGCCTGATGGCGGGGGTTTACCTGGCGGAATTCGGTCAAGGATCGCGGTTGGCCGACAACACGCGGTTTTCCGCCAACGTCTTGATGGGCATGCCCTCGATCATCATCGGGGTCTTCGCCTACGCCCTGGTGGTGGTCCCCATGGGGAGGTTCTCCGGCTACGCCGGCATCGCGGCCCTGGCCATCATCATGCTGCCCATTGCCGCCCGCACCGCCGAGGACATGCTGCGCCTGGTCCCCAATACCCTGCGGGAGGCGGCCCTGGCCTTGGGGGCGTCCCGCTGGCGGATAACCTTAAGTGTCGTCTTTAGGGCGGCCAAGGCGGGGTTAATCACCGGAATTTTGCTGGCCGTGGCCAGGGTGAGCGGCGAAACCGCGCCCCTGCTGTTCACCGCCCTCAACAGCCCCTATATGATGAACTCTTTGGGCCAGCCGACCCCGAATCTCACCGTAACCATCTTCAACTATGCCGTGTCCCCTTATCCCGACTGGCAACAAAAGGCCTGGGGGGCCTCGCTGCTGATTACCGGCGGGGTCCTGGCCCTGACCTTGCTTACCCGCTATATCTTGAGAGAACGGAAGACATGAAGAGCCTATTAGGTACCTTGACTCTACCCAGCATGGCCGCAGACAGCAGCCAGGCGGACGCACCCGCAAAAACCTCGACCGCCAGCCGGGGTGACCTGAAAATTAGGGCCCGCCAGGTGCAATTCTTTTATGGGGAACACCAGGCCTTATTCGACAACAACCTGGAGATCGCCCGCAACCGGGTGACCGCCATCATCGGCCCTTCCGGCTGCGGCAAGTCCACCCACATCCGCGTCTACAACCGCATTTACGAGCTCTACGGGGACCAGCGGGCCAGCGGCGAGGTGCTGCTGGACGGCGAGAATATCCTCAGCCCGGGTTGCGATCTCATGGAACTGCGCCGCAAGGTGGGGATGATCTTCCAGAAGCCCACCCCCTTTCCCATGAGTATCTTCGACAACGTGGCCTACGGCCTCAAGATGCACTTCCGCCTCAGCCGGGGAGAGCTGGCCGACCGGGTGGAAGAGGCCTTGAGCCGGGCGGCCCTCTGGGACGAAGTGAAGGATCACCTGCGCCAGCCGGGCACCGCCATCTCCGGCGGGCAACAGCAGCGGCTCTGCATCGCCCGGGCCCTGGCAGTGGAGCCGGAGATCCTGCTGATGGATGAACCCACCTCCGCCATCGACCCCATTGCCACCGCCAGGATCGAGGAGTTGGTCAATAGCCTGAAGGCTACTTACACCATCGTCATCGTCACCCACAACATGCAGCAGGCCGCCCGGGTTTCCGATTACACCGCCTTTTTTTACCAGGGACGCATCGTGGAGTTTGGCACTACCCAAAAAATCTTCACCACCCCCACCAATAAGCAGACCGAGGATTACATCACCGGCCGTTTCGGTTGATGGCGGCCAGCGGATTTTCCCCAGTAGTCTGCTCCCCGAAAACTGAACCCATCACCTAAACTATTTCCCGCCTGACAAATACTTTGAAATTTGTGCTATCATCGGCGCCGAGCCGTCGGAGTCTAATCAGCCAAGCAAGAACAGGGGGCCAAAGCAGTGAAATTGCCTGGGGGTAAGAAAGCTCTGTGGCTTGCTATAGGGATAATTATTCTGGTTTTCCTGGCTCACCGGCTAAGCTGGCATCATCCGCGGGCGCCGGTGGTTCGGATCAAGAACCTGGAGGTCCAGGACAAGGTGCAGCCCAAAATGCCGGTGACGGTCTTAAACCGGTTGGAGGGGGAAAAATCCGGTGGGGCCCTTCCCTGCTGAAGCTAGCCGCTCTTAAGGCCCTGCCAGAATTTCAGTTTATTGATGATCTTGGGAATAAATAAAGAAAAGGCGAAGAGCCCCAGGGAGAAGAACACCTTCCAGGTCAGGAGGTTAGCCCAGTGGCCGGTGGCCCAGACCTCCTTGAGAGTGCCCACGAAGAAGGTGAAGATGAAGGTTCCCGCCAGAATGCCGAGTCCCGTGCCCCAGAGGTAATCCCGGAAGCGCACCCCGGTCAGCCCCATGCCGAAGTTCATGAGCGTAAAGGGGAAATAGACCAGGCGCAGGTAGAGCACGGTGGCAAAGCCGTTTCGTTCAACGGCTTCATCGTATTTCTTGAGCCGGTCGCCGATGAGGGCGGCGGCGAATTCCCGCCCCAGGTAGCGCCCTATGAGGAAGGCGCCCGCCGCGCCCAGCATCGCCGCCACCCAGACGTAGACGAACCCCCAATAGGGACCAAAGATGGCTGCCCCCAGGGCGGTAAGCAGGGTCCCCGGGATGAACAGGCAGACCCCCACGGCATAGATCAGAATAAAGACCAGAGGTCCCCATATACCCGCGGTCGCCAGCAGGGTCCCCAACTTTTCCACGGTGAGGAATTCCCGGACTCCGGTAAACCGGATCAAAGCCACCGCGGCCGCGATAAAGATTAACAGAAGGACGGCCTTAATTATGGCTGCACTGCGAAATTTGCCGGCCTGCATGACTAAACCTCCTGCCTCAGGTCAGGTGAAACACGGTTACCTCCGGGCGGGCGTTCAACCGCACCGGGGTAAACGTAGTCCCGATACCCCGATTGACATAGAGATGGCAGCCCTTCAGGTGGTAGAGGCCCTCGGGATAAGGGGTCATCAAGTGGGCCAGGCTGAGGTCCACTCCTGGCAGGCTTAACTTGATTTGACCCCCATGATAATGGCCCGCCAGGGTTAGCGGGATGCCCTGGCCGGCGGCCTCGGGAAAGATCTCCGGGTGGTGCGATAGCAGGATCGTCGGCATGGCGCCATCCAGCCCGTGCAAGGCCCCCGCTAGTGAGGGATGCCCGGAGAAGAGGTCATCTATGCCAGCCACTGCAAAGGGGCCCTGGTCTCCCTGGATTACCTGATGGGCGTTGACTAGGAAGGTGATCCGGTGTTGCCGGAACATCGCCAGGATCTCACTCGGGTCCCCGTACCAGTGTTCATGATTTCCCATGACGGCGAAGGTGCCGCAGCGCGCCTGGATCCGGGCCACTTCTTCCACGCAGTCCGGAAGAAACTTCATGGAATTGGAGATGTAGTCCCCGGTGAGGAGAAACAAATCGGGCCGTAGCGCCGCAACCTGATCGACGATGCGCCGAATCTCTCCCCGGGTCATGAAAATGCCGGCATGGATGTCGCTGAGTTGAACCACCCTCAAAGAACGACCGAAAGGCAAGCTGAGTTCACAAACCTCGTAGGCATAAGCGCCATAGGTGGCGCCGTATCCTGCAAATGCCAGGGGTGTGGCAATCAGACCGCCCACTCCGGCTTTAAGAAAGCGGCGGCGAGCGGGATTCATGGCTTTGGCATCCCCCCGGGTGGCCGGGCCGCGGCCTAATCGAGCCGCCCCCCGCCCCAACCCCGCCAGCAAATCGACCAGAATTAGAAGTAGAGCCGAAAAGATCGACCCCAGGCCCCACACCGCCGCGGGATAGAAGACGGTAACCTCTATCGCCGCCGGCGGGTCCACCCAGGGGATGGGCCTGAACAAGATATAGCCGTTCATGACAAAGAGAAAGGCGATGGCTGCGCCCGCGGCGCCAATGAACCAGGATTTCCAGGCCGCGCTCTGCCGCCAGCCTCTCACCGCCAGCCGCAGTCGGAGAAAGAGATATATTTGGGAGAGCACCGCCGCGGTCAGAAGACTCAGGCGCAGGGTGGCAAACCTCACCCCGAGAATTAGCATAGTGTGACCGCCCGGGTGGGGAAATGCAGGCAAGAAGATAACTTCCTTTCAGGATGCCCTGGGAAATAACAAAGCTGCCACAGTATTATTTTACCCTTCCCGGGGCGGCGTGTCCACTCCGGCTATCTAAAGGCCGGAACGGCGGGAGATGCGAGGCAGAAAGCGGGGCACCCGGCGGCTGTATTCGTCATAAGCCGCGCCGAAGCGGTCCCGCAGTTCTTTTTCTTCCAGCCGCACCAGGACATAGAGGGCGGGCAGCCACAGGGCCGCTACCAGGTAGAGGACCAGGTAGTTGGCAATAAGGGCGCTGCCCAACATGCCCAGGTATAACTGGACATAGCGGGGATGGCGGATAACGGCATAGACTCCGGTGGTGATGAGCTGTTGGGGGTGCCGGTCCGGCGCCAGCTCCGGCAGGCCCATAATGGTCGTAAGTCTCATGCGGTGAAACCAGACCAGGCCCAGCCAGGTTGAGGCAGCCAGGAGCACAAGACCCAGGGCCGTGAGATAGTAGTTGATCCCGAACTCCACGGGCAAGAAGGCGTGGCGCTTCAGGAAAAGCCCCGCCATGGCCAAAGCCCACAAGGAACCAACGGCGCCGTAAGTCCACCCGGGCCCCACCCGGCGCCAGAAGCGGACGAAGGGGTGGATGAGCAGCCAAAAGAGGGGGACTGGCCCCAGGATGACCACCATGATGAGCGCCAGATAGTAACGGACCGCGTTCATAGCAACCCAATTTGCTGCAAGATTGTTGAGAGAGAGATTTTAAAAAAATGAACTAGTATTGTGCTCCGTAAATGGTATGGCCTTAAATTAAGCGAAAACCTAAATTCCAATGGTGCTAAAGTCCCCCTTTGGAAAAGGGGGATTTAGTGGGATTTCAAGAGGTTATTTTAAATCCCCCCTGCCCCCCTTTTTCAACGGGGGGTTAAAAAAACCGTATTTTGAAAGACATAGCAAATATTAAGCATCACACTATCTGGTTTTAGCTCAGTCGGATCAGAAACTTCTCCACCAAATGATGGGGGTGGTATGACATTTTTGCCGTTCGCAACCCCGGCACCCCCAGATCCTGCTCCCGGTTAACGAATGGCACCTGGAACCAGGAATGGCGGCAAAACTCCCGGTTGATCGCGGCATATAGTCCCGAAATCAGGGGATTGGCCTTCTCGATATGGACAACCGCGGTTTCTTTATTGAGAAGTTCCCCCAAGGTGAAGGCTTCAACATTGCCATTAATCAGGATCACCCCGCCTTGCAAGTTAAGATCCTGAAAATTTTGCAAACACGCTTTTACAGCCTCCCATTCTCCTTGAAGACTCAAATCTTCAGCGCAGTTTTTTTGAGCGCACCATTTTTCCGCCAATTCGAGACAGGCAGAGATACGCCTTTCTTCTAGAGGCTCATATGAAAATGGATATAAACGCTGCAAATGTTGAATATGGTTGCGCTGCCCTTGATACCTGTTGCCCGTTAGCTGAATAAGGTCTTCAGACCGATAAACATAGTCGCAATGATCCCTTTCCGGTTCGATAAGAAATCGAGAGTCAGGAGCCAACTCTGCTACCAGCCGGCTATCCGCACGTTCAATCCCGGGCTCCCTGACCCCTTTTATTTCCTTGAGCCATTGGAGTAGTTTTTTGCAGGTTTCTACCCGCGGAGAAGGCCCGATGGGTAGAAACAGCCACCTGGCGCCGTCGTGAGAATCGCCAATAATTACCAGCCAGTCGCCATCCCGTGACCAGGCAAAATTATAGAAATCCTTCCAGATAAAAAGGTTGGTAAAAGTCAACTCTGAAGTTTCCGGTTGATAATCCCACAGAAGCCGCTGGAGGATTTCCCTATCCTCCAGGCCGAGAGGCTTGAACTCTGGAAAAAGCGGTTGTTGGACCAAAGGGTTTCCCATATACCCAAAACTCCTAAGCCACAAAGATAATGATTAAAAAAATCGCTGCAAGCTTGCGGGGAACAATGTCCGATCCGGGATCTTAAGACTCCAGAGAAAAAAGGGACCAGAACGGCTCATCCCTGACCCCGCCTCTTGTCAGCCACTGAAGTCATAATTAGTATTGGATAGATGCGTCAAGAACTATTTCCAATGATATCCCGCCAGGCCGCTTTCTGGAGAAAAACAGACCTGAACAAATAAGCCGGGGGTTGATATTCGGAAAGAAAAAACGGGAAAGGAAATCTTCCTATGGATGCATGGTTTGGGATGGCGGCCATCCTCGTCGGCCTCGCCAGTTGTTTCTATGGCTATCCCCTGTTCCGAATTTTTCTAATCTGCTTCGGCTTGATTTATGGGTATATGCTCGGCTATTCCTGGACGCCCGCCGGCAATTCCTGGATGCCCCTGGCGATCGGCGTCGGCGCCGCGGTAGTCCTGGCCGCGCTTGCCTACCCTCTGTGGAGCATCGGGGTCATCGTCTTGGGTGCGGCCTTGGGCTCTACGATTCTGATCTCCCTGGGACTCGCCTTGAATGCCTCCCAGTCGATCCTGATCCTGCTGGGGATTATAGGCGCTGCGGCCGTCGGGTTGCTATTTTTTCTCGTCCGGGACCTCCTGGTGATGTTGACCACCGCTTTTAACGGCTCAGCCCTAATGGTAATCGGCCTGGGTTGGTATATCCCGGCCCTGGTTTTTGGCAGGGGGGCCAACCTGCTCGATTTCGTTATGATGATGGTGTTGGGCGCCTTCGGGTTTGCGGTCCAGTATGCGATGTTCAGAGAGCAACGAACTTATTCGAGATAACCAGTTTTCTTAAATTTAACAATTCTTCGCAACGTAAGTCGTCTACGCTTCCCAACTTTGGTAAAGGAGACCATTATGCAACTCGGAATGATCGGTCTTGGCAGGATGGGCGGAAACATGGTGCGCCGCTTGATGAGCGCCGGACACGAGGTCATCGTCTATTCCGCCACCGCGAAAAGAAGGGAAACTTTTGCCAAGGAGACCGGCGCCTTTGCTGCCTCTGCGCTCGCTGAACTGGTGGCCAAATTGAAGCCGCCGCGGGCGATCTGGTTGATGGTGCCGGCAGCCGTGGTCGACGAAACGGTGCACGGTCTGGCGAATCTTCTACAAAAAGACGATATCATCGTTGATGGCGGCAACTCCTACTACATCGATGACATCCGGCGGGCCCAAGAGCTCGCCCCGAAGGGGATTCATTACGTCGATTGTGGGACGAGCGGCGGCGTCTGGGGATTGGAACGAGGTTACTGCCTGATGATCGGGGGCGAGGAAGCGGTGGTCAAGTACCTCGATCCGATCTTCGCCAGGCTGGCACCCGGGTCTGGTAACCTGGCGCGCACGCCAGGACGCGAGCAGGTCGATGGCACCTGCGAGCAGGGCTACCTCCACTGCGGGCCCAACGGCGCCGGTCACTTCGTCAAAATGGTGCACAACGGCATCGAATACGGCATTATGGCCGCCTACGCCGAGGGGCTTGGGGTTTTGCACAATGCCAACGCCGGCAAGCAGGATCGCCCCATCGACGCCGAGACCACGCCGATACGCCACCCTGAATACTACCAGTACGACCTGAATATTGCCGACATCACGGAAGTCTGGCGCCGCGGCAGCGTGATTGCGTCGTGGTTGTTGGACCTGACGGCAGCCGCCCTGATAAAAGATCCCGCTGGGTCTCAGTTCGCAGGCCGCGTCTCTGACTCGGGTGAGGGACGGTGGACGATCAAGGCCGCCATCGACGAGGCCGTGCCCGTACCCGTTCTCTCCACCGCGCTCTACCAGCGCTTCACCTCTCGCGGCGAGGCGGATTTTCAGGACAGATTGCTGTCGGCAATGCGATTCGGGTTTGGCGGACACCTGGAAAAGCCTGCAAAATGAGGAGAAAATCATGGGCATCCCGCATTCCGATGCTTTCGTTTTCTTTGGTGCGACGGGTGATCTCGCCTATAAGAAAATCTTCCCGGCGCTGCAAGGGTTGGTCAAACGCGGCCGCCTCAACGTGCCAGTCATCGGGGTGGCCAGGTCCGCCAAGGACGTCGATGAACTCCGGGCCCGGGCGAAGGACAGCGTCGAAAAACATGGGGGACTCGATCCCGCCGCCTTCGATAAACTGAGCGGTTTAATGCGCTATGTGCGCGGCGACGATACCGACCCTGCCACGTATCAGGCGCTTTGCCATGAACTCGGCGCTGCCCAGCGGCCCGCTTATTACATGGCTATCCCACCTAAAATGTTCGCAGTGGTCGTGGGACAGCTCGGGAAGTCGGGCTGCACCCGGGGTGGCCGGGTCATCATCGAAAAGCCTTTCGGAAGAGACCTCGCCTCAGCCCAAGGCCTGAACCGGACCCTGCTCGGAACCTTCGACGAGACCGCGATCTTCCGTATTGACCATTACCTCGGGAAGAGACCGGTCCAAAACATGTTCTTCTTCCGATTCGCCAATGCCTTTCTTGAACCTTTCTGGAACTGCAATCACGTGGAGAGCATGCAGATCACCATGGCAGAGAACTTCGGGGTCCAGGGCCGAGGAGGATTCTACGAAGAAACGGGGGCAATCCGCGACGTGGTCGAGAATCATCTGTTCCAGATCATGACCAACCTGGCCATGGAGCCTCCGGGCAGGATGGACAGCGATTCCCTCCGGGATGAAAAAGTCAAAGTCCTGAAGGCGATTCCACCGCTGGATGTGAAGAACCTTGTCCGCGGCCAGTTCCGGGGCTACCGGGAGGAGAAGGGGGTGGCTCCGGATTCCCAGGTGGAGACCTTTGCCGCCTTGAAGCTGGAGGTTAATTCGTGGCGCTGGCAGGGAGTCCCCTTCTTTATCCGGGCCGGTAAGTGCTTGCCTGTGACCTGTACGGAAATAATAGTGCGGCTCCGAAAGCCCCTGAAGCTGTTTCCTGCCACTCTCGAGTCCAATTACCTGCGGTTGCGGGTCAATCCAGCGGTCACCATCGCCCTGGGCATGATGGTTATGGCCCCGGGTGATGAGATGGTCGGGCAATCGGTGGAGATGATCGCGGGCAGCGAATCTCAGCCTGACGATGCCTACGAACGGGTGCTGGGGGATGCCATGGCGGGAGACCCCACCCTGTTTGCCCGGGAGGACTATGTGGAAGAGGCCTGGCGCATCGTTGACCCGGTGCTGAAGGCTGCCGCCCCGGTCTCGGAATACGAGCCCAATACCTGGGGGCCTGGCGAGGTCGACCAGCGAGTATCACCCCCCGGAGGTTGGAATAACCCGCTAGTGACCGGATAGGCCCAACAGACCCAAAAAGCATTAAGTGATGATGGGAAAGGGAAAAGGCCGCCAGCCCTTCCTTCAAACCAAACCCTAGCCGTGATCGGTGGCGATTCCCACCCGTCTGGACAATCCAAAACGTTTTTTGCGAAGGTCTTCCACGGGGCCACCCTTGCTAGAACCGAAAGAATTGCGGCGGCCACAGGCCGCCCTATGGAAACCGGCGCAGGCTAAAGCCTGCGGCTACCTTGAATGTCGCCGCCGAAAACTGGTCCCTGACCCCTATCCCCTGCCTTTACTGCTCACTGCTCACTATCTGTTATCAGGAAGCCCCCTTGAGCTTCCGGTAGCGCCGGATCAGGGTGTTCGTTGAACTATCATGGCCGAGCCGGGGCGCCTCCTGGCTCTCCAGCTCCGGGATAATGCGCTGGGCCAGGGCCTTGCCTAGCTCGACCCCCCACTGGTCGAAGGAGTTGATGCCCCAGATGGTCCCCTGGGTGAAGACGCTGTGCTCATAGAGGGCCACAAGTTTACCCAGCGCCTCCGGGGTCAGGCGCTCGGCGAGGATCGTGTTGGAGGGGCGGTTGCCCTGGAAGACCCGGTGGGGTACGAGCCAATCCGGCGTGCCCTCGGCTTTTACTTGCTCGGCCGTCTTGCCGAAAGCCAGCGCTTCGGTCTGGGCAAAGACATTGGCCAGGAGCATGTCATGGTGCCGGCCCAGGGGGTTGAGAGGCTGGACGAAGGCGATGAAGTCGCAGGGGATCAGCCTGGTTCCCTGATGGATCAATTGATAGAAAGAGTGCTGGCCGTTGGTCCCAGGCTCGCCCCAATAGATGGGGCCAGTTTGGTAAGCGACCTCGGTCCCGTCCAGGGTGACGTGTTTGCCGTTGCTCTCCATGGTGAGCTGCTGCAGATAGGCCGGAAAGCGTTTCAAATACTGCTCGTACGGCAAGACTGCCACGGTCTGGGCGCCGAAAAAGTTGTTGTACCAGACGGCCAGAAGGCCCATGAGCGCCGGCAGGTTGCCCGCCAACGGGGCGGTGCGGAAGTGCTCATCCATCTGCTGGAAGCCGTCCAGCATGGCCCGGAAGTTCTCCGGCCCGATGGCCAGCATGGTGGAAAGCCCGATGGCCGAGTCCATGGAGTAGCGCCCGCCAACCCAGTCCCAGAACTCGAACATGTTGGCGGTATCGATGCCGAACTTCGACACCTCCTCAGCGTTCGTCGAAACCGCCACAAAATGCCTGGCCACCGCTTTGGCGTCGCCCCCGAGACCCGCCAGCGACCAGTCGCGGGCCGTGTGGGCGTTGGTCATGGTCTCCAGCGTGGTAAAGGTTTTGGAAGAAATGATGAAGAGGGTTTCCCCGGGATCAAGGTCCTGGGTCGCCTCCGCGAAGTCGGTGCCATCGACATTGGAAACGAAACGGCACGTCAGGCCGCGCTCGCTGTAGTGCTTGAGCGCCTCGTAGGCCATCACCGGCCCCAGGTCGGAACCCCCAATGCCGATATTGATGACGTTCCGAATACGTTTACCGGTGTGGCCCAGCCAGGCGCCGCTGCGGACGCGGTCGGAAAAGTTAGCCATCCGGTCCAGCACGGCGTGGACCTGGGGCACCACGTTCTCGCCGTCCACGACGATTACTGCCCCCTTGGGGGCGCGCAGGGCCACGTGCAGGACGGCTCGCTGTTCCGTAAGGTTGATCTTTTCTCCCCGGAACATGGCGTCAATCCGGGCCCGCAGCCCGGATTCCTCGGCCAGTTGCACAAGCAGCTTGAGGGTTTCGCCGGTGACGCGATTCTTGGAGTAATCGAGGTAAAGGCCCACGGCCTCAGCAGTCATGCGCTCGCCGCGACCGGGATCGTCCCCAAAGAGCTTCCGGAGGTGCAGCTCCCGAACCTGCTGATAGTGAGCTTCCAGGGCCTTCCAGGCCGGGCGTCCGGTGAGGGGCAAGTTGATAGCTGTCATGTTTGTGCTCCTTCCGTCTTCTATGGCAGTCCCCGAGTGTGATGCCCACAGTTATCTTAACAAAAGATTTGAGATAACCCCCCTCCCTTGAGGGGAGGGGGCTGGGGGGAGGGTGGCAACATATGGTAAATGAAAGATAATTTACCACCCCCACCCTGACCCTCCCCCCTCAAGGGGGAGGGAAAAAGGGAAAGCATAATGCACCGTTTCCTTGAGACATAATACTAGGAACCGGCCAGGGCGTTGCTCACGATTCGCTGAGCTTCGTTGATGATGGCGTCCAAATGGGCCTGGTCTTTAAAGCTTTCGGCGTAGATTTTGTAGATGTTCTCCGTGCCCGAAGGCCGGGCCGCAAACCAGCCACTCGCGGCCACGACCTTCAGGCCGCCGATTGGTCCATTGTTGCCCGGGGCCTTAGTCAGCTTGGCCGTGATGGGCTCGCCGGCCAGTTCCGAATCCTTGACGGCTTCGGGGGACAACTTAGCCAGCCTCGCCTTCTGCTCGGGGGTCGCCGGCGCGTCGATCCGTGTGTAGTACGGTATGCCAAACTCCGCGGTCAGCTCCTGGTAATGCTCGCCGGGGTCTTTGCCCGTCCGGGCGGTGATCTCCGCGGCCAGCAGGTTGGGGATCAGCCCGTCTTTGTCCGTGGTCCAGACGGCGCCGTCACGGCGTAAAAAGGTGGCTCCTGCGCTCTCCTCGCCGCCGAAACCCAGCGAGCCGTCGATAAGCCCTTCCACGAACCATTTGAACCCCACCGGGACTTCCACCAGCCGCCGGTTCGCCCGCGCCGCCACTCGATCGATCATGCTGCTGCTGACCAGGGTCTTGCCCACGGCAGCCGTTTTCGGCCACTGCGGGCGGTTGGCGAATAAGTAGGCCACAGCCACGGAGAGATAATGGTTGGGGGGAAGCAATCCCTGGCTGTGGCTCACGATTCCGTGGCGATCGGCATCGGTGTCGCTGGCAAAGGCAAGGGCAAAGCGGTCTTTGAGCTCGATCAGCCGGGCCATGGCGTAAGCCGAGGATGGGTCCATGCGGATTTGGCCGTCCCAATCAATGGTCATGAACCGGAAGGAGGGATCGACTTGGTGATTAACGACCTCCAGGTTGAGGTGGTAGCGCTCGGCAATGGCGTCATAATACGCCACGCTGGCGCCGCCCAGCGGGTCCACCCCCAGGTGCACCTTGCTGTCCTCTATTGCCTGCATGTCCACCACTGAGGGGAGGTCGCCCACATAGGCGTCCAGAAAGCGATGCTGATGGGTGGTAGAGGCCTTATGGGCGCGCTCAAACGGGATTCTCGCCACCCCCTTCAAGCCATCGGTGAGGAAGGCGTTGGCTTGCTGTTCGATCCATTGAGTCACGCGAGTGTCCGCCGGGCCTCCTTGGGGCGGATTGTATTTGAAGCCGCCATATTTCGGGGGATTGTGAGAAGGCGTGATGACGATGCCATCGGCCAAGCCCCCGCGCCTGCCCCGGTTGTAGGTGAGAATTGCATGGGAGATCACCGGTGTCGGCGTGTACCCCTCGGCCGCATCCACCATGACCTCAACGCCATTAGCCGCCAGGACCTCCAAGGCACTGGCAAAGGCCGGCTCGGAGAGCCCGTGCGTATCGATACCCAGGAACAGCGGCCCGTCGATGCTTTGCTGCTTGCGGTAGAGACAGATAGCCTGGGTAATTGCCAGGATATGGGCTTCGTTGAAGGCGTGGTCCAGCGACGAACCGCGATGCCCGGAGGTCCCGAAGGCCACCCGCTGCGCCGGCACGGCGGGATCGGGGCGATTGACGTAGTAGGCGGTGACGAGACGGGGAATGTTGGTCAACATCCAGGCCTCGGCGGGTTTCCCGGCATAAGCGGAAATGCTCATCAGCTACCTCCCATGGCAATCAGTGGGGCCATAAAATTAAGGGTATTTCCAGCGGCACCGCGACTCCGGAAAAAGAAGGGATGAGGCGCGGGGTGAAATCGCCCGCGGGCCGCGTCGCCGGCGCTTGGGCGCTAAACACGTAAACTCCCTCCCGGTCCGGCAGCTTGTCTCCCCGGGCCATCGGCTGCCGCCAGGGCCGGCCCTCGTTCTCCTCCGCGAATAATTCCACCTGCACCGCCTCGGGATCAACTTCGCCGAAAATCACATCCACCCGGAAATGATGTTGTCCATCACGGGTTTCTATCTGCAGGTCGCCGAAGGACAGGGTGTGCCATTCTTTCTCCAGCATCCGCCGCCAGTCTAGCAGACTGGGGCCGAGAGCGCCTTGATTCGATTGGCGGGCCTCATAGGCTTTCGCCGCGGGCACATAATAGTCCGTGACATACTGACAAACGGCGCGACGGGCGGAAAAACGGGCTGTGAGCGTCGTCATGCTCGCCCTGACTTTGACCAGCCAATCGACGGGGAGACCAGCGGCATTACGGGCGTAAAATGTTGGGATTACTTCCTTTTCCAGGATGTCGTATAAGGCGCCTGCCTCAGCCGCATCCCAGCCGGGATCGTCACCGTGCTCCCGGCCATCTCCCAGCGCCCAGCCCACCTGGGGCGAATAAGCTTCAGCCCACCAGCCATCCAGTTCCGAAAAATTGAGGCCGCCATTGACCAGCACCTTCATGCCGCTGGTACCGCAAGCCTCCCAGGGACGCCGGGGGGTGTTGATCCAGAGATCGACACCGCCCACGAGCTGCTCGGTCAGGAGCATGTCATAATCGCTTAAAAAGACCACGCGGCCTTGTACTTCGGGACGCCGGGTGAATTGCACCCATTGCCGGATCATTTCTTGCCCCGCCCCGTCAGCGGGATGGGCCTTGCCGGCGATCAGGAGCTGAACAGGCCGCTTGGGGTCCGTTAAAAGGCGAAGCAAACGCTCCGGTTCATGCAGCAGCAAAGTGGGACGCTTGTAGGTGGCAAACCGCCGGGCGAAACCCAGGGTTAAGGCCTCGGGGTCCAGAATCTGCCTGGCCTGGGCGGTTTGCTCCGGGGAGGCGCCGGAGGCGGCCAGTTGCTGGGAGTAACGTTGGCGAACATATTCGATCAACGTCTGCCGGGAGGCCTGGCGCATGGCCCATAATTCCTGGTCAGACACCCGGCGCATCATTTTTTCCACCTCGTCCCCCTCGCCCAGCCAGCGCTCTTGGCCGCACTGTTTGGTCCACAATTCGTCCGAAGCCTGAGAATCCCAAGTTGGTACATGGATGCCGTTGGTGACGTGGCCAATGGGCACCTCTTCCTGGGGCCAACGGGGGAATAGGGGTTGGAAGATGCTCCGGCTGACTTTCCCATGTAACTGGCTCACGCCGTTGACCGCTCCACTGCCGTGCAGCGCCAGATATGCCATGTTGAAGGGTTCCTGGTCGTTGCCGGGATCAAGGCGCCCTAATGCCATCAAATCGCGATATGACAGGCCTAAATGGTTCTCAGCATAATTGCCCAAATGCTTCCAGACCAAGTCCGGCGGGAAGCGATCAAAGCCGGCCTCCACCGGGGTGTGCGTCGTGAAGAGGTTGCCGGCACGCGTCACCTGGAGCGCCACCTCGAAAGGTTGCCCTGTAGATTTCATGAAATCCAAGGCTCTCTCCAGTATGGCGAAGGCGGCGTGGCCTTCGTTCAGATGGCATACTTCGGGATTCAATTCCAGCATTCGCAAGAGCCGCCAGCCGCCAATGCCCAGCAGCAGTTCCTGGATAATGCGCATCTCCAGGCCACCGCCATATAATTCATTGGTTATGCCTCGCATCACAGGCGGATTTTCCGGGTCGTTCAGGTCCAGGAGGTACAATTTTACCCGGCCTACCTGCGCCTGCCAGGCGCGCACCCAGATTGTGTAGCCCGGGAGGTGCATCTGGAGGCGCACCCATTCACCGCTGTCATCGCGTACCGGGGTGATCGGGAGTTGTCCTGGATCATTGATGGGATAAAGGACCATCTGGGAGCCATCGGCTGCGAGGGCCTGGCGAAAGTAGCCCTCCTGATACAACAACCCTACGCCCACGACCGGCACCCCGAGATCACTGGCGGCTTTGAGCTGGTCGCCGGCCACGTTGCCCAGACCGCCCGAGTAAATGGGCAGGGCCTCGCCCAGCATGAACTCCATGCTGAAGTAAGCCACCGCGGTCAACGGCGCCTGAGCCTGCTCCCTTTGAAACCAGGCGGCAGCATCGCGGTAAGTGCTCATTTTCTGGGCCAAGGTTTTCACCCGCGCCCTGAACTTGGCATCAGCACCCAACTTTTGCAGCTTGCCCGGCGCCACGGTTTGGAGTATGACCCACGGGTTGCGGGTGCGGTCCCATATCTCCGGGGCCAGGGGCCGCCAGATGTCGTCAGCGCTGTGATCCCATGACCACCGCAAGTCCAGAGCCAGGTCGACGAGTTCGTCCACGCCGGCAAGACTGCATTTTTCTTGAGGATAAAAAGGCTTCTCCATAAACCCCTCTGCTTTCTGTCAGTTAGACCTTCTCTCTTTCCCGGGGTTTCTGTTTCGACCTCCCATGAAGGTGGTCTTCTCAGGCTTGATTTTGCGAGAGGAATTTTTTCGGAAGGTCAAATAGACGTCCTGTAATTTTTAGATAGTCATTTTGTACGGACTGTCAATTCATAACTTTTTTCTGCCACAACCCAGGAGGCCGGAAAAGCCCACTGTTTAGCTTGATGGAAACCGAGGGAAGCAATGATTAAATCGAGGAATGCACCAAAAAATATGACTTGCCAAACTTATTGGTTATCGGTCCGGCGGGAAAATTCATATTTGCTTTGGATATGGGAGGTGGGCGAAGGTGACCCAAAGAGAGGTGACCTGGACCTTTGCAGGCTGGCGCCATCGATGAAGAGCCGCATCAAGGAATTTTTATCCCTTTCCGGTCTTCATTGCCAGGAGAGCACGCAGAAAGCTGATTAAGCAGGTTTAAGGCTCATTTGCAAAAGGAAGGGGGGGGGCTCATTATGGCTGCTTGTACGCAGCCAGCATGGCAGCCCGTTCCCTGACCGCTTCAATGATCTGGGGCATGGAGCTGCAAGTACCCTTCTTGACCAGGAACTTGGGAATGGCGCCGCCGGGGTCGGTATTCACCCTATAAGTTGCCTTGGTCTTACCAGTGTCAAATGGCTCCAAAATCCATTCGCCGGAATTTTCCTGCAGGTTGCCGATTACGAGCGACCAGGAACTGCGATAACGATGCTGGGCCGCGCCGGTCTCATCATACAGCCCCTTGAGGATGTACCAGCGGTTGCTGCATGGCCAGGGAAGATCCAGATGACTATAATGATATTCAGAATATTTTCCGCCTGCGATACGAGAGCTGGCCGGGTTCGCGGGGATGGAGCCCAGTAAGGCCTCCACTTCCTCAGCGCTGTTCGGCCGCCTTTGCAATATCAAGGGAATCTTCTCCGCCGGCACCGCCATACTATTCAAAGTCCGAGGCATGAAATACTTAAAATTATTAATGTCAGTAATCACCCGCCAGACGATTTCCGGGGAAGCGTCTATAACCCCGATCATCTCGGCGCTAACCAGGGAGGTTCCAGGATCTTCTTTGGTGGTGACAACGATCTCTCCCGCGGCTAAGCGGCGCTGCAGATTATCCGGGGCGACGGTGCAGAGTGCCAAGCCCGGGAAAACGAACATCCCCGTAAATAACAAGAAAATCGAGACTTCCAGACACCGTTTCCTTAAGGATTTCATCACGAGTCCCATGGCGCCCCCTAGGTTTTCTTCGCATCTGGGGGGCCGTTTTTTATATATTTGTATTTTAACATTTTGAAAATGCGCTGCCACATAAAAGATATGATGGTGCCGGCCGGGTATTAAGTCAAGGTTGCCCCCGGGCCGCACCAGGCCTCCGCAGGTCATCGGATTACCCGCTGCACATCTTGCCGGCTCACGAAAAATCCGCTCAAAGGGGCTGGTCAGCCAAACCTCTAAGGGGAATTCACTTTTTCTTTAAAATTTGTGCTATCGTGTAATCCACCATTCCCTGCGGCTATGAGTGGGACATCATCAGGCATTAAGCTCGGGAAAATTGCCTGCCGAACCATTTTTGGCTCTGGCGGCTAAAGCTGCCGCAATATCCCGGTTTAGGTGGGGTGATCCAGATGCCTCTCCCCAGAAAATTCAGCATCCAGGAATCGGGAGCCTTTGTCGAAATTGTGAAATTGCCGGCCACGGCCCCGGGGCCTTTGGACGGATTGCGCTTTGCCGTGAAGGATATTATCGACCTGGCAGGCCACCGCACCTCTTGCGGCTCGCCCGCCTGGGCCAGGAGCCATCCCCCGGCCACAGCCAACGCCATCTGTGTGGACCAATTGTTAGGGGCGGGGGCTCAGTGCATCGGTAAGGCCATTTGTGATGAACTGGCCTTCAGCCTGGACGGGGAGAATTATTTCTACGGGGCGCCGCTGAATCCAAGGGCTCCGCATCACCTTACAGGCGGTTCGTCCAGCGGCTCTGCATCGGCCGTGGCCTGTGGCCTGGCCGATTTTGCCCTGGGAACCGATACCGGGGGCTCGATCCGGGTCCCGGCCGCCAATTGCGGCATTTTCGGTTGGCGCCCCTCTCACGGATTCATCTCCATGGCCGGCGTCGCCCCCTTTGCCCCCGGCTTCGATTCCGTAGGCCTCCTGGCGGAGTCAGCCGACCTCCTGGCCCGGGCCGGGAGTGTGCTGTTGGCTGCCCCGGTGCCGGGTGACGTGGAAGTGGGCGCCCTCCACCTGCTAAGAGAGGCTTGGGCTATTTGCGACCAGGAGATCAGGGCTGCCCTGGGCCGCGCCCTGCAGTTATTGCAAAGCCTTTTCGGCGGCAAGGTCCAGGAGACTTCCCTGCGGGAAATCGATGGCCAGGCAGCGGACTCGGGGTTAAGCGGTTGGTATGAAACGAGTTCCATCCTGCAATGGTGCGAGATGTGGAACTGCCTGGGGTCCTGGGTGGAGAGCGCCAAACCGGCGCTCAGCCCCAAGGCCGTCAAGTTTTTCGACCTCATCAAGAATGCCGATCGTGGCAGGCTGGGGGATGCCATCCGCACCCGGGAGCGCTATTTTCGCCGACTGCAAAACTTCCTGGGACCGCGAGATCTCATCTGCTTCCCCACCGTGCCGGCCCCGGCCCGGCTTAAAGGCAGCCTGAAAGTCGAGCAGCCTGATAAGCCCAAAATTAGCTACTACCCGCGCACCCTGTCATTGACGGCCATTGCCGGCATCGGCCGCCTGGCCGAGGTCTCTTTACCCCTGGCGGAAGTGGGTGGCATCCCCGTAGGCCTTTCTCTTTTAGCTGCGCACGGCCGGGACGCTTTCCTGCTGGGGGTGGTGCAGCTTGTGGCCGCCCGGTCCGGCTTATCCTAGTGTGATATCCCACAATTATCTTGACAAAAGATTTGAGATAACCCCCCCCTCCCTTGAGGGGAGGGAGCTGGGGGGAGGGTGGCAACATATGGTCAATGAAAGATAAATTACCACCCCCACCCGGTGTCGCCCCCTCAAGGGGGAGGGAAAAAGAAAAAGCATAATGCACCGTTTCCATGGGACGTAATACTAGAAGCTTTTGCAAAACCTCAATGAGCGCAGGCTAAAGCCTGCGGCTACCAGTATCCCCATGTGTCCGCCGGGAACATGGGTACAAGGGGAAATTAGTGGCAGAGATCCCTTGGAAAAATCCTGTCATCACGCCAAAAAAATATCCCTTTCCGCCTAAAATCTCGATTTTTCGAAAAGATATATTTTGCAGGAGGTTTGTGCTATCCTGGCTCCCATTAGACGATCCGGCCAAAAAAAGAGAAGCCTTTTCGAGATTGAGCCCGGGATGGAGGTGTCCCAAAATCATTTACCGGCAATGGCCAGCGGCATAATCGCAATTTATTAAGGTTCTGGGAGGTGGGGTATGGCAGACAAGGTCGGAGGGAAAGGCAAAGGGAAAAGAACCACGGAGGCCGGCCCCCTGGCGCGGGTGGGCGAGGCTCTGGCCGATTTCTGTGAGCGTTACTTTCCTGACGCCTTCGTGTTTGCGCTCTGCGCCGTCATTATCGTCTTTCTCGGCGGCCTGGTTTTGGGGGAAAAGCCCCTCAAGCTGGTGCAAGTCTTCGGTGAGGGTTTCTGGGTTCTGATTCCCTTCACCATGCAGATGGCCCTGATCATCATCGGCGGCTTCGTGGTCGCCAGCTCCCCGCCGGTGGCCCGGCTGATCGAGTGGCTGGCGGGAGTGCCCAAGACGCCCCGGGGCGCCGTGGCCTTCGTCGCCCTCCTGGCCATGCTCACCTCGCTGCTTTCCTGGGGGTTGTCGCTGATCTTCACCGGCCTGCTGGTCCGGGAAGTGGTCCGGCGGGTGCCGCGCATCGACTACCGGGCCATCGGCGCCGCCGCCTATCTCGGCCTGGGGGCCGTCTGGGCCCTCGGGTTGTCGTCCTCGGCCGCCTTACTGCAGAACACCAAGGGTTCCATTCCCCCGGCCCTGTTGCACATCACCGGGGTCATCCCGCTTACCCAAACCATCTTCCTCTGGCAGAGCCTGCTAACCGCCGCTATTCTCATTGCCCTCTCGGTGGCCGTGGCCTATTTCTCCTGCCCCAGCCCCGAAAAGGCCAAGACCGCGGAAGATATGGGGATCACCTTCGAGCCGCTGGAAGTGACCGCGGACAAGCCCAAGACGCCCGCCGACCGGCTCGAATCGAGTCCGGTCCTCTCGGTGGTCATCGCCATTCTCATGATTGCCTACATAGTTTACCTGTTTATGCAGAAGGGGGCCATGGCAGCCACGGACCTCAACACCTTTAATTTCATCTTTCTGACCGCGGGTATCCTGCTTCACTGGCGCCCCGGGGCCTTCTTGAAGGCCGTGACCAAATCCGTACCGGCCACCGCCGGCGTCATCATCCAGTTTCCATTTTACGGCGGCATCTTCGGGCTCATCGCCAAGACCGCCATCAACCCGTTTCTGGCCGGTCTCTTCGTGAAGCTCACCTCGCATGGAACCTACCCCATCCTGGTGGGGATCTATTCGGCCGTGCTCGGCGTCTTTGTTCCCTCCGGGGGCGGCAAGTGGGTGGTGGAGGCGCCTTACATCATGGCGGCGGCCAACACCTTGCACGTGCACCTGGGGTGGGTGGTGCAGATCTACAACGCCGCCGAGGCCCTGCCGAATCTGATCAATCCTTTCTGGATGCTGCCCCTCATGGGCATCCTCAACTGCCGGGCCCGGGACCTGGCCGGTTACTCCATACTCCAACTCCTGTTTCACGTCCCGGTGGTGCTGTTCCTTTGCTGGCTGCTGGCCCAGACGCTGACTTACCTGCCGCCCAGCGGTTTTTAAGGGGATGGGATTCAAAAAATCGGTGCGCATTGAATTTTTTTTGAAGGAGGTCGATTAGCAAGAACAAGCAGAATTGGGCTTACCCTTCCGGACGATTGCCGCCAGGGGGTGATTTCTGGGTCACAGATTCGGCGGTTGCATCGATAACAGCATTCCGCCAGGGGCAAGTGCTTTGGACAGACGTCTGCCAAACAATAGAAGGTTTTTACAGTTTTTCGTAGCGAAAAGGTAACCAAAAAGAAGATTTTCTTAAATTGTTTCTATCCCTATCTTCTTAAGAAATTGCTTATGGGATATGAATGAATTTGCGTCTTTCACTACTGCTGGATATATTTTATAATTCTGATCTTCCTCTCGTAATTTCCAGTATCCATCAATGACATTGTTTTTGATTTCATTATTTGAATATACCCACCCTTCCTTACCACTAATTAATAGTACAAGAAAGTATTTTCCTCCCCATTCGTTAAGTATGTCAATATACTTTTTACCAACTCCCCACCATGGTTTCTTACCCTGACTTCTTTTTACAATAAGAAAACTATCATTTAATATAAAATAATTAGGTTTTTTCGCTATTCCATAAAGTACATCATTATATTGCAAAGATCTTGCATTAATTACTTTGATGAATTCCATAATTTCGTGATCTTCACTTTTTATTGTTTTAATAAAATTCATTAATTCGTTGCTGTCAATTGCCTATAAAAGCTTTTTTATTTCTTCATCCATGGTTCCTTCTCCTATTGACTAATTATTTCAGTATGCTATAATATTAATAGTTATTTAAATTACTTATTATTAACCTTGGCGCGAAATAGCTCTGTTTGTAGTGTTTCCACCAAGGTTACACTACGATAAACAGAGCTTTTTTGTCCAGAAAAATTTATGCAGGTGTCAGAATTTAATATCTCTGAACAAGAAATTGAAATGATTTTAGAGGGATTGGATTCTCTAGAAGAGAACGATTAAACGTGGTTGCGTAATTTCAGCTCCAGGGGATGGGGGTCCAAATAATACTGGGCCTTCAGATAAGCCTGGTCATATTTTCGCACATAATGGTTGAGGAGCGTCACCGGAACGATGAGGGGGATATAACCTTGCCGGTAGTCATTAATAATTTCCAATAATTCCTCTTTCTCAGCCGGAGACAGGTTTTTCTTGAAATAGCCCATGATATGGAGCAGGACATCGACGTTTTTCTTAACAGTGCTTTTGAACCTCAAGGCTTCCATTAACAGATTCTGGTATTGCTCATAAACCTCCGGCAGGTCCATTTCCTTGAGCTGAGCCGCCAACTTTCCTAAGAGCGCATAGTGCTTAGGACTGTGGGACCTGATGAGCAGCTTGTGGCGGGTATGAAAATCCACCAGATGTCCAGGCTGGAAACCCAAAGATAACGTTTCCCGCCAGCGCTTCAAGGTAAAAAGGCGTTCCAGAAAGTTTTCCCGCAGGGAGGGGTCGTGAAGGCGGCCTTCATCTTCAACGGGCAATAAGGGGAAATGCTGCCTAAATTCCCGGGCGAACATCCCCACCCCGGTCCTGGCCGGCTCCCCCTTGCCATCATAAATCTTTACCCTTTCCATGCCACTGCTGGGGGAGCCGCTCTTGAAAATAAAGCCGCACAGGTCTTCCCGCTCCAACTCCACCACGCGCTTTTGGGCCCAAGCCCCCATACGCTCGCTGTAATCCACCCGGGTACGGATGGTCACGAGGCGGGGCCCCTCGGGACTCGCTACCAGGCGCATGGCCTCCCGGGGAATTCCCAGGCCGCATTCGACTTCAGGGCAGACCGGGACCAACTCCACAAATTTGCCCAGGGTCCCGGTAATGAAATGATCCCACTTATGCCCGCCATCAAACCGGACTTTTTCACCCAGCAGGCAGGCGCTGATTCCCAATCTTATTTTCGTAAGCATAGAGAGGACAATCTAAAGATATTTTTTAATATCGGCTGTCACATTGGATTTTGATTTACAGCCATCGTAACTCGGACCCCTCTTAAGATTTCCTGCCTTCAAAGTTCTCAATCGTTGGGGGTTCATGGTTGCGGGTATTCTCGATTATTTCTTGGTTGACCTGCAGGTGCTGCCATTGCATCGTTCCGGTCCTTTCACTATGGGCTTCCCCACCGCCGCGGCAATGGCTTTCAACATGCCGCGATAGACCCAATGGTGGAAGGGAACCAGGCTATACCAGTAAACCATGCCTGCCAAGCCCCGGGGTAAAAATCTCGCGTTTTGTTTAAGTTCCACCTTGCCGTTTCCTTGCGGGGTGAGGTGAAATTCCAGGATGGCCTCCCCAGGCAGTTTCATTTCGGCCAACAACAAGAGGCGGCGAGGCGGTTCGACCTCTATGACCCGCCAGAAATCCAGGGCGTCTCCCGGCCGGAGTTCCTGGGGATGGCGCCGGCCGCCTCTAAAACCGATGCCGCCCATGAGCCGGTCTATCCAGCCCCGCAGCCGCCACAAATAATTGCCGAAATAGTAACCGGTCTCTCCGCCCATCCTGATTATGGGCTGCCAGACGTCTTCGGGGGTAGCCTGTATTTGGACAGAGTAGCCGCACTCCAGAATGGTGCCGCCGGCATAGGCGGTATCTCCACAGTAGGTCCATTCCGGCGGCATGGCACCTCCGGCATCCATCCAGCAGGTGTCGATTTGCTGCTGCTTTACCCGTTCCAGCGCCAGCCGTATGGTTTGGCGGCAATCCAAAAGCTCTTGGGGGATAATGGCCCGGATGCGATCGTCCTTGCAAACTACAGGGTTACGAAGCCCCTCGGCAAGGGGCCTGGCGATGTTCGCCGGGACCGGGGTGACCAGATGGATCCAGTAAGAGCTCAAGGAGGGAGAGAGGACCGGCACCGGGATGATGAGTCGGCGAAGAAGATGGGCCTCTTCTGCATAAATGTCGAATAATTGTTGGTAGGTCACCACCTCCGGGCCGCCAATGTCGAAGGTTTGCCCTCGGGTTTCTTCATGTTCCAAGCAGCCTTGAAGATAATTGAGCACATTGCGGATGGCAATGGGTTGCACCGGGTTGTGAACCCAGCGGGGGGTTAGCATGACCGGCAGGCGGTCCACCAGATAGCGCAGAATTTCAAAGGAAGCGCTTCCCGAACCCAGGATCATCGCGGCCCTGAGAAAGGTGACTGGCACCGGACCGGATTGCAGGATTTGGGCTACTTCATGTCGAGAGCGAAGATGCTTGCTCAGGAGGGGGTCGTCCGTGCTGCCTAATCCGCCTAAGTAAATGATATGTTCCAATCCGGCGTCGCCCGCGGCGCGTGCCATATTTTGGGCAGCCGTGCGGTCGCTCTCGGTGAAGGCCTTGGGGTCGGCCCCCATGGAATGGACCAAATAAAAGGCCACCCGGCAGCCTGCCACCGCTTTTTGTAAAGATTCATACTCCTGTACATCGCTCGCAGCCAACTCCGCTAGCGGATGTTTGGCCCAGGGTCGGGCTTTCAATTTGGAAATGGATCTGCCCAGGGCCCGCACCCGGTAACCCGAGTCCAGAAGTTTGGGCACCAGCCGGCCCCCTACATATCCCGTTGCCCCGGTAACCAGTATAGGTTGGGCCGTCATCAGATACCCCGGCAAGAACCCCTTAGCGCCATATCCCGTCTAACCGGCCACCGGGATCAGCACCTGGTTGCGGCGCAGGAACCAGGGCAGGAAAGGTGGTTCACCTGGCAGAGCCAGGCTCTTCCGTTTTTTAGACTTCCTTGCATACCGCAGAACCGTGCGTCCCTTTAGGCCGCCTGCAGCTGCGAGGTGCAATGAGGGCAGCGGCTGGCCTGGATGGGAATGGTTGAAAAGCAGTAGGCGCACTCCTTAGTGGCGGGTGGGGCCGCCGGGGCCTCCTGCTCCCGCTTCAGGCGGTTGATGCCTTTGATTGCCAGGAACACGGCCAAGGCTATGATAAGAAAGCTGATGATAGTGTTGATGAAGGTTCCCCAGTTGAGGGTCACGGCTCCGGCCGCCTTGGCTGTGGCCAGGGAAGCGTAAGGTCCGGCGGCTTTGGCGCCTTCCTTGAGCACAATGAAAAGATTGGCAAAATCTACACGACCCAGAAGCAGGCCAATGGGCGGCATGAGAACATCGTCCACGAAAGACTTGACAATACCCCCAAAGGCTGCGCCGATGACGATGCCTACGGCCATGTCCACTACGTTGCCCCGCATGACGAACTCTTTGAACTCGTTGAACATGGCCCTCTCCTCTTTATTGAAAGTTACGCGACGGCCTCTATCCTAATTTTCTTGATTCTGTCTGAAAAAGGGCTAATTTTGCCTGAGCCAGTTTTTTATGGAGTGCTTCCACCTTCGCCAGGTTCTTGGCGACCAGCGCCTTTAGGATATCCCCCTCGATTTCGGCCACCTCCAGCCGCTTGTAGTAGTCCATGGACTCTTTGAGGTGCGCCAGGACGATTTTCCCGGTGAGGATTGGATGGTTGTTGGTCACGTTGGCATCCTGGAACTGGGTGCCATGTTCCAGCTCCACGCCCAACCCCGCAGAAAAGTCCTCCAAGGGAATAGCCATGCCCTCCGCATTGACTTCCGAAAGTATGATTTGAGCTTCCTTCGGCAAAACTTTGGGCTCCGTCTTTTTGGACCAGTCGCTGAGGCCCAATTCTTGGCAAACCCTCTGCACTTCTTGCACCGTGACGTATTCGGGAAGTTGCATCGTTTAGTCCTTTCTAGATTATTTTTGAACCAGCGTCTGATTACTTCCCCCTCACCCTGCCCTCTCCCACATTGGGGTATAGGGAAAAAAGTAAGAGATATCCATAAGTTAATCAAAGAAGCCTGGCAGCTTACTTTACGCGGCAGACTAGCAAAAACCTCCCCGGACACTACTGATGGGGACCCTCTTTGAAATTTTAAAGGCCGGCCCGTCTATTTTAGGCGCGGATCAAGGTTTCCGGGCCCACCGCACTCCGGTAGGTAGCAGCTCACATCCTTGAATTCACACTCCTGCCGGCATGTGGGACAGGATTGGGGCGGCTGGGGCGCCTCCAGCGTCAAGCCGCACTTGCTGCACTTCCAGAAGGTTTTGGCTTCCTGTTGGCTCATAACATCCATCTCCTGACACCTCAAAGGGCGGCTCGCCCGCCCGGGGGTCCAGCGCCGGCCCACCGGCGTTTAGAAGGGCGGGCCCGCAAGGGCTCCGGATCGCTCAGCCGCCCTTCACCCCTTTGGCGATGCGGTCGCCGACCCCCTTATCGATGTTGCGCCAGTATTCGAAGGCCCGCTGCAGTACGGGCTCGGTCACGCCATCCTTGAGGTGTCCGACGACGTTGGACACCAGCCGGTCGCGCTGCTTATCGTCCATTACTTTACGCACTAGGGTGCCGGGCTGGCCGAAGTCGTCGTCTTCCTTGCGCAAGGTGTAGGCGGCGCGCATGAACTCGCCGCTGGCGTCCCAGATTGCTACCTCGGGATAGCGCTTACCGTCAGCCTGCGGGCCGCCCTTCGAGTTGGGTGCGTACACGGGGTCGGACACGTTCTGGACCCGCATCGCCCCGTCCTTGCTGTAGCTGTGTACCGGCGCCTTGGGCCGGTTGACCGGTATCTGCTTGTAGTTGACCCCCAGGCGGTGACGGTGGGCGTCGGCGTAGGCGAAGAGGCGGCCGAGCAACATTTTGTCCGGGCTGACACCGATCCCCGGTACGAGGTTGTTCGGTTCGAACGCCGCCTGCTCGATCTCGGTGTGGAAGTCGCTGGGATTGCGGTCCAGCGTCAGCCGGCCGACCTCGTGCAGCGGGTAGTCACCGTGTGGCCAAACCTTGGTCAGGTCGAAGGGGTTGAACCGGTAGCCCTCGGCCTCCTTGAAGGGCATGATCTGCATCTTCAGCGTCCAGCTTGGGTAATCCCCCCGCTTGATCGCTTCGAACAGATCACGCCGATGGTAGTCGGAGTCCTGGCCGGCGATCCGGTCGGCATCCTCCTGCGTGAGAAAGTCGATGCCCTGGTCGGTCTTGAAGTGGTACTTTACCCAGAAGCGCTCGCCTTTGGCGTTGACCCACATGTAGGTGTGGCTCGAGTAGCCGTTCATGTGCCGCCAGGTCTTCGGGATGCCGCGGTCACCCATCAGAATCGTGACTTGGTGGGCCGACTCGGGCGACAGGGTCCAGAAATCCCACTGCATGTCGTGGTCGCGCAGGCCGTTGTCCGCACGGCGCTTCTGGGAACGGATGAAGTGCTGGAACTTCATGGGGTCACGTACGAAGAACACCGGAGTGTTGTTCCCCACCATGTCGTAGTTGCCCTCGCTGGTATAGAACCTCAACGCGAAGCCGCGTGGGTCGCGCCAGGTGTCAGGGCTGCCACGCTCGCCGGCCACCGTCGAGAACCGGATCACCGTGTCCGTCTTAGTGCCCGGCTGGAACACCGCAGCCTTGGTGTAAGCTCTGACGTCTTTGGTCACCTCGAAGTGTCCGAAGGCCCCGGAGCCCTTGGCGTGAGGCTGGCGTTCAGGAATCCGCTCCCGGTTGAAGTTGGCCATCTGCTCGATGAGGTAGTGGTCCTGCAATAGGATGGGGCCGTCGGGCCCCACGCTGAGGGAGTACTCGTCGCTGGCTACGGGGATCCCGGCATCGGTTGTGGTGAATTTGCGGTCGTCGTTTTTCATGGTAAAATCTCCTTTGTACGGTGTTTGGTGAATACCCTCCGGCGCCCGATCGTCTTATTCTCTATCTATTTTCTCCCTCCTTGGTTGCCACCGCTTGCCCTTCCTTCTGGCACCTGGGGCAAAGGCCGAAAAAGTTTAACTGGTGATGGGTGATCTGATAGCCGGTCTGCCTGGCCATTTCTCGAGAGATCTCCTCCACGGCTACCAGCTCGGGATCGAGGATTTGGCCACACCTGGTACAGATGACATGAGGATGCGGGTACGGTTTTTTGCCATCGTAATGGCTGCCCACGGTGGCAAAATTGAGCTCCAAAACCTCGCCCATTTCCTTTAGCAGGGTCAAGGTCTTATAGATGGTGGCCAGGCTGGTGGTGGGAAAACCGGCTTTCATCTGTTCATAAATCTGCTCTGCATCAGGGTGTCCAAGGCTTGCCGCGATGATCTTCAGCATGGCCAGCCGTTGGGGAGTGAGCCGGTACCCTTTATCCCTCAGCGCCTTAATTATTTGTTCCAGACGGTTTTGAGTATCTGCCACCAAATCCCTCCCCACACGACCTCATATTAGTCATTATCTTTAGAGAATCAATATCCACAAAATAAGGTTAGGGGATTGAACTCAGAGGAGACCATCGGGTAAGGCAGGGGCAACCCTGACCCGGGCCAGGTACGGCCTTTCCTGGAGAGGGTGAGAGAGGACAAGGAATCTGTTTCGTGATAAGCGGGTTGGCAATTAAAAGATGCAGACTTTGGGGGCGCCTCCTCTCCGCGTTCTTCACGCAATCTCACCGAAGTCGAAGCGGCTGAACTCCAGGAACCATTGGAAGTTCTGCTCCTTTACTGCAGAATCCGATCCATAATTTCCAAAGGCTTTAAAATATAGACCTGCTTTTGGGATACCCGGATGAGGCCTTCCTCCTGGAGTAATTTCAGGGTCTCACTGACCGTCTGCTGGCAGGAACCCGTGCACGCCGCCAGTTGCTCCTGGGTAAGGTTGACGGGAACGATGATCGGCCCCCCTCCGGAGCCCGTCTCCAGCAACAGGTGGTAGCTCAGGTAAAGGAACAGCTTCAACAGCCTGGTGGCCACGTCACAGACCATGAGGTTTTCGATCTGTTCCGCCAGATACCTGCTGCGCCTTCCCAAGACCTGGATAACCCTGCGGGCCAGGAGGTAATGCCGGGCCAACAAATCTTCAAAATCGCGCCTGCGGATCTCATACAAGATGCTGGCGCTGATCGCCTCAGCATTACAGATTCTCTGGTTGCCATCGATGATCTCGGCCAGGCCGAACAGCTCCCCGGCCCGGCGCAGGAAGATAATGGGTTCCTTGCCCTGTAGAGCCAGGCGGGAAATCTTGACCACCCCCACCTCCAGATAGAAGCAGGAGTTGGCAGGATCATCCTCGGCGAAAATGAGGGCGCTCTTTTTCAGGGAGCGCTTGACGGAGCGGGCTAAAAACTCGCTCTTCTCGGTGGGAAGATTTTCAAAGAAATCTTCCGCCCCCAGATGCCATTG
>Ga0208686_1000016_pt1 | contig 145070 bp, 121 predicted proteins | sample June2015DPH_6_50_FD_184694 | JGI IMG/M metagenome (GOLD analysis project Ga0208686, IMG submission 184694) | Peatland microbial communities from SPRUCE experiment site at the Marcell Experimental Forest, Minnesota, USA - June2015DPH_6_40... | ecosystem: Environmental > Terrestrial > Soil >... | reverse complement strand
AATAAGGTTGCAAAGTGTGCCGATGTGAGTACCAGCGCGGCCGGCTCGCCACAGTAACTGAGAGACGCGCAGCGGTCTGTGTTTGGGGTGGTCTTCTTCTTTGATGCGATACCAGCCGCGTTTCTGGCGCACATGTTCCCGCAGCAGCAGACCGTTTTGGGGATCGAGGATGCGAACGTAGAGTTCGTCCCACTGCACTCGGACCAAGCGTCCGATCCAGCCCGGGGGTAGGCCGTAGTAGGCGGCCTCGACTTCGACACAACCGTCGAGATGTACGACCCGTTGACCGTGCTGGTAGTAGCGGAACGGTTCTAGCGGCAGTGGGAGCAAGATAGGTTTCTCTTCGGCAAACATGGTGGCGACTTGCCGTTTGGTGGTGCCGTGGATGCGCGTATCGGCGCAGCTGGTTTCCCAACGGTCCAGATAGGCTTGCGCTTCTTCCAGGCTCTCGAAGCGTTTTCCCTTGAGGGGTGTGTTCTTGGCGTGTCCGACGCCGCGCTCAACTTTTCCTTTTCGATCTGGATCTTGGATCCGGCACGGTAGAGCGACACAGCCATAGTGCGTCAGCACGTCGCGATAGAGGGGATTCAGAGCGGGATCGTAGATGTCGGGGACAAGTACGCCTTCCTTCAGATTATCGAGCACCACGATGCGGGTACTGCCGCCGAGTCGACGGAAGGCTTTCTCGTGCAGCTCAGCCCAGATGCGAGAGCTGGAGCGGAAGGAGAGCAAGCGTACCGCCTTGCGACTGCATCCGAGCGTCAGCACGAACAATCGTGTGCGTCGGTATTTGCCGGTCTGCGGATCGCGGACCATCGGTCCGGTGCCGTAATCGACTTGGGACTCTTCTCCGGGTGCGGTAAAGATCACGGCTCGCGGCTGTGGGGGTTGGTTTCCGCGAAGCTTGCGCACGAAGCGTTTGACGGTCTGATAGCCGCCGTTGAACCCGCTCTCGGACACCAGGTCCTGCCAAATCCCGATGGCATTGCGACCCTGGCTCAGACCCAGTTCGATCGCCTCGCGAAACGTTCGCACAAACTGGTGGACGGAACGGGATTGCGAGGTTTGCGTTCTGAGGCGCTCAACTCCACGCCAAACCCGGTGGTCACCGCATTCTCGTTGGCCGGTTTTGCGGTTCTTGCTTTTGCCTTTCCCTTCGTGGAAAGGTTTTCGGGGTTGGGGTTGGGGTTGACCGTGTTGGCCGGTTTTGCCGCGTCCGACCCGGTGGTCACCCCATTTTCGTTGGCCGGTTTTGCCGGCGGTCGCCGTCCCCAGGCACCTGGCGGGCGCACCCCGATCCCCGCCGCTTTCAGATAGGCTCCGGCGGTCTCCCGACGCACCCCGGTCTCTTGCTCGATGCGCCGCAAGGGCCATCCGAGTCGTCCTAGGGCTATGACTTGTTGTTTTTTCGCTTCGCTCAAGACGGTGCTCATACCAACGAAGGCTACTGCCTTGCGTTGGAATCAACGTCCCCGAGCCTCACTCTCGTTGGCCGGTTTTCAGGTGACCTTCATTGGCCGGTTTTGGGTGACCCCTGAGGCCAGAAGGCGTTTTCTATTTTTTGTGTACTTTAGGCCGAATCCCGCGAGCATCTGCCGGCGATCCGTTCAAGGTGATGCAAGCGATCAAGCAGGGCTTCGCGCGGCGGCTGCTGCACAAGCAGCGCTCGGCCAGCGATCCGCGGCAGGGCAGCTTGTGGGACACGGCTTTGGATAGCGGGCATATCTGGCAGGCGCGCTTCTATGACTTTGTGGTGTTCACGGAGAAAAAGCGGGTGGAGAAGCTGCGCTACATGCATCGCAATCCGGTAAAACGGGGACTGGGGCTGGAACCTCAACACTGGGACTGGAGCAGCTACCGGCATTATGCTGACGGCGAGCGCGGAGCCGTGCTGGTGAATGAAGAGCGGAAGGCGGAGCTGAAAGTGAGGAAGATAGCGTAATGCCAGTCGGCGGGGTCGAGGTCCGTGGTGCCCAGCTTTGCAAAACCAGCAAAGCTGGGGCAGCCTCTTGATGTAGGCGTAACCAGAAAAAACCAAGGGTAGGCCAGCCCGCCCCTTTCCTTTGAACGAATCCGAAAAAGATGGCGAACCGGACGCTCGACGTGTATCCTCTCGTACGCCGGGCAAACGGAAGCGAAGTCCCAGCTCACCCTTCCATGTCCACTGTCAACGCAGAGCACGTCGGGCCTGCCGTGGGCCCGGAGAAAAAAATCAGCACGCTGACCTTGACCGGTCGCAACGGGATTGTGCATCGCTATTTCTATTTTGCGATGTCGCTGCTGGTCGCGGCCATTGTGGTCGACGGCTTCAAGCGTACGGTCAACGACAATCTGTTCCATCCCGCGGTGCCGCGGCCCTTCATTCTCTGGATTCACGGCTCGGCTTTCGCCGGGTGGGTGATCTTCTTCATTTGTCAGTCGACGCTGGTCCGTATACACAAAGTCAGTTGGCACCGCTTCCTCGGCTGGTTTGGCGCCGGGCTCGCCACGGTGATGGTTCCGCTGGGCACTGCCACCGCCATCATCATGGCCCGCTTTGACACGGTTCAACTCCATCAGAGCGGCGCGGATGCTTTTCTGAGCATCCCGTTCTTCGACATGATCGCCTTCGGCGTGCCCATTGCGCTTGCCATTTATTGGCGCACGAAACCAGAGCTGCACCGCCGGCTGATCTTCATCGCAACCTGCGCGCTCATGGACGCGCCCATCGGCCGCTTTGACTACTTGTTCAACCACAATCTCTTCTATCCTTGCCTGGACCTGCTGATGGTTCTAGGCGTTGCGCGCGACCTGCTGGTAGACCGGCGCGTCCACAAGGTATATCTCTATGCGCTGCCGTTGTTGATCGTGGGCCAAAGCCTCGCGGTATACATGTGGCGGCACAATCCTTCCTGGTGGCAGGGGATCACGCACGCGATTCTGGGATAGCCACAAAAGTCTTGTCATTGCGACGCGCGAGAGAGAAGCGAGGCAGGAGAGCTTGCCCTGAGCGAAGCCGAAGGAGCGGGGATTCTTACTTCCGGTCCCTCAGCTATAACTGCCGACGCCGAAATCACTCCGTCAGGTTATAAATCAGACCGTATGGATCTTTGATGTAACATCGCGGGAACTTAGGCTCATCTTTCACGATCTGGCAACCCTTTTTCTTGAGACGCGTTTTGGCTTCCTGAACGCTTTCTACCGTAACTTCGAAAACCGGTCCAAGAGCAGGCCCTCGCTCAATGAAAAAGTTGATGTTCTTTCCGTGGAGGCTGACCATATTTGATTCCTCATCCGTGACCTCAAAGCCAAGTTCCTTGACGTAGAACTTGGCGGCCTCCATCGGGTCCGCTGCCTGAATCAAAATATCCGTACCAAATGTGTTTGCCATGAGTTCCTCCGAGTCCGCTGGACGAATCAACCCTTCGCATCAAGGCTGCGTTGGCCGCGCGGAAACCGCAGCTCCGCTGTCCATGTTTTGGCGGTCCAAATGTAAGGGAAGGGCGGTGGGTTTGCAACGGGGCGTCTTGTCGGTGCACACTCGGGACCCGCCAAATTGTCATCCCGACGGATATCGCGGAGATTTCAAAAGCGATCCCGACAAGAACGGCCGGGTGCCCCATCTTTGGCATTCTTTGCCAAAGGCGGGATTCCACAACTCGCAACCTTTTGGTTTCTTGACCCCCCGTTCCCAATGATTTCCACACCACTCCTGTTCACCCAACCTTGACTAGCTTTTCGCAATATCAAATACCTAATGTATAGCTGACAAATGCAGTCCCACAGGTGCGTGTGGCGACCTAGGGATCCTTCAGCGACGATAAGGCAGTCGCTTCAGGATGACAATGCAATTTGGGGATTTGGAAAGGGAGTGGACGAATGAATGGTGATGTCGGGAGCGCGGAGGTTGGGGACTGGCCTTTTCTTTCTTGGCGTGGAGGGGGATCACGTCTGTTTCGGGCGCGCTAGGGCTGCCACGGTGGCTTTGGTCGCGGTCAGATAGTCAGCCGGGAAGAGCAGGATTTGCATCCCGCGAATGCCAGCTGAAATGGAGATGACGTCGAACAACTCGATGGTTTCATCCGCGTACACGGGATAGTCTTTCTTGCCGGCGAGAGCGGTGACGCCTCCGCGGATATATCCCGTGAGTGCTTGCAGTTCCTTCACGGGAACCAGTTGGATCTTGCGGTTTCCCGAGGCCGAAGCCAGGGCTTTCAGATCCAGCTCGGCATCGCCGGGTACGACGGCGAAACAAGCGGCGCTGCGGTCGCCGCGCGCCACCAGAGTTTTGAACACCTGCGCCGGTGGGAGTCCGATCTTGGCGGCCACGCTCTCCGCCGCCAGGTCGCTCTCGTCGACGTCGTATTCGCGCAGCTCGTAGCGGATCCCCAGCTGATCGAGCAGGCGAACGGCGTTGGTTTTGTGCGCCATCGGAGAATTGTAATGTGGTGCGGGCCGGCGGGACTGGCGGTGCGGTTATCCCGCGTTCTCCGTCCCTGCTTTTTCTGCCGCGGCCAGGAAAGCCTTCAGTTCTTCGACGTCTTCGGGGAGCATCTTGGTGAAATGGATGCCGTTGCCGACTTGAGGGTCGCTGGCGACGACAGTAGCCAGCACCAGGAGCGTGCTGTTTGCCTGAAGCTTGAGTTCGAGGACGGTGCCAATGGGAAAAGGAGAGAAGGTCTCAATGTAGCAGCCGTGCAGGCTGAGGTCGGATGTGGCGGTGCGAAATGGTATGTCGTTGCCCTCGAGATAGATCTCGACGGGCACCTTCACTTTGACGCGGGGATCACGGCGTCGCTCCGGGGGTGGAGGCATCGAGCAAGTCTCCGGTGGATGATAACCCAGTTTGGACGGGCTGAAGTATAGCAGGTGAGCGAGTGCGGCTTCCAGGTTGGGGAATCCGCGGTGGCACTTTTTTCTGTTGGCGGGCTATCTCATCATTCTTATGGGAATTCATTTGCTCGAAGTTATGGAAAAGAATCACGAGCTGGCTGGGGAACGGCGGAGATGTTGGCGGCAGATGGTGCATGCCCCGGCGTTTGCCAGCTTCGATGGCGTGACGGGCGGCATGATTTTAGACCTGAGTGAAGAGGGCTTGTCGATGCAGACGGAAAGCAATCGCGATGGGCAGTTGCCGGACCGGGAGCGGCGCGTCCGGGTGAAGCTAGATCTTTCCGAACCAGAGGCGCACTTCGAGACTACGGGATACATCGCGTGGGCCGATGCGCTGGGGCGTGCGGGGGTGCGCTTCTCGGATTTGCCGGAGGATGGGCGGCGGCGATTGAACGATTGGTTGACGCTGAATGCGGGTGCGCCCAGCCACATCGCACCGAAGGTTGCATTGGGCAGGATGGCTTGGCCTGCGGGAGCGAAGTCTGCTGGAGGAGCGGATCGCGATCCCATGACCGTTAGTTTGGAAGCGGAGGCATGGACAGCGGCGGGAAATGCGGATGGAGGTGCGGCGTCGGCGACGGTGCAATATGAATTCAGTTCGCTGGGCACGGATTTGACGGCGGCGTTGCGGCTGATTGGAGAGCGTGCGCGGTCGCTGACGCGGGGCACGAGCGCGGCGATTGCGCTCGTCCATAAGGGCGCGGTGATGTGCCGGGCCAGCGTTGGGGAAAAAGCGCCGGCGCTGGGGACGCGGTTGGATGTGAACTCGGGACTTTCGGGAGAGTGCTTTCGCGCGGGAAAAACTTTACGGTGCGATGATACGGAGAACGATCCGAGAGTGGATTTGGAGAGTTGCCGGAGGCTGGGCGTGCGATCGATTCTGGCGGCACCGGTTCGTTATGAGCGCGACACGGTGGGGTTGCTGATGGTCCTCGCGACGGAGCCGTTTAATTTTGATGAAGGTGATGTGGCCGTGGTGGAGAGCCTGGCGCATACGGTGATTGTGAGTATGAGGCTGGCGGAGTCGGGTAAGAGCGGCTAGCGTTGCTCCGCGAAATCAAAATCAAAGGCACATGAAAGGCCACGTTCTGAAATGAGCGTGGCCTTTCGTGTGTGATTAGGCTGCTGCTTGTTGTTGATAGGCGGGGACGAATGACTGAGCGACGAAAGTTTCGAAGGGCGTTGGAGTGGTGTTGCCGGGGCCGCGAGGTTCGAGAGCGCGCATGTGTCCGGAATTGAGCGCGCCCGCCATCTCGAGGATGAGGCCAACGAAATTGTCGGACATCCCCATCTGAACCATGGCGGCTCGGAGTTGATCGTCCGGCGCCTGGATGTAGGGGAGGTTGGGCTTGCCGATGGCGGTGCCGATGATGGTGGTGACTTCGGTGTAGTTAAGATCGCGCTGGCCGTGCAGCTCTTGGGTTTGCTTGCCGCGGAAGGCGAGGCGCAAGAGAGCGTCGGCTGCGGCAGCTCCGATGTCGTGGGTGTCGATCATGGGAAGTTTGAGATCCGGACGAACGGGTCCGATGGCCGAGCCCATCATGCGAATAGCGCCGGCTTGCGCCAGAGTGTTTTCCATGAAGTATCCGGCGCGCAGGTGAAGAACGTTGGCAGCGTCGATCTGGTTGAGCTTTTGCTCGAGATTGTGAAGGCCGACTACCGGACCGGTTCCGGAGGATTTGTCGGCGCCAAAACTGCTGAGCGAAACAATATTCTTGACTCCGGCTTTTTGAATGGCGGCGGCGATGGCGTCGCTGGCGCGATCCTGAAAAGCGCGGAAGTCGTTACTGGTGGGGTTGGGCGGAAGCATGACGTAGGCGGAATCTGCCTGGTGGAAGGCTTTGGTGAGGGCGGACGCGTCGGTGACATCGGCGATGAAAATCTCCGCGCCGTTAGCTGCGAGAGGCTGCAGGTGAGTTGCGTTTCTGCCGACGGCGCGAACTTTCTGGCCGCGAGCAAGAAGAGTCTTTGCTACTACGTGTCCAGTGTTGCCGTTTGCTCCAAGAATAACGTGCATAGGGACCTCCATGTCTAAGGTTGGATGCGGCAGGTTGGGTTTGGACTCGACACGGAAGGGCAGGCCGAGACGAGCGTCCAGCCCGCGCTGGCGCCGGTCATGCTTTCTTTTCACCGCAGGGTTATGACCGGCGCCGTTTTGCGATTACTGGGCTGGGGTTTCCGCGGGCGTGGGTTGCGCATTCATTTTGACTTCGGCGTTGACTTCAGGAGCGGTGACCAGATTGATCTTCACGGTGGCCAGGATTTTCTCGAGGCGGTGAAAGACTTCGTCACGGTCGACGTTTTTGGTGGTGGATTCCGTTGTGCGTGTAGGGTCGGGTCCGGTGGTTGCGACTTTCAGGGCGAATTCGTAGCAGGCGCCGTTCTGGAAGACGTGGTAGTACTTCGACGCTTGTTCGCGAGGGCCGGTCGTGGTTTGCCCACCAAGGTTGGTTTCGCTGGACTGGAGTTCCATGTCACCGATCATCAATTTAGAAATCGGCGAAGTCGCCAGCTGCGCCGTGGCTTGGACCGTGGGATCGGCCGGGGCTGCGGGGTTGGGCTGCGGGACGGAGAACTCGCCGCACTGATCCGCAGTAAGAGTTTTGTTCACGCTGACGTTGAAGAAGGCCGAGGCCAGGTCCGAGTTGGGATAGGTGGACTCGGGAATGGCAACGGCTGCGAGCGCGACTCCCCCGGGCTGCACGAAGTCCATGGGAATGGGACCGGAGGAAACGAGTTCGGTAGCGGCGTCGCCGGTCTTGAGCGCGTCCTTGCGCGGATATTGGAAAGAGACTCCGGAAGTTTTATCCACGTACGTTAGGGTTGCCGGAGCTTTGTGGACGACTCTCTTGCGCACAGGCTTGGCGGCGGCCTGCTGCATGGGCATTTCCGGCGTGGGCGTGGAACTGGTTGTGACGGGCGGCGTGGGTTGAGTGATTGGAGATTCGTTGGTGGAGCTTATGGGTTTTGGTTTATCGCTGGAGCATCCGACGGCTACTGAACAAACGATCAGGAGAGCGGCGAAGGTCAGCGTGCTGGTGTTGTCGAAGTTCTTCTTACCCCAACTAACGGAATTCAGAGTGGATGGGGTAGAGCGAAACAAGTTGATACGGGTCATGATTGGTCACCTCCTGCTGCTGAGCAGCGCTTAAGGAGAGTGCATGGAGGGGGCCAGTGGGCGGGGCGTTGATTTTGCGGGGGTTAGGTGGCGGCCAGGTATGGATGATCGTGGTGAGATGGACACTGTGTGGGGCGCGGAACACGTAGTAAGGTAAAGCTCGGGGACTATGGTTCGGTGACTGGCATCAGGTGATGGGAAAGAGTCATTTCTAGCATCCGCCGATGTGGAAGTGGTGTGTGCTTGTGGTGCTGCTGGCCAGCTCCGCCTTTCTCACATTTCGGAAACCTGCTGCTCGCCCGGTAAAGGTTGAGCTTCTACCTTTCACGGATTCGCCTCCGGCGTGGGACGGTTCCTACCCGTATCTCGTGATTTCTCCGACTGACCTGGGACCGGAAGGCGTTAAGTTCAAGAGCTCCATTCTGCGGATCGAACCGACGGTTCATCACGACTCCCCGGTGAACGAATTTGAAGTCGATCTGCATTCGGGATGTTTGTGCTTCGCCAGACTGACTTGTTCGTTCCTGATGCTATGCCCTTGTCTCTGACGCGAACGTATCGTGTTTGGGATTTCTACGCTCGGGCATTCGGCGCAGGAACGAATCATCCCTACGACGTGTGCCCGACCGGTACAAGATTTCCCTACACCTATATGGACCTGAACTTGGAAGATGGACGCGAAATCCATTTTCGCCGGATCTCCAAAGGAACTGGTTACGCTGATGCGGTCTTTCGGCACGATGGAACTTCCTCTGAGTTTTACGGGGCACAGATTGCCTGGAATGGCGATGGCTGGACTCTGCATTTCCGCGATGGCCGGCGGTTCCTTTTTCCTGAAGCCTACAACGCGAAGAGTTACGCGCAGGGCGTCGCTCTCGAGATGCAGGATGCCGCCGGCTATGGCATACAGTTGAGACGCGATAAACAGCGAGACTTGCAGCAGCTGATTTCTCCCGCTGGGCACAAGATTGACTTCAAATACGATCAAGCACATCGAATCGTCGAGGCCAAGGACGACGCGGGCAATGTTCGGAAATATTCATACGGGTTCAACGGGCACTTGGAGACTGTGGCGGATGGGTTGCATGTGTTATATCGCTTCGAGTATGCGCCGCTTCTCCGTGCGCCGGGCTACGATCCGTATCTCATGACCACCATTACCGACGGAAACTGGAGAGTACTTCTCCGGAACGTTTACCAGGATGGAAGCAGGGTTTCAGAGCAAACGTTGGCGGATGGCGCAGTCTATCGGTATGACTATGTATTCGATCAGAGGCACGAGGTCATCGAAACCATCGTGAGCCTTCCTACTAGTGAGAAAAAGAAATTCTTTTTTGAACATGGCATGCCGACAATGGATGAATAGGGCTGTGGACTACTGCGTTGAGGCGGACGCTACGAGGACGCGGCTTTGTCCAAGAGAGTTTCGCTCGATCAATCTTCGATATGCTGAAGGGGTGAATACGGGGTTAACAACGCTTTACCGGCCTGTGGCACAAATGGAATTCGAGTTGGTACGCGCGAGCGGATTCCGTGAGTTTCCACCCCGGTTGCCGGAGCAGCCTTTCTTTTATCCGGTGCTCAACGAGGAATACGCAGCCCAGATTGCGCGCGACTGGAATACGAAAGACGAGCGCTCTGGTTTCGCGGGATACGTGCTGCGGTTCAGAGTGCAGACGAAGTTTCTACAAGGATATGAGGCTCGTGTGGTTGGAGCGTCCACGCACAGAGAATATTGGATTCCTGCGAGTGAACTGGATCAGCTGAATGCGAACATTGTGGGGAGTATCGAGGTGGTTTCGGAGTTCCGTGGGATGGAATGATGCGCGAATGTATCTCGGGCTGAAGCCCGGTTCCAGCTAGATAAGTCGTGATCGCAGCGCTGAAAGCGCAGCGCCACCCAAACCCGGAGCCTTTCAGTAGTGTGGCAAAAGAGCCGGGCTTCGGCCGGCAGGATAGCCGCGGGCGGCTGTCCCCACCCGGCAATTGTTAGTTAATTCTTTCCGTTCGATTATGCGGCTGCGATTCGACGGATCAGATCTTCTTGTTGGGACTTGCTTTCGGTGCCGATGGTGAAGGCGTCGAGAATGCCGAGCGACAGGGCGTATCTGATGGCTTCATCCTGCCGCTTGGCGAGATCGCCCTGGCCGAGAATTTTCATACCGACCACGGCTTTGCCGGCGGATTTCATTTCGCGAAGGACGCTCACGACGGTTTGAGGGTCTGCGTCCATGTGGGAGCCGATGGGATTGATGCGGGCGAAATCGACTTCGACCCAGGGTGATTTCGCGGCGGCGCGCAGAGCTTCGATGCTATGGCAGGAACAGCCGTGAGCGCGGATGATTCCCTTCTGCTTGGCTTCGGAGAAGACGTCCATCACGCCTTTGTAGCGCTCGGTCCAATCAGGTTCGGTGACGCAGTGCATGAGGCAGATGTCGAGATAGTCGGTGCCGAGCTCGCGGCGGAAGCGGTCAAGATCGGCGCGGGCAGTGGCGGGATCGCGGGCCCAGGTCTTCGTGAGCACGGTGACTTTGTCGCGAGGGATATGTTTGAGCGCCTCGGCTACGTGAGGATGGCTTCCATAGGCGTCGGCGGCGTCGAAGAAACGCAGACCTTGATCGTAGCCATTGAGCAGGAGATCAGAGAGTCCTTTGACACCGAGAGCGGTCTGATTCGAATGATGACCGGAGCCGACGGTGCCGGTGCCCATGGCGAGGCGGCTGGTCTTGATGCCAGTGCTGCCAAGTGTGACCGTGTCGGAGGCGGAGAACTTCGCGGGAAGCGGCTGGGTCGCGAGAGCGGCAAGGAGATTCTTAGAGGTGAGCCAAGCGGCTCCGAGGCCGGTGGCGGAGCGAGTGAGGAATTCGCGGCGATGCATAGAGTGCTCCTATTGGAGGGAGCGCTTTGGTATGAGCTTACACCAAAAGCGTATCGCGGAGATCGGCCGCGGAGGGAGCTGAGAAAGGTCGGGAGTCATTCGAATTGTTTGCGGAAGGCGGCGAGTTGTTGCTGCATCTCCGCCACTTCCCTTCTTAATTCCAGGACTTCGTTTTCGAGATGGGCAAAGCGGGGGTCGGTGGAGGAGCGGACTTGGTCCGACGCGGGCGAGGACGCCCGCGCCACATCGACTGCAGGAGGCACGTCGCCGGAGAAGAGTTGCATATAACGCGATTCTTTCCTGCCGGGCTGGCGCGGAAGGATGGCGACCAGCGAAGGTTGGCGCTGGCTGAGGCGGTCGAGGGTGGAGATTACGTCGTCGAGAGCTTCGAAGCGGTACATGCGTTCGGTACGACCGCGGAGTTCGCCGGGAGTTTGCGGGCCGCGGAGTAGAAGCACGCAGAGGATGGCAGTCTCGCGGCGGTCGAAGTTGAAAACTTCCTGCAGGCGGTGCTCGTATTTGGTAACTCGGCTGTCGGCGCCACTGGCGGGGCCGGCGAGACGTTTTTCCTGCAGCGTGGCGAGTGCGTGAGCGACGGAATCTTCATCGAGAGTTATCACCGGATCGCGATTATTTTTCTGATTGCAGGCATTCACCAGAGCGTTCAGTGACAGGGGATAGTAATCGGGAGTGGCGATGTCTTTTTCGATCAGCGAGCCGAGAACACGAACTTCGATGTTAGTCAGGGGATCCACGAGGTGGATTGTACTGCAGCGGCGTGATGGGATGGACAAGGTATTCTAATGGCGGTGCGAGGTGAGAGCGATTGGTTTGGGGTGACATGGGGAATCTACCGCTGGCGGCGGGGCTGATGGCGCACGCTGTCACGTGGCTGCTGAAATTTTTGAAGCCGATTGCGATCGTTGGGCTCGTGGTTTATCTGCAGATCAAGTTTCCGCAGATATGGGCATCGCTGGGGCCGGCGCGGATCGAGCAGTTCGGGAAGAAGATCGCCGGCAGAAAAGGGCTGTGTATTTTTCTTGTGGGACTTTCGTTGTTTGTAATTCGGGGAGCGGGCGCACTTCTTCTTGGCGTGCCATTGCCGCGTTACCACGATGAATTCAGTTACCTGCTGGCGGCTGATACGTTCGCGCATGGAAGGTTGACGAATCCTCCGCACCCGATGTGGGTGCATTTCGAAACGTTCCATGTGATCTGGCATCCGACGTATATGTCGATGTATCCGCCGGGACAGGGGCTGATCCTGGCGCTGGGCGAGGTGTTGGGGAATCCGTGGATCGGGCAATTGCTGGCATCGGCGCTGATGTGCGCGGCGGTCTGCTGGATGCTGCAAGGCTGGATACCGTCGCGATGGGCGCTGCTGGGTGGAGTGCTGGTGGTGACGCGGCTGGGTTTGCTGAGTTACTTCACGAACGGATACTGGAGCGCATGCCTGCCGGCGGTGGGAGGAGCGCTGGTTCTGGGGGCGCTGCCTAGAATCCAACACGGTGCGCGAAGACGCGATGCGGCGATTATGGCGGTTGGATTGTCTGTTCTCGCCAACACTCGTCCGTACGAAGGATTTTTGTTGGGCTTGGGAGTGGCGATTGCTCTGTTGGCTTGGATGTCGGGGAAAAGCGGGCCACCGGTCCGGGTTTCGCTGGCGAGGATTGTGCTGCCGCTGGTGCTGACGCTTGTTCCTCTTGCCGCGTGGACCGGCTATTACTATTACCGGGTAACGGGAAGTCCTTTCCGCATGGCGTATGACGTGAACCGAGAAACGTACGCCATGGGACGCTATTTTATCTCGCAAAAACCGTGGCCGCAGAAAACTTACCACCACGCCAAGATGCAGGCGCAGTATGAGCGAGAGTTGCGGGAGGCAACGGAGAATCAGACGCTGCGCGGGTTTATGCGGCGCGGCGGTGTAAAACTTTATTATTTCTGGCTGGATTTTCTGGTTTCACCCTTGCCGTTCGTGCTGTTAGCGCTGCCGTGCGCGGCGCGCGACCGGCGCATGCGGGTGCCGTGGATGATTGCCGGCATCTTTGTCATTGGCCTGGCCATCGAGGTGTGGTTCCTGCCGCACTACTTTGCTCCCGCGACGGCTTTGCTCTTTCTATTTCTGATGCAGTGCATGCGGCATTTGAGATGGTTTCAGTGGCGCGAGCGTCCTGTGGGACTAGCGTTTGTGCGCGCGGTTTGCGTGGTGTATGTAGCAACGGTGTTGTTGCGTATCGCATTGGCGGTGACGCATGTGCATCCGGAAAAGGATTGGCAGCATGGAGACGTGGGGCGCGCGGCTATTGTGAAGGAGCTGGATGCGTTGCCGGGGAGGGATGTGGTGCTGGTGAAGTATGCTCCGGACTTTGATCTTGACCGCGAGTGGGTATACAACGAGGGGGATATTGATGGATCGAAGATTGTGTGGGCGCGGGATATGGGGCCGGAGAAAAATCAGGAGCTGCTGGATTATTATCGCGGGCGGAAATTCTGGATAGTCGAAGCGGATGGGCCGGCGCGGCTGGAGCCATATGGAGAGCGACGGTAGGCGAGGGAGCTGGATACACGGAGTTCAACTTCGTTTGGCAACAGATCATGAGGCAAAATTCCCAAAGGAAGTCCAGAGTGGTTGCCGTAGCGGCAGTTGGCGGACAAGAGTGTCCGCCCCACACGGCCTGGCCCGAATCGTCTAGAACAGCGCGGTGGGGCGTCGCTTCCAGGGGTTGCTCTTTTCTTGGGAAACTTTCTCTACGTCGTTGACGTAGGCTCCGACCTGGGTGACCAGGTGATGCAGGTCGTTGCCGAGGCTGAAGAAGGTGAATCCTTTGTCGAGAAATTCGCCGACGCGCGGAGTACCGAACAAGAACAGGCCGAGGATTATGTTGTTCTTGCGGGCGTGTTCGATCAGTTTCTTGGTGGCGGCATCGAGTTCGGGCGAAGTATACATGTGGGGGAACTCGTACTTATTGTAGAGGCCCATGGACATGCAGAGATCGTTTTGACCGAGGAAGAGAATGTCAACGCCGGGAACGGCGGCGATCTCGGCGATGTTTTCGACGCAGGAGGCGGTTTCGACTTGCAGGGCGACGATACCTTCTTTATTGAAATTTCCGGCGTAGCCAAGGAGTCCGGCCTTGTTCATGCTGCGCTGGGGAAAATAAACGGAGCGCGTGCCGACGGTTGGATACTTGGTGCAGCTGATGGCGTGGCGGGCCTCTTCGGCGGTATTGATATAGGGAATGAGGACGCCGTCGGCGCCGAGATCGAGAGCCTGCTGGATGCCGGGACGGTCGTCGTATCCGCCGACGCGGACGATCGACTTGGCGCCGCCGCTGGCGATTCCGCAGAGCATCGACGAAAGTTTTTCGTGGTCCATGGGGCCGTGCTGGGTATCGACGAGCAGCCAGTCGTAGCCGCTGTGCGCGAGTTGCTCGGCGACCGTGGGACTGTGCGAGTTGAGGAACAAGCCGACCTTTGGCGTGCCTTGATGCAACTGCTTTTTGAATTCGGAACCGCTCAGAGCCGGTTCGGGCATGCGAAGTCTCTCCGGAAGAGCAAAGTTGAATTGTGTAGTGTAACCCAAAGGAGCGACGAAGACGGTGGATGCGTAAGTGAATTTATTGTAAAGGTATGACCCGAGGACATGGGCTTGGTGAATTGATATAGTCTTGCGAGGAACATTCGTGGTCACGCGTGGGTGTGGGAAGGAGCAGCTATGCGGATCTTACTGAATTGGGTTTTGAGTGCGCTGGCAGTGTGGATTGTGTCGCAGGTGGTACACGGAATTTCGGTGAGCGGGATCAAGGGGGCGTTGATCGCGGCGCTCGTCATCGGATTCATCAATGCGACCATCGGCGCGTTGCTGAAAATTTTGACGTTTCCTCTAACGCTGCTCACGCTGGGATTGTTCTGGTTTGTGATCAATGCGCTGATGCTGGAGCTGGCGTCTGCGCTGCTTTCGCCGAGTTTTCAGGTGCGTGGATTCTTCGCGGCGTTTGTAGGCGCGATCGTTCTCAGCTTGGTCAATCTGTTGCTGAAGGGGATCGTGATGCCGTCCAGGGACGGTCGCTAATTCGTCACGATTCTTCGTTAGTTCTTGGTTGGCCTGACTTCTTGGGCTTGATCGCCTTCCAATCTTCTTCCGTGAGGGAGCGGCCAAGATTGCTGAATTCTCCGGCGCCCTGCAGGAATTCTCCACCGTCCATGCGGACGACTTCTCCGTTGATGTAGCCCGAGCCGTCGCTTACCAGAAACGCGGCCAGATTTGCCAACTCTTCCGTGTTGCCGAAGCGGTGCAGGGGGTTGCGGTCGAGTGCGAGCGCTTCGAGTTCGGGGCGTGGCAGTAGACGAGAGAATGCGCCTTGCGTGGGAATGGGGCCGGGGGCGATGGCGTTCATGCGAATTCCGCGATTGCCCCATTCGACGGCGAGACTGCGGGTGAGAGCTTCGACTCCGGCTTTCGAGACGGCGGAGGGAACGACGTAAGCCGAACCGACCGGGGCGTAAGTTGCCGAGATGCTGAGAACGGTGCCTTTGCGGTTGGCTTTGAGCCAGCGGCGTCCGCAAGCCATGGTGGCGTGCAGAGTGCCGAGCAGCACGATGCCGATCACGGATTCGAAAGCGCGCGGAGAAAGTTCTTCGGTACGGGCGATGAAATTTCCGGCAGCGTTGTTAACGAGAATGTCGAGTGGACTGGACTTCCAGATGGAATCGATCATGGCTTCGACGGCGTCGAGATTGCGGACGTCGCACGGGAGAGCATGGATGGGGCCTTTGGTGGCGGCGGAAAGTTCGGCAGCGGTTTGCTGCAGCACGTCCTCACGACGGCCGCAGATGTAGACCGTGGCGCCGAGTTCGAGGAAGCGGTGAGCCATGGCTTTGCCGAGTCCGGTGCCGCCGCCGGTGATGAGGATGCGTTTTTCCTGTAGAAGATCCTTTCGGAACATGGGTGCTCTCCAAATCAAATATTGCACGCCAAACGGAAACCGTAATCAGCATACTGAAACTCGGGAGGGATGCTGGAGCGGGCGGAGCAGCGTGCGATTTTCACGTGATGGCGCCATGATCCACCGCGAGAGGCTTTGCGCTGGCCTGGCTCGGGTCCCCGTGGATTGTGGTCGAAAGAGATGGCGTAGTAGTTGGGATCGTACCAGTCGCTGCACCACTCGTGGACGTTGTCGCAGATGTTGTAAAGGCCGAAGGCGTTGGGAGCGTAGCGGGCGACGGGCTCGGGTCCGGTTTGCCAGCGCGTGGCGTAGTCGGGGAGAGATTGCGGCGGATCGTTGCCCCACGGGAAATCTTGTTGTTCGAGATCGCCGCGAGCGGCGCGCTCCCATTCCGCTTCGCTGGGAAGACGGTACGCGAGGCCGGTTTGCGAGGACAGCCACTGACTGTAATCGTTAGCGTCGAACCAGGAAACTCCGGTGACGGGCTGCTGAGGATCGCTAAAATTCTTGTCGGTCCAGAAGGGCGGAGGTTGCGATCCTGTGGAGCGCAGGAAGTGAGCGTATTCGGCATTGGTAACTTGAGTGGCGGCGAGTTGGAAGGCATCAACCCACACGCGGTGAACGGGGCGTTCGCAATCCTGGCCGGAAGCGGATCCCATGAGGAACCAGGCTCCGGAGATCGAAACCAGACGAGGCTCTATGCAGGTTGCTGGGTCGGGCTGGGAATAAGCCGCTGCCATTGTTCTAGCTGTGATGTTGCCCTGTGTTTCGGGTCGAGATAGAGTTTAGCAGCGCTGATGGAGGGCTGTAATGGCGAAACAAAAGCTGCGGTTCAAGGCAAAGATCGATGGCAGAGAAGCGGGCGTGGTAGCGGCGATTACTCCGCCGGTGGACGTGCCGGAGTTTTTTGGGACACGTGCCAGAGTGCCCGTGCGGGGCACGATCAATGGCTTTCCATTTCGTTCGTCGCTGATGCCTTGTGGCGATCGCCACATGATGCCGGTGAACAAGACCTTGTGCCAGGGCGTGGGCGTAAAGCCTGGAGACGCTGTCGAGGTGGTGATGGAGCGGGACGAAGAGGCGCGCACGGTGGAGGCGCCACCGCTGTTGAAGAAAGCGCTAGCGAAGAACAAAGCGGCGAAAGCGAACTGGGAAAGGCTCGCGTTCACCCACCAAAAAGAGATGGCGGTTTCGATCAAAGGGGCGAAGCAGGAAGAGACTCGGGCGCGACGGTTGGCTAAAGTGGTGAAAGTTCTTGAGACTGGGATCAAGTGGGCGGGGTGAGGATCCGCTACTTCAGGGCTAAAACCCGGCTCCAATTAGACCAGTCGTATTCGCAGCGCTGAAGCGCTGCGCCACCCAAGAGCAAAGAACTCCCAAGTGCAGACCGCTCCCGGAAACAAGCGACTAATGACCGCCCAACGTGCGCACGATTGCGGCGATGTCATTTTCCTGGAAGAGGCGGATGGCGGCGATGCCGGCTGCTCCGGCGCGCAGGCAGGATTCGGCGTTCTGCAGAGTTATCCCTCCGAGTGCGAGAACCGGGATTTTGGCGCGGCAGGCTTGGCGGAGAGCGTCGAGGCCGGTGGGAGTAGCTCCGGGTGCGTCCCTTTTTTCGAACAGGGGAGCGAAGACGGCGAGAGTGGCGCCATCTGCGGCGGCTTGGGCTACTTCTTCTAGAGTGTGACAGGAGACGGAGATGACGGGATGTCGTGGTGAGATTTCGCGGGCGAGTCGCCCGCGACCACACGGGCCGTTCCATACCTTGCGGACTTCTGCGGCCGAAACGTCGTGAGCGGGGAGGTGAACCCCGGCGGCAGCTGTGGCGAGGGCAACGTCGGTGCGCGCGTTGATGAGGAGGGCAGTTCTCAGTTTCGCGCTATCGCGGATGATGCGGATTGCTTCGCGGGCTAGTGATTCAAGGTCGCGGCTGGACAGATCTTTTTCGCGGAGCTGGATGTAATTGACGCCGACGCTTGCGGCTTCCGCAATCTTGTCGAGGAGACGGTGGCGGCGAGTGTGCTCATCGCCGGGGAAGGCCGTGCGGTCCGTGATGTAGTAGAGGAGGTAGCGTTCAGCCATCGGCTTTCAGCTCCCAGTTTAGAGCAAAAAGGTGACCGCGCCAGGCGTGTGGTAGTCTCCCAAATTCTCAACCTCGGACGCAGGGTTTCACGCAGGAAAGCTGGGAATTCTCCGCGTCCTCTTCGTTTCCTTATGGCCTGGTTTTGGCGATTTCGGGCAGGACTTCCTGCTCTTTCTCTTTCTTGGGCGGGCCGCCGAGATGGTATTCAGTCAGGCCGTCGCGGAGGAAAGTGAAAGCGTCTTCTGGCGTATCAACGAACTTGAATAAATTGAGGTCATTCGGAGAAATAGTGCCCGCGTCGACGAAGGCCTGAAAGTTCATGATGCGGTGCCAGTATTCGCTGCCGTAGATGACGACGAGAATTTTCTTGGCGAGTTTATCGGTCTGAGCGAGTGTCAGGATTTCGAAGAGTTCGTCGATGGTGCCGAAGCCGCCGGGGAAGATCACCAGCGCCTTGGCCAGGTAGGCGAACCAGAACTTGCGCATGAAGAAATAGTGGAACTCGAAGTTGAGCGAGGGCGTGATGTAGGAATTGGGATTCTGTTCGAGGGGCAGGTTGATGTTGAGGCCGATACTTTTGCCTCCGGCCTCCTGGGCGCCGCGGTTGGCGGCTTCCATGATTCCGGGACCACCGCCGGTGGTCACGACAAAGCGGCGGCGGCGGGCGGGAATCTGAATGGACCATTCGGTAAGAAGAAACGCCAGGCGGCGGGCGTCTTCGTAGTAACGGGCCATGTCAACGGCGGCACGGGCACGCTTCAGATTATCTTCGTACTGCGCTACGGCGGCATTGGCGTCGTTCTTTTCCACGGCCGACAGATTCTTCTTGGCGGCGTCGCCTCTCTGGAAGCGGGCCGAGCCGAAGAAGACGACCGTGTCCTGAATTTGTTCGCGGCGAAAACGCGATAACGGTTCCTGATATTCCGCGAGAATGCGAAGAATGCGCCCGTCGGGACTGTTGATGAAGGGTTGATTCTCGTAGGCCAGAGGTGCGGGTTTGAGCTTATCGACCATGTAGGAGACTCACGTTCTGAAATCCAGCGTTCTTACGTTTCTCAATTCGACGGAGCATTCGCGAAAGCTGCCCACGTACTTTGGACTATTGACGATCGTGATAGTGGAGGGCTTCCCAGAAGCCGATCCAGATGTCGAGCAAACCCAGGCCGCTGCACAGGCCACGAAAAAAGCCGGTTGAGATCAAGATACGAAGCCAGGGATACGAAAGTAGAAGATAGTTATCGGTCCACTCGGGGGTCCAGGGCAAAATCAGGAGCAGAACTCCGGCGACGGCGCTAACCAGCACGAAAAGGAACACGGAGGTGCGATGCAGCCAGAGTTGCAACCCCGTATGGGTGGGAGGGGCAACGACCTCTTTCGAATCGAGGAGCCGGGTGATGGTTTCGTTCGGCACGGGCGCATGGTGGGCAGGCACGGGACCACTTTCGACGGGCAGCTTGGGATCGGTGGTCACTGGGCGCTCCGCCGCGGCAGGGGTGGAATCGCGCGGAAGAATTCACCGAGCGTATTTCTTGAAAACCGGCTTAGTGAACACCGAAAGAAAGAGTAAGGGACAAAACCCATCGGGTTATTCTACGACTTCAGGGGCTTGATGCGCTCGGCGACGTCGCGATAATCGATGTTGCGGCCGTAAACCTCCATGAAGTGCTTGAGGGCGGAGGGTTTGTCGCCGGCGGTCTCGTGGGCAGCCGCGAGTTCGTAGTGGAGAGCGGTGCGCGTTTCTTCGTCGATGCCCGGGGCGATGAGAGCTTTTTGATACCAGCGAATCGCGGCTTCGGGGACGCCCTTGTCGAGGAAGCACTGAGCCAGCCAAGTGTAAGTCTGCATGACTTGCGGGAAAGGATGTCCGCGATCGACGGCCTGGCAGGTCTTCTGCAACTCGCCAATGGCTTCATCGAGCAGGCCCATTTCGCGGAACGCGATGCCGAGGTTGTAATGAGTCTCAGGATCCTCTTCAGTGGTGCTAGAACCGGCCTCGAGATCTTGTTTTAGCTCGCCAAACATCTCGGCTAGATCGACGCCAGCGTCCTCACCGAAGGGGGAAGACTTGGCGGCGGTTGGTGCGCCGGGAATGATTGGAGAAATGTGTGGAGTGGGAGCCGCGGCCGCGGATTGCTGCGGCACCGAGGCTGACGCTTGCGATGAAATTGCAGGAGAACCAGAGGACGCCGCGGCGGCTGCGGCACTGGCGGCCACAGGGACGCTGACCGGTGGAAGGGGCGCAGGTGTTGGCGCGGGCCACTGCTGCGCAGGAGCTGCCGCAACGGGCGGCTTGGTTTCTAGTTCGGGCTGAGGCTGCGATGCGGGCTCGGGTTCGGGGACTGGAGCGCCCTTGAGGAAGTCGTCTCCCAGGGAAGCTTCGAGATCCGCTACGAACTCACCGATGACCTCGGGTTGGGGCACGCCGAAGGTAGTGGGTGTGGCGTTGCCCACAGGCTCAAGTTCAGGCTGGACACGGCGCTCCGCTGTGGCGGAGTCCACTGAAGCGTGTTCGAATGATGGTTCGGCTTCGTGCGAGACCGTCGCTGGAAGGAAACTCTCGCCCAGGGAAGACTCTAGATCGGAAACGAACTCCTGGAGAACGCCACGCGCCGGCGCGACAGAGGGCTCGGTCACGGGAGGCTCGGCTGCGGCAGGTTCGGCGTGGGGCGCAGGCGGAGCTTCCACCTGCGCAACCGGAGCAGGTGGTTCAGGAGAAATTTCTTCGACCACGACCGGGGCTTCGGGAGCAGCGTCTGGAATTTCATCGACGGTGATTTCGGCGGCGGATTCGTCGACATTGAATTCAGAGACGGCGTCGACGGTGGACACTTCGTCCACAGCGGCGGTGTGCTGCGAGGCAGTCTCGAGTTCAGCCCGGAGCGTGATTAGAGTGGCTTCGTCATTGGTGAGAGCCTGAAGCTTTTCAAAGGCTGCCGATGCCTGCTCGGGCATACCGTGCTCGAGGTAGAAGCGGATTTCTTCGATGGTTTCGGCTATCTTTTCTGGATTCTGGTTTGGTGCTTCGGCTTTGCCGATGGAAATTTCATGGTCGGCAGCGGAATCCGTGATTTCGATTTCCGTGGCTTCCGCAGCGGGTTCGTCGGCTTCAATCGTGAGGGCATCATCCCACTCGGAGGAAAGATCGATCTCCGCAGGAGTGGACTCAGGTGCTGCGGAGTGCGCGACCGCGCTAACTGGTTGGTTGACCTGATCAGTGTCTTGGTCGTTGTCTTGACCCGCGACGACGGAGAATTCAATTTCTTCCGCGGAATGGGCCGAGGCTGCGGCCGCGACGGAAATTTCCTCCGGAGTTGGTTCTGCCGGAGCAGGCGCCAACTCGACAACGGATTCGGTAGAAGCGGAAGTTGCAGAACGCTCTTCGTAACGATCGGCGAGTTCGCCGTAGCGAGTGGCTTCTTCGGGATAGCCGGCTTCGGAATATACGTTCTGCAAAGTGCGGCAGCAGACACCGGCTTCAGCGAAACGCGCGGCACGAGTGTGCAGGGCGGCGAGGCGCTGGTTCAGTCGAAGATCGTTGGGCGCCTGCGGCAGAGCGGCCATCAGCGGGCCCAGAGCCTTGGCGGGCATGTTGTAAGAGATGAAAAGTTCCGCGTCGGTAAGAGCAGAACGAACTGCGAGGGCAATGGCGTCTGAATAGTGTTGGTGGACGGAGGGAGAAGTGGCCTCCAGTTCGTCGACGATGACGGCGGCTTCTTCCGCGGAAATCAGTTTTTCGGCGGAAGGTCCACCGAGCTGGCTGACCACCTGCTGGTAATTGTTCATGTGCAGGGGATTGCCAGGCTCCATGGTGGCGAGCTTTTGATAAAGATCACGAGCGCGCGGCAGATCGCCGGACTGGACCGAGGCGTGAGCCAACAACTCGATGACTTCGGTGAGATGTGTGGACTCTCCGGCTTTCTGGAATAGTTCGAGAAGCTTTTCGAGCGAAGCGGGATTATCGCGCACATGCCCGATGACAGAGTGCAGGTTTTTTAGAACTTTATCGGAATCTTCGGCTAGCAGCCGGTCGGCATGTTGGTCATAAACCTGGAGCGCGTTCTCGTATTGGCCGGCCTGCATGAGAGCATCGGCAAAAACGGAGATCGACGCCAGGTCATTGTGGACAGTGAGCAGCTTGCTGGCGAGGGTGCCGGCATCCGAGAGGCGTCCATTCTTGAGATAGGCCTTAAGCAGATCGCGGAGGCCATCAGGATTGGAATCGAGATCCGAAACTTTCTGGAGAGATTCGATGGCGGCTTCGGCATCGCCAGCCTCGAGCAGATTACGGCCCTGCATGAGCAGCGCGTAGCTGTTGCCGGGGTCGAGCGTGAGCATGCGCCGCAAAACTTCCTCGGCGCCGCTCAGAGAGCCTTTGGCACGCAGGGTTTCGGCGGCGGCGGAAAAAATCTGCCAGGCGTCATTCTTCTTGCCGAGGCGGACGTAGACTTCCGCCAGGCGGACGCGCATGTTGGTGTTTTCCGGATCCATTTCCAGAATCTTCTGGAAGATACGGACGGCGTTGTCGAGCTCGCCGGATTTCAGAAATTCTTCGGCTACTTGCAGGTATTGGGCGCGGGCATCATTGAAGAGTCCCTGCTGGGTATAGAGCTCGGCCAGCTTCAGCACGCTCTCAAGCGAAGGCTTGAGCTTGCTGATCTTCTTGTACATGGCGATGGCCTTGACCGTGAAACCTTGCGTGGCATAGGCATCGCCTACGGTCTTAAAGCATTCTGTGGCCTTGTCGGCCTCGCCGAGACGGGAGTAGAGGTCGCCGATGGTGTTGGTGACCGTGAGGTCCTTGGGATCGGCCTTAATGACCTTTTCGTACTCAGCGATGGCGTTTTGCATCTTGCCCTGCTGAACATACTTCTCCGCAGTGCTGAGCACCTTCTGTTTGTTGAACCCGAAACCGAACGCCATAAGGTTACGAACTCCAGCCCCTGGTCTGAACCAAAGAAGCCTGAACCGAAAAAGTCTGCACCGAGAAACCGATGACGCCTCCTGGGAGTGTTGCCCGGGGGAACGTCACGTGGCCAAACTCCTTTATTAGAGATGGCCGGTTGGAACAAGTGCAATTGTACGGCTGGACGGGGGGAATCGCATGGTTACCAAGGGTTACCAAAAGGGAGTGTACGAACGAGTTACCAAGGGAATCAGTTGGAAGACCCTCAGGTTACGGCCAAAATTGACTATATTGAACAGGTTTGGGCCTCTAGTACAAATGCGCTATGGGGCGGTGATGCGCAACTGGTGTAACCTTCGCGCTGCAAAGCTGCAGGAAACCTTGGTCGAGGGGCGAAGACGTTTATGACTTGGATTAAAACCATACCGTTGTCGGGAGCTGATGAAAAGCTGCGCCATGCGATGGAGGCGCAGCGGTCGTTGTATCCCAAGGAGTATGGCGATCCAGTGCACCCGGATGAGTCGGGAGGGTCGTCGATTGTGGGGTCGCACACACTGATCCCGCAGGCGCTCTACCACGCGTTCAGCACGTTTGGGGCGCTGATGTCGCCGGAGTTGCCGTTGAGCCGGCGGCAGCACGAAATGATTACCACGATGGTCTCGGTGACCAACCGGTGCAAGTATTGAATCGAGTCGCATGCAGAGTTTCTGCGTAGGGTGACGTTGGACGGGGAGCTGGTGGAGGCGCTGGAAAAGGACTACACGACCGCGCCCATCACGCCGCAGGAGCGGGTGATGTTGGATTATGTGGTCAAGTTGACCAAGGACGCGACCAAGGTTTGGAAGGACGATATCGAGGGGCTGCGCGCCGTGGGATTTGACGATCGCGGGATATTGCAGATCACGCTGATCGCTTCGTGGTTTAACTACATCAATCGGGTGGCGGATGCGTTGGGGGTGGGGAGGGAGTGAAGGTTCTAGAAGTTGGTGCTCGCTGATAATATCGCCCAGATGAATTGCTTCTTTCCTTGTCTGACGGTAGCGAGCAGGGATAAGTACTTCGGCGGTGCGTTTCTTCTTTTGCTAGTCGTAGTGTTTTATCAGCTTCCCACCGGGAACTACTTGGGCAAGACAAAATCGATCCTTCCTGCCGAGTGGGAGTCAAAACGCGTCGCAATCGCGAAAAGGCATAACCAACTCGTGGGGACGATGTTGCTCGTCTTATTCGCTACCTTGTACATGCTTTTCCGAGTTCTTGTGCGTGTTCCCTCACCATCACACCCTCACGTGGCCGCATTCGTAGCTCTGTTCGCTGTTGGCTTAGCCGAGATTTACGTGCTCCATCGAATCTTTCAGCACGATAGGGTCATGTGCGAAGAACAGGGATTCATGTGTCCCCATTGTCATAAGCCTCTTCATGAGCCGAGAGGCTTCATAAATGTGAGCGGCCGATGTCCGAAGTGCCGCGCAAGCATCCTCTCTTAAGAATCTACCCGGTGCATGTGCGCTTGTCCCCTTCTGCTACTAAACTTGCCAAGAGGCAAGGCTTCAGTTGTATTTCTCTGCCACCTCCACTCTTCGCTCCATGGCTGAATCTTTAGCACAGTTTTTCTTAACGAACTTTCAGGCGCACTGCGATGAGCGTGCCTACGGGCAGCATCGTGGGTACCGCATGGAATGGTTCACGTACGGGCAGGTTATGGAGATGGCGTTTCGGTTTTGTCGGGAGTTGGAAGCGCGTGGGATTGGCAAGGGCGACCGGATGATGCTGTGGGGCGAGAACTGCGCGGAGTGGGTTGCGGCATTCTTTGGATGCGCGCTGTGCGGCGTTGTTGTGGTCCCGATGGATAATGGCGCCTCCGCCGATTTTGCTGCGCGAGTTTCACGACAGGTTGAGGCTAGGCTTTGGGTGTGTTCCCGGAGCCGTTCGGCTGAACTCTTAGACGGCGCTGCCGCGACAATCCCCGTGTTGGTTCTTGAAGATCTGTCGAAGGAGCTCGGGCAGCATTCCGCAAAGCCAACCGCGAACATAACCACCCGCGAAGATGTGCTGCAAATTGTGTTTACCTCCGGGACAACGGCTGAACCCAAGGGTGTGGTCATCACCCATGGCAACGTGCTGGCCAACATTGATCCGCTAGAGCAAGAGATGCAGCGCTATTTGAAGTATGAGCGCTGGGTACATCCTGTGCGGTTTCTGAATCTGTTGCCGCTAAGCCATGTCTTCGGGCAATTTCTCGGGATGTTCTTGCCGCAGCTGCTGGGCGGGACAGTGATTTTTCAGGAAGAGCTGAAGCCATCGGAGATCGTGCGCACAATCCGGCGGGAGCGAGTTTCGGTGCTGGTGAGTGTGCCGAGAGTTTTGCAGTCGCTCAAGCAGAAGATCGAACGCGATCTGGAGGATGACGGGGAAATCGAACATTTTCGGCGGCGGTTCCGCGCGTCGGAAGGAAAGCACTTTCTGCACCGATGGTGGATTTTTCGCGCGATTCACCGGCAGTTCGGATGGAAGTTCTGGGCGTTTATTTCCGGGGGCGCGGCGCTGGATGCTGAGACGGAAGAATTCTGGGGACGGCTGGGTTATGCCGCGATCCAGGGATATGGGCTGACGGAAACGACCTCGCTGATTAGTGTGAACCATCCGTTCAAGTTGGGGAAAGGATCGATCGGGAAAGTATTGCCGGGGCGAGAAGTGAAGCTGGCGGAAGATGGGGAGATCTTGATCCGCGGGGGCGGAGTGGCGGCGGGGTATTGGGGAGCGGGTCACGCGGAAGGAGTCGCCGACGAAAAAGGTTGGTATCGCACCGGAGACGTGGGCGCACTGGATGAAGCCGGGAACCTTTATTTCAAAGGGCGCAAGAAAGAAGTGATCGTGACGCCGGGTGGGCTCAATATCTATCCCGAAGATTTGGAGGCGGCGTTGCGGCGCCAGCCGGAAGTGAAAGATTGCGTGGTGGTGGGGATTGAGCGTGGGGGAAATGCAGAGCCGTGCGCAGTGCTGATCCTGCGCGCCGATGCCCGCGCGGAAGAAGTGGTGGAACGTGCGAATCAGTCTCTGGGGGAATTCCAGCGTATGCGGACGTGGGTGCAGTGGCCGCAAGAAGATTTTCCGCGCACCAGCACGCAGAAGCCCCGGCGGAACATGATTGCGGAATTCGCGGCCACACAAATTCTGCATGCCGGGGCCCATGACGCCGCGAGTGACAGTCCCGTGACGGAGTTGATTGGCCGCATTGCGGGGCGCAGCGTCACCGGGCTCAATGCTGAATCGGCGCTCGATTCCGATCTTGGACTCAGTTCGCTGGACCGCGTGGAATTGATTGGCGCGCTGGAGGATCGATATCAAGTGGACCTGAGCGAGACTCGTTTTAGCGCGGCGCGTACGGTGGGCGACGTGGAAAGGATGTTGCAGGGTGAGGTGCGGCAGCGCGTGGAGTATCACTATCCGGGTTGGGTATTGCGGTGGCCGATGCCGTGGGTGCGATGGCTAGCGCATTATTTGCTAATGAGGCCGGCCATGCTGCTGCTGGGCTGGCCACGGATCGAAGGACGGGAACATTTGCGAGGCTGGAACGGGCCGCTGTTGGTGGTCTGCAATCATATTGCTGACGTGGATGTGGGGTTCGTGCAGACGGCATTACCGGCACGGCTGCGGAACCGAATCGCGACTGCGGCTGGGGGCGAGGCGATGGAAGCATTGCACACGCCCGCTCCCAGCAGAGGATTCGTCGGAAGAATCCACGATCGCATGCAATGGGTGCTGGGAGTTTCTCTGCTGAACTTGTTTCCTCTGCCGCGCGAAGCCGGCTTCCGGCAGAGCTTTGCTTATGCGGGTCAGGCCGTGGATCGCGGATACAGCGTGCTGGTGTTTCCCGAGGGACGACATACGGTTGATGGCAAGATGAATTCGTTTCGTGCGGGGATTGGGCTTCTGGCGAATAATTTGGATATTCCTGTACTGCCGATGAGAATTGTGGGATTGTTTGAAGTGAAGCAAAGTGGCAGAAAGTTTGCTCGACCGTGGAAGATTGGAGTCCGCATCGGCCAGCCGCTGCGATTTGCAGCCGGAAGGGATCCCGCGCAAATCACACGGGAGCTACAGGGTGCGGTAGAAGCTTTGTAGAGCGCGACGCGTGATCGCGCTTTATTCTTCATCCATATTGCTTTCTTCATGGTGCGGGTCCGATTCGATTTTCACCTCCGGCAAGCCAGCCCCGCTGAGAGCGCGATTGAGAGCAGGGAGGTCGGAAGCCTGCAGCGCATCCCAGCGTTTCATCACATGCGCTGCGTCGCGTTCGTTTGCCGCGACGGCGTCAGACTGCGCGGCTGTTGGTTCCGCGTCCACCTGCCACACCTGGGCATATAACACAGCGATTTGTCCATTTACCCGCGTAAGAGTGAGTTCGTTGGAAGGCGGCGCAAGCAAGCCGGCCGGCGCTCCCAGAACAGCCACGAGTTTGTTTTGCAATGCCTGAACAGAATCGCGCACCGGTCCACTGGCTTGCTGGCTCAGCTTTTGCAGCGGCTCGCGAATCGATCCCGCTTGCAGTACAGCCTGTGACGTCCGGCCCAGCAGCGACGCCAGGTGCACTTCAATCTGGAACTTCTTCTCAAGGCCGGCAGCAGAGGCTTTTACGCGGGGATCCATCTTGACGACGAAGGGCGCGGTGAAGCTTTTGCCATCTGCAGTTAGCCGCACGGTATAAGAACCCGGTAAAGCCGTGGGACCAAGCGGCAGGCGAGGTGTGTCCCCAGGAATTGCGGCGATGGGATATTCATGGCGCGTGGAATTGGGTGCGGGATAGTGCAGATCCCAAACCCAGCGGTGCGTGCCAGCCTCGGAGGGCAGCGAACGGAATGGACGCAGCCAATATAGGGGGATGAGTTGTTTCTCCAATTCCTCTTCTGTTGCGTCGGGTTTATCGGTGCTGGAAAATTTGCGAACGAGCTGGCCGCGCGCGTCGAGAATTTCAAGAGTGACAGGAGAAGTGGCGCTGTACGCCAGATAGTAATCAATCACTACGCCATCGGGCGGATTGGCGCCAGCGGGTTCGTCGGGAGGAAGCGGCGTGTCCGTGTTGGTATCGCGCTGGATGCGGAAGGTGGGTGCCGGGGTGAAGAGATGAACCGCGGTTGTGCTGGCTAAATTTGCCACTTCGCGCAGCGGGGCGATGTCATCCAGAATCCAGAACGAGCGGCCGTGCGTCGCGACCATCAGGTCGTTGTCATGGATCCAGAGATCGCGCATGGAGGTGTGCGGCAGATTCAATTGCAGGGATTGCCAGTGATCGCCATCGTCGAACGAGACCCACACCGAATTCTCCGTGCCCGCAAACAGTAAGCCTTTGCGCACAGGATCTTCGCGGACCGTGTCCACCGGGCCGAAGTCGGGAAGGCCGGCTGTGATCAGGCTCCAGGTCCTGCCGCCATCGTGAGTGCGATATATATAGGGGCGGTTGTCATTGATGCGGAAGCGGCTGACGGATGCGTAGGCAGTGTCGTCGTCGAAGTGCGAGGCACTGATCTGCGTAACCTTGCTCCAGGGCGTCAGGTCTTTGGGAGTGATATCGTTCCACCTCTTGCCGCCGTCGCGGGTTTGCCAGATCAGGCCGTCGTCGGTGCCGGCCCACAGCGTATTGATGTTCTTGAATGAAGGCGCGAGAGCGTAGATGACGCCGCGCTGTTTCTCGGCGCCTTTGGGGAAGAGACTGCCGACGCTGGCTGGAACTCCGGGATTGTCGCGAGTGAGATCGGAACTGATGGTCTGCCAGGAGTTTCCGCCGTCAGTAGTCTTGAAGAGTACGTTGCCGGCGAAATAAAGGACGTGCGGGTCGAGAGGCGAGAACATCGTGGGCTCAGTGCGGTCGGTTCGGTATTTCGGGTTGCGCAGCGGGACCGGCGTGACGTTCTGTACCTGGCCGGTGGACCAGTGGAACTTTGAGACTTCACTTCTGCCGCCGCCATAGATAATGTCAGGGTCAAGCGGATCCGGCGCGACGTAACCGTATTCGATGACGCCAACGGGATGCCAGTCGCGGAACGTGATGGCACCATCGTTACCACGGCTGGAGATGCAGACGGAACCGCTCTCCTGCTGGCCGCCGCAGACACGATAGGGAAAAGTGGGAGCTACCGAGACGTGATAAATCTGCGCGGTTGGCTGGTTGTACCAGGAACTCCAGGAGGCTCCGCCGTTGACGGTGACGAGTGCGCCCTGATCGCTGACAAGAAGAATAATGTTTGGGTCGTTGGGATTGATCCAGAGATTCTGATAGTCGTCGCCGCCGGGCGCTCCGCGGAAGCCAGACCAGGTTTTGCCGCCATCCGTCGACCGCATGGTTACGGTGCTGGCGCTATAGACGACGTCTGCATTCTTGGAATCTACTCGGGGGATGGGCAGGTCGCCCCCGCCGATGCGGGCGGACGGGCGGGGATCCTCCGTGATGTGAGTCCAGTTTTCTCCGGCGTTGTCGGAACGGTAGACGCCGAGGGCACCGGAGGCGGTGCCCAGCGTGGCATAAAGGCGTCGCGGATCAGTGGGGGCGATGGCGACATAGATTTGCGATAGATCCTTCGGTAGGCCGTTGCTCAACGGATGCCATGTGTTCCCGCCATCGGTAGACTTGAATAAGCCGCCTGCCGTTCCGTTGACTTCGTTGTTGTCCTCCCATGGGCCCTCGCGCACCTCCCACATCGAAGCGTAGATGACGTCGGGATTGGAGGCATCGATCTCTACATCGGAGGCGCCAGTGTTCTCGTCTTTGTAGATTATTTTTTGCCAGGTCTGGCCGCCGTCGGTGGAACGGAAAAGGCCCCGCTCGTCATTTGGGCCGTAAGGATGGCCGAGCACGGCGGCGAAGACTCGATTGGGATCACGCGGGTCGATCGCAAGTGCGGGGATTTGCTGGCCGTCGCGCAGGCCGAGATGCGTCCAGGTTTTTCCGGCGTCCGTTGATTTGTAAATTCCGTTGCCGACCGAAAGGTCGGGGCGATGCAAGCCTTCGCCGCTCGCGACATAAATAATGTTGGGACTGGAAGGAGCGACGGCGATTGCGCCAATTGACTGAGTAGACTCGTGGTCGAAGATGGGAGTCCAGGTGCGTCCATGGTCGTCTGACTTCCATACTCCGCCGTTGACCTGGCCCATATAGAAGACATTGGGTTGGCTTGGAACTCCGGTGGCAGCACGCGTGCGGCCTCCACGGAACGGGCCGATCATGCGCCAATGCAGCTCCTGATAAGTGTTCTCGGGAATCTGCTGCGCGCTGCTTGATGCAACTGGCAGGAAAATCGAAATGCAAACGAGCAGACGAAGGACTGCTTGCGGTACGGTCACTTGGGCCCCCTCAGACACCAAAAACCAAACCTGACAGATTAAACTAAATCCTGCAGTGACGGGGGAAAGGCAGCCGGTTTATTTCGGATAAGAGGAATTATTTTCGAATGCCCTAGCCAATCTCGGCCAGGCTTTGCCTCAAGTCACCAGCTTTCGGGGCTGGCGTTCCTCCAGACTGACTGGCGACCCAGGCGCCGACGCGGTTCGCGGTTTCGTTGATTTGCCCGAGCGACGTGGCGCGAAGATATCCGTGGACCAAAGCCGCGGTGAACGCGTCCCCAGCGCCGACGGTATCTGCGACCTTGACTTTGAATCCGGGATGCTCGGTGGATTCATCGGCGGATACCAGCAGGCTGCCATTTGTGCCGCGAGTAATGCAAACCAGCTTCAGATCATAAGAAGACAGCAAGCGTCGCGCCGAATCTTGCTCGCCGCGATCTTCCAATTTAAACAGTCGCATGATCTTTGGGAGTTCTTCATGGTTCAGCTTGACGACGGTTGCGAGCTTCATCGATTCCGCAAGCACTTGCGTGGTGTAAAAGTTTTGTCGAAGGTTGACGTCGAAAACTCGCACCGTGCCTGGACGTGTGCCCAGCAGAAATCTACGAATGGTGTCGCCACTGCGGTCTGATCGCTGCGCCAAAGATCCAAAGCATACGGCGTCGGTTCGTTGTGCCAGCTTCTGCCAGTGCAGCGTGAATTCGAAAAAATCCCACGCGACAGACTCGGCGATTTCAAAGCGCGGCTGACCGGAAGGGTCCACCTCGACCTTCACGGTTCCGGTAGGATGATCTGCATCCTTCTGAATGAATTCGGTCGAGAGTCCGAGCTCTCCGAGGCGACGAATCGCTTCCGCACCTAGAGCATCCTCGCCGAGACGACTAGCGGGAATTCCGTCATCCCCGAGCAAAGATGTAATGTAAGCGAAGTTAGCTGGAGCTCCTCCCAATTGTTTTCCGGCGGGGAATAGGTCCCAAAGCAATTCGCCTAGGCCTACGATAGTTTTTTTCTTGCTCAACATGGAAGTTTCGCCGACGCGGCTGAAAGTTGCAGGAACGAACAACCTGGCTGAGAATCGGGACGCAAGCATTGGAGTCTCGGCATAGTACAGGTCTCGGAGCAAAATCAGTCAATGTCAAAAAGGCAAAATCAGCATGATCAATTCAATTCAAATCAAGAGCTGGGTAAAGCTACTCACGCTGCTTCTGGCGCTGGCTTCACAGGATAGCGCAAGTTGGCCTTTTGGGGCGTGGCACCGTGTCTCCGATAGCCCCGTGATTTCACCACGGGGGGACGGGTGGGAGTCGGCAGGCACCTTCAATCCTTCGGTAGTTCTTCGCGACGGCAAAATCATTATGCTTTACCGGGCCCAGGACAAGGGCGGCACTTCGCGCCTTGGCTACGCCGAGAGTGCGGATGGGGTTCACTTTACTCGGCGGAGCGAGCCTGTATTTTCGCCAGAGAAAGATTATGAAAAAGATGGTGGCGTGGAAGACCCGCGGCTAGTTCAGTTCGGCGACACCTATTATCTGACCTATACCGGCTACAACAAGAAGGACGCGCAGCTTTGCTTGGCTAGTTCGAAGGATCTTATTCACTGGGAGCGAAGCGGCGTGATTCTTCCTGCCTATAAAGGGAGCTGGAACGTCCGCTGGACGAAGTCTGGAGCGATTGTGCCAGAAAAGATTGGCGGCAAGTATTGGATGTATTTTCTCGGGACGGCTAAGGACAACAACGACCAGGTCGGACTGGCCTCTTCCACCGATCTGCTGCACTGGACGGAAGCGACCGACGCCCCGGTGTTACCGGTGCGCGCGGGAAAGTTTGACTCTCGCGTAGCCGAGCCGGGGCCTGCACCGATCGTTACTCCGAAGGGAATTGTTCTCATCTACAACGGCGCCGACGACAAGCTGGTTTATCGCACGGGCGTAGCGATGTTCGACAGGAACGACCCGCGCGTACTGATCTCGCGGACGGATAGTCCCATCTTTGCTCCTGAGAAGCCATGGGAGAAGGTGGGACAGGTCCCGAATGTGGTGTTCGTGGAAGGCATGGTACGGCAAGGGGAACGGTACTTGTTTTACTACGGTGGCGCGGATACCAATGTCGGTGTGGCAGAGGCGCCGGTTATCCCATAACAAACCTTCGATCTTTGGTTTTCAAGTGCTAGTTTCGAAGGGCCCGACCCCTAACTCAGGTCTTCCAACCTTTTGTCCGCGAGACGGCTTCGTTCCATCGCTGTCGCAGTTCGTTCACTTGGGAGCGTGGCATGCGCGGTTCAAATTTGCGTTCCTCCTGCGGCAAGTTTGAAATCGCTTGCATCTCTTTCCAGAAACCAGCGGCCAGACCGGCCAGAAATGCGGCGCCCAACGCAGTTGTCTCCGTCATTGCGGGACGCGCCACGGGCACGCCGAGAACATCAGCCTGAAATTGCATGAGACTGTCATTGGCGGACGCACCGCCATCCACGCGCAGCTCCAGCAGCGGAGTGCTGGTGTCGGTTTGTACCGCGTCCATGAGATCGGCGACCTGGTACACGATACTTTCCAAGGCAGCTCTCGCGATGTGCCCTGCATTGCTGCCGCGAGTGAGACCAATGATTGCGCCCCGTGCATAGGGATCCCAGTGCGGAGCGCCGAGGCCCACGAAGGCTGGCACGAAATAGACTCCGCCATTGTCGGCGACGGAACCTGCTAGAGCTTCCACTTCCGATGACTTGCGAATGATTCCGAGGCCGTCGCGCAGCCACTGGACCACTGCTCCGCCCACAAACACGCTGCCTTCGAGCGCGTAGTTCGTGCTGTCCCCGATTTGCCAAGCTACGGTTGTGAGCAGGCGATTGGTCGACGCAACTGCGCGGTTGCCCGTGCTCTGCAACAGGAAGCACCCCGTGCCGTAAGTATTTTTGGTGAGACCCGGAGTGGTGCATCTTTGGCCAAAGAGCGCGGCCTGCTGGTCGCCAGCGATTCCAGCGATGCGTATGCCGTTGAGACCGGGAACGGAGCTGACTTCTGCATAAACTTCGCTGGAGGGCCGGACCGAGGGCAACATTGAATCAGGGATTCCGAAGAGATCGAGTAGTTCGCCGTCCCACGTTCCAGAATGCAGATTGAAAAACATGGTGCGGGAGGCGTTGCTGGCGTCGGTGACGTGTATTCGGCCGCCAGTCAGTTTCCAAAGCAGCCAGGTATCCACGGTGCCAAATGCCAAGCGGCCGGCTGCGGCAAGTTTTCTTGCACCGGGCACATGTTCCAGGATCCAGGAAATCTTGCTGCCTGAGAAGTAAGCGTCGATCAGCAGGCCAGTCCGCTGCTGTATTAAGTTTTCGTGACCCTGCGCCTTTAGCTGCTCACAAAACGCAGCGGTGCGGCGATCCTGCCAGACAATGGCATTGCTGATGGCCTTGCCGGTCGTGCGATCCCAGACGATCGTTGTTTCTCGCTGGTTGGTAATGCCGATAGCGGCGACGTCGCTGGGCTGCACGTGTGCCTGGGCCAAAGCTTCCAAAGCGACTGCAATTTGCGATGCCGCGATCTCTTCGGGATCGTGCTCGACCCATCCGGGCTCGGGAAAGATCTGTGTGAACTCGCGCTGGGCCACGGATCGGACGGCGCCGTCGTGGTCAAACAAGAGCGCTCGGGAACTTGTTGTGCCCTGATCGAGAGAGAGAATGTAAGGCAAGAGACCTCCTGTTCTCTGCGGGCATTAGCTAGGACGAGAACGCGCGCAGAAATCGTCGAATGCCGAAATCGTAGACTGCGGCGCCGACAAGTCCTCCCAGCAGCGGCGCAGCCACTGGAACCCACCACACTCGACGGCCGTCGGTGAGGCCATTGTCTTTGAATCCGGCCACGGCGGTGAAAAGACGCGGGCCAAAATCGCGAGCCGGATTAATCGCATATCCGTGCATGCCGCCGAAGCTCATGCCAATCGCTACAACCACCAGTCCGATCATCGCGGGCGCAAGGTTGGCTCCAGGAGGAACGTTGAGTTCGTCCGTGATGGCCAACACTAGCAGCAGCAGCAGAGCGGTGCCGATCACTTGATCCAGAAAGCCTGCTTGCGGCCAAGCCGGAAACGCGGGGAAGGTTGTGAAAATCCCGGCCGTTTTTTCCAGTTGAGGGTCGAATTGCCGGAAGGCCGGAAGATAATTTCGGTACACCAAGGCGGCCGCAAGAAATGCTCCTGCCGTCTGCGCAATCGAATAAGGCAAAACCTTGAGCCAGGGAAAGCCGCGGAACACCGCTAGAGTGAGAGTGACCGCCGGGTTGAGATGGCCGCCGGAAACTTTTCCCGCCACGTAGATTCCCATGGTGACCGCCAATCCCCAGCCGAGGGTGATGTTGGTGTAGCCTCCGTGCGCGGTTGCGTTTGACGGAAACAGAACCACCATGGCAACCACACCGGTGCCGAAGAGGATCAAGACGAAGGTTCCGAGGAATTCAGCAATCAGCTCAGCAACCAGTGTGGGTTTCTTGTTCATCCAGCGTGCTCCTAGGCTGGCTCGCAGCAGACATCCAAGCCGCGAGTAGTCTAGCAAGGATTTGAGGCCATCCTCGGCTTTTCGCGAACGCGGAGCCTTTGAGTCCACACCCATAATCCGTCTCTGCGGGTTACCAGAAGAATTAAGACAGGGAAGATTTGCTCTTGACAGGCGCGGCGAGCCCTGTAAGATAAGAGAATATTTATTCATATGTATGAATAAATATTCAAAATGAATAAAGTCCTGCGTCAGAGAGCCGTTCTGGAAGCATTAAGGCAGGGGCCCGTTGCCAACCAGGAAGATCTGCAGCGGGCATTGCGAAAGCGGGGATTCAAGGTGGGGCAGGCGACGTTGTCGCGGGATATCCGGGACCTGAACTTGAGCAAGACGGCCGCTGGATACACTTTGCCTCAAGGGGACGGCTCAGCGGGTCTGGCTCTACCCCCGGTGCAGCGACTAGTTCGCGAGTTCGTGCTGGATGTGCGGGCAGCGCAGAACCTGCTGGTGGTGAAGACCATCATTGGCAGCGCGCAGCCCGTGGCGGCGGCTTTAGACGAGCAGGAATGGGAGGAATTGGTGGGAACCATCGCAGGGGACGACACAATCCTGATTGTTTGTCCCGACAAGGACGGCGCGAAGAAAGTTGCGGTCCGGATCGAGGAGATGCTCGGCTGATGCCGGCGAAGCTCAAAACCGCAGTGCTTGGAGCCAGCGGCTATTCAGGGCTGGAGCTGACGCGGATTCTCGAGCGCCATCCGCGGCTGGAGAAGCCTGTCTTGTTGCGCCGCGAGGGCGGCACTGATGGTCCGACAGATTTGGCAGAGGTGTTTCCGGAGTTGTCCGGCAATGGTGGCTATCCGCTGCGATCGTTGTCGTGGCCGGAACTGAAACGTCAGGGCGTGCAGTTACTTTTCCTGGCGACGCCGCACGAAGCGTCGAGATCTCTTGTGCCGGAGGCAATCGCACAAGGATTGCGCGTGATTGATCTGAGCGGGGCGTGGCGGCTGAAGCAGGCGCAGCATCGTGCCATCTACTCGTTCCAGGATGCGGATGCAGTCACTGCTGCGGAATTGACAGCGAAGGCGGTGTACGGGCTGCCGGAGTTGAACAGTGATCGGATCGCCTCAGCCCAGCTCGTCGCGAATCCTGGTTGCTACGCGACCTCGGTGATTCTGGCTTTGGCGCCGCTGCTCAAGGCGAAGCTCATCGACCGGAGCCACGGAATTATTTCTGACTCGAAGTCGGGAGTGTCCGGAGCAGGCAAGTCGCCCACGTCGCGCACTCATTTCATTTCGGTGGCAGACAATCTTTCCGCGTACGCGGTGTTCCATCATCGGCATCTGGGAGAGATGGTGGAGCAGTTGGAACTGGATGATGGGGATTTGACCTTCACGCCGCATTTACTGCCAATTCCGCGCGGGATTTTGTCGACCCTCTACGTACGCCTGAACCGGGCGACAAAGGAGGCAGAAGTGGAATCCTGTCTGCGTGATTTCTATGCGGGCAAACATTGGGTGCGCGTATTCGCGACTCCGAAATTGCCGCAGTTGCAGTTTTCGCTGCACACGAACTACTGCGATCTCGGTTTTTGTCTGGCAGAGGATGGCCAGCGGCTGGTACTGGTTTCCTGCGTGGACAATTTGCTGAAAGGGGCTGCCGGACAAGCCGTGCAGAATATGAATCTGATGTACGAGTGGGAAGAGCGGGAGGGTTTGCAGTGACGATTGTGGTGAAGATTGGTGGCGCAGCGATCGAAGATGCTCCGATGCTGCGTAAGTGTGCCCAAGCCATTGCTGAGTTGGCGCAGGATGGCCACCGCGTAGCCGTGATTCATGGAGGCGGCGGCGCTCTGACTCGCATGCTGGAGCGACTGGGGAAGAAAAGCGAGTTTGTGGACGGGCTGAGGATCAGCGATGCGGAGACTCGAGATACGGCGCTCATGGTATTGGGTGGGATCATCAACAAAAAGTTGGTGGCGGCGATTCAGGCGGCGGGCATGCCGGCGATCGGATTCTGCGGCGGTGACGGCATGACGTTTCGCGCACGAAGGAAGTTTGTTCATGGGCGCGACTTGGGATTTGTCGGAGAGATTTGTTTCGCGGAGCCGTGCTGGATTGAAGCGCTGTGGCGGCAGGGAGGAATTCCGGTTATGGCTTCGCTAGCGCTGGGAGCCGACGGCGAGTACTACAACGTGAACGCCGATGAAATGGCGGCATCTTGTGCCGCGGCTTGCCACGCCGACACCCTTATCTTTCTCACCGATGTGCCCGGGGTAAGAGATGCTGCAGGCAGCGTGATGCCGTGGCTGAGCACGAAACAGGCGGCAGAACTGGCAGCGAGTTCGATCATCAGCGGCGGCATGTTACCCAAGCTGCAAGCCTGCGGGCTGGCACTGAAACAGGGGGTGGGACGAGTGAGAATTTTGCCCGCGAACGAGGTGGAAGTTTTGCCCCAGTTTTATCTGACCAAGCTTTCATGTGGCACGGAGGTGACGCATTCATGAGCCCGTCAGTCGCTGCTCGCTATAAATTGCAACCGGCGGATACCCAGGTGCAGAAGAAGGAGTCAAAGTTGAATAGTCATGTGCAAGCAAGAACGGCGGTCGCTGCCGCGAACGCGCCGCAGGCTTTCTGGTGTCCGGATCTAGTGTCGACGTGCGATCTCGGAACGGCAGGGGTAGACGCAGTTTTGAATCTCGCCGGAATGATGAAGGCGTGTCCCGCTGATTTTCGACAGGCGCTCTCCGGCAAACAGATGGTGATGTTCTTCGAGAAGGCCTCATTGCGAACCCGGTTGACCTTCGAGGCAGGAATGACGGGCCTGGGCGGTTCGGCAATGTTCGTCGACCAGACTCAGGAACGCCTCGGCGCGCGCGAAACGTTGAGCGACGTTGCGCACAACCTGGAGCGGTGGGTGGATGTGATTGTGCTGCGCACTTTTTCGCAGGAGACCATCGAAGGCATGGCCCAGCACGCCCGTGTCCCGGTGATTAACGCGCTCAGCGATTTGGAGCATCCGTGCCAGGCGCTGGCTGACTATTTCACGCTGCTGGAGCGCTTCGGAGATGTCAAGAATCGCTGTCTGGCGTACATCGGCGACGGAAACAATGTGGCGCACTCGTTGCTGCTGACCTGTGCGTGCCTCGGATCGTCGATACGAATCGCGACTCCGCCGGGCTACGCGCCGAATCCGCAGATTGTGGCTGCCGCTCGCGAAATCGCCGGAGAGACCGGCGCCGGGATTCAATTGCTGGCCGATCCGCACGATGCCGTTGCCGGAGCCGATGCGATTTATACCGACGCTTGGGTCAGCATGGGGCAGGAGCGGGAGACTGCCGAGCGAGCGCGGATCTTTCCGCCATATCAAGTGAATGCGGAACTCATGGAGGAAGCCGCGCCTCATGCGGTTTTCATGCATTGCCTCCCCGCCCATCGTGGGTTGGAAGTGACGGATGCGGTCATGGATTCCGAGCAGTCTCTGATTTTCGAACAGGCGGAAAACCGCCTGCATGTGCAAAAAGCCATTCTTTATTTACTGCTGGGTGGCGGCGATCGTCTACCAGCGAGGAGCGCTCATGCCTGAAAAAATTGTTCTTGCATACTCGGGAGGACTCGATACCTCCATCATTATTCCGTGGCTCAAGGAGAATTACTCTTACAGCGTCATCGCGATGGTCGGCGATGTGGGCCAGGGCGACGACATCGAAGCCGTGGTCGACAAAGCCTACGCCACCGGCGCAAGCAAGGTAGTCGTGGAGGATCTCCGCGAGGAATTTCTGACCGGATACGTTTTTCCTGCGCTGCGCGCAGGTGCGGTGTACGAGCACAAGTATCTGCTGGGCACATCCTTGGCGCGCCCCCTGATAGCAAAGCGTCAAGTCGAAGTCGCTCTGCGCGAAGGAGCGACGGCCGTGGCGCACGGCTGCACTGGGAAGGGCAACGATCAGGTTCGCTTTGAGTTGACTTACCAGGCGCTCGCGCCGGAGCTGAAAGTAGTTGCGCCGTGGCGGGAATGGACGCTGAAATCCCGCGAGGATTGTCTGGATTACGCCGAGCAGCACGGCATCCCTGTGGAGGCGAGCCGGGAGAAAATTCATAGCCGGGACCGCAACCTTTGGCACCTCAGTCACGAAGGTGGAGAGCTGGAAGATGCGGCGAATGCGCCGCTGGCGACCACGTGGAAGATGACGCGTTCGCCACAAGAGGCGCCGGACAAGGACGAGCAAGTGAACATTAGCTTCGAGAAAGGGACTCCCATCGCCGTCGACGGAATGAAGCTTGATCCTGTGTCGCTGGTCGAGTTGCTGAACGAAATCGGCTCGCGCAATGCTGTGGGACGCGTGGACCTGGTGGAGAACCGCTTCGTGGGAATCAAGTCGCGCGGATGTTACGAAACGCCCGGCGGAACATTGCTGATCACGGCGCATCGCGAACTGGAAGCGCTGTGCCTGGAGCGTGAGGTCGCGCACTTCAAGCAGCACGTGGGTCTGAAGTACGCGGAACTGGTCTACTTCGGTTTGTGGTTCACACCGCTGCGCGAGGCGCTCGACGCATTTGTCGCCAGCACGCAGACAGAAATGACAGGCGGCGTGACGCTCTCTTTGTACAAGGGAAACGTTTCGGTGGTGAACCGTCAGTCCGAGCACTCCCTCTACCGCACCGATCTTTCCTCATTCACCATGGGCGACAGTTACGACCAGAAAGATGCGGCGGGCTTCATTCGCATCCTCGGACTACCGTCGCGCACCCGCGCCCGCGCACGTCAGGAGGTTGCGCGATGAAGATGTGGTCGGGTCGGTTCCGGCAGGCGCTGGATCCGCAATTCGAACGTTGGCAGCGCTCGTTCGACTTCGACCGCCGGCTGCTCAGCTACGAACTGGCGGCCAGCGGAACGCACGCCCGCGCTTTGAAAAACGCGGGGGTTCTATCTGCAGATGAACTCATCAGCATTCTTGAGGGGTTGCAGCAGATTGGCGAAATGGCCTCCGCTGCCAAGGGATTTGTCGACGACGAAGCTGAGGACGTGCATCACTTCGTGGAAAAGCAGTTGGCCGCGCGGATCGGAGAAGCCGGATACAAACTGCACAGCGGCCGTAGCCGCAACGAACAGATTGCCACCGACCTGCGTCTCTACGTGCGCGCGGCGATCGATGAGCTGCGAAAGGAACTGGCCGAGGTCTGTGGGGCTTTCACCGACCGCGCCGATCAGGCTGGCAGCACCGCCATACCTGCCTATACGCATTTGCAGCACGCTGAGCCGGTGCTAGTGGCGCATTGGCTGTTGGCTTATGTCGAGATGTTCTTGCGGGATGCTGACCGGCTTGCCGATTGCCGCAAGCGGCTGAACGTTTGTCCGCTGGGATCAGGCGCGGTCGCGGGTGCGACTCTGCCTCTCGATCGCTCTTTCATGGCAGAGGAACTCGACTTCGCTGGTGCTACGTTGAACAGCATCGACGCCACCAGCGACCGCGATTTCATTCTCGAATTCGTCAATGCGCTTTCGCTATTGAGTCTGCACCTGAGCCGGTGGGCGGAGGAGATGATCATCTTCTCTTCGCAGGAATTTGGCTTTGTGCAGTTGCCTGAGGTTTATTCCACTGGCAGCAGCGCCATGCCTCAGAAGAAGAATCCCGATCTTCTGGAACTGGTGCGGGGCAAGACCGGCCGCGTCATTGGTAGCGCAACGGCACTGATGGTGACGTTGAAAGGCTTGCCTCTGGCTTACAACAAGGACTTGCAGGAAACGCAAGAGTCCCTGTTCGACGCCACGGACACGGCGCTCGGGTTGTTGCCGCTGGTCGCCGGGTGGATGAAAGCGGTGGAGTTCGACCATCCACGGATGAACGAGGCGGCGCAGTCGGGATTTCTGAATGCCTGGGCGGCCGCAACTTACCTGGTCAATCGCGGCGTCCCTTCGCGGCTCGCGCACGAGCAGATTGGCAAGGCAGTGAAGCTCTGCCTGGAAAAGAATTGTAAGCTTCAGGACTTAACGCTGGATGAGTTGCATGCTCTGAATCCCGCATTCGATGAGAGCTTTCATGACTGCCTGAAGCCGGCCGCGGTGTTGGCGATTCACGATGTTATTGGTGGCACCGCGCCCGCCAGAGTGCGGCAGGGGATTGGGGTGGCGAGAAAGAAAATCGAGTCCCTACGCGAGGAGGTCCATGCGCACGCGTAAAGCCATTTTGCCGGATGCGGAGCACATCCACGAACTGATTTGCGCCTATTCCGGGGACGGCACTCTGCTGCCCCGCACGCTGGCGGAGATTTGCGAGAACGTTAGAGACTTTGTCGTTCTGGAAAATGAAGGCCGCATCATCGGGTGCGGCGCGCTGCATCTTTACGGCACGCACCTGGCCGAGATTCGTTCGATCACGGTTGGGCCTCAGGTACAAGGCCAGGGCGGGGGCAGTCGACTGATGAAGGCTTTGATGGCCGAAGCAAAACGCCACCGTGTGGATTGCATCTGCCTGTTCACGCGGTCTCCAGAATTTTTTGCGCGCCAGGGATTCCAGATCGCGCAACGAGAGGACCTTCCCGACAAAATTTACAAAGATTGCCACGTCTGTCCCAGATTTCATCGCTGCGACGAAGTCGCGATGGTGCGCGGCAAACTTCCAACGTTCGCAATTCTGCCCGAACCCGCAAACTGGCTGGTAAAGCTCCAGGACCTATCCGGCAACGCGGTGTGATTCGCAGGGAAGATCGATCAGAATTTCGGCTCAGAGAAATGCTTTGTCGCGGCTTCCAGTGCTATCATGCCGAGCGGAAGCCATAACTATGTCAATCGCAACACCGAGCCGTTCTACCGCAATTTCTCCTGACACGCCATCGTCCTATACGGGACCGCTGGCAGTCGTGACCACGTTGTTTTTCATGTGGGGCTTTCTGACTTGTCTCAATGACATTTTGGTCCCTCACCTGAAGCCGATTTTCGACCTGAATTACAAAGAGATCATGCTCATTCAGTTTGCCTTCTTTGGAGCATATTTTCTTTTCTCCATACCTTCGGCTGAGATTATTGACTGGATTGGCTATCAGCGCTCGATGGTCGTGGGTTTGGTTACCATGGGTCTGGGTGCCTTCCTGTTTGTGCCCGCCGCCAGCGTCCCGTCGTTCCCGTTGTTCCTGGTCGCACTAATTGTGCTTGCTGCCGGCATCACCTGCCTTCAGGTGGCGGCTAACCCCTATGTGACCGTCCTGGGTAAACCCGAGACGGCGTCGAGCCGCCTGAACCTCACACAGGCGTTCAACTCCCTGGGAACCTTCCTCGCTCCTTTCTTCGGCGGTTTTCTGATTCTGAGTACAGCGCCAAAGACCATGGAAGAGATACGGGCGCTGGCGCCCGAAGCCCTGCAGGCCTATCGCTTGCACGAAGCGGCCACCGTCAAGACGCCCTATGTGGGTTTGGGTATCGCGCTGGTCGTTCTGGCAGTGGCCATAGGTAGTTTCAAGTTGCCGAAAATTCCCCACGCTCAGCACCAGATCGGCGAAAAAGTGAACGACTCTATCTGGAGGCACCCTAACTTAATTTTTGGCGCGATCGGTATCTTTCTATACGTCGGCGCAGAGGTTGCGATCGGGAGTTTTCTGGTGAATTATTTTGGCCAACCAGAAATTGGAGGATTGGCGGAGAAAGTCGCGGCCAGTTTTGTCGCCTTTTATTGGGGTGGGGCGATGATCGGTCGTTTCATTGGGTCAGCCCTCTTGGGCGGGGCGAAGGCGGCTTACATGGGTCTGGTTGCAGCCGTTGCAGCTACGTTGGTTGTGATCTCATATTTGATCAGTGGGCATCTCGTTGAAGGCGGCCAAAGCGGATTCCTAGCTTTCATTTGGAAGATTGTGTGGGTCTTGGTTACGGCGAGGCCCCTGTTCGCGCTGGTTGCGGTCGTCGCCGCTATCGCCACAATCGCTGCCGTTCTTCGTGGCGGACGCGTGACCGTAGGAACGGGTCTCCTGCTCGGAGCCTTTGCAGTTTCCACCAGTATCCTTGTCGCGATCTCAATGTTAAGCACCGGCCAAGTTGCCATGTGGAGCATCATCCTGGTTGGCTTCTTCAACTCCATCATGTTCCCGAGCATTTTCACCCTGGGTGTAGCGGAACTTGGCCCGCTCACGGGGGACGGGTCCGGAATCATGATTATGGCGATAGTTGGAGGAGCAATTATTCCGCTGGCGCAAGGAGCGATAGCCGACCGGATCGGGATTCACCACGCCTTCTTTCTTCCTGTGATCTGTTATCTCTATATTCTGTTTTTCGCGCTGAGTGGTTCGAAGCCCAATAGCCAACGCCACGCCCGAAGCTAGCTGGACTAGTCCGGGAGCAAGTTTGGAATAGATGCCGGCTCGAGTTGAGCCGAGATCCGAAAAAGCGAAGCCCAAACGTTAAACAAATACCGAGATCAACTCCGGGGTGCAGCGGGAATTCTGCATCGATTTGACGGCATCTTCCGCCGTGAATCTTCCCATAGCCAATGCGAGTTTCTTGTTGGTTGTGGTCTGGATGGGGCTACGGTCGATTCGCAGTACGTATTCGGCGGCACGCGCGCCGCCGCGATTTACTTTTACGAGAAACTTTGTGTTTTTCATGGGCTCCCTTTTTGGTTCAAGCGCAAAACAGGCAACGGGACAAGGCCAAAATATCCCGAGGTTAAGATCGAGATAGCGTCGTTCCCCCTCAGAAACTCGCTGAGTGCGATAAAGATAAGATAGGACCGGTCTTACTTCCGAATAGCTGAAAGAATTAAGAGGAGATAAGGGCTCAACTTCGATGCTAGGCTTGTGCAGGCTATTTGTCAACTAGTTAAGACTCAAGGTTAAGACTCAAGGCTGCACCGCCTGAATCGCTTGCGGATGGACTTGCTGGTCTTTGATTTCGCTGGCGTCCCACCCACCGCCAAGAGCCTTCACCAGATAGACAGAGCTGACCATCTGCTGGCCGAGTAACTGCGTCTCCAGCCGCTCGCTGCTCAGCAGAGTAGTCTGGGCAGTGATGACGTCGAGGTAACTAGTGACTCCGCCGATGTAGCGATTGTTGGCGATTGCAAGAGCCCGGCGCGCATCCTCGACTGCCGCACCTTGAGTGGAGAGAGCTTGCGAAAGCGTGCTCAGGTTGCTGATGCCGTCCTCAACTTGCTGGAACGCAGTCAGCACGGACTGGCGGTAGTTTGCTACAGACTGGTCATACGCGGCGCGGGCAGCTGCCAGATTGGCGCGGTTGCGTCCTCCCTCGAAAATGGGCTGCAAAGCGTCCACACCGAGCGACCAGAACAGACTGGGCGCGTTCAAAAGCGGGGCGAGCTCAATGCTCTGCCATCCTCCAGAACCGCTAAGGGTAATGTTGGGATAGAAGGCTGCCCGCGCGATGCCCACCTGCGCATTCTGGTAAGCCATTTGACGCTCGGCAGTAGAAATATCGGGCCGGCGCTGCAAGACATCCGAAGGCACACCGAGCGGGACTGGCGGGGGTGTAGCCTGCAACGGCGCAACCGGCACGGTGAGAGCAGAGGCCGACTGTCCCAGCAATACCGCAATGGCGTGTTCATATTGAGCTCGCGTCTGTTGCACCAGTGCCAGCTGCGATAGCGTTGAATCGAGCAGAGCGGCTTGCTGCGCCACTTCGAGTCCGCTGGCAATGCCGCCATTGTGACGGCTGTTCACAAGATCCAGGCCCTTGCGTTGATAGCCCACGGACTCCTGCACTACCTGAAACTCGGCGTCCAATTCCCGCAAAGAAAAGTAGTCCGCGGCAAGTTCGGCGGTCAGCACCAACTGTACGTTTTGAAGATCCGCCGCCGTGGACTGAAGGGAAGCGTTGGCCGCTTCCACGTTACGCCGCACGCGTCCAAAGAGATCGGCTTCATAACTGAGAGAGAACGGAACCGTATAGACACTCTGCGTGTAAGGAGGGACGGGTTGCGGCACGCCGTTCACGATGGTCGGCAGCTCACCATTCAGCGGACGATTGCCGGAACCCCGCTCCCGCACCGCGGAGGGATCCGCTGATAGCTGTGGGAAGAAATCGGCAGTGGCTACGCGCGCCAGCGAGCGAGCCTGATCTAACCGGTCGCGCGCGGCGAACAGAGACTGGTTGGCTTGCAGCAACTGCTGTTCGTAGGCATCGAGCGCGCTATCGTTGAAGATCTTCCACCACTCGCCTTTTGGGATCGCGTCCTTGGGCGCGGCCTGCTGCCACGGTGGTTGTGTCTTCCACGCATCCGGCGCTGGGGCTGGAGCCGCAGGACGGCGGTAACGCGGACCGACGGTGCATCCCGCCGCTAACGCCAATAGAACAAGAACGGCCGCGAATACGGCTCGCTTCACGATGCCCCGCCTTTCTGTTGGCCTTGCGTCGTTTGACCAGGCTGCTGCTGGGCCGGTGGGGGTTGCGCCACGTTTACCTGCTGTCCCTCTTCCAGCGAGTCCGCTGGGTTCACGACGATTTGGTCCGTCGGGGAGACGCCGCCGAGAATCTCCAAGGTGGTGCCGTAGTCGCGTCCGATGTTGATGGGGCGCAACCGCACCCTGCCGTCGGGACCGACGACCGCGACGCGCGGACCCTCGGCGCGGAATAACATTGTGTTCACCGGAATCGTAACTTTGTTCACGCCAGAGCCGACGGCGAAGTGCACTTCGCCGAATGAGCCGGGCAGCAAGCGACCATCCTTGTTCGGTACATCCACTTCGGTGAGCAACGTGCGTGTGGTGGGGTCAATCGCCTCTGCTGTTCGCGCTACTATCGCGACGAACTTTTGACCGGGGAATTCTTGCAAAGTGACAGCAGTTTTGGCGCCGACTTTTATATAGGGTGCGTAAGCCTGCGGAACGCTGGTGTAAACCCGCAGTGGATCGACGCGTGCAAGGTCAAATAACTCTCGCCCGGCGGCGCCCGCGCCAGCGTTGATGAGCGCACCCGGATCCACGTTGCGGCGGGTGAGCACGCCGGAGAACGGCGCGTAGACCTCTTTGAATCCTTCAAGCTGTTCGAGGCGGCGCACGTTGGCGTCGGCGGCGGCCAGGTTTGCCTGAGCCTGCTTGTAACCGCTCGTTTGCTGGTCGGCTTCTTGCGCGGAAACGGAGTCGGTCTGGCGCAGGTTCTCCCAGCGGTCGGCGCTGATCTTCGCCAGCTCCATTTGTGCGACAATCTGCTGGCGCGTGGCGCGGGTCTGGTTCAACTCCTGATCGACCTCTGGAGTGTCGATCTTCGCCAGCAACTCGCCTTTCGTTACGCGGCTGCCAATGTCTCTGTACCAGCGCACCAGGTAGCCGCTGGTGCGGGCGTAAATTGGAGACTCTTCATAGGCCAGTAACGAACCTGGCAGGATCAAGTCTTCGTCGGGTTTTTCCGACATGGGATTTACCACGGCGACGGTTGGCACCGTCTCGCGCTCCGTCTCCTTGGCCAGAGCTCGCTCGTGACTTACCCGGGATAACATTGTGAGCCCACCGGCCGCCAGCAGCACCAGCAGCAATATTCCTATAAGTGTCAAAGCCTTGCGCGGCGGTGCGGGCGGAAGGTCTGGCGGTCTTTGAATCCCCGGCGGCTGGTGCCGTGAATGCTGCCGGATCGCTTCGATCTCCTCGTCACGCTGAGCCTGAACGCCTATAGCATGATGCTCTTCGCCGCCTTGGTCGTGCTGTGACGGTTGAGCACTGGGGTCCGGTGAGGGCCGCCGTTCATCCGCCGTTGAATTGGACTTGCTTTCTGCACTCATGCTCACTCCGATTCTCACGAAAACTCTAAACCTGTTCCGCTTGCGCCCGCTTCGCTTCACGGCGACCATGGAAAATGGCGAATACGCTTGGCACAAAAAATAAGGTGGCAACCGTGGCAAACAGCAGCCCGCCGATCACGGCTCGGCCCAGCGGCGCGTTCTGCTCGCCACCTTCTCCAAATCCCAAGGCCATGGGCACCATACCGATGATCATGGCCAGTGCTGTCATCAGCACTGGACGCATACGGGTATATCCTGCAGCCACGGCAGCTTTTGCCGCGGGAATCCCTTCGTCCATCTGTTCTCGCGCAAAACTTACCATCAGGATGGAATTAGCGGTGGCCACACCCATGCACATGACCGCGCCCGTGAGTGAGGGCACGCTCAACGTAGTACGCGTCAGCAACAGGAACCAGCAGATTCCCGCCAGCGCTCCCGGCAACGCTGTGATGATGATGAAAGGATCGAGCCAGGACTGAAAATTGATGACGATTAGCAAATAAACCAGAAGAATCGCGCCAACTAATCCTACTCCCAGGCCGAAAAATGATGAGCGCATGGTGGCTACCTGACCGCGCACCACAATGCTTGTGCCGCGCGGCAGATGGCCCTCGAAGGTCTTGAGAACTTTGTCCGTATCCGCAGCCACGGCACCCAGATCGCGGTCCTGTGTGCTGGCGTAAACATCGATTACAGGCGCCACGTTCCAATGGTTCACCGTAGCGGCCCGCGCCACCGGAGACAGCTGCACCAGATTTCCCATGAGTTGCGGGCCCTGCTGCGAAGTGACCGGAATGTCCATCAGGTCCCGCAGATTAGTCATTCGATATTGCGGCGACTGCACCGCGATCTGATACGTAACCTCGTTCTTTGGGTTGAGCCAGAAATTCGGCGCGGTCTGGAAGCTGCCACTCAGCGAAACCAGCGCGCTTTGCGCTACGTCGTGCGCCGTGAGCCCAACTTGCGTGACTCGCGTGCGCTCAATGTCCATATGCAGCGTGGGCAGGGAAAGCAACTGCTGCACATGTACATCGGCAGTGCCGGGAATGTGCCGCATTTTATTGGCGATTTGTTGCGCAATCAGATAACTGCTTCCTATATCCGTGCCGATGACCTGCACATCAATGGGCGCGGGCAGGCCAAAATTTAGAATCTGCGTGACGATGTCGGCGGGTTGGAAAAAGAACTCCACCCCAGGGAAGCGCTGCGGCAACACTTCCCGCAATTGCCTGGTAAGCCCGGCGGTGGGAGGATGATGCTCCGGGTCGAGTGCAATGAGAATTTCCGCATCGCTGCTGCCGATGGTTCCGTTCGAACTATAGGATTGGTTGATGCCCGAGTTGGGCAGACCGATGTTATCGAGCACCGTTTGCAGTTGGCCCTTGGGAATCTCCTGGCGCAGCACGGCTTCAATTTCGTCGCAGAGGCGGGCGGTTTCCTCCACACGCAAACCGGGACGAGCCCTCACATGCAGGCGTAACAGCCCGGCATCCACTTGCGGGAAGAAGTCTTCTCCCAGAAAGAAAAACAGCCCGAGCGACAGCAGGCAAAAAGCTAGAAAGCAAATCACGAACATGCCGCGATGTTCAAGGGTGGTTTCCAGCAAGCTCTCATAGCCGCGCCGGAAGTCTTCGAACTTGCGTTCGAAGCCGCGCTGAAACCTGCCCAGAAACGACTTCGGAGCGTCGGCGCGATGCTCATGGCCGCGCATGATGTACATCACCAACGTTGGAATGAGGGTTCTCGATAGAAGATAACTGGCCAGCATAGCGAAGCTAACCGCCTCTGCCAGCGGCACGAATAGGAATTTTGCGACGCCCGTCAAAAAGAACATGGGCACAAAGACGATGCAGATGCTGAGCGTGGAGACAAAGGCCGGCACGGCAATTTGTTGCGCTCCGTCCAGGATGGCCTGCTTCATTTCCTTGCCCATGGCCAGGTTGCGCTCAATGTTTTCGATTTCCACCGTGGCGTCATCTACCAGGATGCCAACGGCCAGCGCCAGCCCTCCCAACGTCATGATGTTGATGGTCTGTCCGATCGCTCCGAGAAGGATGATTGAGACAAAGATGGAGAGCGGAATGGAAATGGAAATAACGATCGTTGGACGCCAATCGCCGAGAAAAATGAGGATCATCACAGCGGTAAGTGCGGCTGCGATCAAGCCCTCCCGCAGCACACCCTCAATCGATGCGCGCACAAATAGAGACTGGTCAAACAGAGAAGTGATCTTCAGCGCGGGCGGCAACGACTGTGCCGCCTGTACAACAATGTTCTTGACTCCTTGAACAATTTGCAGCGTCGAGGCGTTGCCATTTTTGTAGATCGACATCAGAGCGCCGCGGTTCCCGTCCTGGCGCACGATGTTAGTTTGCGGTGCGAAACCGTCGCGGATGTGGGCAACGTCGCGCATGTAAAGCGTGGAGCCGTTGGTCGTTTTAACCGGAAGATCGTTCAATTCCGCGATAGTCTGCGGCGTTCCGTTCATTTCTACGTTGTATTCCAGCGAGCCCATCTTGATGGTGCCGGTGGGAAGAATAATGTTCTGTGCGTTGACGGCGTTAACGATGTCATTGGGCTGGAGGCCGTAGGCCTGGAGCTTCGGCAAGTCCAGGTCCACCTGAATCTGGCGGATCTTGCCGCCGTAAGGGTATGGGGTGGCGGCTCCCTGCACGGTGGCCAGATAAGTACGCAGAAAGTTCTGGCCAAGGTCGAACAATTGTTGTTCCGGGAGAGTTTTGCTGCTCAGCCCGAGTTGAATGATAGGAGTGGTAGAAGCGCTGTAAGAGATGATCAGTGGCGGCGTAGTGCCTGGCGGCAGGCCGCGCACCGTAGTCTGGCAAATCGCGGTGATTTGAGCGATCGCGCCCTGCACGTTGGTGCCAGGACGAAAAAACACTTTGATGATGCCGAGTCCATAAACCGACTGAGACTCCATGTGCTCGATATCATTGACCGTGGTGGTAATGCCACGCTCGGAGTTGGCCACGATGCGGTCGGCCATGTCTTGCGGCGACATGCCCGTGTAGAACCAAACCACCGAAACCACCGGAATATCGATATCCGGGAAGATGTCCGTGGGTGTCCGCAAAATCGTGATCGGCGTCAGAATGATAATGACGAGCGCCATCACGATAAAGGTATAGGGACGTCTTAGAGCTAACGCAACAATCCACATCGGTTAGGCACCAGAGTTCAAATGTAAGTTTCGAATATAAGGAAGAAGGGTTCCTGCATGGATGCGAAACGAACCCATCGATTTTTCTTTAGATTCGATACTGCCCGTATTGGATTCTAAAGCTCCGATAAGATTATATGATAGGGTAAGATCATGCGCCAGAAGTCTCATGATCGAAAGTGCGGTGACCCGGCGAGCAAAAAGCGCTCTCCGGGGCGTCCGCGGAGTGAACAGGCTCGCTTGGCCATCCTGCGCAGCACGTTGAAACTGTTGGCGGAAAAGGGCTTTTCCCAGCTGACAATTGAATCCGTGGCGGACCATGCTGGAGTGGGCAAGGCAACGGTTTATCGCTGGTGGCCGGACAAGGCCGCTCTCATCGCAGACGCGTTTGCCTGCAGTACTAAACGCAAACTCCACTTCCCCGATACCGGCTCCGTCCGCACCGACATGAGCCAACAAATGCGTCAGCTCATCAAAATTTTTCGCAGCCGCCGTGGACGCATTGTTTCCGCCATTCTTGCCGCCGGCCAGAGCGACAGAGAAGTCATCGCAGCTTTCCGCGAACGCTTCATGATGCCACGCCGCCAGGAAGCCTACGCCACACTCCGGCGCGGGATCCTGCGCGGTCAACTGCGTAAGAATGTAGACATGGATCTGCTTCTCGATTCGCTCTACGGCCCAATCTACATGCGATTTCTCATCCGTCACGATAGTTTGACTCCCGAATTCGTCGAAGGTCTTTGCGAATTGACATTAGGCGGATCTCTTTCCCATCCAAAGTCGCCGCGCCTCCGGGGTCGTTCCGCCTAGTCGCGGCCGACGCCTTTTTCAGGTCTACCTGGCAGATCGGCGCTGTACAAACGCCGCCGTTTGTATGAAAATTTGTTTCTGCCGTAGGTTCCAACTTCTCCTGCGAGGGCACTCCCTGTACTTCAGGCCTCACACGCTCAACGAAGCGGTGAACGTGCTTGCCAACTCCGGCGGGCAAATCCTGGCGGGCGGTACCGACTTTTTCCCTTCCCTTGCGGAGCAGCCAGTTACCGGGACTGTGGTCGACATTTCGGCACTGCGCGAGCTCAAAGGAGTCATTCACGAACCGAACTACATACGGATCGGCGGCCTAACCACCTGGACAGAAATTGTCAAAACGCAACTGCCACGATGCTTCGACGGATTGAAGGCTGCGGCGCGCGAGATTGGCGGGATTCAGATTCAAAATCGCGGAACCGTCGCCGGGAACCTTTGTAACGCATCTCCAGCCGCGGATAGCGTTCCGCCACTGCTCGCACTCGATGCGGAAGTGGAGCTTGTCTCGCGTGCGGGTATGCGGCGTGTGCCTTTGGCGGATTTTATTGTGGGCAATCGCAAAACCCAGCGCCAGCCTGGCGAAATCCTCTCTCAGATATTTGTGCCGCGCACCGTCGAGAACGCTGCGTCAACCTTCCTCAAGCTGGGAGCCCGCCGCTATCTGGTGATCTCCATCGTGATGGTTGCAGTTGTACTCGAGAAGGATTCAATGGGCCACGTGCGCGATGCCCGCGTCAGCGTCGGTTCTTGCTCGGTTGCGGCCCGAAGGATCGCGGAGTTGGAGCGCGCACTCATTGGTGCTCCCGTGGCAGTCGGTTTGGGCTCGTTCGCCACAGCGGATCACCTCAAGAGCTTGTCCCCGATCGACGACGTTCGCGCGACAGCGGCTTACCGGCGCGGCGCCGCTTTGCGGTTGGTGCAGCGCGCGCTCGATGTTTGCGCAGGGAGCTCATGAATGGCGACCATCGCTCCCTACTCAGGAACGAAGTGCCGGCTTAAGCTAATCGTGAATGACCGGGAAGTGTCGGTGGCCGCACCTCGGGTTCAAAGGCTCTCCCGGGTCCTGCGGGAACAGCTGGGGCTGACCGGAACAAAAGTTGGCTGCGATGCCGGCGATTGCGGCGCATGTACTGTTTTGCTGGATGGAGAACCGGTGTGCTCCTGTCTAGTCGCGGTGGGGCAAGTCGAAAATCATTCGATCATTACTGTGGAAGGGCTGAAATCGCGGCCGCCTCTGTTCGACCGTCTGCAAGAATCATTTCTTCGTCACGGGGCCGCCCAGTGCGGGGCGTGCACCCCGGGCATGCTAGTCTCGGCCACGGCGCTGCTCGAGAAAAGTAACTCACCATCCGAGGCCGACGTCATGGATGCGCTGGGCGGCGTGCTGTGTCGCTGCACCGGATACCGGAAAATTATCAACGCCGTCCTTGATGCGCGGTCGCGAACTGAAAAGAGCAAATGCCCCGCAGCGGGAACCTCCGTCGGTCAACGTTTGATCCGAATTGATGGGAAACGCAAAGTTGAAGGTACGGAAATCTACGGCGCCGACGAGGTTCCGGTAGATGCCCTAACGCTGCGTGCCATCCGGTGCCCCTATGATCGGGCGAAGTTTCGCTTCGGAGATCTGCAAGCATTCGTGGAATCTCATCCTGGCGTGGAGGCGGTTCTCACCTCCAAAGACGTTCCGGGGGAAGATTGCTACGGTGTGATTCCGCGCTTCGCCGACCAACCCGTGTTTGCCCGTGAAGAAAACGGTGCGCGCTATCGCGGAGAAGCAATCGCAGCAATCGTTGGCCAAGCGGAGGCGATTGAAAGTCTCGACCCGGCAACCTTCCCCGTAGCCTGGGAAGAGTTGCCTGCGCTGCGGACTATCGATGAAGCTCTGGCGCCGGATGCTCCGCTGATTCATCCCCATCGCACCTGCAATGTTCTCACCAGCGGCCGCGTGGTGCGCGGGAATGTGGAGAAAGGGCTGGCAGCGGCGGATGTGGTCGTAGAAGGCGAGTTCGAAACCGGTTTCGTCGAGCACGTTTGTATCGAACCGGAAGCGGGGTTCGCGAGGCGCGTCGGCGATGAGATCGAGATTCAGGCCTGCACGCAGTCACCTTACATGGATCGAGCGGACATCGCGAAACTTCTTGGAATTTCCGCTGAAGCAGTGCGCATCATACCGACGGCGGTCGGTGGGGGCTTCGGTACCAAGCTCGACTTGTCGGTGCAGCCATTTCTTGCGCTAGCCGCATGGCGCTTGCCACGGCCCGTGCGCATGGTGTATTCGCGAATCGAGTCGATCATGTGCACCACGAAGCGCCATCCCGCGCACATGCGCTGCCGTGCCGGAGCCGGCAAAGACGGAAAACTTCTCGCCCTCGATTTCGCCGCTGACTTCAACACCGGTGCCTATTCATCGTGGGGGCCCACGGTTGCGGCGCGAGTTCCCGTGCATGCTTCCGGACCATATTCGGTTCCAAATTATCGGGCGCTTACGCGCGCCATCCATACCAATATTGTTCCCGCGGGCGCATTTCGTGGTTTTGGTGTGCCGCAGATGGCAATCGCACAGGAGCAACTTTACGATGATCTTGCCATTCGCCTCGGCATCGATCCGCTGGAGTTTCGCATCCTGAACGCGCTCGACGATGAGACTCCGACCGTCACGGGGCAGATCATGGGAGAAGGGGTCGGCATTCGCGCCTGCTTCGAAGCCTTACGTCCGCGTTGGAAAGAAGCGCGCGCCGAGGCCAAGGAGTTCAATGCAAATAGCGCCGGACCAGTCCGCCGTGGCGTTGGTGTCGCGGGCATGTGGTATGGGTGTGGGAACACATCGCTGCCCAACCCTTCCACCGTGCGCATAGGTCTGAAGCGCGATGGCAGAATTGTGCTGCATCAGGGAGCAGTCGACATCGGCCAGGGATCGAACACTATCGTGACGCAAATTTGTGCCGACGCCCTGTGTGCGCCGATCGATTGCTTCGATTTGATTTCCGGCGATACGTCGATCACGCCCGATTGCGGCAAGACCTCCGCATCTCGACAGACATTTGTTACCGGCAAAGCCGCGCACATGGCGGGAAGAGAATTGCGGCGCGCTATCCTGCGACTGGCTGGTTTGCGCGGGGATTGTAACGATAAGGATAGAGATGAAGATGCCGTTATCGATTTTGGCAGCAACATCCTGGAGATCCGGCAAGGCGGAACGCAACGTAGAATTTCTTTGCGAGACCGGCCACTCGATAAGCATGGCTATGTGCTGACCGCGGAGCAGACTTTCGATCCACCGACCAGTAAGCTCGACGAAGACGGCCAGGGCATTCCCTATGCCTTGTACGGGTTCGGCGCTCACATGGCTGAAATTGCTGTAGATATTGAATTAGGGACGGTGCGCGTTCTGAAGATCGTTGCAGCGCACGACGTTGGCCGCGCCATCAATCCGACCTTGATTGAGGGACAAATTGAAGGCGGAGTCGCTCAGGGGCTTGGCATGGCGCTGATGGAAGAATTTTTCCCGGGTAAAGGCGAGAACCTGCATGACTATCTGATTCCTTCGGCGGGGGACATTCCCCCCGTCGAATCGATTCTGATTGAAGATCCTTCGTCAATCGGGCCATTCGGGGCAAAAGGCATCGGAGAGCAGGCTGTGATCCCGACTGCTCCGGCGATACTAAATGCGATTCACCACGCCACCGGCGTCGGCATGCGGCGCATTCCCGCCACTCCGGATCGCATTCGCGAGGCCATCCTTGCCAATGCTTCCACCAACCCCACAGGAGCCGCTCGTGGCTGACGATGAGGCCATCCGCTGCGATGCCTGCCCCGTGCTCTGTTACATCAAGCCCGGACGCACCGGTGCATGCGATCGCTACGCGAATGACAGCGGAAAGTTGATACGAATTGATCCGCATGTGGTTCTTGAGCGCGTCTTGTCGCGCGGCGATTCCGTCGTTCCTTTTCTCGATCGTGACCGGGAGTGGGACGGCAACATCGTGAGTGGCCCGAACACGTTTGTCACCGCGATTGGCGCCGGCACCACCTATCCTGACTACAAGCCAGCTCCATTCATCATCTCTTCTGCGGTCGAGGGTGTGGATATGGTCACGGTCGTGACCGAAGGCATTTTCAGCTATTGCGGGGTCAAGTTGAAGATCGACACTGATCGATACTTGGGTCCGGAGACGAATTTGGTGCGGGCACAAGGAGAGGCTGTGGGACATGTCACGACCAGCGAATATGGTTCGCAGATGCTTTCGCTGGGTGGGGTTCGTCATCTCACAGGCGGTAGCCGCAGGGAAGGCACGGTGACCTGCGAAACTCTGCTGAACCTCTGCGACCGGAAGCCGGTGGAACTCACGATCGATGAAGGCGCCACTGTGGTTGTCCAGGCAGGCAAGCCACCCGTGGTCGATGGCATACCGGAAGAGCGGATGCGCGTGGGCTGCGGCTCGGCCACGATCGGCATGTTCGCTAAACAGTGGCACGGCAAGGTCGATGAAGTGGTCGTAGTCGATGACCATATCACTGGCGTTCTCTCGGAGCACCAGGCGGGGAAATTGTTAGGCATCCCGGAGACCGGAATCGAGATGAAGGGGCGCCGATCTACTCCGGGCCGCTACTTCCGCGTCGCCGAACCCGGGACGGCATGGGGAGGTACGAACATCGAAGATCCTCTATCGATTCTGCGGGAGTTCGATCCGAAGATTGCCTGGCCTAAACTCCGGCTGCTCATGGTGAGCACCACGGGCGAACACTACGCGTATTTCGAACTGGACGAAGCCCTGCGACCGGTAGAGAAAGAATTGCCTGCTGCGCTGACGGAATCGGTCGCACGGATCAAAGAGAATTGCGAGCCCGCGCTCTCTACAGTTCTGTTCATGGGAGGAGCGGGGGGATCGCTAAGAGCCGGTGTAACGGAGAATCCAGTAAGGCTTACGCATTCGGTGAGGGATGCGCTGACCCGCGTCACTTGCGGCGGCGCGCCCGTTTACGTGTGGCCTGGGGGCGGCATCACCTTCATGGTTGACGTGACGCGCATGCCCGATCACGCTTTCGGCTACGTGCCCACGCCGGCGCTGGTCGCTCCCATAGAATTCACGCTAAAACTGGAGAACTATGCTGCCCTTGGCGGCTACATGGATCACGTTCGTCCGCTGAACTCGATCCTGCAGGGCGAAGCCCGACGCCATCTCTCAGCTAACCCGGGAAATCCCTGGCCGCTCAACAGCACGAAATCGCCGGGGCCTGATCAATGAGAGAGCGAGCCCAGATAAAATTCCTGCCCGATGGCTGCCGGCTGCATCTCCACGATGGACCAATCGATTTGATCATCGAGGCATTTGGAGTTGCTGGTGAGGTTAACGCCGCTTATCGAGCGGCCGCAAAGCGCTTCGTCACGGTTCTCGATGAACTCTGCGGTGAGCTTCCCTTGCTGCGGCAGCGTGCGCGAGCGGGATGTCCGCCGCCAGTGGGTGTTATCGCAACACGCATGGTGGTGGCGGTTTTGCCGTACAGCGAGCGAAGCTTCATCACGCCGATGGCTGCAGTAGCGGGCGCAGTGGCTGAAGAAATTCTGGGCAGCATGACTTCTGCGGCAACCCTTTCGCGGGCCTACGTCAACAACGGCGGGGACATCGCGTTGCATCTTGTGCCGGGGGAAAGTTTCGCCGTGGGCATGGTCGAGCGGCCGGATCGTCCATCGCTTTTCGGCAAAGTTGAGCTGCGCTCGACCGAGCCGGTGCGGGGCATCGCGACCAGCGGTTGGCGCGGCCGCAGTTTTTCGCTCGGCATTGCCGACGCGGTCACGGTTCTTGCCGACCGTGCGGCCATGGCGGATGCGGCGGCAACCATCATCGCGAATGCTGTCGATCTGCCGGGTCATCCCAGGGTTACTCGCGTGCCCGCGTGTGATCTCGCGCCCGACAACGATCTTGGCGGTCGGCTTGTGACCCGGGGAGTTGGCGAACTTTCTCAAGACGAAATCGCCGCCGCGCTGAATGCCGGCGTTGCAGTCGCCGATTTGCTTCTCTCTGCGGGACTGATCCGTTCTGCGGCGTTGCATCTGTGTGGCGAAACTCGCATTGTGAGCATAAGCGCAGGATCAGAACAGGTCACTGCCAGTCCGGAACAATCCCGCAGGAGTCTCGTTCATGCCTGAGGTTCAGGTTCGAAAAAAATTCACGGCGGTCGAGGAAATCTTCCATGAAGGCGGTCCGGTCGCATCTGTGCCGTTGCGGCGAGCTGCCGCATTGGCCGTTATCCACAATCCCTTTGCGGGTAGGTACGTGGAAGAGATTGCGGGCTTCATGGATGACCTGAAGCCACTGGGCCTGGAGATGGCGCGTTCGCTGGTCGCGGCATTGGGCGGAGATCCCAAAGTTGTCGAAGGCTACGGCAAGGGCGCCATTGTCGGCGCGGCCGGTGAACTCGAGCATGGCGCTTTGTGGCACGTGCCTGGTGGTTATGCCATGCGCGAGATTCTTGGCGCCGCGAAGGCGATTGTGGCTGCGACGAAGAAAGTTGGAGGCCCTGGGACTCGGCTCGATGTTCCGATCACGCATATCAATGCGTCGTACGTGCGAAGTCATTTCGATGCCATGGAAGTCGGCCTGGCCGACGCTCCGCGAGCCGATGAGGTTTTGCTGGCGCTGGTGATGACCACCGGCCCGCGCGTTCATGCCCGCGTCGGCGGCCTGAAAGCCTCTGAGATCAAAGGAGAGGATGGACTGCGATGAAAGCCAGTATCCGCAAGATCGCAACCTTTGTTGAGGAGACGCGGAATGAGATGGGCCGGGCCATCGATCCGCCCACTCGACGTGCCGCTGCAGTCGCCGTCATTGAAAATCCTTACGCCGGAAAGTACGTCGAGGACTTATCTGAACTGATGACGATCGGTGAGGAACTGGGCGAACTGCTCACGCTGCGCGCGGTCGCCGCTTTGGGCATTGCCGCGACCAGCGTCGAGAGCTATGGCAAGGCCGCTGCAGTCGGCGAAAACGGCGAGATCGAGCACGCCGCGGCGATTCTGCATCCCAAACTTGGCGCGCCGGTAAGAAGAGTGCTGGGTAAAGGCGCCGCGCTCATTCCATCTTCCAAGAAGCGCGGTGGGATGGGCATCGCTCTCGATATACCGCTGGGGCACAAAGATGCCGCTTTCGTGCGCAGCCACTTCGATGGCATGGAGGTGCGAATCAACGACGCTCCCCGAGCCAACGAAATCGTCGTCGCGGTCGCGATTACAGATAGCGGTCGGCCGCTCGCGCGGGTGGGAGGACTGACGAAGGATCAGATTAAGGGTGAGGACGGACTGCGGTAGATCAGGACTTTGGAACAGGTTGCAAGGATGCAAAGCTGGTTTCTTGTGCACCGCCGATATTTCTGCGGCCACGTTTCTTCTCCGCCGTGCGCAACATCGGGGCTATAAAATGAGGAAGGTTTTTATGTTACGTCCCCTTCTTCCTCGTTCTGCCGCTGCCGGCCATCGGTTGACAGCATGTTGTTCAGCCAAGGCTGGATCGCCGGCCTGAGCTTGGAGCCGACTATGTTCGCTGCAATGTTGCTCCTTTTGTTCGCGGCCATCGCGATAGCGAGTTCGGTTTTCTGGATCGTCATGATCGTCGAGTGTGCGACCAGGGAGTCCAATCACGGTAATGACAAGCTGATCTGGATCCTGATCATCATTTTCACGCACTGGATCGGCGCTCTTGCCTATTACTTTGTGCGGCGTCCCCAGCGGATCGCAGAACTTGGAGCGTAATTGGCTGCCAGATCGTCGGCGTGCGAGCCGCCTGACGCAATCAGGCGTTCAAGGATTTTATTTTTCAATGAACGCGCAGTCCGAGGTCACTGTTTTATGATCTCCGGCACCATCGTCGCGGGCGGCGTGTTGCGACTCCGTTGCGCGCTCACCACGCCGTCAATGATCACCATCCCAATCCCCGGCAAGTCTCCGCGCTGAATGCTTTCCAGCACAGTTTTTCCCGGCGAATGTTGGGCTTTGTCGATCATCACGAAGGTTGCGGCGCGGCCGGGCTCGATCAGTCCACAATCAAGGTTGCGGATTCTTGCGGTGTTGCCCGTGGCGAAGCAGGCGGCAACCTCGGCCGGCACATCCGCGAGAGACGACAGCATCGAGATCAGGCGCAGAATGCCGAGCGGCTGCACTCCGGAACCGGCGGGCGAATCCGTGCCCAGGATTACTCGATCGAATTTTTTCAGTTCTCTCGCCATGCGCAAAGTGAGCAGGGCTGCTTTTTCATTGCCGTTGTGAACAATTTCGAGAGCTCGCGGCGATTGCTCACACAGCGCAACGATCTGATCATCCGGCAGCGCGGTGTGGCCGCCGTTGATGTGGCCGATAACGTCGGCGTCGGCGGCGAGCACGATGTCTTTATCGATCAAACTGGAGCCGGGAATCGAAGGGCCGCCGGTGTGAATCGTGCTTTGAATGCCATGCTTTCGTGCCCACGCGACCATCTGGCGGGCGGTCGCTCCGTCTTTCACGCTGCCCAGGCCAACCTCGCCCAGCATGGTGACACCGGCGGCGGCAAGGTCTTTGAAATCCTCTTCGACCATTCCATGCTCGATCACCGGGGCGCCCGCATGAATTCTCACGCCGCCGGGGCGAAAGGCTGAAAAGGCGCGCTGGGCAAAGATTGCCATGGCTTTCAGGCCGACTACATCTTTCGGGCGGCCGGGCGTGTGCACTTCGCCGGCGGAGATCATGGTGGTAACTCCGCCGTGCAGGTAGCTGTCGATCCAGCCGATCTGGTTCTGACGCGGCGTCCAGTCGCCGGCAACGGGATGCACGTGGCTGTCGATCAATCCCGGCGCGAGGGTCGTGCCCTTGGCATCGATGACGAGGGTCGCGCCCTCCGCATTGATGTCCTTCTGTTTGCCGACGGCAGCGATTTTCCCATCGACGGCGAGCACGGTGTCAGCATCGAGGATCGGATTGTTCAGATCGCCGCTGAGCAGAAGACCGATGTTGCGGATCAGAAGGCGTGACATCGAGCGCACCTCTTTTGGAGTTTGCCGGACTCCGGTTATTTGCAAAGAATGTTATAAGCTCGTTCTTACGACAGTCGATCAGGCGAAACGGCAATGTTATCTCGCAAAGTTGTTTTCTGGGAAGTCGACACGCAGGCGGACTTCATGCTGCCTGGCGGCAAACTCTACGTGCCCGGCGCGGAACGACTGCTTCCGAATATTCGCAGGCTCACGGACGCAGCGCGCCAGGGCCGAGTCTTTCTGGTCTCGCATGGTTGCTACCACACGGAGGACGATCCTGAATTCCAGACATTTCCACCGCACTGCATCAAGGGCACGAAAGGTTCTGCCTTCGTTCCAGAAGCATTGACAGACAAGGTTGTCACCGTGCCGAACGAGGCTACCACAGTGCTGCCGCGAGATCTTTCGCCATACCAGCAGATTCTCCTGGAAAAACAGACGCTCGACATCTTTGAAAGCCGGCACGCGGACCAGCTCGTAGAACGATTCGGGGATGAAGTGGAATTCGTGGTTTTTGGCGTGGTCACGGAATACTGCGTTGGTTTCGCGGCCAAGGGACTGCTTGATCGCGGCCGCCGCGTCTCTGTGGTTCAGGATGCGATCGAGACTTTGAAGGCGGAAGATGGTCAACGAACCGTGGCCGAACTGCAGGCGCTTGGGGCAAGATTTTTCACCACTGGCGAGGCCCTCGCCCTGCTTGATCATTAATCATTCGAAGTAGCCCTGTTGGGATTGGTTCGTGGTTTATAATCCGGCCCACGAATGAACCTGACCTCTGGCACAAAACTTGGGCCCTACGAGATCGTTAGTCTGCTGGGCGCGGGAGGCATGGGCGAGGTGTATCGCGCCCGAGACTCCCGTTTGAAGCGGGATGTGGCGGTCAAGGTTTTGCCGCAAGGACTTTCTCTGGACGCTGACCGGCTGCGGCGTTTCGAACAAGAGGCGCTGGCTACAGCAGCCCTGAATCATCCCAACATTCTGGCGGTATTCGATATCGGAACGCACGAGGGCTCGCCTTATGTTGTATCCGAACTGTTGGAGGGTGAGACGCTGCGGGAGCGGTTGCGCGGCGGGGCGATCGCCGTGCGTAAGACTTTGGACTATGCCCTGCAGATCGCCCATGGGCTGGCCGCGGCTCACGAAAAAGGAATCATCCATCGCGACCTGAAGCCAGAGAATTTATTTCTCACAAAAGATGGACGCGTCAAGATTCTGGATTTCGGTCTGGCCAAACTGACTCAGACGGAACCCGGCGTCCACAGTTCGCTGCCAACCATGACGCACGCCACGGAAGCCGGCCTGGTGATGGGCACGGCGGGTTATATGTCGCCCGAGCAGGTGCGCGGCATTGCCGTGGATGCGCGTTCTGACATTTTCAGCTTTGGGGCAATTCTCTACGAAATGATTTCCGGCAAGCGCGCCTTTCATCGGGAGACTGCCGCGGATACGATGAGCGCCATCCTGAAGGAAGATCCGGCAGATTTAAGCGAAACCAATCGCAACGTTTCTCCGGCGCTGGAACGCATTGTGCAGCATTGTCTGGAGAAAAATCCCGAGCAGCGTTTCCATTCCGCAAGCGACATTGCGTTTGATCTGGAACATCTGACTGGCGTTTCGGGCACCAGCACCAGGGTGACGGCGGTGGCGAGCGCGCCGCCTCGGAGCAGGCTGTTGCTCCCGATCACCCTAGCGGCGGCAATCGCTCTGGTGATGCTGGCTATCGGTTGGTGGCTAGGCCGAGGCAACGGTGGCGCGCCTCAGGCCGAGTATAAGCAGATCACGTTTCGCACCGGTTCCATCGGCAATGCCCGCTTCACGCCCGACGGCAGCATCGTTTACAACGCATCGTGGGATGGCGGTGAAGACCAACTCTATCTGGCTCGCACGGACGATCCGGGGGCGCGTGAACTGGGGTTGAAGGATGCGGAGATGCTTTCGATCTCCAAGAGCGGAGAACTGGCGGTGCGGCTCAAGACAGCTTATTTCGGTGGCTACGCGCGAACCGGCACGCTGGCGCGGGTTCCGCTGAGTGGGGGAACGCCGCGAGAAGTGCTGGACAATGTGCAGGACGCAGACTGGGCCGCAGACGGCGAAAAGATGGCGGTGGTGCGGTACACGCCGGAAAACAACCACTGGCGTTTGGAGTACCCCATTGGGAAGGTGCTGTTCGACAGCATCAACTGGATAAGCCATCCGAAGATTTCTCCGGACGGCAAGTGGGTAGCGTTTGCCGACCATGAAAACCCAGGAGGCGACGACGAGGGCTCGGTGGCGGTGATTAGTTCGGATGGCAACGGGAAAGAGAAGAAACTTTCTTCCGGCTGGGAGACACTGGAGGGGATTCTCTGGTCTCCGACGGGGGATGACATCTGGTTTACCTCCAGCGGTAGCGGCAGCGCCGCGAATCCGCGCGCCGTAACCCTCTCGGGCAAGCTGCGGACCATCACGAACGTGCCCGGAGGCATGTGGCTGGAAGACCTGCGGAATGGAACGGCACTGATGGTGACGCATCAGGAACGGATTGGAATACGCGGGTTGGGGCCGGGCGAAAAAGTGGAGCGCGAACTGGGTTGGTTCGGGTGGTCCATCGTGCGCGATATCAGCCGGGATGGCCGGAAGATCCTGTTCGAAGAGGAAGGCAATGGCGGAGGACCGAATTACACTGTTTTCCTGCGCGATACGGATGGGTCGCCTCCGGCGCGGATTGGCGAGGGACTGGCCCGAGCCATCTCGCCCGATACAAAATGGGCGATCACAAAACCGGCGAAGGGCGGACCGCTGAGCCTGGTGCCGACGGGAGCGGGTGAGGCCAGAACGCTCACGCACGATGCCGTAAGCTACAGCGGGGTTCGCTGGTTGCCGGACGGAAAGCGGCTGCTGGCCGCGGGGATTGAAGCCGGACACGGCGCGCGTGACTACCTGATTGACCTAAGCAATGGCGATTCCAAGCCCATCACTCCAGAAGGAACGGCGGGAGCGAACCTCTCGCCCGACGGTCGCAGCACGGCGGTGGTGGGGTCCGATGGAAAATGGGGAGTTTGGCCACTGGAGGGGAGCGGCATTCGCCTGATCCCGGGGTTGGATTCGAGCTATTACGTGACTGGGTGGTCGCCGGATGGGGGATCGGTATACGCGGTCTCGAGTCGAGCGAACGAGAAGATTGCGAAGGTCTATAAGGTGGATACAGCCACTGGAAAGATGGAGTTGTGGAAAACCTTCGGGACAGAAGTGGCAGCCGGAGTAACGGGAGTTGGAGCGCCTCATTTTTCAAGCGACGGAACTGCGTACGCATACGACTACGATCGGGTACTGTCGGAGGCGTACGTGGTGACTGGATTGAAGTAGGGTGGGATTACACAGATCAGCCTGACAGACTTTCAATCGACCGCACTGCGTCTGGCGAGAGTGCCAAGGCAGAGCTGGCCAAATCCAACTTCATGTGCTCAGCGCTGGAAGTGCCGGTAAGTGGCAGCATTCCTGCCGCACGTGCGAATGCGAAAATAACCTGGGCCGGGGTGATGTCCTCGCGCGTCGCGAGGCCGGTGACGACAGGATGGCGCAGCACATCCATATTCGCTGTGAGCAGCGAAAATCCCTGATAGATGATCTTGCGCTCGCGACAGAATAATCGCACATCGCGGTCCCAGCCCAAGCGGGCGTAGCAGCGGTTTTGCACGAAGGCTGGATTTTCGGAATGGATGGCCGCCATTTGCTCAAGATGCTTTAGAGAAACATTGCTTACTCCCAGCAGACGAGTGCGGCCAGCGTCGCGCTCCTTCATCATTGCTTCCCAGACCTCAGCGTCGGCATCGGTCCAGCTGTAACCGGAAGAGGGGCCGTGCAGCACATAGCTTTCGACGTGGTCGGTGCCGAGATGTTCGAGCGAACTCGCCATCGACTGTGCGACCTGAACGGAGAGGCTGGCAGCGGGATCGTAGGGGAGGCGGTGGTCCTGGCCGGGCCGGTACGTGAATTTTGTTTGTAGAAAAAGATCAGCGCGCGTGACTACGCCGGAGACATAGGCGGCAGCCAATCCCTGGCCGACTCCCTCTTCGAAATAATGGCGCCGCTGGTTGGCCGTATCGATGCCGCGAAAACCCGAGCGCAGCGCCAGTTCGACGAGGGCCGGAGTACGTTCTTCCTTCCAGGCGGTGCCGTAAAGAAAATCGGGGATGGATAGGGCGTCCAACGTAGGCATGCCGCTATTCTGACATGAGCTTGAAAAGGAAAACCGGGGACGGTTGCCCGTCCCCGGCCTGGTCTGTTTGTGCTGCGTGCGAAGGTTATTGCTGTTGCGCCTGTGTCTGTTCGTCCAGCTCCACGCCGTCCCCGGCGTGAACGTCTTCCATGGCGAACACGATCATGCCGGTCGCGGTGGTTGGCGTAGTTCCGATGACCACGATCTCGCCTACGGCGCGTCGCGGGAGGTCGCGGACGTGAATCACCGGGCCGTTCGACTTGGTGAACATTTGAGGATCGAACGACGGCTGTTTCATCTGCGTGTCTTCACTGATTGCAGCCTTGAAGGAAAGCGAATCCACGGGATCCTTCAGGTCGGCTTCGTAGCTGCGAACGGCGCGGAAATAGTCACCCACCTTCACGCCCTGGTTCGCTCCCAGGTTCATGTAGACCTTCTGTCCCGTACCCAGCTCTGAATCAAAATCTCTGCCCATCACGATGCGGCCGGAAACCTTGCTGCCCGTGGGCAGGAAGCGGTCGAAACGCAGTGGCGGATGAAATGCCACCATGGTTTTTTCGGCGAAAGGAATGGCGGTGTCTCCCGGATTGATAGGGTCACACGCGTATTCGATGTGGGCGATCGCAGCCTTGCTTCGGGTATCGATGATGCGCACCCGGCCCACTTCCTCGTAGGGCTGTCCCGTGGACTTCAGCAACTTGCGCTGTCCGGGAAACATTTCGTACTCATCAATATCGCGTAGCGCGCGGATAATCTCATACTCCGCACCCAACGTGTATCCGCTGCCTTCCAAGTAGATGATGTCGCCTCTAACGAACTTGGTGTCGGTGGGAGTTTCCAGCCCACCGGCGACGAAGTTGGCATCGGGCAGGGTCTGGCGGTTGATGAAACCAGCGCAGTAAACATCTGCGTAAGTGGGCATTTGCACTCGCTGCACGGGGAAATTGGTCGTACTCGCGATCGTTCCCGGCGGCGTGGTGGTGTTCGCTGGGTTCGTGTCGGCCGTAGATTGAGCCCAGGTGGCGGTTGCGGCCAACAACAATAAAAGTCCTATTTTCTTCATGTTACCTCCAAGAAGAGGCACCCTCGGCGCCCTTCCAGTCAAATGCCGTGGAAGCATTGCTCCAGATGGAAGGTAACAACGGGGTAAGAGGGGGTCAAGGTTACGAGGGTGTCAGTCGGGATATGAAAACAGTTTTTTCGAGCGAATTGTGAATCCACTGTTGCATCTATAATTCGACCCCTGTAAGATTCGCGCCGAACCTAATTGATTCAATCCGAAGCTGTTGATTCAAGATGATTTCGGCTCCTAAAAGCTATCCGCCCCGCCTGCTGCCCTTACGGCTGCCCCGGGTTTGCGTCGCCGTAGCCGCTTCCGACCCCGCCGAGCTGGTGGAGAAGGCTGAGGGTTTGATTCGCGATAACTCCTTTCTGGAGTTCAGGTTAGACCATCTTTCGAAGCCCGGGTTGGCGCTCCCCAAGATCAAGCATTTTGTGGAAACGCACCACGGGATTACGGTGATTGCCACCTGCCGCCGCGTGGCCAGCGGAGGCAAGTTCCGGGGGTCCATCGCTTCGCAACTCGACATCCTGGCCAAGGCTTCTGCCTTCGGATGCCAGCTGGTCGATGTGGAACTTCAGACTGCACTGAAGTGCAAGCCCGATCAGCTGCAAAAACTGCGAGCCCGCGCCGCTTTAATTCTCTCCTTTCACGACTTCCGGGCCACCAAGAGGCTCGACGAGACTTTGCAAAAGATGCGCCAGTTTCCCGCCGACTTCTACAAAGTAGTCAGCACTGCTACCACGCTCGCCGACAATGTTTCCATGATCCAATTCCTGGGTCGCGAAAGCGACAACCATTCCATCGTCGGCGTCTGCATGGGCGAACAGGGAATCATCAGCCGCGTGCTGGGAGTCCGTGCCGGCAGCGTATTCACCTTCGCCGCCGTGAGTCCGGGGGAAGAAACCGCTCCCGGACAAGTCACCGCGCAAGAGCTGCGCAGCGTCTACCGCATCGAACAGGTGGACGCCGCCACTCGCGTCTATGGCGTTGCCGGAGACCCGGTTATCCACTCGCTTTCGCCCGCCATCATGAATGCGGCCTTTCGCCGCGAGAACGTCAATGCGGTCTACCTGGCGTTGCACGCCAAAACACTCAAAGATTTGCTTACCTGTGTGCGCGAGATTCCTATCCACGGTCTCAGCATCACCATGCCATACAAGGAAGCGATTCTTCCCTTCCTCGATAATACCGATTCGCACACTACAAAGATCGGCGCCTGCAATACAGTCGTGCGCGCGCAGGATGGCAAACTCTACGGCTTCAACACGGACACTTCGGGAGTGGTGCGTCCGCTGGAACGCCGACTCAGTACTTTGCAGGATGCAAAAATCCTCGTGCTGGGCGCGGGAGGTGCGGCCCGCGCCGCGGTCTTCGGACTGAAGGAACGTGGAGCGGAAGTCTTCATCCTCAATCGCAGCGCCGTCCCGGCTCAGAAGCTTGCCCGCCGTGCCCACGCGCGTTCGGTGAAACGTGCCGACCTCAAGAAGTATGCCTTCGACGTGATCATCAATGCCACGCCGGTCGGCATGGGCAACACTCGCGAGACTCCGCTGCAGGAAAAAGAGATCAACGCGCGCTACGTCTTCGACATGATTTACGATCCTGGCGAAACCCGGCTGCTGCAACTGGCCAAGCAGCGAGGCGCGCAGACCATCCCCGGCATTGAAATGTTTGTATACCAGGCCGCTCGCCAGTTCGAAATCTGGACCGGGAAACCCGCACCTCAGGACGACATGCTCCAAGTTGTAACCTTAGCTCTGCAGGAACGTGCCACTCGCGCCGCTGCCGCTGCCGTAGCGAAGAAGAAATAGTGCCAGCTCGGCACCGCAGCAAAACGTTTTGCCTTCCACTAACACCGAGTCATTCTGTCAAACACCACAAAGCCGGGCTGGTTGGCCCGGCTTTCTCTTTGCGTGGAGCTGGTCCGGCTAATCTTGTTTTGATCAGCCGATCCAGAGTGTCAAAATCTTGAGAGACTTGCCGCTCGCCCCGCGACTTCTTGTCCACTTCTCCTGTGGAGTTTTACCCCGTGAGCGAAGGCTCTAATTCTTGCGACCTCTCAGTCCACCCGCGGGTTCACCGGGCCCGGGGGGGGGCAACTGTTACATCACCAGCGCCAGGTTCTCCAGTTCGTGCTGCAAGACGGGCAGAGCGCACCCGGCCATCTCTACACGGCCAGCCGCATCCAGGGCCGCTTTGGGCGAAACCCCATAGCCCCGGCCCATCAGGAAAACCTGCAGCAGTTCGGCGGCCTCGTAGGAGTCGATCATGCCCCCCTGAAGCAGATCGCTGCGCAAGGCTGCCAATTCGGTCGCCGTGAATCTGTCTTTATCGTTATTGACCCGTTCGTCCATCGCGTTTTCAAACATGGCCGTCATCACCTCCGACTCCGACCTACCTACCACTTTTGCCTATTAGACTCATCGGCAGCCATTCAAGTTGCATGCAATTCTGGTGCCGCGGCTGCCCTCTAGTTTCATATACGTGTGGCAAGCCGGCTTAGATCCATAAACCCCTCTGTCTATCGGAAGTTGCGGGCAGGCTAACAAGAGCTTCCCCGCTTCCGTAAGGTCTGTTTGGTACTCGCGGCGGCTAAAAACTGACACGGAGTGTCATTTCGGTCGGGAATCCGACGGTCTCCGCCCCTTGCCGCCGCCTGGGGCAGTCAAGAAGTCGAAGATACACACGGGGAGGTTTCAGGGATGTGAAACCGGGATGAAAGTTTAAACGTGCGCAGACGAACCAGCGTGTGCTACGGTTCGGCTCGCCGCCCACCGCGTTTTCCGTTGTCAGCGAATCGGAGTTAGGCTTTCTCGATCGTTGCCTCGTCCACCAGCATGATGGGAATGTCATCTTTTACCGCATACACACGGTGGCACTGCTTGCACTTTAAGCTCTCTGGATTTTGACGATACTCAAGCGCTTGCTTGCAAGCCGGACAGACCAGAATTTCCAGCAACTCCTTTGCAATCATGACCAGCATTGTACGCTACGATGCAAAACCAATTCCCTACAGGGTTATTGAGGCTCACTTCCTCGGCGCACTGAGCGGCCTCGGCGGTGTAAGATTTTCTAGCCAAGGCCTAGAAGCCGAAGACCGGAGCCCGAATGCCCGCCCGAATCCTCGACGGTACCAGTATCGCGAACGAAATCCGCAGTGAAGTGGCGGCAGAAGTGAAGAAAATGGCCGCTGCCGGAGTTCGTCCCGGCCTGGCGGTTGTCCTCGTCGGCCACAACCCGGCGTCGGAGATCTACGTTCGCGGCAAGGTGAAAGCTTGCGAAGATGTTGGCGTCTACAGTGAAGAGCACACTCCGCCTGAAACCGCGACGACCGCCGAGCTGCTGGCTCTGGTCGATAACCTGAACCGCCGCGACGAAATCGACGGCATCCTGGTGCAACTGCCGCTACCTCTGCAAGTGGACTCGAAGCAAGTGCTCATGGCCGTCGATCCCATGAAAGATGTTGACGGATTCCATCCCGTCAACGTAGGCTTCCTTTCGACTCAGCGCCCCGGGCTCGTCCCATGCACGCCAGCCGGAGTAATCGAGATTCTGAAGCGAAGCCAGATTCCCGTCGCCGGGCAGGAAGCTGTGGTCGTGGGGCGCAGCGACATCGTCGGCAAACCCGCCGCCATGCTGCTGATGAATGCCAACGCCACGGTTACCGTGTGTCACTCGAAGACGCATGATCTGCCGGGAGTCTGCCGCCGCGCCAACATTCTGGTGGCCGCAATCGGCCGCGCTGGGATGGTCACACGCGATTTCGTGAAACCGGGCGCCACCGTGATTGACGTCGGCATGAACAAGGTGACGGATCCCGCGGAGTTTCAGCGCCTGTTTGCGGGCAATTCGAAGCGCGAGCAGACTTTTCGGATGAAAGGATCGACCCTGGTCGGCGATGTGCATCCCGAAGTGGCCGAAGTCGCGGGAGCGCTGACTCCTGTCCCCGGCGGCGTCGGTCCGCTAACCATCGCCATGCTGATGTATAACACCGTGAAAGCCGCGAAAATGCGTCGGGGCAACCGCGTGCCGGAACTATCACGCGTCTGATTCTCAATGAGAATTCATTACACAGTCACAGAGTCACCGAGAAGCCGTTTCTTTCCCTTGGTTCGTTTTTCTCTGTGTCTCTGTGTCTCTGTGGCGAACGTTCTTCGTTTGGAGGCAGATTGCTGAAAGTCGGCCTAACCGGGGGCATGGTGTCGGGCAAATCAGTTGTGGGCGAGATGTTCGTCGCGCTCGGCGCGCATCTCGTCCAGGCAGACCGGATTGCGCACGAGTTGATGCGGCCCGGTCGACCGGTCTACAACGAAGTGGTGCGCCACTTCGGCGGGGCAATTCTCAATCCCGACCTCAGCGTCAACCGCGCCAAACTTGCGGAAGCTGCCTTCGGTTCGAGCACTTCATCGGCAGTCGCGCCAGAGCCTTCTGCAGCCTCATTTCAAATCCCATCCCGGGTTGAGGAGTTGAACCGCATCGTACATCCGGCGGTGATTCGCAGCCAGGAGGAGTGGATGGAAGAAATGGGAAGCCAGGATGCGAATGCTGTCGCCATTGTGGAGGCCGCCCTCATTCTCGAGGCGGGCGCCGCGAAACGCTTCGACCGCCTTCTAGTCGTGACCTGCCGCGATGAGCAACGCGTCGCCCGCTTCGCCGCCCGCCAGAAGTTGGCGCTCGACGCCGCCCGCAAAGAAGTCGCGCGCCGCATGGCCGCGCAACTGCCCGAAGCGGAAAAGGTCAAAGCCGCTGACTACGTAATCGACAACTCCGGCTCCCTCGACCAGACGCGAGAACAGGTGCGGCAGGTATGGCAACACCTCAGCGCTGAAGCGACGACCAAGCGCTAGAGCTGTATGAACTCAAGATTCGGGCGTCTTCTGGCACCGCAGGAGAAATCGCAAGCACCGGGCCCTCGATTCGAGCAATCAAGGAGGCACCATTCAACCCATCATGTGACATCTGACCTTGCCTCCCACATCGAATCAGCTCATTATTGCCCGAGCAAAGGCAGTACAACTCACCAGTGAGCGAGAATCAAGATCCGGCCCGCAACTCCTTGTGTTTGACGGATTTTGAGGTCTAAGTTCTTTGACATCCGGATTTTGCGGGGAATTTCTTGCTAACCTGATGATTCCAGTAGACCGGGGGGGATACCCTTAAAGTGCCACAGAAAAACAAAACTCAACTCGGTTGCAGTCTTCTACTCGCTCCGTGGGCTGAATTATTTCAGGCAGAAATCCACAGGCAAGAAGAGATCCCGCCACCGCGTGCCTCACGGCGGAACATTGTTTAGAATCGAACGTAGAATCAAATGGGGTCTTCTTCAGCGTTTGTTCTCAGGTTGGTTCGCAGCCCTGAAGGTTTGAAGCTATGAAACTCATACGACCTGCAATATTTGCGCTGCTGATCGCTGGCGCGTTCTTCTACTTCACGACTTGGCGTTCGAACTCGCGCTCGAGCTTCCTGCATCCCTCGAATTGGTTGAATCATCCCGCGCAAGTGGAGATTACGGAAGCTGCCGGCAATGAAGGGCTCGACAGCGAAGAGCAGAATAATATTCTCGTCTATCGCAAGAACATTCCGTCAGTGGTGAACGTCACCTCGCGCGCCATGACCTTCGATTTCTTCTACGGTCTTGTGCCGCAGGAAGGTCAGGGATCAGGCTTTGTCATCGACAAGGATGGTCACATACTCACCAACTATCACGTCGTTGCCGACGCGCGTCAGGTGGAAGTCACGCTGCACAATCGCAAGAAGTATAAGGCGACGGTTGTGGGCACTGATCCGGCTCATGACTTGGCGGTGATTCAGATCAAGGCGCCCGACCTGGTTCCCGCAGTGCTCGGCGACTCACGCAACTTGCAGGTAGGGCAGAAGGTTTACGCTATCGGCAATCCGTTTGGACTGGCTGGAACAATGACGCGCGGCATTGTCAGTTCGATCCGTCCGGTGCGTGAGCCCAATGGCGCCACCATCGATGAAGCGATTCAGACCGACGCCGCCATCAACCCTGGTAACTCCGGCGGTCCGCTGATGAACTGGCACGGCGAAGTGATTGGCATCAACACGATGATTCTTTCCAGCGTCGGCCAGAATGCGGGCATCGGCTTCGCCATTCCTATCAATACCGCGAAGGCTGTGCTCAACGACCTGATGACGCTGGGTCGCGTGCGCCGTCCCGCTTTGGGTGTGCGCACGATTCCCATCAGCGCCGAACTCGCCGATGAAATGGGCTTGCCCGTGGATTACGGTTTGCTGATCGTACAGGTTATCCCCGGCGGCTCGGCGGACCAAGCCGGCCTCCGCGGTGGCACTGAGCGTGCATATCTGGGGAATATCCCAATCATGCTCGGCGGCGACCTGATCGTGGCCATCGACGGCGAAAAAGTTGAGGACGAGGACACCCTGGCACAGATGATGAACAATCACCGCGCCGGCGATACCGTGAAAGTAACGATCTACCGCAACAAGAAAAAAATAGATGTGAACGTTGCCCTGGGAGAAGCCAGAGAACAGGTGTGAAGAGAGGTTAGTCTGGTTCGCCATGCCGCAGCGAAAATAGAATTGCACAGAGGCTGCTCAACCCGGTATGCTCCTCTCCTGCCTATGACTGCCGTTCGCTAAGTCCGCAAACTTGCAACTGTGAGCGAAAGCACGGGGAGTGTGTGCGTTCCGTTCTTGACGCTCATTGTGGTTTTCAATCCAGAAAGGATTCTTGACATGCAATTCGTGGATAAGGCATGGGCGCGCCGTTTTGAGGCTGCGGAAGAAATGCCGCAGGTCCTGTATGCGCGGGCATTTCAGAAGATACGGCCCGAGATAGGAGCCGCAGAGGAAGAAATCTGTGGCGGGCATATGATATTCGCGGGGCTGGGATCGCCCATCGGACGGGCGACGGGCTTGGGCTTTGATCGGGCCTTTACGGCAGAGGATTTGGATCGAGTCGAGCAATTTTACCGTTCGCACAAAGCTCCATCGCAGGTGGATCTTTGTCCGCTGCACGACCCGGCTGTGTTTGAGATGTTCAAGGAGCGTGGCTACGGCATTGCGGAATTGAACAATGTGCTCTACCGGCGACTCGATCCGAAAGGGGAGTTGCCGGTTGCTCCTGCGGGCTGCGAGATTCGGCGCGGGCGCCCGGAAGAGGCGCGAGAATTAGGCGCCATCGTGGAGCGCGCGTTTTTTCCCGATGGCGCACCGGAGGCGTTCAGGGATCTGCTGATGCCGCTCTACCAGATGGAAGGGGCTCTGACGTTCGCGGCGAGTGTCGAAGGCAAAATGGTGGCTTGCGGAGCAGGGCTCGTCATTGCGGAGCATCGGGGATTCGCCTTGTGCGGGGCCGGAACGGCAGCCGAATTTCGCGGACGTGGGCTGCAGACAGCGCTGCTACGCGTGCGCCTGGCGGCGGCGGCCGAAGCCGGATGCGAGTACGCCGTTGTGGTAACGCAGGGCGGCACGACCTCGCAGCGCAACTGCGAGCGGCTGGGATTTCGGGTGGCTTACAGCAAAGTGACGGTGATCAAGAAGTTGGGATAGGTTTAGGCCCGATTTCACCACGGAGGCGCCCAGGAAACCGAATACAGCAGAGAATGACTGCTACGCTAGCCGCGCGCTTTTCTCCGTGCCTTCGCCGTGAAATTCATTTCACGCGGCCTCGGCGAGGAAGTCCTCGATTTCGCTCACCTCTTTATCGTTAAGGCGAAGGTCGCCGGCGCGCATTACGCCTTCGGCTTGCCTCGCATTGCGAGCTCCGACGATGGCTCCGGTGACTGCCGGGTTGTGCAGGGTCCAGGCGATGGCGACTTCTCCGACAGAACGGTTGTTACGTTTAGCGATCTCGCGCAGGCGATCGACCAGATCGAGATTGCGAGAGAGATTCGGTTCGGTGAAGTCGGGATGGCTTTTGCGCCAGTCATCTTGAGGCAGTCTGGCGGCGCGATCGCGGGTCATGGCGCCGGTCAGGATGCCGGAAGCCATCGGGGAATAAACAATGACTCCGACGCCTTCGCGCAGGCAGTAGGGAAGAATCTCGTCTTCGACTTCGCGATGGATCAGAGAGTACGGCGGCTGCAGCGAAGTTACGGGCGCGATGGCCTTGGCGCGTTTCAGTTGTTTGACATTGAAATTGGAAACACCGATCCAGCGCACTTTACCTTCGCGTTTGAGGTCGGCGAGAGTGGACCAGCCTTCTTCGAGCGCAGGGGAGTCGGGGTCGGGAGGCCAGTGGATCTGGTAGAGGTCAATCACATCGACGGAAAGACGGCGGAGGCTGTCTTCGATTTCGCCGCGGATCGAATCGGCGCTGAGAACTTTTTTCACCTGACCTTGGGAATCCCAGCGCAGGCTGCACTTGGTAAAGATGTAGGGTTTGGCCCCCTGCCAGCTCTTCAGCGCGCGGGCAACAACCTCCTCGGAGTGTCCCAGGCCGTAAACGGCGGCGGTGTCGATCCAGTTCACACCGAGTTCGAGTGCCCGGTGAATGGCGGCGATGGAGTCGTTGTCGTCCTGCGATCCCCAGGCGAATTGCCAGCCGGAACCGCCGACGGCCCAGGCTCCATAGCCGACGGGAGTGATGTGCAGATCAGAGTTGCCAAGTTTGCGGGTTTGCATTTCAAATCTCCTATGAAGCCACTTAGATTGTATAGAAGGGAAATCCGTTGCAAGAATCAATGCCATGAAAGTGGATGCGATTCGCGAATTCTGTCTGGCATTTCCTGGGGCTGCGGAGAATTTGCAATGGGGCGACGATCTCTGTTTCAAAGTCGGCGGGAAGATCTTTGCCATCGTCAGCCTGGACAATCCGCGGCTTTGTTTCAAATGCACGCCGGAGATTTTTGCCGAACTGATCGAGCGCGAAGATGTTCATCCGGCGCCCTATGTGGGGCGCTACAAGTGGGTCATGCTAGACCGGCTGGATGCGGTGCGCTGGGATGAACTGCGGGAATTAATCCGGCAGTCGTATGAAATGGTGGCCGCGAAGGCGCCTAAGGCAAAACCTCTTTCGTCCGCCAGTAAGAATAAGAAAAGGTCTGCCGGGCCGAAGACTCGCAAGAGAAAGGCCTGATCGAGCGCTTCGCCTCGGCGAGCGGGACACCGGCCACACCTGGGTGATTTGACTCTGCTTGCCGCCGTCGGCTAGCCTCAAGAGTCCGCCCATTCCTGGACATCTGCGATCTGATGCGATTCCGGCACAAATCATTGATTTTGCTGCTGATGGCGGCTGCCGCGGCCTGCGGAGGGCGGCTGGCTTTCGGGTCGACGCAGCCGGTGCACGCACAGCACGGAATCGTGGTCAGCGTTCATGAGTTGGCCTCGCGTGCCGGGGTCGAGATCATGCAGGCCGGTGGCAATGCGGTGGATGCCGCGGTAGCTACGGGATTCGCGCTCGCAGTGGTGCATCCGGCGGCGGGAAATATCGGCGGCGGTGGATTCATGCTGGTTCGCATGGCCGACGGCAAGACGCATTTTCTCGATTATCGGGAAAAGGCTCCGGCGGCGGCGAAAGCCGACATGTATCTGGACGCACAGGGCAACGTGATCGAAAACGCTAGCACGATTGGATACAAGGCGATTGGAGTGCCGGGATCAGTCGCGGGCATGGTTTATGCCGAGCAAGAATTTGGGAAGCTGACGTTGAAACAGGTGATGGCGCCGGCGATTCGGCTGGCCCGCGAGGGTTATCCGCTGAGCTGGGGCGAGGCGCGCGATCTGCATGACAAATATTTAACCCAGTTCGCGGAATCGCGGCGAATCTTTCAGCGCGATGGCAACTATTACCAGCCGGGAGAGATTTTCCGCCAGCCGGATTTGGCGCGAACGCTGGAGAGGATAGCCGCGAAACCGGATGATTTTTATCACGGGCGGTTGGCGGGGGAGCTGGCGGCTGTGATGCAGAAAGGCGGCAGCCTGATCACCGCGGACGACTTGGCTCATTACGAGGTGAAGGAACGCGAGCCGATTCGTGGGACTTATCGCGGGTACGAGGTGATCAGCGCGCCTCCGCCGTCTTCCGGCGGAACTGTCCTGATAGAGTCGCTGAATATTCTCGAAGGATACGATCTGGGCAAGCTGGAGAGCCGGTCGGCGCAATCGATTCACTTTACGACGGAGGCGTTCCGGCGGGCGTTCTTTGATCGTGCGGAATTCCTGGGGGATCCGGACTTCGCGAAGATTCCGGTGGCACAACTCATCGACAAGAAGTATGGTGCGGCGTGGCGAGATTCAATTGACGATGCCCACGCCACTGCCAGCAAGGATTTAAAGCGGCCATCGATTTTCAGCGAATTGGAACAGTACGCGGCGGCGCATCCGCAAGCGCTGGGAATTCATGAGTCGCCGCACACCACCCACTATTCGGTGGTGGATGCGGCTGGGAATGCGGTCGCGGTGACGACCACGATCAATGACTGGTTCGGTTCGCGGGTGACGGCGGATGGGTTGGGATTCTTGATGAACGACGAAATGGATGACTTCTCTTCGAAGCCCGGAGTGCCGAATTCCGATGGATTGAGACAGGGCGCAGCGAATGCCATTGGGCCGGGGAAACGTCCACTGTCATCGATGACGCCGACCATTGTCGTGCATGACGGGAAAACATTTCTGGTTTTGGGTTCGCCCGGAAGTTCAAAGATTATTACCACAGTGGCGAATGTGCTGATGGGCGTTGTGGATTACGGAATGAATATTCAGGAGGCGGTGGACGCTCCGCGTTTCCATAACCAGTGGGTGCCCGACGTGTTAAACGTCGAGCAATGGTTTTCGCCGGATACGGTGAGCGTGTTGCAGAAGATGGGATATAACGTGGAGTTCGGTTTGTACGACGGTGGGGACGTTTCTCCCTATTGGAGCGACGCAGAGTGCATTGCCATCGACCCCAAGACGGGCGAGCGGCTGGGCGCCAGCGACTACAGGCATAATGGGAAGGCAGTGGGCTACTAGACAATTGCTGATTGTTGATTTCAGATTGTTGATCGAAAATCGACAATCAGCTTTAACAATTGGGCTCCAATCAGCAATTCTTGATAAGGATCGGGCATGGTGAAGGCGGTATCAACTTATTTGTATGTGAAGGAGCGGCTTCATCCGGGAATTTTGGATGGCCTTGCTCGCAACGGAGTGCAGGCGATTGAGATTTTCGCGGCACGGCAGCACCTCGACTATGCCAACCGCAAGGCTCACGTGAGAGAGATTGCCGAGTGGTTTCGGGGGAGTGGGGTGCCGTTGAATTCCGTGCACTCGCCGCTGTACGCGGACTACGAATGGGGACGGACTGGAGCTCCGCCGATTAATCTGGCATCCACGGATCGAGCTGGTCTGGTGGAGGCGATGGATGAAGTGAAACGGGCACTGGAGATTGCGGAGCAGATTCCATTTCGTTTTCTGGTACAGCACCTGGGAGTGCCCAACGAGAGTTTCAGCGAGAAGAAGTTCGAGTCGGCGATGACCTCGATCGAGCACCTGCGGGCATTTGCCAAGCCGCTGGGCGTGCGCATTCTGCTGGAAAACATTCCGAATGAGCTTTCCACGCCGGATCGACTGGTGGAGATGATCCGCGCCGCGCACTTTGACGATGTGGGAATCTGCTTCGATTTCGGGCACGCGCACATGATGGGTTCGGTGAGCGAGGCTTTCGAGATCCTGCGGAAGCAGGTCTGCTCCACGCACGTTCACGATAATGCCAAAGTCCAAGATTCTCACTTGTGGCCGGGGCTGGGGACCATCGACTGGAAGGAAGCGATGGAATTGTTGCGATCCGCGCCGCAAACGCCACCATTAATGCTGGAACTCGGAGAAAGCGAAAAAGTGAATCCGCTGGATAAGCTGAGGGAGACGTTCGAGAAGCTTGAAACGGCTTAAGCGCTTTCACCGCCGGGGACGCAAGAACGCCGAGGTAAAGACGGCCAAATCATTTGTTTTCTCGACGGTTTCAGCGTGCTCATCGGTAAGCGGGTCTCTACACTATGTCTTCACCTGTAACTACGATTGCTGAGATCGGGAAGCACGAGGGACAGCCGGTCACCCTGCGGGGCTGGCTCTATAACTTGCGCGAGAGCGGAAAACTGTTGTTTCCGCAGTTTCGCGACGGTTCGGGCGTGATTCAGGGCGTGGTGCCAAAGAACGCGGTCACGCCGGAAGTGTTCGAGGCGGTCAAGACGTTGACGCAGGAGTCAAGTGTGATCGTCGAGGGCAAGGTACGTGCGGACAAGCGCGCGCCGGGCGGTTACGAGCTTGATGTGATGAACGTGCGGGTGGTGCAGCGCGTGCCGGAGTCTGATCCTTATCCCATTACTCCGAAGGAGCACGGCACCGAGTTCCTGATGGAGCACCGGCACTTGTGGGTGCGGTCGCAGCGGCAGGCGTCGATTCTGCGGGTGCGGGCGGAAATCGTTAAAGCAGTGCGCGATTTTTTCGACGAGAGCGGCTTCACTCTCACCGATCCGCCGATCCTTACTCCGGCGGCTTGCGAAGGCACAAGCACGCTCTTTCCCGTCGATTATTTCGACGAGCAAGCATACCTCACACAGTCCGGGCAGCTTTACATCGAAGCCACGGCGATGGCGCTGGGCAAGGTGTATTCGTTCGGTCCAACGTTTCGCGCCGAGAAATCGAAGACGCGGCGTCACCTAACCGAGTTCTGGATGGTCGAGCCGGAAATTGCTTATGGCGAACTCGACGATCTGATGGATTTGGCTGAGGGATTGATCAGTTTCGTGGTGAAGCGTTGCTTGGAGCGCCGCCGCATGGATCTGCAGGCAATCGGCCGCGACCTTTCCAAGCTCGAAAAGATTGTGCCGCCTTTCCCGCGGATCAGTTATGACGATGCCGTGAAGAATCTGCAGGAAGGCCACGCCAAGGGCGCGCTGGAAGCGAAGTTCGAGTGGGGCGGCGATCTGGGCTCGCCGGATGAGACCTATCTTTCCGCGCAATTTGACAAGCCTGTGATGGTGCATCGGTATCCGGCGAAGGTGAAAGCGTTCTACATGGAGCCGGATCCGCAGCGCCCCGAGCTGGCTCTGTGTGTGGATGTGCTGGCGCCGGAAGGCTATGGGGAAATCATCGGCGGGTCGCAACGTATGGCATCGCACGAATTGCTAGTGCAGCGGATCCACGAACACGGATTGCCGGAGGAAGCGTTCAAGTGGTATCTGGACCTGCGCAAGTATGGCAGCGTGCCGCACGGCGGATTCGGCATGGGCATTGAGCGGGCCGTGGCCTGGATCTGCGGCCTGGAGCATGTGCGGGAGACGATTCCGTTCCCGCGAATGCTGCACCGGCTGTACCCGTGATAAAGACATTGAATCAATCACTCACTCACTGATTCGATTCCTGGACTATGACGACAACGATCAGCACCACCAACATTGTTCCGAAGAAGATTCGTGTGATTGGTGTGCCACTGGATCTGGGACAGTCTCGGCGTGGAGTCGATATGGGGCCTTCGGCGGTGCGCGTGGCGGGGCTTGAGGCGCGGCTGGAAGCTTTGGGGCACGAAGTGGAGGACGGCGGCAACATTGCCGTGGCCATACCTGAACAGAAGAAAGAGGGCGACGCGCACGCCAAGTATTTAAAGGAAATCACCGCGACGTGCACCAAGCACGCGGAGTTGGTGGTAAAGACGTTGGAAGCGGGGAAGATTCCACTGGCGCTCGGCGGGGACCACTCAATGGCGGCAGGTACGGTATCTGGAGTCGCGGAATTCTACCGCCGCCAGAACCAGCGCATCGGCCTGATCTGGATTGACGCGCACACCGACATTAATACGCCCGAGAGCTCGCCGAGCGGCAATGTGCACGGGATGCCGCTGGCCGCACTCATGGGGTTGGGTCCGGCCGAGCTTTCGAATATCTTTGATTTTTCTCCCAAGGTGAAGCCGGAGAACTGTGTGCTGGTGGGAGTGCGCGACATTGACGCGATTGAAAAAGAAAATGTGCGCCGCGCAGGCATCGGCGTTTTCACCATGCGCGACATTGACGAGCGCGGCATGCGTACTGTGATGGAAGAGGCGCTGCGCATGGCCGGGCGTGGAACCGCCGGCTATCATATTTCGCTTGATATGGATTGGATCGATCCGGAGGATGCGCCGGGCGTGGGCACTCCGGTGCGGGGCGGCGCTACTTATCGTGAAGCGCACCTGGCCATGGAAATCATTGCCGATCATGGACGCATGCTGAGCTTCGAGATCGTCGAAGTGAATCCGGTAATCGACGAACACAACCAGACGGCGGACTTGGCGGTGGAGTTGGCGCTGTCGGCGTTCGGAAAAAAGATATTGTAAAAGACTATGAAAAAGCTTCGTGTCGGAATTCTTTTCGGCGGTCGTAGCGGTGAGCATGAAGTTTCGCTGCTTTCGGCTGCATCGGTTTTGCAAGCTATCGATAAAGATAAATATGAGGTCGTGCCTATCGGCATTACCAAGGACGGCCACTGGCTGACTGCCGAGCACGCTGAGAATCTGCTGCAGGGCAAGCTGGTGATCGAGCCACGTCATCTGCGTGCTGGCGATCCCGAAACAACCCAAGCCGCGGCTGTGCTTGCCCGCGGCGAAGCGGTGGTGGTGCCGCCGGAGCCAGTGCATCGGCACAGCGGCCTTGTGCCCTTTCAGACGGATGCCGCGCTCACGCGGCGCGCCAGTGATCGCGCTATCAACGTGGATGTGATTTTTCCTGTGCTGCATGGCACATTCGGCGAGGACGGAACCATTCAGGGGTTGCTCGAACTGGCTGACATCGCTTATGTGGGCGCGGGTGTGCTGGGCTCGGCCGCGGGTATGGACAAGGACATTATGAAGTCCTTGTTTATTGCCGCGGGAATCCCCATCGTGAAGCACGTCACGATTCTTCGCGGTGCCTGGGAGAAAGATCCGAAGAAGGTTCAGAAATTTGTGGAGAGCAAGTTGAGATATCCAGTTTTTGTGAAGCCCGCGAATCTGGGATCGTCGGTCGGAATCAGCAAGGCGCACGACCGCAAGGAACTTGGGCCTGCCATTGAGGAAGCGGCGAAATTCGACCGCAAGATTGTTATCGAGCAAGGCGTGGGTGGAAAGAAAAATAAGGCGCGCGAGATCGAATGCTCGGTGCTCGGCAACGACGAACCAGCAGCGTCGCTGCCGGGTGAAATTGTCCCGGTGAAAGAGTTCTACGACTACAACGCCAAGTATCTCGACGAAGGGTCCGAGCTGATCATTCCGGCGAAGCTCACCAAGGCGGAAACGAAGAAAGTTCAGGAACTGGCCGTGCGATCTTTCAAAGCCGTGGATTGCTCCGGCCTGGCGCGCGTGGATTTTCTGATGGATCCGCAGACGCGCAAGATTTTTCTGAACGAGATCAACACCATGCCAGGCTTCACGGCCATCAGCATGTATCCCAAGCTGTGGGCGGCTTCAGGGATCGACTATGCGGATCTAATTGACCGGCTGATCCAGTTCGGACTGGAGCGGCACGCAGATAAAAAGAGGAATCAGTACAGCCGGTAGCGTTGCCGATTGCCGGAATTTAGCCGGCGTTTTACTGAATAATAAACCCTCGCCACGGCTGGGAATCGTTCGGACTCCTACGGCGTCCTCACCAGAGGCAGCTCGATAAAACTGGCTTGGGCGGGCGTGTGATACACGCGCTGTGCAGCTTTGCGGTAGTCGTCCGGCTTTGCCCAGAAGATGTTGGGAACGAAAGTTTGCGGATTGCGGTCGTACAGCGGGAACCAGCTGGATTGAATCTGCACCATGATGCGGTGGCCGGGCAGGAAGACGTGGTTTGCCGTGGGAAGGTTGAAGCGATAGAGCAGCGGCTGGCCCGGGGCGATGGGCCTAGCGGTCTCCAGGCTTTCGCGATAACGGCCGCGGAAGATGTCGGCGGAAATCATTAACTGATAGCCGCCCATAGCGGCGTCGCCGGCCACTTCGTCGGGATATACGTCGATCAACTTGACCACCCAATCAGAGTCCGTGCCGTTGGTCGAGGCTACGAGATTGGAAACCGGCTGTCCGCTGATCTTCATGGGTGCGGTAAGCACGTCGGAGGTGAACACCGCGACATCTGGACGGCCAGAAGCTTCGCGCTGGTCGTCGACCAGCCACTCCGCCCAAGTGAAGCGATCGCCGTATCCAATGGGTTGAATGGGACGCCGGCGGAAAGGTACGGGTTTGGCGGGGTCGGAAATATATTCGTCGAACGCCGCGTCGCCCGGCTTGGGAGCGGCCAAACTAAGCTTCAGACCGGCGTTGAGATAGAGTGGCGTTGGTTGAACGGTGCAGCCACTTGCGCAGCCAGCTGGCCACGAGGGCAGTCGACGCCACGTGTTCGTTCCGGTTTCAAAAGCGGTAACGGGCGCGATGTCGGCCTTAGGCGCGCCGTCTTTGAGATATTGATCCAGGAAGGGCCGCAGAATTTCCTGCCGGAAATAGAGCCCGGTATCGCTATTAAACTTTAGTGCTCCAAGCGAGCTGCCATCGCCAATTTCCTGGCCGTGATGCCAGGGGCCGAGCACCAGAAATAGCTTATCGTTGTTGGCGTCTTTTGCTTTGAGCGCTTTGTAGGCCGCGGGTGCCCCGTAGATATCTTCCTGATCCCACAGGCTGTCGACCAGCATGGTGGGCACTTTCAGAGGCTGAGCGGCGAGAATGCGGTCCATCGCTTGTTCTTGCCACCAGGAATCGTAACTCGGATGATCAAGAAGTTTGCGCCAGAAGCCGACTTGATCTAGTCCGTGGCGACGACCGAGTTCACCGGCTGAGCCGGCCTCCATGAAAACGTCGTAGTCGTCAAAGTGGTTCGTCCACCATTTTTCTTCCGACGCACGCGTGGCCTCCTGCTGGTAGATGTAATTCATATTCTGTTCGCGGAAAGCGCCGTTGTGAAACCAGTCGTCGCCCATCCAGCCATCGACCATGGGATTCATGGGCACCGCGACTTTCAAGGCCGGATGCGGGTTGACCAATGCCATCAGGGTGGTGAAACCGTCGTAGGAAATGCCGAGGATGCCAACTTTGCCATTGCTTTCTGGGACATTCTTGACCAGCCAGTCGATAGTGTCATACGTGTCGGTGGAGTGATCGACCGGCGTAGGGTTTAGCGGCCCGTGCAGCGGGCGGGTCATCACATAGTCGCCCTCAGAGCCATACTTTCCGCGAACATCCTGCACCACGCGGATATAGCCACCTTCGACGATCGCGTCGGTCGCATTGTCATAGCCACTCAGGATCGGACCGAGGTGCGAGCTATCGGCATGACTGGTTTGTGCAGTCGCGCTGTAAGGGGTTCGCGTCAATAGGATCGGCGCGTTCTTTGCGCCTTTGGGCAGAACGATGACGGTGTGCAGTTTTACTCCGTCGCGCATCGGGATCATCACATCGCGCTTGATGTGGTCAAAGCTCGACGTGACAGGCGTGAACGTAGCCGGTGTCTCGCTGGGCAAACCGAGGGTCTGAGCGGAACATAATTCAAGAAATAGGAGGCCGCTGCTCACAAGCGACAGGACGACGACGCTGCGCAAACAAAAAATTGCTTGTTTCGAACCCAGTGTTAAACGCCCAAAATGCTTTCCCATCTTGCCCATGTACACCTCGCGAACAGAGTGTACTGATGGAGAGCGTTCGGAACAACTGGCCCAAGCCGCGATACGCTGGCCTCTTGACGATCCACATTCGGATGTGTAGCATCATAAGGACAAGTTTGCCTTTCGGGGCAAACCGGAATTTCATGCAGAGTGGCTGAGGGACGAGCCCTATGACGCCACGGCAACCGGATCGGGATCATATATCCCGACCGCCAGGTGCCAACTCCCGCCCGGAAACGGGGAACATGAGATTCGGATGCGAAGCTTATTTGTATTTGCATTCCGATAACCTCTTTTCCTATTTCCTGGAAAAGAGGCCTTTTCTCTTTTGGGCACTTTTTCCCGGCTCGTCCCCAGCTATTCGCTGCTGCCAAAGAAAGCGAGTAGCCAAATGGCTCAATACGAACTGCGCTGCCGGGAATGCGGCCGAAGCTGGGGAAACCAGCCCCGCTCGATCTGTGACGAGTGCTTCTCTCCTCTGGAAATTACCTACGACTATGATGCGATCAGGGACGCAGTAGCCCAAGGAACGTTCAGCCGTGAGCGAATTTCGCAACGGCCGCCGAACATGTGGCGCTATTCCGAATTGCTGCCTTTGCCGGCGGGCTTTGAGCCCCGACTGCCAGTCGGATTTACGCCGCTCTGTCAGGCGCCGCGTCTGGCTGCGCGCCTAGCTGGCAATAAGAGTGATGCGAAAACTGCCGCGCAGAATCTCTACATCAAGAATGACGCCGTATGTCTGCCGACTCTGAGCTTCAAGGATCGCGTGGTTGCCGTGGCGCTGGCACAGGCGCAGGCTTTCGGCTTTGATACGGTCGCTTGTTCTTCAACCGGAAACTTGGCTAACGCGGTGGCGGCGCACGCAGCGCGCCTCGGTCTCACGGCTTGGATATTTATTCCGTCCGATCTCGAGCCAGCGAAGATTCTCGGCACGCAAGTTTTCGGCGCGAATGTAGTCCGCATCGCGGGAAACTACGACCAGGTGAACCGCCTGTGCTCGCAGATTGCCGAACAGCAGCGCTGGGGTTTCGTCAATGTCAACTTGCGGCCCTACTACGCCGAGGGCTCGAAGACCGTCGGCTTCGAAATCGCGGAGCAACTGGGCTGGCGGCTGCCTGACAACGTAGTAATTCCCATGGCTGGCGGGTCTTTGATCACGAAGGTCAAGAAGGCGTTCGACGAACTGATCAAGCTGGGGTTAGTCGAAGAGAAGCCAGTGAAGTTTTTTGGAGCGCAGGCTACCGGGTGCTCACCGATTTCTACGGCGGTGAAGACCGGCAGCGCTGAGATCGACCCGCAAAAACCGACCACCATCGCGCGTTCGCTCGCCATTGGCAATCCCGCCGACGGGCACTATGCCATCAAGACCATCAAGCACAGCGGCGGATGGAGCGAGGACGTGAGTGATCCCGAAGTGATCGATTCGATACGTCTGCTGGCGGAAACTGAAGGCATTTTTACCGAAACCGCCGGCGGCGTGACCGTGGGTAGTGCAGGCAAGCTCTATCGCCAGGACCGCATCCTGCCCGAGGAAACGACCGTGTTGTGCATTACCGGCAACGGCTTGAAGACGACGGATGTGCTCGCTGGCGTATATGAGATCGAGAGACCGATTGCACCCAAGCTGGCCGAATTCGAAAAGTATCTGCACGAAACGCTGGACACTGTCGAGGTCGGGAAAGAAGCGGCGGCCACTGTGGGCGCATAGAGGAGGCATACGATGGCAATCACAGTACAAATTCCGACCGCGTTGCGGCGGCACACCGCGGGCGTAAGCTCACTCGCGTGTTCGGCCACGAACCTGGGAGAACTGTTCTCCGCCCTCGATGAGAAGTTTCCGGACCTGAAGCCCCATCTGCGCGACGAGGCTGGACAGGTGCGCCGCTTTCTCAATATTTATGTGAACGAGGAAGACATCCGCTTTCTGGGTGGGCCGGGTTATGCCTTCCAGGATGGGGATGAAGTCCTGCTCGTGCCTTCGATCGCGGGCGGGGCGCGGTAACCGCAACCTCCAATCTTCCGGATTCACTTTGACTTGCAATCCCTGCCCCAATCCTCGTATACTTAATCTAACTAACTAGTTAATTAAGCCATGGCCCAACTCTTCCGCCATCGTCGTCACCCTCGCATGGGTTCTCGCGGGCAGCCGGAGGAGAGCCGCGCCGCCATTCTGCAGGCTGCGGCACAAGAGTTTGCCGAGCACGGGATTGCCGGAGCGCGCACTGACGCCATTGCGCGCGAGGCGCGGGTCAACAAGGCGCTGCTGTATTACTACTTTAAGGACAAGGAAACGCTCTACGGCGCAGTGCTCGACAACGCGTTTTCCGGGATGAAGGCAAAGGTCTTTCACGTGCTCGACAGCGACCTGCCGCCGCGCGAAAAGATCATGGCTTACGCAGGCGCATATTTCGACTTCATTGCTTCAAACCAGATTTATCCCAAACTGATGCAGCGCGAGATGATGCGGGCGCGCGAGGGCAACTCGGTGCATATCGACAGACTGGTCAAGACTTACTTTCAACCGATCTACCGGCGGGTGGGGGAACTGTTGCGCAAAGGAATCGCGGAAGGCGAATTCCGCAAGGTGGACCCGGCGCATTTCGTTCCTTCGATGATCTCCATGATCGTTTTCTATTTCAGCAGCGCGCCGGTGATGCACCGGATCGTCCACTTCAACCCGCTAGCACCCCAGCGTATCGCCGAACGGCGAGCCGCAGTTCTCGATTTTATTTCTGCGGCGCTGTTTCTGCCCGGTGCCAGCGGCGCACCAGGAGTACACAAATGAGTGCTCGCAACCGCTTTTTCATTCTTCTCGGGATCATCTTCGTGATCGCGGTTATCTACTATGCCTTCTCCGCTGACCATTCCAAAGACTTGGTGCTCATCGGCACGGTCGATTCGAATCAGGTAATTGTCAGCGCACAGGTGGAAGGCCGCATCCAGCGGTTGCTGGTGGATGAAGGCACTCCGGTGAAGGCCGGAGACCTGATCGCCGTGCTCGATCCCTCCGAGTTGCAGACGCAGGAAGCCGCGGCTGCGGCAAACATCGCAAGCTTGCAGCACAAAGTAGCGGAGATGCAGCACACCGAACTATCCACCTCTGGCTCAACTTCTAGCGACGTCGCCAATGCTCGGGCCAAGCTCTCTTCAGCCAAGGCGCAACTTCTACAGGCAAAGGCTGCGCTCGATCGCACGGAAAGCGACAGCCGGCGCATGATCGAATTGGCCAAGGCTGGTGTCCAGTCAGATCAGGATCGCGTTCAGGCTGAGACCAACTTGCAGGCCGCTCAGGCGACCGCGCAGGCGCAACAGGAATTAGTGAAGGCGGCGGAAGCGGACCTGAACTCGGCTATTGCGCGCACGCAGCAAGCCAATGCAGCGAAAAGTACTGTTCAATCGACTGAGGCTGATCTCAAGAATGCCGTCGCTCAGAAAAATCAAGCTGCCGTGCGGTTGGGCTACACCAATGTCTATGCGCCTGTTACCGGCACAGTTTCGGTGCGTGCGGCGCGGCAGGGAGAAGTGGTCAACATCGGTGCGCCCATTGTGACCATTGTCGATCTGACAGACACGTGGGTAAGAGCCGCTATCCCGGAAACCTATGCGGACCACATCGGTTACGGAGATGTGATGCGCGTGCGTCTGCCCGGAGGAACGATCACCAGTGGCAAGGTTTTCTTCAAAGGAGTGGAAGGCGATTTTGCTACACAGCGCGATGTGAGCCGCCGCAAGCGGGACATCAAGACCATCGTGTTGAAGGTTCGGCTCGACAATCCGAAAGGCGCATTCGTACCGGGGATGACGGCCGAAGTGCTGGTTTCGCCAGCGCAGATGAAGGGCGAGAGCAATTCGCAAAGCGCGGCGGCAGCGGGGCAGCCATGACGGTCGATGCAAACGCTAAAACGAGCGGCTCCTCTACGGCTGCGGATGATACTCCCTATGCAATCGAAGTGCAGCACATTGTCAAGAAGTACGGCGACTTCATTGCCGTGGACGATGTCTCATTCAATGTGAAAGAAGGCGAAATCTTCGGCTTGCTCGGCCCGAATGGCGCGGGAAAGTCGACCCTGATCCGCATGATGACGACTCTGATTCCAATCACTTCGGGGACGGCATGGGTTGCGGGGCACGATGTCGCAAAAGAACCAAACGCGGCGCGACGGATGATTGGCGTGATCCCGCAGGCGCTGACCAGCGATCTCGATCTCACGGTGGAAGAGAATTTGAACATCTACGCCAAGCTCTACGACGTGCCGGCGAAAGAAAGAAAGCGCTCAATCGACGAGTTGCTCGGCCTGGTGGATTTAACCAAGTGGCGCGATGCGCAGACCAAGACGCTCTCTGGCGGTATGCGGCGACGATTGGAGATCGCTCGCGGGCTGGTGCATCATCCAAAAATCTTTTTCCTCGATGAGCCCACCACCGGGTTGGATCCGGTTTCACGCGTGGCCGTTTGGGAGATGCTGGGCAACATCAAGAGCCATCGGCAACTAACGATCCTTATTACTACGCACTACATGGATGAAGCCGACCGGCTCTGCGATCGGATCGCAATCGTTGACCACGGCAAACTGGTCGCGCTGGACTCGCCCATGGCTTTGAAGGCCAGCGTTCCCGGATCAAACGTGATCGAAGCGCAGTTTGAGGATCCTCCAGAGGATTGGGAGCAGCGCCTGCATACGCTCGACGAGGTCACGTCCGTGCAGCACGAGGGAGCGGGCATGTATCGAGTGCTCACTGGCAATGGTTCGCGCACCACGACTGAACTGGTGGAAATGGCGGTTGAAGCCGGGGTTGAGGTGAAGTCGCTCTCGGTGCAGAACACGACCTTGGACGACGTATTCGTGCATTACACCGGCAGGCAGTTGCGCGACGAACTGCAGAAAGCATATGCCTTCGTGATGCCGCAGAGCCCGGGGTTGCGGCCATGAACTGCCCGGGGTTGAACCTATGAACCGGATGATGGCGATCGTCGAGCGTGAAATGCGGAAGTTCTTTCGTTCGCCGGCGCTCATGATGGCGTCAATGATCATGCCCCTGGTGCAGTTGATCATTTTGGGCAACGCGTTTGGGGGCAAAATTCGCGATGCCAAACTTGCCATTGTCGATCAGGACGGAGGGACGCAGGCGTTGCGCATTCGCGAAGCCTTCGACTCCGTGCGTGCCAACATTCGCACCTTCGTGCCGGTTTACTACGACAACGAAAAACATGCGATGGAGGACGTGCGCAACGGCAAGCTCGATGGGGCAGTGATCATCCCGCCCCAGTTCTCGCGGCGCGTTTACGAGGAAAACCATCCGCAGATCGCGCTAGTCGTGGATAACAGCGACAACTTCATGAGCTCCGCGCTAGAGTCGGAACTGACCGACCTGGTCAATTCGCTGAACCAACCCACGGTTGAGCCGCGCATCCTGCAACAGACTGCGCTTGAGATTGTCGAACTCTACCCATACATCGAATACATGAAGTATCTGCTGCCGGGCTCACTCACTTTGGCGATGTTTGTCTCCGTGATGATCGGCGGCGGCATGTTGTATATCGACGATAAGGCCCGCGGAGTTCATGAAGGCTACCTGGTCACGCCGATCACCAAGCTCGAACTCGTGTTGGGCCTCAACCTGGCGGGGGCGATCAAGGCGGTGATGACGGGCGTGATCATTTGCGTGATCGGGGCGCTGATTTCGGGTGTGAGTACGATCTTTAATCCGGTCACGATGGTGGGGCTGCTGGTGATGATCGTGCTGACGTCGCTCGCCTTCAACACTATGATGTTTCTGCTCATGGTGCGCATCGACGACCCACTGGTGCCGCGGGCGATGTTTGGCATTCTCAATACGCTGCTGTTTTTTCCTAGCGGCGCCATCTATCCCATCCAGGCGTTTCCGCCGTGGTTGCGGGCGGTCGCCAAAGTTGACCCATTCACCTACGCCGTGGATGGTTTCAAATGTTTGCTGCTAAAAGAAACCACCTTAGCGGCGGTGGGGGGAGACATGCTGTTCCTTTCGATCTTTGCGGCCATCACCCTTGGAATCGCTATCCCGCTGTTCAAGCGGACGCTGTGAGAACTGGCAATACGCTCGGATTTGTCAATTTCCTAATTCCTCCTATATTCCAGCAACTTTTGACTTACCGGCGGCGTCCGTTATTCTAGGAAGCCATGACTCTACTGGACGCCAAAGAGTACCATCCCGAAAAAGAGCGGAAGAAAAGAATCCGGATTATTTCGGCAATCGTTCTGGTTCTGATCCTGGCCTTCGTGGGCTGGTGGAACCGCTTCTGGCCGGAAAAACATGTCGCCGATAGATTTTTTTCTGCGCTGGAAAAACAGGACTTTGAAACGGCCTACGGCATCTACTATGCCGATCCCGGCTGGAAGCAGCATCCGCAGAATCACTCGCAGTATCCATTCAATGAATTCATGCAAGACTGGGGACAAGGCGGCCAATGGGGCATCGTCAAGAATTATCAGATTTATGGCGAGAGCAATTGTCCCGGTGGCGGGAGTGGAGTAGTCATCGACCTGATCGTGAATGACCGAGCGCAACACGCCCAGGTTTACGTGGACAAAACGGATAAGACGATCAGCTCGCCGCCCTGTGATTTGGAGTTTCGCTAGAAAGTATCTGCAGACAGTGAACAGAATATTGTTGGGACCGGCAATTAGCTGAAGCTATTCCGTGACGTTGGGATTGTTATTTGCTGCCTGCGCGTCTGGGAGTCTTTCATTTAAAACGCTTCGACTGCCCGGTGTCGTGCCGGTTGCCCTTCTTATCAGCACGGCAATTTCAATCGCGATCACACCGGTCGCGGCATGGTGGGTAAGACAGGTGCAAGAAACTTGCGCATTTATGGTCCGATTCTTTGGCTAGCCTTGGCTGCCTCTATTGTTCTGGTAATACCCAAACCCGGTGCTTCGGGACCGCCTGGTCTGCATTGTTTAAGTATTGTTGGTCTGGTCCCTCTTTGGATTGGTCCCTGCAGCCCAGTAGTGTCTGGCGGCCGCACCTCCGGACTGCTAGCTTCCGAACTGCTGCAGCGCTTTTGTGAGCGACGCGTCGTCGGCGACATTCAGACAGGTCTTCGATCGGTCAATCTGCCGCATTAACCCGCATAGAACTTTCCCCGGGCCGATCTCCACGAAGGTCTGAACGCCTTTCTCAATCAGGAGGCGCATACTCTGTTCCCATTTTACTGAGCCCGTCACCTGCGCGACCAGGGTTTCGCGCGCGCGGATTTCATCGCTGACCAAAGATGCTTCGACGTTGCAAACGACGGGGTACACGGGCTTCTGTGTCTTCAGCGCGTTCAAGTCCGCCTCCAGACGGTCCTGTGCGGGCTTCATCAGCGAGCAATGGAAAGGCGCGCTGACAGGCAGCAACTTCGCGCGCTTCGCGCCACGCTCGTCGGCAAGCTTTGTTCCACGTTCCACGGCCGCAGTGTTACCGGAGATCACAATCTGCTCAGGCGAATTGATGTTGGCTGGCGAGCAGACTTCTCCCTGCGCCGCTTCCTGGCAAACCGCGGAAACCTTTTCCAATTCCAAGCCCAGGATTGCCGCCATCGCTCCGACACCGACCGGCACCGCTTCCTGCATATACTTGCCGCGTTTGCGCACAGTGCGTATGGCGTCTGCAAAGGTCATCGTGCCCGAAGCCACATGGGCCGAATATTCTCCCAAGCTGTGTCCTGCCACAAAGCTGGGCTTGGGTACCCGCCCCTCAAGAACTCGGAGCGCTGCGACCGATACCGTGAGTATCGCCGGTTGGGTGATCTCGGTGAGGCGCAATTGCTCTTCCGGACCCTCGAAGCAAACTTGCGACAATTTGTAGCCCAGCGCATTGTCGGCTTCTTCAAATGTCTTCCGCGCGATGGGAAACTTTTCGAAAAGCTCTTTGCCCATGCCCACGGCCTGCGAGCCTTGGCCGGGGAAAATGAATGCGATCCGTTGTGCTGCGCTCTTGGGTAGGTCTCTGGATTCGGTCATCGTCTCGATCTTGCCGGGAACTATTGAGCCGGGGCGGCTTCCACTTCCGCCGGTGCGGGACGAAGCGCAGCCAGTCCCTGCTCGATCGACTCGTTGACGCGCCGCTCGGCAAACTCGGCAGCTACTCTCACCGCATTCTTGATGGCGTTGGCGTTGGACGATCCGTGCGTGATAATGCAGACGCCCTTCAGTCCGAGCAGAGGCGCGCCACCGTATTCCGTGTGGTCGATGCGTTTCTTAAAATCGGAAAATGCGCTGCGCGAAAGCATATAACCGACCTGCCGCGTGATCGTCGATTTCAGTGATTCCTTGAGAACCGTGCGCACCAGGTTCGCGACACCCTCGGAAATCTTAAGCGCGACGTTGCCCACGAACCCGTCCGCCACGATCACGTCGACGTGGCCATTGAACAGGTCGCGACCCTCCACATTGCCCACAAAGTTCAAGGGCAGGCGCTTCAATAACTGGAACGACTCGCGCGTCAGCTCGTTTCCTTTGGTTTCTTCTTCGCCAATGGAAAGTAATCCTACGCGCGGCCGCTTTGCGCCACCGAAGCTCGACCGGCCCACTTTGAGGTCGCCAAACATGGAGCGGAAATAAATCTCGCCCATCACCGCGAACTGTTCAAGATTATGCGGCTTGCAATCCACATTCGCGCCGACGTCCAGCAAAATCGCAGCCGTTCCCGGAGCCGTAGGAAAAACCGCAGCCAACGCCGGACGGTCTACCCCTTGTAGCGCGCCCAAGACCATCTTGGCGGAGGCCATTGCGGCGCCGGTGTTACCGGCGGTAACAAAACCGGCAGCTCGTCCCTCGCGAACCAGCCGCAGACCGACGTGCATGGAGGAGTCGCGTTTGGCGCGCACTGCCTGCACCGCTTTATCTTCCATGGTGATGACTTCGCTGGCGTGGACGATCTCAATAGGCAGGCGGAATGCTGCCGGGTGACGGTCCAGCTCTGCATTGATCGTGGCTTCCGGACCGACGAGCAGTACACGCACGCCGTAATTGCGCGCAGCGTGAATTGCGCCTTCGATCTCAGGCTTGGGCGCCCGGTCCGAACCCATCGCATCCAGCGCGATCACGCTAGGCATGGTAGCAGGGAGTTAGCTGGCTTCTTCGACTTGCAGTACGTCGCGGCCTTTGTAGTAGCCACACTTTGTGCAAGCGCGGTGCGGCATCTTCTTTTCGTGGCAGTTCGGACACTCGGAAAGCGAGTGGCTCTTCAAGGCGTCATGCGCCCGCCGGGTGGAGGTGCGCTTCTGGGAGTGTCTTCGTTTTGGATTCGGCATGGTCTAGATTCCTCTTGCTGAGGCCATTCGGCCTCGCTCGCGTCGATATCTCGATCGTGAATTCTTAGTGCGCCAGTTTGCTGCGAATTTCCTTGAGCGCGGCCCACCGAGGTTCTTCCTGGGTCACTGCGCACGAACATTTTTCCTGGTTCAGGTTCTTGCCGCAGTGCGGACACAGACCCTTGCAATCTTCGCCGCACGTGACCTTCAACGGAACGGCCAGCAGGATCTGCTCGCGGACCACATCGTCCAGCAGAATCCCCTTGCCTTCATAATAGCTGATCTCGGCCTCGGCGTCGGTCACCGACATCTCGTCCCGCCCTGCGTCGGCCCCTTGAGGACGATAGAGTAAGTCGAACTCGCGCTTCACATCCTGAGTCAGCGGTTCCAGACAGCGCGCACAGTTCGATTCCAGGCTAGTCGTTAACCGGCCCCGAATGCGTATATCTTTTATTATCTTGTGCTTGCCGTGATGCTCTTCGACCAGATCCGCCCGGCCGCTGCTCTCCACTGGAGAAATCTGGCGGTAATCCGCTCCCAGGTCGATAACGCCCGGCTCGAACTTCTCCGCAAATTCAACCGGATGAAGTTCCAAGTCTTTGATTTCGAAGAACATCGGCAACCTCCGCGACGCGTTCAGTGGCCGCGCCTAAAGCCCGCGGAAGCACGTCAAAAAAGACGAAGTACCGCAAGGATCAACGGTCAAGGATAAAGGGTGGGGGAAAGGAGTGTCAAGCGGGCAGCATCGCTCTTCCTCTTCCCTATTAATATGCTATAGAATGCATAGGGAAAGCCTATGGCAACACTTTACGTCGAAAACGTTCCGCATGGTCTTTACAAGGCTCTCCGCAAACGCGCCCGGGAGAACCGCAAGTCGATTGCGGCGGAAGTGATCTCCTTACTGGAGCGCCACATACCTACAGCGGAAGAGTTACAACGACGCAGGAAATTTTACGAACGAATGTCGGAACTCCGTGCCCGACATTCCGAGAGTTCCGGCTCCTTTCCAACCGCTGACGACATGATCCGCGAGGATCGCGATCGTTGACCAACCTCGTCCTCGACGCCAGCGTGGCGGTAAAGTGGGTGATTCCGTCGGCAGGCGAAACTCTCACAGCCGAATCCTTTCAACTTTTGAAACGTTATGCGGACGGTGAGATCAACTTCATCGTGCCGGATGTCTTCTGGGCTGAAGTGGGCAATGTCTTGTGGAAGGGCGTTCGCCAACGAAGGTGGGTGCAAGCTGTTGCTGAAGGTGGGGCATCGGAAATCAGCCATCAGGACTTCTTCACCGTCTCATCTTTAACCTTGTTGCCCGAAGCCCTTAAGATCGCTTTTGCCCATGACTGCAGCTTCTCCGCCTGCCTCTATGTGGCTTTGGCCATTCAGTTCAAGACCGAGATGATCACCGCGGACGAACGCCTGGCCAACGCCTTGGCTGCGCGCCTCCCCGTAAAATGGCTGGGGGCGTTCGGAATCGAATAATCAGACCGATGGCAATTTCACAGCTCAGAAACGCGGCTCCCGGAGCTACTGCGGAATCGTGGTTGCGAATCCACATCGAAGCGGCCGCAGTTTTCGTTTGTTTCCTAGGGTTCCTGGCGCGCCTTTGGGCTGCCTCCGGAACGTTCCTCAATCCCGACGAGGCGCTGCATTTCCGCTTGGCCAATCAGCTTTCTCTTGCCCTCGCCTACAAAGAAAGTCTGACCGCTTCGCATCCTCCGCTCCTGACGTTGTTGCTTTACTTTTGGCGCGCGTTGGGCACATCGGAACTCTGGTTGCGGCTTCCTTCGGTGCTCGCGGGAGTGGCTTTTTGTTGGATGTTTTACAAATGGTTCAGCAATGCCGCGGGCGATCTCGCCGGCTTCATCGCGCTTCTTTTCGTTGCATTGCTTCCGCCCATCGTCCTACTATCGGCCGAAGTGCGGCAATACGCTTTGCTTCTGGCTTTCCTGGCGAGCGCTTTGTATTTTCTGGATGACGCTTTCGGGAAAAAATCTGCAGCCAGAATGGCGGCCTTTACCCTGTGCCTCTACCTCGCGATGCTGTCGCATTACTCGGCCTTTTTGTTCGCCGCGGCACTCGGCATTTACGCCCTGCTCAGAATCTTCAGGGAACGCCAGCCCGCCAGCTTGGCGTCGGTTTGGGCAATCGGACAACTCGGCGCACTGGCTCTCGCGATTCTTTTGTACAAGACCCACATTTCGAAGCTGGGGCTGGGTGAATCAAGAACCGTTCTACAAGGTTGGATGAGCGAGTTTTTCCTTCGCCGCTCCTATTTCGATTCCGCTCATGACAACCCCGTGTTGTTCCTGGTGGGACACAGCTTCGGAGTCTTTCAATATTTTTTTGGGCAGCTTGCCGTTGGTGATGCAATCGGCCTCTTGTTCGTGGTCGGAGTGGCGCTGCTTCTGCGCGGGAAGGGCTTCCTGTACGGTCGAAGTTCTTCGCGCTGGTTAGGAATAGTCCTGCTCCTGCCGTTTGCGATTGCAGGCGGTGCTAGCCTGGCGCATGTCTATCCCTACGGTGGCACGCGGCACATCGCGTTCCTGATCATCCCAGGCGTGGCTGGTGCCAGCGTGGCAATGGCGCGTCTGGCGGCGGGAAGATGGGCGCGCGGACTTGCGATCGCAGCCTTCGTCCTCGTCGCGTGCATCGCTTTTGGAAAGCCGCGACTGCCTCGAATGGATCGTGCCGATCAAAGCCGGATGCAGATGACGGCGGCGATGGAATTCGTGCAGCAGAACATTGAAGCCTCAGGTCTGATCTTCACGGACTACGAGAGCGATCTTATTCTCGGTCACTACTTGTGCCAGCAGCAGCCTATTTCGTTCGAGACTTCCAGCCAGGATTTCGAAGTGTTTTCCTGTGGCTATCGAGTTGTCTCCGCCAATTACAAATCTGCTCCCCTCACGTCGAACAGTTTCGTGGACCTGTGGCACCGTCTGATCGAAACGTATCGCCTCGAGCCCGGGGAGACCGTCTGGATTTTTCAAGCGGGATGGCAAGCGGATCTTCCCGAGGACTTGCGGAGACACTTCGCTGAGTTTCACAATCTGGGTTTCGAGCAATTCGGTAACAACATCAAGATCTTCAAAATGACGGTTGGACAGCGGATGCCCGCGGCCGTTCCGTAGGCAGGTTCCTTAATCAGTTGTAGGGCGCTAGACCCTAAGGTCCTCTTTGCGGTCTTCGCGAACCCCGTCCCTAACTCAAAATCGGCAACGCCCGGATCCTTTTCTTGGTCGCGGCATAAATCGCGTTGCAAAGGGCAGGCGCCAGCGGGGGCACGGACGGCTCGCCAATCCCTGTGGGAGATTCTGTACTGGGCACCGCGTGTACTTCCACGACGGGAGCCTCATCCATTCGAACCGGCGCGTAATCATCGAAATTTCCCTGCACCACGCGGCCCTTCTCAATCGTGATCTTCGCTCGCAACGCGTTGCTCAAGGCGTAAATCACTCCGCCCGGAATCTGTTGTTCCAAAATGCTTGGATTGACGACCTGCCCGCAATCCACTGCCGCCACCACGCGATGCACTCGCGGCGCATCGTTTTCCATGCTAATTTCCACCACTTCAGCCACATAAGACGAAAAACATCCGAAGCAGGCGATCCCGCGAAAAAGTCCAGAAGGCAAGGGTTTGCCCCATCCTGCCCTTTCCGCGGCAAGTTGCAGCACTCCGCGCATTCGCGCCGTATGCCACGTCGTCGTGAAGAATGGAATGTCCTGGTCTTTCGCCAGCATGTGCAGCCGGTACTCCAGCGGATCTTTTCCCGCCGCCGCGGCTAATTCATCGATAAAACTCTCGCTGGCAAACCCCGCTTGCAGCGCATACACGGAGCGCATCCACCCTAGCGGCACAGCCGTCTCGACGAGCACATATTCCAACGAAACATTTGGCAATCCGTAAACGAATGCCGCCTCATCCGGCAAATCCGGATCGATTCCATTCGGTCCCGGCTGACCTTTTTGTCCGCTGATCGAGGGCGCGATAATCCGGTGCGTGAATGCCACCGGCCAGCCTGCTCCATCCAGCACCGCACTCAACTGATGCAAGCTCGCCGGACGGTAAGTCGAAGACCGCATATCATCCTCGCGCGTCCACAACACTTTTACCGGTCCCCGCACCGCTTTCGAAACCAGCGCCGCTTCCACTGCATAATCGTGTTCCAGCCGCCGCCCAAAGCCTCCGCCCATCAATGTGACGTTTACCTTCACCTGGTCGGGATCCAACCCCACAGCCTGCGCTACGGAATCGCGGCAATCTTGCGGCACCTGCGTCGGAGCCCACAATTCGCACGTCGTTCCCAGAAAATACGCCGTGCAGTTTCCCGGTTCCATGGGCGCGTGCGCCATGAACGGCAGTTGATACTCAGCTGAAACCTTTGGGCCCGCGGCCTTCGAAACATCGCCCGCCGAATATAAACTCGCACCTTTCTTTCCTGCGGCCTGCTTCAGTGAGTCCATTACCTTCGCCGTATTCAATTCTTTATTCGGACCATCGTCCCAATTCACATTCAGGAGGCGGCGACCTTCCATCGCACCCCAAACACTATCGGCCACAACAGCTACGGCAGAATCGCTGATCTTGCCCACGTGGCTCACACCAGAAATCTTCTTCTTCGATTCCTTATCGTCGAAGCTCAGCATCTTCCCGCCGATCGTCGGACACCGCGACAGCACTGCGTATTTCATCCCCGGCATCCGAAAGTCGATGCCGAACACCGCTTCTCCCTTCACCTTCGAGGGCGTGTCCACGCGCGCCAAGTGCTGCCCAACAATCTTGTAATCCTTGCTTTGCTTCAACATGACATCGGTAGGAATCGGCAACGTGGCGGCCTTTCCTGCAAGCTCGCCGTAGCTGAGTTGCCGCCTGGAAGCGGCATGAAAAATGTTGCCGTTCTGCGCGGCGCAGGTCGAGCGTGGCACCGCCCACGTGAGGGCTGCGGCTGAAATTAGCATCTCTCGCGCCGCCGCACCCGCCTTGCGCATCGGATCCCAAGTCGTTCGGACGCTGGCGCTGCCGCCTGTCGTCTGGTCTCCGTACAGTGTGCTCGCTCCGGCCTGTTCGATCTCAATCTGCTTCCAGTCCGCTTCCAGTTCCTCTGCCAGAATCATGGGCAATGCCGTGCGCACGCCCTGCCCCATTTCCGAGCGCGCTACCACGATGGTGATTTTGTTATCCGCCGTGATCCGCACGTAGGCATTCGGGGAGAAGGACTGTTTGCTCGATCTCATGCCGTGCGGCAGGTAAAACCCAACTACCAGCCCAGCTCCGGCAGCCGCTCCAGCAGCCACGAACTCGCGTCGACTTAGCGGGCTCATTGCGCACCTCCCGCAGCCACGGCACCGCCAGTCGCGGCGCGACGGATCGCCTTGCGAATGCGTTCATAGGTACCGCAGCGGCAGAGGTTTCCGTTCATGGCTTGTGTGATCTGTTCATCGCTGGGGTTGGGCGTGTTCGCCAACAACGCCGCCGCCGTCATAATCTGTCCGGTCTGGCAATAACCGCATTGCGGAACCTCTTCGGCGATCCATGCCTGCTGCAAGACGTGCAAGCCATTCGCGCCCAGCCCTTCAATCGTCGTAATCCTTTTGCCCGCAAGCTGCGACACAGGCGTCGAACAGGACCGAATCGCTGCACCCTCAACATGCACCGTGCAAGCCCCGCAGAGCCCCGCGCCACATCCGAATTTTGTCCCCGTAAGTTCCAGCGTATCGCGCAAGACCCAGAGCAACGGGGTCTCCGGGGGAACGCTTACTTTTTTCTCGCTACCGTTAACGCGCAGTGTGATTTCGGCCATAGTTTTTCAAAGGTGCAGTTGCGGCTTGGACAATCATCCTACCCAACCCGCAGGGAAAGTGGAATGGGCTCGTGCGAAGAGCGCTCATGTCTAATGCTTCGCCGCCATCGTGCCGATAAGGAATATAAGTCTTGCCGCCTTGAAAACAACAAGGCAGGCCATGCTCCATCTCATCGTACGGGTCTAGTTGCTCTAGTCAGGGGGTAGAAATTGGAAGCTCAAAATCAGCTCGCAGCCGGCCCCAAGCAAGGCATGGCTGACGCGCGGCGCCAGCCCCGCTTCAAACTTGACGTTGATATCAGAATTGCTTCCCGGACATCCAGAGTGCTGAGGGGCCGTACCGTGGACATCAACGAGTCCGGAATCTCAGCCATGTTGAAGCTCGAGGTTCCGGTAGGCGAGTTCGTCGAGTTGCAATTTACGCTTCCGCTTGGTCCCGTGACGGTTTATGCCACAGTTCGTCAACGAAGCGCCTTTCGGTATGGCTTCCAGTTTGTTGAATCACATTCCGTGCGCGAAGTAATCCAGGCAACTTGCCATTGGCTCAGCGTTAAGCAGTCGGTCAGACGTGCGCGGTGATCGGCTGCACGGTTGTGTGGGAACCTGGCTAGCGCCCTGCCTCTCGACTCATCCCCTTGGCAATCTGTTCCCCAACCTGCTGCGCAAAAACTTGAAACGCCGGAATCTCCAGCAGCCTTGATCCAATCTCTCGCTGTGGCAGACTTTGAGCTTGCACCGCACCCGTTCCATCCCGCAGCGCCGCGCGCAGCTTGGCCGCTGTCGCCGGGTCGAAGCTTTCTGAGACGACGACACTGTTATCTTTCCAATGCTCCACGATCACCGGGCCCTCCTCAGTCGCAATCTGGACGACCGATACCGGGCAGTTCATCTCTGAACATGCAGGCACCGCCTGCACGGTCGCACTGTGATAGCGCTGCGACACTGCGCGCGCATAGAAGCCGGCAAACCATTCGGCCACTTGCGGCGTTTTCCATCGCGAAATGTACAGCAGTGACAAATCTCCCGTGCCGGGCGAAACATCGGCGACTACCTTGTCCTTCCGCCGGAAGGTCGCATAGGCTCCGCCCTGCCACTCCGAAGAAACCTCATCCGCGATCTTTCGTTCGCCATACTGTTTCAACAGCGCGCGCACATCTAGTTCACCGATTCCGCCGGAGTCGTACACGTCGTACTGGTTGTTCAGCGCTTCCCGCATGTCCGGAATGCGTATTGGGGGAAGTTTTTCGCCCTGAATGTAAGTGTCCGGCTGCAGCACTTCGTGCGAGTTCCGCGGCGGGCGTGCGAACGCTCCTGCGAATGCCATCTTCTTCCCGCCCTTGTGCAGAAGTTCGCCTTCAAAGATCAAGCCGCCCTTATAAGCAAACGTTCCCATTTCGCGAAGGATCATGGGCGCATCGTGCATGAGCTGAGAATCGATGACGGCCTTTACAGCCGGGTCTTCCATCTGGTAGATCAGCCCGGGCGTGTCTTCCAGGCTCCGCCCCATAGGTTTGAGCAAGTAATCCAGGTACACCACCATGGCTTGGCCTTCTACCACGGCCTTGCGCGCAATCTGGCTGTCGCCGTCACTTGTCGTGGTACCGCTCGCGTGATTTCCCTCAGGCCTCGGCGCAGCCTTCATCCACTTCGCCAAGTCGTAATTCTGGTCCTGCAGTGCATGGGTCAGCTCGTGAGCCAGAATCGGTTCCTGCTGGTCAGGAGGCACCCAGTTCAGCATCGAGATGATCTTGGTTTCGTCGTCGTAATACGCTGCGATTTCCTGGCCGGTGGACTTCACCAGGAATTCTTTCAAGTTGAAATCCCGAGGCAGAAAGCCGAGCTTTTTCATGCTCAGCTCTTCCTGCGCGAAGCTCTTAGCGAATTCTTCTTTCGCCATTTGCCGGGTGGTGTCCTTCTCTACGTCGGCCTTGCTTACGAGTCGGCGCTTCACCGCAGCGCGCTTCGGCATGCCCGTATCTTCAGCCGCGAAGGCGAACACCCTGTCGACGGACTCGAATAGTTTCTTTGCGTCCGCGTCCGTCATTTTGACTTCGTTGGTGGTGTCCTTGCGGAGCTTGCGCGCCACGTCTCCCAGACTCTGGCCGGAATCCGATTGCTGGCCGAACCCGGAGATCACGAATAGAAAGCAGAATGCAAAGGATCCACACCGCAGAAAGATCTTCATCAGGCCTCACTCACGGACAAGAATTCACCCCCGTCAATTCTCCCTGAGCCTGGCCTGCAACTCACGGCAAAAGTCCCCATTGGACTTACGAAAGTAAGCGAATGACATTGAGGGGAAGTGCCGGAAGGAAAGAAGCAAAAACAGTGAAATGAAGACGAAGTGGAGGCGCGCGGCTTGGGATCTACTTCAGTTCGGCCAGCTTTTGGGTCGCCAGTTGTCCCGCTTCCGTGCTGGGGTTGTCTTTCTTGATCTGTTCGTAGAGGCGCTTGGCATCGAGCGGCTGGTTGCTAGTCTGGTAAAGCTCCGCCAATTGCAACTGCGCCGTGACTTTGCTCACCGAAGTTGTCGGCTTGTTGATCAGATCCTGGTAGAGGGCCACCGCATCTTTGGTGCGGCTGGTATTGCCATAGAGAGTAGCCAGCGCCAGCTTTGCGATCGAGGCCAGCTCCTTGTTGCCTGTGGAAGCCACAGCCTTGAAATGGTTTTCTGCGGCAGCGTTGTCGCCTTCGGTTGCCGAGGTTACCCCCAAGAAGTAGCGGGCCATATCCGCCGACCGGGTATGCGGATATTTGTCCTCGATTCCCTGGAATTGTTTCTTGGCAGCTTCGGCGCGTTCCTTGGCTGAAGTGAAGCTGGGAACTCCGGGCTGCGCGGGTGCTCCTGGCGGGCGAAGTTGGGCTTCGAGAGTCCTGACCGCCTGCGTCATCTCGAAGCTCGCCTTCTCATTCTGCGCGCCCAAGTAGTACCATCCGCCCGCTACACCGGCGATGATCACTGCGATGGCGATGCCAGCGACGGCCAGAGTGTTCCTGTGCTCCACGCTCCAGTGAGCGGTCTTCTCAGCAGCCCCGATCGTAACCCGGCTGAATGCGTCCTGCTTAAGTTGATGGCGTGTCTCTGCGCGCACGAGGATCCCTTCTAATACTTGCGATGGAGGGTGAAACAAATATGGCGAACGAATAGTTTAGCAGGACGGGGTTGAAGAATGAAGCCCTGATTGGCAATGACGTTCACTTCCCGCCGTGACTATCGGGAAGTTTCTTCCAGCAACCCCTGCTCCAATTTCTCCTGGCACTCGATGCAGTGACGCGTCCAAGGCACAGCCTCGAGCCGCTTGGCGTTGATCTCTTTGCCGCAGTGGATGCACTCGCCGAAGCTACCCTCACGGATGCGTGCCAGCGCTCTGTCCACCATCTGCAGGAGCTGCCGCTCGTTGTTGCTCTGACTGAAGAGGAACTCTTTAGTGTAGGAACTGGCGGCGCGGTCAGCAATGTCCTGAGCCGTGTCTTCGTCGGCGGAGCGGCCGTCAGCCTGGGTGCGGGAAACAGTGCGGCGCAGTTCCTGCTGCCGCGTTTCGAGCCGCTTTTTGAATGCTTCTAACTTCTTCTTATCCATAGTCTCACTTCTAAAATCCTGCGGCTCAACGGGGCCGCCCGTAAGATAAAGGCCAAACGACGATGATAAGCGCCAAAATTGAGATGCGTCAACAGGCCCCACCGGCTGCACCAGTATGCCGCGAGGCTTCCCAGGCAACCATTTTTCGACGGTACAAGTCTAAAGCTCGACAGCTCAGTCTTGCTCTTAAGTGCTCATCCCAAATCTCTAGGAAGTTTCTGTATGACGTACCGAAATCTTTTTCTGTTCGCTCTCTTGCCGTGTGGTTCCCTCACTAAGTTGGTCTACATGTCGGACAATTGGGGCGCGGATGCGCCGCGGAAATCTCGGAAAACGACTTTGAATCTACAGTTGGCGGGCGGCAATGACGGTTGTGGTTTCCCTGCGAGCGATGATGGAGCGGCCGAGCTTGGTGCGGCGCAAGAAGGAGAAGCGATATTGGAAGCCAGCTTTGAGAATGCCGCGCAGAAAGGACACATTGGTTGCGCCGCTGAAGATGCGGGGCGATTCGTCCCTCCTGGCGCAGGTTGGCGGCGGCTTGACGAATAGCGTTGGCATAGTGACCGCGGCCGCGGTCGGCGTATCCCGTGCGATGCAAAGCTGGATACACGGCGTGCTTCAGTAGTGGGCTGACGAACCGCATCGCTTGGAGACCCGATCACCCTCAACGCGGCAGCGGGTCTTTCATGTTGGTGAGGGCATACGCGAGGACTGCCATGGCGGCGGCGTTTTCGCGGAGTTCGCTGGGAACGATCTTGTCGAGGGTATCGGCGGCGGAGTGGTGGTAGTTGAAATAGGTGCGACCGTCTTGCATTACGCCAAAGGCAGGGACTCCTGCGTCGGACATGGCGGCGATGTCAGCGCCGGGAGGATAAGTGCTGGGCTGGAAGACGGTGGCGCCGATGCTCTGGAGAACAGCCTGCACCGGGCGGAGGGCGTCGATGGCGGCGGGGGCGGCTTTGACGTCAAAGCCAAGAGGATGGGCGGCTCCTGCGTCGCTCTCGATGGCGGCGATGTGGTGGGCGAAGTCGGCGGAATATTCAGTGGAGTAGGCTTTGCTGCCGGCGCCTCCGGTTTCTTCGTCCATCCAGGCGATGACGCGGAGAGTCCGGGCGGGGCGGAGGTGGAGGCGCTGGAGGATTTCGGCAGTCTCCATAGCGATGACGACGCCGGCTCCGTCGTCGATAGCGCCGGTGCCGAGGTCCCAGGAATCGAGATGTCCGGAGACTAAGACGATCTGTTCGGGATGTTCGACGCCTTTGAGGTCGGCGATGACGTTGTAGCCGGTTTCGTCGGGGAGCTTTTGTGGAGTGAGTGTGAGATGCATGCGGACCTTGCCCTGAGAGGCGAGGTGGACGATCAGGTCGGCGTCTTCGGCGGTCACGGCGCCGGCGGGGATTCCGGCGGGAAAACTGAATCCAGTGTGCGGGAGGCGGTAGTCGATGCTGCCGACCGAGCGGACCAGAGCGGCGACGGCGCCCAAATCGGCGGCGGCCTTGGCTCCGGCCCCGCGATAACGGACGGTCTCGCCGTAGGCGGCGAAGGCTAGCCCGGCAGCGGCTTTCTGCTTGTCGAAGAGTTCGTTGAAGAGGACGATTTTGCCGGCAACTTTGTCGCGGCCGAGGGCAGTGAGTTCGTCGAAGGTGTTGACGGTGACGACGTCGGCGGTGAGGCCGTCGGGGGGAGTGGAGGAGCTACCGCCAAGGGCCGTGAGAACGATTTTTTGCGTGGTGCCGGGAACCATACCAGGATACTCGACGAGGGTGGCTGTTTCGGCTCCGCGGATCCAGTGCGTCACCGCGACGGGCTGAAGGCGGACTTCGAGGCCGAGCTGGCGAAGTTCGGCGGCCACGTATTCGGCGGCGGCGTGAGCCTGAGGCGAACCGCTGGGGCGAGGTCCAATGTTTTCGGTAAGGTGGGCGAGCTGACGGTAAGCGTAGTCGTCATTCAGCGCAGCAGCTTTGATGGCGGAGAGCTGCTGCAGAAGGAGCGGCGGGAAGTTTTGCAGGTCGGCTTGAGAGGCTTGCGGCGCAGACGTCCAGGAAGGGATGGTCTGCGGCTTCTGGGGCTGGTTTTGAGCTCCGGCTAGGGTAGCGGATATTAGGAGAAGTCCGATGCAAGATGCGGTGGAGAAGCGGAGGGCCTTGGTCATAGATGCAGGCCAGTGTATCTGACAGCGGCTATCGAAGAAAGCGATCTACGGTTTGGACCTGATGTAATCGGTCCCGGCGCGTGCTAGCGTGAGGCATGGACAAAAAACAGATTAACGATCCTAAGATGACGTTGAACTTCCTGATCTGGGTTGGCGGGGTTTTTATGTTGTCGTTATTTGCGCTCCTGGCGCACTTTGTCTGGCGGCTCTTCTAGGCGGCTTGGTGCGGCCACAAAAAGTGTGGCCCCATTTCTGGGGCCACGTTTCAAAGAGGCGAATGGTAGGTGATTTCAGGAAAGGCTATGCAAGTTGTCGTCCCGCCAGTTGGAACGGCACTTCGGGAAATGTTTCGAAGAGAAGAGAGTGAGGGTCATTGCTTTAGGTTGCGGCCTCTTTCGTTACAAGAGGAAGAAGCATTTGCTGAGCCAAAGCCATGGGCGCGGCCCGTTGAGGTGAAGGTCCGCGTAAGTCAAAGATTTAACAAGGTTTAGGAAGAGGTTAAGTCACGCGGCGCAGTACGGCAAGCTAGCGACGGGACGTTTCACGAGTGCAGAACCATGCACATTCAATGCACGTCGATACCGCCTAGCAAGACCAATCGGGCCGCCGGCGCGAACCGGCGGCCCGAAGAGATTCAAACTAACTATTTCCAGCCACAGTACGCAGTTTCCCGGGCAAGAAGTGGTAAGGAGGCCATGGACCGCTGATGGCTACCTGACAGTTCTTTAACTGCTTGGCGGCCGTGTTGTAGCGGTTCTGATATTTCTCCACCGACTTGGAATCGATGAGATGAGCAATGTCGATCAGCATGCCCTGTGGAGCAACTTTCTTGCAACTGACTTCTTCTTCCAGCGGGTTGAACAGCTTATGCACCTGCACCGACAGGGCGCGGGCTTTGGTTTGACGCTCACGCTCGCGGGAAGCCTTGACCCGGAGCTTGGAAAGATAATCGCCGCCAACGGTGTCGGGCAGAACGACATCGATCATGGCCTCGCGGAGTGAGCCGTCACTGACCGTGAGCTTGATGTGCATTTCGGACTTGCCGCGGAGTTTGGCGACGCTCACACCGAAGGCGCGCCGGTTGACCCGGACAGCCTGGCGGAGGGCGTCATCGCTCTCGAAAATAGTTCCGAAGCGGAAGGGTAATACTGTGGAGTTACGGAAGCAGCCGCTGACGACGCGGGCATGGTCGATGGCCGCTTTCTGATCGAGCTCTGTAGCGTTGGGATCGTATTCGCTCACAATCACAGCAAACTCCCCGCTGGGATAGCTGAGGACAGGGGCTCCGTTCACGCCTTGAACATTCTCAATTACGAAAGGGCGTCGGGAACGGGTGCCGTTAGGAAGGGTCTGGTGCTCGGTAAGGCAGTATGCGTACCACGACATATTGAACTCTCCGAACCGGGACGGAGGCGGACGAACCACCTCGTTATGTTGTTTTGCACAACCTGAACTGCAAGTCTGGAAGTTAATTAGCGGTACAGGGTCGAACCGAGAAGCCTATTGTCGTCCCCGTAATTCATATTACTTCCGATTGAATGGAAAATGCAACTTTTTCGTTGCAAGAGGCATCGCTGAGGAAATTTGCCGTTAGGGTCCCTACTCGTAGCGCAGGCTCTCAACGGGGTCAAGTTGGGCGGCTCGGGCGGCTGGGACGGTGCCGAAGATCACTCCGACGACTGAGGAGACGACAATGGCGATAATGGCGGACAAACCAGAGATCGGAATCCGGTACTCGGTGAGAAATCGCACCGAATAAGGAATGGCCAGACCGATAACGATTCCAGCGAAGCCTCCAACGAGCGAGATCAGGACGGCCTCGGCGAGAAACTGAAAGCGGATTTCGCGGTTAGTGGCGCCGACGGCTTTGCGAATTCCGATTTCGCGGATGCGCGAGGTCACAGTGGCCAGCATGATATTCATGATGCCGATGCCGCTGACCAGCAGAGTCACCATGGAAATCAGCAGCAGCACCCAGGTCAGACCGTTAGCGACGCGGTCAGTCATGACAAGCAATGCGGTGAGATTGGCCACGTCGTAAACCGACTCCGAGCGGTGTCGCGACTGCAGGACGCGCTTGATCTGCGCCGTTGCCGAAATCACCATCGACGGATCTTCCATGGAGAAATACAGAAGTTTGACGCTGGGGGTCTCCATGAAATAGCGGCTGACGGAGTAAGGGATGAGCATCGTGTTATCGACGATCTCCGTCTGGCCGAAGGTTTCCACGCGCTCCTTGAAAGTTCCGATAATGTAGAAGGGCAGTCCGGTGAGTTTGATGACTTTGCCCACGGCCGCTTGCGACGAACCGTATACTTCCACAGCCATTTTCTCCGTGATTACTCCGACTTTATTGTGAGCCTGAGAATCCTCCTGGTCGAAGAATCTTCCCGAAGGGATCACCAGGTTGCGGACCCGCACGTACTCGGGACTGACGCCGAGAATGGTGACATCCTTCTCGCGGCCATTGCCGACGGGGACGCGATCCGAGAGTTGAGTCACGGGGGACGAAGCGACGATGCCGGGCACGACTTCCTGGACGGCGTGCAGGTCGTCGATAGTAAGGGGGTCCGGGTTGGAGTTGCTAATGTGTGGGGCCCCGCCGAGATATTCCGCCCAGATTTCGTTGGTGCCAATGGCCTGGATCTGATTGAGAACAAATTGACGGCCAGTCATCCCGATGGTGACGACGAGGATGAGAGATGCCGTGCCGATAACCATGCCCAGTGCGGTCAGGATGAAGCGCACCTTATTGCTGCAAAAAGTGTCGTAGGCGAATGCGATGATCTCGCCGAAGGCCATCTTGGGCCGAAGACGCTCGGGCATTAGGGCAGCGGCCATCTCAATTTAGATGCTACGTAGCCGAAACGGAAGTCGCAAGCGCGCGTCAGGGTCACCGAGGACTGCAGAGTTAAAGAGCAAGTAAAGAATTGTAAGAAAAACAGACTTCCGATGGTTGTTGTGGCAAAGTAGAGGCTCATCTCCGGGGATTTCGATCGATAGGGGCGAATGGCGCTTCCTCAAAAAACAGCATCTGAACTCAGTGTGCGAAAGCCGGAAACAGAAGGGAACGTAAGGAGTTCGCTCTTTTGGATAGTGCTGGTCGCCCTCGCGCTGCGGTTGGTGGTGATGTCTTTTTTGTATCCGGAGCGCGCCGACCCGACTCGTGACCACTGGCGCTGCGGCGGCGAGGCCGGCAGAATCGCGCGATCGATCGCGCAGGGCGAAGGCTTCAATAATCCGCTGTTCGGCAAGACTGGGCCAACTGCTTGGCTTGCCCCGGTATTTCCTTATCTGCTGGCGGGGATTTTCAAAGTACTTGGCGTCTACAGCAAGGCGTCGGCCATTGCGGTGCTAGCTCTGGATTGTCTGTTTTCTGCGCTGACCTGCATCCCCATTTTCTTTATTGCCAACAAACATTTTGGGGGAGAGACGGCCGTGTGGGCGGGATGGGCGTGGGCATTCTTCCCCTACGGAATTTATTTCTCAGCGGATTTCATCTGGGCCACGACGCTGACGACTCTTCTGATGTGCCTGGTCTTTCTGACCGCGCTGCATATCGAGAACTCCTCTTCAGTTTGGCATTGGATGGGTTTCGGTGCTCTCAGCGGCTTCGCAGGCTTAACCGATCCGGTGGTAATGTCGGTGGCGCCGTTTCTCGGAGCATGGGCGTGGTATCGCCTCCGCAAGAGCGGACGTCCGTGGCTGGCTCCGGGTCTGGGTGCGGTGTTGGCCGTTACGCTAGTGGTCTCGCCCTGGTTCATTCGAAATTACGAAACATTTCACAAAGTGATTCCGTTCCGCAGTTGCCTTGGCCTGGAAGTCTACTTTGGCAATAATCAGGACTCCTGGCATTGGGGTCCTCCGGGCTATCATCCTTCGGACAATGAGAGTGAGTGGCAGCAGTATCAACAACTCGGCGAGATTGCTTACACGCATAAAAAATTTCAGGAAGGGCTGGCATTTATCAATTCGCATCGACTGTTGTACGTTCAACAGACGCTGCGGAGAGTGGTTTATTGGTGGACGGGCTTCTGGAGCTTCAGCCCGCGCTACTTGGAGGAAGAACCGGCCGATCCGTTTAATATTGTGTTCTCGACCGGCCTCAGCGTTATGACGCTGACAGGACTCTGGCGGATGTGGCGCATGGATACTACGATTGCCATGCCGTACCTGCTAGTTTTTCTGTTCTTTCCTGTAATTTATTATTTGACGCATCCGGAAGACTATTACCGGCGGCCCATCGATCCTCAGTATGTGGTGTTGGCAGGTTACGCCGTCGCATCATGGGTTATGGAACGGAAGCGACGATTAGCGACCATCCCGCCGCAGGTTGCGGTCGCAGCGGTCGAGTGAGCGAAATTCTTTCTGACAAGCACAAGTCGCTGGATTTTTTTTGGCTGCTATTGCTGACGCTAGGTGCTCTGCTGGTGCAGGGGTACCATCCTTTCGCCGAAGATGCGGAGATCTACCTTCCGGGTGTGGAAAAGATTCTGCATCCTGAGTTATTTCCCGTCGGGCGCGAGTTTTTCCTGTCGCACGCCAGCATGACGTTATTTCCCAATGTGGTTGCTTTTTCTCTGCGCATAACTCACTTGCCCATGGAAGCCGGGTTGTTCTTGTGGCATCTGGCATCAATTTTCTTGCTGCTCCTGGCCTGTTGGGAATTGTCCAGTCTTTTCTTTTCAAACGCGAGAGCGCGGTGGGGCGGAGTCTGTCTGGTCGCAGCGTTATTGTCGATTCCAGTCGCCGGGACCGCTCTTTACATCATGGATCAATACTTGAACCCGCGGAATCTGGCGGCCTTCGCGGGAGTATTCATGGTGGCGCGAACCCTGGAAAAGAAATATGTACGGGCATTTTTGTGGCTGGGGTTCACCGTGTGCATGCACCCGCTCATGTGGGTGTTTCCATTTTCGTTCTGCTTGTTGTTCGTGGTCATGGACAAACTGGAAGGCACTTCGAAGAGCATGAACGCAGCCGGGCTCGCGAGCTTCTTGTGGCTGGGGATTCCCCTGTCTCCTGCGGCTACCCCGGCCTATCAGGAAGCTGCGAAACAACACGCCTACCACTACATCCAGAACTGGGCGTGGTACGAGTTGCTGGGAATCGTTGCGCCGCTGGTGCTGTTCTGGTGGTTCGGGCGCACGGCGCGGCATCGCCACTGGCACATGGTCGAGCGCGTAAGCCGTGCCTTCATCCTCTATGGCTTGATCTACCTGGTGGGCGCCGTAGTGGTCGACCTTCCGGCGCGCTTTGAAACTGTGGCTCGTTTGCAACCCCTGCGCAGCCTTCATTTCCTTTACATCGTGATGTTCGTCATGATGGGCGGATTTCTCGGCGAGTATGTGCTTCGAGGCCGCGCATGGCGCTGGCTGGTGCTATTGGTGCCGTTGAGTACGGGTATGTTCCTGGCGCAGCGGGTACTTTTTCCCGCGAGTGCGCACGTGGAATGGCCCGGCGCCGGCCCGAGAAATCCGTGGGAGCAGGCATTCGTCTGGATCCGGCAGAATACACCGGTGGATGCGGTGTTCGCTCTCGATCCTTATTACATGGAGATTGCCGGCGAAGATGAAACCGGATTTCGGTGCCTGGCCGAGAGAAGCCGCTTAGCCGACGGAGTCAAGGACAATGGCGTTGTGAGTATGTTCCCGCCGTTGGCCGAAGAATGGTGGGCGCAGGTACAGGGCCAGACGCCGTGGAAGAATTTCCGGTCAGAAGACTTCTCGCGGTTGAAAAATAAGTACGGAGTGAGTTGGGTGGTAGTGCAACAGCCGGAAGTCGTAGGACTCGATTGTGTATACCAAAACAAAGCGGTGCGCGTTTGTCGGCTTCCCTAGACGAAACGACAGGGATTGAGGGATTCAATCAGCGAGACGTCCAGTGTACCCAACCGCACACACGATCGGCTACAATCGCAAAATCAGGGGAATCTTTCTCACATGTCCAGAGCGCAAGCAATTCAGGACTTTTTTCGGGACAATGCCCGGCTGTTTCCTTACGATAAATGGGAACCGCGGCTGCCTGTTTTGGCTAAGGAGTACCGTGAGAACAAGCCCTGCCCGCATATTCTGCTGAAGGATTTTCTCGATCCAGAGACTGCGCTTGACATGGCCGAGCAATTTCCACAGTCCGGCAGCGATGCCTGGACCCAGTATAAGCACGCCAACGAAAACAAGCTGGGCATGGCCAAGCGTCAGCTTTTCCCTCCTGCAATCGCGGCTGTTACGGATGAGCTGAACTCACCGGAGTTTGTAGCCTGGATTTCGCAGGTGACTGGAATCCCCGACCTGAAGGCGGACCCAATGTTGGAGGGCGGTGGCCTGCACCAGTCGGGGCGTGGCGGTTATCTAAACGTGCATACAGATTTCTCGATGCATCACTTTCACGCGAACTGGCACCGGCGGGTGAATCTCATTTTGTATTTGAATCCGGGGTGGCTCGACGAGTGGGGCGGAGCGCTCGAATTGTGGGAAAAGAACATGGCTCGTTGCGGAGCGAAGTATCCCCCGCTGCTGAATCATGCGCTGATTTTTACGACGGACGAGCGGTCGTTGCACGGCTTTCCTGATCCACTTACCTGCCCCGAAGGACAGTCGCGCAAGAGCCTGGCCTTGTACTACTACACGGTCGAGCAAGATAAGAGAGTCACCGGGCATTCCACCGATTATTTTGCGCGGCCGCAGGATGGCTGGGCGAAATCGGTGGTGATTTGGCTGGACAAGAAGGCAGTCGACCTTTACTCCCGCGCCAAAGCACGATTTGGTTTTTCCGATGAGTTCGCCAGCAAGGTGCTGGGGTTTTTATCGGGGAAGAAGTAACTGCTGACAACGATGCGGGCAAAGCGAACACTTTTCGAGAAGATCTGGGACGCCCATTTAGTCGCGCAACCGAGGGGCCGGTCTCCCATTATTTACATCGATCTGCATCTGGTCCACGAAGTGACCTCGCCGCAGGCCTTCGATGGTTTGCGGGTCGCGGGAAGAAAAGTGCGTCAGCCGTCGCGGACGGTTGCCACCGTAGACCACAATATTCCAACTGAGCCGCGAGGAACTCCAATCACCGATCTCATTGCCGCCAAGCAGATTGCGGCGCTTCAGGCCAACTGCAAAGAATTTGATGTGCGGCTGTTCGACATGGATTCACCAGAGCAGGGAATCGTGCACGTGATTGGGCCGGAACTGGGGCTGACCCAGCCAGGAATGACGATCGTCTGCGGCGACAGCCATACCAGTACGCACGGTGCATTCGGGGCGCTAGCCTTCGGCATTGGAACATCAGAAGTGGAGCACGTTCTCGCCACCCAGTGTTTGGCTCAGCAAACGCCAAAGACGATGAAAATCGATGTGCGCGGGCGCCTGGCGGACGGTGTATCGGCGAAAGACCTCGCGCTCGGGATCATCGGACAGATCGGTGCCGACGGTGCGACCGGGCATGTGATCGAATACGCCGGCGAAGCGGTGCGCGGACTTTCGATGGAAGGCCGCATGACGTTGTGCAACATGAGCATTGAGGCGGGCGCGCGGGCGGGGATGGTCGCACCCGACGAAACGACGTTTGCTTATGTCGAGGGAAAGCGATTCGCTCCGCGAGATGGCGACTGGGAGAAAGCGGTCGAATACTGGCGCAGCCTGCGGACGGATGAAGGCGCGGCATTCGACAAGCTGGTGGAGATCGATGCGGCGCAGCTTTGTCCATTCGTGACCTGGGGGACGAATCCAGGGATGGTGGCTCCGGTCACGGGCCGCGTGCCAGAGGTTAGCAGTCTGAAAGATGCCGATCGGCGCGCGACCGAACTTGCTTTGCGGTACATGGGGATCGAGCCTGGAAGACGCATCGAGGACATCTGCGTCGACCGGGTGTTTATCGGATCATGCACGAACTCTCGCCTTGAGGATTTGCGCGCGGCCGCCCGGGTTGCGAAGGGCCATCATGTGAGCGCGAAGGTCCGTGCCATGGTTGTGCCGGGATCCCAGACAGTGAAGCGCGCGGCGGAGCAGGAAGGCCTGCACCAGATTTTTCTGGATGCTGGATTCGAGTGGCGCGAGTCAGGATGCTCGATGTGTTTGGGAATGAATCCGGACATTTTGCAGCCCGGCGAGCGCTGCGCTTCGACCAGCAACCGGAATTTTGAAGGGCGGCAGGGACGTGGTGGGCGGACGCATCTGGTAAGTCCGATGATGGCTGCGGCGGCGGCAATTACCGGACATTTTACGGACATCCGTAATTGGAGATTCCAATGACGATGATCGCGAGGAACGTGCAATGAAACCTTTTGGCGTACATCGTGGCCGCGTGGTTCCGCTCGACCGCGTGAATGTAGACACCGACCAGATTATTCCCAAACAGTTTCTGAAGCGCGTTGAGCGCACCGGCTTCGGGCAGTTTTTGTTTTACGATTGGCGATTCGACGCCGAGGGAAAGAAGAACGCCGATTTCGTTTTGGACGAGCCCCGTTACGAGGGCGCGAGCATTTTAGTTGCGGGGAAGAATTTTGGTTGCGGCTCCTCGCGCGAACACGCGGTCTGGGCGCTTGCGGATTTCGGTTTTCGAGCCGTGATCTCTTCTTCGTTCGCAGATATCTTTGCCAATAACAGCACGAAAAACGGATTTCTGACTGTGCGCCTGAGTGATTCTGAGGTCGCTGAGTTGATGCATCGAGCCCGCGACGTCAATGATTATCAACTCACGATTGACCTGGAACATTGCGAAGTACGGGATGATCAGGGCTTTGCCGCGAAGTTCCCCATCGATGAATTCGTGCGCCATTGCCTGTTCAACGGGCTGGATGATATCGGTCTCACCCTGCAACACGAAGTGGACATTGCAGCGTACGAAGCCCTGCATCTGACGCCGTCTGCGCTGCACGCGCGTCGACCGTAAACAGAGGGTAAAGGCGCGTAAAGATTTGTAAAACACTTGCCCTTACCTTGACCCGCTAGGGCTAAGAGTTGATGCTGGTTTCGTACGGTTCTACTATTGCTTCTGCTGCTTCTGCGTTGTGGTTCCTACCTGAGTACATCTCCGGCGGGAGGACCTTGACGTAAGACCATGTTCTTCCAGCAGATTTGCCGCAACCGAGTGAAAATGAAAACGTCTAATGAATGGCAGTTTCACCGCCGGTCTGGTGAACAGTCGCACCCTACTAAAGCCGTAAATACAATTTCTATGAGTTCTTATCAAGAAACATCCCCGCTCGTCCCTCGCTCCCGGCTTTCACTCGTTCTGGCCGTCGCGCTGAGTCTGTGTGCATCTTTTTCCGGCTGCAGCGGTGCTGACAAACAGCAGAAAGCGCAAGCTGCATCGCCGCGTGCTGTTTCGGTTGCCGTGGCCAAGGTGGAACAACGGGAAATGCCGGTCTATCTGGTCGGACTGGGATCGGTGACCGCGTTCTACACGGCGAATATAAAGAGCCGCGTCGATGGGCAGATCATGCGTGTCAATTTTCAGGAAGGGCAGATCGTGAAAGAAGGCGATTTGCTGATCCTCATTGATCCGCGTCCCTACCAGGTGCAACTGGAGCAGATGCAGGCGCAGCTATTCAAAGACCAGGCTTCGCTGCGCGATGCGAGATTGAACCTGGACCGCTATACCACGCTGATTCCCTCCGGCAGCATTGCGCAACAGCAGGTGGATACGCAGAAGTCAACCGTGGATCAACTCGACGGCCAGGTACGCACGGATCAGGCGCAGATCGATAACGCCAAGCTGCAGCTGGTCTATTGCAACATCACGGCGCCATTTACCGGCCGCGTCGGCCTGCGGCAGGTGGATCCAGGAAATATAGTCCACGCAGCCGACACCAATCCCATGCTGATCCTCACGCAATTGCAGCCGATTGCGGTGATCTTCACTCTTCCCGAGGATCAGTTGCCGACCGTGGCTCAACACATGAAGAACTCCACCCTGCTGGTGGAAGCTTACAGCCGCGACTACCAGACCAAGCTGGCGACCGGCAAACTTCTGACGATCGATAACCAGATCGATCAGACCACCGGGACCGCGAAGCTGAAAGCCGTCTTCGACAACAAAGACAACCAGCTTTGGCCCAATCAATTCGTAAACGCAAACCTGCTCCTCGAGACGCGCAAGAACAGCACCGTGCTGCCCACGGCGGCGATCTTGCGTGGCCCCCAGGGAGCCTTTGTCTATGCCGTGAAGACCGACAAAACCGTCGAAGCGCGCCCGGTGACGATATCACTCACCCAAGGCAATACAACGGTGATTACGAGCGGAGTCAATCCTGGGGATATGGTGGTGACCGACGGCCAGGACAAACTGCAAACCGGCAGTACGATTGAGCCGCGCAACAGCGGCCCCAACAACACGCCCAGCGCCAGCAGCAAGGGCAGCGCTCCAATTTCAGGAACCCCGGCTTCATGAGTCCTTCACGGTTATTCATTCTCCGGCCGGTGGCGACCACGCTCTTGATGGTGGGCGTGCTGCTGGTGGGGTGGGTTGCATTTCTTCAACTGCCAGTCTCCGCTCTGCCTGAAGTCGATTACCCAACCATTCAGGTTGTAACGTTTTATCCGGGCGCAGATCCCGACGTGATGGCGTCGTCCGTGACTTCTCCGTTGGAGCGGCAGTTCGGACAAGTTCCCGGACTGAGCCAGATGACCTCGACAAGTTCATTTGGCAGTTCCGTAATCACTCTGCAGTTTGCCCTCGATCAGAATATTGACGTCGAAGAACAGCAGGTGCAAGCTGCCGTTAACGCGGCAGCTACGTTTCTGCCGGCGGATTTGCCGAACCCTCCGATTTACAACAAAGTAAATCCCGCCGATTCTCCGATCCTCACGCTGGCCATGATCTCGGACTCGCTTCCCTTGTCCAAGGTGGAGGATCTCGCCGATACCGCCCTGGCGCAGAAGATTTCCCAATTGCCGGGAGTCGGGCTGGTTTCCATCAGCGGTGGACAGAAGCCCGCCGTACGAGTGCAGGTGAACCCAACGGCTCTCGCTTCCTACGGGTTGAGTCTCGAGGATGTTCGCACCGCACTGGCGCAGGCCAATGTGGATCAGGCCAAAGGCGTCATCGACGGTGCACGCCAGTCGTACACCATCGGCGCCAATGACCAGCTTTTCACCGCCGAGCAGTACAAGCCGATCGTCGTCACCTATCACAACGGCGCGCCAGTACGGCTCAGCGATGTGGCGAACGTGATCGATGGCACGGAAAACACGCGCCTGGCTGCATGGATGAACCAGACTCCAGCGGTCATCGTCAACATCCAGCGCCAGCCTGGGGCAAACATCATCAGCGTAGTCGACCGGATCAAGAAACTGCTGCCACAGTTGCAGGCCTCGCTTCCGTCCGCGGTAAAGGTACAGATTCTCACCGACCGGACCACCACCATCCGCGCATCCGTGAAGGACGTTGAGTTCGAGTTGGCGCTGACCATCGTGCTGGTGGTCATCGTTATTTTCTTCTTCCTGCGAAACTTGCGGGCCACGTTCATTCCCAGCGTCGCGGTCCCCTTGTCGATCGTCGGTACGTTTGGAGTGATGTACCTGCTGGGATACAGCCTTAACAATCTGACGCTCATGGCGTTGACTATCTCCACCGGCTTTGTGGTGGATGACGCGATCGTCATGATCGAAAATATCGACCGCTATCTGGAAGCCGGAGATTCGCCGCTGGATGCGGCGCTTAAAGGGTCGGGACAAATTGGCTTCACCATCGTCTCGCTCACGGTTTCGCTGATTGCGGTGCTGATTCCGTTGCTGTTCATGGGCGACATTGTCGGCCGACTGTTCCGCGAATTTGCGGTAACGCTGGCAGTGACCATCCTGGTCTCGGCAGCGGTTTCGCTCAGTTTGACGCCGATGATGTGCGCCAAACTGCTCAAGCATCGCAAGGAAGGCGAGAAGGGCCGCTTCTACGAGGTTACGGAGGATTTTTACAATCGGGTCATTGCGTTCTACGGGCGCACCCTGAAATGGGTGCTGAAGCACCAGACGGCTACCTTGTTCGTCACTTTTGGGACTCTAGTTCTCACGCTGGTTCTCTACGTCGTTGTGCCCAAGGGATTCTTTCCGGTGCAGGACACCGGTGTGATTCTGGGGATTTCGGAAGCCCCGGACAATATTTCGTTTGACGCAATGTCCCAGCGCCAGCAGGAACTAGCGAAGGTGATTCTCAAAGATAAAGATGTGGAGAGCCTATCCTCCTTCATCGGCGTGGATGGCACGAACACGACTCCCAACAGCGGCCGCATTCAAATCAATCTGAAGCCTCGCGATGAGCGCGACGACGATGCTTCGGCGATTATTCGGCGGCTGCAGCCCGAACTGGCCAAAGTGAACGGAATCACCCTTTACATGCAGTCCGTGCAGGACTTGACCGTGGAGGACCGCGTGAGCCGGACGCAGTTCCAATACTCCATTGAAGATGCGGACGCACAGGAGCTAGCGCAATGGACGCCGAAGCTTGTGGAAAGGCTCCGCGCCGCGCCGGAACTGCGCGACGTAGCGACAGACCAACTCAATGGCGGTCTCCGGACCAACCTGACAATCGACCGCGATACGGCGTCGCGGCTGGGGATCCTTCCGCAGGCCATCGACAATACACTCTACGACGCCTTCGGGCAGCGGCAGGTTTCGATTATCTTTACGCAGTTGAACCAATATCACGTGGTGCTGGAGGTGTTGCCGAACTTTGCCAAGACGCCCGACGCGATGAACGACGTCTACGTTCGCCCCAGCAGCACGATACCGAATTCCGGCGCGCCCACCGCCAATGCGGCCACGGCGACCACAAGTGGAACCCCGGTTCCGCTTTCTACTTTTGTGCGGATGCATTCGACGAATGCACCCCTCGCCGTCAACCACCAGGGACAATTTCCGGTGGTGACGCTTTCCTTCAACCTGGCACCGGGCGCTTCTCTGGGCGATGCCACGCGGGCCATCCAGCAAGTAGAGAAGGAAATCCAGCTGCCGCCGAGCATTCATGCCGCCTTCCAGGGCACGGCCGCCGCATTTCAAAATTCGCTGTCGAGTGAGCCGTTTCTGATTCTCGCCGCCATCGTCACGGTGTACATCGTTTTGGGCGTGTTATATGAGAGCTACATTCACCCCATCACGATTCTCTCTACCTTGCCCTCCGCGGGCGTGGGCGCAATTCTGGCTTTGCAGATCACGCACAACGATCTGACTGTGGTTGCGCTCATCGGCATCATCCTGCTGATCGGCATCGTCAAGAAAAATGCCATTATGATGATTGACTTCGCTCTCGAAGCCGAACGGGAAGAACATAAGCCGCCGGAAGAAGCAATCTTTCAGGCGTGTTTGCTGCGCTTCCGCCCGATCATGATGACGACGATGGCGGCGCTACTGGGCGGTTTGCCGCTGGCGCTTGGATCCGGGACCGGCGCAGAGTTGCGGCGGCCCTTGGGTATCACCATTGTGGGCGGGTTGTTGCTGAGCCAGTTGCTCACGCTCTACACCACGCCGGTGGTTTATCTGTGGTTTGACCGGCTGGCGCACAGGTTCGAGAAGTACAAGATCGGCAATCCGATTCCGCAGGAGCTGTCGGCGGATTCCGCGGATTAGGCAATGAGTATTTCGGCTCCATTTATTCGGCGTCCGATTGGCACCTCGCTGTTGGCAGCGGCTCTGCTGCTCTCCGGGATCCTTGCCTTCAATTTTTTGCCGGTGGCGTCGCTGCCGCGGGTGGATTTTCCGGTAATTAGCGTGGGTGCAGCGCTGCCCGGCGCAGACCCGCAGACGATGGCCTCGGCGGTGGCCACGCCGCTGGAGCGGCAGTTCGGACGCATCTCGGGCGTGAACCAGATGACCTCGTCGAGCCAACTCGGATCGACCGGAATCGTGCTGCAATTTGATTTGAACCGGAACATTGATGCGGCAGCGCGCGATGTACAAGCGGCAATCAATGCCGCGCGCAGCCAGCTTCCTCCCAATCTGCCTAGCAATCCCACCTATCGCAAAATCAACCCCGCGGACGCCCCCATCCTGATTCTGGCTCTCACCTCGGACACGGTTCCGGTGGCGCGTCTGTATGACACCTCCGACTCGATTCTGGCGCAGAAGCTCTCGCAGGTGAATGGAGTGGGCCAGGTGTTCACGTACGGTTCGGCGCCGCCAGCCGTGAGGGCCGAAGTGAATCCGATGCTGCTCAATAAGCTCGGGGTGGGATTGGACACGGTGCGAAACGCTCTTAATCTGGCCAATGCGAACCAAGCCAAAGGCCAAGTCGCAAACGACACGACCTCCTGGACTTTCAGCGATAACGATCAGCTCTTTACTGCGGATCAGTACCGGCCCCTGATTGTCGCTTACCGCAATGGCGGGCCGGTGCGGCTGGGGGACGTGGCGGATGTGCAGGACTCGGTGGCGGACGTGCACAACGTCGGCCTGGCCAATGGCAAACCCGGTGTGCTGGTCGTTATTTTCCGACAGCCCGGCGCCAACGTCATCGAGACCGTGGACCGCGTGCGAGCTCTGATGCCTTATCTCCAGTCCTCGATTTCTCCGGCTATCAAGCTGGAAGTGGTGATGGACCGCACGGTTACGGTCCGTGCCTCGGTGAAGGACATTGAAACCACGCTGCTGATTTCGATCGTGCTGGTGATTCTAGTGGTGTTCGTGTTCCTGCGCACGGTGCGGGCGACGGTGATTCCCAGCATTGCCGTGCCGCTTTCGCTGGTGGGCACTTTCGGCGGGATGTATCTGCTGGGTTACAGCCTGGATAATCTGTCGCTTATGGCACTGGCCATTTCGACTGGATTTGTGGTGGATGACGCCATCGTGGTGCTGGAAAACATCACGCGTTACGTGGAGCATGGCATGAACGCGGTGGAGGCAGCGTTCAAAGGAGCCGCAGAAATCGGGTTTACGGTACTTTCCATGAGCACGTCGCTGGTGGCAGTGTTCATCCCCCTGTTGATGATGGGTGGAATTGTAGGGCGTCTGTTTCGCGAGTTTGCAGTCACGCTAAGTATTGCGATCGGAGTTTCGCTGCTGGTGTCGCTGACCACCACTCCGACGATGTGCGCCAAATTCCTGCGGCCATCCCAACCGAACCAGCGCCATAACTTTGTCTATCGCACCAGTGAATGGTTCTTCGACAGCCTCCTGGCCGCCTACCGGCATTCCCTCAAATGGGTGCTGGGGCACCAGCCCGTTACCCTGGCCGTGACTATCCTCGTGGCCTGCCTCAGCGTCTATCTCTACATCCAAGTGCCCAAAGGATTTTTCCCGCAGCAGGATACGGGACGGCTCATGGGATCGGTTCAGGCGGCACAAGATATCTCATTCCAGGCCATGAGCGGCAAGATGGAACAGTTTGTGAAAATCGTGATGAAGGATCCGGCGGTCGACACCGTGGTTGGGTTCGCCGGCGGAGGCTCTGCGACAAACCAGGGCCGGTTCTTCGTCATGTTGAAGCCACTCGAGCAGCGCAGCCACTGCCAGACTCGCCACCTCTGGCAACCGTGCCCCAACGTCACGGCCGACGATGTGATTAATCGCCTGCGGGGCAGACTTGCGGTGGTTCCGGGAGCTACCCTGTTCCTGCAATCGGCGCAGGACCTGACGATTGGCGGACGCTTCGGCGCGGCGCAGTACCAGTTCACGCTGCAAGGGGAGGATTTGAACGAACTGAATAGCTGGGCGCCGCAACTGTTCCAGAAAATGCGCGCCCTGCCGCAACTCCGCGACGTGAATACTGACCAACAGGATAAGGGATTACAAGCCCAGTTGGTGATTGACCGCGACACGGCCAGCCGCTTGGGCGTGGCCGCGCAGGATATTGATAATGCGCTCTACGACGCCTTCGGACAGCGGCAGGTCTCCACCATGTATCGCCCGCTGAATCAGTATCACGTGGTCATGGAGGTCGCCCCCGAGTTTCAGCAGACGACCGAAGCCCTGCAGAATATTTACCTGCGCTCTTCCAGCGGCGCACCCATACCCCTGGCGGCGTTCACTCACTTCGAGCCCTCCAACATACCTTTGGCTGTGAATCACCAGAGCCAGTTTCCTTCGGTCACGATTTCATTCAACCTGGCTCCTGGAGTTTCTCTGGGACAGGCGACGCTAGCCATCGAAAACGCCCAGCGTTCCATTGGCTTCCCCAGTACGATTCAGGCAAGCTTTCAGGGCACGGCAGCCGCATTCAAGGATTCGCTCTCCAGCGAGCCGGTCCTCATTCTCACGGCGCTGATTACGGTTTATATCGTGTTGGGTATGTTGTATGAGAGCTACATTCATCCCATTACGATTCTCTCGACGCTGCCTTCCGCCGGCGTAGGAGCCTTGCTGGCATTGCTTCTAACGCATAACGAACTCAACGTAATTGGTACGATCGGCATCATCCTGCTGATCGGGTTGGTGAAGAAGAACGCCATTATGATGATCGACGTGGCGCTTGATGTGGAGCGCACGCAAGGGAAGAAGCCGGTCGACGCCATCTATGAAGCCTGTTTGCTCCGCTTCCGCCCGATCATGATGACTACCATGGCGGCTCTGCTGGGAGGTCTGCCGCTGGCATTGGGGAGGGGCACTGGCTCCGAACTGCATCGTCCTCTGGGCATCACAATTGTCGGCGGACTCATTGTCAGCCAGGCACTGACTTTATTCACCACTCCTGTCGTGTATGTTTATCTTGATCGTCTGCGGCTGGCATTGCGCGGCGGAGAGAATTTGACTTTATCCGCCACAAGCCCGGCCCACTCAGCGGATTAGTCCTTAGCGCCTTCGAAGGGAGACACCGTCGAAGGAGTTTGGCAGCATGCAACCTGATTTCAGGCGCATTGCATCGCAGGAGTCAGCGGGGAGCGGTGTTCGAAGCGCACGCGGAGACCGTCGGACTGTCCACACTTTTTCTAGCGTTGAACGTATGATAAACAATGTTGTGTTTCCATGCCGATTCCCCGGCGGCCCGGTATTATTGTTCTTCGCTTTCAAATTCTCTCAGGAGTCACGGATGCTTCAGAAGGCACTGGTCCTGGTTTTCGTTCTCGCAAGCATTGTGGGTTTAGTTGGTTGTGGTAAGACTGCAAGTCACTATGTCTACGCGACCGTTCCGGCCGCGAGTCAATTGGCGGTCTTCCGCGAAGATCCTTACTCCGGAATTCTCACGCAACTTTCGGAGAGTCCGTATACGGTGGGCAGCGGAGCTCAGTCCGTGGTCATCCATCCCTCCGGAAAATACTTATACGTCGCGAATCCGGGTCAGGGGGAAAACGATGTCTCCTTGTTCGACATTAACAGCGACGGAACGGTGAGCGAGGTGACCCCGAGGACTACGGTGGGAACGCTGCCCTTTCTCCTGGCCATGGACCCTGCGGGCAATTATTTATACGTCGCGAATGCTTTGTCGAACAGTATTTCGGCTTTCTCGATCGCTGCCAGCAGCGGCGTGCTCACGGCGGTTGCGGGGTCTCCCTTTCAGATCAATTTGTCCCCCAAGGGTATGCAGTTGTCGCCATCGGGTAGTTTTCTCTACGTCAGCGCTCCGAGTTCTCCGACTGGGGTCATCGCCGTTTTCAGCGTGACTGCCGGGGTACTTTCCTCCAGTCCGGTTGGCCTCACCAGCACCGCGGATAACGATCCTGCCGGCATCGCCATTTCCCCCAACGGTTCGTACCTCTATACCGCGAACTCTACCGCCAATTCCATATCGATCTACTCTATCGGTTCGTCGGGAACGCTGACACAGGTCCCGCAGTCGCCTCTTGCCGACCCCTTTCAGCACCCGGTTGCGCTGATCGTGGATCCCACGGGGAACTACCTCTATGTGACCAATCAAGGGTCTAGCAATATCTCGACCTATTCGATTACGTCCGGTACCGGTTTTCCTGTCGCAATTACCGACTCGCCGTTCGGCTCCGAAACTCAGCCGAGCTTCCTGGTGTTGGATCCGAATGGCAAATATTTATATGTGGGAAACCAGAGCGGGTCCGCAGGAATTCAAGCGTTTGGTGTCAGCAGCGGAAGCTTGAACTCCATTGCAACTTACTCCGTGGGGAACTCTCCCACTTCGATCGCAATATTGCAGTAGTTGAACCAAGTCATACTCGCGGAGATGTCCTTGCTCGTGCTGCAGTGAGTGCGATTATGATGACAAAGCTGTCCTAATCTCTCTTTATCGGTCCATGACAAACAAAAATCCTCAACTCTGCGACAATACGTACGCCGGCACAAGGCAGTCCGTTGCAACCGCGACGGGGAGCCCCGCCATCTAATCGAGAAAGGCTTCTCAGATTCGGTCGGCTTGGGGGGCGGGTTCCGTGCCGAGACCAAGGTCAGGACTCAGAACCCATGAAGATCGCAAGCGCGGCTAGCGCGTTCCCGAAGTATTACTACTCCCAGAAGGCCCTCTTGGAGCGCCTACAGGACTATTGGGGACCTCAACTTAAGAATCCTTTGCTGTTGGCGCGGTTGCATCGCAATGTGACCGTGGATGGCCGCTACCTGGCGATTCCCGCGGAACAGTATGTAGACATCAAGACTTGGGGACAGGCCAACGACATCTGGATCAGGGTCGCACAGGAATTGGGAGAGCAAGCCCTCTGCCTCGCACTTCACAATGCTGGGCTGAAGCCACAGGACTTGGGAGCCTTGTTGTTCACGACAGTCACTGGCGTAGCGAGCCCGTCCATTGACGCTCTCCTTATAAACCGGATGGGGCTCCCCGCTAACATCCGTCGCACGCCGATTTTTGGACTGGGATGTGTGGCCGGCGCGGCAGGAATTGCGCGCGCCTCAGACTACGTTCGCGCGTATCCTTCGCAGGCAGCAGCTCTGGTGTCGGTCGAGCTTTGTTCGCTCACCTTGCAGCGCGAGGATCTGTCGGTGGCGAACCTGATCTCGTCTGGACTTTTTGCCGATGGCGCAGCCGCTGTGATTGTTACCGGCGAAGACTTTGTATCGTCGGACGGCGAGATTTCGGGGCCTACGATTCTCGCTACCCGATCGATTTTTTATCCCGCCACGGAAGACATGATGGGCTGGAACATTTCCGAGAAAGGCTTCCGCATCATACTTTCGACCGAAGTTCCGAATCTGATTCGGCAAAATCTGGGACGGGACGTGGACTCTTTTCTGGCGGACAACGGGCATCAGCGAAGCGATCTTAAGAGCTTCGTTCTGCACACCGGCGGACCCAAGGTGCTTGACGCCTCGGCCACGGCGCTGGGATTGCACAATGGAGAGCTGGATGCCTCATGGGCTTGTTTGCGTAAGGTAGGAAATCTTTCTTCGGCTTCTGTTCTGTGTGTGCTGGAGGATGTGATGAAGCACCGGCGTCCTGAACCTGGCGCTCTCGGTCTATTGGCCGCCATGGGCCCCGGATTTTGTTCCGAGCTTCTGCTTTTGCAATGGTGAGGGCGAGTAGTTGCTGAACTCAACAGATGTCTTTGTGATCGGTGGCGGTCCGGCCGGGCTGGCGGCAGCAATTGCCGCCCGGCAGCAAGGATTCCACGTGGTCGTGGCCGACGGAGCTAAGCCGCCAATCGACAAAGCCTGCGGCGAAGCTCTAATGCCGGACGCGATTGCGGCACTTGAAAAGCTCGGAGTTGCCTTGTCCTCTGCGGATGCATTCCCTGTGCGCGGTGTGCGCTTTCTTAGTTCTGGATTGTCCGCGGAAGCGGTCTTCCCCTCCGGCTGCGCCGGCTTCTCCGTTCGCCGGACCATCTTGCATCGCATCCTGACCGAACGTGCTGCCGGGCTGGGCGTTGATCTGCTGTGGCAAAGCGTGGTTACTGGGATTTCTGGTGAAGAGGTTCGATTGGGAGATCGCAGAATTCGGACCTCGTGGATCATCGGGGCCGATGGCTCTAACTCGCGCGTGCGTAGGTGGGCCAAGCTTGAGCCTCACTCACGGACGGGTCTCCGATATTCTTTTCGCCGCCATTATCGTGTCGCACCCTGGACTGATCGTATGGAAATCTATTGGGGAAAACACAGTCAGGGATATACGACAGCTGTGAGCAGCGAGGAGGTTTGCGTGGCTGTGGCCTCGCGCCACCCCGAACTCCGCCTGGAAAAATCTTTACCCGATTTTCCTGAACTCAACGCGCGGTTGTCCGGAGCCGAGGCGACCTCTGCCGAAAGGGGCGCGCTGACTGCGAATCGCAAATTGAAACGCGTCTGGCGGGGAAATGTTGTGTTGGTCGGCGATGCGTCGGGCACGGTCGATGCAATTACGGGCGAAGGACTGGGTCTTTCTTTCCGCCAGGCTGTGGTGCTGGCGAACTCTCTTCGCAGCGGCAATCTTGCCGGCTACCAGGCCGCACATCGCAACCTGGCGCTGCAACCACTGCTGATGGCGCGGTTGATGCTAACGCTGGATGGGCGTCCCAAGTTTCAGCGTCGTACTCTGCAGGTCTTTCGCAGGCATCCCGAAGTTTTTCGCAGACTGCTGGCCCTGCACGTGGGAAAACTTTCCCCAATTCATCTAGCTGTGGATGGTCTCACCCTGGGATGGGGATTACTGACAACATAACCCATGAAAGAAGACACTCAGGCTTTTCGCCGAGGTCGTGCGCGCTGTGTCTTCCTGGCACTTGTATTTCTCTCCATTGCCATGGCGGCCGCCGCGCAGGATTTGGCGTTGCAGTTGGATCCGCAGCGCACCACCATAAATTTCACGCTCGGAGACGTGCTCCATACGGTTCGCGGAACCTTCCAACTGAAGCGGGGCGAACTGCGCCTTGATCCCGCCTCGGGGAAGATCAGCGGCGAAATCGTCGTGGATACCAAAAGCGGCGTGAGCGGCAACGGAATGCGTGACCGGAAAATGCATCGTGAAGTGCTGGAGAGCGATCGCTACTCGGAAATAGTATTTCGTCCGGATCGTGTCGACGGGACCGTGTCGCTGTCAGGAAAGTCTTCAGTCCGCGTCCACGGAATTTTCACCATCCACGGGGCGGACCATGAACTGGCCGTCCCGGCTGCAGTCGAGATGTCCCCGGATCATTGGAGGACAACCCTCCACTTCGCGGTACCTTATGAAAAGTGGGGGATGAAAAACCCGAGCACTTTGTTTCTGCGTGTCAGTGAGTCTGTAGACATCGATCTCACTGTGGCCGGAAGCGTAACGCGGCCCTGATGGAATTCGCCACGCGGATCAAAATCCATCCAGTGGCACGATTCCTTTACCTTCGGTACATTCGTAGCATCGCCCCGCAGCCAGGTTCGTGAACTCTTCTGTTCTGCCGCTGGACCAGGTAACGACAACGCGCTCGACGCGATCGCGCTTTTCCAGGCCGAACGTGATCGGAAGTTCGGACTGCGATAAATAGCTGGACCCGCTCTTCACCATTCGCGACTGACTCAAGCCGCCGGAGACGATGCGTACGGTGGCCCCAATTCCATCACGGTTCGACTTGGTGCCGACCAGGCGGAAACGGATGCTGAGATTTCCGGCGAGCTGGTCGTTCCGGTACAAGTGGGCAGCGCCGTTGTTCGTGGTTAGCAGCAGGTCGAGGTCGCCATCTCGATCGAAGTCCCCATAGGCGAGCCCGCGTCCAACCTTGGGCTGCTCGAAGCCTCCGCCGAGTTCAGTCGCGACATCGCGAAACTTGCCTTGTCCATTGTTGAGAAACAAAAGCGGTGGCTGGGCGTATCCCACGTTCCCGCGAATGTTGCGAACCGTCTCGTCGATGTGGCCGTTCGCCACCGCAAGATCGAGCCAGCCGTCCAGATTGGCGTCGAAAAAAACACATCCAAAGCCCAGGCTATTCTTGGAAGCCATGCCCACGCCTGCCTGCGCTGCGATGTCTTCGTAGGTTTTCCCGCCGAACTCGTACAAGCCGGTCATCTCGTTGTCGAAGTTTGTAATAGCCACACCCGATCTGCCGGAGTTTGTGAAATCGCCGACATCCACACCCATACCCGCGCGTGCCTTACCTTCGGTACTAAAGGCCAATCCAACCTCGACGGCAGCATCTTTGAATGTTCCGTTTCGCTGATTCCGATAGAGCTTGTTGGGTTGAGTGTCGTTCGCTACCAGCAGATCGAGCCAACCGTCCTGGTCGTCATCAAGCATCGCAACGCCAAGAGATTTCGAACTGCTGTCGAAGATGCCGCTGGAGGCGGTGACGTCCTCAAAGGTTCCATTACCGCGATTATGAAAGAGCCAGCAAGTCTCGCCGCGGTAAGCCTCCGGCGTGCAATACGATTTGTGCTTGCCGTCGAGACTGCAGAATACGTCTTGCTCGGGCGACCATTTCACATAGTTACAAACAAAAAGATCGAGCAGGCCATCGCGGTCGTAATCGAACCACAGAGCGGAGGTACTGAAGGCCTGGCGCTTCCCCAATCCACTGGAATTGGTCACGTCAACGAAGGTTCCCTTGCCGGTGTTGTGGAAAAGCCGATTCTGTCCCACACAAGTGATGAGTATGTCCGGGAACCCGTCGTTGTCGTAGTCGCCGACGGCCACGCCCATGCCATACATTTCAATGTCCAGTCCGGCGCGGGAAGTGACGTCGGTGAAAGTTCCGTTCCCATTGTTGCGATAAAGCCGCAGCGTGGAGCGACGCTGCTTATGGCCGGGCCAATCCATTCCATTGACCAGAAGGATGTCTTGCCAGCCGTCGCGATCGTAGTCGAGGAAGGCGCATCCGGATCCCATCGTTTCGGGTAGAAACTTTCCTCCAAAGGCGCCGCTGTTGTGTTGGAACTGAATGCCGACACTGGAGGTTACGTCGACAAATCGAAAGCCGGGTGATGCCGCCGTTCCGCCAACTGCGCCGAAGGCCTGCAGCAGCGGCGACTGGGACACACACGCCAGCCCCGCCATGTTGCGCAGAAAGGTTCTGCGATTCACGGAACGTTCACCAGCCCCGCGCGAATAGCGTAAACCACAAGCTCGGCAGTCTTGTGAATGCCCAGTGCATTCATGATGTTGGCGCGATGAACGGCGACCGTATTGGCGCTGAGCTCAAGGGCCGTTGCAATCTCTTTGTTCGACTTGCCATCCACAATCATCTGCAGCACTTCGAGTTCTCGAGGCGTGAGCCCACTGCTGCGTTCGCCTCGGAGCATTGAATGCTGCTCGACCTGGGGATCGAAAATCGTTTCTCCGTTGGCCACGCGTCTCACGGCCAGCCCCAGTTCCAGGTTCATTGCATTTTTCAGAATGTATCCCTTGGCGCCAGCTTCGATGGCCTGCCGCACCCAAGTGCTCTCGGAATGCATGCTGAGCATGAGAACCGCAGTCTCGGGCAGGTCTTTAAGAATTTGCCGCGTTGCATCAAGTCCGTTCGTCTTCGGCAAAGCGCAGTCCATGACCACAACCTGCGGCCGCAGTTCGTGTGCCAGCCTGATAGCCTCTTCCCCATCGCCGGCTTCGCCGACTACCTGCATGTCTGGTTCGTCTTCCAACATGCGCCGGAACCCGCGCCGGACTAAGCCGTGGTCATCGACCAGCAATACCGTGATCTTTTTTGTCATTGGGATTGGTTTCAGCGTCAAGGACCTCAATCTTTTCGCGCGGAGCCGTCAGGCGCAGCAACGTGCCACCCTCGGAGGGTATTGAAAATATAATTCGTCCACCCATCAGTTCAGAGCGTTCGCGCATCGCGACGAGCCCGATCCCTTGCTTCACGGGCTGCCCGTTAAAGCCTCCACCGTGGTCTTCCACTTCCAATTCCAGTTCCGAAGACAGAAAATGCAATCGCACCCAAGCCTGCTTCGCACCGGAGTGCCGCGCCACGTTGTTCAACGCCTCCTGCAGCACGCGATAGATTTGTACGGCCGCACCGGAATCGACGGCGAAGGGCGTGCCATCCTTCTCATAGGATATGGTAATTCCAGTTTGTCGTTCCACGGTTGGAATGTACCAATCGAGAGTGCTCTCCAGCCCTGCCTCATCCAGCATAACCGGATGCAGCGCCTGCGACAGGCTTCTGACCCGGTCCAGAGTGTCCTGAGCGACCTGGCGGACTTCGTGCAGGTCCGTGCGCAAAGACGAGCCCTCCGGAGCGTGAGCCCCGGCACGACCGAGCATCGCTCCCATCGCCGTCAGGATTTGGCCAAATTCGTCATGCAACTCTCGCGAAATATAGCGTAGCGTCGATTCTTGTGTTGCGATTAGCTTTTGCGCCAGTTCGCTGCGCCGCTCTGAAAGCTCGGCCATGCGCGCAAACAGCCGCCGGTTCCACCGGATCATAGAGAATCCAGTCAACAGAATCGCGCCCAACGTCGCGGCCAGGAACACATACACCTGACGCTGCACGCGGTCATAAATCTGAATGATGCGCTGCGCCGCCTGTTCCTCATTTTCGCTGTTCTGAACCAGGAACCGAGCCACGGTCGTACTCAACGCCGCCTGCCGCGCCTGCAACGAGAGTTGAATTTGTGCTCGCGCATCTTTCTCCCTACCCGAGCCAGCCAGAGCAAAAACGCGATCTACCGCGTCCCAGAACTGTGCAAGCGAAGTGCTTAAAGAAGCGCTTTGCTCGGTCGTTCGGCCCGCCGGGGCCAATCCGGCTTCCAGGCGCATGGCATCGTCCAAATCAGTGCGAATGCGCTGGAACTGCGCCGACCACGCCGTAAGCGGATAAGGTTCGTCATTGTCGATCATGTCGCGCATGGCAACCGCGAGCAGATTCAGGTCGTTCTGGATGCGCAGCAATTGCAGGGAATCCTTGCGGTTGCGGTCAATCAGTTCGGACTGAAGCTTGCGCAAACCCGCGACTTGCCAAGTGATGTAAGCGGAGTAGGCCACGACTGCCGCGAGCGTGATGACCAAGCCGAGCAACAAGCCTGGGGTGGGAGAGCGCTCCGGCGAAGACTGGCGAGACACGCCCCGAGGATACAACGGCTGCCCCGGCCGTGTCACAATGCAGTGATCACAATGCTGTAATAATGAAGCGAATCAAGCTCGGCCGGAGTCCAAGAAGAGATTGAGTACCGACCCTAAACCAGACCAGAAGAAACCCAAAGTCGAGAGACTCCGCGCCATTCTGCCGGAAGTTTGGAAGCTGATGCGCCCGCGGCGTTGGCTGCTCGCGCTCGGCTTTGTGTTGATGGTGATCAACCGCGTTGCGGCGCTGGTCTTGCCGTATTCCACCAAATTCCTGATCGACACCGTCATCAATAAGCATCACATGGAGAAACTGCAGCCGCTGGTGCTGTTCGTGCTAGGGGCTACTCTGGTGCAGGGCGTCACCTCTTTTTCGCTGACGCAGTCCTTATCGAAGGCGGCGCAACGGCTAATCACAGAATTGCGCCAACAGGTGCAGGTCCACATCTCGCGCCTGCCCGTTGCATTTTACGACGCCAACAAGACTGGCAGCCTGGTCTCTCGCATCATGAGCGATGTGGAGGGTGTGCGTAACCTGTTGGGGACCGGCCTCGTGGACTTCGCCGGAGGCCTGGTCACCTCCGGAATTGCGCTGGTTTTGTTGCTCCGCACCAGCGTGCAGATGACGTTGATTGCTGTGGGCTCGCTGGTATGTTTCGGCGTCGCACTCAACAAAGCGTTCGCCACGATTCGGCCGATTTTTCGTGAGCGCGGCAAGATTAATGCTGAGGTCACAGGCCGGCTCACCGAATCGCTGGGCGGAGTGCGCGTGATCAAGGGCTATCATGCCGAACAGCGCGAGGAAGCAGTCTTTGCGACCGGAGTTCGGCGCCTGCTCGATAACGTGATGCGTACTCTGACGGCAACGTCGGTGATGAGCCTTTCCGCAAGCGTGCTACTGGGAGTCGTGGGTGCGGTGACCATGTATGTAGGCGCACACCAGATTGCTTCCGGCACGCTGACGGTCGGAGGATTTGTCTCCTATACCTTGTTGCTAGGTTTTCTGGTTGCGCCCATCATGCAGATCGTTTCCATCGGAACTCAGCTTACCGAAGCGTTAGCCGGACTCGAACGGACGCAGGAAATCATGCGGGAGCGGCCCGAGGATCAGGATCCCAACCGCTCCATGGCGCTGCGCGACATTGTGGGACGGATTGAGTTCGACCATGTGAGCTTTACCTACGACGGGATCCATGACGTGCTGCGTGACATTTCCTTCCGCGCCGATCCCGGGACAGTCACGGCGCTGGTTGGCTCCTCCGGGTCCGGTAAATCCACCACCATTGGCCTGATCTCAGCCTTTTATGTGCCCACCAAAGGCGAGATTCTGCTCGATGGCATTGACCTCAGCACGGTTCGCCTCGATTCTTACCGCACTCGTCTGGGAGTCGTGCTGCAGGAATCTTTTCTCTTTGATGGAACAATTCGCGAGAATGTTTCGTTTTCACGTCCCGACGCCAGTGCAGAAGAAATCCTGCGTGCCTGCCGCATCGCGCGGGTCGATGAATTTGCGGAAACCTTCGTCGACAAGTACGAAACGGTGGTCGGAGAGCGTGGCGTTAAACTTTCCGGAGGCCAGCGACAGCGGATCTCGATTGCCCGAGCCATTCTGGCTGAGCCGCGCATCCTGATTCTCGATGAGGCAACCTCGAGCCTGGACTCAGAATCCGAGCAGATGATCCAGCAAGGGCTTTCCTATCTCATGAAGGGGCGGACGACTTTCGTGATCGCACACCGTCTTTCCACGATCCGCCGCGCCGATCAAATTTTGGTGATGGAGCAAGGACAAATCGTGGAGCGGGGTACGCACGAGCAACTCTATGCCGCACGAGGCCGCTATTACGACCTGTATACCAGACAGCATGGTGTGGAGGACAACCTGTTCTTGGCTCCCGGTGAGGGAGACTTCCCTGAGCTGGAAGCGCACGGAAATGGCAGCTCCGGCCCGGCACGGAACGGCGACGGGAATCCGGCGGACGCGCTGCGTGTTCTGAAGGGAGAGGTTCGCTGACGAATGAGTAACGCGGGCAACTCCCAACCGAATAGCGCGCCGGCAATTCATGCAGAGCAGCTTTGCCGCCACTACCGTATGGGCGAGACGGTGATCCGCGCCGTGGATGGCGTGACTTTGGAAGTGCGCGCGGGCGAATTCGTTGCGCTCCTCGGTAGTTCTGGCTCCGGCAAGTCTTCGGTGTTGAATCTGATTGCTGGCCTGGACCGTCCTACCTCCGGCAGCGTTATTGTTCATGACCGGAATCTCGCGCGACTTTCCCGCGAAGAGCTGGCGCGATATCGCCTGCGCACCGTGGGGATGGTGTTCCAATCCTTCAATCTGATCCCCAGCATGACGCTTGCGGAAAACGTGGAATTGCCGATGCGTTTTGCGGAGATCGAGCGCGGGAAACGTGACAGTTTGGCTCGGGAGGCGCTCACGCGAGTTGGCCTGCAATCGCGCATGAACCATCGCCCGAGCGAGCTTTCCGGCGGGGAACAGCAACGGGCCGCGCTGGCTCGGGCGCTCATCAACCGTCCTGAACTTCTGCTCGCCGACGAACCCACGGGTAATCTCGACAGCCATACCGGAACCGAAATCATGAACATGATCCGCGAGTTCAACCGGCAATTGGGAATGACGGTCGTTTTGGTGACCCATGAGCGCGCCCTAGCGGAGCACTACGCCCAGCGACTTATCTTTCTGGCCGATGGCAAGCTGATCGGCGATGAAGCAAGCTCAGCCTTCGTCGCCACTGCCGGAACGGAGCGAGAACGACGATGAAGCTTCCTGATCTGGCCGAACTTGCCGTGCGCAATTTGCGCGAATCCCTTCTGCGAAATTCGCTGACCACCATCGGCATCTCGGTAGGCGTGGCATCGCTGGTCGCCATGCTCTCTCTGGGCATCGGACTGCAACAGCTTGCGTCCCGTCGCCTGATGAAGTCTGGATTATTCGATACGGTTGTTGTCACATCCCGACGCGACCTGCGGAACTTCAATCGTGATCAAGAAGCCGGTGGACCTGCGCCAGGCGAAAGCCGCATTCTGGACGAAGCAACGCGCCAGGAGATCGAGCATATGCCAAACGTGCTTGAGGCCTATCCTGACATCCGCTTCATTACCGAGCTGCGTTACGAAGACAAGCCGCACTTGACGATGGTTGCTGCGCTACCTTCTTCCGCCCAGTCGACCGATGCGTTCGATGCACTGCAGGGACATTTCTTTTCATCCGAGACGGCGCCAGAAGTGGTCATTCAAAAAACCTTCGCCGAAGAACTGCTGGGCAAAACGCCGAAGTCCGGCCTCGATGAGACCAACGTGGCGGCACTCGCGGCTCCGCTTTTGGGCAAGGAATTGACCATGCGCTATGCGCAGCGCGAGGCGGCACCACCCGCGGCGTCATACGTCGGGAGTGATAAAGCCAACGCCAGCAGTGACCAAGGTTTGGCGGGCGCTGCTTACTCGGTCGTCTCTCGCGAACTCAAGTTCAAAATTGTTGGTGTCGCCGATCTCGATCCCGAGAGTATGCGAGGCCCAACCCGTGCGCGAGTTTTTCTTCCACTCAAACTGGCCGAGAGCCTGCACGTGATGCAGCCGACGGACCTGCGTGAAGTTTCGCGTGCTCCCGGCGATCAGCCAGTGTATTCCTCGGTGAATGTGCGCGTGAAAGGCCCCGGCCAGGTACAGGCGGTGGAAGACGCGATCAAGAAAATGGGCTTCAATACCTTCTCGATCCTTGACGCCAGCCGCAGCATCCAGCAGTTCTTCAAAGTGCTGGACGTGTTTTTGGGAATCTTCGGCAGCCTCGCGCTGGCTGTTGCTTTTATCGGGATCGTAAATACGCTCGTTATGGCCATCCTCGAGCGTCGCCGCGAAATTGGCATTATGAAGGCGATCGGCGCCAGCGATGGCGACGTGAAGAGACTTTTCTTCGCCGAGGCAGGCGCCATGGGCATTCTCGGCGGCATCGTCGGGGTCGCCCTCGGTTGGGCTATCGGGCAGGTCATCAATCTGGGAACTAATGTTTATCTCAAGCGTCAATCTTTTCCACCGGAGCATTTCTGGTCCGTGCCGTGGTGGCTGGTAGCGTTCGCCGTATTGTTTTCTTTCCTTGTAAGTCTCGCGGCGGGCCTCTACCCGGCGGGACGCGCAGCCCGGCTGGATCCCGTGCAGGCCTTACGCTACGAGTAAGCTGAATCGATGCATCGCTCGTTCCAAGTTATGACTCTGCTGGTGGCGTTGATAGTTTCTTTCCCAGCACATGCTCAGAGCCGGATCGACTGCAACGCGCTGAATAGCCGAGTTCTCAAATATCCGGTGCACTACTGCGTCTACCTGCCCGCGAGCTATGCCGCGGGCGCAACGAAGAACCCTCCGCAGCGCTATCCAGTGCTTTATTTCCTTCACGGACTCGGCGACAACGAGCAAACGCTCTTTAACAGCGGCGGATGGACGCTGCTCGACGATCTCCGCCAGCGACATACAATCGGCGATTTTCTCATCGTTGCTCCGGAAGGCAGACGCGGTTTCTATATCAACTCCGCCGACGGTTCAGTCCGCTACAGCGATTTCTTCCTGCAGGAGTTCATTCCTCTCATTGAGAGCAAATACCGCGTCAGTAGCGGCCGCAAGAATAGAGCGATCAGCGGCATCTCGATGGGCGGCTATGGTGCGCTGCGCTTCGCCTTTAGCCATCCAGAAATGTTTTCCGCGGTCAGTGCGCAAAGCGCTGCCCTGATTACCGAGTCTCCCGAGGAACTCGATAGCGCTGCCCGCTCAGGTGCTCCACTCGGGAAAGTGCTGGCTGCAGTTTTCGGAAACCCGATCAACGTTTCCCACTGGAAGAACAATAGCCCGTCTGTGCTGGCCCTGAGGAATGCCGCTGCGTTGCGAAAGATGGCTATCTATTTCAACTGTGGTCAAGACGACAACTACGGCTTCGAGAAGGGCGCGGCTGCACTACATGATCAACTGCAGAAAGAAGGTGTGAAACACGAATATCGGGCTTATCCTGGCGATCATAGCCTGGCTTATTTTCTCTCTCACTTTGAAGAAGTGCTCATATTTCATTCCCAGGCGTTTGGTCTTGCCCAATAAACAACCGGCAACAATGGATTCGGGACACACCGACGCTCCCACCAGAGGTGACCGAGTGCCACCGCTCAGATGCGTCCCAGGACCAGGAGAAAGACTACGATGAAGAGTATGATCCGCGCTTCGATCAATCCTGTGCGCGCTGCCGGCGCTCGCAACTCCCGTTAGCATCGAGCCAATCCAGTAAAGAGCGCACGCTGGCCCGGGCCAGGGCAATCGCGCAATCCGCAGCTCCGTAATAGATGTTGATGGTATCGCCATCCGGTCCCATCGTATAGCCGCAGGGAAAAACAACGTCGTTGACGTCGCCACGGCGTTCGTACTCGGCCTCCGGGCCAAAGATCCACGAGTCACCTCGCAGCAAGCATTTTTCCGGATTCTCCAACTCGAAGAGGGCCACGCCCAGTCGATACAGGCAGCCGGAAGGAGTGTGCCGTACACCGTGATAGAGCACGAGCCATCCTCTGGAGGTCTCGATCGGCGGCGGCGACATGCCGATTTTGTTTGCGTCCCACCATGCGCCACGACGCGCCTCCAACATGAGCCGGTGTCTGCCCCAATGGCGCAGGTCGGGCGAGTAAGAAATCCACATGTGGGAACCGAGAGTGGTCATGGGCCGATGAATCAGCGCCCAGTATCCGTTGATTCTCCGCGGCAGAAGCGCCGAGTCCTTATCGTCCGGCGGCATAATCACGCCGTAGCGCTCGAAAGTTCGGAAGTCTTTGGTCAGAGCCAGAGACACTCCGGGGCCGCCTCGCGAATAAGAGGTGTACGTCACGACGTATTGCTGCAGTTCGGGAACGAATGTGATTCGAGGATCCTCGATGCCCCAGATTTCTTCGGGATACTCCTTAGGGCTAGGCATCAATGTCGGTTCTCTATCGATTTGCCATCCATCTACGCCGTTCACAGAGCGCGCGGCGCAAAGATGCGATAAGCCTCGGCGATCCTCCACCCGGCAAAGCAATAGGGTCGTGCCATCCGCCAGCAGCGTCGCACCGGCATTGAACACGCTATTGATGGAATAAGGCCAATCCTTATTCGTTAGGACCGGGTTGGCAGGATGCCGAAGAAGTAATGGTTTGTAAAGAGTGCTCGGGAGGCTCATAGGCTTTTCTGTGGAGATAGTCATAATGGAATTTCTATTGCTTCGGACTTTTGCAGCGAACGCATTTCCAGGAGTGCCATCAAGAACGATAGCGTTGATTCCGCGCCCTGATTCTCATTAGCGCGGTCAGGATGAAGTCCGTCGCGGCAGCCGCCACTCACGGAATCATAGAGAGCGACTTGCAGATCGTTGTCGCCCAGGAACCAGTTGAAGGCTGACCAGGCTGCGTTGCGCCAGCGACTATCACCTGTTACACGGTAGGCTTGCAGACACGCAGATACCGCGCCTGCGGCTTCGATCGGCTGTTGGTCGAAGCGGGCCTTTTCACCACCCTGGCGATAAAAGCCTTGCGAACCGATCGGTACAAAGTGGCCGTTCGTTTCGCACCGCTGAGTTTCCGTAAGCCAGTCGAGTGCTTCGAGGCCGGCGGAAACCATACGATCATCCGAGCAAGCTGAGCCCACTAAGAGCATGGCCTGGGGCAATCTCGCGTTGGCGTAGGCCAGGATGTCCTCAAACCACTTCCAATCCGGACGGCGGATTGCCTCATACATATCGAGCAGTCGCCCAGCGAGTGCAGATCTAACTTTCTGTGCGTCGCGGTCTCCGGGATACGAATCGAGGTACTCTTGAATGCCAAGCAGGGTATAGGCCCAGGCACGGGGACTTCTGAATTCCATAACTGCGGGAAAGCAAAACTCGAACAAACGGCCCGCAGCACACCGCAATCCCTGCTCGGTGGACCGACCAAGCACCGTTCCAAGTCCCCACAATGCGCGTCCGTGGCAATCTTCAGAGCCCTCGGCTTCGTTCCACCTGCGATCATAGCCGAGAAAGTTCTTAAATCTGCCCTTCGCTGGATCAAAAGCATGCTCCAGGAACGACAAATACCGGCAGGACAAATCTGGGATCATCACATCTGAAGCAGCAGCGCCCGTTTTCCCAAGCTGTTCTTTATCCAGTTGTTCCAGCCCCACTGCCAAAATGAGCGCGCGAGCGTTGTCGTCAGTGGTGTGGCCCTCTCCACGATTCGGGACTGTGAAGATTGCGTGCTGCAAAATTCCAGTATCATCGGTCAAGCGATTCAGGTGGTGCAGTTTCAATTCAGGCAGTTGATTCAGTAATTTGGCGGTGACGCGGGCTGAAAACTGGACGTGTGGATTTTCCATGCGGTCGCTGCGCACCCGGGAGAAACTTTCCATATAACCCTGCGCCACTCTTTTCCAGATCATCTCCCGTGCGAACAGATACGCGCGCTTCCGCATGGCGTGGCGTATCGCGGGGGTGTCCAGGAGTTCAATCGTCTTTTGCGCAATCGCATCGGGATTTTGGAAGGGGACGAGTGCGCCTCTCCGATCGTCCAACAACTCGATCGCGTGCCAGTATGGAGTCGAGATGATCGCCTTGCCCGCTCCCAGCGCATAGGCCAGCGTGCCGGAAACCACCTGCGCTTCATGCCGGTAAGGCGTGATGTAAATGTCTGCGGCGCCAATGAACTCGACCATCTCTTCCGGGCTGACAAAGCGGTTGTGGAACATCACCTGCGATTCCACTCCCACTTCCTTCGCCAAAGCCTGCAGGCTGGCTCGATACTTGTCACCCTCGCGACGGAGGATGTGGGGATGGGTCGCGCCTGCAACGATGTAAACGACATTCTTGTGCTTGGACAAAATCTTCGGCAGCGCCTGAATTACGTTTTCGATTCCCTTGTTCGGCGAGAGCAGGCCGAACGTGAGTAGAACCGCCTTCCCCTCAACGTTGAATCTGTCCTTGAAGAAGTTTGGATCAAGAAATGGCAGGTCCGGAACCCCGTGAGGAACCATGTCGATCTTGTGACCGGGAATCCTGAAGACCTCCTGCAAGATCTGGGATGAGAGCTGGCTCATGACGATAAGGCGATCCGACAACTCCGCGATTTCTTCCATGACCATGAGTTGGTCAGCATCGGGCTCGCGCAGAACCGTGTGCAGTGTGGTTACCATGGGCATTTTCAGGCCGCGAAGCAGATGCAAGATATGGCTTCCGGCCGCACCGCCAAAGATTCCGTACTCGTGTTGCAGGCACACCATGTCGATATTGTTAAAGTTCAGAAAGTCAGCCGCTTCTTGATAGGACTTCAAGTCGTCCTGGGCGAGCGACCACCGCACGCGCGCCGGATAGTCATATCCGCCCTCAGTGTCGTTGACCGGCAGCGCTAACAATCGAGCCGTTCCATATTCTGCTGCGATAGCTGCGCACAGATCTGTGGTGAACGTAGCGATTCCACATTGCCGCGGAAGATAATTCCCGATCACCGCGATTCGACTGGGCAGCGATGGTTTCGCTTGCAATCGCACACGTGTTGCTGAAGCTCCCTCTCGCCCTAGCGTGCGGGGACTAACGACTTCTAAGGCGCGATTTGGAAACATTGTGCTCGGTATCGCCATTTGCCCTACTTCTGGTAAGAACAGTTGATGCAGGAGGCCGTATCAAGTCGGCCGCAAGCAAGCAGTGAGGACTGGGTTGAAGTTTGCCTCTTGTCAGTATTTAACGAAAGTGGACTTGCAAACTGGTCAAAATTGACCAGCATGTTGCCGGGCAGAGCTGTACTATGCGGCTAATGAAGGCCAAGGAAAAGCAAGCTCTGTCCGTTCGTTGCCCCACCTGTGGTGCCAAACCGGGAGAGAAGTGTGAACTCAGCACTGGGCAACCCCGCACTGCGCCACACCGAGATCGGCGTCTGGTGGCTGCGGACAAACAAACTCCAACCCGGTCGATCGATGCTGCATTCATGCTAACGCGGGCTGGGAACGCATAGAGCTTAAATGGTCTAACGCTTGGTTCACCGACGCGGTTGCTGCTGTAATTTCTTCCTGGGTAGGCGTCGAGATCTGAAGCAGTCCCTGCCGGCCGAGATCCGCTGGAAGCGTGAATTCCGTTTGGTGTTGCATCGCAAATTCCAGAATGTGAGCCAGACCTTCGGACTCGTATCCATTATCGAAGCGAACGCCGGTGCCGTGAAATGTGGTAGCGGACATCCAATACTCGCAAGCCAGAAGCCAATGGCCTCGGGTTATCGATGACCAGACCTTCAGATAGTCCAAAGTGCCAGTCGGAACAAAACCATACTCAATATGAATCAGGCCGGCTTCGGTTCCGTGCATCAAGTCGGTCCACGACACAACAATCGCAGATTCAAGAATTTGGTCAAGACTTTCTTTCTCATTCGCTTTCATAAGTCCACTCTCCGGATTGCCCAACGCGCTCAACCTCTGGCCCGTTCTGTGTTGTGCTGAGAGGCCCACCATACCTCGATGGCGTCGAGCTGGCAGCTCTGCTGGACATGGTGCGAGTGCGCTGTGACCACGGGGTAGGGCACACCCAGACAGTGTTTGGCAACGATTCCAGTCACTTCGAGGCCATTGAAGTGCTGCTGCTTCACCTGATCTTGCGGTCAAAGGCGAGTCCATCCGCTGCCTTGGCGATGTTCCAGTCTCCGCAGCAAGGCGCAGCCTCCAGCCCAAAGGACTGCATCATTAGCGGCTTGACATCTTCAGTGGCACCCTTCAGATTCGCTCATGACTCTTCAAAATGCTGCGCTGAATTGCTCACTTCTGGAAAGTATGACTTCGCCACGTTTTATGAAAAATGAGCTCGCTTCCGCGGACTATAACTACCAGCCTGATGCCCGCCAATCCGGCGACCAAGAAAAACCACGAATTCGACTCAGACATAAGCGCCTCCACATGTGCATCCTTCCGTTCGTGAGCAATTTTGAGCAGAACTATGCAAGCCTCACCTATATACAATGAGTATGGCTACCAACAGCACTCTCCTCTGCATACATCGGGACCCGGCTCAACTGAGTTTGTTGCGAGAGAACGGATACGAGTTGGTAACTGCGACCAATGGTCACGATGGTCTACGGCTTTTTGCGTCGCAGCCTGTGGATGCGATTGTGCTCGAGTATCACCTGGGCCTTTTGGATGGTGCCGTTATTGCCGCCGAGATCAAGCGGGTCCGGCCGACGGTTCCGATTGTCATGCTCACTGAACACCTGGAATTGCCTGACGGCGCTTTGAAATCCGTGGACGCTCTGGTGGTCAAGTCCGATGGGGTTCACTTCCTGCTGGCGGCCGTCCACTTTGTACTGAGTGTGAAACCGGCCCGGCATGACGACGGAAAGCCAAGAGCTCGAGTTCCGGCGCATCTCCGTCGTCTCTGCAGATCACGAGATTGGACGGATCCTTTGCAGGACAAACCTTCTCAAGCGTCCATTGGCAAGAACGATGAGCCTCTTTCGCCGACCGTCTGGCGCGGCATTCGCAATGGAAACATCCAATTTTGAAAACTTGAAGCGGATTCCTGAGAGTTAAATTGACGTTATCAAAGTCCAGATGCTGAATTAAGGTTGATGTGAAACCGAAAAAGCTCACGTTGCGACACATCTTGTCCGTTCAGTGCCCGATGTGCCGAGCTAAACCGAAAGAAAGGTGCACGCTTAGCACAGGACATCCATCAGCCAAGACGCATCTTGCCCGGGAGTTGGCGGCCGCCAAGGCTCCGCGCCCTGAGAACTCTGGCCGAGCCGCAATGCGCCTTCTAAAGAAGGTTACCAGGCATAGCTTTCGAGTTCTTTTTACCAGGAAACAAAGACGGCAAGTGCCTGGACCTTGAAGTCTCCGCCTCTTCCAACGATTCCAAGGAACCGGCCTTTACACGGAACTCCGACGTCCGCTCAGCAAGTTAATGACGAGAACCACTAGCGCTAACACGAGCAACAGGTGAATCAGACCACCCGCGATGTGGAAACTGAAACCCAGAAGCCACAAAACTACCAGCACCACAAAAATTGTCCAAAGCATCTTTGTCTCCTTTGCTCATCCTTGTTTTGCATCTTTGCGCTCAAGCTGAACGCCTCTGAGCGGCTTGCCGCATTCCAAACAAAGTCGTTGGGAGCGCGGGGTGATCAACCCGCAGAACGGGCACATCCGTTGTGATCCCTGCTTTTCGGTCGGCGACTTAAGTGCTGCAAGCAGCTTCGGAACGGAATCAATGATGGCCGCGAGCCGTCGACGAAAACGATTGCGGAGCCGATGGTTTGCCATGAACGTTCGCTCTTTCTGCTCGCGGCAGAATTGTTTCGGCACAAACGGCGAGACAATCCCGACAGGTCCACCATGACACGCCAAGGCGCGCGGTTCTGTGCAGGATTGCTCACATTCCTCGAATACCTCAATCTGCGTCATGAAATTAGTCCATCTATTTCAACGACAGGATGAGTGCCTTCTGATATGCCTCGGTCGCATCATTCAAATGCTCCTGCTCTGAGAATGTCCTTTCTTGAGAACTTGAAACCCAAGCTCCCGTTCGCGTTCTCTAAGAATGTCTGCTGTGACCGTCTTGCTGAGAGCGCAGCCAGCAATATTGATAGGAAATCGATCAGGCGACGAGAAAAATTCCAAGGGCCTATCAGAGGTGCATTGTCCAACTGGACGACGCTAAGAGCGCTAGAACCCCGCTGACACCGAACATTTGGAGGAGGTAACAGTAGCGCTCCCGTGACCTATCCGTGCTCGGGATCGATCCGCACAATGACTTTACTGCAGCCTGTAGAGCAAATCAGCCCTCTGTCTTGAGATCGGGAAGCAGCGGCTTCAAATCCCCCCGCGCGGCTCTAGCGTGGTCCAAGAGGTCTTATTGTGAAAGACTTCGGTTTGAGTCGGAGCGGAATCCCCTCCGTGTTCTGTTTGCTTTTGACTTTCCTCGCCGTTCTTACCGTTACCGCGAATGCAGCCGTGGGCACTACACCGCTTACCATCAGTCCCTCCAATATCAGCTTTGGGAATGTGCCGGTCGGCACTAGCCAGGCCCAGGCCTTAGTTTTGGCAAACTCCGGCTGGTTCAGGCTGACCATATCGAGCGCAACCCTATCGGGCCACGGCTTTACTTTGAGCGGTCTAAATTACCCGGTCACGCTGGATGCTGGACAGAGTGTAACCTGCACGATAACGTTCGCCCCGACCTCGGCTGGCAGCGATAGTGGCGGTGTCTCGATTAGCCTCAACACTCAAGGCAATGGCAGGCAGCACGATTATTTCACGCACCCCAATTCCACGACTGTCAGCGTGCCAGTATCGGGCACAGGGGTGACATCAGGTCAACTCACGCCAACGCTCACTGGCCTCAGCTTCGGCAGCGTTCAGGTGGGCGGTTCCCAGACTCTCTCGGAAACCCTAACCAACTCAAGCGGCGCGGGTGTAACCATTTCTGCGGCACAAGTAACGGGCTCAGGATTCGGTGCAAGCGGTTTGAGTTTGCCGCTAAGCCTGAGCAGCGGGCAGAGCGTGAGTTTCAGTGTGACATTCTCCCCAACTTCCAGTGGAAGTGTCAGCGGGAACGTAACCGTTACTTCCAACGCGTCGAACTCGACTCTGACAGTGGGGCTCTCTGGAACAGCGGTCCCGCCCGGCCAGCTGGCGGCGAATCCCACGAGCCTGAGCCTTGGCAATGTGCAGGTCGGCACCAATCAGACTCAGACCGAAACCTTGACGAACTCTGGGGGCGCGAATCTCACGATCTCTCAGGCGACCGTTACCGGTACGGGTTTCAGCTATACAGGGCTGGGCCTGCCGCTCACGCTGGCGCCTAACCAAAGCACGACATTCGGCGTCGCCTTCGCCCCGACGTCCGCCGGCATCAGCAACGGCAGTCTATCGATTACCATAAGCGGATCGAGCACTTCATTCGCCATTGCTCTTTCTGGAACTGGCGTGACGCCGGCTACGCTGAGCGCAACGCCTGCGAGCCTGACGTTTACGAACGTCCAGGTCGGCCAGAGTTCGACGCAAACGGAAACCGTACAGAACACGGGCGCCTCGAATGCGCAGATTTCTCAGGTTGCAGCGAGCGGAACAGGGTTCAGCATTTCGGGAATCACGACGCCGGTCACTTTGACACCCGGGCAAAGCGCTTCTTTCAGCCTGACCTTTGCACCGCAGTCTGCGGGCAGTTTCAGCGGAAGTGTCCCGATTACTTCGAACGCAACGAATTCGACCTTGAGCATCACGCTGAGCGGATCCGCGATCGCGCAAAGCCAAGGCACATTGAGTATTAGTCCCGTCAACGTCGGGAATGTCACGGTTGGGACAAGTGGAACTCAAACGGGGACGCTGAGTGCCACGGGTGCGAGCGTGTCAGTTTCGTCAGTCAGTTTGAGCGGTACCAATCCGTCCGAGTTTTCTATCAGCGGCCTCTCGTTTCCTGTGACCGTCACAACGAGCCAGCCGGTGTCCTTCACTGTGAATTTCACGCCTGGCGCTACTGGGGCTGCCTCGGCGTCGGCTTCTTTCGCAGGCAACGGCTCCAACTCGCCAAGCACCGCCACCCTGACAGGCACTGGCACGGCGGCCCCTGTCCATACTGTCAGCTTGTCATGGACGGCCAGCACTTCCTCGAGCATCACTAGCTACAACGTCTATCGCGCCGTTTACGGGACAACTTCTTGCGGTTCTTACTCGAACATCGGTTCCACTTCGAGTTCCATCACGACGTACGCCGATAGCGTTGTGACCGACGGCACGACTTACTGCTACGCGACCACGGCGGTCGATGCAAGCGGTGAAAGCGGATATTCCAATATTACCCAAGCAGTGATTCCTCCTCCGTAAGCGCTCGCGCTCGGATTTGGGGAGCACGGTCTGCAGCATTATTGGACTCGCTGCCGTAGGCAGCCTTTCTGACGAACTGATCACGATTTCAACTGCGCGAGCTGCTTCCTCGCGTCGGTGGCGTCGCTTGCATCGGGATTCATCTTCAACATTTTCTCCAGTTGCTGCCGGGCAAGAGCCGGTTGGCCGCTTTTCGCATACGCCATTCCGAGGCGATAGTGAATCCGGGGATTGTCAGGCGAATTGCTGGTCTGGGCTAGCTTCATCGCCTCCCGAAGTGAATCGACTGCCAACCGATAAGCGCCTTTCTGATAGTAGATCCAACCCAACGTGTCGGCCACGCCGGGAGAATCTGGCAGGCCGCGGCGAGCCGTTTGCGCCAGCGAGAGGGCTACGTCGAGATTGCCACCGGATTGCAGCATGACGGCAGCGAGATCATTCGATGCCAGGGGATTTTCCGGCTTGAGAGTGAGCGCTTTCTGATATGCCTCGATCGCATTATTCCAATCCCGACGGGATTGATACAAATCGCCGAGCAGAATGTCGAAACCAGGCTCGTTTGGATTGTTCTCCAGGCCGCGTCGGCAGGTGGCAATTGCCTGATCCGTCGAACCCTTGGCGGCTTGCACTCGAGCCAGTTCTAGCTCTGCGCCGGAATTTTTCTTGTCGAGTTCGACGGATTTCGCGAATGCGGCCTCAGCTCCGGTCAGATCTTTTTTGTTGACGAATAACACCGTTCCGAGCAAGTCATAAAATGCGCCGTCGTTGGGCACCTTCGCGATCTGAGCATTCGCGGTCGCGATGGCTTGATCCACTCGCTTCTGAGCGACATAGGTATTCATCAAGCCGCGCAAGGCGTCTTTGGAATTCGGATTGCGATCGAGAGCTGCTTGGTAAGCCCTACCGGCGTCCTCGAACTGTTTTTGCGCAAACTTCAAGTTACCCAGTTGCACAAACCCGAACGAACTCTGCGGAGCAATTTCGATGGCTTTACGCACGTCCACTTCGGCAACGGGAAACCGCTTGCGATTGATATTAGAAAGTGCCCGTAGAGAGTAGCCTTCTGGAGAATCGGGTTGCAGCTTGATCATCTGAGCTGCGTACTGGTCGAGGCCATCCATGTCGCCTCTGCCCATGGCCACGCCCGCCAAATCTCGCACCGCATCCAGTAAGTCAGGGCGGAGACGCAACGCCTCCCTCCACTCATTTGCGGCACCGTCGGTGTCCCCCTGTTTCTCGAGTGCGACCCCGAGCACATAGTGCGCCTCGCTATTGGTTGGGTCGTTCTTGATTACAGTCTGCAAGATGGTTATCGCTTCGCTGTCGAAACCCGCGCTGATTTGCATCTGGCTGCGATAAACCAAAGCGTCATTGTCGTTCGGATTAGCCTTGAGAATATCGACATCCAGTGCACTCGCCTCGGAGAGTTGACCTTTCTGAAGAAGCAACTGGATGTAATCCTTCTTGACCTGGAGGTCGGCCGGGTGCTGCTGGCTGAGGGCACTATATTCGGCAACAGCTTTGTCGAAGTCGCCATTCACGAAGTAGAGGTTGCCCAGCATGCGGTAGGCGGCAGAGTTGTTGGGAAGATCCTGCTTAGCACGTTTGGCCACATCTTCGGCCTCCGCTTTCTTGCCTTCAGCCAAGTACAAGCGCGCGAGCGCGGCTCGCGGCTCCGGGTTTTTCTGGTCGACATCAATCGCTTTTAGGAATTGCTGCTCCGCGTCACTGTATCGGGTGCGAGACTGGTAGTAGTTGCCGAGCAACAAGCGCGGCTCCGATGCTGTGGGATTCAGTTCAATCACTTTCTGGAAGTTCGCTTCTGCCGCTTCTGATTGATTATTTCTAATTTCTAATAAGGCAAGGCCTAGATATGACTGCCAGCGACCAGGATCGAGCGCGATGGTCTTCTGCATCTCTTCGATTGCGCCGTGGACGTCCCCTTGCGCGGCCAGAAGATTGGAGAGTGTGGAGTGAACTGCCGGATCGCTCGGCCGCTCTTTGAGCAGGAGGTTTACTTGTTGTTGGGCTTCCTGAAGGCGACGGCCCAGGATCAACAGATTCGCCAGCTCCAGGCGAGCCTCATAATTCTGTGGCTGCAGTTGAACGGTACGGGCGAGTTCCTCCGCAGCGCCGTCCGCTTTTTGTAGCTTGAGATAGCTTTCAGCTAATCGATGGTGCGCTTCGGCGTCGTTGGGATCGATCTTGAGCGCGTTGCCGAACTCGATCTCGGCCTCCGCATACTTGCCTTTCTCGAAGTAGCTCTGGCCGCTCTGATAGTGCTTCTGCTTGCGGACATTGGGATCTCGGGAACAGGATGAAAAAAGGGCCGCCATCAGAGCCGAGGTAAGGATCAGACATTTCTTCGAACGAATCATTATTGCGAAGCCTCCGAGCATGAAGTGTGCCACCAGGCCAAGACTTGCTTTAGTGAACTATAAACCACCACCGGCCCTTCTCCGAGTCTTGAGAACTGAACAGGCCCCCGGTAAGAAGAAGGGTTCTTCAAGGCGAACAAAAGGCGATAATAACGCCTCGTTTCTTAGGGTTTTCATACCGAATCGTGGGCTTTTATGCTGGTCTTTTGGGAGCATTTATCTACATGAAAATAAGCATCTTAATGTACGCATGGCGTTGCAACAGTCGCAGAAATTATCAGTCTTGACGGGAAAATCATTTGGGTAGAGAGTATCTCTTGTAGATCGAGGTGCGCAGGTCAAAACCGGACGGCGCGCCCTGCCCTCCCCCGCATTTAGAAGAGAGGGTAGAAATTAACTATGCGAACCCAGGGTGGCTTCTGGTTAGTAGCGGTGGCTCTGCTTTTCCTGTCCTTTTCCCCGATTGCTTCCTCCCAGACGACGGTTCCTACGTCCTTTGATGGTTATTACAGCGCAGTTTCTTGCGCTGGACCGGAAGGGTGCGTTGGCGCTGGCTTGTATGGCGGTACGATCAACGGGGTCAATGTCGGTCCCGGCAATGCTGTGGGCGGCATGATCTGCGACGATTATTTCGATAACATCACTACCGGCGAGCATTGGACCGCCAGCGGGATTAGCGCCGGCAGCCTCAACGCGGGCAACATCGGGACTCAAACTCTGTTCGGAGCGGCCATGGGTTCGGCCGCGATTCAGGATTACACCGAAATCGCCTACTTGGTAACCAAGATGTTCCTCCCGAGTTCGTCGTCTTCGCAGCAGGCGGCGCTTTCGGAGGCAATCTGGTATATCACCTCGGGAGGAAAGAGTAGCACCGAGCCGCTCAGCGCAACCGCATTGGGCTTCTTGAACGTAGCCATCGCGGCCTGGAATAATGGCAAGGGCATTAACCTAAGCGAGTTTGCCAATCTTTACATCTTCACTCCTACTTCCTGGACGGGAGGAAGACCGCAGGAAATGTGGAGTGAAGTGAGCGTTCCAGAAGGTGGGGCGACCTTAGCGTACGTCTTCATGGCTGGCCTTGCTTGCTTTGGGGCCATGGTTTTGAGATCCCGGCGGCAAATGTC